>ENA-OSEO01000133-OSEO01000133.1-sediment-metagenome-genome-assembly--contig:-NODE-133-length-197861-cov-7.248028_pt1 | contig 197861 bp, 160 predicted proteins | sample MGYA00237883_ERZ534232 | MGnify/ENA metagenome assembly ERZ534232
GCGGCTCCGTATCATTGTACGTCGCCCATGGATCCGACGCCCCAAAAACCTCCATCCACAACATTTGACAATAGCTCTTATGCCTGCCTGTCGGAAAAACCCCTGTCTGGCCACCCCTCCGGTGAAAATCCGCTGAAAAAATGTGCTGGGTCGAAATCCTACCCTTCATTCTTCACAACTATTTGCGAAATGAAAACCCCAGCGGTATTCTCCCCATGGGATAGGCGACTGGATGAGTCCGGTACCTGCCCCGTGGAGAAAAACCATGGCATCCATGGGCAGCGCGATGGAAGAGCGGGCACGTGGAATCGTTCCTCAGCCGGATACGCGATGAGCCGCTGGATGGCGAATCGTTCTTGTACGTTGAGGAGATGAGATATGTTGTGGAGCGTGGGCAAATGGATTACAATCACTGTTGGCCGCACAGCAGCCTGAACGACATGCCCCTGGCGGACTTCGCCGGTCGGCGTCGCCGGGCCGGTTGCCGCCGGCTGCATACGCCCGTGCTCGATAAGGTGGACGATGGCGGAATCCTCTCATAGGCACCGGATCAAGGAAAGGAGACAGATCATGAGGGACGCGCTCGGTTGCTTAATCATCATTTGCTGTGCTTGGGTTTATGGGGAAGGTGCAGCGATTCGGGTGGCGCAGGATGGGACGGGAAACCACACGACGATACAGGATGCGATAGACGCGGCGGCTGAGGGAGATGTGATAGAGGTGGCGGCAGGGCAGTATGCAGAGGCGCTGCAGGTCAGCAAGGGGGTGCATCTCAAAGGGGCAGGGAGAGAGGCGGTTGAGGTTGTCGCAGACAGCTCGCACGCCAAGCGGGGCCTGATGTCGATTGATTCGTGCAAGAAGGTTCGAATCGAGGGGATCGCATTCAGACAGATCGGGAGAAGGGAGGCATCCAAAGCGGTGATTGCGATGAACGATTGCGAGGTTGAGATGATCGACTGTGTTGTTTCGGGTTCCTTGTTTCGCGGAATAGAGGTGGGTCCTTCCCGAAATGACGTGGTCATTAGAGGGTGTCTGGTGCGTGAATGTTCGCAAGAAGGTCTCGTTGTTGATTCGAGCGGAGGGCGTTTTCTGATTGAGGATTGCGTGGTGGAGGGGAACGGCCGGTCGGGGATCCGGGTGGGGCGAATGAGCGCTGGGGCGATCACCTCCTGCGTGATGAAGGGGAACGGCACGGCGATCATGGTGGAAGACACGTGCGACGTCATCGCCGAGACATGCGTCCTGGAAGGGAACGCGACAGGGATTCACGCGCAAGGCGCGGCGACGTTGAAGGTGGTTGGCAGCAAGGTGACAGGGTGTCTCAGCGATGCGGTGCGTTTGGTGTCGGATGCGGCGGCGGATGTGGCGCTGGAAGGATGCACAATCAGCGCCAATCGGGGTTATGGAATCGTCTCCAGCAGCGGGGCGCGCATTATGGTGTCAAGCTGTGAGATCAAGGACAACGGAGAGTATGGGATATCCTTGCTGAAGACGACGAGCGGCGGACTTTTCGGGAACACGGTTTGCGGGAACGGCAAAGGGGGATCCGTGATCTACGGATCGGCGCAGATCGATGTCGTTTCCAATGCATTCAAGGCCAATGCAGGACATGGTCTGTTTGTGAGCGAGCAATCGCGCGGGGCGGCGGAAAAGAACGTGTGTGAGGGCAATGGCAAAGACGGCATTTACGTCAGCAGTCAGACCAGCGGCTGGAGGCTTTCGGCGAACACGTGCGTGAGGAACACGGGGAATGGGATAGGTGTGGTCGGTGAGGCGGTGTGTCCGACAGTAGAGGGGAACGTCTGCCGTGAGAACGGACGGAATGGGATAGAATTGCGGCTCGGTGCGAGAGCGACGGTGAATGAGAATCTCTGCGTGGACAACCGTGCTTACGGATTGAGCGTGGACGTGTTGGCGTTCATGGCGGGCGAGGGGAACAGGTATGAGGGGAATCTGGAGGGGCAAGTGTATGTCGCGGAAGGGATGTTTGGGCGCGTTCGCGATCTTCTGCTCGTGCGCGATTACGGTGAACTCGAAAAAGTCGCCAAGCGACTGAGGCGCGACGACGGGATGACATCGGAGGGCAGGTCGATAGTGAGCGTCTTTTACAGCCATCTAGGCAATGGGTGGGGCAGCCCCGGACATGAAGGATTCGAGTGGTTCTGCGGCCTTATCGATGAGTGGGTGGCGAAGCATCCTGATTCGGTAACGGCGTGTAATCTGAAGGTGTACAACATCTATCGCGCCGCGTGGGCGGCTCGGGGGTCCGGGTACTGGGCAGAGACTCCGGTGGAACAACGAAGGCGTTATCGAGCGGAGCTTGAGCGCTGTTGGAAAGTGGTGCAAAAGGGGATCGGATTGGCGGAGCAGGATGGCGAGCTATACGCCCATGCGCTGGCCATCGCGATTGAAATGAACCAACCTGAGGAGGTGGTGGAAGACGTGTTTGCCAAAGGCGTAAGCATTGCGCCCGGGTATTCCAAGGTCTATTCGACGCGATCCCGTTACCTGGCGGAGCGTTGGGGGGGAAAGCCCGGCGAACTGGAGGCCTTCATGGATAGGGCGTACGAATTGACCAAGGAGCTCGAAGGGGCCTCCATCTATGCGAGAATCGCGACTTTTCAATTGGCCGTGTACGGGCCGTCCGAGTTCGAAACACACAAGATTGGATACGAGAAGCTGAGGAACGGGTTCCTGGATGTGCTGGAGCGATATCCGGATTCCAAGCGTTTTACGAATGCATGTTGTGCGATTGCGGTAATGCACGGGGACAAGGAGTTGGCGAGGAAGATGTTCGACAAGATGGGAAAAGAATGGCTCAGAGAAGTATGGAAGGATGAGAGCCGATACCAGGAGGCACGAACGTGGGCGTACGGGCTGAAGGCGACTTAGTCGGCTGTGCCGCTTTGTCAGCTTGGGTATTCCATAAATGGCGGAGTCCGTTGGCCGTCGGCAGGTGTGGAGTGTGGGCCCGGCTACGTAAAGACGGTGAAGCGCCGAAGGCGCAGTCCGCCCGTGTGCTTTCGGGAAGCCTGAAAAATCTTCGGTTGTGAAGGGCTTTGTGGGTCTGCGGACGGGGGCCGAGGATCAATGGGCGTCAACGAGGCGGGCCTGCTGCTGGAGGGCATCCCGGTAGGTCCACGGCATCCACGCGTCCGGATGGGCCGATAGCGCGTCGGCGTGCTGGTGCAGGGCGGTCAGGTACGCGAAGGGATCGATGCCATTCAACTCGCACGTGTGGATCAGGCTCATGAACAGATCGCCCACCCGGGCCCCGTTCGCCGTCTTGTAGAGGTACGCGTTCTTGCGATGAAGCACGACCTTCTTGAGCGCCGCTTCGACAAGGTTGTTGTCTAACAGCCCGTTGAGAAAAGTGTCACCCCGGACCCCGGATCGAGTCCGGGGCAGGCTTTGATCCGGGGTCCACGGTCGACGTGCGGTGCGCTCTCTGCACGCAAAGCGTGGATTCCCGCTTTCGCGGGAATGACAACAAGGGCCCGTTTCTGTGGGCCGTACGTTTTTCAACGGACTGCTAGACAACAGTGATCCCAATGGTGCAATATATAAAACGGGTTACTGACCAGGGGATAGTGGGCGCCCCACGTTTTGGGAAGCAGAAACATGTCGTGTTTGACAGCACCTATTCTTGTGGCGTGTCTGTTGGTTTCAAAGCCGTCCGAACCACTGCCTGACTTGTCTGGGCTTCTTGAGCCACACGTGCCCAGAATACGGCAGATGGCGGACGAGGCCCCCAGTGATGTGATGATTCAACTCGGGGTTGGATTTCTCGGTAAGCTGTACGCCCTGACCCCTGAGCTGGGTTATTGGGGGGACCGATTTCAACAAGTCATCCGATTGGATCCTAATCATTGTCCAGCCTACGCATCGTTGGCCCGGGGTCGGGCCATGGCCTGTGGCACCGGACGAGACACCCTGACGGAGTATGTCGAGGCGAAGATAGCATACGCTGCGGACATAGGGCAGCAGAGCCTCAGGGTGGAGAAGGTGGACCCTCACTTTGAGGTTTTTTTACCCTATGGTCGGCTCGTCGAGCCGGGCCCGCCCGCCCCGCAGAGAAGGAGTTTCATGCCGTACGTCGAGCTCGACTTCAAGACGGCGCGCCAGGTTGTCAAGGATACCGCGAATGCCGAGGCGCAGGAGACGCTTCGTTGGCTCAGGACCGTCCAACAGAAGGACCCGGAGAACGCCCTGTATGACTATCTGGTTGCGTACTTGCTGCTGGAATTGGGCCGGCCCGCTGAGGCCCTTGAGCAGATGAGGGCGGGCAACGCCAAGCCTTACCTTCGGACTTACTACGCTGAGAAGCAGGCGGCCATGAAGAAGGTGCTCGAGCTGGCGGGTGTGCCCGAAAACGAAGTGGCGGCTCTGATCGACACTCAGCAACCATTTGAGGACTTCATTGCGACGTGGTTATGGGGGCGTGGTCTTGCTGCTCTCGTAGAAGACTCCAAGGACCGCGGCGATATCGGGAAGGTCCGGCGTATCTATCAGTTGATGCTCAGGGCCGTCGACCAATGTCAGCCGGAGCAGTTTGCCCCGATGAATACAGGGGTCATCCTGCGACAGCGGCTTGCCTCCTTGCCTCAGTCCGGCGCGCCGCCAGGTGCTGTGTCGAGGATCCCCGGCAACCCCAGTCAAGGGCCCCGCCGGGGCTATTGGTTGTTAGGGCTGATCTTCATTCTTGTCTTGGGTGGTGTGGCCTGGGTACTCCTGCACCATCGGGATTCCGGCACAGCGAACGCGGATGGTGGCCCGGTCGCAAGGGGGTCTGATGAAGATTGACGGTGAGCATCATCAACGGCCATTCTTCGTACCCCCCCGGCTTGGCCGGACAGGCAGCAGTCCCCGGCCCAACCCAACCCGAACAAGCCAGACCCGGCTGACCGTCACCATAAGCTGGAGGTCTTACCGTGAAACAGGATAGCGTGGGAGGGGTCGGGGCCGTGACGATGTTCGTGCTGGTGGCATTGTCAGGGGTCGTGTTGCCTCTCAGTGCAGGAGTGATTAGGAACTTCCGAAACGACCCCACCTTGGCCAAGGCGTTTAGATATGACTTGTCCATGCTGGAAGACAAGTCTCAGGCGGATCATGAATTGGCGGAGCGACACTATCTGGCTTACCTGGAGCGCGAAACCGAATCGTGGCAGCGGGCACGCGTTTATGTCCAATTAGGTGTCTTGTTCGCTGTTGGTTACGATGTCTCGGTGGGTGAATCGCCTGATTACGAACGGGCGTGCCGATACTTTGAGAAGGCCCTTCAAGAGGAACCAAACCGTATCGGTTGGGAAACACTTCAGGCGCGGACGATGCTGGCCTCGATGCACGAGTCCCGGGAGGACCGTCTTCGGGCCGACATGGCGGTATATGCCTTCCTTCATACGCTCGACGAACGGGCGTTGCGTGAACGATGGCTGCCGGCCACGCCCGAGGAACTGGAGCAGGGCCCACCGGATCGGCAGGTCGAGTGGATGCTGAACACGGTCGAGAGTTTGAAAAGCACGACGGCTTACAACATGGTCGCGCTTGCCGGTTCGCGGCTTACCCCGAATCGGGAGCAGTGGCTGCGCGAGTTGATTGAGCGGTTTCCGGGGACGGAGGCGGCGGATTTGGCGCAGAAGGCGCTGGCCAAGCCGGACTCATTGGTTCAGCCGCCGGTCCAGGAGCCGCCCGCGGCGCCCCTGGCCCCTGGGCCACCGGTCAAGCGGCTCGGGGCATCCCGGCTGATCGCCGAGCCCAACGGCCTTGCCCTGTCCGGCAAGCCGATCACGCTCTTGGCCGCCCCGCGCCAACCGTCTCAGGAACCGGTCCCGCTTGCGACGGCCAAGCCGGCTTCCGGCAGGCGTTTTCCCTGGTGGCTCCCGGCACTCGGCGTCGCGGCCCTGATTCTCGCCGCCGGCGCCGTACTGCTGCATCGTCGGTCGTCGCCCGGCTGACCGTCGCCTCTGTCGGGTTTGTGGCGGGTTCCTGTGCTTGGTTTGGTCAGCCGTGCTTGCCTGCACGGGACCCATCTGCGCCGGGAGGTCCAGGTGTTACGGGCCGATCTGAAGAAGGTTCTGGCGGCCCTGAATGCCGGGGGGTTTGCCGCGGGCAGCCGCCCAGCCATCGCCGGCGAAGGCGGATACGAGGGTCTACGCGGTGGAGGTGGGCGATTCGGCCATACTGGGCAATGCCGAAGCCCCGGTGACGATTGCGGCCTTCATGGATTTCGAGTGCCCTTTCTGTGTGCGGGAGTATCCCAAGCTCAAGGCGGTGCTGGCCGCCTATCCGCAGCAGGTGCGGCTTGTCTTCAAGCACAGGCCGTTGAGCTTCCACAAGAAGGCCCCAGCGGCCCATGCTGCGGCGCAATTGGCCTTCGAGCAGGGCGGACATTGGGGGATGAGATACGGGCTAATCTCACCGCTCCGCGGCGGCGCGCCTGCGGCCATAGCTCAACGGCACGACCAGCACCGCGCAGTCGGCCTTGCGGACCACTTTCTCGGCGACGTTGCCGAACAGGGCCTTTTGCAGTGATCCGCGCCCTTGGCGTCCCATGACGATCAGGTCGATGTGCTTCTGGCGGGCGAAAGCGAGAATCTCATGGCTGTCCTTACCGATGCGGATCTCCACGTGGAGCGTCACGTGTTCGGGCAGCCGGGAGCGATACGTGGCGATGCGCTCGTCCACGTCGTGCTTGGCCTTGGTGTCGACGTCTTCGATTTCATAGATGTATGTTTTCCAGAATTGAGCGTCGCTCTCCGGAATAACGTGCAGGAGATACAGCTCGGCCCCGGGACGGCGCGTGGCCGCATCGAGGGCGAAGTCAAAAGCGAAATCCGCGTTCTCGGAGAAATCCGTGCAGAACAGAATCCGGGCGAACGTTTTTCTGGTCGGATCGACAGTCTCCATGATCTTCGCAACTCCAGATCGCCTCAGGCGATATTACCTGACCATGTTGGGCAGAAACAGGCACAACTGAGGGAAAGCCACCAGGATGACCGCCGCCACGATCAGCGCCAGCAGGAACGGCAGGGCTCCGCGAAAGATGGTTTGCAGCGGGACATCCCGTTCGATGCCACTGACGACGTAGACGCAGACTCCCACCGGTGGGGAGATCACGCCCATTTGCGTGACGATGACGATTATCACCCCAAACCAGATGGGATCGTAGCCGAGCTGCATCACCACCGGATAGAAGATAGGGATGGTCAGCAGGATGAGCCCCAGGGCGTCGACGAAACAGCCGGCCAGGAGGTAGAACAGGATGACCAGCCCCATGACGCTCCAGCCGGGCAGGGGCAGGGCCGCCAAGGTCGAGGCGAGCTTGACCGGGATCTGCGTGACCGCCAGGAAATGGCCGAAGATGACGGCGCCGGTGACGATGATCATCACCATGCACGAGGTGCGAACCGTTTCCCGCAGCGAGCGAATCAGGGCCTTCCACCGCAACTGTCGCTTGAGGAGAGCGATAATCAGCGTGCCGGCGGCTCCGATGGCGGCTGCCTCCGTAGGCGTGAAGAGGCCCTTGAACATCCCGCCCATGACGACGAGAAACAAACTCAGGGTTTCTATGACTCCGAGCAGGGAGGTGAACTTGGCGCTCCACGTGACGGGTGGCGCCGCCGGACCGAGGTGCGGCCGCCATTTGCAGTTCAGGTAGATCGTCAGGCAGAACAGCAGGGCGATCAGCAGGCCCGGGACGATCCCCGCGATAAACAGTTTGCCGACCGATTGCTCGGTCATGATCGCATAGACGATGAACACCACGCTCGGGGGGATCAGCATGCCCAGGCTTCCGCCGGCCGCGACCGCGCCGCACCCCAGTTCCATACTGTATTTGTAGCGCTTCATTTCGGGCAGGGCCACCGAGGCCATGGTTGCGGCCGTGGCGGGGCCGGACCCGCAGATGGCGCCGAAGGCGGTGCAGGCGCCGACGGTGGACATGGCCAGGCCCCCCGGCAGGCCCCCCAGCCAGTGATAGGCGGCGTTGAACAGCCGCCGGCTGATCCCAGCGTGAAAGGCCACCTGGCCCATCATTACGAACAAGGGGATGACCGTCAGGCTGTACGACGAGAATGTGTCGTACAAGTCCAGCGTGATCATGCTCATCGCCGCCTGGGGCGAGACCACCAGCGCAAAGCCGGCAAAACCGATGATCGCCATGGCGAACGCCACCGGGACGCTGGCGGCCAGGAGCACGAGCAACAGGATGCAACCCAGGATGCCGATCTGAACGGGGCTCATGGCTTGATCATCTCCCGACCTGGATGCAACAGGTTGTGCAGGATAACCAGAACCACAACGGCGCAGCAGAAGCCGATCACGAAGGGAACCCATGAGATCGGCAGTTGGATGGTCTCGCTGACCCGGTGGTTGCGGTGCAGTTCCAGGCCGTAGATGATGCTGCGCCACGCCAAGAAGGAGAACAGGGCCATGCCGAGGGGGCGGGTCAGGCTGTCGACAACGATTCGTCCCCGCCGGCTGAGTTTGTGGAAGAAATACTCGATGGCCACGTGGCCCTTGACGGCCGTCGTGTAGGGCAGGGCCGTGGCCAAACTCAGCGTCCCGGCGATCTTGACGATGTCGTAGGCCCCGATGAAGGGACGGTTAACCCATTTCGTGCGGAGCATCACATCGGTGCAGGTCACCAGCATGATGACCAATACGCCGGCGCCGGAGACGGCGGCCAGGCCATAGACCAAGGCGCGCAAGCACCACGTGTATCCGGCGGCGGCCGTTCGCACGATGCGTGTAGGTCTCGCTGGCGGCGTCATTTATTGTCCGGCCCGCGCCGAGTGCTCCTTGATGAGGTCTTGGAGATCCGCCAGAAACTGTTCACCCGGCAGGTTCTTCGCCGCCGCCGCGGCGACGTATTCGTCCAGCACCGGTTTGACGGCGGCCTGCCAACGCTGTTGCTCGGCCTCGTCCAGCGTAATGATCTGGTGCTGCAAGTCCTCGACAAAGGCCTTGCCTTCGCGATCGGCCTGGTCCCAGGCCTGGCCGTGCTTGACGACCCACTCATCGCTCACCTCGTTGAAGACCTGTTGCACGTCGGGGCTCAGTTTGTCCCAGGCGGCCTGGTTCATCACCACGAACATCGCGGTGGTGTAGCCGATGATTGAGGTCTCGGTGACGCTTTCGATCACCTCACCTTGTTTCCACCCCTTGAGCGTCTCTATGGGGCAAAACGTGGCGTCGACGACACCCTTTTGCAGGGCCTCATAGGTCTCGGGCTGGCTCATCGCAAGGGGTGTGGCGCCCAAGTGCTGAACGATTTTGGAGGACAGCCCGGTGGCTCGCACCTTCAGCCCGGCCAAATCCTCCAGCGTTCGCACGGGCTTTCGAGAGGCGAGGATCCCGGGGCCATGGGCGTGGACGTACAAGAGGTGCGTGTCGGCGACCTCTTCCGGTTGGTACTTTCGCGTGATCTCCGTGGCCACCTGCGTGGCGACCAGGCCGTTCGGATAGCCCAAGGGCAGATCAATCCCCTCCAGCAGGGGGAATCGGCCCCGCGTGTAGGCAAAGCAACTCATGCCGATATCCGAGATGCCGCTGACCACGCCCTCATAGCACTGGGGGGCCTTGGTCAGCGTGCCGGCTGAATAGACGGTGATATTCACCTTGCCGCCGGTCCGTCTGCCGATCTCCTCGGCCCAGGCCTGCGCCGTCTGGCACTGAATATGCGCCGGCGGGAAGAAGACGCTGTAAGACAATTCGATCACTTGTTTCGTATCGGGGGACTTGCTGCAACTGAAAGACCCCGTTAGCAAGACCGCGACAACGACGATTGCAGCGACGACACTCCTGCCTCTCATGGTACAAACCTCCAGACACTGATACCTTTCCGTCGGCAGCGCCCCTGTTGGCCCCACCCGACTCAGCCTTTTCCGGTTCGGCCTCCAGCCAGTGCAAAGGTACACGCGGCGGCATCGGATGCAAGGAGAATCTGTAGAGTGCCGGCAGCTTTCATAAAACAGCATCTCTTTTATCTTTCCAGGCTTGGCCGGCGGTGAAAATGGGGAAATTGGGAAAAATGTTGGATTTTCACGTGCGATTGTGATAGACTTATCGGGTCATGGCAACGAATCTGTTGGATAATGCCGTAGGCAAGAAAACGAGGTATGCGTGTTGCTTGGAGGGCAGGGTGATGAAGAGAAGCGTGGTTCTCGTGGCCGCTATCGCAGTGATGCTGGCAGTGTATTCCACCAATGCCGGGGTCATTGGCGCGGATAGTTTTGACTACCCCGACGGCACGATTGACGGCCAGACGGGGGGGGTCGGCTGGGACTGGGACAATCTGGCCAAGGTTCACACGGGTACGGTTTCCGACTGGGACTATCTGTGGGGAAACGCTGGTGTTCAGGGCGGAACCCTGGTGACGAACGATGGGGGAGCCTATCGACAGTACAATGGTCCGGGAGAAGGTGTCGCGGATAATCCCGAAACTGACGAGCGAGTGGGGGCCTTCCGTGCAGAGGGCGTTGTCTACTATGGGGTGACCTACACGCAGTTGGCGTCCAATCCATGGTCGGGCTTCAGCGGCTATGATTTCGGCGCCGAGCGGATCTTCTTTGGCATGCCGGGGGGGCAGGGGAACTTCGGTATTGATGAATCCGGAGTGGGGCAGAGCAACTCCACGATCCCGGTGGTGGTTGGAGAGACCTATCGTCTGGTTGCTGCGATTGACTTTGACGGCGATCAGTTGCGGTTGTGGGTCAATCCGGATGAGAACGATTTTGACAACGGCACGTTGGACAATTCGGCGGATGTGACCCGCGATTATGCGGGCACGAACTGGAACACCGCCGTTCGGCTCGCTTCGGGCGGCCCGACGCAGTGGGATGATCTGATCGTGGCCACCGATTTCGCCTCGGCCGTTCCGGAACCGGCGACGCTGGTGCTGTTCGGCCTGGGCGGGCTGTTCCTGGCTCGCCGCAAGAAATAGAATCGGCGCCAGACGCTGAAGTGCTGGATTACTTATGGGCAGGCCCCTCCCTTCGGCCTGCCCATTTTCTTTTCACCCGCCGGCTTCGAGCGCCGCGGCGTGCTCCGGGCCCTGCATTCTTGCAGGTCACTTTGGGGAAATCGGCGACCCCTGTTCGTATCAGGTCCAGGCGGCGTGATGGTCAAGTTTTTCTGGGATCGAGCAGGTGCTCGGAAGCGAGCAGACATGGGGGAGGTTCACTGCGTTTCACGGCAGAAGCTTGGTCGCCGCAGGGCAGTTCAGCGCCCGCAGTTTTCGGTGTGGCCTGGCAGCCTGTTGAAAAAGATGTCACCCCGGACTTGATCCGGGGTCCACGCTCGACGCGTGGTGTGTACTCTGCCTGCAAAGCGTGGATTCCCGCTTCCGCGGGAATGACAACAAGGGCCGGTTTCCGTACCCGTACGTTTTTCAACGGACAGATGGGGTTGTATCGAACTTTGAATGGTCAATAAAACCCGGGCCCTGTGTCCCTGTCACCCCGGACTGATCCGGGGTCCACGCTACACACGCCAAGTGCGGACTCCTGCCCGCCAAAATGCGTCGGCGACTTTCGCAGGAATGACACGCATCGAGTGTCCGTTGCATGATCCGTTGAATCGTCGATAGTATCAACGCGTGTCGGTCTTTCCGGCCCGCCACAGCAGGTATTTTCGCAACAGACGCAGCATGCGCCGCTGGATGCGGCGGTAGTTGCCTGGATAGTCACGAAGGCCCCAAGGCAGTACCTGAAACCGCCGACTGTCCAGGTACAGGCGGTGCCAGGGTAGCAACTGTGATCCGGCGAGATGGACACTGCCGTCATAGCCGCTGAAGAACCATGTGACATGCGACAGATCGGTCCTCAGGGTTTCGGGCCGGTTGTCCGGGATCTCGTAAAGCGGGAAGAACCGCGCGTCCACGAAGAAGGCGTTGAACGGGATGACCGAAATCAGCTCGTATCCCTTCTCTTGGGCCAAGCGGCACATCGCCCTCAGGCTTGAACCCTGACACACATGAGGGTCCGCGGGCTGGACGTAATCCACCTCCGTCGGAATCGTCGGGTTGAACTCTATGCAAACCAGTTTGGGCCGGTATTCTCGGATCGCCTGCCATACGTGAAAATCGTTGCCGTCGATGTCGATGGACAGAAAATCCAGGTCCGTCGGCACATCCAGCGGGCGCAACAGGACGTCCAGGGAGTCGGCCTCGGTGAATCCAACGAATCGATTGAGAAGCCTGACCTTGGGATGGGCCCCGTAATTGCGATGCAGGTCCTCGAACTTGGAGGGATCGGCCTCGATCATCACGGCCGAGTAATCCTCCTGTTCGACGAGACGGCGGACGTTACTGAGATACTGGCCGTCCCAGGCCCCGAACTCCACGCACCAGTGATTTCGCTCGGGCAGCATGTCGAGGGCTTTCTGGATGATTCCATCCTCCCCCGTCTGCGAAAAAGTATTGGAGGCAAAATCCAACAGCCAGCAGGGTTCTTTCATAAGCCTTCAACCGTTTCAAATTGTCCCATCGTGAAATGCGTCGTTTCCGTGCGCCGCCAAGGTTGACGTTGCGGCGCAAGTATACAACTGACAGCCCGATGTTGTCACATCGAATATCGCAGAAAGGTCCCTGTCGGCACAGGGGCCCCACGTGCCGCGGCAGGCCCTTGGCCGCCCGGCGCCGTCTTAGTGAAAAATGGTGCTGTATTATGCTGGCCGCAGGTTTTTGCCCGGGTGGAGACGTGATTTCCAGATTGTATCACACCTGAATTGTGGGAAATAGGCGGCGTGCGAGCCAAGGCCGAGGGAATGTCTGCTGTGCGGGTACGGGGGAAATAGAGAAAATGGGGTGTTGACTTTACCGGACTTCGGTGTTACACTGGGCTAAAATAAGGCAGCATTTTGTGTTGTCTAGCGGAGGATAGCGTGATGAATAGACACATCGTCTTTGGGTTGGCCGTGCTCCTTGCACTTTCCTTGAGTGTGCACGCCTATGTCGTGGGGAACTTTAGCTTCGAAGAGCCCGGCGATGGAAAGCACAACAACTGGGAGGATGTTCCCTACTGGTCCAGCGACCGGGTGGCTGACGATTCCGGTGTGGAGTCCGCCTGGCCCGGCTCGACCCACGGAGATTATGCCGGTTATCTGATGTCAGGCGACCCTGCGGTTTGGCAGTTGACCGACACGATCATCGAGGCCGAGATGGAGTACATCCTGAAGGTGGATGCCCGCGACAATTGGTCCGCCACCACCCCGGCGAAGCTGTCGATGATGCTCTACTATGATGATGAGGGCACACGGACGCCGGTGGCGTGGCAAGTGGTGGACCTGCTCGGTGGTGAGGAGGGGCCGTGGCAGACCTACAGCCTGTCGTTTGTGGCTGCGGATGTCCCCGCCTCGATCGGCCATCAATTGGGCATTCTGTTTCAGAATGTGTCGTATCCTTCTTCCTGGGTCGGCATTGACAACGTGCAGTTGATTCCAGAGCCGATGACGATGGCCCTGCTGGGCCTCGGGGGACTGTTTTTGCGTCGGCGCCGGTAGATACCACTGCCGAAATACAGTATCCTTGAGACCTCACCCGTTGGTGAGGTCTTTTTTTGTCCTTGGTTCGGCGGGCATCCTCAGGCAGCCCGTCGGCCCCGCCGCGCCGTCAAAGACGGCGCCGCGACAAGGACGGGAGAACAGAATGGGTCGTCACCACGGAAAGGTGGATGCGTCGTGCCGGTCATCGCCGGTGAGTACATGGAGGCCGCATGAGATACTCAGTCGTTCGCGTCAGGTCGGGAAGTGGACTCTTTTTCTTGGGTCTTCTGATCTTCGCCGTCCCATGCCACGCCTTGAGCATTGTCGCCGGGCCCTACCTTCAGAATCCCTCGGAAACCGCCATGACGGTTATGTGGATCACCGATGCGCGATGCACGAGCTGGGTGGAGTACGGGGCCACAGACCAGCTCGACCAAAGGGCCTTCCACAGTGAACACGGGCTGATCGATGCCGACCGCACGATTCACAGGGTCCGCATCGAGGGTCTGTCTGCGGGTAAGCAATACCACTATCGGGTGTGCTCCAGGGAAATCCTGAAGTTTGAACCGTACAAGGTGACCTACGGAGAGACCACTCAAGGAGAGGTTCACCGTTTCAGAACCCTGTCCAGGCAATCGCCAAGCATCGCCTTCATTGTTCTCAACGACATCCATCAGAGAACGGACATCCTGACCTCTCTGATAAGGCAGTCGGCCTCCAAAGCCTATGATCTGGTCTTTCTCAACGGGGATATTCTGGGGCACATCGAGGACGAGCCGCAGGTCATTAATCACGTTCTGAAGCCCTGTGCGGACCTGTTTGCCAAGGAAGTCCCCTTCATCTATGTGCGTGGGAATCACGAGGCCAGGGGCAGATATGCCCGCATGCTGCCGGATTATCTGGCCACGCCGCGGGGTCGGTACTACTACTCGTTTGATCATGGCCCCGTGCACTTCCTCGTGATGGATGGCGGCGAGGACAAGGAGGACACCAGTCCGGAATACAGCGGCCTGGTTGATTTTGACCGATACCGGGATGAGCAAAAGGCGTGGCTGGAAAAGGAAATCCGGACCGAGGCGTATAAGGTGGCCCCGTTCCGGGTTGTTTTGGTTCACATTCCACCCATGCCGTCGGAGCGGTGGCATGGCCCCGATGACTTGTACCATAAGTGGCGGCCTCTGTTCAATCAGGGCAAGGTTGATCTGGTGATTTCGGGGCATACCCATCGCTATGCCGTCATGGCCCCGGAAGAGGGGATTCGTGACTATCCGATGGTCATTGGCGGGGGTCCCAAGGAGGGGCAGGCGACCGTCATCCACGTCGAGGCCACAAGGGACACGCTCCGTGTCGTCATGACCCGAGACGATGGTCAGGTCGTCGGCACGTACCAAGTGGAGGCCGATTAGTCCGGCCGAACCGCGGCGGGCGCCGCGGGAGTGCGTGACGACTGACAGGTAGCGGCGGTTACCCCGCCGGTATGACGAACTGGTTGTCGGGCTCGGTGTTGAACGTCTCATAGAGCGGGCTGTAGTCCTGGACTGTCATGGTGCCGTCCTGGTCAAACGTCAACAACCGCAGCCATGCCCCTCCGCCCACGGGGAGCATCTGGTAATTGACCAGCATCTGATGCACGGTATTGCCGGCGTCGCCCTTGCTGGTGAGGAAGCCCAGGCCGTCGTTAAGTACGTGGCCGTTGATTGTCATGAAGATGTTGGGGTGGCGCTTGACGAGTTTATCCCACATCTCCTGGCCATCGTTGATGGTGGTGTCGGTGCCGGCGATCGGGTAGGCGTGGGGGTTCCATTTCTGCTCGTCGCCTTTCGTCTTCCAGTCGTAGCGGGTCGAATCAGAGTACAGATAGGCGTGGGTTACGACGATCACCTGGTGGCGGGAGTGTTTCTCGACGATCCGATTCGCCCATGCCAGCACCTCATCTCGGGGACCGAATTCGAGGCACAGGATCAGAAAATCCTCACCGCCGGCCTTGAACACATGGAACGTGTTGTCGATCTTCCCGGCCTCCATCGGGCCGCCAAAGGTCGGCCATGCGGCGAATCGGGACAGGGGAAAGTAGCGATTGGCCAGCGTCGTACGGTCCTGGGTGCTGCCGTTCGGGCCGAAGTCGTGGTTGCCCAGGGCGATGGCATAGGGGACCTTCCCATCCAGTCGAGCAAAGGCTTGACTGGCCCTTTGCCACTGCAGGTCGACGTTATTGTCCGTAACATCGCCGTTCTGGAGCACGTAGACGATGTTGTGCTTGTCTTTGTGTTCCAGAACCCATTGGGTCTGCAAATGGAACAGGCCGGGGTATGCCCTCGCATAAACCTGCGTATCGGGGAGTATTACGAGCGACCACGGGCCGTGTTCGGCCTGGGCGATGGCGTCCGTGGTTCGAGAATCGGTTGCTGCTATCAGGTGACCGGGGTTCATCAGGCCGCCGCACGCGGCCAAACCGGCGGTGGTCTTCAGAAAACGGCGTCGGTCAACGTGGTTCACTTTTCCACCTTTCCAAGATACTTCAACACGACCTGGCCGAAGGCGGACCGTGTCCCCTCGGCCCTGTGGCATTCTACGCCAATCGGCCCGAATCGTCGCCCCTTTTCTGAGAAGAGGCGGATGCCCGAATCTCCGTCCATGGGTTTCGGCCAATCGCACAAGCCCAATAACCTTTTTGACTTGCGCGACCCCGACGGCTAGAATACGCGTAGTACCAGGGGGTGTGGGTGATAGCAGGATAGGGCGTGGGGCGGACCGGCAAGACGGCTTTGAATGTAGGAGGCAGACGATGAGCCTGAGAAGACACATCGTGGCGGGTTTTCTGGTGGTGGCCGCGGGATTCGCGGCGGCGGATACGTTCAGGCATCGACAAACCGGGGAGGTCTTCCACGGCTTCGCCACGCAGCAGCAGCGCCAGGGCAAGACGCTCGTGTTCGTGGCGGAGGAAAACGCATTCAAGCCGATCAGTCTGTCGGAATATGAGCACACCCTCGACACCGAGGGGCGTCGTGACATGATCTACGTGCTGCCGCTGGACCAGCCGGAAATCCTGTTGTCCAAGGTGGTCAGCGACACCCTGGCTCAGCGGATCTCGGAGGTCTCGAACCAGGGGCCGCTGCTGATCGTGCTGGCCATTGACAGCCCGGGCGGGCAGGGCGCCTACATGCGGACCGTGGCCAACGCGGTGCTGAGCACGACGAATTGTCCGGTAGTGGCGTTCATCCAGGGCGAAAAGCACGGCGGGGCGTACTCGGCGGCGGCGGTCGTAGCCTTGGCCTGTGAGAAGATCTACGTCGCGCCGGGCGCCGTGATCGGTTCGGTCTCGCCGCTGGCGGGCGCCGTGCAGGGCGCGGCCCAAGGGGTCGGGCTTCGGCTGTACAGTCCGGATCACTTGGGTTCGTATGCGGCCTTCGTGGCCTCGCTGGCCGAGCGCAAAGGCCAGCCGGTGGTGCTGGCCAAGGCCCTGGTCGACCGAACCATCGACGTCGTTGAGGTCGAGGATCTGGACGGACGCAAGAGCCTGATCGACGTGAAGGATCGTTCGAGCACGCAAAAGGTCTTGCGTCATCTGACGCAGGTGTCCGAACCGATTCATGGTGAGGCGACCGGTGAGGCCAGCAGCGTGGCGACGCCCGGCTTTGTCCTGACGTTGACCGCCGGTCAGGCCCAGGAGATGGGGCTGATTGACGGGGTGGTCGGCAGCGTCGAGGAGATCGCCCGGGCCCGGGGCATTGAGGGGGGTCGCATCGTGCGCTCGCGGCCGGTGGATCAGGCGGTCAAACAATACCAGGGCATGAAGCGGAATATTGAACAGTCGCTGGCGACCGTCGAGCGATTACAGGCCCGGGTGGATGACCTGCATCAGCAGGCCGCCCAAATCGAACAGCAGGTCCGCCAGGGGACCGTCGAACGCGAGGTGCGGCAAGGCGATGGTTTCTACTACCGCAGCGGTCGTGACCGGTATAATGACCCGTACCGGTACTACCAGGACCGGACCCTGCGGTCGAGCCGGTATGATCGCCGTAGTGGACCGGGTCGTACCGAAACACTCCGAGCCGAGCAGCCGGTCCTGGCGCCGGCGGTGGCCTACCAGCAGCTCCTCCTGGCACTGAATGACCTGATCCGCGAGTATCGCCGCGTGGTCAACATGGCCGAACGGTTCCCCGGCGCGCTGCCGCTGGACCTGACGGTGCCGATGCTTCAGCAGCGTCTGGATGCGGCGGTCGCCCTGCAGAATGACGTACGACGTTGGGTTCCCGCGGGGATTACCCCCGCCCGGCCGGGATATTAGGCAGGCGACGCCACCGGATGGGCCATCGGAATAGTGCAGTGGGCTTGAGCGGAGACGGTGGTATGGCACTGGATCGGCGCCGGTTCCTGGCGGGAAGCGCAGCGTCCACTGCGGCCTCGGTGATGTCCTTTGGTTTCGAGGAGAGGGCCTTGGCCGCGGCCGATCGGTCGGAGGACGACCAATCCGAACGCGGGCCTTTATTGCCGACGGGCAGGCTCGGTGGGTATGAGATTACGCGGCTGATCGGCGGCGGCAACCTGACCAGCGGTTTTGCCCACAGCCGCGACTTGTTCTACGTGTCCTCCCTGTTGCGGCACTACTTCACGGACGACAAGATCTTTGAAACCTGGCGGTTGTGCGAGGTCCAGGGGATCAACGCGATGATCCTGCGGGTGGACGATCAGGTGATCCGCCTGGTGACGGAATACCGCAAACGCTACGGCGGTGCGTTTCACTGGCTGGCCCAATGCAAGCCGAGCGAAGGCAACCTGATGGGCGATGTCCAGCGGGCCCTGGATCACGGCGCGATCGCGGTCTATATCCATGGCGGCGTGGCCGAGAGCTGGGTCGAGCAGGGACGCATGGACCTGATCGAGAAGACGCTCAAGGCAATGCGCCGGACCGGAGCGCTGATCGGCGTCGCCGGTCACGAGATCAACGTGGTGATCGCCTGTGAAGCGGCCGGGCTGGACCTCGATTTCTACATGAAGACGCTCAACAGCAAGCAGTACTGGTCCGCCGGTCCGATGCCGCGGCACGACAGCGTCTGGGCCGAGACCCCGCAGATCACGATCGACGTCATGAAGACCGTCAAACGGCCTTGGATCGGCTACAAGGTCCTCGGCGCCGGCGCCATCCATCCGCGGGAAGGCTTCCAATACGCCCTGGCCAATGGGTGCGACTTTCTGTGTGTGGGGATGTTTGATTTCCAGGTGGCCGAGGACGTGGGCATCATGCGGCGGCTGCTCTCCGCGCCGCTCAAGCGGCAACGTCCCTGGCGGGCGTGAGCCGGTGGCTTGGTGGGCGTGGTGTGCGGAGATCAACCGTGGCGTGTGAGGTCGGCAGGGGATTCGGGGTGAGCGCTCTTGCGGTCGCGATGCTGATCGCGGGCTGTGCCCGGCGGTCCAGCGGGCCATCCATTCCCATCGTCGAGAATGTCGTCGACCAGGAGGTGGTCCATACGCCGCTGTTGGTGCTAAGTGGGGCCGTGCGGTCGGATGTGGAGCAGGTCATCGTCGAGCATGAGGGGCGAGAGCGTGCATGGCCGGCCGCAGCCGGGCGGTTTAAGGCTGTGGTCCTACTGAGCCCCGGCGACAACCGCGTCCGCGTGGCGAGTCGCTCCGGCGGCGCGGGGTTGGTGGTGACGTACCGGCCGGAGACCAACGACCATCGTGTGCGCTTGGTGTATATCGTCCCCAGTGACGGCGACGGTCGTTTTCAAGCCCCGCCGGAGGAGCCCGCCGACCTGGACAGTGCCCGGCGCCGCCTCGCGCTAGCGGGCCGGCTCTTGCAGACGGCCACGGCCGAGATGATGCACCAGGCGGGCTTTGGCCGCCGTACGTTCGCCCTCGTGGAGGATCAAGATGGCTGGCCTGCCGTGACGGTTCTTCGCACAAGCCTCACGACCGAGCAGGCCCAGGCGATGGGCGGCCTGCAATTGTGGTGGCACTTCCGCGGTGAACTCCTCGAGCGTTTTGCCGGCGAGGCCGACCGGACGAAGTACCTGGCCGTGATGTCCATGACGCGATTTGTGCCCGGCCGCAGCCAGCCCTACGCGCACACGGCCCTGGGCGAGGGCCCCCTGGCCCTGATCGGCGGCGGGGCCCTGCACACCTGGGCCCAGAGCCTGGATGAACTGCCGAGGCGTTTCAACGATCAGCGACGGGCCGCGGAGTTCGATTTGTTCGACGACAGTGCCTTTCGTGGCACGTTCTGGGCGACCTATGCGACGAGCCTGGGCTCGGCCCTGCACGAACTGGGCCATGCCTTCGGTTTGGTGCACAGCGGCGACAAGCACGGCGTCATGGAGCGGGGCTTCGACCACATCAACCGCCTGTTCCTGGCCGTCGAGGGCGGCGAGCCCTACGCCGATGAGAGTATCCGTTGGGCTCCGGCCAGCGCCGCCCAACTTGCCGAAAGCCCCTGGTTCGAGTAGAGGCCCACCGTTACGCCGCCTTCGTTCGCCGGAAGGTCTTGCCTAACAGTCCGTTGAAAAACGTACGGGCCAAAAAATGGGCCCTTCTTGTCATTCCCGCGAAAGCGGGAATCCACGCTTTGCGTGCAGAGAACACACCACACGTTGACCGTGGACCCCGGATCAAAGCCTGCCCCGGACTCGATCCGGGGTCCGGGGTGACACTTTTTCAACAGGCTGCTAAGGCCTGATTCAGGCGACGATATTGACCAGTCGCGATTTGATGACGATGACCTTCTTGATGGGCTTGCCGGCGATGGCGGCCTGGACCTTCTCGCGGGCCAGGGCGGTCTGGCGGACGGTCTCCTCCGAGGCGTCGGCGGGGACGGTGATCCGGTCCTTGATCTTGCCGCACACCTGAACGGCCAACTCCACGCTCTTTTCGCGGGCGAGGGCCTCATCGTAGGCCGGCCACGGCTCATAGGCCAGCGATTGATCATGCCCCAGCCGTTGCCAGAGTTCCTCGGCAATGTGCGGCGCGAAGGGGCTCAGCAACAGCACGAACGACTCCACGACGCCCCGCGGCCGCACCGCCAGCCGCCCGAGGTGGTTCACGAAGATCATCATCTGGCTGATGGCCGTGTTAAATCCGAAGCCCTCGATATCGTCCGTGACCTTCTTGATCGTCTGGTGCAGCAGCCGCAGCGTTTCTTCGTCCGCCTCCACATCCTGCACCGCCGGGTCGAGGCCGCCGGTCTGCTCGTCGATGATCGCCCGCCACGTCTTGCCCAGGAAGCGGTGCACGCCCTCCACGCCCCGCATGTTCCACGGCTTGGTCGCCTCCAGCGGGCCCATGAACATCTCGTACAGCCGCATCGAGTCGGCCCCGTAGCGGCTGATCACGTCATCGGGGTTCACCACGTTCCTAAGGCTTTTGCTCATCTTGGCGGGAAACTCCTCGAGTTCCTCACCCGTTTCCTTGTGGAAGAACTTGCCATCTCGCTCCTCGGCCAGATCATTGGGCACGAGCACGCCGCGAGGGTCGCGGTAGCTCAGGCCCAGAATCATCCCCTGGTTAACCAATCGGGTGAACGGCTCGGGTGTCGAGACGTAGCCCAGATCGTGCAGCAGCATGTGCCAGAACCGGGCGTACAGCAGGTGCAACACGGCGTGTTCGGCCCCGCCGATGTACAGGTCCACCGGCATCCAGTAGCGTTCCTTCTGCGGATCGGCCAGGGCCGCGTCGTTGTGCGGATCGAGATACCGCAGGTAGTACCAGCAACTGCCCGCCCATTGGGGCATGGTGTTCGTCTCGCGCCGGGCCCGCGTACCATCGGGCAGCGTCACATGGAGCCAGTCCGCAGCCCTGGCCAGCGGTGGTTCACCCGTGCCCGTGGGGGCGTAGTCGTCCACTTCCGGCAGCGTCAACGGCAGGTCGCTCTCGTCCAGGGCGAGGATACGTCCATCCTCGGTGTGCAGGAGGGGGAAGGGTTCTCCCCAATAACGCTGGCGGCTGAAGAGCCAGTCCCGCAGCTTGTAGTTGACCGCCCGCTTGCCCAGGCCGTGCTGCTCGAGCCATTCGGTGATCCGCACCTTGAACTCGGCCGTCGGCAGCCCGTCAAAGGGCCCGGAATTGACCGCGGTGCCGTCGCCCGTAAAGCACCCCTCCACCGGTTCGGGCGGCCGGACCACCTCGATGATCGGCAGGTTGAACGTCTTGGCGAACTCCCAGTCGCGGTCATCGTGCGCGGGCACGGCCATGATCGCCCCGGTGCCATAGCTGATGAGCACATAGTCGCTGATCCAGATGGGAATCAGGGCGTTATTGACGGGGTTGATCGCATGGGCCCCCGTGGACTGGCCGGTCTTCTCCTTGGCCAGGTCGGTGCGGTCCAGGTCGCTCTTGCGGGCGGCCCGTTCGCGATAGGCCTCGACGGAGGCCCGGTGGTCGGCGGTGGTGATCTGCTCGACCAGCGGGTGCTCGGGCGCGAGCACCATGTACGTCGCGCCGAACAGCGTGTCCGGCCGGGTGGTAAAGACGCGGATGACGGCCTCATGCCCGTCCACGCGGAAGTCCACTTCCGCGCCGACGCTCTTGCCGATCCAGTCGCGCTGCAGCTTCTTGATCGACTCGGGCCAGTCCACGGTCTCCAGCCCTTGCAGCAGCCGCTCGCAGTATTTGGTAATGCGCAACATCCACTGCCGCATGGGCTTGCGAATCACGGGAAACCCGCCGCGCTCGCTGACGCCGCCGACGACCTCTTCGTTGGCCAGCACCGTGCCCAGCTCCGGGCACCAGTTTACCGGGGCGTAGTCCTCGTAGGCCAGGCGGTGGTCGTCGACGTAACGTTGACGTTCCTCCGGCGAAAGCCCCTCCGGGATGGGCAGCTCCTCGATGGGGCGGGCCTTCTGACGCTCATCGTCGAACCATGAATTGAACAGCTTGAGGAAAATCCACTGCGTCCATTTGAAGTACCTCGGATCGGTCGTGTTGACCTCACGGTCCCAGTCGTACGAGAAGCCCAGGCTCTGGATCTGACGTCGCATGTTGTCGATGTTGCGTTGCGTGGTCTCGGCCGGGTGCGTGCCGGTCTGGATGGCGTATTGCTCGGCCGGCAGCCCGAAGGCGTCCCAACCGATGGGGTGCAGCACGTTGAAGCCCCGCATGCGCTTGTAGCGTGCGATGATGTCGCTGGCGGTGTAGCCCTCCGGATGGCCGACATGCAGTCCCGCTCCCGAGGGGTAGGGAAACATATCCAGCACGTAGTACTTGGGCTTGGGGGGATTCGGGGCGTCCGGGTCGCCCGGCCCGGCGGCGCGAAAGGTCTTACGCGCCAGCCAGTGGTCCTGCCACTTCTTCTCGATTGCCGTAAAATCGTATGTTCCGTTGCTCATTCTGCGTCCCGTTCGTGTGCCAATGTGGGCGAGTTGGCTCGGCCGACGGCCTGGAAGCGTCGGTTCGATGTTCAAAGAGACGGTCATTATATCCGTCCCTGCTTCCGGCTCAAGGGCTTGTCGCGGACCCGTGTCCCCCATGGCTCCATGACGTGACGGAGGCAGGGTGAGCTTGACTCGGTCCATCACGGCAATCTGCGGCGCAGGTGGTCGAGCACGGCGGTGACCAGGCCTGATCGTGCAGTCGATCCGACGCCCCGAACCGGTATGGGCAGAACATCCCAAGAGTTGTCGGGCCCGCGAAGGGCCACGTGGACAACCATGCGGTCTTGCTCATCCCGGCGGATCGGACCGACCGCGAGGACCCACGTGGCGGGGGTCTGATGAGCGGCGCTCTCAACCAAACGGCGCAGAACGCTGTCGTCCTCCTCCTGTCGTACGTTGGACACGTTCACCATTCGTGCAAGCGCCGCCAGGCTCGGCGCCGTGAAGGACCCGATGAGCACATCGTTCCCAGCGTCCGTTCCTTGACTCGTCAATGCAGCGGCCAGCGCCCCGCCCGTGCCCACCTCCAGCACGGCCAGCGTCGCGTGCTCCGTACGCAAACGGCCCAGCACGCATTCCTCCAGCGAGAGATCGCCGGTGGCATAGATGTGCTCGCCCAGGTGCTCGCGGAGGGCCCGTTCGATCCGTCGGAGCCGGGAGTGGTTCTCGGCGGTGTCCTCGGCCAGCCAGAACGAAAAATCGACCCGGCTGTCGGCGAACTGGGAACCGATCAGGACGCCGGGATCGGGATGCACCTGCTCGGTCAGCACCTGGGCGATCCGGGATTGGCCGATCCCGACAAAGCGAACCCGGAGCGAGCAGCCTGGCGGCCGGACGCCAAATCGCCGCGACAGATACGGCACCAGCTCGTCCCGGACCATCGGCTGCAACTCGTGCGGCGGCCCCGGTAGGGCGACAATGACGGCGTCGGGCGATTCAAACACCAGGCCGACGGCGGTCCCGTGCGGGTTGTCCAGGTAGCGGCCCGCGGCAGGGACGCGGCACTGTCGCCGGAGATTGGCCCGGAGTTGCTCTGGCGGGGTGTTCAGGCGGGCGGCCATCCGCGACAGCACATCGGGGTCCTCCTCGAGTGTAACCCCTGTAAACTGCAATATGGTCTCCCGGGTGATGTCATTGTCGGTCGGTCCCAGACCGCCGGTGACCAGTACCAGCGGCGCCTTGTGCACGGCGAAGTCGAGGGCGGCCCGCAGAGCCTCCTGCGTGTCGCCGACGCACAGCACAACGACGCACTCCAGACCCAGCGGCCGAAGCGTTCGCGTGAGAAATGGCGTGTGTCCATCGGCATAAATGCCCGTCAGCAGCTCATCCCCCGTGATGATGATCGCGTATCGTGTGGCGGATGCCGTGGCTGCCGGGGACACAGAATCGGGGCTCGTGCAGCCGCACGGAGCCACGAGCAACGCCAGAAGCAGGGCGCATGCGGACAGGTGATTCACGATTTTTTTCAGCATGCCGATGTATCTCCAACCGGCTCGTAGCCGCATCGCAGCGAAAGCCCATGGTCGAACAAGTCGGATCCTGGGCCACGGCTCGATTGTAGCGCGCTGCCCGGTATTGTGCCAACGCTTCCTTGGGCGGTCTGTCGCAATGATGCAGAAAGCCACGACACGACGGGGCAACACGTGGTACAATGCCCAGGCCGTTGCATTCGAGACAATCCGTGGAGGCCACAGGTATGGATTCGTGCACTGCAAACCCGTCGGGACAAGGACGTGCATGCGGACGCGTGGACAGAGCCGGTCGTCGGTGGGCCTGCCTTGTGAGTGGGCTGTGCCTGGTGCTGTTGGCGTGGGGAGCGGGTTGTTCGGCCGTGCAAACGACAGGGGTGGACGGGCACTTTCATGCCGTGGAGATATTCCCGCGCACGGCCGATCACGTCCACGGCTCTACGGTGGTGGAACTGCCTAACGGGGACCTGCTGGCGGCGTGGTTCCAAGGCTCCGGCGAGCGCTGGGCCGATGACGTGGCTATCATGGGCGCACGTTTGCCGCGCGGCCGGCGGACATGGAGCCAGCCCTTCCTCATGGCCGATGCGCCGGGCTTCCCCGACATCAACCCGATCCTCTTCCTGGATGGGCGGCAGCGTCTTTGGCTCATGTGGTATGCCGTGATCGCCAATCAATGGGAGACCTCGCTGGTCAAGTACCGCATCAGCACCGACTACGATGGGCAGGGGCCGCCGGTATGGGCGTGGCAGGAGGTGTTGCACGTCAAGCCCGGCGACCCGGCCGAGCGGGGCATCCAGCCGGGCGACCGCTTTGTACGCTCGGTCGAGCGGCAGGTGGAGGCGTACGGGGAGTACCTGTTGGAACTCGCGCGACTGCACGAATTTGGGACGGCTGACGAGGTCCACACAGCCTGGCAGGAATGGAGTCGTCAGCTCTTGGCCAAGGCCCGGGGTGAAGACATGGTCCGCAAGGGCATTCTGGTCGATTCCGCCGGGCAGAGGGTGGAGGCAATACTGGGGTATCCCTACTTCCGACGGATGGGCTGGCAGACAAAGAACAAGGCCGTTCTTCTCGATGGACGGCGGCTCATTGTGCCGCTGTACTCGGATGGATTCAGCTTCTCGCTCATGGCGATCACGGACGATGGCGGCCGGACGTGGCAATTCAGCGAACCGCTGGTCGCAGCCGGCAACATCCAGCCGAGCATCGCGCGGCGGGCGGATGGCACGCTGGTCGCCTACATGCGCGACAATGGCCCGCCTCCCCAGCGGCTGCACGTCAGCGCGTCCGCCGACGGGGGCCTGACGTGGAGCCCGGTCCGCGACGGCGAACTGCCGAACCCCGGATCGGGGGCGGATATAGTTACCCTGGCGAACGGTCATTGGGTCTTGGCGTACAACGATACCGAGCAGGGGCGGCGGAGACTGGCCGTGTCGCTGTCGATGGATGAGGGCAAGACGTGGCCGTTTACGCGATACCTTGAGAACGACCCGCGCGAGGCGTCCGTGGCCACCCGAAGCCACTATCCGAGCATCATTCAGGGCCGCGGTGGCGAGTTGCACGTGGTCTACAGCTATCATCACAACGATCAGCCCGGCGCCCCGGCCAAGACCATCAAATACGCCCGGTTCGACGAGGCCTGGATCCGTGCCGCGCCGTAGCCGCCATCCTGAATACCCCGTGAGGTAGATAGAAAATGAGTGAGAATCAGGCCAACGTAGCCGCAGACCGCATCGTGGGGGCGCTCCTGGGCATGGCCGTGGGCGATGCGTTGGGCCTGCCACGAGAAGGGCTTGGTCCCCGGCGGGCACGTCGGGTTTTTGGGGATCGCCCGCTCCGCCATCAGTTTGTCCTCGGTCGCGGTATGGTCAGTGATGACACGGAGCACGCGTGTCTCACGGCCCAGGCATTGACGGAGAGTGCGGGTGATGTCGACCGCTTCGCGCGGTGTCTCGCCCGCCGGCTTCGGTGGTGGCTGGTGGGATTGCCGGCGGGCGTGGGTTTTGCCACGTTACGGGGTATCTGTAAGTTGTGGCTTGGGTTCAGTCCGGCGAACAGTGGGGTACCATCCGCTGGTAACGGTCCGGCCATGAGGGCGCCCGTAATCGGTCTATATGCAGGAGACGACCCGGATTTGCTGAGACGTTTGGTGCGTGCCTCGACGCGGGTTACGCATACAGATGAACGTGCCGAGCAGGGTGCGCTCGTCATTGCGCGTGGATGTTACCGGGCCATGACGGCCCCCCATGGGGAGGTTTGTTGGGAAGACCTATTGGTGGATCTGCGAGGGTGGGTGACGAACGACGTAATGCTTGAGGCCTTGGATGTGGTGGGGGCTTGTCTTGCTGAGAACCTCCCCGCGGACGCCACGGCTGCTCGGCTGGGTCTATCGCGGGGGGTGACAGGTTACATTGTCCACACCGTGGCCATGAGCCTCTACTGTTGGCTGCGAAACCCGACAAGCTTCAGGGATGCCGTCGAGGACGTGATCCTTTTGGGTGGAGACACCGACACGACAGGCGCCATTACCGGCGCTCTGGCCGGCGCGGCCTTGGGCGTTGAGGCGATTCCTCCCGAATGGATGTCGGGCCTCATGGAGTGGCCTCGCTCGTGGGAGTGGATGCGTCGCCTGGCGTGCTTGTTGGCCGAGCAGGCTGGGCGTCCGGCGGGACAGCGGACGGGTGATCGCCTGCCTCTGTTTTGGCCCGGCATGGTGCCAAGGAACACCTTTTTCACGGGAATTGTACTGTTCCACGGTCTGCGAAGGCTTTTGCCTCCCTATTGAATTGTCTTGCCCAACTCGGAAGGGGGCCGGCACGCTTCTTGGGCCAAGGCCGGATGCCTGAGTGAGGTTTTTGCTTGTATCGGCGTCTGGGGAGGGGTTCAATGGACGGTAAAGGCTCACCGCGAAAAGGAGGACAGACCATGACCGTGATCGACTTTCTCAAGCAGGCGAAGGTGGCGTACGAGGTGCTGGAGCATCCGGCGGCGTTTACGGCCCAGCAGGTTGCGGCCGTGGAGCACGAGCCGGGGCGGTTTGTCGCCAAGGCCGTGATCGTCAAGGCCGATGGCGAGCCCGTAATGTGCGTGGTGGCCGCTCCACGGAAGGTGGACCTGGAGAAGGTCCGGGCCCATCTGGGGGCAGGCAAGGTCGAGTTGGCCGAGGAAGCGGAGCTGGGCCGGCTGTTTGCGGATTGCGAGTTGGGGGCCGAGCCGCCGATCGGCAAGATGTACGGGGTACGCACCCTCATCGACCGGAGCCTGGAATCGGCCGACCACGTGGTCTTTGCCGCGGGCTCGCACGAAAAGGCCGTTCGGATGGCCATGCCGGACTACCGCCGTGTCGTTGAGGGCGAAGCGGCCGACGTGAGTGTGTAGCCCGCCGGCGTGTCATCCTTGTCGGGCGGCGCTCAGTCGGACAGACGGCTGCCGACGGGCTTGCCGGTCGGGTTCAGCATTTGATCCAGGGCGGAGCGGGCCGCCTCGAAGTGGGGGTGTTGCTCCAGAATACGGCGATACTGGGCGATGGCCTGATCGGTGCGGCCCGACTGCGCCAGGGCGTGGGCCAGGCAAAGCCGAAAGTGCGGCCGATTGGGAAAACGGTCCACGACAATGCTGATGTGCTCGATCGCCTCTTCGTAGCGCTTCAACTGATACAGACGCGTCGCATAGTTGTACCGCAGATGCCAGTCGTCCGGATGGGCGGTGATCGCCTCGCGGTAGGTCTCCATCGCTTCCTCGAGCCGGGCCTGATCAAGCTCGGCCATGGCTTGGTCGATGGCTTGCTGTGCCCTGGCCTGGCGCTCGGCGTGGTCAAGCTGGCCCGGGAACGGGGGCCGGGCCATCATCTGGACCATGGCGGCGGCGGTATTGACCTCGTCCCACGGGGTGTAGGCCAGGCGGGCGGCGCATTGGTCGCGGCTCAGGGGTTGCAAGGCGCCGGTCGGCTCAATGGAACGGACCCGTTGCATCAGGCCCACGGCCTGCGTGAAGATCATCCGGGCCAGCTCATAGTCCCCCTCGAACGAGGGGTGAACGTGGTCGCGGAAGGCCTCGTTGCCGGGGATGCCATGGGGACACAACGTTGATTCCGCCAGGAGCCTCTCGGCATCGAGAAGCCGGACGTGGGGATGCTCGATATCGACTACGACCTGGCGTATGATACCGTTAAGGGTGGAATCGGCGCGGAACTGCAGCGCATCGTAGTCCCGGGCCATCGCATAGTGGTCGTATGCCTCGGCGGTCCTGCCCGCGGCCAACAGGCACCGGGCCGTGCGGAAATGGAGGTCGGCATATTCCGGGTCGATCACCAGGGCCCGCCGGTAGGCGTCACACGCGGCGGGCCAGTCCTGTCGTTTTTCAAGCTCGATTCCCTGGTTATAGGCGGCCTGCCACGCCTCAATCTCATTTTGCGTCAGGTCCGGCCGGTGCAGCGAGGCCAGGGGTGGACAGTCCCGCAGGTTGACCGGCACCGTGAGAACCAACACCGCAGCGCCGCTTTGGGCCGTCACTTGGCAGATCCGCGCGAGGTTGGTCTGAAAATTGTGATACACGGGTTGTCGGCGTGGATCGCTGCGGGCGACTTGATGCTCCTGGAAGAACTCCATCGTCTGGGGTTCCTTCTTGGTCCGGGGCGCATCAGGGGGGCCGTTGATCGCAATCGCCAGGGCTTGGCAGACGCGGGTGGTCTTGAGCTGGTGCAGCGAGGGGATCAGGGCCGGGTGCCGGGCCAGGAAGCTCTCGGGTCCGTAGAGGCCGCAGATCTCGTTGTTGCCCATGTAGACGACGAAAAGATCGACCTCCAGGGGCAAGCATTCCCGGGCAATGGAGACGATCATGTGCGAATTGATACCCCGGATCGCGGCGTTGACGACTTCAATCCGCTGATCAGGATAGGTGGCTTCGAGCATGGCCTGCAGGATACGGGCGAAGCCGAAGGCCGGGTCGGGCGTGCCCATGGCGGCCGATTCGCCCAGGACGACGACGCGGAGGGTTTGGGGGGGCTTGGCCTGGGCCAGCAGGCAGGGATCGGGGGAGCCGGGCGGCGTGCGATGGTAGAACCACACGAAGCGGTCGTTCGTGGTGACGATTCCGTGCTTGGCCGTCTCAATGAAAAAGGCCGAATCATAGCCGAAGCCCGCCAACCGGAGGACCATTTCGGCCACAGAAAAGACCAGCAGCGGGACGCCCACCGCCAGACCCAGTCGGGCCAGCCAAGCCCGTTTGCCATGGAAAAGGCGCCTGCCGATCGCCACATTGGGGACCGAACTGGTGGCGGATTTGGTGCTCGTCCCCGCACCGCCGGCGCGAAGATGACCCCGTTTCGTCCTTCTCCTGCCCCTGGCCACGATTCGGTTCTCGAAAGGTAGCGCTCGGTGGTCCGCCGGGGATCCCGCACCTGCACAGGTCCGACTGATCCGCCCCCTGACATGGCGGACGTCCGAGAACCGCTTTGCGACGAGTCTATCCTATAGAATTGGAACGACGCGGTCAAGTCTGGGCCGGGATTCTGTTTATAGAAACACCTTGGGGTTTGGCCGGTTTTTTTGAATTTTTTGATTTTTTTGGGTTTGCAGGCAACCCCCGGCGTGGCTATACTCCCGTTTTTGCGATAGCCCCAAGCGTAGGAAATCCCTACAGTTCGCATGCAGCCGAGGCGCCGGGGCGGTGTTTCCTGAGCCGGGCCTCGGCGGGGTAGGGGCGTTTTGGGCGGCTGCTGCTGTAGCTCAGCTGGTAGAGCGCGTCCTTGGTAAGGACGAGGTCACGGGTTCAAATCCCGTCAGCAGCTCAGTGACAGCCAAGGGGTCGCACGGGCCCGAGGCGATGGGAACGTCGGAGTGTACCTTAGCACATAGTCAGGTCAGAGCAGACGAATAAGGACTGAGCAGGACATTGATGGCCAACGTGCCAGGAGGTTACTGAGCAATGGCAAAGGCGGTATTCGAGCGGACGAAGCCCCACGTCAACATCGGGACGATCGGACACATCGACCACGGCAAGACCACGTTGACCGCGGCGATTACCATGCGGTTGGCGCACAAGGCCGGCAAGGGAAACATCAAGAAGTTCGAGGAAATCGACAACGCGCCCGAGGAGAGGGAGCGCGGCATCACGATCAATACGGCTCACGTTGAGTACGAGACCGACAAGCGGCACTATGCCCACGTGGACTGTCCGGGCCACGCCGACTACGTGAAGAACATGATCACCGGGGCCGCCCAGATGGACGGGGCGATTCTGGTGGTGGCGGCCAGTGACGGTCCGATGCCCCAGACGCGGGAGCACATCCTGTTGGCCCGTCAGGTGAACGTGCCGCGGATCGTGGTGTTCCTGAACAAGGTGGACCAGGTGGACGACCCCGAGCTGCTGGACCTGGTAGAGATGGAGCTGCGGGAGCTGCTGGACAAGTACGAGTTCCCGGGCGACGAGATTCCGATTATCAAGGGCTCCGCGCTGGCCGCGATGGAGGCCGAGGGCAAGGACGACGCCGCGTGTGCGTGCATCGACGAGCTGATGGCGGCCGTCGATGAGTACGTTCCCGTTCCCGAGCGGGCGGTGGATCAGCCGTTCCTGATGCCCGTGGAAGACGTGTTCAGCATTAAGGGGCGCGGCACCGTGGGTACGGGACGTGTCGAGCGGGGCGTGGTCAAGGTCGGCGAGCAGGTGGAGATTGTGGGACTGTCCGATGAGGTCCGCAAGACGACCGTCACGGGCGTGGAGATGTTCAACAAGACCCTGGATCAGGGCCAGGCGGGCGACAACATCGGGATCCTGTTGCGGGGCGTGGAGAAGAAGGACCTGGAACGCGGTCAGGTGATCGCGGCACCGGGCACCATTACGCCGCACACGAAGTTCATCGCGGAAGTGTACGTGTTGGGGAAAGAGGAAGGCGGGCGGCACACGCCCTTCTTCCCGGGGTACCGCCCGCAGTTCTTCTTCCGGACGACGGACGTGACCGGCGAGGTCAAGAAGATTCAAAGCCGCGAGGGCAAGGCGGTTGAGATGTGCATGCCCGGCGACAACATCGAGATGGAAGTGGAAATCATCTCGAAGATCGCGATGGAAGAGGGGCTGCGGTTCGCCATTCGGGAAGGCGGCCGGACGGTCGGCGCCGGCGTGGTGACGAAGATCCTCGAGTAGGGCGATCGAACACAAAGTCAGGTGCCGCCGGCGCGGCCGGCGGCGCCCTTTTTTGAACCTCTTGGCGTGGTGTGGCGGCGCCAGGGGTGTCTGTGTTTCTGAGGCGAGGGCATCATGGCCAAGGCGCAGAAGCGGGAATACGTGTGGCTGGAGTGCAAGGACTGCGGCAGCCGGAATTACCGGACGGAGGTCAACGTTCAGGGCGGCACGCCGAAGCTGGAGCTCAAGAAGTTCTGCAAGGCCGAGCGCAAGCGGACGGTGCACAAGATACGGCGCAAGTAGGCGGCCATAGGTCAGTAGCTCAATTGGCTAGAGCAGCGGTCTCCAAAACCGCAGGTTGGGGGTTCGAGTCCCTCCTGACCTGGTGACGGATCCAAGGGCAGGACGCACGATGGCCGCGGGGTGGGCGGCCCGGAATCACGGTGACGCATGGAATTGAAGATCTACAAACGGGGCCAGGCAGCGTATACGCGGTTGTTCACCGTACTGGCGGTGTTCTTCATCGTCGCGGTCGGATGCTACCGGTTGTACGACCAGTTGCGGATGGTGGGCAATCCGTGGATCGAGGTGTTCGTGCCCGCGGGGATCGCGGCGGCGGCGGCGGCGTTTCTGGCGTGGCTGAGCAATCGGCCCAGCATGGCGGACTTTCTCATCGCCGCCGAGGGCGAGATCAAGAAGGTTCGTTGGTCCAGTCGCAAGGAGATCGTGGCCTCGACCACGATCGTGGTGATCGTGGTGTTCGTCTTTTCGGTCCTGTTGTTTGCGGCCGACTTCTTTTTCGCGTGGCTATTCATGGACACCTTGAATATTTACTGAGTTTGTCGTTTTGGGGTGGATCCCCCTTTCCTGTGGTGGAATCGGCTGAGATGGCGATGCAGTGGTACGTATTGCGGGTGGCGTCCAACAAGGAGGAGCAGGTGCGCGAATCGCTGGCGCACAAGATGGAGGTGGAGGGCATCAAGAGCGTCGGCCGGATCATGGTGCCGACCGAGGCGATCAAGCGGATTCGCGGCGGCAAGCAGCGGGTGCACAAGCGGAAGCTGTATCCCGGCTACGTGTTCATGGAGGTCGAGCCCAAGGAAGACGGCCGGATTCCGGACGAGGCGTTTTATATTATCAAGGAAACGATGGGGGTGGGGGACTTCATCGGCACGGAGGGGATTCCGACGCCGATGCGCGACACGGACGTGGCCAAGATGCTCAAGGAGGTGGAAAAGCCCGAGGACGCGCCGAACATCAAGGTGGAGTTCGAGAAGGGCGACGTGGTGAAGATTCGCGAGGGCGCGTTCGAGAACTTTGAAGGCACGGTGGACAGCATCGACGAGGAGCGGGGTATTGTGCGGGTGATCGTGACGATCTTCGGTCGCAGCACCCCGCTGGACATCGAGTATTGGCAGATCGAGAAGGTGTAATCGAAAGCACGGGATCGGGATTGCGATGGCCAAAGAGATAAAAGGCAAGATCAAACTTCAGGCGCCGGGCGGGCAGGCGACCCCCGCGCCGCCGATCGGGCCGGCATTGGGGCAGCACGGGGTGAATATCGGCCAGTTCGTCTCGCAGTTCAACGAGCGGACCAAGGAGATGAACGGCACGATCGTGCCGGTGGAGATCACGGTGTACGGGGACCGCAGCTTTGACTTCATCGTCAAGAGCCCGCCGGCGGCCGTATTGCTCAAGCAGGAGGCGGGGCTGGCCAAGGGCAGCGGCGTCCCGAACAAGGACAAGGTGGGCAAGGTGACGCGAAGCCAGGTGCGCAAGATCGCCGAGACGAAATTCGAAGACCTGAACGCGTACAGCCTGGAGCAGGCCGACCGGATCATCGAGGGAACGGCCCGCAGCATGGGGATCGAGGTGGTGGACGATTGACGCCCTCGCGGCGTCTTGAACAAGCGGTGGACAGCGGACCACGGCGGGAACAGTGGGAGCGAAAAAGCGAGCAGCGATTTCGCGGAGGCAGTTATGCGACACAGAAGCAAGCGGTACAAACAGGAAGCCCAGAAGGTCACAAAGGAGGTCCTGAGCCTTCCCGACGCCGTCAAGCGGATCAAATCGTTCGGGTCGACGAAGTTCGACCAGACGGTGGAGTGTGTCATGCATTTGGGGATCGACCCCAAGCAGGCCGACCAGATGATCCGCGGGGCGATCAGCCTGCCTCATGGGATCGGCAAGAACCGCCGGGTCGTGGCGTTTTGCGACGATGACCAGGTCGAGGCGGCGAAGGCGGCCGGGGCCATGGAGGCCGGCTGCGACGCGTTGATCGAGAAGATTCAGGGCGGTTGGAGCGATTTCGACGTGGCGGTGGCCTCGCCGAAGGTGATGGGCAAGGTCGGCAAGCTGGGCCGACTGCTGGGGCCCCAGGGCAAGATGCCGTCGCCCAAGAATGGAACGGTGACGCCCGACGTGGCGCAGGCCGTGAGGGAATTCGCGGCCGGCAAGGTGGAGTTCCGTAACGACGCCGGCGGAAACGTTCATGCCGTGGTCGGCAGGGTGAGTTTCAGCGAAGACAAACTGGCCGAGAACGTGCGGGCTTTCGTGCAGCATATCAAGCGGATGAAGCCGACGGCGACGAAGGGAACGTACATCAAGAAAGTGTGCCTCAGTGCGACCATGAGTCCCGGGGTGTTGGTGGACATGGCCTAGGCGCCCGCCGGGCCGGGTGGGCCATCCGGAAAGGCAGATCATGAGCAAGTATCTGAAGGGATTGCTGCAGGGCGAATTGGAGCGGCGATTCGCCGAGGTCTCGGACTTCGTCGTGGTCGACTACAAGGGGATCACGGGCAACGAGAACAACGAGATGCGGGGCGCGCTGAAGGAAAAGGGCATCGCGCTGTCGGTGGTCAAGAATTCGGCGATGCGCCGTGCGCTGGCGACGCTGGGACACGAGACGGCGGCGGGGCTCTTCCTGTCGGGGCCCTGTGCCGTGGCCTACGGCGGCGACAGCGTCGTGGACGTGGCGCGGGAGATTTCCGACTGGGCCAAGAAGGTACCGGCCGTCTCGCTCAAGGCCGCGTACGTGGACGGTGAGGCGCTGGATACGGCGGCGGCTCAGGTGCTGGCCAAGATGCCGTCGCGGGCCGAGTTGCAGGGGCAGGTCGTGCAGTTGGCCCTGTCGCCGGGAGCGCGGCTGGCCGGGGCGATTGCAGGTCCTGGGGCTCGCATCGCGGGGTGCCTCAAGAGCCTGATCGAGACGCTGGAGAAGGAGGCCGCCTAGCGGTCGGTTGGGGGGCGGAACTGAAACCAAGTGTGGTCTGCGGCTGTCCCGTGAGTGGGTCAAACGGGGCGGCGGAGCCTCGGCACCCGTGGGCCACAAGATGTGGGAGAGTCAGAGCATGTCGGAAGAAACGAAGGAATTCAGTGCTGAGATCAAGGAACTGGGCGACAAGATCGTCGGGTTGAGCCTCTTGCAGGCCAAGGCGCTGGCGGACTACCTGAAGGACGTCCACGGCATCGAGCCGGCGGCGGGTGGGGCCGTGATGATGGCCGGTCCGGCGGCCGGGGGCGGTGAGGCCGCCGCGGCCGAGGAAAAGACCAGCTTCGACGTGATCCTGAAGAGCTTCGGCGAAAAGAAAATCCAGGTCATCAAGGAAGTCCGGGCCCTGACGGGTCTGGGCCTCAAAGAGGCCAAGGACCTGGTTGACGGCGTGCCCAAGCCCGTCAAGGAGAAGGTCACCAAGGACGAGGCCGAGGCCGCCAAGGCGCAGTTGGAAGCGGCCGGTGCGACCGTCGAGATCGCCTAGTCGATGGGATGGGCGGGCGGCGCGCAGCAGGTCCTGAGCAAGAGACAGGCACGGAATCACGGAGAGCGACGGAATGAAGGCACGACCCACACGCAATTTCGGGAAGCTCGGCGACGTTCTGCCGGTGCCGGACCTCCAGGAAGTGCAACTGAAGAGCTATGCCCGTTTCCTGCAGAAGGACGTGGATCGGTCGAAGCGCAAGGACGAGGGCCTGGAGGCCCTGCTGCGCGAGGTATTCCCCATCATCAGCTACGACAAGACGATGGAGCTGGAGTATCTGGGCTATGAGCTGGAGCCGCCGCGCTACACGATCCCGCAATGCCGGGAACTGCGGCTGACGTACGGCTATCCGCTGAAGATCTTCTGCCGCCTGAAACGGCAGGGGGCCGACGACATCCCCGAGCAGGCGATCTATCTGGGTGAAATCCCGGTGATGATCGGCGGCGGTGAGTTCATCGTCAACGGCGCCGAACGCGTGATCGTCAACCAGCTCCACCGCAGTCCGGGCGTGGATTTCGTGATCGACAGCCGGGACGGCGACCGGATCCTGCACGGCAGCCGGATCATTCCGGAGCGGGGCAGTTGGATCGAAATGACGGTCACGAAGAAGGACGTGCTGGTCATTCGCATCGACCAGTCCAGCAAGATCCCGGCGACGGTGTTCCTGCGGGCCATGAGCGAGGAGTTCGGCACGACCGAGTCGATTCTGCGGGCGTTCTACGAGACCAAGACGGTCACGACCCGGAAGCTGACGCAGAGCATGTGGACCGTCGGGCCCGTGGTGGACACGGAGACCGGCGAGATTCTCGTCGAGGCCGGCTGCCAGATCGGCGATGCGCTGACGGCCATCCAGAAGAGCAGCCTCAAGAGCGTGGAGGTGGTGCAGGACGGCGTCGATGCGCTGATTCTGAACACGCTCGCCGAGGACGAGTGCACGACGCACGAAGAGGCGATTCTGAAGATCTACGCGCGGCTCCGTCCGGGCAACCCGGCTCAGATGGAGAAGGCCCGCACGTTGTTTCAGGAGAAGTTCTACGACACGAACCGCTACCGGCTGGGGCGCGTGGGCCGGTTCCGCCTGAACCGCAAGTTCGACTTGGGCGTGCCGGAGGACGAGATGTCCCTTCGGCCCGAGGATTTCATGCATACCATCCGGTATATCATGAAGCTTCGGGCCAACGAGGGTCACGTCGACGACATCGACCACCTGGGTAACCGCCGGCTGCGGACGATCGATGAGCTCGCTGCCGGGGAGATCCGCAAGGGCCTGTTGAAGCTGCGGCGGACGGTGCAGGAACGGATGAGCATGAAGGGCCAGGACGACGTGGCCCGGATCGCCGACCTGGTGAACTCCAAGAGCGTGTCCAGCAGCATCGAGTATTTCTTCGGGCGCGGCGAGTTGAGCCAGGTGGTGGACCAGACCAACGCCCTGAGCCAGTTGACGCATGAGCGGCGCCTCAGCGCGCTGGGACCGGGCGGGCTGAACCGCAAGCGGGCGGGGTTCGAAGTCCGCGACGTTCACATCAGCCATTACGGACGCGTCTGCCCGATCGAAACGCCGGAAGGGACGAATATCGGCCTGATCGTCTCCCTGGGGATCTTCGCGAAGGTGGACGAGTACGGCTTCCTGGTCACCCCGTACCAGAAGGTGGAGCGGGGCAAGGCCAACGGCGATGTGGTGTACCTGCGGGCGGATGAGGAGATGGAGGCGGTCTTTGCCCCGCCGAGCATGGTGGATCCCAAGACGCGGGCCCTGCGCAAAGGTCTGGTGCTGGCTCGCAAACAGGGCGACCTGACCCAAGTGGACAGTCGCGAGGTGGATTACGCGGACATTTCGCCCAAGCAGATCGTCGGCATCAGTGCGGCCCTGATTCCGTTCCTGGAGCACGACGATGCGAACCGGGCCCTGATGGGCTCGAACATGCAGCGGCAGTCGGTGCCTCTGCTGGTGACCCAGCCGCCTCTGGTGGCCACGGGCATGGAAGATCCGGTGGCCCAGAACTCGAGCATGGTGATTCGCGCGGCCAAGGGCGGCAAGGTGACGGGGGTCGACGGTCGGCGGATCGTGATCGACGGCACCGACGAATACAAGCTGCTCAAATTCGAGGGGCTCAACGAGCGGACGTGCCTGAATCAGAAGCCGATCGTGCAGTTGGGCGATCGGGTCAAGGCCGGCCAGATCATCGCCGACGGCGGCGGAACCAGCGGCGGATCGCTGTCGCTGGGACGAAACGTGCTGGTGGCGTTCGTGCCCTTTGACGGATACAACTTCGAGGACGCGATCCTGATCAGCGAGCGGCTGGTCAAGGAGGACGTCTTCACCAGCATCCACATCGACGAGTTCACGGTGGAGGTCCGCGAGACGAAGCTGGGACGGGAGGAATTTACGCGGGACATCCCGAACGTCAGCGAGCGGTCGCTTCGCAACCTGGACGAGAACGGCGTCGTGGTGGAGGGGACGCGGGTCGCACCGGGCGACATCCTGGTCGGAAAGGTGTCGCCCAAGAGCAAGACGGAGCTGACGCCGGAGGAGAAGCTGCTGCACGCGATCTTCGGCCGGGCCGGGGAAGACGTCAAGAACGACTCGCTCGAAGTGCCCAGCGGCTATGAGGGCGTGGTCATCAAGACGCGGCGGTTCGCCCGGCGCGGGGCGGGTACCGAAGAGCAGCGCAAGGTTCAGAAAGTGGAGATGGCCGCCTACGCCGCGAACATGACCGCCCGTCAGTGTGCGGTGTTCCGGCAGATGATGGACCAGGTGCACGAGCAGTTCGGCATCGAGGTGGTGGACCCTTCGACGCGTCAGAAGGTCGGGGCCAGCGACGACAACGACGTGATCTACGAGCAGATCGAGAACTTCGATATCGCCTGGGTGAAACCGGCCAGCCTCCGTGGTGAGGTCGAGGCGGTCGTCCAGAAGTGGTGGCCGAAGATCACGGAGCTGGATGAGGAGAAGAAGGCCACCTTGGACCGCATGAAGCACGGCGATGAGTTGCCCAGCGGCGTCCTCGAGATGGTCAAGGTGTACGTCGCGACGAAGCGGGCGCTGTCCATGGGCGACAAGATGGCCGGCCGTCATGGAAACAAGGGCGTGATCGCCAAGATCCTGCCCGAGGAGGATATGCCGTTCCTGGAGGACGGGACGCCGGTGGACGTGTGCCTGAATCCGCTGGGGGTGCCGAGCCGCATGAACGTGGGGCAGATTCTGGAGGCCCATTTGGGCTGGGCCGCCAAGATCCTCGACTTCCAGGCCGTCACGCCGGTGTTCGACGGGGCGTCCGAGGAGGATCTGTGGGGGGTGACCGAAGAGGCCAACGCGCACGTGCGTCGTCGGATGGACGAGCTGGAGGCCCGGCATGAGGCCCCGGCGGTCGATGAACTGTTCGCGCAGGTGCCCGACGACCTGAAGATGACGGTGTACGACGGCCGGACGGGCCAGCCGTTCGATCAGCGGGCCACCGTGGGCTACATGTACATGTTGAAGCTGCACCACCTGGTCGATGACAAGATTCACGCGCGGGCGACGGGGCCGTACAGCCTGATCACCCAGCAGCCGCTCGGCGGCAAGGCCCGCACGGGCGGACAGCGCTTCGGCGAGATGGAAGTCTGGGCGCTGGAGGCCTACGGCGCCGCCTATACGCTGCAGGAGTTGCTGACGGTCAAGAGCGACGACATCGAAGGCCGCACGAAGATCTACGAGTCCATGGTCAAGGGCGTCAATACGCTCGAGGCGGGCACGCCCGTCTCGTTCGACGTGCTGTGCAACGAGATTCGCGGCCTGGGGCTGAACATCCAGTTGGAGAAAAAGCGGGTCGGGTCGCCGCTGTAGCCGCCGGACGGGGGCGCAGCGCTCCGGGCGTCGAGGGCGACAGAAATCGGGGCACGCCAATTCGGGACAGGGCGGAGTTGAAGGCAAGATGACGGAATCGATTTACGATCGGATTAACGATTACGGCTCGGTGAAGATCATGCTGGCCAGCCCGAATGATATTCGGAGCTGGTCGTTCGGCGAGGTGCGCAAGCCCGAAACGATCAACTACCGAACGTATCGGCCGGAAAAGGACGGGTTGTTCTGCGAGCGCATTTTTGGGCCGGAGCGCGACTGGGAGTGCGCCTGCGGCAAGTACAAGGGCACCAAGTTCAAGGGCATCATCTGCGACCGCTGCGGGGTTAAGGTGACCCACAGCCGCGTCCGCCGCAAGCGGATGGGGCATATCAATCTGGCCGCCCCGGTGGTGCACATCTGGTTTTTCAAGGCGATGCCCAGCCGATTGAGCACCCTGCTGGGGATGAAGACGGCCGATCTGGAGAAGGTCATCTACTTCCAGGACTACGTGGTGACCGATCCGGGGCAGAGCCCGCTCAAGCAAAAGCAGTTGCTCACCGAGGATGAGTATCGGGACGCAATCAATAAGTACGGCAGTTGTTTCCGCGCCCTGATGGGCGCCGAGGCCGTCCGGGACCTGCTGGGGCGGCTGGACCTGGCCGAGCTGGCCACCGAGCTGCGCGACGCGATCACCAAGACCAGCAGCAAGCAGAAGATCAAGGATCTGAGCAAGCGGCTGAAGGTGGTCAACGCGTTGCGGGCCAGCGAGAACAAGGCCGAGTGGATGGTGCTGGAAGTGATTCCCGTGATCCCGCCGGACCTGCGGCCGCTGGTCATGCTGGAAAGCGGCAACTTCGCGACGAGCGACCTGAACGACCTATACCGGCGGATCATCAACCGGAACAACCGCCTCAAGAAGTTGATCGACTTGAACGCCCCCGAGGTCATCATCCGCAACGAGAAGCGGATGCTCCAGCAGGCGGTCGATTCCCTGCTGGACAACGGGCGCTGCCGACGTCCCGTGCTGGGCAGCAACAACCGGCCGCTCAAGAGCCTCACCGACATGATCAAGGGCAAGCAGGGTCGATTCCGGGAAAACCTGCTGGGCAAGCGGGTGGACTACTCGGCCCGATCCGTGATCGTGGTTGGTCCGCACCTGAAGCTGTACCAGTGCGGTCTGCCCAAGAAGATCGCCCTCGAGCTCTACCAGCCGTTCATCATTCGCAAGCTGAAGGACCGGGGCCTGGCCGACACGATCAAGAGCGCCAAGCGGATGCTGGAGCGTCGCGAGGAACACGTTTGGGACATTCTGGAAGAAGTGATCGATCAGCACCCGGTGCTGCTCAATCGTGCCCCCACGCTGCACCGGATGGGCATTCAAGCCTTTGAGCCGGTCCTGGTCGAGGGCAATGCGATCATGCTCCATCCGCTGGTGTGCCAGGGGTTCAACGCGGACTTCGACGGCGACCAGATGGCGGTGCACCTGCCCTTGAGCATCGAGGCGCAGGTCGAGGCGCACACGCTCATCATGGCGACCAACAACATTTTTTCGCCGCAAAGCGGCTCGCCGATGTTAGGGCCCAGCCAGGATATCGTGTTGGGCAACTACTACATTACGACCATGCAGTCGGACCAGCCGGGCCAAGGCATGGTTTTTCGCGATCCGATGGAGGCCATCACGGCGTGCGAGCTGGGCAAGGTGCACATGCACGCCCGGGTGAAAGTACGCTTGCCCGAGGGCAAGACCGTGCGCGGAGCGCGGGGCGACGAGCCCGGCGGTCTGATCGAAACCACGCCGGGCCGGTGCCTGTTCAATGATATTCTGCCCGACGCCATGCCCTTCTACAACATGGTGATGGACAAGAAGCAGTTGGGCAAGGTGATTCAGGAGTGCCATGAGATTTGCGGCAGCGCCGCGACGGTCGATCTGCTCGACGCCATCAAGGAGATAGGCTTCAAGCAGGCCACCCTGGCCGGGTTGAGCTTCGGCTTGTTCGATCTGCGGATTCCCCCACAGAAACAGGCGATTATCGACGTGACCCAGAAACGCGTCGACCGCATCCTCAAGAACTACCAGAACGGCGTGCTGACCGACGGCGAACGATACAATCAGGTGATCGACGCCTGGACGCACGCCCGCGTGGCCGTCACCGAGGCCATGATGGACGCCATGCAGAACGACACGCGGGAGGGGCGGCCGTATCTGAATCCGATCTGGGTGATGCGGCACTCCGGGGCGCGGGGCAGCGTCGATCAGATTCAGCAGTTGGCCGGGATGCGGGCGCTGATGGCCAAGCCCAGCGGCGAAATCATCGAGACGCCGATCAAGTCGAACTTCCGTGAAGGCCTCAACGTGCTGGAGTATTTCAGTTCGACCCACGGGGCGCGGAAGGGCCTGGCGGATACGGCCCTCAAGACGGCCGATTCCGGGTATCTGACCCGGAAGCTGGCCGATGTGGCGCAGAACGTCATGATTACGGAGGTCGACTGCGGGACGCTTCAGGGGATGACCAAGAGCACGGTCTACCGGGGCGAGGCCGTGGACGTGCCGCTGCGCGATCTGATCATCGGACGCACGGCGCGTGACAACATCCGCAACCCGATCACCGATGAGATGATCGTGCGGGAAAACGAGGTCATCACGCCGGAGGCGGCCGACCAGATCGAACATCTCGGGCTGGAAGCCATCCGGGTGCGCAGCCCGCTGACCTGTGAAAGCCAGGTGGGCGTCTGCGCGAAGTGTTACGGCTGGGATTTGAGCACGGGGCGTCTGGTGGAAGAGGGCCTGGCGGTGGGGATCATCGCGGCCCAGTCCATCGGCGAGCCGGGGACCCAGTTGACGATGCGGACGTTCCACACCGGTGGCATTGCCGCGGTGAGCCTGCTGGAAACGGAGCAGCGAGCGCCGCGGGCCGGTACCGTGGAATACCGGGATCTGAACGCCGTGCCCGATCCGGACATCTGGGTGGATGCGGATGGCAAGGCGTACAGTGCGGACCTGGCCGGCGGGACCGACGATCCGGCCAAGCGACGCGCCGTCGAATCGAAGGGTATCGTACTGGCTCGGAACGGGGAGATGGTTCTTCTCGATCCCAAGGGCCGGGAGCTGGAGAAGTTCAGGGTTCCCTACGGAGCCATTCTTCAGGTCGAGAATGGACAAGCGGTCACGGCCGGGCAGAAGCTGTTCAGTTGGGACCCGCACCGCATGCCGATTCTGGCGGAGGTGGCCGGCCTGGTGCGTCTGGTTGACGTGATCGAAGGCGAGACGATGCGTGTCGAGGAGGAGCGCAAAGGGCAGCGCGGCCGTCCCGTGGTGATCGAGCACAAGGGCGACAAGCATCCCCAGGTCATCATCGAGGACGGTGACGGGAAGATTCTCGACGTGCACTATCTTCCGGCCAAGGCGCGGATTGAGGTGGATGAGGGGCAGGAGGTCAGCGCCGGAAAGCTGCTGGCCCGGTTGCCCCGCAGCAGCGGCGGCACCCAGGATATCACCGGCGGTTTGCCGCGCGTGACGGAGATTTTCGAGGCCCGGAAGCCCAAGGAGCCGGCCGCGATGGCCGAGATCAGCGGCGTGGTCGAACTCAAGAGCGACAAGCGGCGCGGCAAGATGACGATCATCGTTCGCAGCGAGAGCGGCATGGAGAAGGAGCACCACGTGCCGCGGGATCGCCACCTGAACTTCCACACCGGCGATCGCGTCGAGGCCGGCGATGCGCTGACGGACGGGCCGCTCGTGCCGCATGATATTCTGCGGATCAAGGGCGACGAGGCCCTGCAGCGCTATCTGCTGCGGGAGATTCAGAACGTCTACCGCGCCCAGAGCGTGACGATCAGCGACAAGCACATCGAAATCATTCTGTCACAGATGATGCGAAAAGTCGAGATTGAGTCGGTCGGCGACACCGATTACCTGCCGGGCGAGGTGGTGGACCGCCTGGAGTTCCGTCGGACGAACGAGGCCCTGGCCGGCCAGATCCGCATCGCCGACCCCGGAGACACGGATCTGGAGGTCGGGCGCGTCGTCACGCGCGAGGAGCTGGAAGCGGCCAATGAGAAGGTCGAGGTCCTGGGCGGGACGCCGGCCAAGGGCAAGAAACCCCGGCCGGCCACGGCGAACACCCTGCTGCTGGGGATCACCAAGGCGTCGCTGCAGTCCGACAGCTTTATTTCGGCCGCCAGTTTCCAGGAAACCACAAAGGTCTTGACCGAAGCGGCACTGGCCGGTAAAGTTGATGAATTGCTGGGTTTGAAGGAAAACGTGATCTTGGGACATCTGATCCCGGCGGGGACGGGTTTTCGGCCGTACCTCGAATTGCGGGTCAAGCACTTGGCCGAGCCGCCGGTGCCGAAGCAATTGGAAGAGCTCCGGGAGGCCCGCGAGGCCGAAGCCGCCGCGGAAAAGGCCGTCAAAGCGGCGTTGGGTCTGGAGTAATACCGGGCGGCCGCGGAAACAGGACAACCAGAGCGTCAGAGAGAATCGCAGGAGCAGATATGCCGACCATCAATCAATTGGTGCGTAAGGGTCGTAAGCACAAGGGTCGCAAGCGCGTCTCGGACATCACGGGGTGTCCGCAGAAGCGCGGCGTCTGTCTGATTGTGCGCACGCAAACCCCGAAGAAGCCGAACTCGGCCCTTCGGAAAATCGCCCGTGTGCGGCTGACAAACGGCAAGGAAGTGACGGCGTATATTCCGGGCATCGATCACAACCTGCAGGAACACAGCACGGTGATTATCCGGGGCGGTCGTGTGCGGGATCTTCCGGGCGTTCGCTATCACATCGTGCGGGGCGTTTTGGATACGGCCGGGACGGCCAATCGCAAACAGGGCCGCAGCAAGTACGGGGCCAAGAAGGCATAAGGTCGCGTCAGCGACGGACCAAAGAAGGGTAAGGTGGTATGGCCAAGAAATTCACGGCATCCGCGGAGCAGCTTAAGCCGGATCCGGTGTATCACAGCAAGCTGGCGGCGAAGTTCATCAATTGTCTGATGTGGGACGGTCGCAAGAGCCGCGCGCAGAAGGTTTTTTACGACGCGATGAAGATCATCGAAAAGCGGATGAAGGACGCGGCCCCCGTCGAGGTGTTTGAGACGGCGGTGGCCAACGTCAAGCCACAATTGGAGGTCCGCAGCCGCCGCGTGGGTGGAGCCAGCTATCAGGTGCCGATGCAGGTGCGGCCGAAACGGCAGCAGTCGTTGGCGTTTCGGTGGATTTTGGGCGCGGCGCGGGCCAAGAAGGGCAAGCCCATGGCGGTTCGTCTGGCCGCTGAATTGATGGATGCCTATCGTCGCGAGGGGGCGGCGATGACCACGCGGGAGAACGTGCACCGGATGGCCGAAGCGAACAAGGCCTTCGCGCACTTCGCGTGGAAGTAACAACACGGCGGGACCGCGGCCACGGCGCTTCAGGAGACGACCGTGGCCGCTTCTTTTTATCCGGAGTCAATACGGGCTCCGACGGGTCTTGTATGGGGCCCGGGTCGGGCGCCGGGTGGCGCTCACATGCAGGTGGTGCGATGGCAGGCACGCTCGAGAAAACCCGAAACATCGGCATCATGGCGCATATCGACGCCGGCAAAACGACGGTGACCGAGCGGATCCTGTTCTTTTCGGGGAAGACATATAAGATCGGAGAGGTCCACGAGGGGACGGCGGTGATGGACTATCTGGAGGAGGAGCAGGAGCGGGGCATTACCATCACTTCCGCGGCCACCCGTTGTTCGTGGAAAGGCCATCGAATCAACCTGATTGACACACCGGGCCACGTGGACTTCACGGCGGAGGTGGAGCGGTCCTTGCGGGTGCTGGACGGAGCGGTGGCCGTCTTCGACGCCAGCGAGGGGGTCCAGGCCCAAAGCGAGACGGTGTGGCGCCAGGGGCGCAAGTACGACCTGCCTTGCCTGTGTTTGATCAACAAGATGGACAAGGTGGGGGCTGATTTCGAGATGTCGGTGGCCAGCATCCGGGACCGCTTGTTGGCCCATCCGGTGCCCCTTCAGATTCCCATCGGCGCCGAGGGCGATTTCAAGGGCTTTATCGACCTTCTCCAGATGCAGGCTGTGCTTTTCAAGCCGGAATCAGTGGGGGCCAGTTTCGAGTGGGGCCCCGTCCCGGCGGTGTTCGAGGAGGCCGCCCGGGCCGGTCGGCAGCGGGTGATCGAGGCCGCCGCCGAGTTCGACGAGACCTTGATGGAGGCCTACGTACACGATGAGCCGGTCAGTACGGCCCTGATCAAGGCGGCGCTTCGCAAGGGGACGCTGGCCGGGGCACTGCACCCCGTGCTGGTGGGGGCGGCGCTTCGCAACATCGGTATTCGGGCCATGCTCGACGCGGTGGTGGATTATCTGCCCTCACCCTTGGATCGGCCGCCCGTGGTCGGACACCATCCCGGTCGTCGGGAGGACGAGATCCAGGTCGTCTGCGATCCGAATCGATCTCTGGTGGCGATGGCCTTCAAAATTACCGGGGATAAGCACGGGGATCTGTATTTTCTGCGACTCTATCAGGGTCGTCTGAAGCGGGGCAGCCGCGTGCTGAACAGCACCCGCGATCGGCGTGAGAACGTCACGCGCATCTTTGAGATGCACGCCAACTCGCGGGAGAGCGTGGAGGTGGCCCAGGCCGGGGACATCGTGGCCGTCGTGGGGCTCAAAGACACCCTGACGGGCGACACCCTGTGCGACACCAAGCACCCTGTGGTGCTGGCGGGCATGACGTTCCCGGAGGCCGTCGTCAGTATGTCCATTGAGCCGCGGACCAGCGCCGAGCGGGCGCGGCTGGGCGAGGCGCTGGAGGTATTGCGTCGTGAGGATCCGACCTTCAAGTGCCATTACGACCACGAGACCGGCCAGACGATCATCAGCGGCATGGGCGAGCTTCACCTGGAGATTCTCCAGCACAAGCTGGTCCGCGACCTGGGGGTCGATGTACGCGTGGGTCGGCCACGGGTGGCCTACCGGGAGGCGATCAGCCGGCCGGTCCGGGCCGAGGGCAAGTTCATCAAGCAGACCGGGGGCCGCGGACAGTACGGACACGTGGTGCTTTCCGTTGAGCCGATCCTGGATGAGGAGGGCCGATACGCCAAGGACATCCAGTTCGAGAGCGCCTTGGTGGGGGGCGTCCTGCCTAAAGAGTACGTTCCGGCGGTCGAGCGGGGCGTTCGAGAGGGTTTGACCAGCGGGCTTCTGGGGGGATATCCGGTCGTGGGAGTGCGGGTCGCGCTGGTGGATGGATCCTACCACGCGGTGGATTCCTCGGATTTGGCCTTCGAGCAGGCCGGCGCCCTGGCGATACGCGAGGCGATGGAAGAGGCGACCCCGGTGCTCTTGGAGCCGATCATGCGGGTGGAGGCCGTGGTACCGGAAAGTTACTACGGACAGGTACAGGCCTCGCTGATCGCCAAGCGCGGTGTCATCACGGGCACGCGGCTGCATGGCGGGATGCGGGTGATCGATGCGAACGTGCCCCTGGTCGAGATGTTCGGGTACGCCGGCGAGGTTCGGAGCCTGACGGGGGGTCGCGGGAGTTTCTCAATGGAGCCGTTGTGCTATGAACGGGTTCCCGAACAGATTTCTGAAAAAATTTTGTCAGGTTGTTATTGACACATTCCGGAGGCTCGGTTAAAAGACGCGTTTCACGGCCGAAGCGAGCACGGAAAGGAGTTCCGTGCGAATTCTAGTTGGGCTGTTCACGTCGAAAGACTGGGTGTACACGGATGGCAGAAAGCCACTGCTGATGTCGGCTGGCCCGCTGTGTCAAGAAGACGCCGTCACGTATCGGCGGGAGAGGGGTTAGAAACGGCGCAGCGGGAACGTTAAGGAAAGCGCACAGCTTTTCCTGCCTTGGAAGGTGGTCATTTTGTACGGCCCCGTGGTGGGCGTGTCGCCGTTGAGCGTGGCGTACAGGTCCGCATCGCGGGGAGGGAGACCCGGCGGTCCCGATGGACCGCCCGGATCGGCCAGTTGAAGGATGACGCATGGCGACGGAAACCGAACGAATTCGGATACGAATGGAAGCCTACGATCACAAGGCCCTGGACGCCTCGGCCAAGGAGATCGTGGAGCAGGCCCGTCGAACGAACGCGCGGGTCAGCGGTCCCGTGCCGCTGCCGACCCGGATCGAGCGCTATACGGTGCTGCGAAGCCCGCACGTGGACAAGAAGTCGCGTGAGCAGTTTGAGATGCGGACGCACAAGCGTCTGATCGACATACACGAAGCGAACGCCCGCACGGTGGAGGCCTTGAACAGGCTGGTGGTTCCGGCGGGCGTTTTTGTCAAGATCAAGGCGTGAGATCGCCAGGACGCGGGTCTGTCGGCGGCCCCGGCGGGGTCGATGAGGCAAAGGATGTGACGATGACGCTACTACTGGGAAAAAAGGTGGGTATGACCCAGGCGTACGACAGCGAGGGACGCATCACGGCGGTGACCGTCTTGCAGGCCGGTCCCTGCACGGTGATGCAGGTCAAGACGCCGGAGACCGACGGATACCGGGCGCTGCAACTGGGTTTTGAGGACGTCAAGAAATCGCGCACGAAGAAACCGTTGCTCGGCCACGCCGGTAAGGCCAAGACGACGCCGAAGCGATTTGTTCGGGAGTGGCGGCTGAGTCAGGATGAACAGGTCGAGTATGCCCCTGGCGACGCGGTGTCGGTCTCGGTGTTCGAGGGGGTCGGGTACGTGGACGTGGCCGGCACGAGCAAAGGCAAAGGCTATGCCGGCGTCATGAAGCGACATGGGTTTGGGGGGTTCCCGGGCTCGCACGGGACGGAGCGAAAGCACCGGGCGCCCGGCTCTATCGGTAGCCACGCGAGCGACCGCGGACACGGCGGTAACCTGAAGAAGGGCAAGCGGATGGCCGGGCGTATGGGCGGGGTGCGGGTGACCAGCAAGAACCACCGCCTTTTGCTGATCGACGCCGAGAGGAATCTGTTGGTGGTCAAGGGCGAGGTGCCGGGGCCGACGGGTGGATACGTGGAGATCCGCACGTCCAAGACGCGCCGGCAGACGCAGAAGTAATCGACAGGCTGGAACGCGGGCATGATCGACGTAGTGGTCTACAATCGGCAGGGACAAGAGGTCGAGACGCTTCAGGTGGACGAGGCGGTCCTGGGCAAGACGGTCCGCTATCCGCTCTTGAAGCAGGCGATCGTCATGTATCACGCCAACCGGCGTGTGGGCACGGCCGCCACGAAAAACCGCAGCTTGGTGGCCGGTTCAAACAAGAAGATGTACCGACAGAAGGGCACGGGCAACGCCCGCATGGGGCGCAAGCGGACGGGTCTGCGGGTCGGCGGCGGCGTGACGTTCGCCAAGGTCGCCCGGGATTTCAGCCAGCGGATGCCGCGCAAGCAGCGGCGGCTGGCCCGGGACAGCGCCGTCTTGGCCAAGCTCCAGTCCGGTCGCTTGGTCGTGGTCGATGAGTTGACGTTTGAGGCGCCCCGGACCCGCGAGATAGCGGGGGTGCTGAACCGCCTGAAGATCGACCGCAGTTGTCTGGTGACGGTGTCGGAGCGGGATGAGAACCTGTACAAGTCCGTGCGTAACCTGCCGAAGGTGGACGTGATCACCGTCGGCGATCTGAACGCCGGGGCGATCTGCACGCGGCAGAAAATGTTGCTTACAAAAGATGCGTTCTTGACGCTGATCAAGCGAGAATCCTGAGTCGAGCAGGTGGTGGCGTGAACGACTTTCATGTGATTATCAGGCCGTTGGTGACCGAACAGGGCATGCACTTCGCGAACACGCGGAATGCGTACTCGTTCGAGGTGCACCCCAAGGCGAACAAGATACAGATTCGCAACGCGGTCGAGCGGCTGTACAACGTCAAGGTGACGGACGTTCGCACGGCCAACGTGCGGGGCAAGCCGCGGCGGCGCGGACGCCACTTCGGCCGGACGCGAAACTGGAAAAAGGCCGTGGTGGTGCTGCACGAGGACTCCCACATCGACGTGTTCTGACCACGGCGCCGGGCTCGCGACGGCAGAGAGGAAAAGACGACATGGCCATCAAATACTACAAACCGACGACACCGGGACGCCGCGGGGCATCGGTGATCGACTATAAGGCGGTCCTGACCACGACCACGCCCGAGAAATCCCTGTGTGAGCGGATCAAGAAGCACGGCGGGCGCAATCACCACGGACGGACCACGGTGCGGTTCCGTGGGGGCGGCGCGCGGCGGATCTACCGGATCATCGACTTCAAACGCAACAAGGACGGCATCCCCGCCAAGGTGGCCACCATCGAGTACGACCCCAACCGCAACTGCTTCATCTCGCTGCTGCACTACGTCGACGGCGAGAAACGCTACATCCTCTCGCCCGAAGGCCTGAAGGTGGGCGACATGGTCGAGAGCGGCCAGGTGGTCGAGCCGAAGGTGGGCAACGCCATGCCACTGGCGTCGATTCCGGTGGGCGTGGAGGTGCACAATATCGAGATGCGACCGGGCCAGGGCGGCAAGCTGGTCCGTTCGGCGGGGGGCGTGGCGCGGCTCATGGCCCGGGAGGGCGACTGGGCCACGATCGTGCTGCCCAGCGGTGAGATGCGCATGGTCCGCAAGGAATGCCGCGCGACGATCGGACAATTGAGCAACAGCGACTATCAGAACGTCAATCTGGGCAAGGCGGGTCGCAAGCGGCATATGGGGCGTCGGCCCCACGTGCGCGGCAAGGCGATGAACCCCGTGGCGCACCCCATGGGCGGGGGCGAGGGCCGCAGCAACGGCGGGCGGCATCCTTGCTCGCCGACGGGTGTCCTGGCCAAGGGCGGAAAGACCCGTAATCCGCGGAATCCCAGCAACAAGTGGATCATCCGTCGCCGCAAGAACAAGCGCAGCGGGCAACTGGTGCTCTAAGCGGGGTGCGGCGAGGACGTCGAGGGAAGCTGAAGGGACAGGATGGGACGATCTCAACGAAAAGGGCCTTACGTCGACGAGAAGCTTTATCTGAAGGTGATGAAGCAGACCGAGACGGGCGCGCGCGACCCGATCAAGACCTGGGCCAGAAGCTGCACGATTATTCCGGAATTCGTCGGCTTCACCTTTATGGTGCACAACGGGAAGATGTTCAACCGGGTCTTTGTTACAGAGGACATGGTGGGGCACAAGCTCGGCGAGTTCTCGTTGACGCGGACGTTCAAGGGACACGCGGGCGGCAAGCGGACGCGGTAAGGCGCCGGGTGCCGAGTTCGGGCATGGAACCATAGGATAGACGTATGCTGTGTGTTGAAAAATTCAACCGGTTTTGCGAGCAACGGGGCATCGGCGTCGACCAGTTGGCCGGTCACCTGGCGCGGGGCGGTCTGCAAGCGCGGGACGCGGCGCGGGCGATCCGCAACTGGCGGCAACGACGGCTCTCCCCGATGCCGACAACCGAGGACGTAGAGCGTCTGGCCGGCGCGTTGGGCGTGGAGGCTAATGATATCTCCGAGTGGCGCGCGGCCTATCGCTACGCCCCCTCCTCGCCGCGAAAGGCGCGGCTCGTGACGCAACTGGTAGCCGGGCAGAACGTTCAAGATGCCCTGGATATGCTCAAGTTCGAGCACCGTCGGGCGGCCTCGTTTGTGCGGAAGGTGCTGGAGAGTGCCATTGCCAACGCCAACGAGGCCGCGGCGGACGTGGAGAACCTGTACATCCTGGAGATCCGCGTGGATGGCGCGGGCCGCCGTATCGGCACAAAGGGCTGGCGGCCCAAGGACCGAGGCCGGGCCCATCCGATTCGCAAAGAGGCCAGTCATATCCACGTGCGGTTGACCGAGGAATAGGGCCGCGGGAGGACGAACGCAACACGTTCTAAAGCAGGGTTTTTATGGGCCAGAAAACATCGCCAATTGGGTTTAGAACGGGCATCACGCTACCGTGGCAGAGCACGTGGTTCGCGCCGAAGGCCAACTACGGCGAGTTCCTGGTGGAGGACTGGAAGATCCGCAAGTTCATCGACGAGCGGTTCAACCGGCAGCCCCCGTACTCGGCCGTCTCGAAAGTGGAGATCGCGCGGACCCGTAACGAGGTCAAGGTGACGCTGCACACGGGCCGGCCGGGCATGGTCATCGGTCCCCGCGGGGCGGAGGTCGAGACCCTCAAGACACAACTGGAGGAGTTGGTCGACCGCAAGATCAGCGTGAACGTCGTGGAGATCAAGGAGCCGGCCCTCGACGCGACGCTCATGGCCGAGAACATCGCGCAGCAACTGGTCAAACGGGCCTCCTACCGGCGCACGATGAAGATGGCGTGTGAGAACGCCATGAACGCCGGCGCCAAGGGGGTAAAGGTGATCTGTTCGGGGCGTCTGGCCGGTGCGGAAATCGCCCGAACCGAGACGCAGAAGATGGGCAGCATCCCGCTGCATACGCTGGATGCGGACGTGGACTACGGTCTGGCGATCGCACGGACGACCTACGGGACGATCGGTGTGAAGGTCTGGATCTACCGCGGCAAATTCGGTGAGGAGCTGGTGGCGTCCGCTCGCGGAGCGCGACGTCCGCGAGCGCGGCGGCCGGCCGGGCCGCGCGGCGGTCGGTCGGGCGGGCCTCGCTCACGAGGCGAAACATCGGGCCGGGGTGCTCCGGCGGCGCCCGCGTCCTCGGAGGCCTCCGAGGGGACCGGCGCCTCCCATCAGGCAGCGCAAGAGAACTGAGCGGGTGACAAGGGTTTGAACCATGGCATTGATGCCGAAACGAGTCAAGTACCGCAAACAGCAGCGCGGGCGAATGCGCGGCAACGCGTGCCGCAAGAATTTCGTCGCGTTCGGCGAGTACGGTCTGCAGACCCTGGAGAGCCACTGGATCACGGGACGGCAGATCGAGGCGGGCCGCGTGGCGGCCACGCACTTCCTGCGGCGCGAGGGCAAGGTGTACATCCGGATCTTCCCGGATCACTCCTACTCGGCCAAGCCGCTGGAGACGCGGATGGGCAAGGGCAAGGCGGAGGTGGCCGGGTGGGTCGCGCGGGTCAAGCCGGGGACGGTGCTGTTTGAGATCGGCGGCGTGCCTGAAGAGACGGCCAAGACCGCGTTGTTACGGGTGGCCCACAAGATGCCGGTGCGGTGCCGGCTCGTGACGCGCAGGCATTCGTTGTAGTGAGGCGAAGATGAAGGCTTCCGAAATCCGAGAGCTGCGCGACGATGAGCTGGTCCTGCGGCTGGAGGAACTGGAACGGCGGTTGTTTGAGATCCGGGCCCAGTCGGTCACGGAGAAGATCGCGGACAGTTGCGCGCGACGGAACGTGCGACGGGACATCGCGCGGATCAAGACGGTCATGAAAGAACGACAGGTGCACAGCCGGTAGGAACCGATGGACGAGTCGAAACAGAAAAACGTCAGGCGCGCGGTGGTCGTCAGCAAGAGCGGCGACAAGAGCATCACCGTGCAGATCGACTATAGGGTCAAGCATCCCCGGTACGGCAAGTACATGAAGCACCGGACGAAGCTGGGGGTGCACGACGAGCGAAACGCGGCGGGCGTGGGCGACATCGTGGAAATCTGCGAGTGTCGGCCGATCAGTAAACGAAAGAGTTGGCGCCTCGTAAACGTGGTGACCAAGGCAGTGATTGAGTAAGGGAACGGCCCGGTGATTCAGCAAGAGAGCATGTTGGACATCGCCGACAACAGCGGCGTGAAGACGGCACAGTGCATCAAGGTGTTGGGCCGCAGCAGCAGCCGCAAGGGCAAGTGCACCCGCCCGACCGCCGGCGTGGGCGACATCGTGTGCGTCGCCATCAAGAAGCGGTTGCCGACGTGTCAATTGAACGACAAGAAGGTGCACAAGGCGGTCATCATCCGGACGAAGTTTCCGGTGCGTCGGGCGGACGGCAGCTACGTGCGGTTCGACAGCAACGCGGCCGTCATGATCGACAACGACCGCAACCCGATCGGGACGCGCATCTTCGGCGCCGTCGCGCGGGAGTTGCGGGAGAAGAACTTCATGAAGATCATCTCCCTGGCCGGTGAGGTGGTTTAAGAGGCCGGGCGAAGCGCGGGGCGAAGACCATGGCACGACATATTACCAAGGGCATGATGGTTCAGATCATTGCCGGTGAGCACGCCGGCAAGACGGGCGAGGTGATGAAGGTGCTGGTGTCCAGGAACCGGGTGCTCGTCAAAGGGGTGAACCTGGTGCACAAGCACGTGCGTCCGTCGCAGCAGAATCCGCACGGCGGACGGATTCGGGTCGAGCGTCCGATTCATTTGAGCAACGTGCAGCCGTTGGATAAGTCCGGCCACGGCGCACGGGTGCGATTCGTGGTGGACAAGGGCGAGAAGCGCCGCGTGACGGCCGATGGGCACAAGGTGTCGGTCGTCGCGCACGCGAAGGACAAGAAGAAGTGACCCCGCGCGGCGGGATGACGGCGGACAGAGACGGGATGGACTAATGTCGCGGTTGAAAGACCTTTACAAATCGAAGATCGTTCCGGCGTTGATGGAGCGTTTCGGGTACCACAGCATCATGGCCGTTCCCCGGATGGAGAAGGTCGTGGTGTCGATGGGCGTGGGACGGGCGGTGCAGGATAAGAAGATCTTGGATACCGCGTTCGAGGACCTGATGCAGATCGTCGGTCAGCGCCCCGTGATCTGCGCCGCGAAGCGGAGCGTGTCGAACTTCAAGGTTCGCGCCGGCGACAAGACGGGCCTGAAGGTGACCCTCCGCAAGGAGCGGATGTACGAGTTCATGGATCGCCTGATCAACTTGGCGATTCCGCGGGTCAAGGACTTCCGGGGGTTGAGCCCGAACGCATTTGACGGTCGGGGCGACTACTCGATGGGCCTCGGCGAACAGAGCGTGTTCCCGGAGGTGGACCCGGCGCGGATCGTGAATACGCAGGGAATGAATATTACGTTTGTGACGACGGCCAAGACCGATGAGGAAGGGCGCGAGCTGCTGCGCCTCTTCGGCATGCCGTTTCGAGAGTAAGGATCGGGCGGCCCCGTCGGGCCGATCGCAGCGGAGAGTCTGAATGTCGACGACAGCACTGGAAAACAAGGCCCGCAAGAAGCCCAAGTACCGCAGCCGGGCGTATACACGGTGCCAGATTTGCGGTCGCGCCAGGGCGGTCTACCGCAAGTTTCAGGTGTGCCGGATCTGCTTCCGGACGATGGCGAACGCCGGGCAGATCCCCGGGGTCAAGAAGGCCAGTTGGTAACACGAGCAACCGGGCGACGCCGGGGACGGGTCGCCGTGTGGAGAAGAGACGACGATGAGCTTGAGTGATCCGATCGCAGACATGCTGACGCGGATACGCAACGCCGGTCGGGCGGGCATGAGCCAGGTGAACGTCCGCTCGTCGAAGGTCTGCCAGGGCATTGCGCGTGTCCTGAAGGACGAAGGCTATATCCAGGATTTCGACGTGATTGACGACGCCCGCCAGGGGGTGATCCGCATCACCCTGAAGCGCGGGCGCGGCGGCGAGCCCGCGATCACCGAGATCCGGCGGATCAGCAAGCCGGGCTGCCGGGTGTACCGGGGCTGCGAAGCCCTGGACCCCGTGCTGGGCGGGCTGGGTATCACGATCGTGTCGACGAGTCGGGGTGTGGTCAGCGACAGACAGTGCCGCCGTGAGAATATCGGCGGCGAGGTTCTTTGTACGGTGAGTTGAGATGAGCCGGATAGGAAAAAAACCGATTGCGATCCCGACGGGCGTGACGGTCGAACTCAAGGGTCGACGGGTGCACGTCAGCGGACCCAAGGGCACGCTCGAAATGGACTGTCACCCCGCGATCGACGTCACGGTCGATCGTGGTCAGGTGACGGTGGCCAACCCTCGCCCCGGCGCGCGCACCTGTCGGGCCCTGCACGGCACCATGCGGGCCCTGGTGCAGAACATGGTCACGGGCGTGAGCACGGGGTTTTCTCGGACCCTGGAGATTTACGGCACGGGATACAATGTCAAGGAGCAGGGCGGGCAGTTGGTCTTGAACGTGGGCTACAGCCATCCGGTCTCGATCCCTATCCCCAAGTCGGTCAAGGTCGAGATCAAGACCCCGGCGACGCGGGGCAACGACGTGCCGGCGGTGTTCACGTGCTCGGGACCCGACCGTCAGGTATTGGGGCAGTTCCTCGCCAACGTACGAAAGGTCCGGCCCCCGGAGCCCTACCAGGGCAAGGGGATTCGTTACGCCGATGAGACGGTACGTCGTAAGGTCGGCAAGGCCTTCTCCTCGGGCGGATAGTCGCAGCGGAACCAGACGACCCGGCAAACCGGGGCGGTGGCACAGAGAGACAGACGAACAGAACGGGATACAGCGATGCGGTGGGAGCGGATTCAAAAGGCCAGGGAGCGGCGGGACTGGCGGTCACGGCGGAAGGTGTTCGGCACGGCCGAGCGGCCTCGGCTGACGGTCTTTCGGTCGAGCCGGCATATTTACGCCCAGGTCATCGACGACGTGGCCGGCGTGACGCTGGCGGCGGCCAGCACCCGTGGACGGACGCTGCGCGATCAGGTCGCCCGCGGGGGCAACAAGCAGGCCGCCGAGATGGTGGGCACGGCCCTGGCCAAGGAGGCCTTGGGGGTCGGTATCAAGTGCGTGTGTTTCGATCGGAACGGGTACCGGTATCACGGGCGCGTCAGGGCCCTGGCCGAGGCGGCACGCAAGGCCGGGCTGGTGTTTTGACGACCGAGAGCCGCGTTCGACGCAGGATGGAGATGTAAATTGGCGGAAGAATTGACTCGCAACGAAACACCGACCGAGGTGCCCCTTGAGGACACCGTGGTCAAGGTCTACCGATGCTCGAAGGTGGTCAAGGGCGGCCGGCGGTTCAGCTTCGCCGCGCTGGTCGTGGCCGGCGACCGTAACGGCACCGTGGGAATCGGCTACGGCAAGGCCAACGAGGTGCCCCCGGCCGTGGAGAAGGGCGTCAAGGAGGCCAAGAAGAATCTGCACAGGATTCCCCTGGTGGACGGGACCCTCCCTCATGCGGTGGAGGGGCGATGCCGGGCGACACGGGTTCGCCTGGTGCCGGCCGGGGCGGGTACGGGTGTCATCGCCGGATCGAGCGCCCGTGCGGTGTTGGAGTATGCCGGCGTGCGAAACGTGTTGACCAAGATCTACGGAAGCACCAGCGCCAAGAACGTGGTCAAGGCCGTCCTCGACGGTCTGCTTCAACTGCGGGACAAGGCGACGGTGGAGGCGTTACGCGGGGTCGAAGTCGACGTTGAAAAGAGGTGGTGAGTCGACCATGTTGAGCAATGAAATCACGGCGATAGCCGGTGCCAGCAAGAAGCGCAAACGCGTGGGTCGCGGCCGTGGAACAGGCCAGGGCAAGACCTGCGGACGCGGTCACAAGGGGGCCCACAGCCGCTCCGGCTGGTCCGCGCGGGCCATGTACGAAGGCGGACAGATGCCGCTCTTCCGTCGGCTGCCGAAGCGAGGCTTCAACAACGTCAACTTCGGCCGGCGGTATGAGATCGTGAACGTGTCGGACCTGGAGCGCCGGTTCAGTGAGGGGACGACGATCAGCGTGGCGGAGCTGGTCGCGGCAGGGCTCGTGGCCAGTGCCCAAAGCCGGGTGAAGATCCTGGGCGACGGCGAGCTGACCAAGCGGCTCGTTGTGGTCGCGCATAAATTCAGCAAGAGCGCTGAGCAGAAGATATCGGGATGCGGGGGGACGGCCAAGGTGGTGGCCTAGGACGGGCTCACCCTTAGCGGAAGGTGCACGGACATGCTCAGACGGATTACCAACATATTTCGCGTTCCGGATTTGCGGAACAAGGTGCTGTTCACCTTGGCGTTGCTGTGCATCTACAGAATCGGGTTCCATATTCCCGTGCCGGGGTATGACATCCAGCGTCAGTTGGGTACGGACCAGGGCGAGTCCGGCAACCCGCTCGGCCAGGTGACCGAATACCTTCAGATGTTCAGTGGCGGGCGTCTGGACCAGAGCAGCCTGTTCGGCCTGGGTATTATGCCGTATATTTCGGCGTCGATTATCCTGATGTTGCTGGGGGAGGTGCTGCCGGCCCTGCGGAAGCTGCGCGAGGAGGGGCAGGCCGGTTATAAGAAGATTCAGGAGTATACCCGGTACCTCACGGTGCCGTTGTGCCTTCTGCAGTCCGTAATGTTCATGAAGATGATGGGCGGCGAGGTCTACGGCGGGATGGAGCGCCGGGCGGTGTTCATGGGCATGCTGGGCATGACCGCCGGCACCATGTTCCTGATGTGGCTGGGTGAACAGATTGACGAGTACGGCATCGGCAACGGGATCAGCCTGATTATCATGGCGGGGATCCTGGCCCGAATGCCCGGGGCCGTGCAGAGTGTCTACCAAAACACCGAGTTTCGCGTGGGGGCCTCGCCCGGCGCCTATGGACCCGGAACGATTATCATCCTGATCCTGTCGTTCCTGTTCGTGGTGGCCGGGGCGATCCTGATCACACAGGGCCAGCGCCGAATCCCCATTCAACAGGCCAAGCAGATGCGCGGGCGTCGGATGTACGGCGGGCAGCGGCACTATCTGCCGCTGCGGGTGAATCATGGCGGCGTGATGCCGATCATCTTCGCGTCGAGCCTCTTGATGTTTCCGCCGATCATCGTGCGGTGGTTGGAAGCCTGGCCGTGGCTGGCTTCGACGCGGTTCTACGGGCATCTGCAGCAGGCCGTTCTGCCTTCGTCTTACATCTACACCGTCAGCGAGATCATCCTGATTTTCCTGTTCGCGTATTTTTGGACGACCGTCCAGTTTCAGCCCAAGGATATGGCCAAGCGTTTGCGGGACTCCGGCAGCTTTATCCCGGGCCTGCGTCCGGGGCATCGGACGGCGGAGTACCTCGAGGCCGTGATGACCCGGATCACCTTTTACGGGGCGTCGTTCCTGGCCTTCATCGCCGTGGTGCCCACGGTGGTGAACCAGTTGTTGGGCGTCGAGTTTCGCGTGGCGACGTTCCTGGGCGGAACGGGGCTCTTGATCGTGGTCAGCGTCTCGCTCGATCTGGTCCAGCGGATCGAGGCCAACCTGCTCATGCGCAACTATGAAGGATTCACCGAGTCGGGACGGATTAAGGGAGCGTATTCGTGAGATTGATTCTTCTGGGGCCTCCCGGGGCCGGCAAGGGCACGCAGTGCAAACGGGTTGTGGAGAAGTACGGGCTGACGCACCTGTCGAGTGGAGATATTCTGCGGGCCGAGCGGGCCGCCGGTACGGCGTTGGGTCGCAAGGCGCAGAGCTATATGGACAGCGGGGCCTTGGTGCCGGACGACGTGATTATCGACATGATGGCCGGGGCGATGCAGAAGGCCGCTGGGGGTTACGTGCTGGACGGCTTCCCTCGGACGGTGGCCCAGGCCGAAGGGCTCGACGCCGCATTGGACAAGGCCGGGCAAACGCTGGATGCGATTGTGAACCTGGTCGTGGATGATGAGGTGATCGCCCGACGTCTGACGGGGCGGCGGAGCTGCCCGGTGTGCGGGGCGGTGTACCATGTGGAGAACCTCAAGCCGAGGGTCGAGGGGCAGTGCGACAAGGGATGTGGCCCCCTGGCGCAGCGTGATGATGACAAGCCCGATGTGGTGCGGGCCCGGCTCAAGACGTATCACGAACAGACCGCCGCGGTGGTGGGGTATTACCAGCGGCGGGGCCGGTCGGTCGTGGAGATCGACGCGGATCGGGATATCGACGACGTGACCACGGCCCTCTTCGCCGAGCTGGATCGGCTGGCCGGGTAGGTTGTGGCAAATGGCGATTACTCTGCGAAGCCCTCGAGAGATCGATCAGCTTCGGCGGGCGGGCGCGGTGGTCGGCCAAGTTCTTTCAAAACTGTCAGAAGCAGTGCGGCCGGGGGTGACGACGGCCGAGCTGGATGCACTGGCCCTGGAGATCACCGAGGCCGCCGGGGCGACGGCCCTGTTCAAGGGCGTGCGGAACCCGTACGCCGGACGGCCTTTCCCGGGAGCGATCTGTGCCTCGGTAAATGAGCAGGTCGTGCACGGCATCCCGTCGCCCCACGTGGTCCTTCGCGAGGGGGATATCCTGAGCGTGGACTTCGGCGCCCGGCTGGACGGCTATTGCGGTGATGCGGCTGTGACTGTGCCGGTGGGGCGGGTCACGGCGGATCGACGGCGCCTGATGGACGTGACACGGCAGTTGCTGGATATCGCCATCGAGCGGATCGCGCCGGGTGTCAAGTGGAGCGCGGTGGCCGGGGCCATGGAGGCGCACGCCCGACAGGCGGGATTCTCCGTCGTGCGGGATTTCGTGGGCCACGGCATCGGCACGGAGATGCACGAAGATCCGAAGCTGCCGAACTTCGTCAGTCCGGCGCTGTTGCAGAACGATATTCGACTGCAGGAAGGCATGATCCTGGCCGTCGAGCCGATGGTGAATGGGGGGGGAGCGGCGGTCCGCACGCTGCGGGATGGATGGACGGTGGTGACGCGGGATCGGTCGTGCTCGGCGCATTTCGAGCACACGATCGCGGTGATCAAGCAGGGCTGCGAGGTATTGACGCGCGGTTCTTGACCGACGTGGAGAAACAGGGAAAAGGCCTGGGAGTACATGGCCAAGAAGGATGCGATACGCGTGGAAGCGAAGGTGATCGACGCATTGCCGAATGCGATGTTCCGCGTGCAGTTGGAAGGCGGACATCAGATTCTGGCGCATGTGTCGGGCAAGATGCGCATGCACTTCATTCGCATTCTTCCGGGCGACAAGGTTACGGTCGAGATGAGCCCGTACGATCTGACGCGGGGCCGCATTGTGCTGAGAAACTAGCCGCGAAACAACAAGCGATGGTGTAGACATGAAAGTGCGAAGCAGCGTCAAGCGAATTTGTGAGAACTGCAAGGTCATCCGCCGCAAGGGCGTGGTCCGCGTGATCTGTTCGGCGGACCCCCGACATAAGCAGCGGCAGGGTTGAACAGACAGGCCAACGAGACGACAGAGCAGGAGCAGGTATGCCGCGTATAGTGGGTGTAGACGTACCGAACGACAAGCCCGTGTGGGTGGCGTTGACGTATATCCATGGGATCGGACGATGTACGTCGGAGCGGATTCTTAAGGAAGCGAACGTCGATCGGACGGTGCGGGCCGGAAAGCTCAGCGAGGATGAGGTCAGCCGCATCGCCCAGATCATCGACCGCGAGTACATCGTCGAGGGACAGTTGCGACGGCAGGTGTCCCAGAGCATCGCACGGCTCCGTGATATCGCGTGTTACCGCGGCATCCGACACCGGCGCGGGCTTCCCGTGCGGGGTCAGCAGACGCAGTCCAACGCGCGGACGCGCAAGGGACCGCGCAAGACCGTCGCGGGAAAGAAGGGCGTCAAGGAAATGCGGTAAGCCGCCGGAGCGGGAGTACACAGGCGACTCAAGAGGACAGATTCGATGGCACGACGGGTCAAACGCAAGATTCGAAGAAACGTGGTCAAGGCGATCGCCCATATCAAGGCGTCGTTCAACAACACCCTCGTGACGATCACGGACCGGGACGGCAATACGCTGTGCCGGGATTCGGGCGGCACGGTGGGCTTCAAGGGCTCGCGCAAGAGCACGCCGTTCGCGGCGCAGCGGGCCGGTGAGAAGTGCGCCCGCACGGCCATGCGGTATGGCGTGCGCGAGGTGGAAATCAAGGTCAAGGGGCCCGGTTCCGGGCGGGAATCCGCGATCAGCGCGTTGCAGGGCGCGGGCCTGCGCATCGCCTCGATCGAGGATGTCACTCCGATCCCGCACAACGGGTGTCGGGCTCGAAAGCGGCGTCGCGTCTAGGACGCCGTGGCCGCGGGATCGACGAACAGAACCCCTAGCGAGAGGAAACCAAGTTCATATGGCACGGTACCTCGGATCCTCATGTAAGCACTGCCGGCGGGAAGGCATCAAGCTGATGCTCAAAGGCGTGCGCTGTGAAACGGCCAAGTGCCCCGTGGAGAAGCGTGAGCGGCACCTGGGGCCCGGTCAGCACGGATGGCGGCGCGGCCGTAAGAGCGACTACGCCGTTCGGCTGCGCGAGAAGCAGAAGGTCAAACGCTATTACGGCCTGCTCGAGAAGCAGTTCATGCGCTACTTCCAACAGGCGTCCCGACGCAAGGGCAACACGGGCCAGGCCCTGCTGAGCCTGTTGGAGCGGCGTCTGGACAACGTGGTCTACAAGTTGAATTTCGCCCCATCGCGCAAGGCGGCGCGGCAGCTCATCGCTCACGGCCACGTGTATCTCAACGGGCGTAAGGCCGACATCCCCGACATCACGGTGCGCATCGGCGACAAGATCACCCTCAAGAATAACGAGCGCAGCCGCAGGCGCGTCAAGCAGCAGTTGGAGGCGAATCCCAGCTTCACCGTGCAGGGTTGGCTTCAGCTGGACCCCGAAAAACCCGCCGCCACCGTGGTGGCTTTGCCCGGCCGCGAGGACGTGCAACTCGTGGTCGAGGAGCACCTGGTTGTGGAGGCGTGTTCGCGATAATTGTCTGGTACAGTGGCGAGTCACAGAGAGCGGCGCCCCTGTTGGCCCAGGGGCGGCGCTGAGAACATTTGCTGCTAGACGGGAGGCCATTCATGCGGATAACCTGGAGAGGACTGGAACTGCCGACGCGGATCGAGCGGGACCACGACGTCTCGAGCGACCGATACGGGCGGTTCGCCATCGAGCCGTTCGAGCGCGGCTTTGGGACGACGATCGGCAATAGCCTGCGCCGCGTGTTGCTCTCGGCGCTGGAGGGCAGCGCCGTCACGTCCGTCAAGATCGCCGGCGTCGGACACGAGTTCACGACGATCCCCGGCGTTCTGGAGGACGTGACCGACATCGTTTTGAACGTCAAGCGGCTGGTCGTCCGCCTGGATGGTGAGGAATCGAAGACGATTCGCGTCGCCGCAAAAAAGGCCGGTCCCGTGACGGCGTCCATGATCGAGCACGACGCCTCCGTTCAGATCGCCAACGGCGAACTGGTATTGGCGACCTTGACCGAGGATGTGGCGTTCGAGATGGAAATGACCGTGGCCAACGGGCGCGGGTATTCGCCCGCGGCGGAGCGCCTGGCCGAGGCCGACCGTTTCGAGCAGGAAATCGGGCGCATCGAGGTGGACGCGATTTACTCGCCGGTGCTTCGGGTCCGATACAAGACCGAGGACACGCGCGTCGGCCAACGGACCAACTACGACAAGCTCATCCTCGAGATCTGGACCGACGGGACGGTCACCCCGGAGATGGCCCTGGTCGAAGCGGCCAAGATTCTGCGCAAATACATCAATCCATTTGTGCAGTACACCGAGGTGGGTGAAAGGACGGTCGAGGAGGGCGAGGTCAAGCCGGAGCCCAAGAGCGGGCCCGATGAAGAACTCAAGGCCAAGTTTGCTTGGCCGATTGAGCAGCTCGACTTGACCGTGCGCAGTCGCAACTGCCTGGAATCGAATCACATCGAGACGGTGGGGCAGTTGGTGAAGATGACCGAAGCCGATTTGTTGAAGATCCGCAGCTTTGGCAAGACCAGCCTGCGGGAGATCCAGAGAAAGCTGGCCGACCTGGGCCTGTCGCTGGGCATGACCGACGTATAACAACAGTCGGACCATGTCCCGGACGGCCCCCTTGGGGCGGCGCCGAAAGAGGTAGTGACTATGCGGCACAAAGTAGCGGGACGCCATCTGAGTCGAACCAGCGCGCATCGTCTGGCGCTGCGGCGGAACCTGGCGGCGTCGTTGTTCGAGCACGAGACGATTTCCACCACCCTGCCGAAGGCCAAGGAGGTGCGGCCATTTGCCGAGAGGCTCATCACCCTGGCCAAGCGCGGCGACCTGGCGGCCCGGCGGCGGGCCATCGCCCTGCTCAACGATCGGGCGATCGTGGAGGAGCGTGACGGCGAGCTCGTGGAGACCGGCACCGTTATCCGAAAGCTGTTCAGCGACATCGGGCCACGATACCTGGACCGGCCCGGCGGCTATACTCGGATCGTCAAGCTGGGCAAGAAGCGTCTGGGTGACAATGGCCAGCTCGTGTTGCTGCAATTAGTGGGCAACGAGCAGGGCGGCAAGAAACGCAAATAGCCCGCCGCGCAGACCGCGGCAAGGAGCCGATGCATGGGCCGGGACGACTGCATTTTCTGCCGGATTATCGCGGGGCAGATCCCATGCACGAAGGTATACGAGGACGACGCGGTCCTGGCGTTCCTGGATATCGGTCCGATCAGCCCCGGCCATACGCTGGTCGTCGCCAGGCCGCATGTCCGGCACCTGTACGACGGCGATCCGGACGTGCTGGAAGGGCTCGCCTCGGCCTTGGGGCGGGTGGCCAGCGCGGTCGTCGAGGCCATGGGAGCCGATGGGTGCAACGTGCTGTGCAACAATGGGCGGGCCGCCGGCCAATTGGTCGATCACGTTCATTTCCACGTGATCCCACGCAAACAGGACGATGGCCTCTTTCCCCATTGGCCCAAGTTCGAGTATGAGCCGGGGCAGGCCGAGGCCATCGCCCAAGCCATCCGGGAAAAACTGTAGATTGGCCCTTGCAGTGCGAGCCGAGGCGTATAGAATAAAAGGATACGATCGCGGGGTAGAGCAGTCTGGTAGCTCGTCGGGCTCATAACCCGGAGGTCGCAGGTTCGAATCCTGCCCCCGCTATTCGCGATGAAGCAACGGCCCCGGCATCCGTCGGGGCCGCGTTGTTTTCTCTATTCTCTTTGCGCTGCCCCGTCTTGAGGTTGGGGCGCCTTTCCGTAAAACGGAGGGCTGGAAAAGAGGGGTGTTGAGCATCCGATATCACTCGCGTCCGCAGCACCTCTTATACTTTTTGCCGCTGCCGCAGGGGCAAGGGTCGTTTCGGCCCACCTTCGTGTCAAAGGCCGACTCGGGCTCGCTCCCTGTGTCAAACAGCGGCATGGTGGCCTCTGCGGCGGAGTGGATCGGGGCCGTTTTTCTCTCAAGGCCCAGCGCCTGCAGCATGGCATGCCGCGGTACTTGCACCGGCACCGGCCCGGCAGGATCGGGGATGCTCCGGATTTGGATGGCGACTCGCTGACGGCCTTCGGGCGTTCGGCACATTTGCCTCGGCGTCTTACCCTCGAACGCCGGAATGGGTCGATCGAGCCATGCCATGTATTGCTTGTTGAGCATGGCCTGTAATGACTCGGCCATCGCCGGCGTGATGTCCTCGGCCTCAGGCGCACCGTGATTCTTCGTCTGCCGGCGCAGGTCCTCCACGCTGTGGGTGGTCACATCCTGAAGCGTCACTCCCGGCAGTTTCGTCAACCACTCGTGAGCCTTGGCGAATCGCGGGGCCGAGTTGGTCTCCACCATCATCACATTGAAGGTCAGTTCAATGCGGCCCAGGATCACCGGTTCGTCGAGCATCTCTGCGCCACGGCCGGCCGTCTTGAGCCAGACAAACTCGTCGTTCTCTTCATCGTACTCAATGTCCCTCCGCCGGAGCAGGGCGCATCGCACGGCTGCCGGATCCGCAACCGAGAACGATGCCGTATGGAGAAGGATGTCGTCGCCGTCCGTGTTGTGCAGTTTCATGTGTTCCAGATCGTCTCGGTACGCATCGAGGCAACTCCAGAGCCAGCCGAATACGTGGGCCGCATTCTTCAACTCGTCCGGCGTGAATTGCAGCCCACAGTTCACGAGAAACTCGACGACTGCCGAACCCGCCCCTGCGTTGAACGCCGGGCCCGCGACGGCCAGGAAATGGAATTGACCGGCCCGATAGACGCGGGCTGTCAGGAAGGTCCCGTCGTTGATGTTCTCCGACAGAAGTTGGTCGTGGACCGTCACTGTTCCGCTCAGCAACACATCCTCCATGTCCACCGTCCCGGCATGCGGATTATGGGCCACCACGCGGTAAAGACTGGGATGTGCGTCCATCTGGGCCTGGAGCAGCATGGCCTCGGCCTTGGGCAGCCTCTTGGCGAGCATCTTCTCGGCCTGGGTCTTGCTCCGACGCGTAGGACGATAGTGCAACACCCCCCACGCGGCATAGGCGGCCGCCACCCCCTGGTTGCGATAGGCGTTGAGATAGCGGTCGAGATCCTCGTCTCCGAAGTATCGCCGGGCGGCTCGCGAGGACCATAGCCGATTGTCTTCGTCCAGGTAATCAGTGAATCGGGTGACCAGTCGTCGATCGACCTCCTTCCAGGCGGCCAGGTCGTCCGGTGCGGGGGCCTGGGCTCCGGTCTTGCGGGCCGAGCGTTTGTCTCGTTGGGCCGCGCGGCGGTCCATGAAGCCAAGGAGATCATCCGCCACCGCCTGGAGCGCCGGGATGACGGGCTGGTACTCACATCGGGCCCCTTTCTTCCGCAGTGGCGGCGCCACCGCATCATGCAACCGGCGGCTCGAGAAAACCAGATGACGCGGTACGCCCAAAGGAGCACCAGACAGAAGCCCACGGAACGCCTCCTCCAAGGCCGCCACCGCCTCCTGCAGCTCCGTGCCAAAGAACGGTTTGGCCTGCAATACCATGCCGCTCGCCGCGTCGACGACCAGCAGAAGCAGCATGCTGCGGTCGTCGCCCTCGACCCCTGCGGGCAGCAAGGGCGTGCCGACGAGCCACGTGGCATCCAGCAAACCAAGGCCCGACAGGTCCAGGCCCGACGCCGCAAACACGTGCGGTCCCGACACGCCCGACCGGCGGCACAGCGTCTGGCGCGACACCGAGATCGTGGGACGCATCGGATCGCCACCAACCGTGATGACGCAGATTCCACCCGGGTCATCAAGCTCCGCCGGCTGCAAGAGACCTTGGTCGTCGGCCAGGAGCACCGCATTCGTGGCGGTCAGCAAGAGCCTCAGTTCGGGTTCCTCCGGCAATCGCGGGTGGCGATACGCCGCCTTGACCAGGAATCCCGGCGCCAGTTCGTTGTGGCGGGGATGCAGACCCGCCCGTCGATACATGGCCTGCGTCTCGGGCTCCAGGGCAGCAAAGGGCGCCATGCTGAAGCTCACCACGTCCATTGCTTCATGGGTATCGTCCCCGGACCCCTCATCGGAGGTCAAGTCGGCGAACGTCTCCAGCGCATCCGGCCCGCGGAAGAGCATCAACCCGTATTGCTCGCCGGCATCCCCCATCACACTGCCGATTACGAGGTCGGATTCGTCGGGGAGGCGGAGCCCCAAGGCGTCGAAATTGGTGAATCGCTCCCATAGCCGCCGGGCATGGAACTCCCGCGTGACCTGAAGAACCTGATGGATAAGGTCGTAAGCTACCATGGTTTCTCCTTATGCCTGCCGGGGGCTTGGGCCTTCGCGCCCAATTCTGCCTATCCGCCGCGCCGCGGTCAATGGCCATGCTCCCGATATTACGACACGGCTGGCCCCCGTCAACGCCAGATCCTGCCGTCCCCCTCTCCCGTGGCGGCTCGAACGGACGCCTGTGATCCGGCTGCTGCCCACGCCTTGGTCGCGGGCTAATAATGTCCCCGTCCTCGTCGCCGGAACTCAAGCTCGCGTTTGAGGGCCTCAAGAACCTGATAAACCACCGGGCAGGTGTACGTCCGCTCGAGCATGGCGATCAGACGACCAGAAAAATTCGGTTCGTACAAGTAGGGATATTTGCGGCACTGGGTGGGCCGATCTTCATACACAGTGCACCGGTTGCCCTTCAGGAACGGACATGGACGGCCTCGCAGCCGCCACTGCACCGGTCCGCCAGGGTCCACGTCGTCCTCGTCGGGGGTGGCCACGCGCTCCACGTACCGTTCATGAAACGCCTCCACCGACACGCCCAGCCGGACGGCCAACCGCTCTACCTCCTCGGCCGTGACCGTGGGGACCAGCTCCCGGCAGCAATTGCCGCAGGTCGCGCAGTCAAAACCCGCCCAGATGCGATGCGTCGTCTCCCATACCAACTCATCCAACTCTTCATCGGAGAGCGCATCCTGCCATTTCAGGAACCGACGGAACTCGAAGTTCTCGTCGTCGACCTGCTCCGCCAACAACCGGACGTTCTTCGCGTTGACCTCCATGGCTCGCCTCCGTCAATCCGCGGTGTACCCTGTGTTCAACGGTCCGCTCGACGTGGACCATCATACCGACGGCAGAAGGCACTTGCAATGACATCACGCTCCGCGCTATGGGCCGAAAGCCAAGCAGGGCGGTCCGCGTGGGGGGCATGGCGGCAGATCCGCCCATCGACGGTTGAAACCCGGCGGTCCTTTCGAGTATCATCATTGCGACGTCGGTGCGATGCGCCTTGAATGGGAGCCCCTCAACAAGCCGATGCGGAGGAATGAACATGGCTGCGAAACTGCATGGCCTACGGGCCGTTCTTGTTGTCCTGGTCGCGACGGCGGCGACTCTGTCGGCGACGACCTATCGCAATCCTGTTATCGAGGACAATCTGGCCGATCCCGCCGTCATCCTGCACGAGGGCGTGTATTACCTGTATGCCACCGGCCAAGTTGACGGCGACAACGGCTACCGCGCGTATACCTCCGCCAACCTCGTGGACTGGAAACGCGGCCCCATCGTGTTCCGCCCCGGACCGCCGCATATCTGGGCGCCGGATGTCTGGCGTGACCCGGCCTCCGGCCGGTTTTATCTTTACTACACGGCCAATCAAACGGTCGGCGTGGCCGACGCGGACGGACCGCTCGGCCCGTTCACCGTCCGTCGCAAGCTCTTTGACCAAGCCATCGATGCCCACCTGTTCCGCGATGACGACGGTCGGCTTTACCTTTACGTGGTCCAACTGCCGGGCTTCCGCATCACGGTCCAGCCCATGGCCGATCCCACCAAACCCGTCGGCGAGCCCAAGGTCGTCCTGCAACCTGAAGCCGAGTGGGAGACCCGCGCCGGGCATGTCACCGAGGGTCCCTGGATGATCAAGCGGCAGGGGCGTTACTACCTGCTCTACAGCGGCTCCGGGGCCAACACGCCGGACTACGCCGTGGGCTACGCGACCGCCGACAGCCCGATGGGGCCGTTCACCCGCGCCCCGCATAATCCGATCGTGCACCGATCCGAGGGCCTGTTCGGGCCGGGTCACGGATGCGCGATCCAGGATGGCGCCGGTCGCTGGTGGCACATTTATCACCAGAAACGCACCGACCGTATCGAGTGGCCCCGCTTCGTGTGTATCGACCCGCTGTGGTTTGATCAGCACGGCAATCTGTTTGGCCGTGCCACCCGCGGCACGGCCCACGCCGGCCCGACCGTCACTGCCGAGGAACCGAAACGTCACTTCGACCCCTTCGTCTGGCGATCCGAACCGCCGGGTGATTGTCCCTTCGAGCCCTCCAAGACGCTCACCGGTCTTGAGTTTGTGGGTCTTCACAGCGACTATCGTTTCGCCGACACGTGGTACCCCTCGTGGGCCGCCGATGGCAACCTGTACTCGCCGTGGACCGATGGGTCCTTGCACGATGAGGTCTCCGTGTCCGATGCCATCGTGTCCGATGCAGATGGTTTCGGCGGGTTTCGCCTGGTCCGCGGCAAGGCCACAACCGGCCAGGCCGTCCTGATCGGCGATGATCCGCTCCACCTGACCGTCAAGAGCCTCGGCAAGGTCCAGGCCGATCCGCATCCCTATGGCGGGCGTTATCCGTGTGGCAGCCTCGTTTATCGCGGCATCTGGTACTACGGCACCTATTGCCTATCACCGTCGGGTATGACCGCCTTCGGTGACGTTACGTACAACTGGCCCTGGCTCGGGCCGTTCGTCGGTTTTCGGGTCTCGCGCGACTTGGGCAAAACGTGGCAGGAAACGCCGCACACGCCCGCCAAGCCCCTGTTTGGCGAGACGGGCCTATGGGGCCACCCCGTTAAGATCGGGGCGCCGCACGTCGTCGACTTCGGGCGTGACATGGAGCATTCACCCGATGGGATGGCCTACCTCGTGGCGCACGGCGCCGAATACCCGGACCCGAAACCCCGATTTGAAAACCTCAGTTGGATCACGGGCGACCAAGTGTACCTGCTGCGGATCAAGCCGTCGCCCGAGACGATCAACGACCCCAAGGCCTACGAGTTTTTTGCCGGCCATGATGCTCAAGGTCGCCCCACGTGGACGAGCGATTTCGCGGCCATAGAGCCGCAGCTTGAATGGAACAACAACATGGGCTGCGTGACGGCAACCTACGTCGCGCCTTTAAATAAGTACCTCATGTTCGTCACCGATGGTGGCAACACCTGCGCGCGAATGAACACCACGGTTCTGGAGGCCGACACACTCACCGGTCCGTGGCGGTTGGTCGCGTACCTGAAGGACTTCGGCGAGCAGGCCTACTTCGTCAACCTGCCCTCCAAGTTCATCAGCCCCGATGGACGCACCGCGTGGCTCTGCTACTCGGCCAACTTTGCGCCTAACTGGAACAATGAGAAGATTCTGTCCAACCCGCCGGGCAGCCGCTACGGCTTGGTCTTGCAGAAGCTACGCCTTCTCGGTCCTGACGGTCCCTGATATGACCGGGCCTCGATTAATCTCGTCGTTACATTCGAACGAAAAAAAGCCCACAGCCTTGGAACGCTGTGAGCCCTTGGTGTTCTGAAAGAGCGGCAGTAGGATGTCAGGATCTGCAAGCCGCTATGCCGATGCTTCCGTTGTGGCCGCCGCCTTGGCCGTCTTGGTCTTGCGCTTACGCGTCGTTTTTTTCTGCGGCCCACGACCTGCAGAAGCGCCCGACACACTGTGGCTGCACGTATAACCTTTGCCCCGCACGTTCTTAAAGCATGAATATTGTCCCAGATACACGCGGATCGTGCCCTCGCTGAGCCCGGTCTTCTTGGCGATCTCGTTGACCGGCATCGGCGTGTGGCCCATCACGCGGCAGAGCTGCTCCGGCCCCGATCCGGCCTTGGGATGGTCCGCTTTGCGGGCCTTACTCTTCTTCGGATGCGATTTGCGCTTCGCCCGACGGGTCGGCTTTTCGCGTTCGTCCAACAAGGCCGTCAGATCCTCGCGCAAGCGGATGATCTGATCGATAGCTCTGTGAAGCTGTCCGACCTTCTCCCGGATCTTCGCGACCTTATTTGCGTCCTCGACGGCCTTCTGCAAGCGGCCCAAATCAATGGTCTCAGCCATGCGCGTACTCCTTATTCAAATTAGAACGTTGTGATAAAAAGCTCAACATAGGAGACATATAAGCGGCCGTCAAGGAAAACACGGATAGTTTCTACAAATCAAACGTGATCATCCAACTTCATAGATATTCATCTATTAGGGGTTATATAAGTTGCACATAAGGGCTTTGCGATTCGTTGCGGGCGCGGGCCGCCTCAATACAAACATCGCATCGCGAATCATGAAGGGGCTGCCCGGGCTTGTTGAGGTGCAAGGAGGATCACACTGGGGTTAGGCCGGTGCGCACCGCCATTGTGCCGGGATGGACTGCCGACGGTCTGCACGGGTCCTTCGGGCATTGCCGAAGGCGTGAACAAGGACAGACATACGTGCCGGAAGCCGACTGCAAGCATCCGCTGTCTCGGGGTGCCATGGGGTGCCGACGTGTCTACGGTGAGACACTGGGCGTTACAGGACTCGAACCTGTGACCTTACGGGTGTGATCCGTACGCTCTAGCCAACTGAGCTAAACGCCCGAAAACTGTATTAGAGCCCAAGAGGCCCGGTTCTGTCAACCCCCTGCGCGTGAATTCGCGGCTTGGCACCTCGACCCGTCCCGCTGGCCTCTTGCCGGCACAGGACGATTCATCGGAATTGTATAAGTCGTTATGAGAAAATGGCTTACCTGTGTTGCGGGTCTCGGCGCGGGCCCGTGCATTATCATGACGGCAGCTTCCGAGAGCCCTTTCTGAGGACAGATCTGCGATAAACGAGCATGTTCCTTCGTCTTACTGGGTGGCCGGCGCCTCTCGCGATGGGCCAGGGGGCAGGAAGAGGGAAGTGGATTGTGTGTATCCGATAGCAGCGCACCCTCTTGACAAAGGAGGTGGCTCTGTGGTACGATGCCAACGTTCCCACCCGGGGCATGGGAGGCAGACGTGATGAAAGAGCAGGAACTTAGGCAGGCCGTGGCCTACATCAACGAGCTTGAAGAGGCACTTTTTATTCCCTGCGGCACCCTCATCCCCTGGCAGATCGAGCTGACCCCACTGAACAACACCATCGTGTGCCTGCGCCAGGCGGCCTTCATGTTTGAGGACAAGAAGCTCAGGATCATGTGCGCCCACACGGCTCTGCGGGCCCGCCAGTGTCGCGATCGCATCCTTCGCCGTTGCGGGATGAAGTCCTCCAAGGTCGGGTGAAACGCTTCGGTCGGCGATCTGCCGCCCGTTTCGGCCGGTTTACCACACCGGTCCGTTCTCCCCTGGCAGTCCGTTGAAACCCACAATCGACAATGCCGCCCATGCTTGTCATTCCCGGGAAAGTCGACGACGCGCCTTGGCGGGCGGGAATCCACGCTTTTCGGGCAGAGACACATTACACGTTGAGCGTGGACCCCGGATCAAAGCCTGCCCCGGACTCGATCCGGGGTCCGGGGTGACACCGTTTTCAACAGGCTGTTAGCCCGTGACCAGATTCCCCTCAACAGCCGTCCGTCGCCCGTTACTGCCAGCAGGTATGGCTGGGCTCCCTGTTGCACTCCATCCATGACAACGCCAGCAGCGCCAAGTCCTCCAGGTCAACCTGGCAATCCCGGTTGATGTCGCCCGCGGGGTATTCGGGACACTCAAATGGCTCGAGGATAGTGAACTCGCTCGCGCCGACCATCGCATGGGCCCACCAGCCCTGCAGGCCACTGCCGTGAAACGACTCTTCGGTCAGCAAGAGATCGCACTGATAATGCCCGGGCAGCAGGCCCACGCCGTCCTCGCCCAGCCGTTCCCACTCGCCGAAAATCCCCACCGTCGCGGGGCCGTAATCCGTCTCATATTGGGAGTTCAGATCGGGATCGGCGTTCCAGGTGTGTTCGACTTCGGGCCCATCCAACGCTCCCGGCGACCGCTGCGAGGTCTTCCACAGCACGTGGTAGCAGGCGTCCACGACGAAATCGAAAGAGGCGTTGCCGTTCTCATCGGTGATGAAGTATTCAAACACGCGATAGCCGCTGTACTTATAGTGCAGGCCGGTCGGGCTGGTGGCGTCGGGAAGGTCCCGTCGGTCGAAATACACCAGGTCGTTGGGATTCGGCGACGAGCCATCGCCCTTGTTATTGAGGTTCCATCCCGTCGTCCAGGCCGTCCCCGTCCATTCCTGCTCCCACCAGCGTCCAGCCAATCCGATCAATTCGTTGGTCTCGGTGCCCGGCTCGCCCAGCAACTTGAACTGATAGGCGAAGTTCGGCTTGAGACCGCGGGCCTCGAAATGGCCTTGCAGGGCATAACCCCGTGCGTTGTGCGTCACGACCACCTCGGCATTCGCATAGGAGTACGTGCTGCGGAAGCTCTCGCCGTAGACCTGGTCGGCCGCGTCCATCCAGCGGTAGGCGCTGTTCGGGCCATAATCCTCGAACGTGACCTGTGTGACCGAGTCCGCCTGAACACAGGTGCAAAGCACCGCGGTCGCGGCCAGAAAAGACCAAACGGTCTTCATCTCCCAATCCTCCAGAAAGGGGTCGCGCTGCATTTGCTGCCGGCCATGCATAGGGGCCCACCCGGCTCCCATAAAGCGCCCGCACCTGATGTTTGTCACCGGTTGAAAAGAAGAGCCGAGAAGACCCAGCGGCCCCCTCGGCTCATACACACAAACCGACCAAGACAACAAACGTGTTGCCTCGGTGTTACGCGGCCCTGCGACGACGCAGCCAGCCGACGATGCCGACGCCCAGCGAGCCCAGAACCAGCGCTCCCGGAGCCGGGATGGGTGTGACCTCAACACGGTCGATGGCCAACTGACCCCATGTCTGGAATCCGCTCCAGGCCTGTCCCGTGGCGGTCAGCCTCAGGGTCGTGCCCGGCGCTCCGGAGACCCAGCCCGTCTCGACCCAAGTCTGCGATCCGCCGCTGGCCGGCGCCGAGACGCTGCCCCAGAAGCTGTCGCCATTGTAGACATTGATGTCGAAGCTGTCGTCCGCGAGGCCGTCAAGGTACCGAATGTTCACGGCGTTGATCGCCTTGCTGAACGTGATCTCCGCCCAGTTCTCATCGCCGCCGGGTACCCACACCAGGCGGAAGGCCCCATCGTAGGACCCCGCATCGGGGTAGCCGTACGTGCCATCCGCCGGGGTGGTCTGAGGACCCCAGCCATTAAGCGTAACGCCTGCCTCACCCGCGTCCGTCCCCAGGTCCACCGTGTAGGCGGCCATGGCCGGAACGGCCAGCAGGGCCAACACGCCAATAAATACCTTTCTCATGATACGTCCCTCCAAAAAATGCATTAACACTGTCAATCCCTTCGGGCAGGACTACATCGCCCTGCGCCTTCTCAACCAACCTACCAGGCCGACACCAAGCCCACCCAGAACCAGGGCACCCGGCGCCGGGATGGGTGTGACGTCGAAGCAGATATCACCCTTGAAGGGTGATGCCCACGCTCCACCGGGAACGCCGGTCCAGATGCTCCCGGCGGAAGCATCGTGAAACGACTCCTCGGTAAGTACGAACTTGCACTCATAGATCCCAAACGGCAGGAGCAGTTCACCCGGCAAGGCCTTTCCGGGTTCGTACTGGCCATACACCCCCACGTGTGCGGGGCCGTAATCCACATCGTACCAGCTTGAGCTGGTGTCCGGGTCAAAATCGGACCAGATGACCGGTCCGTCATTGGCCCCGGGTGTGCCGAAACCGTAGTCTTCAGTTGACGGCCCGGAGTCTCGAGTCGTCCCGGTGGATGCGCTGTGCCGCATGAGAACGTGGTAACTGCTGTCGGTCGCAAAGCTCGTACTGACATTGCCGGCCGAGTCGGTTACGATGTAGCCGAACAGAATGTAGCCGGTGCTGCCGCTCCACCGTCCCAAATCGCCCAGCGTGGTGTTGGTATCACCTGAGCCGAAGCCCTCAAGCTTCAGTTGATAGGCAAAGTTGGGCTTCAAATTCGTCCCGGTAATGGTGCCGGTCAAATGCTGACCGACCACACCGTAGTCGACGGTGACACTGGCCCCCGCATAATCCTGCGAGGACGCGCTGGTGTCCGCTGTGCCGGCATAGGCATTACCGGCGATGTCTTTCCATCGCTGCTTAGCAGGCCAAGGCCAACCGGGATCGTAATCGAGACTGAGCACTGTCGTCGCCGCCTCGGCGCCCCAAGCGGCCAGGAACAACAATGCCAGTCCTACTCCAATGAACTTCTTCATCATATTTCCCCTCCAAGAATTAACGACTCGATCAAGGAACACACTTCGACCGGACGGAGGACCGCGGGCCGCCGCACAATCCCACTTGGGTCCGGCCACCACGTCGCCGGATGCGTTGATATGAAACGCATGCATGCGCGCGTTCAAACTGCCAACAGGTCTCCTCCCCTGCATGACGCGACGGTCGGCGGTTTGCGGGAGAACAGGGCGGTAAGACGGGCCGCCCGAAGCGACCCTCTGCCCCGCGGCTCGACGGACACGCCGCAGGCAGGAGGCAGCCTCGCCGATAGAGATGGATTCGCTCGGGCGCAAATCCGCCCCGCTTCCACGGGAGCGCTGGCGTGCCGGAAGATCACATACCGTGCCACCCTCACCCGGTGGAAACAGCGCGAAAGGCCGGATTGGACTTTTCTCCCTCACCGTATTTCTACTTACCCTACTCCGAGTGTTGCCGCGCACTATCGACACGGCTCAACTGATGCGTACCACCCCGACAGTCGCAGGCACGAATACACCTTCACTAGTGTAGGACATCATGCCGGGCCGAGTCAAGCCTTTTCCCACATTTCGGAGAAAGCCTCGGCACAGGTTTGTTAAGAAAAGGTAAAGATTTTTTGGCCCTTGGGCCTGCTGGTTCGTTCGGGTCACAAGCCAGTTTCGACCCGGGGCGGTCCGACCGCATGTGTCGGAGAGGGTATGCATGGTCGCCGTGGCGTTGGGTGTTGGCTACTTACGTGGCACGGGGAACTTCGGTAGAATGCCTTACGTACCGATAGAGGAATCGCAGCGAGGAGAGCGGCCCATGGTCGAAGAACTCAACGCCCAAGACGTGTTCGAGCTGGCTTGCCAGGTTGAGCGGGACGCGGCGGACTTCTATCGAAGGGCCGCAAACACCCTGGATCACCCCGATGTGTGCGATTTGTTGCGGCGACTGGCGTCTTGGGAATCGCGGCACGAGCAGCGATACGCGCTGATGAAAGAGGCGCTGCGTTTGCAGGGGATCGCGGTCAAGCCGCCCCATTCAGAGGAGTGCAAGGCCTTGGCCGGGCTGAGCATATTTGCGCAAGGGACTGCGCCGCCGTGGGTTATAACGCCACGGACGACGCCAAGGGACGTGCTCGAGGAGGCGTTGCGGCGGGAGCAGGCGAGCCTGACCTTCTTCGTGGCGCTGTGGCGGTTCGTTGCCGATGAATCGGCCGCAGCGCAGATCGGAAAGATCGTGGCCGACGAACGGGAGCATATTGCGACGATCCAAAGGGCCCTGGAGCACGTATCCAACCCGACGGCGCAGGCCGCCAATGATGAAACGGGCTATGTAAGGGATTTTCAATGAGTCTGGCGGAGTATTTCGAGCACACCGAGGGAACGGGCATTCTGGCGACGGCCGATCCGGACGGACGGGTGGATCTGGCGATATATGCCAAGCCGCACGTCATTGATGATACGACCGTGGCGTTTGTTATGCGCCAGCGGCTCAGCCATCATAATCTGGCCTCGACGCTGCACGCGGCGTACATGTTCATCGAAACGGGCCAGGGGTATAAGGGGGTGCGGCTGTATCTCACCAAGCAGCGCGAGGAGGTGAACGCGTCGCTGGTGGCCCGGCTTCGCGCCAAACAGCCCGAAATCTACGCCCAGGCCGACGATTCGCAGAAGTACCTGGTGATCTTCCGGGTGGATCACACGCGGCCGCTGGTGGGCGAGCCCGCGGCTTCGGCGTAAGAACGCCAAGGCGTATGAAGGTCCGAATTCGCGAAGTGACGGCGCTTGCCCTCAGCAGGCTGTTGAAAAAGGTATCACCCCGGACCTCGGATCGAGTCCGGGGCAGGCTTTGATCCGGGGTCCAGTTCTCAACGTGAGGTGCGCTCTGTGCCCGCAAAGCGTGGATTCCCGCCCGCCAAGGCGCGTCGTCGACTTTCGCGGGAATGACAAAGAGGGCCCGTTTCTGTGGGCCGCACGTTTTCAACGGACTGCCAGGGTCTGCTTGGGGCAGGGCCCGGAGCACCGGAGCAGAGGAATCCGTTGTAGAAGCCCTGTCACAGGGTTTGAAGTGACGTGGGGTCACGATGTGCGCGGCGTCCGTGCACGATTCTGAATAGACTCATCAACCCCCACACATCAGGACTCGGAACGGTGTCTTCATGGGGGGGCGGGACATCATCCTTTGCGCTGGCGGGAAACGGGGTGTGATACTGCCCGTCTATGCGCCTGACCCTCACATAAGAGGGGGGGCACCTGTTATCGGGTCCTTCCACAGGGTTCCATTCCACCAGGCTCAGACCTGCTGAGGGGCCAGAAAACGCTGCTTCTGGCTTGAATCAGGCGGCGGATTTTGGTCTAATGGCGCTTGTGTCGGTTCCGGTTCATTCGAGGAGGGCCTGCCAGGACAGGGGGCACAATCCTTGAGTGTGCTATGCGGAGTTGAGGGGTCTATCACCGCTCGGCCCCGTCATGCGTCAGCACAATATTTTGCGCCCCGGCAGGAGTGACCCGATGAAAAGGTTTTTGTTTCCTCTCGGCGTGGTCCTGGTCTGTTCCTTCACAATGTCGGCGGCGACGGTTCCGATCTCGCTGGCGCCGGCGGACTGGGAGCTGAATGGCACCCCCACGGGCTCGTATTCGTTCACCCAGACGGCGGAGGGATACCTCCGGGTGACCAGCAGCTATCGCCCCAGCGCCATCGGCGTTCGGAGCAAGACCGTATTCAACTTGCAGGGTCCCGCAACGCTGCGCTACAAGTGGCGGTTCAACACGGCCGGGCAGTACGGCGCGACACACGATGGGCCCACGCCGTTCGGACGCCTGGGTTCAACTTACATGACCGTGCACCATTCCTGGGCGGGCAGCATCGTCATCAGCAACAACACGTGGATCTACACGGAGGTGATCGTCCACGAGAACAAGACGGTTGATTTTCGCTACTCGTACGGCGGCTACGGAGGTGCGCCGATTCATTCAGCTCTGGTTGGGACGTACACGCTTAACGATGCCCAGTGGGACGCGTTGGCCACGTCGGTCTTGACCAAGTGGATCGGCGACTGTTACACGAGCGCGCCCTATTTCGAGATTGGCGAGGCCACCGTCGAGACGGCAGATCCTCCCTTGGTGATCGCCTCGCCGACGGACGGGTCATACGTGCGGTCGGATGAAACCATCACATTGTCGGCTGCGGCTGACTTCGGCGTCGAGCCGTACACGTTTTCCTGGGCGTCGGACGTGGATGGCCCGCTGGGCGAGGGGGCCGAGGTGGAGGTGCCCGCATTGAGCGTCGGCACCCATGTCATTACCGTGACCTGTGTGGACGCCGCCGACGAGGCGATGGAAAAGACTGTCACGGTCCACGTGATGGAGGCGCCCGTATTGGAGGACCTCGCCAGCCACACCATCGCTGCGGGGAAAACCTATACGGGTCCGACACCGGTTCTGCTTCAAGGGGGCCAGCCCATTACGTATTCGCTCGTGGCGGGCCCGGTGGGGATGGTGATCGATCCGGCCAGCGGGATCGTGACGTGGGAGATTCCGAGCACGGCAGGCAGTCCGCACACGGTGGCGATCCGCGCCGAAAACGCTGCCGCCTTCGACGAGGCAACCTTCGTGTTGTCGGTCATCGAGGTGCCGGGCTTCGCCAACGAGCTGTGGCAGCGAATGTACGATGGACATGCCGGCAACGATGGACATGATGTCTTATACAAGGCCGTTCTCGACAGCGTCGGCAACGTGATCGCCGCGGGCTACATCGACGGACTGGCGGGGCATGAAGACAACGGTTTCCTGATCAAGTACGCCTCGGACGGCACGGTGCTCTGGTCCAGGGAGTACAACAATCCGCCGGCGACGGGCAAGGCCGAGAACAACGATCGCTATTACGGTGTGGCGGTGGACAGCGAGGACAACATCATCGTCGTCGGTCAGACCTCCGGCAAATGGACCAACTATTCCAGCGGGTCGTACCACAGCGCCTGGATCATCCAGAAGTACACGCCCGACGGCCAGACACTTCTGTGGCAGAAGGTCTGGCAGGACAACTACCCCGCCTGGAGCCCCTGGCAGAGCGCCAACAGCGTCGTGATTGATGCCGACGACAACATCATCGTGACCGGCAGTTCGTTCGGCTACTGGGACAGCACGCGGCACCAGTGGGTGACCTTCAAATTCAACAAGGATGGCGGGGTGATCTGGGGACCGGTCCGTGCGAACTTCGTAGGGGATGAGAATCTGCCCGATATTGCGTATGGCGTGGACGTCGATTCGCAGGGCAACGCGATCGTGGCCGGCCTGCGTGGGGTCTCGGGTTCCGGGGACTACCGCAATTTCGATTGGCACGTCCGCAAGTACGCCGCTGCGAATGGGGCGCTGATCTGGCAGGACACCTACAGTGGTCCGGCCAACTTGTACGATGTTGCCCGCAACGTGAAGGTGGATGAGAACGACGATGTCCTGGTGGTGGGGTATACCAACAAAGGGACCAGCAACGTCGCGGGAGTGGATTACGACTGGTTGATGATAAAGTACGCCGCCGAGGGCGTCGACGGCTTCGGGCAGCGTCTATGGACGAAAACCCTTGAAACCGGTGCCGGCCGCAGCGAAGTATGTTATGACGCCACCCTCGTCGAGGACGGGGTGTTTGTCTTGGCCGGCCAGGTCCGGGACGCGGCCAACGTGCTGCGTCGCCAACTGCTCAAGGTGGCCTCGGCGGACGGCTCCATCCTGGCCTCACAGGTCTTCCCCAGCGAACTGGACCAGTATCCCGTAGGGGTGGACTACCGTGCCCAGCGCCTGGTGACCGGCGGAGCGGCGAAGAACGCCGCGGGTAACTGGGACTGCCACGTTGTACTGATGACGACCGAGTTTGGCGTGCGAATCGGTTCACCGTCCCCCTACGCGTACGTGCAGTATGGAGCACCGGTCGTCTTTGCGGCCGAACTGATCGGCGGGGCGGACCCGCCGTTCTACTTCACCTGGTCGTCCGATCGGGATGGCCAACTGGGCACGGGGGATACGTTGGAGGTTTCGGACCTGTCGCTCGGCGAGCACGTGATCACACTGCGGTTGGAGTACGGAGAAGGTGAATCCACCCAGGCGGTGGTCGTGATTACTGTGGCTATTGCGCCACAGATCGAGCCGCTGGACGACGTCGTCACCAGCGACGCCCAGGCCTGGACCGGGCCGACGCCCCTGGTCAATCCCGAAAGCGGATCTTTGGCATGGTCCCTGACGGCCGTGCCTGCCGGCATGACGATCCACCCGACGACAGGTGTGGTCAGTTGGGCCGCGCCCGTCGAAGGGCTGTACGAGGTGACGATCCGTGCCGAGAACCCGCTGGGCGCCGATGAGGAAACCTTCATGCTGGAGGTTCTGGCCGTGCCGCAAATCCAGGCGATCGGCGATGGATCCGTGCTGGAGGCCGCCGAGTACACGGGGCCGACACCCGCGTTGATCAAGGGGACCGCGCCGATCACCTGGTCGCTGGTGCAAGGCCCGGCCGGCATGACCATCGACGCCGAGACGGGCGTGGTCACCTGGACCGCGGCGCCATCGTTTGCGCCCTACGCGGTCACGGTCCGGGCGACAAACGAGGTGGGAAGCCATCAGATCACGTGGCACGTTCAGGTGCTCAGCCCGCCGCTGATGAATCCGCTGGGCGATGCCTCGGTCAACGAAGGGCAAACCTACACGCGGCCCGCGCCGACGCTGGTCAAGGGCACGTCGCCGATCACCTACACGCTGACGACCGCTCCGGCGGGCATGACGATCAGCCCGGCGACCGGGGCGATTACGTGGCCTTCGCCGACGGCCGACGACAGCCCATTCACGGTGACGATTTATGCGGAGAATGCCTACGGTGTGGACGAAAAGAGCTTTTCGCTGACCGTGGTCCGCCCGCCGCTGATCGAGCCCATCGACGATGCCGAAGTCCTTGAAGGGACGGCCTACACCGGTCCGACACCTGCACTTGTTCAGGGCACGTTACCGGTGAGCTGGACGCTGGTGGACAGACCCGCCGGTATGACGATCAACACGGCCACGGGTGTGGTGAGCTGGCCCAATGTGCCGCCCGTCGAGGGACCACATGCGGTGACGATCCGCGCCTCAAACCCGGCCGGGGACGATACGGAGAGCTGGCAGATCATAGTCCGTGTCATTCCCGAGTTGGCCCCCATCGCCGACATCGAGATTGCCGAGGGCGATCCTTACGTGGGGCCGACGCCCGCGCTGGTCAAGGGCACGGCGCCGGTGACGTGGACACTGGTCGAGGGCCCCGCGGGCATGGCCATCGATCCCGACACGGGGCAGGTCTCCTGGCCGAACACGACGGCCGAGGGTACGCCGTATCAGGTCACCATCCGGGCGACGAACGCCTGGGGCAGTGACGATGAGGCGTGGCAGGTACGGGTCGTTCGACCGCCGACGATCGCGCCGATCGGGGATGCGACGATTACGAAGGGCCAGACTTATATGGGGCCCACGCCGACGTTGACCGATGGGACGCCGCCGGTGCAGTGGTCGCTGGTCGGGGGCCCCGCGGACCTGGCGGTCAATCCGACGACGGGCGTGGTCACGTGGTCCGGCAGCCCCGTCGCGGGAGTGCATGAGATTACCATCCGCGCGGCGAACATGGCCGGAGCGGACGAGGAGACGTGGCGATTGGAGGTCATCGCGCCGCCGGTATTTGGCACGATGGCCGACACCGAGGTGATGGAGTACGCGGCCTTCGTGGGGGCGGCACCGCCGCTGGTTGAAGGGACACCGCCGATCACGTTCAGCCTGGTGTCGGGCCCGGCGGGCATGACGATTGACCCCGGAACGGGTATCGTTTCGTGGGCGTCGGCCCAGCCGTCGCTGACGGCCTACACGGTTTCGATCCGGGCGAGCAACGCGGTCGGTTCGGATGTGGTTTCATTTCTGCTGACCGTGCTCAGCCCTCCGGCGATTGTGCCCATCGCGGACGCCAGCGTGGCGGAGGGTACGGCGTTTGTCTCGCCCGTGCCTCAGCGGACCAAGGGCACAGCGCCCGTGGTGTGGTCGCTGACGGGCGGCCCGGCCGGGATGACGATGGACCCGGCGACGGGCCGGGTGTCGTGGCCGAATCCGACGGCGGACGGGAGCCCATTCGCATTGACGACCACGGCGACGAACGATTACGGACAGGACAGCAAGACGTGGCAACTGACGGTGGTCCGCGCGCCGCGGATCGCCGAGGTGCCGGACGTGGTGCTGGTGGAAGGGGAGGTCTATAACGAATCACTATCCCTGACGCAGGGAACCCCGCCGGTGGCATGGAGCCTGACGCCAGCGCCGGGGGGCATGAATATCACGAGCGAAGGCATTGTGCAGTGGGTGGCGCCGGCATCGCCCGGGCCGTTCACGGTGACCGCACGTGCCGAGAACTTGGGCGGGTCGCACACGGTGTCGTGGCGAATTGACGTGCGGGTGTTGCCCGCCGTGGCGTCCATGCTCGATACGACGATTGTGGAAGGCGTGCCGTATACCTCGGCGACGCCGGTCCTGATGCGCGGGACGCCGCCGGTCACATGGTCGCTGGTGACCGGGCCGGATGGGGCGACGATTGACCCGGCTAGTGGTGTGGTCTCGTGGCCCGCAACGACGGCCGACGGCAATCCGCACCGGTTCAGGATCGCCGCGACCAACGCGTGGGGCGTGGCCGAGGTGAGCTGGACGCTGGTGGTGGTTCGCACGCCCGTCATCGCCGCGATTGACGATGCCACCGTCGCCGAGGGCCGGACGTATATCGGCCGCACGCCGACGCTGGCCGATGGAACACCGCCGGTAGCCTGGACCCTCGTGGAAGGACCCCAGGGGATGACCATCAGCGACAAGGGCGTGGTCTACTGGCCCGCCGCCGTCGCGCAGGGCCAGCCGCACGCGATCACGATCCGTGCGGCGAACGATGCGGGCGAGGATACGGCCACGTGGCACCTGAACGTCATCGAAAGACCGGTTATTGTGGATGTGTCAAACCTGGCGGCCGTAGAGGGCTCGTCATTTGAATTGCAGCCTATGCTCAGCGCGGGCACCGCGCCGGTGACGTGGACACTGGTCGAGGGCCCGGCGGGTATGCAGATCGACCCGGCGACGGGCGCATTGAGCTGGAACCCGGCGCAAGCTGTGGGCAGCCCGCACGAAGTCACCATTCGCGCGGCCAACTCGGCCGGCAACGACAGTGCGAGCTTCCTGCTCACCGTCCATACGGCGTACACCGTGGAAGCCTCCACGGACCTGGTGCGGGCCAAGGCCGGCACGCCCGTGTTGATCAGCGGTCAGACGACGTGGCTCGACGACAGTCCCGCCCCGAACCGACCCGCGCGGATTCGGCTGGATGTCAAGGGCAGCACCCGCTCGTTCGACGTGGTCAGCGATGGGCAGGGCCGATTCGAGTACCTCTTCCAGCCGCTCGGCAGCGAGGCGGGCGTATTCTCGCTGTTCGGGGAGCACCCAGCCGTATCGGCGGCCGAGCCGCAGGATACCTTTACGCTGGTCGGCATTCAGTTGGAGGAGAAACGTCATTCTCAGACGATCCCGCCTCAGGTCCTGAGTGTTGGCTCCATCGGTCTGCGGAACAACACCGATGTGCCGATTGATGGTTTGGCGGTGGAGATCATCGGCACGCCGCCCGGCTGGACGGTCGATGCCGCGGCGCCCGCGTCGATGGGGCCGGGCGAGATCGCCGCGCTGGACTACGCCATAACCACGGGCGATCTGGCCATCTCCTATGCCGAGATGGACCTGGTGGTGCGGACACCCGAGGGAGCGACGGCCGTCACCCGGTTGGGTGTGCGGGTACGTTCGGATGTGCCGAAGCTGGAGGTATCGCCGACGAGTCTGTCCACCGCGGTGGTGCGGGGGCGACAGACGCTGGTCAAGCTGATCGTGCAAAACGTCGGCTCGGCGGCCACGGCCCCCTTGCAGGTGCAACTGCCGAATGTGTCCTGGATCGGCCTGACGACGGATGCGGTGATGGCGTCCGTGGCGCCGAACGCCCAGGCCGAGGTGTGGCTGTCGCTGACGCCGCCGGAGACATTGCCGCTGGGCCCGTACGCCGGCTCGTTCATCATCGCCGGTGTTCAGACGGGGGCGACGGTGAACTTCGAGTTCCAGGTGGTCTCCGAGGCCAAAGGCGACCTGCTGGTTCGCGCGGAGGACGAGTACACGTACTACGCCGAGGGTGAGCCGATGGTCGCGGACGCGGAGGTTCGCGTGCTGGATGCGTTTACGGGCCAGGTGGTCGCCACGGGGCAAACCGATGCGGACGGGCAGGTGCTGCTGACGGACCTGCCGGAGTCATACTACCGCGTCACGGTCCGGGCCGCGAAGCATCGGGACTTCGAGGGCAGCATCGCGATTCTGCCGGGGCGGACGAAGATCCTGACGGCGTTTCTGCCGCGGCAGTTGGTGACGTACACGTGGAAGGTCGAACCCACGCAGATCGAGGACCGTTATGGGTTCATACTGGAGTCCACGTTTGAGACGAACGTGCCGATCCCGCTGGTGACGGTCGAACCGGCGGACTTTGACCTGGATCAAATCGGCGTCGGATCGATGCAGGTGGACTTCACGATCACAAACCACGGGCTGATCGCCGCCGAGGAGGCCTGGTTCGAGTTCGGCGACAACTCCGAATACGTCTTCACACCGCTGGTCGAGGACCTGGGGGCAGTGCCGGCGCAGAGCTCGATCGTGGTGCCGGTGCAGATTACGCATCGCAGTCTGGCCACGCCGCCAGAGCCGTTCGGGGAGAGCCCACTGGCGGCGGCCGATGCGGACATGACCAGCAACCTGCTCAAGACGCTCCCGCCGCCCCCGGGAACACCGGAGAAATGTCGTGAGCAAACCGTAGCGGGCGTGTATTACACGCTGGTCTGCGGCGAGAACAACCGGCTCAAGTTCGTGCCTGTCCGCTTCATGTACAAGCGGGAGTGCCCAAGGGACACGGGCAAGATATGGCCGCATTCGCCGCCACGGGACGACGATCCGGATGACCCCTTGCGCCGGTTGGCCGATTGGCTGGAGGACGTGGGCGGTGGCGGCGGCGGAGGCGGTGGCATCGGCGACGGGCTGCGGCAGATCTACGATGACATCGTGAATTACTTTGTCAGCGGCAACCCGGATATTCCTGTGCCGCCGAGCACGGAGTTGGGCGTTCCGTGCGACCAGTGCTCGTTCAACGTGGGCAAGGCGATTCTGGGTGGCATCTGGGACAACGTCCCGGCGCTCAACAAGATTCAATGTGCCGCGGGTCTGGGCTACAACGCCGGTGTGACCATCCGCCGTTGCAGTTACTTGGGGATTCTGGACTGGGAGTGTCTGACGGCGGCGTACGATTCGATCAAGGCGATCAAGGAAGGTTGTTCAGGGCCGGAGAAGGGCCAGTGGAAGGAATCGCTCAAGAGCATCGCGCGAGCCGCGTGGGATCACTGCATTGCCGGGCCGCCGGACACGCGGAGCGGGGCCGTTCCGCCGCCGGGGCCCGACCTGGATGCGACACTGCTTCGAATCACGGCGCTGAGCGAGCGGCTGGATGCGTTCGACGGCGCGGTCGTGGCGATGCTGGGAGACTCGGCCTGGCTGGAGGCCGATCCGAGCGATGCCCCTGCCATTTCGGGGTGGATGGCGGCCTTTGGGGCGGCCACTACGCCCGACAGTGACGCCGGTCCGCGCATCGCAGTCGCCGAATGGGAGGACCTGACCAACCCGGCGGTGACGCCGATGCCGGTCTCGCTCGGGGTGGAGGTGCTCGATGCCCTGGTGCTCCGCTGGAACCGCACGCTGGACTACGCGGACCAGGGGATTTACACGGTGGCCGATGTGCCGCCGGGCTGGGACACGGACTTCATCGCCCTGGATGCACTCGATGCGGCCTTTACGGCGGCGTCCGATGCCGCCCAGGCGACCATCGACGAGGGGTATGACAGCCTGTCCGACGCGGTTCTGGATGCCGTCGAAGAGGCCAGGGACATCGTGGATGAGAGCGACGAAGGTGTCTGTGCCAAGGTCAAGATACAAATCCGCCAGGAGGCGGTCATCACGCGGACGGCGTTCGAGGCCACGCTGGAGATCAACAACGGCGGCGACACGGCGATGGAGGAGCTGGCCGTGCACATCACCATCTCGGATGAAGCGGGCAATGACGCCAACGATCTGTTCGTGATCCTCCCGCCGGAGCTGACGGGTGTCACGGATGTGCAGGGCGGCGGGGTGATCAATCCGGGACAGGATGCCGGGGCGACGTGGCTGATCGTGCCCACGTCCGATGCGGCTCCGACCGAGCAGCGCACCTACTACGTGGGCGGCAAGTTCACCTATCGCACGGGCGGCCAGCGGATCGACATGCCGCTGTTCCCGGATGACATTCTCGTGCGGCCCGATGCGAAGCTGCACGTACAGTACTTCCATCAGAAGGACGTGTACAGCGACGATCCGTTCACCCCGGAGGTCGAGCCCGCTGAGCCGTTCAGCCTGGGCCTGCGGATGATTAATCGGGGTTATGGCACGGCCTACCGTGTCTCCATGAGCTCCAGTCAGCCGCAGATCATCGAGAACGACAAGGGGCTGCTGGTAGACTTCCAGGTGATCGCCTCGCAGGTGGGCGACGCGGAGGTGTCCCCGTCGCTGGAGGTCTATCTGGGCGACATCGGGCCGGGCCAGGCGGCCGTGGCGCGGTGGCTGATGACGGCGTCGTTGCAGGGGCAGTTCAGTGGCTACAATGCGTCCTACGTGCACCTGGACGGCCTGGGCGATCCGCGTTTGTCCCTGATCGACAGTGTGGAGGTGCATGAGTTGATCCATGCGGTCCGCAGCCCGTGGCCCGTGGACGACGGGGTGTACGACTTCCTGGTCAACGATGTGGCCGATGGCAATGCGCTGCCGGATACGTTGTATACCAGCGATGGTGGGACGCAACCGGTGGTTAGCTTCGTGGACGCCGTGGTCGACGCGGCGGCAACGCCGGAGCATCCGGAGGTGACCGCGACGGCGGCCTTGCCCGCCGGATATGTCTACCTGCGGTTCGTCGATCCCTCGGATGGTCAGATGACGCTGGTGGCGGTGACCCGGTCCGATGGACGGGTGATCCGGATGGAGGACAACGCTTGGGCCACGAATCGCGTGATTCGAAAACAGGGCCAGGAGCCTTACGAGGAGAAGCTCGTTCACGTGTTCGACCACGTCGCCGCGGCGGGGGGTGTGTCGTACCATCTGCTGTTCAGCGCGGCGGCCAATCCCCTGATCGTGCGGTCCATGACGGTCACGGGCGAGCCGGTGGGTTCGGCCACGGTGACGTTCTCCAAGGCGATTCAGGCAAGCTCGTTCGACTGGCGGGATCTGTCGCTGACGCGGGACGGCGGGCCCAACTTGCTGTACCAGCCGCTGGCCGTTCGCGCCCTGAGCGAAACGGCGTATCGCATCAGCGGGCTGGGGCTGTTGACCGCCGAACCCGGCGTGTATACACTGGCGGTGGAGGCGTCGGATATCCTGGACCTGGAGGGCGCCGAGGGCATCGGCCGCGGCACGGCCGTGTGGCGGCGGACCCTGACACCGTGGGACGCCACCGGTGACGGCCGCGTCGACTTGCAGGATCTGGCGGCCGTGGCGGCCGCATGGATGCGGTCCGGCTGCGCGGGGCCGGGCTGGTGCAACGACGGCGACGTGACGCGAAACGGCACAGTGGACGTCGAGGACGTGTGGCGTCTGGCCGAATACTGGATGCAATCCGTTGAGTAGGGAGGGGCGCGGCGCCTTTGGGCGTCGGCTGTTGTCGGGAAGGGAGAAAACCATGCGGTCCATTGCGTTCGTTGCGGCGTTGGTGGCGGGTATCATCCTGGCGCCGGCGGGAGCCCTTACGGTCACGTTGAATACGGAGACCCTGCTGGAACTGGACCAGTACAGCTCGAACCTGCTGACGGCGCAGGTCATGGACCAGTCGCCCGGCCTAGGTGGGGGCGTCCGGTTCGATATTCGCTTTCCCGGTGATAGCCCGTTGGATACGCAGTTGTTCTACACCGCGGCGCAGGACCTCGACCTGAGTGGGTTTGACACCTTGTCGATGACGTTTACGGTTGTGTCCGTGGAGGGGTTGCATCCGGCGGCGTCGGAGGTGGGGCTGTATGCCTCGCCCTTTGTGCGGGATGCTGCGGGCCTGGCTCACTTTTGGGAGATGACGTACCTGGATCTGACCGGTGGGCCGGGGTCGATCACACAGGATATCCCCATTTCGGCCTTGGCGGTGGGGCACGCCAAACCGGGCGACAGCATCCGGGAGATTGGGTTTGATGTGCGGATCGAGTCGGACATCCTCAGCCCCGATGGGCTTACCCTGGGTTTGCTGGTCACGCCCGCGCCGGGCGCGACCGCCGTACCCGAGCCGGGTACGCTGATGGTGCTGGCGGCGGGGGGTGTCCTGCTGAGGACGCGACGGCGACGCTGAATGGGCAGGCGGTTCGTTGGCCTGACACGGAGGTTCCTGTGGTCATAGGGATTACCGGCGCATCCGGGCTGATCGGATCATCTCTGGTCGAGGCCTTTCGGGCCGATGGCCGCCGGGTGGTGCGGTTGGTGCGTCCGGGCCGAGGCCTCGAAGCCGACGCCGCTCGCTGGGACCCGCAGACCGGCGAGGTCGACATTCAGACCGTCAGCCCCTTGGACGTGGTAATCCATCTGGCCGGCGAGAGCATCGCGGCGCATCGATGGTCGGCGGGGGTTCGGCGGCGACTTTGGGACAGTCGCGTCGGCCCCACGCAGCGACTGTGCCGGTTTCTGGCCGATTCACACTCTCCGCCACGGAGCTTGCTTTGCGCCTCGGCGGTCGGGTTCTACGGCGATACGCAGGGGCGGACAGTGGACGAGGACTCGCCCGCCGGCCAGGGTTTCCTGGCGGACCTTTGTCGGGCCTGGGAGGCGGCGTGCGAGCCGCTGGCCTCGGCGGGGACGCGGGTTGTGCATCTGCGGTTCGGCATGGTTCTCAGCGGCCGGGGTGGCGCACTGGTGCGGATGTTGCCGATCTTTCGGCTGGGGCTGGGCGGGCCTCTAGGTAACGGACGTCAGGGTGTCAGTTGGATCACGCTGCGGGACGTTGCGGCAGCGGTGCGTTTTCTGCTTGATCACGAAGAGGTGAAAGGGCCGGTGAACGTGGTGGCCCCCGAACCCGTGACGAATGGTCAGTTCACGAAAGCTCTGGGTCGGGCCTTGCGACGGCCGGCGGTCCTCCCGGCGCCGGCGTGGGCGTTGCGTCTGCTGCTGGGCCGGATGGCGGACGAAGTACTGCTGGCCAGTTCACGCATTAGACCGACGCGCCTGCTGAACGCCGGGTTTTCGTTCACCATGGCCGACCTGCAAGCGGCCTTGCGGCAATGCCTAGTCCCCTATTGACGACTAAACGGATAATTCAACGGACACTCAGCATATGTCATTCCTGCGAAAGCAGGAATCCACGCCTGGCGCGTGGAGCGTGGACCCCGGATCAAGTCCGGGGTGACAAGGATATATGGCGTGGGTTCCATTGACCGTTCAAAAGCCCAATTTGGCCAGATCGTCAGAGGCGTTTCAGGGCGGCCGGGAGCTGGCTGAGTGAGGCGATGATCGCTTGGGGCGCGGCCAGGGGTTCGGTGGGGGGGCTGTCGTGCACGCGGTGGGGGCGGACCAGTTGGATCGTGGCCATACCCAGCCGGTTCGGCGCGATGAAGTCCTTTTCCGCGTTGTCGGCGACGTAGACGCAGTCCTCCGCCCGCTGCCGCAGCTTCTTGAGCAGCATCTCAAAGCCCTTGGTGTGGGGCTTCCAATAGCTGCGTCCCAGCGTCTCGGTGTACATGATCGCCTCGAAGGCGGCCGCCAGCCCCAAAACCTCCACCTTGTACTGCTGGGCGGGCAGGTACCCATCGGTCAACAGGGCCAGACGATAACGTCGGGCCAGTTTTTCCAGCATCTCGGCGCTTTCCTGCGGCAGGGTGATCTGCGGCCGATGCTCCCGATATAGACGGATCATCATGGCGATCACCTCGTCGTCATACGGCAGGCCGAGCTCGTCCATCGCCGCATTGAACGTGCGGGTGCGGTTGCCCGCTTCAAAATGGCGGCAGAGCGTCTGGTAGATTGTGTCCTCATCCATCCAGAGGGGCAGGTGCATCGCGTTGTGGAGAAACTGCGCGATGACGTGAAAGCCGCTGCGGCAGTAGTCAGCCTCTTCGTACAGCGTGTCGTCCAGGTCGAAAATCACCGTGGTGATCGACCGACCGGGTGGCGACGGTGCGTGGCCGTATCCCTCCCACGCGCTGGACCACTGGAACAGTCTGCCGCTCATGTCGTTGGCTCCCCACGTCGGTGCGCCATCCCCTGGCAATTGTCGGTTGCATCCATCCGGCACCCATTGTATGGTACATACGGTTCTCTGTAAACGCCTGATGAGGCGGTGGGGTGTCCCTGGATGGAGCGCGACGATGATGGACCCCGATCCGGGCCAAATGGGTCGGCTGCTGATGTTGCTGGGCGTGATCCTGGTGGTGTCGGGCGGGTTGCTGATACTGCTGGGGCGGTTCGGGTTGTTTCATCTGCCCGGCGACGTGGTCTGGCGATGGCGCCACGGGCGGGTGTATATCCCCATTACCAGTTGCCTGGTGCTGTCGGCCGTGTTGACGTTGATTCTGTGGTTGATTCACTGGTTCCGCCGATAGGCGTGGACGTTATGGGAGGTTTGGACATGACCGCGTTGGAGTTGAACCTGGAGGGCTTGCGGACCGAGGTCGTCGAGCCGATGCGATCCTTTGCGGCGGCATTGGCCGAGGCGTTGGGGCCGAACCTCAAGAGTCTGACGGTCGTGGGAAGTAGTCTGACGGCGGACTTCGCGCCGGCACGCAGCGATATCAACAGCGTCGTGGTGATCGAAGAGTACCGAGTGGAGGTGCTCCAGACCCTGGCGCAGATGGGCAAGACCATGCGCAAGAAGCGTCTGGCGGCGCCGGTGCTGATGACGCCGGCGTACATCGACCGCTCACGCGATGTGTTCGGGGTGGAGTGGCTGGACTTTCAGCTCACGCACCACACGATACTGGGGTCCGATCCGTTTGCGGCGTTGGAATTCGCCAAGGGCGACGTGCGGCTGCAATGCGAGCGGCAGTTCAAGACGCTGCTGGTGCGGATGCGACAGGGGTACATCCGCTCGATGAACCGTCGGCAGTGGCTATGGGAACTGGTGCAGGGGGTCGCCCACGAGATGGGCCCGTACCTGCGGGCGATGCTCTGGCTGGCGGATGTCGAGCGTCCGGCCGAGGTCGAGGCGGCCATGGGGCGACTGGCCGAGCAGGTGGGGGTCTCGATGGACGCCGCCCTGGAGATTTGGCGGTCGAGGGGGCAGCGCACCGGGCCGGACGCCGCGACCGTGAATGCGTTGTTCCGCAGACTATACGGGCTCATCGAGGCGCTGGCCGAGACCGTGGACCGCATGGAGGTCGGATCGTGAGGGCTTTGGGATACGTTTTGGCGTGGCTTGTTGCGTGTGGAGCGTTGGCGACCGCCGCCAGTGCGCTGGCGCCTGATCTGCCCGTGCCGCAGCACTACGTCGAGGACCGGGTAGGGGTGATCGACGCTGAATATGAGCGGCGGCTCAACGGCCTGCTGCAAGAGCTTGAGCAGAAGACCGGCGCCCAGTTCATCGTCCTGACGGTTCAGACCGTTCAGCCGTTGACGATCGAGCAGTTCAGCATCGCCCTGGCGGAGAAGTGGAAGCTGGGCCAGGCCGACAAGGATAATGGGCTCCTGCTCACGGTCGCCGTACAGGATCGGGAGATGCGGATTGAGACCGGCTACGGTCTGGAGGGCTTTCTGACCGACCAGTTCTGCGGGCGGGTCATCCGGGAGGTGATGAGGCCGCAGTTCCGGCAGGGGCGCTACGGCCAGGGCATCTACGAAGCGATCCAGATACTCACGACGAAGACGGCCGAGCAGGCCGGGGTGACCCTGACGGGTCTGCCCAAGCCGGTGCGGTTGCCCTCCGGTGGGAGTGGGGGGATGCCGTGCATTCTTCGGGGCCTGTCCGTGCTGTTCCCCCTCTTGTTGTTTTTCCTGATTCTGACCCGGGGCGGGGCTCCGGGGTTGCTATGGTTTCTGCTGGGAACGTCCATGGGCTCGCGAGGGGGTTACTACGGCGGTCGGGGCGGGGGCTTTGGCGGCGGGTTTGGTGGCGGCTTTGGCGGGGGTGGATTCGGCGGCTTTGGGGGCGGCGGTGGCGGCGGTTTCGGCGGCGGCGGGGCATCGGGGGGCTGGTGAGCACGGTCACAAACCCGGTCGGTCCGCGTCACGTATAGGTGGGCAAGCCGACCCGATAGGAGCCGGATCTGTGCGGGGATGAGGCGAACAGAATTGGGAGCGGACTTCTGACAGAGGAGCTAAGCATGTTTCGATCGGGTAAAGGAGTATTGACGGTTGTGCTGGTGCTTGTCGCCATTGTAGTGGTGGTGGTCCTGGTGGGGCTTCTGGGGTTGGGATGGTACATCCGCGGCTACAACAAGGCCGTTCGCCTGGATGAGGCGGTGACGGCGGCGTGGGCGAACGTGGATTCGGCCCTGCAGCGCCGGATGGACCTGATTCCGAATCTGGTGGAGACGGTCAAGGGCTACGCCGAGCATGAGCGGGAATTGTTCGAGAACATCGCTGAGGCGCGAACGAAGTACTTCCAGGCCGACCGGCCCGAGGGCAAAATCGAGGCGTATAACAATATGTCCGGCCTGCTGTCGCGGCTGCTGTTGTTGCAGGAGCGGTATCCGGAGCTGAAGGCCAACCAGAACTTTCTGGCCTTGCAGGACAGCCTCGAGGGCACGGAGAATCGGATCAACGTCGAGCGCATCCGATACAACGAAGCGGTCAAGACGCTGAATACCTACAGCCGCGAGGTGCTCGGCTCGTTTTTCTGTCGGATGGCGGGTGTTGAGCGGCGCGAGCCCTTTGAGGCGGCCCCCGAGGCCCGTGAGGTGCCGCGTGTGGACTTCGGTACCACGCCCGATGCTCCGCCTGCGGGATCCCAGGACACATCGGAGGATGCCGCTCCTGCTACGGCGCCATGACGGGCGAGAGGGGTAGTGAAGGTTAGGCGAACAGGTGGAATGATGGCCAGGCAGAAGCGAACACCGCGTGCGGATAGACATCAGCCAGTGCACAAGACGGCGAAGCGTCCAATGCGAGCCAGGCGGTCGGAACAGGGGTCTCGGTCGGGCCCTCGCAAACGCCCCATTCACGCCGATGGGCCGCAGGCGGGGCGGCAGCGGCTTCAGAAGGTCCTGGCTGCGGCGGGGGTGGACTCACGGCGGCATTGCGAGGATCTGATCATCTCGGGCCAAGTCGCGGTCAACGGGCAGGTCGTGGATACGCTCCCGGCGTTCGTGGACCCGGAGAAGGATCGGATCACCGTCGCCGGCCGGCCCATCCGCCGACCGCAGAAGGTGTACTTTTTATTGAACAAACCCAAGAACGTGATCTGCACCAGTGCCGATCCTCGGGGCCGCCGGACAGCCGTGGACCTGGTGGATTGCCCGGAACGGGTTTTCTGTGTGGGGCGGCTGGATGCGGACAGCACGGGAGCGCTGCTATTGACCAACGACAGCGAGCTGGCCAACCGACTGACCCACCCGCGCTACGAAATCGCCAAGACCTACGAGGTCACCCTGCGGGGGCGGGTGGCCGGCGAGGAGATCGAAAGGCTCAAGAAGGGCGTCTGGCTTTCCGAGGGCAAGACGGCGCGTGCGGCGGTCAAGGTGCTTCATCGGACCGACCGACTGACGACGCTGCAGGTGGTGATCCGCCAGGGCATGAACCGGCAGATCCGCCGGACGCTGGCCCGGTTGGGCCACAAGGTCAAGGCCCTGAAACGCACACAGATCGGCTCGATCACCGTCAAGGGCTTGCCGCTCGGGGCCTACAAGCCGCTTTCCCGGCGACAGATTGAATACCTCCGTCGCGAAGCCGGCCTGGCGTAAGTCAATCCGGCCAGGGGCACGACCTGGCCTGGGCTGCTTTGCCCGAGCCGATCGCGGTTCCGCGGTGCGACCCGGCCTGGTCGCCGACCTTCAGCACCACCGTTGCCGTGACGGGAAAGTGGTCCGAGGGGTAACGACCGTCCTCATTCGTACGGTCGATCTCGGCGTCGATCACCTGAGTCTCGGGCTGGACGAAGACGTAGTCGATTTTGTCGCCGTCTGTCCGGCCCTTGAACCCGTTGAAGGTGCCCACGCTCTCCGCCTCGGGGTGGAGCACACGATAACTATCCACCAGGATCATCGGGGTCTTCCCCCCGTCCGGTGCGGACCCCTTGCCCTTGAGGTACAGGATGGCCGGGTTCTGCTCCCCGGCGTTGAAGTCGCCGGTCAGGATAATGGGTTCGTTCGGATGGGCGCGGTCGGCGATCCGTCGGGCGATCAGGGCCGCGCTCTTCTCGCGGGAGGGCTGCGACTGATGATCCAGGTGGACATTGAACATGTAAAACGCCCGGCCGCTGTCCTTTTCCACCAGTCGGGCCCACGTGCAGATCCGCGTAATCGTGTTACCCCAGGATTTGGAGCCGGGCACGGTGGGCGTATCCGACAGCCAGAACGTCCCGCAGGCGTCGGGGCGGAACCGATCGGTACGGTACAGGATGTTGCTGAACTCGCCGCGGTAGGCGCCGTCGTCCCGCCCGACGCCGATGGAGGCGTACCCCTCGACAGCGTCCAGAATCTGGCGGATCTGGAAGTGCAGGGCCTCCTGGAGCCCGATGACATCGGCGCGGCTTTGGCGGATGCGGTCGAACACGAGGTGCCGCCGATGCTCCCAATGGTCGGGGCCGTCATTCGCGGTTCCATATCGGATGTTGAAGGTCATGGCCTGAATGCGAAGGCCGGGCCCCCCATCGGCGACGGCAATGCCAGGGGGGGATGAAAGGACGGTCCACAGGACGAGCCCCCAAGCGGCCTGGCGGAGCGATCCGGACACCGCATGTCTCAATGACTTCATTGTATCTCCTTTCAGTTGCGTGTGACGGAACGGGCACAGGGCTCGTATAAGACTGTACCCCATTTTCTGGGCCGGATCAACAGGCGAGCCCAGCGAGATCGGCAGGCGTCTATGGCGCGTGCCACGGATGAACGGTTGCCGCTTGCACGACGCCCTGGAGTGTGGTATAAAGAGATAGGGCAAGGCCGCAGTGCGGCGGTCTTGTCCTGGAGGCTGTATGATTTCGGGTGTACATCAGTCGGTTTTGGATTGTCGGGTGCTGGTCCTGAACAAGCACTACATGGCGGTCCGCGTCGTCAGTGTGCGGCGTGCATTCTCACTCTTGTTCCGTGACCTGGCCGAAGTGGTCACCTGCGAGGACGGCACCTACGGGAACTACGATTTTCAGAGCTGGCGCGAGGCCAGCGAATTGAAGCGGCGTTTCGAAGCCCAGAAGAACGACTGGATTCACACGGTGCACTTCGATATCGCGGTGCCGCGGATCATTCGGCTGCTGTTCTACGATCGGCTGCCGCAGCAGACGGTCAAGTTCAACCGGCGCAATCTCTTCGCCCGTGACCGCAATCGCTGTCAGTATTGCGGGCGGCGATTCCCCACGTCGGAACTATCCCTGGACCACGTGATACCGCGGCGGATGGGGGGGGAGAACACGTGGGAGAACATCGTCTGCGCGTGCACCGAGTGTAACGGGCGAAAGGGCGGCCGCACGCCCAAGCAGGCCGGGATGCAGCTCATCGGAAAGCCCCTGAAACCCCGGCGCAATCCCGTGATCCACGTGCATCTGAACCACGAACGGTACCGCAGTTGGAAGCAGTTCCTCGATCACGCCTACTGGTCGGTGGAATTGACGTAACCACGCCGGCGCGCAACACGACCTGTCCACGTCTTGAAACGGTCCGGGTGACAACGACCCGAGGGGGCTGGTTCGAGCCGGGTGATCGGGCGCCGGGAGGTCAGCAGCAGACTTCGGCGGGGCTGAGAGACACGGCCACCTTGCCGCTGCGTTCGTGGTACACGACCTTGCCTTCGCGGGCGAGCCAGCCCAGGCCCTGATAGACGATCTGCGGTTTGGCCTTGACGAGCTTGGGCAGGTCGGTCACGTTGACCGGATTCTTGTGTGAATTGAGCACACCCCAGATCTGTCCTGCGACATTGCCGATGAGTTCTTCCATTGGTTCCGCCTTTCCTTGTCCCGTGTTTGCCCCTGTCGCCCGCCGCGGCCATGCGTCACGCGGCGGTGGGCACCGGGTCTATCGGCGATTTTACACGTTTGGTTCGCCGAGCAAAACAAATTTACGGATTGATCCGCGCCGTCCGATAACGTCCTCAGTTTGGGTAGTGGGTCCCTGATCTGGGCCGTCCTCCTCTGCCGGGTGTGTCCGGAATGGGCGGATAAACGTCAGGTGGTGGCCCCCCCCGCGGGCTCAGGGTCAAGAGCCCGGCAGCAGGGGCGGGCTCGGCCATTCCAGCAAAGGTGAGCGGTCGATCAGGCCTCGATGGTATCGATGGTCACCTGCAGGTACTTCTGCCGGTGGCCGACCCGACGGGCACTGTTCTTGCGACGTCGAAAGTGCGTCGGATACAGCTTCGGCCCCTTGACCACGGCGTCCTCGGCGGTGGTCCGGAACGTGGCGATGACCTTGGCCCCTTCCAGGTAGGGGGTGCCGACCTTGATATCCTGTCCATCACTGACGAACAAAACCTTGTCCATCTCGATGGTCTTGGCGTCCGGAGCGACCTCGGTCAACTCGATCTCGATGGTATCACCCTGGCTGACCTTAAACTGACGGCCGCCTTGCTCAACGACTGCGTACATTCTGAGCTCCCACAAGACATCACCACACACAGGTACGTGAAGCGCCAGACTATACGGATTCCGGGGCAGGCTGTAAAGGGTTTGATGCGGAATTTGGGGAATTTTGTGTTGCGGGATTGCCAAGGACCGCGGCGGGGAGCAGAATACCGCGAACACCAATCGGCTTTTTTGGAGCGTGGGCCATGGAATGGGCAATGATCGATGACCGGCTGATCCCGGCCGGGGAGCTTGACGGGGCGCATCTGGATCGGGGCCTGTATTTCGGCGACGGTGTCTACGAGGTGATCCGCAGCTATGACGGGAGAATCTTCGCCCTGGAGGATCATCTGCGCCGTTTTGACCGGTCATTGCATGAGGTGCATATCGACGGCGTCTCCGTTGAGGAGGTTCGGGCCCGGGTCTTGCGGGCGTTCGGGCAGGTCGGTCTGGCCAATGCCAAGATCTACTTCCACGTGACCCGCGGCTCGGAGCCCCGCAGCCACACGCCCAAAGGGCCGCTCAAACCGAACTTCCTGCTGACCATCGGCCCGGCGCCCGACAGCCGGGCGGACAAGGAGCGGGGGGTGGCCGTTTCGACGTTTCCGGATTGGCGATGGAAGCGGTGCGACATCAAAAGCCTGAATCTGCTGCCCAACGTGCTGGCCCGGATGGATGCCGAGAAGAAGGGTTGTGCCGAGGCGATTCTGGTGGACGACGCGGGGCGGATCACGGAGGGGGCGGGCAGTGCGTTTTTCGCCGTGGATACAGAGCGGGGTGAGCTGATCACACGGCCGCTGGGTCCGGAAATCCTGCCCTCGATCACGCGGGCCCACGTGCTTCGCGTGGCCGAGCGCATCGGCCTGCGGGCGGCGGAGCGGGTGTTGACGCCGCAGGCGGCGACCAGGGCCGATGAATTGTTCCTGGCGGTGACCACAAAGGACATCGTGCCGGTGGTGCGGTTTGAGGGTACGGCGGTAGGGTCGGGCAGGCCGGGCCCGGCGACGCGGAGGTTGGCGGAGGCGTTCGCGCAGATGGTGCGGGAGGGGGCCGCGGCCGCTACCGAACGGGATGGGCGTTAGCCGCCTGCCGGCGAGGCCGAGCACAAACGGTCGACGACGTCGCGCAACTCTTCTTGGCGGAAGGGTTTGGCCAGGTAGTCGCTGCAGCCGGCGTCCAGGCACTTTTTGCGGTCGCCGCTCATGGCGTGGGCGGTCAGGGCCACAATCGGTGTTTCGATGCCCTGCTGGCGCATCTGGGTGGCGGCCTCGTAGCCGCTGACCTGCGGCATCTGCATGTCCAGGACGATCAGGTCAAAGGGTTCGCAGGAGACGGCGTCCAGGGCCTCCTGGCCATTGCTCACCGCCTGCACGTCGAAGCCCAGTTTCTCCAGGTGGATGCAAATCAGCTTCTGGTTCGGGGTCTGATCTTCGGCCACGAGCGCTTTGGGTTTATGCCCGACTTTACCGACCATCTATGCACCTCGTGTTGATGTTGTGAGTTCCCGTTCCCGGTGTGGTATCGACCAGCCATGCGGTAGGGTTAAGCGGTTTTTCGCCGGCCATGCAGGTCAGTCGGGACTGTGCGCGATGCCGCCTTGACGTATTATCGGGCCGAAAAGCGGTTGCCGTTATCGGTCCTGTCGGGCCTGTGTGGTCTGCGGCTGACCAGCCCACAGGAGGCTATTCTCCCAGGTGACGGACTTGGATCGGGCACGAAGCATGACAAAGGCCATCTCTTGATCGGCCGGGTTGTCCGGACAGGTGCCGGTGTATATCTCAAAAGGGCTTTCGGATCGGCAGACCAAAGTCAGATGCCCGGGCCCATCGCGCAAGGTGAAATCGAGTCGTGCCGCGCCGTCGACCCGGCCTCGCCGTAGGGCCTGCAGCATGTCATAGCCGACGCCCTGTGTGAACGGCTCGGCCGGGGCAAGAGAGACGCTGCATTTGGCCAGCGTGCCGCGGACGTGGTAGAACAGGTCATACGTGTGTTCGGCGTCGGCGTGGGCGGTCACGTGGTCGGTCAGGGCCTCGTCATCGAGATGCAATTCGCGCTCGATTTTCACGCCGGGATACGCGGGTCCGGCGGCCGCGCGGACGTGATCGGGTGCGTAGTTGAGCAGTTCGCCGGAACAGGGCTTCTGCACGCCGCCATCCACCACAAGCAGGTTATGGGCCGCGGGGGAGCGAAACCATCGGTTCAGGCCGATTCCGTAGCCGCTGGTGCCGATGTCGGGTATGACCACGCGGCCATGGGCGAAGACGATGAGATTGAGCCGGTCGCGATGGTCATGGCCGCCGCCATAGGGCCCGAATTTGAGGTAGGCGTTGGCCGCGGGGTTGCGCAGGATGGCGATGCCGGAGTCCTCAAACAGTACGCTGTCGGCGCCGAGCGGCTTGGCCGGGGGCAACGGGGCCGGGCCGTAGAGCAGGGCATCAACCCCCGCCCGGGACCGCGAGCCGTACAACGTGGCCAGGTACGCCGGCAGATCCGAAGCAGGCCACAGACCCGCCGCGACCTCGTAGTAGGGGGTCATGCCGGACAGGTTGCTCCCCGGCCAGCCATCGTTGTTGGCAGGCAACTCACCGTTGGGAAACGCCATCCGCAGGGGTGCACGGTACATGCGCTCGAACTTCTCCGTGCCGCCCAGGTCCAGGCCCCGGACCCGGGCGGCCAGATAGAGCGGCTCGATCGAGCGGATCGTATAGAAGTGATACCCGACCGACCCCTCGTACCAGAAGCCGTCCTCGCGGGTGCCCTTGGCGATCTGCTGCTTGAGGCCGAACGGACCGTCGACGGCCTGCTCGATCAGCGAGGCGTCCCCGGCGAGCATACCGACCAGGCCGACGGCGGCGTTGTGCCAACTGTGAATGTTGTGGATGGCGCCGGTCTGGGCGTGGATGAAGCGGGCATCGGGCACGAAGTAGCCGTCCAGGATGCGCTGTCGATGGGTCTCGCTCAACGCGGGCCACACGTCCCAGCAGGCCTGGGCGAGCGTCACCAGTTGGGTCGCCTCATCGAGCGATTGCGACCGGATACGGCCCTTGCCGGCGTGTTCGCCGTGAACCTCGAAATTCGTGTAGTGGTCCGCGTACCACAGCAGGGTGTCGCGAACGTAGTCGAGGTAGGCATCCTCGTCGGTCAGCCGGTAGAGGACCGCGGCGTATTGGACGGCCCGGCAGATGGTCGCGTGCACCTGGGAGCGCCAGCAGTCGTCATACGGCGACCCGGAGTAGACGGTGCCGCAGGCAGGGCAGACGTGCTCCGTGGGCTTGTCCGGGTCGAAGGTGAGCCGGTGGGCGTCCTTGGCGCAGTAGTAATGGTGCCACCAGCCGGTCAGACCCAGTGGCGGATGGGCGAACTGGCGGCGCGTGCGTTCGACCTCCTGCCGCATGTCCCGCGCGGTCCGTTTGGCCCAGTCGAGCTTCTCGATCTTGGCGCGAGCCTGAGCCCAGTCCACGCCCCGGCTGCCGGGATCGGCCGGTGGCGAGGCCCACGTGCTGCACGCGGCGGCGGTCAGAATCAACGGCATCATACGGAGATGTTTCACGGCAACGGCCTTTCAAAAGAGCTTGTGTGACTCATCGGGCGAAAAACGTCGTGGCCGATTGGGCGGGGGCCTCGTAGCGCAGCACGCGGTCCTCGACGTCCATCGTGCCCAGCGGTGCGTAGCGGTCCTTTGCATCGGTCGTGCGCCACGCGACGAAGTGGCTCGCCGGTGTGCCGCTCAGGTGTACTGCGAACCGCCTGGGCTCGGAGGCGATGTTGACGAGGATGAATGCATCGGGGTGAGGCGTGCCGTTGGAGGCAAAGGCGATGACGGCGGCCTCGGAGTCCATGCAGGCGGTCTGTGCGACGGCCATGCCGGCCTGGCCCGCGCGGCAGATCTGCTTGTAGTAATAATAACCCCGCAAGACCTCGTAGTGGCCGTCTTCATGGATGCGGATCGCGCAGCCCGGATTGGGATCGCCGCCGACCCACTTGGCGGGGCGCTGAACGGCCGCCCAGGGGATGACGCCGTTGACCTTGGCCGAGTAGATGTTGCCATACATCTCGAAAAGGTTGCGGCAGTCCATCCTGCTCCAACTGGTGCTGGTCACCCAGGCGCGCAGGTCGGGCCGCTTCTCACGAAGGAGGTCGATGCCGACCGAGCGATGATCGCCGAACCAACGGCCATAGTTGCCGCTGTAGAAGCCGTGTGAGGTAATCAGACCCAAATGCGCCAGCGCCTGGGCATCATCGGCGATGGCTTGGGCATAACCCCACGCGTGAAAGCGGAACCAGTTGGTGGTTTCACCGGGCGTCAGGCCGACCTCCTGTAGGCCGGCGCGGTCCATCATCGGCCGCATGAAGGTCAAGAAATCCACCACCTGCTCCGGGGGCCAGAACAGGTTGTAGTCGTGGCCTTTGCCGATGTTGCCGCTGGCGCCGTCGGCCGGCCATCGTCGCCAATCCTCGCCCTCGTTGTGCAGGGAGATGTACTTCACCGGGAGCCCTTCCTGCTCGCGAAGGAATCGCACCCAGTCAATGAGGTATTCGGCCAGGTCCTCCTTACGGGCCGGGTCCAGGTCGCGGCCACGGAGAAACCGCTGCTTCGTCGCCCACGGTGGTGGTCCGTACAGGGTGGTGATGATCGTCAGGTCCTGCCCTCGGGCGCGGGTGCGTTTGAGGCCCTCGCGGACGAAGTATCGCATCCAGCGCGTCGTGCGCTCGTGGTCGAAGGGTCCATCGGGTCGGGCCTGGTGCCAGGGATCATGGAACATCTTCACCAGATCCGGCTGCAGGCCGTCATCGCCGAAGATCAGGTCACAGATCATCTGCCGCTGTGCCTCCGTGAGCAGACTGAAGCCCCCGTACTCCTGTGGATCGGCATCGTAGTCCACGGTCTGTGGCACCTCAACGTAGTTGACACCGAAGCCGTCCCACGCGCGCAGCGGCCGATCAAAGCACACTTGGGCGCGGATCGCGGAAAAGTCATCCGCCTGGGCCCGTACAAGGGCCGGTGCGCCCACGAGCACCAGGAGAGCCGTTGTTATGAGAGTTCGTCGCTTCCTCATCACCTTTACCTTTCGCGCCAGCGCGTGTCTTGCCGGGGAGGTTACTTACCCAGGCAGTAGAGGTACTTGTCCGAGCGGACCAGCAGTCGATTACCGGTTACGGCGAAGCTGCCGTTGAAGACGCCGCCATCCTGCAGATCGTTGACGGCCAACTGTCTGAACCGTGGTTCCGCGGCGAGCACGAACGCCTTACCGTCGCGGGTCAGGTAGTATACGCGGCCGTCGGCCAGCAGGGCCGAGGCATATACCTGCCCAGCGCGGTCAAGGCGCTGTTCGTAAACGATTTCACCGGTTGTGGCGCGGGCACAATACGCGATTCCCCGCTGTTCGTGCATCCAGTAAAGGTGCCCCTTGTGGTAGACGGGGGAGGAGACGTTGGAGCCGCGGTCGCTGGTCCAGAGCCGATGGGTGGCGGTCACGTCGCCGGTGCCCCCCGCGCGGACGGCCAGGGCGGCGGTGCCCGAACGGCCGCCCAGGCAGTAGACGACGCCGTCGGCGGCGATGACGCTCGGGACCATGTACCAACCGATGTCGGTGTCGCAGGACCAGAGCCGCTGACCCGTATCGGGGTCGAACGCCAGGATCTTGCCGGCGATCGCGACGATCAATTCCTGCCGACCGGAGGGGGCGGTGATGACCAGTGGGGTGTTCCATGATTCGCGGATGCCCTCGGCCTGCCAGCGCCGCTGGCCCGTCGTGGGGTCCAGCGCCACCAATGACTCACTTTCGACGCCGGCGTTGATGATGATCAGGTCCTTGTAGAGCGTCGGCGAGGACCCGGAGCCCCAGCCGTGGGTTTGTGAGCCGACGTCCGCCTGCCAGATCTGTCGGCCGCTGTGGTCGAAGGCATAGACGCCGGACTTGCCGAAGAAGACGTAGACGCGATCGGCATCTGCCACGGGCGTGCTGGCGGCGTAGCCGTGATCGCGAATGCGGCGCTCCTCGGGCAGTCTTGCGGGGACGGCCTGGTTCCAAAGGACGCGTCCATCGCCGCGGTGCACGGCGATCAGGTGTCGCTTGAGTTCCTCGAGACTGCCGTCCGGTCGCCCGGAGACAAAATAGCCCGTGTAACAGGTCAGGTAGATGTGGTCGCCGAGGACGATCGGACTGGAGGCGCCAGGTCCCGGCAGGGGCGTCTTCCAGAGCACATTGTCGTCGTGGCTCCAGGTGACGGGCAGGCCGGTTACATCGCTGACGCCCATCCCGTCGGGGCCGCGAAAGCGGGGCCAGCCCGGGGTTGTATCGGATGATACCGGGACGGCGGTGTGTGAGTCCGTGGCTGCTGCCGCACGCTCTGCAGGCGGGTCCCCCCAGGAGCATAGGCCGATATGGAGAGCGACCAGAAGCACTTTGATTGGAAGAGCCGGCGTAGTCTGTGACATCATTTCTCCCTGCTGTTGCGTCCTGAGAGTTCAGGCGATTCCAGCCCTGCGACAGCAACCTCTACCGGTGCCCTTGTGTGCAACCCCCGCATGGGGCACTCGTGCCATCCGTGGCTCTGCGGTCAAGGTCGCCCTTGGCTTCCACGGGCCGATACAAAAGCGGGACGACCTCGGTGTCGTCCCGCCATCCTCTTCCCCCTCCGGGAAGTCAGGCCTTCTTGCTGAGGTTGTTCCATCGCAGGCCTACCTTCTTGAGGGCGTAACCGACCTCGCGGAGATAGTTGCCGTAAGACGCCATCCAGTGAAAGCCGCGGGTCTCGGCCACAAGCTGCTCGCAGTCCGCGCGGATGCCGATGTCGGTCTGCGACCGGCAGATGTCCAGGAACGGGTTGTCGAGCACCTCGGCCTCCAAACCCAGCCAGACCTTGGCGTCGAAGTCGGGGTCGATCACGGTCATCACCTGGCCTTTTTTGAACTCGACCTTGGGCGCGGCGCCGTAGTCCGATTCGAAGTGTGTCAGGATCCGGGCCGGCTCGTAGTCCCGCCCGTTCATCTTGCTCGGCGCGGTGCAGTGCGCGATCGTCACCACGTTGTCGTGCGGGTAGGTGGGATCGTTGAGGAAGACGGGCATGCTGGTGATGTAGTGCAGCAGGATGCCCGATGGGACGACGACGAAGTCGCTTTCGCAGTAGGCGTGGTAGCCTGCGTCGTTGAGCAGCATCAGCGGCAGGCACGCGGTGGTCTCGGAGATGGGCATGATGGTGCCCATGCAATGATTGATCGTGATGGCGTCGGTCTCGTGCTGGGCCATCAGGTCCTTGAACACCTCGGTGAGCACGAAGGCGTTGTCGATGAAGGATCGCTCGGTTTCGAGCGTGATGCCCTGGCGCTTGAGAAACTCGCCGGCGGCGGCGCGGCAGTACTTGACCAGCGTGGAATTGGCCCGGGCCTTCTTGATCATCTCGCCCAGGGTCTGGTAGGTCACGGTGCGGATGTCCATCTTCCACAGCGTGCGGCTGATCTCCGGGGCCTTCTGGCCGCCCGCGCCCCAGCCGCTGGGGCCGCCGACGGCGACGATCCGCTTGCCGAGGATATTCTTCAGACCGTACAGGGCGCGGAAGCGCCATTGAAGCTCTTCGAGCCGGTCGACGACCACATCCTGATAATCCACGCCCGGCTGGCCGTATTCATCCACGGTCTTGCGCAGGTAGCGGTTGTGGGCGATTTCGTACCAGAGGTAGACGGGCCCGGATTTGTGCCGGACGAACATGACCGTCCACTTCTCGGGGTTCGTCAGGTTCTCCAGGACATCAAGCCATGCGTTGGCCGCGTAGATGAGCATCACATCGTGATCGGCCTTGGCGAGCTCGGCGGCCTTCTTGGCATCGTTGAGCGTGACCAGGGGGCGGATCTCCATGGGAAACTCGCTGTCGGCCTGCAGCTTCTTCAGCTCGCCGGTGATTCGCCTCTGCTCGTCCTGGACATCCTCGGGCTTGTGGAAGCCCCCCCAGGAGCGCCAACTCGTCTGGGGGCGCCGCTGCGGGATGGTGATCGTCAGCACGGGCTGGATCACCAGCGGCTTGGGGGGCGTGGGGGCGAACGTCGGGATGTCGCTGGGCCGTTGTACCGCCGCCAGGGCCGAGGCGGCCAGCGCCGGGGCCGCCAACCCTGCGCCCAAGCCCGCCACGAACTGGCGTCGATTGAGCGCGAAGCGCGCCTTGGACATGCAACAACCGCCGGGGACTGCGTGACTGCAGGGGTGATCACTACACATGGAACTTCCTCCGAATCGAGTTCGAATATGCTCCGTGAACAACTCCAGACTAATCGCCGGTTCGGCGACTGTCAAGGACCTGTGCTTCGGGTTTTCCCGCCCGGGGGCTCGATGGACGGCAAGGCCGGCAGCCCCTGACGTTGGAGCCAGCGGGGCAACTGGTCGGGCCGGACCTCGGCCCACAGCCCGGCGCCGGCGCGGCGTGACTGGTTTTGCAGCTCGATGTATCGCGCGTAGCGGCTGTGGCCGAAGCGCGTGTCGGCATAGCCGTATCCCTCCCGCAGGAGCCGCTCGTTGAGGATGCTCCCGTCCGGCAACTCCACGTAGGCCAGCAGCCGGCCGTACTTGCCGCGCACGTCGCCCACGTCGTCCAGGTAAATCGTGACCTGCTCGCCCTCCGCCAGGTCCTGAGCGAAGGCCGCGGCCTGCTCGGCGTAATACATGGCGGGGTTGTTTTCGTTCGCCTTTTCGGGGGTGTCGACACCGAGCAGACGCACCCGCGTGGTCTCGTGCTCGCCGTCCGGATGGTCGATGTCGAGCGTGTCGCCGTCGACCACGCGAACGACGGCGAACGTCCTGCCGTGGTATGTGCGCCAATCGTGCCAATCCGGGCCCCAACGCCCGATCGTCGTGCGGATGGGTCCGCCCAGGCGATGATCGAGGATGCTGAGGGCGAGCACCAGGAGGATCAGGGCCGCCCACACGCCGCGTCGGCTTCCACGGCTCATGGGAACGCGATGCCGAGAGGTGCCGGCCATGGCGCGACCTGTACGGGGCCCGCGGGTTCCTAGGGCTTGCGCTGGGGGGCGGGCTTGTCCAGCTCAAAGGCGTTGCAGACGGCCTGCAGGGCCGTGGTGCCCTGTTGGATATCGACGATGCAACTGATGCGGATCTCGCTGGTGGTGATGGAATCGATATTGACCTCGGCCTCGGCCAGGGCGCGGAAGAGTTTGTCGGCCACGCCGTAGTGGCTGCGCATGCCGACGCCCACGACCGAAATCTCGGCGATGTCATCCCGCACGAACAGCGACTCGCAGCCGACTTCCTCGCGAATGCCTTCCAGGGCGGCGCATGCGTCGTCCAGATCGCCCTTGGCGACGGTGAACGACAGGTTCGCCTTTTCGGGGCTGACCTCGGTCTGGATAATGTCGTTGACGATGACCCGGGCCTTGGCCAGGTGCGCGAAGATGCGGGCGGCGTTGCCGGGCTTGTTGTCGACCCCGACCAGGGTGATCTTGGCCAGTTCCTTCTGCAGCGTCGCGCCGGAGACGAGAATGCCTTCCATTTGGGGTACCTCATGCGTGATCAGGGTTCCGGGGGAATCGTTCAGACTGCTGCGGACGTGAATGGGCACATCGTACTTCTTGCCGAACTCGATGGAGCGCCCGTGCATGACGCCGGCGCCGAGGCTGGCCAGCTCCAGGATTTCATCGTAGCTGATGTGGTCCATCTTGACGGCGGCCGGAAAGATGCGGGGGTCGGTGGTGTAGATGCCGTCCACGTCGGTATAGATTTCGCACACCTGGGCCTTCAGCGCGGCGGCCAGGGCGACGGCGCTGGTGTCCGAGCCGCCGCGGCCCAGCGTGGTGACGTTGCCCTTTTCATCGACCCCCTGGAAGCCGGCGACGATGACGATGTAGCCCTCATCGAGCCGCTGCCGGATGCGGTCGGCGTCGATGCTCTGGATTCGCGCGCGGGTGTGGGCATCGTCGGTGATCATGCGGATCTGAGCGCCGGTGAAGCTGATCGCCTTCTGGCCCATGGCGTCCAGGGCCATCGCCATCAGCGAGACGGTTTGCTGTTCGCCCGTGCTGAGCAGTTGGTCCAGCTCGCGGCGGGGCGGCTTGGGGTTCAGCTCCAGGGCGTCGGCGATGAGCTGGTCGGTCTGCTTGCCGCGGGCCGAGGCGACGACGACGACCTGGTGGCCCTGTCGGTGGGCCTTCAGCGCGCGGCCGGCGGCGCGACGGATCTTCTCGGCATCGGCGACGCTTGTACCGCCGAACTTCTGTACGACAATAGCCATCCCGTTCTCCCACGTACGCAGCCCCGATCCGTGCATGTCGGGGGGGCGGTCCAAAATCCGCGCTATGATAGGCGCCGCCCGCATCGGCTGCAAGGCCCAAGTGGTCATCCACGCGTTTTTTGCCATCGTCGTCGCGAACCGACGGGGCGTCAGTCCGCTCTGGATCGGGGGCTCATCGGGCCGGGTGGGGCGGATAATGTTGTTGAACTGGCCGGTCGAATTCGGATAATGGCAGGCCATGACAGGGCCGCGGGACCGGCCAAAAGGGAATGCGTGTCGGATTTAGGAGGCATGGACCATGCTCTTCGGACTGCCGTTGGTGGATGTGCTGGTATTTGTCGTCTTTGTCGTGTGCGTCGTCGGTCTGGGGGTGTACAAAAGCCGACACGAGAAGACCGGTGAGGACTACTTCCTGGCCGGGCGGGGGTTGCACTGGTGGCTGATCGGCTTTTCCTTGATCGCCGCGAACATCTCGACGGAGCAGTTCGTGGGCATGAGCGGCAACGCCGCCAGTCACGTGGGCTTGGCCATCGCCAGCTACGAATGGATGGCCGCCGTCACGCTGGTGATCGTAGCGTTCGCCTTCCTGCCGTATTTTTTGCGGGCCGGCATCTACACCATGCCGGAGTTTCTGGAGTATCGCTACAACGGTACGGCCCGGACGATCATGGCGGTGGCGACGATCGGCATCTACATGTTGTTGCTGGGCTCGGTGACCTACAGCGGGGCGTTGACGATCCGCACGGTCGCCCGACCCCTGGGCTACGAGGTGCCGCTGGCGGCCGGCTCGGTGGTCATCGGCCTGATCGCGATGGCCTACGTGGTCTCCGGCGGGCTCAAGGCGTGCGCCTGGGCGGACCTCTTGCAGGGCAGCGCCCTGATCATCGGGGGCCTGCTCATCATGCTGTTTGCCTTTAACAAACTCGGCCAGGCCGACGAGGTGGCCCGCATCAGCGATGTGACGACCGGTGCGGTGGAGGTCGTCAAGCTCGATCCCGATACGGGCGCCGTGCAACGCTTCTGGGAGCTGAACAAGGTTCGCATGAACATGTTTCTGCCCAAGGATGACCCGGTCCTGCCGTGGACGGCGCTGCTGCTGGGGCTGTGGATTCCCAACTTTTACTACTGGGGTCTGAACCAGTACATCACGCAGCGGACCCTGGGGTCGCGGTCGCTGTCGCAGGGGCAGCGGGGGATCGTCTTCGCGGCGTTTCTAAAGCTTCTGGTCCCGTTTGCCATCGTCATCCCGGGGATCATCGCGTTCAACCTGTTCTCGACGCGGATGCAGGCTGAGTCGGTGGCGGACAACGGTCCGGTGCTGGCCAAATACCTGCGCGCGAACCCGGCGACGCAGTTTGTGGTCCAGGAGGAGGACGTCACGGCCGACCGGGTGAAGGAATGGCACCAGGCTCAGAGGGCCGCGTCCCAAGCCGGCCAGTCGCCGAAGTTCCTTCTGGCGGTGTACGCGGACGCGGCGCTGATGGCCGCCGTGAACGTTAAGAGTCCTTACGTGCTGCCATTGTCGCAATCCGCCTTCGATCTGGCGGTGCCCGCGCCGCACACGCTTTTCAAGACGGAGGACAAGTCCGCTGCGAGTATTCTGCCGGGGTTGGTCCAGGAGGTCGAGACCTTCACTGCGACGGTGGAGGCACAAGCCAAGGCCGCCGGCGCCAAGACGACGACCGAGAAGTTCATCGCCTACAAGTACGACACGGCCATGGGCCAGTTGCTCAGCGAGGTGCTGCCCAAGGGCAAGGGGCTGTTCGGCTTTGTGATCGCGGCGCTGCTGGGGGCGGTGGTCAGCTCGCTGGCGGCCATGCTCAATGCCGCCTCGACCATCTTCACGATGGATATCTTCAAGAAGTACATCCACCCCCAAGCCTCGCAAACCGTCATCGTCCTGCTGGGGCGCATCTGCGTGGTGGTGTTCACGGTCATCGCCGTCCTGCTGGCTCCGCAGTTGGGCAATCCGAAGATCAGCAACAGCATCTTCACGATCATCCAGGAGAGCCAGGGTTTCATCAGTCCGGGCATCCTGGCGGTGTTTGTGTTTGGGCTGCTTGTTCGCAAGGCGCCGCCGGTGGCGGGCGTGGTGGGGCTGCTGACGAGTATCGTGGCGTACGGGGGGCTCAAGCTCGCCGTGCCGCAGTTGCAGTTCCTCAACCGCATGGCCGTGTGCTTCGTGCTGTGCCTGCTCATCATGCAGGCGATCACTATGGCCCGGCCGTTGCCGCAGCCGGTGGTGTTCGAAAGCAAGACCACCCTGGACCTGACGGGGTCGCGTGGGGCGGCTGTCGGCGGCGTGATCGTGGTGATTGTCACGCTGGCTTTGTACGTGTTGTTCAGTCCCATCGGTCTGGCCGGTTAGGAGGGATGTTGTGCACGTGACCACCGACCATGAGGCATTTGATCTGCTCAAAAGGCTGGCGGCGGACCAGAAGCTTGACGTGGCCGGTGGCCGGGTCCGTCGGACGAGTTCGCGGTTCTGTCTGGGCGTTGAGCACGGCGACTACAACGGCACCGAGCTGTTCGGCGTGGGGACGGACCGCTTTATCTGGATGGCCTATAAGCCCAACGGCACGGACCGGGTGCGGATCTACAGCCACAATTTCCCCGATGACGGTGTGGTGGAGTTCAGGCTGGGCGATGTGCCGCCACCGCGCAGCAGTGCCGTGGCCGAGACCTGGGCACGGTTTCCATTCGGCGTGGATCATATCCTCCGCAAGGAGGGCCTGGCGCTGAGTCGGGGGATAGACGCCGTGCTGGTGGGCAACATCCCCGGCGGGGGGATGAGCCGTTCGGCGTCGCTGTGCATTAACCTGATTACCTCGCTGCTGGAGGTCAACGGGCTGTCCGTCGAGCCCGAGATCCGCATCGTGGATCTGGCCCAGGCGGTGGAGAATGCGTATATCGGCTCGCCCTGCGGACAGCTCGACCAGACGATGATCCTGTTCGCCCGCGAGGGGATGGGCACGCATTACGACCCGAAGAGTCGCGCGATCGAATACGTGCCGCTCGGCAGGGGGGCGCAGGACTTTCGCATCGTCGTAATGGATACCGGTACGGTCCGACCCGGCCTGGAGAAGAGCACGTACAAGGTGCGCCGCGCGGAGTGCGAGCAACTTGTGGGCCTCTTGCAGAAGGCGGGCTATAAGGTGTCGTGCTTGGCGGACGTGCGCGAGGAGGCCATGGTCGAGCGGATTCTGTCGCAGTTCGGCGCAACGCATCCGGATTTGTGCGATCGGCTGCGGTACATTTTCGCCGCGCAACGGCGATTCTACGAGATGATGGACGCTTGGAAGGCCGGCGACATCGGGACGGTCGGGCGGATCTTCCGCGAGGATGGAATCGGGCTGCGGGACCAGTACCGGATCAGCGGGCCCGAGCTGGAGACGATGTGCGATATCGTTCGCACCGTCGAGGGCGTGCTGGGCGAGCGGATGCTGGGCGGCGGCGATAAGGGGGCGGCCGGATGTCTGGTCCGGGCCGACGCGGTGGACGCGGTGCGGCGGGCCGTCGAGACGGCCTACCCACGGAGCCGCCCGGCCTTCGCGGACAAGTTTGCCGTGCATACCTGTAAGGTGGTTGACGGCGTGAAGGTGTTCGACGGGGCCATCTGAACCGATAGGTCGCCGGTTCCGGTGGACGCGCGGCCTTGATATGGGATGCGTGCAATGGAGTGCCCGGGACCGTTTCGGCCGGGCACTTTGACATTATTGACGATTGAACGGATAATGTAATGGACACTCAGTACAGGTCATTCCTGCGAAAGCAGGAATCCACGCCTGGCGCGTGTAGCGTGGACCCCGGATCGAGTCCGGGGTGATAAGGAAGGACATATGGCCTGGGTTTCATTGACCGTTCAAAACCCAATAGGAACGCTTCAACATCGCGAGGAAAGGGTTGAGATCATGTCTGACGCATCCAGGACAATCTGTCGCGTGGCCGGCGTGTTGATCGTGGCCACAGGGCTGATCGGCGTGGCAACGGCGGCGCCCGATTGGGAAAACCAACGCATGATCGGGCAGAACAAGGAGCCCGGGCACTGCACTCTGATGCCGTATCCGGATGCCAACGCAGCGGTCAAGGCCACGCGGGAGGCCAGCCCGTTTCACAAGTCGCTCAACGGCCTGTGGAAGTTTCACTGGGTCAAGCAGCCGTCGGAACGACCGGTCGACTTCTACAAGCCCGATTATAAGGTCGACGATTGGGACGAGATTCCCGTGCCCAGCAACTGGCAGATGCACGGCTATGGGGTGCCGCTGTACGTGAATACCCGCTATCCCTTCGTACCCAATCCCCCGAAGATCCTCAGCGACAACGTCCCACCGGACTACACCCAGGCGAAGCTGCCGAATCCGGTGGGGTCATACCGGACGACATTCACCGTGCCGCGGGACTGGGACGGCCGCCAGGTGTTCCTGCATTTTGACGGCGTCGAGTCGGCGTTCTACGTGTGGATCAACGGCCGAAAGGTCGGCTACAGTCAGGGCAGCCGCACGCCCGCGGAGTTCAACATCACCGAGTACCTGCGGCCCGGCGAGAACGTGCTGGCCGCCGAGGTCTACCGCTGGTCGGATGGGTCGTACCTGGAGTGCCAGGACTTCTGGCGGCTCAGCGGGATCTTCCGGGATGTGTACCTGTTCAGCACGCCGAGCGTGCACATCCGCGACTTCTGGGTATGGAGTGATCTGGATGCCCGGTACCGTGACGCCGAGTTGAATATCCGTGCGAAGATCCGTAACTATGGCCGCGACCGGGTTGGGGCCCATGCCGTCGAGGCGGCCCTTCTGGATGAGGCCGGGCGTCCCGTCAAGACGGACCCGCTGGTCGTCGCCTTCGTGGATGAGCTGGCGGCCGGGAGCGAATCGGTTTTGGAGATGAAGGTCGGCATCCCCAACCCGAAGAAATGGACCGCCGAGACGCCGAATCTGTACAAGGTTCTGCTGACGCTCAAGGACACATCGGGTCGCGTCATGGAGGTGCTTCAGACGGACTTTGGCTTCCGCGAGGTCGAGATTCGCAACGCGCAGCTCCTGATCAACGGGGTGCCCATCTACGTCAAGGGCGTCAACCGTCATGAGCACGACCCGGACACGGGGCATTACGTGAGCACGAAGTCGATGATCGAGGATATCCTCTTGATGAAGCGGCACAACATTAATACCGTGCGGACGGCTCACTATGCCAACGATCCGCGCTGGTTCCCGTTGTGCAACCGGTACGGTCTGTACCTGATCGGCGAGGCGAACATCGAGTCGCACGGCATGGGGTACGGCGAGCGCAGCCTGGCCAAGGACCCCACGTGGAAAGAGGCGCACCTGGATCGGACGATCCGCATGGTCGAGCGGGACAAAAACCACCCCAGCATCATCATCTGGTCGCTGGGCAACGAGGCCGGGGATGGGATCAATTTCGAGGCGACCAGCGCGTGGATTCACGAGAACGATCCCACGCGGCCCGTGCACTACGAGCGGGCGGGGCGGCAGCCGCACACGGATATCGTCTGTCCGATGTATTCCTCCATTGAGAGCATCGTGGCCTATGCCAAGAGCAATCCGGATCGGCCCTTGATCCTGTGTGAGTACGCCCATGCGATGGGCAACAGCGTCGGTAACCTGCAGGACTACTGGGACGCGATCGAGGCGTACCCGGCGCTGCAGGGCGGCAGTATCTGGGACTGGGTCGACCAGGGCCTGCGCAAGTTTGAGGACGGCAAAATGTTCTGGGCGTACGGCGGGGACTACGGCGACGTGCCGAATGATGACAACTTCTGCTGCAACGGACTGGTTCAGGCGGATCGTACGCCCAACCCGTCGCTGTACGAAGTCAAGAAGGTCTACCAGTACATCAAGGCCGAGCCCGTAGATCTGGCCGCCGGGACGATTCGCATCCGTAACAAGTACGCGTTCCAGGACCTGGCCGGATTCGTGGAGGGTTGGTGGGAGCTTTGCGAGGACGGCAACGTCATCGCCAAGGGGACCCTGCCTGGGTCGTTGCCGCCGGCGGGAGCGGACGCGGTCGTCACCGTTCCGGTGGACAAGCCCGCGCTGCGGCCCGGTTCGGAATACTGGCTCAAGGTCACTTTTGTGCTGGCCGCCGACCAGCTCTGGGCCCCGAAGGGGCACGTGGTGGCCTGGGATCAGCTCAAGATGCCCTGGGAGGCCCCGGCCCCGGCGCAGGCGGACGCGGCGGCGATGCCCGCGCTCAACGTGGTCGAGCCGGCGGAGGCCATCCGTGTGTTCAACGGGGATGTATCGGTGACCGTGGGGCGCGTCAGCGGGGCGATTGAGTCGTTCCGATACAAGGGCGCCGAACTGTTGGCCCGGCCGTTGGTGCCGAACTTCTGGCGTGCCCTGACGGACAACGACGATGGTAACCGGGCGATCCAGCGGCTGGGCGTATGGAAGGACGCCGGGCCGAAACGTCAGGTCCATACCGTGCGCGTCGAGCAGCCGACGGCATCCGTCGTGCGGGTCACCGCGGAGGCGACCTTGCCCGCTGCGGACAGCGATTGGCGGAATACCTACACAATCTACGGCAACGGGGACGTGCTCGTCGAGGCCAGCTTCGCGCCGGGCGGGACGTTGCCCGAGCTGCCGCGATTCGGCATGCAGGCCGCCGTGCCCAAAGCCATGGACACCATGGCGTGGTACGGCCGGGGACCTCACGAGAATTACTGGGACCGCAAGATCGGCGCGGCGGTAGGGTATTACAGCGGCAAGGTCGAGGATCTGGACCACGACTACGTCAAGCCGCAGGAGAACGCCAATCGTTGCGACGTCCGCTGGGTGGCGTGGACGGATGGGGCAGGCCGCGGTCTGATGGCCGTGGGCATGCCGCTGCTAAGCATCAGCGCCTGGCCCTACACGCAGGAGGCCCTGGATGCGGCGATGCACATCCATGAGCTGCCGCGCAGCGATTTCGTGACGATCAACTTGGACCTCAAGCAGACGGGGGTCGGCGGCGACAACAGTTGGGGCGCCCGGCCTCACAAGCAGTACACCCTGTTCGCGCGGGATTACGCGTACATGTTCTGCCTGCGGCCGGTCGCCGGAGGCGCCGGGGACCTGGAAGCGGTGGCCCGCAGGCCGCTGGCCGTGCCCAAGCAGGTCAAGCCCGTGCGGATCGCCTACGAGAACGACCGCATCGCCATGACGTGCGAGACGCTCGGGGCGGAGATCCGCTATTCGGTAGATGGCTCGACCCCGACGCCCGATTCGCCGCTGTACACGCAGCCGATGCCGGTGCCGTCGGGTCAGGTAATCAAGGCCCGAGCCTTCACCGAGGGCATGATCGACAGCGTCATCACCGTGGCGGACCTGGCGCACATCGCCAAGTCCGCGTGGAAGGTGGCCCACGTCGACTGCTTCGAACCGGGTGAGGGCTATGCCGAGCACGCCATCGACGGCAAGCCGGATACCTTCTGGCATACCACGTGGAGCACGGGGCAGCCCGGTCATCCACACGAGATCCAGGTGGACCTTGGTAAGCCGACGAGCATGGGCGGATTTGCGTATCTGCCGCGGCAGGACATGGCCAATGGCCGCATCGGGCGATACGAGTTCTACGTGAGCAACGACGGTAAGGATTGGGGCCGGCCCGTGGCGACGGGCCGATTCCGAAACGCGTCCGCGTTGCAGGAAGTGACGTTCCAAAAGCCCGTGACGGCGCGATTCATCCGCTTGGTGGCCTTGTCCGAGGTGGTCGGCCAGCCGTATACGACCGTAGCCGAGCTGGATATTCTGCCGGTGCAGTAGGATGTAGATGTAGACCGGGAATCGAGGCAAGGGGGATGTCCATGAAGACGGTAGTATGCGTGATGGTGGCGGGGCTTCTGATCGCGGCCGGGTGTGGGTCTACGGACCCGGAACGGTCGGCCATGACGGGCGAATCGCTGGCCAAGAGCGCCGGGACGAACCGCCGGATCGAGGACCTGCTGAGCCGAATGACCCTGGAGGAAAAGGTCGGCCAGATGACCCAATTGACGCTCGAGGTCGTTGCGAAGCGACTGGACGATCGCCATGTGCAGCTCGACATGGAGAAACTGCGTAACGCGATGGTGACCCACCACGTGGGGTCAATCCTCAACTGCGGCGGGTCGGCCAATACGATGGACAATTGGCAGGAGATCATCACCGCGATTCAGGACGTGGCCACAAAGGAGACGCGTCTGGGCATTCCGGTCATCTATGGCATTGACTCGATCCACGGCGCCAACTACATCGTGGGGGCGACGCTGTTCCCGCAGAGTATCGCCATGGCCGCGACGGGCAACGTGGACCTGGTCCGCCGGGCCTCGGTGGTGACCGCGGCCGAGACGCGGGCGGCGGGCATTCCCTGGAACTTCAATCCGGTGCTGGGGCTGGCCCGGAACCCGCTCTGGCCACGGGTGTGGGAGACGTTCGGTGAGGATCCCTATATCGCGTCGGTGATGGGCGCCGCGTACGTGGAGGCTCAGCAGGGCGATGACCTGGCCGACCCCACCCGCGTGGCCGCGTGTATGAAGCACTACCTTGGCTACAGCGTGCCCCGCACGGGCAAGGACCGCACACCGGCCCACATCCCCGACCGCATTCTGCGCGAGTACTTCCTCAAGCCCTTCGCCGCGGCGGTCGAGGCGGGCGTGGCCACGTGCATGGTCAACAGCAGCGAGATCAACGGCCTGCCGGTCCACGCCAGCCGCTACTACCTGATCGACATCCTGCGGCAGGAGCTGGGTTTCGAGGGGCTTGTGGTCTCGGACTGGAACGATATCAACAACCTGTGGCAGCGGGAAAAGGTCGCCGCGACGCAGCGCGAGGCGGTGAAGATGGCCGTCCTGGCCGGTGTGGATATGAGCATGGTGCCCTATGATTACAGCTTCCACGACCATCTCGTCGACCTCGTGCGCGAGGGTGAAGTACCCATGAGCCGCATCGACGAGGCGGTCCGACGGATTCTGATGGTCAAGCAGGCCTTGGGCGTGTTCGAGGCCCCCTATCCCGATCCGGCGGCCAAGGCGCGTTTTGCGACGGCCGAGGCGACCGAATTGAACCTGCAGGCCGCGCGGGAGGCGATCACGCTGCTGAAAAACGAAGGCGGCGTGCTGCCTTTGTCCAAGGACGCTCGGGTTTTGGTCACCGGCCCGACGGCGGATCTGCTCAGTGTCCTCAACGGGGGCTGGACGATCACGTGGCAGGGCGACCGCGAGGACCTGTATCCGGCCGAGAAGCACACGATTCTGGAAGCCATCCGCGAGAAGGCTGGCGCGGAGCGCGTGACGTACGTGCCCGGGGCGCCGTTCGGCGAGGAGGCCTGGGGCGTGCAGGCGGTTGTGGAGGCGGCCCGGCGGGCCGATGTGGCGGTGGTGTGCCTGGGTGAGCCGCCGTACTGCGAGACGCCGGGCAATATTGACGATCTTGCGTTGCCGGCGGCACAACGGGACCTCGTGATGGCCCTGTCGCGGGCGGGTGTGCCCGTGGTGATCGTGCTGATCGAGGGGCGGCCCCGTCTGCTGGGCACGGCCGCCGATCAGGCCCAGGCCGTCGTGATGGGCTACCTGCCCGGTATGGAGGGCGGCCGGGCGATCGCGGACGTGCTGTTCGGCGATGTGAATCCCAGCGGCAAGCTGCCGTTGACGTATCCGGCCCATACGGGCGACCTGACGTTGTATGATCGCAAGCCCAGCGAGACGTATCGGCCGCAGTGGCCCTTCGGACATGGCCTGAGCTACACGACGTTCAAGTATGCGAACCTGACGCTCAGCGCTGAGACGATCAGGCCGGGCGAGGTGCTGACCGTTCACGTCGAGGTAACCAATACCGGACCGAGGCGGGGCAAGGAGATCGTTCAGCTTTTTGTGCAGGACGAGGTCCGCAGCGTCACGCCACCCGTGCGACAACTGAAGCGCTTCACAAAGATTGATCTTGATGCGGGTGAGGTGCAGACGGTGACGTTCACGCTGGCGACCGAGGACCTGATGTTCATCGGCGCCGACAGTGAGCCCACCTTGGAGCCCGGTCGGTTTAAGGTGTTCATCGGCGACCAGGAGGCCGCGTTCGAACTGACAGAGTCTGTCCAGGCCCCCACGCTAGCAGTCCGTTAAAAACGTACGGGCCACAGAATCGGGCCTTTCTTGTCATTCCCGCGAAAGTCGACGACGCGCCTTGGCGGGCGCGAATCCACGCTTTGCGTGCAGAGAACACACCACACGTCGAGCGTGGACCCCGGATCAAGTCCGGGGTGACACTTTTTCAACAGGATGCTAGCGCAGCCCCGGTCCGAATGGAGCGTTCCTGTCAGCGGGAGCCGGTGTCTTCAGGCTGGATACGAATCAGGACAACACCGTGCGGCGGCACGGTAGCCGTGAACGCGTCGCCAAATACGCCCAAGTCCTGCTGCCGCCACAGGTCGCGGACGCGTTGCCGGCCCGACAGGCCCAGTTGCTCCCACGTGACGGTGATCTCACGGGGCTCGTCGAACAATAGGCCGCGGTCAAAGAGCCCCACGGCCTTGGACCCATCGGCCATCTCCTTGGCCCAAATCTCGCTGTCCTCATCGTGCGCGACGCGGCGGGCCTGGTCGCCCAGCGGGTCCTGGTTGACCGCTAGCACCTCGTCGTTGGTCAGCAGGCTCAGCGTGAACTCATCCAGCTTCGTCAGGTCACAACCCAGCAGCAGCGGCGAGGACAGCAAGCACCACAGGCTGATATGCGTGTATTGCTCATCCGGCGAGAGGTTCGTCGGATGCAGGCTGGGCCCCCAGCCGACGTGGCCGACGACGAGCATGTCCGCGTCGTTCCAGTGGCCCGGCCCGGCGAACGGCGCCCAGCGGTCCTGCGAAAAGCCGATGCTGGACACGCTGCCCCAACTGTCGACGATGTCGCCGGTGGTCCGCCAGCAGTGGGCCAGCCTCGCCCAGTCGGCGGCGTGTTCGAAGGGCGCGCTGTTAGACAGGCTATAGACGATATCCCGGCCGCTGGCCCGCAGGGCCCGGGCCATCTCCGTCACATGCGGCACATCATTCGGATTCCAATCGTATTTCAGGTAGTCCATGCCCCAGGCGGCCCATTGGCGGGCATCATTCTCGGCGAAGGAAAACTGGCCGTGCCGCCAGCCCGTCTGGCGGGGCTCCTTCTCCGGGTCCCACGCGCCGTCCGGGTTGTCGCTTGATCCGCCGATATAGCCGGCATAGGAGGTGACCCATGGCGTGGAGTAGATACCGATCTTCAGGCCCAGCTCGTGCACCGCGTCGCACAGGCCCTTCATATCCGGGAACTTCTCATTGCCCTGGATCGCGTTGAACGGCCCGCCCCGGCGGCCCTGCCAGGTGTCGTCGATGTTGATATAGGTCCAGCCGTGCTGGATCAGGCCGGTGTCGACCATGGCTTGGGCGGCGGCCTTGATCTTCTCGGCGTCCACCGCTCCGGCCCAGCAGTTCCAACTGTTCCAGCCCAGCGGCGGCGTCAGGCAGATCTGCTCACCGATGACGATTTTCAGGGGCTTTTCGTCCTTGCCCAGGGCATTTTCGGCCGTGAGGGTTGCCGTATACGTGCCGGGCCGGTCGCAGCGGCCGGTGATCCGTCCCGTGGTCGCATCGACCGCCACGCCCGGCGGCAGGTCCGTCGCGCCGAATCGCATGGGCCGCTCGCCCGTGGCAGGGATCGTGAACAAGAACGGCGAGCCGGGCCGCGCGCCAAAAACCCGTGCGCCGTTGATCCGTGGCGTTTTGGGCGGCTTGGGTGTCAGGATATAGGGCTCGGCGGAGCTGCGGGCCAGCGCCTGGGGGGGCTGGCCGGTCACGCGAAATCGCGCTTCGGCCCAGTCCGCGTGGTCGAAGTGGTTGTTGTCCGGGCCCTCGGTGACCAGCAGGCCCAGCTTCTTGACGCCGCGTGTGAGGACCTCGACCTTCTTGGGCGGGTCGCCGGCCCGCATGATGCCGCTTCGCCAGAGGACTTCGCCCTTGCCGACGACCAGAAACTCCACGGAGGCCGGCGACCGGCCAACCTCGTCATCCACGCCGACACTGGCATAGAAATGCGAGGTCCAGCCGTCCAGTTGAATCCAGAAGGCCCCCGGTGCGTGGGTCCCCAGCCCGCGCTCGAACTCCTGGCCGCCGATCCGCAGTGGATTGCCCTCGACGGAGCGATTTCGCCGGCTGGTGCCCCAGCCCGCCTCGGCCTTGCTGATATCCAGCTCATCGAGCCAGACGAACGTGGCCGCGTGGGCCTGGATCACTCCCAGTACAAGGATCAGTGCCGTGCTCACGCCGCTGACGAGATGTCTTCGTTCCATGTGTATCCTCCGGATTGCCACGTTGTGGATCACCTCATCGTAGCACGCGGTGTTGTCATGTGCAAGCGATGCCGGTACAATCGCGCGGGCGTGGTCGCGCATCGGCCTGAGCGATGTCAGGGAGGTGATCGATGGATTTGGACGTGCTGATTCTGAACACGGCGGTGACGGACCTGCGGAGCGACGCGTTCGCCTTCGCCGACAGGCTGGTCGGGCCGGGGGGCCTGGCCAAGTGCCGCACCGATGACATGCCCGAATACAGCCAGGAGCAGTACCAAACCTGGATCGCACAGGGTCTCGCGACGGCCGGTGGGCCGGGCAACACCGCGCCCCTCATCGCCCGCGCGGGGCTGTCGGTCGCCGCGGGGGTCCACCTGGGTCGGGGCGACTTCGGGGGGCTCGATGCCCAGGGGCGATTCTTCTACGATACGCTGGTGGCCAACGGCGTGGATATGTCCGAGACGGTGATCCACCCATCCCTGCCGACGGGGACGACGTTCATCCACGACCGGCCCGGCGCGGAGCGCGGGGGGATCGCGTACTTTCCCAACGCCAACAATGATTTCGACTTCGCCCACTTCCTGGAGGTCGTGCGACGACGACGGCCGAAGATCGTGTATTACATGTATTCGGGGCTGAGCGATCGTGGTGACGCCGATGGCGGACGGGATCTGGGCCGCTTCATGGCCGAATGTCGGCGGTTGGGGTGTGTGACCATCGCGGACAGCCATACGCTCACGGGCGACCCGCAGGGCCTGATCCGCAGCGGACGACCGGTGCCTGAATACGCCCTGCTCACGCCGCTGCTGGGCGAACTGGACCTGTTCTTCACCTCGTCCGACGAGGCCCGGATGATCGAGAACACCCTCGACCGACCCCATGATTGGGTGAAACAGGGCCCCCAGAAGAGTATCGGTCGGTTCCTGGGCTTTTTGGCCGAGCGGTTTTGGGGGGAAGGCGGACGGACGCGGCTTTTCGGTGTGACCGTGTGCGATGGGGCATGGCACCTGTCGCAAGGGCCCGATGGGAACACCGCCGGGCCCAAGAAGACCACCTCGCGTTTCATGGCCGGCCAAGTCGTCGACCTGGTCGGGGCGGGCGATTCGTTCCGCGCGGGTCTGATCAGCTACGTCGCGCGGCACCTGGAGGCCTTTTACGCGGGCACGTGTGACTTCGAGGAGGCAATTCAGATGGGTAATCTATTCGCCTCGCTGTACATCAAGGCGCCGCTGGATGACCGCTACGGGTACATCCGCCCGTTCGACAAGATGCTTCGGGCCGTCGGTGGGCGCGGCACCTATACCGACCTGAACGCATTGCTAGACGCCCTGGAATGATCCTTGGGAGCAAATGAATGACCAGACAGCCGGATGATCGGACAGTCGGGGACGCGTCGATTCCGGAGACGATGCAGGCGGTGACGTGTTCGGGCCGCGGCTTCGAGAACGTGCGGGTCGAAGAGGTACCCGTGCCGCGTCCGGGGCCCGACCAGCTCTTGGCACGTGTGGATGCGGCCGGCGTGTGCACCAGTATCCTCAAGCTGCTGGCGCAGGGGCCCGATCACGCGTTCATCAATGGCTGGGACCTGTCCCGTTGGCCGATCATCCTGGGCGATGAGGGGGCGATCACGATTGCGGTCGTGGGGGCGAACCTGAAGGGTCAATACAACCCGGGTCAGCGGTTCGCGGTGCAGCCGGCCGTGGGCGTTCCGCCGATCTGCCACCGCGAACGGTACCGTGACGCCGGGCGGGGGATGCACAAGGTGGCCGTGGGGTATTCGCTGCCGGGGCACCTGTCGCAGTACATCCTGATCCAGGAGGAGGTGATCCAGGCCGGCTGCCTGCTGCCGCTGCCCGATGAGTCGATGGCGTCGTTTGCCGTCTCCATGGCCGAGCCGATCAGTTGCGTGTATTCGGCCCAGCAGCGACACTGGCACCTGCTCCAGGACGGGCCGCATGCCGAGCGTCGGCCCCACGTGGGCCTGCTGCCCGGCGGCGTCGCGGTGGTGGTCGGGGCCGGGGCGATGGGGCGGATTCACGCCGAGCTGGCCCTGCGGTTTCGGCCGGCGGCGCTGGTGGTCTGCGATCTGCAGCAGGAACGGCTGGACAAGACGGCCGAGGCGATTGGGGACAAGGCTCGTCGTTCGGGCGTTCATCTGGCGTGTGTTCTGCCCGATCGGGTGCAGGCGATGGTGCGGGAGCTGTCCGGCGGCAGGGGGGCCGACGACATCATCCTGGCCGTGGGTGTGCCCGCCGTGCAGCAGGAGGCCCTCGAATGGCTCGCGGATGGCGGCGTGGCCAACCTGTTCGGCGGCCTGCCCCGCGGTCGGCACCTGTTGCAGCTCGATACCCTGGCCGTCCATTACCGCGAGATCAAGGTCGTCGGCTCCAGCGGGGGCGATCCGAGCGACATGGCCGCGACACTGCGGGCGATCGTGGACGGGGATATCCACCCCGGTCGGTACGTCGCGGCGGTCGGGTCGCTCGATAACGCGGTGGACGTGCTGCGGCACATCGAGGCCGGGCGGATCGACGGCAAGGCCATCCTTTATCCGCATATCCGCCCGACGCCGTTGCGGTGGGTGTCATACTGGGATCGGCAACAAGAGCAAGCCCTGCTGGCCGAACGCACGGCCGAGGGCGAGTGATCGGAAGGCAGGCGGCGTGGAACACGTGTTTGTCGGATTTGGGTTCGGGCCCATTCAGGCGGGGCTTTTTGCGTGTGAGGCGTACCGCAGCGGCCGCTTTGGGCGGATGGCGGTGGCCGAGATTGACCGAGACCTGGTCCGAGCGGTCCGCGACAATGGCGGGCGGTACGCGGTGAACGTCGCCGGGCCCGAGGGGATCGAGACGCAGACCGTTGAGGGCGTGGAGCTTCTCGATCCCAACGTCGCGGGCGATCGCGAGACCCTTTGCGGGGTCTTGGGCCAGGCGACGGAGATTGTCACATCCCTGCCCTCGGTGGATTTCTATGCCCGTGGACAGGCCTCTCCGGCATCGTTCATCGCCCAGGGCCTGCAAGACGAAGCGGGCCCGGCGGCCCTGGTTTATGCGGCGGAGAATCACAATCACGCCGCCGAGATACTGGCCCAGCGGGTCGATGCGTTTTTGGGGGCCAAACAGGGTCGGCCACGCCAATTCCTAAACACGGTGATCAGCAAGATGAGCCAGGTGGTCACCGAGCCGCAGCGGATCGCGCGGCTGGGTCTGACGCCCATCGCGCCCGGCGTGGGACGGGCCTTCCTCGTTGAGCAGTTTAACCGCATCCTCGTCAGCCGGGCTACACTGGGCGGCGCCGGGCCCGGGATCGGGACGTTCATCGAGAAGGGCGACCTGCTGCCGTTCGAGGAGGCCAAGCTGTATGGCCACAACGCCATTCACGCCCTGTTGGCCTACGTGGGGGCCGCGCGCGGGCATGAGCGAATGGCCGATGTGCGACAGGATGCCGAGTTGATGGAGATCGCCCGCACTGCGTTTCTGGAGGAGTCGGGGGCGGCGCTGATCGCCCGGTATGCGGGTGTGGATGCGCTGTTTACGCCTGAGGGCTGGCGAGATTACGCCGACGATCTGCTGGAGCGGATGACGAATCCCTGGCTGGACGACACAATCGAGCGGGCCGGGCGCGACCCGATCCGCAAGCTGGGGTTTGAGGACCGCATCTTCGGCACGATGCAGCGGGCGCTGGCGTGCGGGCGCCAGCCGGCGGGCATGGCCCTGGCGGCCGCGGCGGCGGTTCTGGCTGTGCTGAAGGCCCCCGACGGATACGGATTCGATGCCGCGGCGCGCATCACCGGGCCGGCTGGATTGACGGCCGACGCCATCAACATGGTCCTGCGCGGGGCCTGGATCGGTCGTGAATGGGGGGACGATGAGCGGCAGTTGTCGCACTGGACCACCGAAGCCGTCGAGCGATTGGGCCATCTGGCTCGCTAGCAGGCTGCTGAGAAGCGTACGGCCCACAGAAACGAGCCCTTTTTGTCATTCCCGCCCGCCTGCGGCGCGTTTCCACTCCAGCACGAATCCACGCTTTGCGTGCAGAAAGCGCTCCACACGTCGAGCGTGGACCCCGGATCAAGTCCGGGGTGACAAACAGAAGACCTTTTTCAACAGGCTCCTAACGCATCTTTTGGCGCATTTCTTTACGCATTTGTACGCGGATTTCCGCGTTGCGGTAACGGCGTTTCTCGGCGTCTGTTTCCGGGATAAGCGGCGGCACGGGGCAGGGCCGCTTGTTCGCATCGAGTGCCACGAACGTGAGGTGGGCGGTGGTCGTGACGACCTGCTCGCCGGTGGTGGGGTTCTCGCGGATGACCTGCACACCCACCTCCATGCTGGTTCGACCGGCGTAATTGACCATGGCCCGGAGCAGCACGATCTCGCCGACGCGGATGGGGACGTGAAAATCGAGCGAATCCATCGACGCCGTGACGGCCTCGGTGCCGCAATGCCGCTGGGCGGCCATACCGGCCACCATGTCGATCCAGGCCACAATCGCCCCGCCGAACGCCGTGCCGAAGGGGTTGGCCTGGCTGGGCATGACCAGATAGCGGGACTCCACGGCGCTGTCCCGCGGGTGTTTTCCTTGTGCGGCGGTCATGGGTCCTCCTGTCGCCGGGGCCGCGGGGCGGGCGCATGCAAAAGGGCGACGTACGCGTCGCCCCGCACGTGCCATAAAGGGTTCGCTCGTCAGGACGGTACGATGTGCACCTTGCGACCCTGGAACTCGACGTGGCCTTCCTTGAGCGCAAAGAGCGTGTAGTCACGGCCCAAGCCCACGTTGAAGCCGGGCTTGAACTTCGTACCGCGCTGGCGGACGAGAATCGAGCCCGCCTTGGCGAGCTGGCCGCCATAGAGCTTAACGCCCAGATACTTCGGGTTGCTGTCGCGACCGTTCCTGGAGCTACCTTGTCCCTTTTTATGTGCCATGGCCTAACCTCGGCTGAAAACCTGAACTCGCTTCGAATTACCCAGCACGGTAATCTACGCGGCGGCGGCCCGCTCGTCCAGCGAAAAATCGCGTTTTTTGGCAGGTCGCGGGCCGGCCTGGATTATGAGGCTCATCCCTGGTAGGGTAGTTGTAGGGGCACTTTGAGGGCAGATGAGTCAATGGGCGTGCGAGGGCGAATCATGCGGCGATGGTGTGGGTTGGTGGTTCTGGCGGTGGAGCTGGCGTTACCGGTCATGGCCGAGAGGCCGGACATTGTGCTGGCCGACTTCGAGGGCAAGGACTACGGCGATTGGCGGGCGGAGGGCGAGGCCTTCGGCCCGGCGCCGGCCCGCGGGACCCTGCCCAACCAGATGGCCGTGAGCGGTTACCGGGGGCAGGGTCTGGTCAATTCGTACTACGGCGGCGACGACAGCATCGGGACGCTGACGGGGCCGGACTTCGTGATCGAGCGGCGGTATCTGAACTTTCTGATCGGCGGGGGTATGCATCCGGGCAAGACCTGCATCGACCTGCTGGTCGACGGGCAAGTGGTGCGCACCGCCACGGGGCCGAACGACCGACCGGGCGGCAGCGAGGCCCTGGTGTGGCACACGTGGGACCTGGCCGACTTGCAGGGCCTCACCGCCTGCCTGCGGATCGTGGATCAGCAGAAGGGCGGCTGGGGGCATATCAACATCGATCACATCGTGCTGAGCGACCGACGGTTTGCGGTGGACCCGCGGCGGACGATGCGGTTCGAGCGGCGTTACCTCAACCTCCCAGTCAAGACGGGCGCTCCCAAGCGGCGTATAAAAATCACGATTGATGGCCGGACCGTCCGCGAGTTTGAGATCGAGCTGGCCGATGGTGATCCCGACTTCTGGGCTTTTCTCGACCTGGGGCCGTTCCGCGGGCAGGACGCGGTTATCGAAGCCAATGCCCTGGGGCCGGACTCCAGGGCGATGGAACTGATCCACCAGGCGGATACCCTCACCGGCGGCGAGGACCTGTACCGGGAGAAGCACCGCCAGCAGTTCCACTTCTCCAGCCGCCGCGGATGGAACAACGACAGCAACGGGCTGGTGTACTACGACGGCGAGTACCACCTGTACTATCAGCACAATCCCTACGGTTGGGACTGGGGCAACATGCACTGGGGCCACGCGGTCAGCACCGACCTGGTCCATTGGCGCGAGTTGCCCATCGCGATCTACCCGCACCGCTTCGGTGACTGGGTGTTCAGCGGCAGTGCCGTGGTGGACAAGGACAACACCGCCGGCTTCAAGTCCGGTGACGAGGATGTAATCGTGGCGGCGTATACGAGCACGGGCCGCGGCGAGTGCATCGCCTATAGCAACGACCGGGGCCGCACCTTCACGGATTACGCGGGCAACCCCGTCGTGGAGCATCGCGGCCGCGATCCCAAGGTCTTCTGGTACGAACCCGGTGGCCATTGGGTGATGGCGGTATACGATGAATGGGACGACAAGCGGGGGATCGCGTTTTACACGTCGCCGGACCTGAAGGATTGGCGGTTTTGCAGCCGGATCGAGGGGTTCTATGAGTGTCCGGAGCTCTTCGAGTTGCCGGTTCGGGGCGAGCCGGATCAGTCCCGCTGGGTCCTGTACGGCGCCGACGGCGACTACATGCTGGGCGGTTTTGACGGCGGGACCTTCACGCCCGATGGGCCGAAGATCCGCTTCCAATACGGCAACTGTTTCTACGCCTCGCAGACGTACAACAACATCCCGGCCTCCGATGGGCGACGCATCCAGATCGCCTGGGGCCGCATCGCCACGCCTGGCATGTCGTTCAATCAGTGTATGCTGTTTCCCGTGGAGCTGACGTTGCGGCCGACCGACCAGGGCCCGCGGTTGTTCGCCGAGCCCGTTCGCGAGGTCCAGACGCTGCACGAGCGGGCCTACACGTGGCGGGACTTGACCGTTCGGGCCGGCCGGCAGCCATTGTCGGGCCCATCGGGTCGGCTGTTCCATATCAAGGCGCGGTTTCGCGTGGGTCAGGCCGGACGATTCGGACTGGAGGTATTCGGCACGCCGGTCAGCTACGATGCGGCCAGGAAGGTCCTGCAGTGTCGGGATCGCACGGCGTCGCTGGAGCCCGTGGACGGCGGCATCGACCTGGAATTGCTGATCGACCGCAACAGCATCGAGATCTTCGCCAACGATGGCCGCGTCTACATGCCCATCGGCGGGATCCTGCCTGAAACGAGTGGGCCCTTGGGGCTGTTCAGTGAAGAGGCGTCCACACGCGTCGAATCGCTGAGTGTCTGGACCCTGCGCTCGATCTGGTTCGAGGCGGGCGGAACGTCCAGATGATAAGGGTCGTATTCAACGCCATGGTGATGTCGCCGAAAGGGGGGCACAGGACCTCATCGTAGTCCCACGCGACTCGGTCTGCCCGTCGCGCCACAGCGTCGTTGGCGGAGGGTTCCCGACCCTTTCTTGCTGACTACTACAGGGCTCGGTGTTTGGTTGCAGCAAGGTCCCGGAGCAGGCGAACGGCGGTCTCGGCCATGGCTTCACCGCCGCCGGGGGCGATGCGGGAGTTGATTGTCTCGTAGCTGCCTTCGGCGAAGGCCTTTTCCGTCGGGATGTAACCCGGCGCATCGTTGCACAGTTCGATGATGATCGTCGTGGCGAAGGGGCTGGCCTTCTTGATCGCCAGGCCCAGATCGACGAACACCTCGCCGGGCAGACCTACGATCGCCAGGTCCGGTCCGAGGCGGAGCACCTGCACCTCCAGGCCGAGGGTCTCGCTCCGGCGGGCCTGGACGGCGAGAATCTTGTAGGCGCGGACCTGCTCCAGAAAGGACAATTCCTGCGTACCCACCTTGTTGATGTTCTCTCGGGCCCAGGCGATTTGGTCGGCGTGAAACCGCTGCAGCGGCGCGCGAACGACCTCTTGCCGCGCCGCCAGATCGGGCGCGTTGACATGCTTCAGGCGGTCGGCCGCTGCGAGGACGGTTTGCCCCAGCGTGCGGCCGATGGTCTCGGTCCGGAGCCGCTCGCGCTGCGTGACGTCGATATGATTGATATCGCCGCAGGTGCCCGTCGCAAAGAGCAGGGCAAAGTCCTGCCCGTAAGCCTTGCGCAGTTCGTCCCGGAGGTAGTATGGATAATCGGCCGCGTACAGCGTGCCGCCGACGGTGTCCAGGTGCAGGGCGAAGTTGACCACGGCGGCGAAGGGTCTTTCGGCGCCGGGGCGGCGGAGCATGACGATGCCGACTTCGGGGTCGATAGGCCCCGCGGGTTTGACGATGTCCGGGTTCAACACACCGGGATTGAAGCGGACCGAGCCATCCTTCATGTGAAAGCGTCGATTGAACGACAGCCCGTGTTGCTCGGCACTGCCCGCGGTGATGTTCGCGGGGGCCGCCGCCTGATTCGCTTCCCCGATGGCACGCACGAGGTGATCGACGAGCTGCTGGGCATAGTCAAAGGGCTCGCAAGGGTCATCACCGTGCTCGGCGACGGCCTTGGCGTGGAAGTGGTCGCGCAAGGCCCCCCAGTACAGCGGGCCGGTGTGGCTGTGGGTCGCGGCGATCACGATGTTGGATGCGGGGATCATGGTGCGCTGTGCGGCGAGGCGGCGGGCCTGCTCGGAGACCTGCGGCGCGATGCCGATGATGTCGCAGCAGACCAGGGCCGTTCGGACGCGGCCCTGGCGAAGGACCAGGGCCTTGGCCTCGAGCGGGTTGGCCGTGCCGGTGCTGAGCCGCTCGCGGAAGTAGCCGCTCATGCGGTACCCGATGGGCGGGGTGATATCCATCACACCGATGCCGGCTTGCAGCGTCTCGGCGAATTGCTCCAGGACCTCGCGGTCGTTCTGCCCGACCAATTCCTCCAGGAATCGCCTGGCCTGCCTGGCCTGATCGAGGCTGTGCTTCAAATCGCCGGGGGCAAGACATTCGATGACCAGCGGCCCGCGAGCGAAGCCTCCTTGTCGCAAAAGGGCGAAGACAACCGGGAACTCGACACGGCCGGCGCCGGGCGTGACGAGCACGTCCTTCGGATGCCGATAGTCCTTGACGCACAGGCCCGTCACGAGTCCGGCGACGGTTTCGACGTCGTCCACGGGATTGAGCATGCCATCGGAGTAGTAGAAGATGTTGCCTGCATCGTACCAGAGTCGGAAGTTGGGGTGATTGACCCGTTCCACGGTCCGGCGGCACTGGGGGCCGGTCGCGTTCAGGCCGCCATGCGGCTTGAGGCTGATATGCACGCCCTGCTTCTGGGCGTCGTCGCAGCATTCGGCGATCGCCTTGTAGTAGGCGTCATAGAGGCTCTCGTTGCTCACACCGCCCATCAGGAGATTCGCGGAGCCGCAGGCGTGGCAATTGTCGATGAGCCGTCGCAGGTCGGCGATGCCATCGTTGAGGGAGCGATCCACGCCGATGCCGCCGCCGTAGACCGACAAGATCTTCAAGCCGCGGCTCTTGGCCTCCTCGCCGATCCGCCGGGCTTCTTCCGGCGGGGTGGATGCGGAGACGACCAGACCGCCCTTGACGCGTGCGGTCATGAGGCCGGCATACTGGAAGCCCGCCTCGGCGATCGCATCCAGGGCCACGCGATAGTCGTGTTTGTCCCACGGTCGCGTGTAGCACCCGATGGAGAATAGCTCGCGTGCAGGCTGGCCGTGAACCGGGCCCGGCGAGGCCGCTGTCATCAACAGTGGCGTGGCCGTCACGCCCGCGCTGCATCCCAGAAACCCCCGACGCGATATGATGCCTTTTGCGCTCATGAACACACCTCCTGCCGCCAACGGCCTGGTCGTCGGCGATTCTATCCTTCGCGAATCTCGCGGGCCGCCTCGTCGAAGATCATCCGTTTGCCCGTGTCGCAGGCCTGGACGGCCATGATACAGGCCACGGCGTGCTGGTAACCGGCGTCGATCGAGGCGTTGGGTGTCTTGCGGCTGCGCAGGCACTGGAGCCAGTCGAGGAAGTGGTCCGGCATGGGCACCTCTTCGACGGGCTGTCGCCCGCGGATCTCGCCGCGGCGCTTGGGGGCGCCCTCGGCGGTGATGACCGGGGCGGTCCATTGGACCATGTCCATCACGCCACGGTCACCGAAGATCTTGAAGCTGTTTCCGCTGCCGTTGCCGAAGTTGGTGGAGTAACTGACCATGAAGCCCTCCGGGTACGTCCACAGGGCGTGCACATGATCGGGGCAGGTAAAATGGTGCTCATCCTTCCAGGTGAACGTTCCACCCAGGGAGACGCAGTGGGTGGGAAATCGAGCCCCGGTGATGTAGTGCACCAGGTCGATGAAGTGGCTTCCCAAGCCGGGCACGGGCCCATCGGAAAACTCGCGGTACCCGTACCAGCCGGAGTACAGCACCGAATCGAAGGGCCGCATCGGCACGTCCATCAGGAACTCGGCCCAGTCGATGTCCTCGGCCTTGACGTCCTTGACGTATTGGTACCAGTAGGGCCGTTCGCCGTTGCGGCACTGCTCGATCCGCCCGACCGTGCCGAGAAGGCCCGTGGCGTACAGTTTTCGGCAACCCGTGAAGCTCGGCAGTGAGCGAAGCTGAGTGCCGATCTGGACGATGACGCCGGCCTTCTTGACGGCGTCATACGCGGCATTGAGCCGATCCATCCGCCGGGCCAGGGGCTTCTCGCAGTAGGCGTCCTTGCCGGCCTCGGCGGCGGCCTGGAGGTGCGTTGTGTGCTGATGATCGCACGAGGCGATCGTCACGGCGTCCACGTCCTTCAGCGCCAGCAGGTCGCGGTACGAGGAGAACATGCGGGGGGTGCGGCCGTACCAGTCCTTGGCCTTGGTGGCGGCCTGTTCGCGGGCGACCCGCCAGGGGTCGCACACGGCCGTGATTTCGATGTTCTGTGACGCGGCGTGGGCATGCACGCCGGGCATGTGGGCATCCCGGCCGCGGCTGCCACAGCCGATGATCCCGATGGAGATCCGGTCATTGGCGCCCAGCACGCGGGAATAACTCAATGCCGACATCACGACGCCGCCGGCCACGGCACTCTTCATGAACGTTCGACGTGAACAGTTGCTGTGCATTCGACTACCCTCCCGATCAGTCCGTTGAAAAACGTACGGCCCACAGAAACGGGTGCTTTTTGTCATTCCCGCCCGCCTGCGGCGCGTTTCCACTCCAGCGGGAATCCACGCTTTGCGTGCAGAGAGCGCACCACACGTCGAGCGTGGACCCCGGATCAAGTCCGGGGTGACACTTTTTCAACAACCTGCTATGGATTCTTACAGGGTCGCAATGGTCGTGCGGGCACGTGGCCGCAGCCGTTCATTCAACGGTACCACAAATGAGCAGCGGGGCCAAGCGGATTTCGTCCGTGGGAGGGGGGCATCCCTTCGCGGGTGAGGGCGCAAAGCCTCTACGGAGTGGCGGCGTCCGTGGCGCAGAGAGTATCGCGGCCCGCCATACTGTTCCGGTGGGCGTGGCGAAAGAGCACATCGAGAAACCGCTCGACGGCGATGTGGGCCGGCCAGGCGCGACGGCAGCGCTCAGGCTGACTCTCGGCAAAGGGCAGGGCCACGGGGAGCAGAACCGATTCGCATTCTCCTTCCAACTCCCCGCATACATCGGTGAGCACCTCGGCGATTCGCACCGGCAGAGGGGCGAGGGTCGGTGGGGTTTTGCTGCAGATACGGCAACAATCCGGATCGTTGGTGACCCAGTATTCGCGGCAGGCCAGGGGGCGAAGGTTATAGATCGCGCACAGGTTGTTCACCAGAAACGGACAAGCCAGATGTAAGGAGGCATACCAGTCGGAGAGACGTTGCAGCCGTTCGGCACGGCGGCCCACCTCGGAGTACTCGGCCTGGTGCTCAGGCAAGCGGCTGAGCAGGCGTCGTCCGGCCATCCGAAACACGCCTACGATGGCGCGCTGCTGCGGAGGGGGCAGTGTCCGCATTTCACGCTCCAGGTGAAAGGCCTCGGCCGGGCTGACGGGTACGAGGTAGTAGCAACAATGGGCGCACCCCTGCCGGCACGAGGCCGACCGGCCGAACCCATCCAGGGTCACCCTCAATTGACCGGTCAGCACGTCGGACAAGGTGCGGGCCATGGGGACCAGGTCGGCCAGGGTTACCGGACCCTGGGCGTAACTGATGGCCAAGGGCAAACGGCGTCCGAGAATATCCAGCTCGAAAGGGATTATACGGCGATCCGGGTACAGACGCCGGGTGTAGCCCTGCCGGTCACACAGGACCACGGGAGGCATGACCGCCGGTCGGCTTGGTTCCAACGCCCTCGACAGCATGCCATCGTATCGGATGATTCGTCGGGCGGGTTAATCAGCGCCCGCAGCGATGGCCGGAAGTGAGCCGGCGACTTGATCGAGTCACGGCTCGTGGTAGAATGCGGTCCTCATGGCAACGGAGGCAACAGGCAGGGATGTGGCGAGGGCACGGCTCGATCAGGCGCGGCGGGCCGTCCAGGATCGCCGCCTGGATCAGGCGCAGCAGTTGTGCCGCGATGTGTTGGCGGCCAACCCGCACCACGCCGAGGCGTTCACGACTCTGGGCCTGGTGTTGGCCGAGCAGAATCGGCTCGACGAAGCCGAGCTCTGCCTTCGTCGGGCCTTGGAGATATGCCCATCCTCCGTGGAGGCGCACAACAACCTGGGGGTCCTCTTGAATCGGCGGTGGCGCTGTCGCGAGGCGATGGAGCACTTTCGTGAGGCGCTGCGGGCGGGTCCGGAGGACGCGATGCTGCACTGCAACCTGGGCGTGGCGCAATACCGGGCGGGGCGATTCGAGGAGGCGATGGCCAGTCTGGACCGGGCCTTGGCGTTGCGGCCGCAGTTCGCCGAGGCGCTGCATCAGCGGGCGCTGGCGTGGACGGCTCTGGGGCGGTGTGAACGGGCCGTGGAGGATTGTCGGCGTGCCCTCGCGCTGCGGGGTGACGACCCTGATGTGCTCAACACGCTGGGCATGGCCTTGGGACGGCTGGAGCGTTTTGCCGAGGCGCGGGTGGCGTTCCAGGAGGCGCTGGCGGCCGATCCTGCATTCGTCCAGGCGCGCTATAACCTGGCGAACCTTCTGAGGAACATGGGGGACTGCGAAGGGGCCATCGCCGCGTATGACCGCGCGATTGAGCTTGAGCCGGACTTCGCCGATGCGCGATGGAACCGGGCGACGGCGTGCCTCCTGGCGGGTCGGTTTCACGAGGGGTGGGTGGACTTCGGGTGGCGTCGCCGGGCTCACGATGGGAGTACGCTGTATCCGCATCGCTTGGATGGGCCGCGGTGGGACGGCTCGCCGCTGGAGGGGCGTCGACTGCTCGTGCACTACGAGCAGGGGTACGGTGACTCGATCCAGTTCTGGCGGTTTCTACCGCGGGTCAAGGCCTTCGGCGGAACCGTCCTTCTGGAAGAGCGGCCCGCGCTGGTGCCGTTGTTGCGCGATGAGCGGAGCGTGGATCGGATAATCACGGCTGGACCCGACCCCGTGCCGGCGTCGCAGTACGATGTCCATATCTCGCTGCTGGACCTGCCCGGCTTGTTCGGCACGACGCTCGAGACAATTCCGGGCGAGGTGCCTTATGTGCGGTCATCATGGGATCGAGCGGAACGATTTGCGGGGTTGCTTCCCACCGAGGGTGTGCGTGTGGGGATCGTCTGGGCCGGTTCCGTTCGGCACGAGAACGATCGGCATCGGTCGTGTCGTTTGTCGTGGTTTCTGGAGCTGGCGCGCGTACCGGGGGTGAGGCTGGTCAGCCTGCAGAAGGGCCCCGCCGAGGCGGAGCTAGCCGGTACGGAGGCGTTTGGCGTGGTTCCGCTGGGGCCGCACCTGCATGACTTCGCCGATACCGCGGCGGTGGTCGGACAATTGGACTTGGTGATCAGCGTGGACACCGCCGTGGCGCACCTGGCCGGGGCGATGGGGGCGCCGGTATGGACGCTGCTGCCGTTCGCGCCGGACTGGCGGTGGCTGCTGGACCGCCGCGACAGCCCGTGGTACCCGACGATGCGGCTCTTCCGCCAGCCGACGTGGGGCGACTGGCCCAGTGTTTTTGTCGAGGTCATCGAGGCCTTGCGGACCTTCGCGGCCCGGCGGGCGTCGGATGGCTAGAACGGCGGCTCCCCGACGAAGCGGCCGAACAGGGTCAGGGCCTCGGCCTTGTCGATGACCACGCGTGCGAACCGACCGGCCAAGTCCGCCGGGGCGTTGAACACGACGATGTAATCGTCCGCCGTGCGGCCGATGAGTTGCGGATGCGGCTGGTTGTCAGCTTGGTTGAGATGCGGCTTCTTGCTGAGGCCCTCGACGAGCACCTCGATCGTGCTGCCGACGAATCGCTGATTGTCGGCCCGGCTGATTTCTTCCTGCACAGCAAGCAATGCCTGGTTACGCTGCCGCTTGATCTCATCCGGGATACTGTCGGCCAGCCTGCTATCGGCTCGCGTTCCCGGCCGCGGCGAATACTTGAATACGAAGCAATTCTTGTAGCGCACCCGGCGGACAAGGTCCACGGTGGCCTGGAAGTCGGCCTCGGTTTCGCCGGGAAAACCGACGATAAAGTCGCCCGCAATGGCCACGTCGGGCACGATACGGCGGGCGCGGTCGATCAGACGCAGGTATTCGTCGACCGTGTAGCCGCGGTTCATGGCCCGTAGAATGCGATCCGAGCCGCTCTGGGCCGGTATGTGCAGATAGGGGCAAATCTTCTCGATGTCGGCCATGGCGTGCAGGATAGCGTCCTCGAAGCCGCAAGGGTGGCTGGTGACGAAGCGGATCCAGCGGATGCCGTCAATGCGGGCGACCGCGTCAAGGAGCTCCGCCAGACCGCGCGCGCGCCCGCTGGATTCATCCCGATAGGCGTTGACCGTCTGACCCAGCAGCGTCACCTGTCGCACACCGGCCTCGGCCAGCCGCCGGACCTGTTCCACGATGGTCTCGACCGGCCGCGAGACCTCCGGGCCGCGGACATAGGGCACGATGCAGTAGGTGCAGAAGCGGTTGCAGCCGCGCATCGCCCGCACAAAGGCCTGACCTGGCAGGTGTGCCTCGGCGGTGTCGAAGGTGCTTTCGAAGTCATCCAGCCGACGGGAGGCCTCGTCGCCGATGCCCCGGCGGATGGCGGGGCTGATCGCCAGGGCCTTGTGGCGGTTCTGCAAGAGGTCCTGAATCAGTTGAGGCAGGTCGGCCAGTTGACCGGGCCCGGCCACGAGGTCGACGGCCGGATGGTCCAGCAGGTCGCCGCCCATTCGCTGGGCCATGCAGCCGATGACACCTACAATCAGCTCGGGGCGGGAGGCCTTGAGATGCTGCAGGTGGCCCAAATTCGAGAGCACGCGATCCTCGGCGTGTTGGCGGACCGAACACGTATTGATCAGCACCAGATCGGCCTCGCGGACGTGGTCCGTGGGCTCGTAACCCTGCGCCCGCAGCGCTGTGGCCAGCAGCGTCGCATCCAGCTTGTTCATCTGGCAGCCGAAGTTTTTCAAATGGTACTTGCGTCCAGGCATCGGTCTGTTGAAAGAGAGTGTCCCTTTTTGTCAGCTCGGTTGTCAGCTCGGACCCCAGATCGCATCCGGGGCCAGGCGCTGATCCCGGCTCCATGCTTGCGTGTGGTGCCGTCTCCTCGCGCAAAAACCTGGATTCCCGCTTTCGCGGGAATGACAAGAAGAGGCCGTCTTTGTCATCCGCACGTTTTTCAGCGCACTAATAAACGGGATCGTACCACATTCGGCATCGCGATGTCACCCCTCCGTCGGCCGGACGAGGCCTGCGACTGGTGGGCAGTTGCCTGACAGTCCGTTGAAAAACATACAGGCCACAGAAACGGGTCCTTGTTGTCATTCCCGCCCGCCTGCGGCGTGTTTCCACCCCAGCGGGAATCCACGCTTTGCGGGCAGAGGCATACGACACGTTGAGCGTGGACCCCGGATCAAGTCCGGGGTGACACCTTTTTCAACCGACTGCTAACCCCCGCCGAAAAGCGCCCGGATTCGTTCAGCCAGCTCAGGGTTCGGGTGGTTTCCGCCCAGAGCGTGCACGCCGAAGGCGCCGCCGCCGATAGCCAGATAGCCGAAGGCCCCCCCACCCAGGGCAATCGCGCCGACGGCGAGGCCGCCGATGGCCAGGCCCAGGCCGAAGGCCATCCCGCCCAACGCCACGAGACCAAACGCCAAGCCGCCGAAGGTCAGCCCGCCGATGGCCACGCCTCCCATGGAGAGGACACCCAGAGCGATTGGCCCTACGGCGACGATGCCCTTGGCCACGCGAATGCTGCCGGTGGTGGGGTCGATCGCCGGACCCATGCAGATGTGCACCAGCGGCAGGCCCCAGAGAGTTCGCGGGGAGCGGTAATCCCAGCACCAGTACGCGCCGCGGATCGCCAAGCCGCAGTGCGGACATAGGACCGCGCGGTCACTGATGTCCGCGCCGCATTCAGGACAGGGGACAAGGCTCATCGGTCATCCTTTCCAATCCTCTTGGGGCAGGTGGACGGTACTCTATCAGGTCGCGGACCCGCTCACAAGCGGCCTTCTCGATGAATAGATGCCTTGACCGGCCGGGTGTGACGTGGTAAGACAACCGCGACATGCAATCCCATTGGAGGCACAGGATGGCACGCAAGAGAGAGTCATTTCCGTGGCGGGACAGGATCTGCAACGCCGCCCAGGTTGGCGGCATCGAGACCAGTGTGCTGGATGACGGTCTGGGGCGGGGTACGCGGATCGCCTGGGTCAACACCGGTTCGGGCCTGCGCTATAAGGTCGTCCTGGACCGGGCGATGGATATCGTGAACGCGTTCTATGGCGAGCACAGCCTGGCGTGGCTGAGCCATGGGGGCATCACCGCGCCGCGGCCGGATGCGTGCCAGGGGCTCGAATGGCTCACGACGTTCGCCGGCGGGCTGCTGACGACCTGCGGCCTGACCCACGTGGGCGGGCCCGAGCAGGATGAACACGGCTCGCGGGGGCTGCATGGGCGGATCAGCAACCTGCCCGCGTCGGTGGAGTCAATCACCCAGCCCGACCCAGTCGGCGGGCGTGTGGAGATGAGCCTGGCCGGACGGATCGTGCAAAGCCGCGTTTTTGGGCCGAGCCTTGAATTACGCCGCACGATCTCGGGTCGGCTGGGCGAGCCGGTGATCCGCATCCGGGACGTGGTCACGAACCACGGCAGCGAGCGTGTGCCGCACATGCTGCTGTATCACTGCAACTTCGGCTGGCCGCTGGTGGATGAGGGGGCCCAGATTCTCTATCATGGCGAATGCCGCTCGCGGGGGCTGCCGATGGATGATGCGGTGTTTAATGAGCGGCGGGACTATCGCCGGTGCAGTGGGCCGATGGAGAGCCACCGCGGTGGCGGCGAGGGATGCGGTTTCATCGAGGCACAGGCGGACCGCGATGGCTGGGTCACCACGGGTCTGGTCAACTCGAAGCTCGGTCTGGGGTTGATGTTACGCTACTCCAAGAAGACGCTGCCGTGCCTGTCGAACTGGCAACACTGGGGGACGGGCGATTACGTCTGCGCCCTGGAGCCGGGTACGAATTATCCGATAGGCCAGGCGGCGGCCCGGGCGCAGAACAAGCTGGTGTTCCTGGCCCCCGGACGCAGCCGGACCTACGATCTGGAGTTCCGCATCCTGTCCGTCAAGGAGGATATCCGGCGGTTCGCCGGCGCCTTCCAGCGATAGGGTTCGCGCCGGGCAATTACGGGTCGCCGCAGGAGAACATCTCGCGGTCGACGTGGCCGATGGTGACGCGGGCGTCCCCGTGGATGAAGTGCAGGACCGTGTCGAGCTGACGCTCGATGAAGGCGCCGTCTCCACCCACCACGGCCAGGCCGATGACCGCCAGTCGATGGTTGTCCTGGGCGTCCACCTCCGAGACGGAGAAGTTGAACCGGCTCTGGAGCCGTCCGATCAGGCTCTTGACGATGCGTCGCTTGTCCTTGAGCGAGCCGATCCCGTGCAGCGGAATATGAACCGTAAGCGTGCCGACGATCATGCGCCTTGCTCCCTGTGCCTGTGCGGCCGGCAGCATACCTCAGCCGGCGCTTTTCCGCAAACGGTTCCGGGCGGCGCAGAAGAAAATATAGGCGACCATCGTGCTGATTCCGCCGACGACCAGCATCCACAGCGAGCTACTCCAGACGTCATCCGCTGACCAGAAGACCCATTCATAACTCAAGGATGGCGAGGGGTCCCACGCGGATCGTGCCGTTGCGTCCAGCGTGGCACCCAGATGGACGAACGGCAACGTGTCGATGTAGAACTCGGCGGGGTCCTCCGGGCCATGCGTGATCACGTTGAACATCATGGCCAGCAGGAAGGGCAGACCGATCCACAGGATGCCGAAAAAGAGCACATTGACGATGACGGCGGTGGTTGCGCGCCGCAACAGTACGCTGAAAAACAGGCCGACGCCCGTGACGATCGCCCAGGACCAGAAGACCACGAACGGGATCTGCACCAGGGCCACGGGATGGAGGTATCCCAAGAGGACGAAGACAAACACGTGACCCAGCAGCAGACTCCAGACCGGCAGGCATCGGCGGGCCACGCCGCACACCTTGCCCCAGAGGATCTGTCCATCGGTCATCGCGGTGCAGAGGATGCCGTCCCAGGTGCGGCCTTCCTTTTCCGTGGCGACGGGCGCCGCGGCGTAAACCGCGGTGCACAACAGGGCGATGAACATGTACAGCATACCATAGAACAGGTGCCATTCTGCGTCGTCGAAACCTTCCTCCAGGGCCCAGTGAATGTATGTTCCCAGGACCATCAGCGCCAGCACGCCCAGGATCAGCGCGGTGAGGATCGGGCGACGGCCCAGCAGGCGCTGGTGCAACTCCTTCCAGACCATGGGCGGCCCCCAGATGGCGCGAAGTCTCGGCACGACCGCGCCCGAGCGGCCACAGCGGGACGTGTGCACCACGCCGATGGTCTGCCGGCGGGCCGCCCGGCGCACCATGACCGTGCACAGAAGCAACAATCCCACCGTCAGGCTCAGGATGATGCCGCAGTGCAGGGGCCACGACACGCTGGTGCGCCCCGCGAAGCCGGGCATGAACATCGCCTCCGTCAATACCGCGAGGGCCACGTAGGGGTTCAGGTTGAACAAGAGCCATTGCCGCACCGCCCGATGGACCGGTTCGAACAACTCCATCAGCAGTGGCGCCAGCAGGAACAGCCCGATGAGCGTCAGCAGCGTCAGGAGGATCGTTCCATAGGCGCGCTGGAACAGGATGCTGAAGAACAGGGCCATGGCGCCGACGAACAGGGCAGTGGTCAGCGTGATGCAGACGGCCCCCGGCAGGAACTGCCACGGCACGCCGCCAAAGACCCGCACCACGGCCAGGGCCGGTAGAGACAGTCCCACGAGGACCATGACCTGGACCAGAGCCCCGAGCAGCTTGCCGCCGACGATCTGCAGGCTGGTGATCGGCGCCGTCAGCAAAACGCCGAGCGTGCGGCGGTTGACCTCGTCGCTGATGGCCGTGCTCAGCAGGACGCCCGCGGCGATCTGGGCGGCGATGAACTGCGTCCAGGCCACGATGGCGGTCAGCATCATTCCGACCTCGCTCATCCGTGAGACGATGGCCGCGGCCGAGCCGGCGTAGGACAGGCTGCGGGTGGCTTCAATCCAGAACAGGGCCAGCAGACCGATCACCGCGGCCAGGTAGAGTGACCGGAAGATGTAGGTCATCTTGCGGCGGCTGGCGACGCGCAGCTCCTTATCGAAGATCGGCCCGGTCAGCCATTGACCGGTCAGGGCCTGTGCCAGTCCGCGCGCCAGGATCGTCGGGGTCATCGGGCACGCCCCCGGCAGGTCTTAATGACGTATTCGTTCATACTTCGCATTCCATGCTTCATCGCGTCACAGCACGCAAGCCCGCAGGCGTTTTCGGGTCCGACTGGCCAGCAGCAGCCCCAGGCCCAGAAAGCAGCCGCTCGTCAAGACGATGGTGGCAAGCTGAGAAATGGCTATCGGTATGTAGAAGAAAGCGGCATTCACGTCAAATACCATGAAGAGGGGGAACATGGCCATCGTCAGCAAGCCCATGACGATGACGAGGCCGATCTGTACGGCCAGGATCCCGACGATGCCGAGCCCGATGGCGGCCGTGCGGCGCTTGCATCGCAGGCCCGTGTACAGTCCGATGCCGACCACCAGCACGGGGAAGGCCAGGCAGGAGACCAGGGAGTTGATCAGCCGGATCACGAAGAAAACGATGGCGAAGGCGGACTCATCCAACATCGAAGTGGAGGTCCCCGCCGCGGCGGTCGAGGCATACAGTTGGACGGCGGCCTGGGCGATCTGGCTGATCAACAGCGCCAGCCAGAGCGGGGCGTTCCGAGCCAAGACGGCCACAACCTTGTGCCGGATGATGTCCCGGTCGTCCAGCAGGCTGGTCAGCAGCAAGGGCCACGTGCGTGCGTCTTTCTCGGCGATGATCGTGGTGCAGGCCATGGCGAGCGTTCGAAGTATCACCAACAGGGAGAAGCCGGTGGACAGAAGGCTCTGGACCTGCGCCAAGGCCATCCATGCTGGAAACAGCGCCACCGGGATCGTCAATCCAAGGCTGAGGAGGATGAACAGCGCGGCCATCACCCACGTCCGCCGGCGGCCGGCATGAATCCATTCACGCCACAGGATCGGTGCAGCCGTGACGGGGCTGATGGTGGTGTCCGTGCGGGCCCCTCGGCCGAACAGCACGGCCCTTATGCGTCGCCGCTCCGGGGCAGGGCCCATGTGACGCCCCAATGCCGCACGCATGTGCCGGGCCGTCAGGCCGATGAACCCCACGCCGACCAGCAGCACAATCAGGCAATGTGCCGACAGGGAAAAGCCCGTCACCAGCCCGGGATAACTGGCCCGGCTGGTCAACAGGCCCAGAGCCCCCAGAGGACTGATCAGGCCGTAGCGTACAAGCCGCAAGCCGGTGGCGGTCGGCAACCAGAAGGGCAGCATGCCCAAGAGGACCCACGCGACGCCGACGACCACGGCCGCACGGAGCATCGCCACGTGCGCGTGCCGCGTCTTCATGGAGAACCACAGTGTCACCGCCCCGACGGTGAAGGCCGCCGCGATCGTAATCCAAAAGCCCTCCCAGACCGTTTGCCAGTCGACCCCGCCGAACACGCGAAACATGGCCAGGACGGGCACCCCGACGGCCAGCAGAACCAGCGGCTGCACCAGCCCCGCGGCGAGCTTGCCCAGGACGACTTGCAGGGGGCGAATCGGCGTGGTCATCAGAGCGGCCAGCGTGCCCCGCTGGGCCTCCTCGCTCAGGCCGCCGCCCGCCAGGGCCAGAGCGACCAGGTGCAGCGTGATAAACTGCAGCCAGACCATGATCAGGCTGAAAAGGCGGGCCATTTCCGCCATTTCCACCATCCGCCGACTTTGAGGCGCCGCTGCGCCGACGAGCTGCATGTGAAGCCACAGGAAGGCCACAAGGGCGCCCAGGATCAGGATATACGCTGCGCGCATCCAGTATGTGTGTCGGTGGCGGCTGGCGACGCGCAGCTCCTTGTCGAAGATCGGTCCGGTCAACCACGACAACGTGATGACATCGTGCAAGGGGTACACGTCTCGCCTCGTCAAGCGGTCAGAAAATGCCTTTCCGCAGTCGACACTTGGCCCGCCAGCCGAACAGGACCCCGACGGCGCTGTAGGCCAAGGCGTGCAGTGCCAGGATGCCGGTGGTTTCGAGCACGCCGGTGCCGCTGCGGTCGGGCCAGAAGTATCGCAGTTGGCCCAATGATGCCGTGGCGTTCACGTCGCCGCCGTCGCCACGCATCACGATGCTGGTCTGCACCAGGGGATGGGCCCGGAGGTAGGCCATCAGAAAACCGCCGGCCCGCTGGCCTCCCTCGGCGAACAGGCCCAGGACGACGGGGGCCAGGAACCACAGCAGGGCGGCCAGGGCCATGTTCGCCACCACCGCGGTGGTGGTGCGTCGAAACAACGCGCTGAAGTACAATCCGCTGCCCGTCAGGAACACGATGATCCACAGGGCGATCAGGGCCACGTGCACGACGGCCACGGGATGAATGTACCCGGCCAGGATGAACAGCAGGACGTGGGCGGCCAGGAACGCCCAGACGGGCAGACACCGCCGCACGACGCCCACGGCTTTGCCCCAGACAATGGCGACGTCGTCGAGCGTGGTGGCCAGCAACAGCGGCCAGGAGCGGCGCTCCTTCTCGATGGTGAACGTCGTGGCGGCCAGCACGAGGTGGCACATCAACCCCATCGACACGAAGATCGTGACGTATGACATGTGCGTGTTGTCCTCGCGCAGCAGGTCATCTCGATAGCCCATCCAGTACGTGAAGCCCAGCGCGGCGACAGAGACCACCAGACCGGCCAGGTTCTCGCGTCGACTGCCCTGGATGAAGGGCGCCCGCAATTCCTTCCACAGGATGGGCGAGCCGATGACCTCGCGGATGGGTTCTTCCTCGGCCGGGGCGCTCGACCCGTTGGGTCGGGAGCCTCGGCCCAGGAGCCATCGCCAGCCGGTGGCGGGCGCCCCGACGGCCTCCCGCGACGCGACGCGCCGCACGATCCAGATCGACCAGGCCAGAACGAAGGCCGAGGCCAGAAGCATCAGCAGGCAATGGATCGGCCAGAGCAGATCAAAGAAGGGCAGTTGCCGCAGCAGCCCCGACTGGAATATCGTCTCCGTGTTCAGGAACATCGTGATCAGCGGGTTGAGCAACGTCGTCAACGGCAACAGCAAGGCCTGAAGCCGCGTGTAGTACAGGAACCAGAACAGCGTGCCCGGCACGAAGGCATAGAGCACCACCAGCGTCAGCATCGTCGTGAGAATCACCGCGTAGGATTTGCGGCCGCTGATCGAGAACAGCAGGCTCAGCGATCCGGCGAACAGGATGGCGGTCAGGGTGATGCACAGGCTGGACCCGATAAAGCCCCAGGGCACGCCGCCGAGGACGCGAACGATGGCCAGCAGCGGCAGGCTGATGGCCAGCAGCACGAGCAACTGCAGCAGCTTGCTGAAGAGCTTGCCCATGACGATCTGAAAGCTGTTAATCGGCGTGGTCATCAGGACGCCGAGCGTGCGGTGGTAGATTTCATCGCTGATGCTCGTGCTGAGCATGATGACGGCGATGCACTGGGTGGCCACGAATTGGAAGAGGATGATGCCGGTGATAATCACTTTTCCGGCTTCGGCCATCCGCGCCTGCTGGACGGCCAGTGAGCCGCCCCGCAGATCGACCGCACTGACCCAGACCAGAGCGATCAGGGCGGTCAGACTCACGAGGTAGCCGAATCGCAGGGCGTAGTTGCGTCTGCGACGACTGGAGACGCGCAGCTCCTTGTCGAAGATGGGACCGACCCACCAGGACGGCCGACACAGCGTCTGCAGCATGCGGTCCATGATATCAGTCTCCGATCCGGCCCGAACCGTGCCGGGCGAAAACGTGTCGTCGTATCTGGCAACCGGCCTGCCAGAGGAAGCCGGCGCCCAGAAACACGTCGACGACGAGCACAGGGCCGACGAACATAAGCATGAAGAAAACCTGGCCGAGGCGGCCGTAGACGTCGCGGCCCTCGACGAGGAAGCTGAGGATCACGCCCACGACCGGGTTGGCCACGGCGGCCATGGGCAGTACGAAACACAGGCCGATCACGACGGCGAAGGTCATCGCGACGGCCTGAGTCACGGTCGTGGCCCGCAGGCCGAAGTACATCCCCAAGCCCAGGAACAGCAGCAGGCCGGTGGGGACGAACACGGCGACACCCACCAGGGCGACCGGGTCAAGCACGTCGATGGCGGCGAAGACAAAGGTGTGCAGGACGAGCCATATCCACAGCGGCAGCGTGGCCATGAGGATCGCCAGGGCCTTCTGGTGAACGATCTGCCGTTCATCGAGCAGGGTGGTCAAGAGCACGGGCCAGCATCGCTTTTCGCGTTCGGTGGCGCAGGCCCCGGCGGCCAGCACGGCGGTGCGCATCAGCCCGACGAACACGATGACCCCGGCCAGGCCGGCGTGGACATGGCGCGAGGCCAGGCTTGGGGGAACGAGCCACGCCGCCACGTAGAACGTTGCCGCGATGACGGCCACCATGACCGGCTCCAGCCAGGGTCGGGGCCGGATGCTCTGGAGGTCCTTCCAGAACATGCACGGACCGCGCAGCCGCCGCACGTCCCGCTGCTCCACGAACCGATGGCGGGCGTTGCGGCCGAACCATCCTGCCAGAAACCGCCGTCGGCCGCCGAAGGCCTCGACCAGCATGGCGCGGCGGAGCCAGACCGCCGCCAGAAGACACAGGATGATCGACGCCGTGACGGCCAGCAGGCAGTGCACCATCCAGGGCGTGCCCGAGCCCGTGCCCAAGCCGGGGTTCAGCGTGCGACCGGCCTGAAGAAACACGGTGTAGGGGCTGAGCAGACCGGCCGTGGCCCAGAGATGCGCCAGGCCGGGCGACGTGCCCGGGGGAGGGGCAAGTCTCGCCTGGGCGGTCGTGACCAGTCCCAGGAGCACCAGGACGGCCAGCGACACCACCGCGGACTGGTGAGCCCGCGGCAGCCACGTGGACGCCAGCAGGCTCAGGGAGCCGGCAAAGACGGCCGTGCTGAACGTCAGGCACACGCCGGTCACGATGAAGCCCCAGGGCACGCCGCCGAAGACCCGCACGATGGCCAGCAGCGGCAGGCTGACCGCCACCAGCAACACCAGCAGCATCAATCGCCCGACCAGTTTGCCGGCGACGATCTGAAGGCTTCGGATGGGCGTGGTCAGCAGGACGGCCAGAGTGCCGCGTTCGATTTCCTCGCTGATGCTGTTGCTCAGCAGGACCGCGGCGACGACCGGCAGGGCGAAAAACTGAATGGCCGTAATCAGGAGAACCGTGGTCCGCCCGGCTTCGGTCATGGCGGCGGCCTGGTAGGCGCCGGCGGTGACGGGTCCCAGGCCGACGGTCGAGAACCAGACGCCCGCCAGGCTCACCGTAAGCACCGCCACATAGAGCGTGCGCAGGGCATAGTGCGTTTTGTGTCGCGAGGCGATGCGCAGCTCCTTGTCCACGATCGGCCCGAACAGGTCGATCGGATGACACCGTTGCCAGGTCCGCCATGGGTCATGATGCGGCATGGGCGTTCCGTGAAGAGTCCATCTAGTGAACGATGCCTTGGGTCAGTTCGAGAAACGCATTGTCGAGCTTCAACTGTTCGGGCTCGAGGGCCAGGACGTCCAGCCCGGCCTGGACCAGGGCCCTGGCGATACTGCCGTCGATCTCGCAGCCCTCAGCGTACATGACGCCGACGTAGCCGTCCTCGCGGCGGACCTCACGCACGTTCGGCAGGGCGGTCAGCACCTCGACGGCGCGCTGCGGGTCGCCGGCGATGCGGACGCGCATCTTGTTCTGGATGCCGATTCGGCGGCGGATCTCGTCGAGGGTGCCGCTGAACACGAGGCGCCCCTGCTCGATGATGCCGATGTGGTCACAGATCTCCTCGAGCTCGCTGAGGATGTGGCTGGAGATCATGATCGTCTTACCCATGCGCTTGAGCTCGCGCAGCAGCTCGCGGATTTCAATCCTGGCCCGGGGATCGAGGCCGCTGGCCGGCTCGTCGAGGATAAGCACCTTCGGGTCGTGGATCAACACGCGGGCCAGTCCCAGGCGCTGCTGCATCCCGCGCGACAGGCTGTCGACGGCGGCGGCCCGCTTGCCCTGCAGATCGGTCAGTTCCAACACGCCCTCCACAATGTCCTTGCGCTTGTGGCGGTCGATGTTGAAGGCCGCGGCGAAGAACTCGATGTACTCGAACACCTTGAGGTCGTCGTACACGCCCATGAAGTCGGGCATGTAGCCGACGCGGCGGCGGACCTCCTTGCCCTGGAGCCGCACGTCCAGCCCGTCGATGAGGGCGCGACCGCGGGTGGGCTCCAGGAGCGTCGCGAGGATCCGCATGGTGGTCGTCTTGCCGGCGCCGTTGGGACCGATGAAACCGAAGATCGTTCCCTCGTCGATGTGCAGGTCCAAATCGACCAGGGCGGCCAGATCGCCGTAATACTTGCTCAGTTTGTGGGTCTCGATCATGATCCTGTCTCTCCATCCGCGGGGAACACGATTTGTCGAATCAGCTCCAGGCTGTCGGCCTGGTAGGTCCGCTGCTCCAGGCGATAGGGGACCGACGAGCTGTGGCGATGAGCACAGACGATCACCGCCCCCTGGGCCAAGTAGTCGCACATCGTCTGGGTTCGGGGCAGCACGCCGACGGCGGCGTAGGCGACTTCGTGCTCGAGGGCGTCCAGACCGCCGCGGCCGTCCCGCAACTGGCGTTGTTGTCGCTGAATGATCTGGGCCCAGCCCTCGAACGTTCGCGGCTGACTGCTGAAGGTGCGCTCCGCACGAGGCGGCACCTCGCCGAAATCGACGCGTCGATTCGCCCCTACCAGGACGTAACCGCCGTCGATCGGGCGGTCCGACAGGTTCGTGATCGTCAGTGTATACGAGTCTCCCTCGCGACGCACGGCCGCCTCGAATTCGCGATTCGGCACCGGACGCTCGCTCATGAGCGTCTGAATCGTCCAGATACTGATCGGCACCGAGATGGGGATGTTGGATCCATCGTGCTGCACGCACACCACGTTGCGGCTTCCCGGCTGCTGACGATACCAGTACAGGGACTCTTCCGTCGGGGCGACGCCGGACCACCAGGGCCGGGCGTCCTCGGTCGGCCTGGGATTCTCAAAAGCGTAGTCATCGCTGCGCGGCGCGAAGATACCCGCGTATTCGGTCCGCCAGCCGACGTCGACGCCCTCGATCAGATCGGTGACCGTCACCATGCGGAACTGGCAGTTGCCGCCGCGGAGCGCCTCCACGCCGTAATAGGCCCCCACGCTGAACAAGAGAATCCAGCCTACGCTGGTCACCCACGTCAGCGGCAGCAACCCCTTGCGCTTGAGGACGATGTAATCGACCGGCCCCAGCAGAATCGCCAGCAGCGTCAGCAGCAGGATCACCCACCAGATGCTCAGCGGTTTCATCTCGGTGATGTTGTAGAGGTGTTCCATGATGGCGTTGCTGCCGGCCCGGCCGTAACCGATCGCGAAATTCTGCCAGTTGCCTTGCGCGTCCTCGGTCGGCTCTTCGGGAACCTGGAGGAGACTTCGGCGCAGGGGGATGTCATCCAACGGATTCTGGCCATCCAAGAGCATGGACACCTGTCTGCGAACGAATCGCGGTCCCAGGGGGCCGAGATCTTCGGCTTCGCTATACGGCTCGAATCGCCGGCGAGAAGGCTCCTCCAGAAGGTCGCGCAGACGCCCCACCCAAAAGGACGTGGCATGCGGTCGGTGGCGATCCGACAGGGCCGCCGGATCGAACCCGACCACGGCCACGCGTCCGAACCCCACATAGGCGGCGCCGGCAATCGTTTGACCCTGGCGGGTGCGGATCAGGCTCAGCCCCACGTCGTTGCCCCTGACTCGCAGGGGCCGACAGACAACCGATTCCTCGGCCCCGGTGCTCAATCCCAGCTCGCCGAGAGTCTCGGGATCCAGAGTCACCTGCCGGCTGGCATCGATCTCGAAGGGCAACAACCGTCCGACGGGCCCATTCAGGTCCGGCTCGACCATGCCCAGCACAACGAGCAGCATCCCGCCATTTTCCACGTAGTCGATGACGGCTTGAAGCTGGTCGGGACTGAAACGACTCCAATCCGGATCATACAGCACCAGCGCATCGAGGGCCGCGTATCCCGTCCAGTCCCAGGGGGCCGACCGGACGAGCTTGGAACCGACGTACACCTTGCCCCGTTGGCGGTCCGATACGCAGACGGTCTGCTGGGGCAGTTGCAGCAGGCCGAACTTGCGTTCACCGATCGTCCCCACGAGGAGATCGTTCTCCTGCACGGCGCGAAGCATGCGGACCTGCAACGAGGGGTCCCACAGATCGAACGTGTTGGTCCACCGCACGCGACCGCTCGTATCCCGGATTTCCGCGTGGCACTGATCGGCGGCGAAGGCGAACTTGCTGACCAGAGGAAGGTGGACGGGTGCATCAGGAGTCACGACGAACGCGTGCCGGACGTGCAGCCGGTTGAGCCCATCCTGATTGGCCGAGAGCGTCAGCAGACCCTCGAACGGCTCGGTCAGCTCCGTGTCGATGGTGACCTCGACCGGCGTCCATTCCATGGGACGGTAGCATCCGGCCCAGCCGAAGAACAGATCGACGTTGAACTCCTCGATCCGCCTGGCCCCGAGGGCGTCGCTACAGAGCGTTCCGAGCAGCAGCAGCATGGCGGCCAACATCCCGCCGGCAGACCGCCCGACTGCGCTCCGACCACGTCGTTTACGTTTCATGATCCACTCCCTGCAAGCGGTCCATCACAACCGAACCTTACTATTGTACACGATCCACTCCGTACAGACCAAGACCATCACGCCCAGCACCAGCCAGGGCCACAGCGGCAGGTTCGCGCGGTGGGCTCGATCCTCCTGGGCGGCGACCACCCGGCCGGCGCCGAGGACCAGGTTCTCGGCCGGCTGCACGTCGCTTTCGAGGTCGTCCAGCAGATTCACGGCGTAGGCCCGCGGCGTTTGGCCGGCCACGGTGAGCGTGTAGACGCCCACGCGGTCGGTTCCGACGAATCGGGCCACTGGCCCCGGGCCGATCTGAACGGGCCGGCTGTCGACGCCCGGCCCGCTGACGCGTACGGCCATGCCGGATTCGACACCATCGAGCACGAGCGGTTCGCCCGTTGTCAGCATCGTGTCTTCAAAACCGGTGGCCTCCAGGCCCAGGTACGTCACCGCGTTGTAGACAAACAGCACGAAGCTCGGCTCAAACGGCCAGTTCGTATCAAACACATCGAAGCCAAGAAGCACGAACGTGCTGCCCTGACGCTGCAACAGGGCGATGGCCGGGGCCGTGTTGAATTCCGCCAGCACGTCCGCATCCCGCGGCAGGATCATCCGCCAGCCTCTGGCGGCGTAGAGGTTGGACAGGTTCACGTGCTTGGTCAGGGCGTGTTGCGGTCGCCAGTCGACGATCATCTGGTTCTCGATCTGCTGCGGCACCACGACGTCGATCCCCTTGGGCGGCCGGCCGAACACCAGGTAACGCGACCGGGGCAGGATGGCGGGGACGTGATTGTCGAGCACGATGACGTCGTGGGCCCCCTGGGCTTCGAACGCCGCCGGGTCCATCGCGTCGAACGCGTCCGGGCTGATGACCTCCAGGCCGGCCAGAGGACAGGCCCGCAGGACCGACTCGAGCACCACGTTGCCCCGGGTGACCAGCAGCGCCCGGCTCCGACGAGGCGGCTGAAGGACGACCCACGCCGCATCGTCGGCGGCGAGGACGTCGTCGTTCAACTGTCGCAGCTCAATGATGCCACCGCCGGTCTGGGTCAGGGCAAACTCCACGGCCGCTCGGCCCGGCCGGTCGGGCCCGCCCTCCGGATCGGGCTGGGCCGCGGGCAGCGTCAGGGATCGGACGCTCAGCACGTCGCCGTCAAAACTCAACTGCACGTCCACTTCGACGGTCTGCGTATCGTAATTCGCCACCGTGGCGAATACCGTCACGCGGTCGGGGCTCTCATAGGGGCGCCGCGCCTGCAGGGCGGTGACGGCGACGTTCTGCCGGCTTTGGCCAATACGCTCGTAGACGACATCATCGGGCGCTATGGCCAGGCCGTCCACGTCGGCCAGCCGCCCATCGCTGTAGAGGACCAACCGGGCGGCCGTTCTACGGCCGCCGCCCTCCTCGCCGGCGGATTGGGCGAACGCGTTGGCCACCGTGAGGGCCTGGCTGAGTCGGCTGCGGCCGTGGCCCGATTCGATGGCGTCGATGGCCGCGGCCAGTTGCCGCTTGTCCGAGGTGAAGTTGCACATCACCTTGGCCCGTTCGTCAAACGCGACGATCATCGCCTGATCCCCGGTCTCCCGCAGGCCGAACGTCGCCCGGGTGCGCAGGGACTCGACGAACAGCCGGGCACGGCGCTTGGCCTCGGCGAGTCGGCTGGGCTCCACGTCGGTGGCGCTCATGCTGGCCGAGCGGTCGATCAGCAGCACGTAGCGCCGCCCCGCACCGGAGACCATCGACAGGACCGGCCCGGCCAGGGCCACCAGGATCATCGCCAGGGCCAGCAGTTGCAGCAGAAGCAGGAGATTACGCCGGAGCCACTGAAACGGCGCGTTGACCTGCAGGTCCTGAACCGCCCGCTTCCACAGCAGCGTGCTGCTGACCGGCTGGGCGAGGCGCTTGAGCTTCAGGAAATACAGCGCCAAGAGCAGCGGCACACTGATCGCCGCCGCCAGCAGACCCGTGATGGGCGTGACCCATTCCATGCGCTATCGTGTCCCCACGTTTTGCCTTCTGTTCATGGCGTTCCTATGTCGTCGGGTTCTCACCGCACCAGGCGGATCCGCCGCAGGGTGTTGAGCACCATCTGTTCCACCGGCGTGCCGGTGTTGGCCAACGCATACGTTGCTCCGCGCCGGACGCAGAAATCCTTCAGGCCGTTGCAGTAGGCCGCCAGTGTCTGCTTGTAGTATTTCAGCAAGGCCGCGCTGACGGTGATCTCGGAGGCGTCGGCGTCCTCCACGTCCACGAGTTTCAGATCTCCGGCCAGCTCCGGTTCGAGCTCGGTCGGGCTGAGTGTTTGGACGGCGTAGACCTCGTAATGTTCCCCAATCAGACGGCGCAGGCCCGTCTCGTAGCCTTCCTTGAAGAGAAAATCGCTCAGTACGATGATCACGCTGGTGCCGACGCGCGTCGCCGCGGCCTGTCGGCAGGCCTTGTCGAAATCCGAGGCGCCCCCAGCCTCGGTATCCAGGAGTACCTCCGCCAGGCGGGCCACGTGCCCACGGCCCCGGAGGTTCGACACCTCGGCCACGATGCCGTCGCCGAACAGGCTGATGGTCACGCGGTTGTTGCCCACCAGGCCGATATAGCCCAAGGCCGCGGCCAACCGCCGCACGTAGCGATCCTTGTCGCGATCCGGCTCGGCAATCGAAGCACTGGCGTCGACCAGCAGGTGCACCGTTAGATCCTGTTCCTCCAAAAACAGCTTGATGAAGAGCTGATCGAGCCGTCCGTAGATGTTCCAGTCCACGAACCGCAGGTCGTCGCCGACGACGTAGCGCCGGTGATCGGCGAATTCGGTGCCCTCGCCGCGCCGCTTGGAGCGACGCTCGCCGCGGAGCTTGCCGCGAAGGGCCCGGTGGCTCAGAATATCGAGCCCATCCAGCCGCGCCATGAAGGCCGGGTCCAACAGGTCCCGCAGGGTTCGGCGTGTTTTCGATTCCGTGGTCGTCATCGGATGATAGCCTTGCACGATATTCCAGGGTGCGGGCGCAACGGTGGCTTGCGGCCGCTCGGTCTTGCCGGGCTCTCCTTTTCAGACGCGTTTCGTCGCACGTTGTGATCTCCCTGTCTTTCGATCTTCGTCGCCTCGGCCCGGTCAGCCGGGAATGGATCAGACCTTTCGCAGGTCCTCTTCCAGGGCCTTGGGCAGGGTCTCCAGGATCTCGTTGAGCACCTGGTCGGGCTCGATGCCCTCGGCCTGCCCTTCAAAGTTCAGCAGGATCCGGTGTCGCATCGCCGGCAGATACGAGGCAACGACGTCGCCGAAGCTCACGTGATATCGCTCATCCAGCAGGGCCCGCACCTTGCCCGACAGGATCAGGGCCTGCACGCCGCGAGGCGAGGCGCCGTATCGCACGAAACGAGTGGTCACGTCCGGGGCGAACTCGCCGCCGGGATGCGTGGCCAGCACCAGACGCACCGCGTAGTCCTGCACGTGCTCGGCCACGGCGACGCGCTTGACCAACTGCTGGGCCTCGAGAATCTGGTCGGCCGCGATGATGGCCCGGGCCTGCGGTTCGGCGGCGGTAGTGGTGCGATCGAGAATGACCTTCAACTCCTGCCGGTTGCTGTACGGCACGAGCAGCTTGAAGAAGAACCGGTCGAGCTGCGCTTCCGGTAACGGATAGGTCCCTTCCTGCTCGATGGGGTTCTGCGTGGCCAGCACGAGGAACGGTTCGGGCAGGGCGTGCCGCGTGCCGCCGCTGGTGACGGCGTGCTCCTGCATGGCCTCGAGCATGGCCGATTGCGTCTTGGGCGTGGCGCGGTTGATCTCGTCGGCCAGGATGATCTGTCCGAAGATCGGACCCGGCTGGAAACGAAACGTGCGATGCCCCGTGGCCGGGTCCTCCACGATCACGTTCGTGCCGATGATGTCGGCGGGCATCAGGTCGGGCGTGAATTGGATCCGCCGAAACTCCAGCGACAGCGCCGCGCCCAGCGTTCGAACCAGTAGCGTCTTGCCGAGCCCGGGAACGCCCTCCAGCAGGACGTGGCCGCCGCAGAACAGGCTGATGAGGACGTTCTCCACGATGGGTTCGTGCCCGACGATCACGCGGCCCACTTCGTTGCGCAGGGCATCAAACATCTCCCGAAATGCCCGGCACTGCTCCTTGACGTCTTGCGATTCGGCGGTCATGGGTCTGTCTCCCGATTCAGGTTTGCTTTTCGTCCCTCTCGCGGCCGTCGCGGTGCAGGGCGCCGCGCTTGGCCTTGAGCAATTGTTGAATGTGCGAGGTCTCTTGCTCGCGCGGGGTCTCGATCGTTGGCGGCGGCTTTCGCTCCGGTTTCGGCGGACGACTCACATCGGTTTCGGGCAGGGTGGAAGGGCCTCGCAGGTCGCTCTCCGACGCCTCGAACCGCGTGCCGGAGCGTTTTTTGAACCGTTGCTGGACGGTCACACGAGTACGTTTGAGCCGCTCGAGCGTGGCGTCACCGGTGGTCTTGACCCGGCGTGTCCGCCACCACGTCGCGACCCGCCGTTGCGCGGCGACCCAGTCGAAGGCGATCCGCCGTATGGCCACGTCCGCCAGGAACAGCGCGATCCACAGCCCCATGAGCCAGGAGGTGAGCGGCAGGAGGGTCTGGGGGAACTTCAGCCCGGCGGGGTCGAACAGGTCGGCCTCGGTGCCCAGTTCGATGACCCGGCCATCGGTGAGCCGGGCGATCTCTTCGAGCAGGGGGGCGTTGTCGCGCAGGTCGCGAAACTCCGGGGCGAAGGGCACCGTCACCGGGCTTTGCACCGACTGAATTGTCTCATCGGCCCCAACCTTGCGATAGCGCAAGTTGACGACGTAGCTGCCCGGCTGCTGGGCGGTAAAGCGTCCCTGGTATTGTCCCGGGCCGGTCTGCGTCAGCGGCAGGGGATCGATGGCCATGTCCGGCCCGATGACTTGGGCCTCGATCTGGGCCAGTGGGATCGAGCGGCCCTGCGGATCAGCCGCCTCGACGATGACGGAGATATCGCGGTCCTGGGCATCGACGAACACCTCGCAATCGGTGGGCTGGGCGGGCTTGCCCACCCAACGCACGACCTGTTCCCAAAAGCGGTCGTATCCCGACCAGGCAAGCCAGCGGGCGGCCCAGCGGCTGTCGATGGAGCTGGTGAAGGCCACACACCGCCCCAGGCCCGCCTGGCACGAGGCCAGAATCGGATCGCCCTGTTCGCTGGCGAACAGGATCTGGCTGAACCCTCCCTTCGGCCCGGTCAGGACGTAACCGTCCAACGGGGGTACCGCCGACACCCCGCGAACGATGTCGCTGAGGGCATAGACCAGTTGAGGCGTGAACGTTTCCTCGTAGATCAGGGCGCGTCGGACGACCTGGGCCTCCTTGACGAAGATCTGCGGCAAACGCGTCGGATCGAGGACCGGGTAGAACCGCCCACGGGTCAGGCCGGCGATGGTCTGGAGCAGGGCGAAGTCCGCGTCGTCGCCGACGGCCACGGTCGAGACCGTGATGTTTTGTTGGGCCATCTGCTGGGCGACGGGCCGGCAATCCGCACCGGCCGTCTGGCCATCGGTCAGCAGAATGACGTGCCGGATGGAGGTGTCCGTTTCCTGCAGCGCCTCGGCGGCGGCCACCATCGCCGGATGCATGTCGGTTCCACCGCCTCCGCCCAACGTGCGAATCTCGGCGGCGATCGCGGCCTTGTCGGTCGCCAGCGTCATGGGAACGATCCATTCGGGCGCAGTGTCAAAGGCGACGACGCCGACCAGGTCCTTCTCACTGAGCAGCCGCACGGCGGCGATCGCCGCGGATTTGCACATCTGAAGTTTCAGACCCGCCATGGATCCGCTGTGGTCGATGACCAGCACCAGGGCGGCCTTGGGCATCTGTTTCTTCTGGGGCGGATCGCAATCCACGGGCAGGACCTCGGCCAGGGCCGAACCGATCCAGCCGCCCGCACCAAACGATTGCGGTCCTCCGACCATGACCAGGCCGCCCCCGAGCGCCGTCACGTATTGCGTGAGCATCTCCTGCTGGGCGAATGTCAGGCGGGATGCATCCACATTGCTCAGGATCACGGCGTCGGTGTCCATGAGTCGGGTCAGATCGGAGGTGAACTCGTCGACGGGTACATACCGCGCATCCAGATCGGCCCCCCGAAGGACGTCGGCCAGGCCGGGTCCCGTTTCGCCGTCGGTGTCGGACACGATGACGTGGCCCGGTCCCGCGATGTAGGTCAGGGCGGTGGCGCGGTTATTGGGCTGAACGCGGTCTTCGTCGGGATTGTCGGCGATGAACTCCGCGGTGAATTCGTGAATGCCCCGCGTGGCAATGGGCAGAGAGACGGTGTGGACACTTGTCCCACCCTGGAGAATCACCGGGGCGCCGACGCCGTCCGAATCCGGATCCAGGTCGATGGGGGCGCCGTTGACATACAGGGCGATGCGTCCTGCGATCGGCCCGGTGCTGCTCAGCACGAAACGCAGTGGGACGGTCTGCCCGGCCCGCAGGCGCGTCGGCGCGACCAGGCGTCGGAAGACGACCTCCCGCTCATACTCGTAGCGCATGGGCACCACGTCGATGGGGATGTTGTTGCCGGCGGCCAGTCGCGCCGCCTCCCGCAGGTCGCCGGCGGTCTGGTTGCCGTCACTGAGCAGCACGATCCGGGTCGCCGAATCGGGCGGGGCGATCGCCATGGCCATTTGGATCCCGTCGGCCAGTCGGCTTTGAGTGCCCTCGAGCGTGGTGTTGCGACGCCGGATCTTCATGTCCGGAGTGCCCAGCGTACTGATGCCGACGCTCTCGGCCACCTCAACGACGGCCAATCGGTGGCGGGCCTCCACCTCGGTGACGTCCTCCGGGTTCCTCTCGGGCAGCAGGTCCTCCAGGTAGGCCAGTCCCTGCTCGGCCTGCTCCGTCGGGATGGACCGGCTGCGGTCGATCACCGCGATGACGGTGACCGTCTCATGCATGCGGGCCAGGACCAGGCGGGCCAACAGCAGCACGAGAGTGAGCATGACAAGGCACCGCAGGACGATCGCCCCCCATCGTCGTACGGGACCGAGCGCGACCATGTGCCGCCACCCCAGCCATATGATCGGCACGATCAGCAGCAACGCCACCAGCCAGACCGGCCGATCCAGGTAGAAAACAAACGCGCTGGCGGTCATGCTCGTCATATCCTGGTCCGCGGGTCAGCGTCAAAAGAGATACCGGCGGGCAGGCCGGCGGCGACCCGTCTGCAACCTCCTTTGTTGCATCCTGTTCATGGCGAGTCGCTCACGTTTTTGGCATCAATTGTATCGGTCGGGGCTCGACCGTCAGGGACTTACCGGTGTCTCGGACGGTTCGGCCGTGGGGGCCTCGGCTTCGAGTCGGCTGAAGTACTGCCTGACCGATTCGGCGTACTTGCGCGGGATTTCGTTGTTGGTCACCGCCTCGGCGGCCAGGTCCCGCCCGGCGCGGACCACCTCGTGGTAGTCGCGCTGGGCCTCACCCTTGATCTGTTCTCCCTTGAAGTAGAAGCTGGCCACGATCGGCCCATCCTGGTTCGGCGACCGGACGCCGGACAATTCGGTCGGCGCGGGCCCCTCCGAGGGTGTGCCTCGTGTGCGGGCAGGTGGGCCCAGACCGGCACCGCGACCGGGACGGCTGAAAGCCGCCCAGGATTGTCGGCTGCCTTGCCCTCCGAGGCCTTGCCCGAGGCACTGGCCTGCCGCGTAGAGCTGTTGAATCATCGCGTCGGTTAGTTGCATCTGGTCCGCCAAGTCGCCGAGTTGGGCGGCCTGGCCGACCAACGCCGCCAGATCGTCACCGGTCATCATCGCACCCGCAGATGCGGCATTCAGCGCCTGGGCGAACTGTCCGGCCCGCTGCCCGGCTCCCTGGCACGCTGAAGCCGATTGCACCAGTCGGGCGATCTGCGCTTCACTGAGGTTCATCTTCTCCAGGGCCTGGCGAAGCTGAGCGGGGTTCATCTGGGCCAGCGACTTGTCCAGGCCGAGCTTCTGCAACTCCGCCTCCAACTGGCTTTTCTGATCGGCCAAGGCCTGCAGTTGCCGGGCCATCTGCTGCAATTGCGCCGAGAGCTCCGCCTTTTGCGCATCGCTCAGGTCACCGGCCTCGATCTGCTCCTGAAGCTGCCGCAGCAGGTCCGCCGCCTGCGAGAACTCCCCCTTGGCCAGGGCCTGTTGAATCCGCCGCAGGGCGTCGTTCGGCGCCGGCTGCAACTGCTTGAACATCTCCTGCATCAGCTCGAGCGAGTCCATCTGCTGATCGGCCTGCAGTTGTTTGAGCTGGTCGGCCAGACTGTTGAGCTTTCGGATAGCCTGACGTTTGAGTTCGGGTGGCTGCAAGGGGGCCTCGGCCTGCTTGGTCAACTCCTCCAGTTCCTGGGCCAGCTTCTCATCGCCCAGTTGGCGTGCCGCCTGCTCGAGGGGCTTGACGGTTTCGACGATCGCCGTCTGTGCGGCCTGGCGTTCTTCGACAGCCTTCTGTTCCTGTTCCTTGGCGTGCAGGCGCCCCAGCAGGTCCGTCTGTGGCAGCCATAATCCTGTTCCGATCACGACCGCCCAGACCACGATGGCGTAGACCCATCGACGATCGGGTCGAACGGGGAATTGCTTGTCGATTGTCACGTCCTGGGCTCGCTGGCGGGCCTCGGCGCAGGCGGCTTGGGCGAACGGATCATCCCGCCCGGCCAGGGCCAGACAACTGCTGAACCGCTCCTTGAGACCCAGACGTTCATCGACGAGCACGGCGACCTGCATCCGGGTGGGTCTCTTAAGCCACCACAACGTTGCCAGCACCGCCGCGACCAGGCCCGCGGCCACCCAGCCGGACGTCGGCCAGCTCAGTGCGAGCCCTAGAAGCTTATGGAGTAACACCACGCCGAGTGCCGCGACGCCCGCCACGGCCAGCACCCGCCCGGTCAATTCCAGCAACAGGTTCACGCCGCAACGAACCCGGGCCCGTCGCAGGGCATGCTCGAAGTCCTTCTTCATAGCCGCATCCTTTCCTCAACCGGTCGCGCCATCGGTCCAGGCACACCGATGTGGCATTCAATATCATACCGCCCTCCACCAGAATCAGGCAATTCTCTTTCCGGCAAATCTCCAGACGTACGCACGCCGATTTTGTTACGCGTGAGAAAGTCCGGTCATTGGTCTATGGCACGCATTCTGAGCGTCTCCCATCAGCCGGGCAGACGGATGGCCGATTTCGGCTGGAACGTATCGAACGCATCGTCTGGGCATTCTACGCCCCACAGCCGGGCCTTGTTCGCCGGGGTTCGGGGCGTCCGGCTGCGTCCAGCCTTGAAGAAGGGCCGGTCAGGGGTTATGTTGCTGTGGTTGCTGCAACCGACGATGAAGGGGCCGACGCATGCGAAGAACGACGTTTACGTTGTGTTGCTGTGCTTTAATGATCGTGGGGGGGTGCCGTCGGCCTGTCCAGGCCAAGGAGGCCAGACTCTGGGAGCCGGTGGAATGGGAGTTCGAGAATCTGACCTGCGCGGGCAATCCCTTTGATTTAGTGGCCAAGGCCGCCTTTGTCCACGAACAGACCGGTCGTCGGATCGAGACCGAATTGTTCCATGAGGGCGGCCGCACGTGGAAGCTCCGATTCACGGGGACGGAGACGGGACCGTGGCGTTTTGCCACGGCCAGCGACGATCCGGAACTGAACGGTCTTACAGGGGATGTCCACGTGCTCCCGAATCCGGGCGCGGCCGGCTTTGTGACGAATCTCGGCGGCAAATGGGGCCGGCTGGGGACGGGCGAGGCCTTTGTTCCGCAACTGGTGATGTACTGCGACCCGATCGAGCTGGCTCGCGATCCCGCCCGGATCGACGCGGACATTCAGGAGTTCCTCGTCGAGCATGGGTTCAATGGATTTCACATCGCGGTCTTGTGTCGTTGGTTCGATCTGGACAAGACCCGCTCGGATGAGCTGCCGGCCGATCCGAACCCGGACCCTCGGACGTTTGAGGTGATCGAGTTGTTGCTGGAGAAGGTCCACGCCGCGGGCGGCATGGTGCACATCTGGGCCTGGGGCGATGAACAGCGACGCATGACACCCGTGCGGTGGGGTCTGAACGGCAAGGTGGACCGACGGCTGCAACGGTACATCTGTGCGCGATTGGGCCCGGTGCCGGGCTGGTCGATGGGCTACGGTTTTGATCTTCAGGAATGGGTCCGGCCCGATGACCTACGACAATGGCACGCGTACATGCACGAGCACCTGGGCTGGCCCCACCTGCTCGGTGGCCGGGCGCCCGACCTGGAGCAGATATACGATGGCCTGGATTATTCCTCCTATCAGCAGCATCGACCCACCTACGACACGTACGTCAAAGGCATCGAGCAATTTCCGGATAAGCCTACCTTCTTTGAGGACCGGTTCCGCGTGCGGGTAAACGTTTACCCCGACAAGGACTACGACTTCGAGATGACCCGCCGGGGATTGTGGCATTCGACGATGGCCGGCGGGGCGGCCAATATCTGGGGCAGTCTGCTGGACCCCCGGCCGGATGGCATGTCGCACCCGTATCCGAACAAGGAGCAGATCCGTACCTGGTCGGAGTTTTGGAAGGGGCGGTTCAAGAAGGAGATGATTCGCGATAACCGGCTGACCGACGGCGTGTGCCTCAAGGTTCCCGGCCGGTTGATGGTCTTTTACAAGGAGGATACCGACGTCATTCGGGTGAACCTCGCCGAGCTTCACGCCCCGATTCGCGGCGTGGCCGTGGATACCCGCAAGGCCTACCGGGAGATAAACCTCGCGGATCTCTTCCCCGGTCCGGAGCAGACCTTCAGGGCGCCGAACCGGTCGGACTGGGTCGTGGCCGTGGAAGGGCGGTTTGTGCATCAAAAAGTCGTGAGCGATTCAAGCGAGCCGATCCGCCGATGACATCCGATCAGCGAGGTCGAAGCGATCTTTCCTGTCTTGACCGGCGCGGTACCGTTGGGCTACAATTGTGGCGTTTTGTACAGGTTGGGCAGGTGAAATCTGATTCTATTCGGAGGTTCGTATGAATCGCAGGGCATTTCTCGCATCCAGCATCGCCGCCGGCAGCACGCTGAGCGTCGGGCTCTCTCCCGTGGCGGCCCAGTCGGGATCCAACGCCGCCAAGTTCAAACTCCGCTACGCCCCGGACCTGGGTTGCTTTCGGGCACACGTGGGCGGCGATCCCATTGAGAACATCAAGTTTGCCGCGGATCAGGGGTTTCGCGCGATGTTTGACAACGGCCTGATGGGCAAGCCCGCTGACCTGCAGGAGAAGATCGCCGCCGAGATGGCCAGGCGCGACATGAAGCTGGGGCCCTTCGTGCTGCTGGCGAATTTCGGCGACTCGGATCTGATGGTCGGCAAGAAGGAAAGCATCGACGCTTTCCTGGGCCGCGTCAAGGAGGGCCTGGAGACCTGCAAACGCACGGGTTGTGCGTGGATGCTGGTCGTTCCCGGCAAGGTCGATCAACGGCTGGAGGTCGAATACCAGACGGCCAACCTGGTCGACGCCCTGCGGCGGGCGTGCGAGATCGTGGAGAAATCCGGCGTCGTCATCGTGCTGGAACCGCTCAACCGCCGGGACCATCCCGGGCAGTTTCTGTATGGGATTCCACAGACGTTCCAGGTCTGTCGCGCGGTGAACCATCCGTGCTGCAAGATCGTGAATGATCTGTATCACCAACAGATCAGCGAGGGCAATCTGATTCCCAACATCGACCGGGCCTGGAGCGAGATCGCCGCGTTTCACATCGGTGACAACCCCGGCCGTCGGGAGCCGGGCACGGGCGAGATCAACTACAAGAATGTCTTTGCCCATATCCACCGCAAAGGCTACGATGGTGTGTTGTGCTGCGAGCACGGCAAGAGCAAGGGCGGCAAGGACGGCGAGATCGCCTTCGTTGAGGCATATCGCTGGGCCGACAGTTTCCAGACCTGACCGCGCCTGCCGGCACGATGAACGATTACATGGATGGCGAAAAAAGGAGTCCGAGTATGGCAAGGAACACGTGCATCGCGGGTCTGGTCGTGGCGGGCCTGGTGGCCCTGACGCTCGTCGGCTGTGCCCGTCAGGAGCTGTTCAACGGCAAGACGTTTTCGGGGTGGACCGCCCACGTGGATGAGCCGGGCGTCGACCCCTGGTCGATCTGGTCGGTGCGGGACGGCGTGATCCACTGTGCGGGCGTGCCGAATGGGTACATCCGGACGGTGGATACGTTCAGCGATTTCCGACTGCATTTGGAATGGCGATGGGTCAACAATCCGACCAACAGCGGTGTTCTCCTGAGGGCCAGCGGCCCCGACAAGGTCTGGCCCCGCTGCATCGAGGCCCAGCTCAAGGCAGGCAACGCCGGCGACTTCGTCCTGATCGGACACCCCGGCATGACCGTCGATGGCGTGCGCTACCAGGATGATGAGAAGATGTACGTCGTCGTCCCGCGCAAGGACGCCGGCAAGCCGATCGAGAAGCCCGCCGGCCAGTGGAACACCTACGATATCGAGTGCATCGGGCGGACCATCAAGGTGTGGGTCAACGGCATGCTGCAGAACGAGGCCATCCGCGTGACCGACACGCAGGGCTGGATCTGCCTGCAGTCGGAGGGTTCGCCCATCGAATTTCGCAATATCTACGTGGAGCGGCTCGACTGATCGGTGTCGCAAAAAGATGCGATTTCCGCGGTTCGTTGCGGGAATCCGCGTTCGTCAATCGTCGGAACAGACAGGGGCCGTGCGTGCGGCGTAATCGTCGCTGGCCCCGGCGCTTTCGGAGGGAAAGGGCATGCGTACAAGGGGTATCTCGCGTCGTGATTTTGTCAGGGCCTCGGCGGTAACGATGGCTGCGACGGTGGCCCCCGCGGGGCTTCACGCCGCCGGGGCGGAGCGTCTACGGGTCGGCCTGATCGGTTGCGGGGGGCGGGGCATCGGGGCGGCCGCCGACTGCCTCAACGCGGACCCGGCCGTTGAACTGATTGCCATGGGCGATCTCTTTGAGGACCGGCTGAAGGGCGCATGGGGCCAGTTGAAGAAGGACTTTGCGGATCGCGTCCGGGTGACGCCGGAGACGCAGTTCACCGGTTTCGACGCGTACCAAAAGGTCATCGCCACGCCCGGTGTCGATCTGATCCTGCATGCCGCCCCGCCGGGATTTCGGCCGATTCATCTTCGCGCGGCGATCGAGGCCGGCAAGCACGTGTTTATGGAAAAGCCCGCCGGCACGGACCCGGCCGGGATTCGCTCCGTGATCGAGAGCGCCGCCCTGGCCGAGCAGAAGGGCTTGAGCATTGTCGCGGGCACACAGCGGCGACACCAATGGCATTACGTCGATCTCATGAAGCGCATCCACGACGGCGCGATCGGGGAGATCCGCGCCGCTTATGCCTACTGGAACGGTGGCGACATGATCGGCTACTGGAAGTGGTGGGAAAAGGCCTCCATGAGCGACATGGAGTGGCAGTGCCGTTCATGGCCGTGGTTTGTATGGACCAGCGGCGATCACATCGTCGAGCAGCACGTACACAACCTCGACGTCGTCAACTGGGCCCTCGGGACGCTGCCCGTCTCCTGCATGGGCATGGGCGGCCGGGCGGTGCGGACGCAGGGGAACATCTGGGACCACTTCGCCGTCGAGTTCGAATACCCCGGCGGCGTTCGCGTGCTGAGCATGTGCCGACAGATCAACGGATGCACCGACCGGGTCAGCGAATCCCTCGTCGGCACCAAGGGCCGCGTCTATACCGACTCCAGCGTGGGGCGCATCGAGGGCCCGAACGCGTACCAGTATAACGGTGCGAACCCCAACCCCTACGTTCAGGAGCACAAGGACCTGATCGAGGGGCTGCGAAAGGGCGCGCCGCTCAACGAAGGCAAGCGCGTCGCCCAGAGCACGCTGTGCGCCATCATGGGACGCATGAGCGCCTATACCGGCCGGGCCCTGCGGTGGGATTGGGTGCTCAAGGCCTCCAAGCTGGATCTGGTTCCCAAGAGCTTTGAGTTCGGATCATTCCCGGCCAGGCCCGTGGCCGTTCCGGGTCAAACGCCACTGGTGTAAGCGGCACAACCGGTGACCGAGAAGTGAAATCGCTTGGTTAGGTAAGGAGCATACGGATGAGTCAGAGTGGTGTATCACGAAGAGGTTTCCTGAAGGCGTCGGCCGCGGCGGTGCCCGTGGTCGCGGCCATCAACGCGACGGGCGTGTACGCGGCCGGCGATGACGTGCTCAAGGTGGCTCTGATCGGCGCGGGCGGGCGCGGCAGCGGCGCGCTGGACAACTTCATCTCCGCGGCGAAGCGGGCGGGCCTTCAGACCAAGGTCGTCGCCATCGCCGAGGTCCAGAAGGATCGCGCCGAGGGCAACGCACGCAAGCACAATGTGCCGATGGACCACGTCTTCACCGATTTCTCGGGCTATAAGAAGGCCGTGGCCACCGACGCCGACTACGTCATCCTGGCCGCCAGTCCGAACTTCCGGCCCCCACATCTGGAGGCGGCGGTCCGGGCCGGCAAGCACGTGTTCATGGAAAAGCCCGTGGCCGTCGATCCCCCGGGGGCGCGTCGCATCATCGCCGCTGGCGAACTGGCCAAGCAGAAGGGCTTGGGCATCGTCGCCGGGACGCAGCGGCGTCACGAGAAGCCCTATCGCGAGACCGCCGACAAGATCGCGCAGGGGGCTCTGGGGCGCATCATGTCCGCGCGGGTGTGGTGGTGCGGCGGCCGTCTCTGGTACCGCGGCCAAGGCGCCAACGAGAGCGACGCCATGTACATGGTGCGCAACTGGGTGAGCTTCACGGAGATGAGCGGTGACCACATCGTCGAGCAGCATGTGCACAACCTGGACATCGCCAACTGGTTCATCGGTCGGCCGCCCGTATCGGCGCTGGGCTTCGGCGGCCGTGCCCGTCGCAAGACCGGCAACCAGTTTGACTTCTTCAGCGTCGATTTTGACTACGGCGATGATGTCACCGTGCACAGCATGTGTCGCCAGATCAGCGGCTGCTACGATCGGGTGGCCGAGTACATCGTCGGCACGAACGGCGCGACGTGGGGCAACGGCGGCAGTTTCAAGATGATCGAGCCCAAGAGCGTGCAGGTCGGAAAATATCCCGAGGGCAACCCCTACGAGGTGGAGCACTTCGATCTGATCAACAGCGTTCGCGAGGGCAAGCCGCTCAACGAGGCCCAGGCGGTCGCCGAGGCGACCATGGCGGCGATCATGGGGCGCATCAGTGCGTACACCGGCCAGCTCGTGCGGTGGAGCGATTGCATGAGCAACACCAACTCGCCGTACTACAATCTGACCTGCACTCCGACCGCCGAGGACTTCGAAAAGGGCGACGTGACCGCTCCTGAGGACGACGTGGTGGCTGTGCCGGGCAAGGATTGACCCAACGCCCCGCGGGATCGCAAGGGGCGGATATAACACTCAACCAGATCGGGTTCCCTTTGATGTCGAAAGGGACCCGATTTTTTTTCGGCTTTTCACAGGGGGGTGCGAACGGGCAGTACTGCCGCCCAGAGGATTTTCGGACCATGTTTTATTCTTGTCCAGATTGACTGTATCCTGGCCACATGCTCGAAAATTCGTTAACATGGGAAACGCAAGTCGGGGAAAAAGGTTTGCGGCAATGGGTGGGAAATCTGAAGCGTCTTGCCTGGAGAGCCGAAGACAGGTCTAGGGACCGGGTTCTTATCGAACATCCGTCGTAGGGGTCCGTAGCGGTCATAAGTGGTCGAGGGACCGACGAAGATCGGTCTTGGCGCGGCCGCCAAGGTGGTTTTTTTGACAAAGGCGGCGGTTGTGGTAGGCTTTACAGTGAAAAACGACCTCGTCTTTGGGGAGTACCGATCATGAAACGTAGAGGATTTGGCCTGATTCTGATCGCGTCTCTCGTGGCGTCCGCCGTCGCCGGGCGTTATGTTCCCACCCAATACCCTCAGACCACGGCCGTCTTGCAGGTGCTGTACGGCGACGCCGTCCGCAAGGAGCACACCTTCCTCGCGTATGCTGCCGGCGCCGACAAAGAGGGCAGCGAGCCGATGGTCGCCTTGTTTGCCGCCTTGGCCCGCTCGCAGGGTGTGCTGGCCGAGAACGCACGATTCCTGTTGGCCGAGTTTGATGTCGAAGCCGAGGCGCCACTGATGAATGGCGTCAGCGTGGGGGAGACGCGGCACAATCTGGAGATCACCACCAATATCGCCCTGGCCAAGCTGGATGACCGTTACAAGGTCTTCCTGGACATGATCCGTGCCGAGCGGAACGCCGAGGCCATGGCCGAGGTGCAGGCGGTATGGGACATTAAGAAGCGACAGCGCGAGGTCGTGCAGAAAGGGCTCAGCGCCACCGGGCTGCTGGGCTGGACCGCGAAGCTTCCGCAGGACTACTGCGTGTGCTCCGTTTGTGGTTACATCGTCGCCGAGGGTGACGCGGGGACGCGATGTTCCTACTGCAACACCGAGGGGATCGAAAACGAAGTCGTGGCTTCGGAGTGGAGGGTTTTCTGGGGATTAGCTCAGAACACGACGCTGGACGACGCCCAGCGGGCGGCGGCCAGGCGATTCTACAGGCTGGTGGCCTCTCAGCGCGTGGGCGTGGCCGGGAACCCCGGTTCGGCCCTGTTGGGAAGCGATGCCTATCAGAGGTGGGGTCTGGGGACCGGCGGCGGTTTTTGCGATGAGGAGAAGGCGTACATGGCCGCCGTGCCGCTTCTGGCACGGGCCTGGGAGGCGTACCAGGCTATTGATCTGGGCGAACTCAGCGAGAACGAGAAGCAGTATGTCGCTCGGATGCACACGAAATATGGCCAAGGTCCTGTCGATCTGCTGAAGCTGCGTGAAAGCGGCGACCTTTCTGGGAAAGTGGCACAGGTGCTGGACATCGTCGAGGCCCTCAGCGGTTCGCTGTACCTGTCCGATCGCGACCTGGTCTTCCTGGAACGCTTCGACCTCGAGTAGCCCGCCGCGCCATTGGGAGGGGCGCTGTGAGGTCGGTGATCCACAGTAAACGAGCCAGGTGAAGGCCTTCCAAACCGGTGATTGGGGGCTTTTCCTGAGAGGGGTTTCATTCCGGGGGATGCGGTCGTTGTAGGCGCACACCTTCCTGATATGACACCGGTGCGGCCACGGATCGGCACATTTTACAGTCCGCATCCCGTGTGGACCTGGCCGCCGGGGTTCCTCACCGATGTAACCCGCCTGGAATTCCGTCTGTGAAGGGGTGTCATCTGCTTGACAAGGTCCGGTTCCATAGTCAGAATGGCATTCGGTCAAGAGGTCTCGTATGAAAGGAGGACTATGGGACGGGCGGCACTCATCCTGATTCGTGGCTTGGTCTACGCGGTGGTTTTGCTGGCGGCATGGATGCTCGTGTATGGGACCATTTCAATGTACATAAAACATCCTGAACTTGTGGCGGGTCTCCTTGTGGCCGGTGTCCTTATTGCCGGGTATTTGACGGCGGCCGAGGAGAGTCGGGCCGGACAAATGGTGCTGATCGCCGATACCCTGTTTCTTGCCGCTCGAGAATGGGGTTCAGATGCAGATCGCTGTGCGTTCAACGAGTTGGTAGGCAAGTACCGCCGGCCGAACGGCGCGTTCAAATCCGTTTCTCGCCAAGCCCTGCATGGCTTGAGGCGGGAGGCCATGTTCTTCGTCGCCGACCGTTTTGGCACCGACAAAGCGCTGGCCCTTTTCTCGGCACATGCTCTCCGCGATACCGAGTTGGCAATAGACCGGACTCCGTTCTGAGAACCGCGAAAGCGACGAAGGGCCGGTTATCACCGTTGGCGCAGATGACGGAGGATGTCCCAATAGGCACCGCGGGCGCCGGCGGCGATGGCATCCACGAGTTCCGTGTTCGCGTTATAGTTGTGATCTTCGCCTAGCGGCTCGGTGTCGATGGCCTGTCCGGTGTCGGACATCGGCGCGAAAAACCGCTCATCGGCGCCGATCCGGTCCCGCACAAGGCCGGCGGCGTCATCCCCCAGCGCCGGGCTGATATAGAACGTCGGCTGCACGAGGTCCACCGGTCCGTCGTAGCGGCGTCGCAGACCGGGCAGGGTCTCCAGCGGCCCGCGGTGGGCCAGCCTCCGCGTCACGGGCGTACCCGGATACAGTCGCAGTCCGCAGCCGGCGCCCACGCAATCGGGATCGATCCGTTTGAAGAACTCGATGCTTTCGGTCACGGTCTGCGGCGTCTCGCCCGGCCCGCCCAGCAGCAGGTCCAGCATCACGCGAATCCCGTTCTCGCGGCATAATTGCACCGCGCGTGCCAGGTCCGCCTGTCCGTGCGGCTGGCGGTAAGTCCGCAGCATCGTTGTGCTGGCCGAATCGCTGGTGAAGTTGATCCCCACGCAGCCCGCCCGTCGCATGGCCGCGGCCAAGTCCGCATCGAAGGGCACGACGGCCAGATAGGCGTACCACCGCAGCCGGTCGCCCAGCCCCCGGCGTTCGAACGCCTCGCAGATCGCCAAGGCGTGGGCATACGGGATGTTGAATTCGGCGTCGCACGTGTGCAGTACGTCCACGCCTTGTCTCAGAAGCGACTCCACTTCGTCGGCGACCTCGTCCGGGTCACGCAGACGCAGGGTCCGACCCTTGGCCAGCGGGTCGGCGCAGTAGACGCACCCTCGGTCGCAGCCCCGCTTGGTCTCAAAGCCGATCTGTCCGCCCCGCGCGAAGTAGGTGGCGTTGTCCACGAGGTCCCGGTGTGTGCTGACCTTTGGCGACGGCGGCCAGGCGGGGTCGTTTTCATACCAACGATTCTCGCGTCGCCAGATCAATCCCGGCACCTCGTCGAGCGGCTCCTGTCCCCTCAGCGCGCGGTACAGCCGCACCAGGGCCTGCTCTCCGTCGCCGACGATGCCGAAGTCCGCACCCACCCGGTCGAGGACGGGCTTGCGAAAGATCGAAAACGCCACGCCACCCACGCAGATCGGCGCATCGCAGCACCGGCGCACGCGATCGACGATGTCCCGAAGGTCGGGTACGAACCACTGGGCGCTGGGCCAGAAGCAGTCATCGGCGTTGCGAAAGGACAGGCCCACCAGCACCGGATCGCCCTCGGCCAGACCTGCCTGTAACGTTGCGGCCGGGTCCTCGGCGAGGCCGAGGTCGATCACCCGCACGGCGATTCCGGCGTCGCGGGCCGCGGTGGCGACGTACTCCAGCCCGACCGGCGCGATCGGTGGTTGCATCGTGTTCGTGTTGACCAGTACAAGCATCCCATGCTCCCAACGCGTCTCGGTCGGCCTCGGCGGGCCTACCAGTCCGTTGAAAAACGCACGGTCCACAGCAACGGGCCCTTTTTGTCATTCCCGCGAAAGCGGGAATCCACGCTTTGCGTGCAGAGAGCACACCTCACGTTGAGCGTGGACCCCGGATCAAAGCCTGCCCCGGACTCGATCCGGGGTCCGGGGTGACACTTTTTCAACAGGCTGCTAGTACGGAAAGATCTGGCCGCCATACTGGGCCGCGCTGCCGAGTTCCTCATGTATCCGCAGCAACTGGTTGTACTTGCAGATGCGGTCGGTCCGGCAGGCCGAGCCGGTCTTGATCTGGCCCACGCCCGTGGCGACCGCCAAATCGGCGATCGTGCTGTCTTCGGTCTCGCCGCTGCGGTGGCTCATGACGGCCGTATAGCCGTTGCGCCGAGCCAGGGCGATCGCTTCGAGCGTCTCGGTGAGCGTGCCGATCTGGTTGACCTTGATGAGGATCGAGTTGGCGCAGCCGGTCTCGATGCCGCGGGCCAGACGCTCGGTGTTGGTCACAAACAAGTCGTCGCCGACGAGCTGGCATCGGTCGCCGAGCTTGTCGGTCAGGGCCTTCCATCCGTCCCAGTCATCCTCGGCCAGGCCATCCTCCAGGCTCACGATCGGGTACTTGGCCACCCAGCCGGCCCAGTGCTTGACCATGTCGGCCGAGGAGACCTTCTTGTCGGGCTTCGACTTGAAGAACTTGTATCCCTTGCTGCTCTTGACCCACATCTCCGAGGCCGCCGGATCCAACGCGATGGCGATCTGCTTGCCGACCTTGTAGCCGGCCTTCTTGATCGCCTCCAGAATGACCTCGATGGCCTCCTCGTTGGTCTTGAGCGAGGGGGCAAACCCGCCCTCGTCCCCCACGGCCGTATTATAGCCCTTGGCCTTGAGCACGCCCTTGAGCGTGTGGAAGACCTCGGCCCCCATCCGCAGCGCCTCGGGGAAGCTCTCGGCCCCCACGGGCATGACCATGAACTCCTGGAAGTCCACGTTATTGTCCGCATGCTTTCCGCCGTTGAGGATATTCATCATGGGAACGGGCAGCATGTTGGCGCTGCAACCGCCGATGTAACGGTACAGGGGCAGCTCCGCGGCGGCCGCGGCGGCCTTGGCGGCGGCCAGCGACACACCCAGAATCGCGTTGGCGCCGAGCTTGCCCTTGTTTTCCGTGCCGTCCAGCTCGATCATCAGCGCATCGATCTCCTCCTGGGCGGTGGCGTCCATGCCCAGCACCTCCGGGGCGATGATCTCGTTGACGTTCTTGACGGCCTGGAGCACCCCCTTGCCCAGGTATCGCTTCTTCTTGGTGTCGCGCAGTTCCACGGCCTCGTGCACCCCGGTGCTGGCTCCGCTGGGCACCGCGGCCCGCCCGAATGAGCCGTCTTCCAGCATCACGTCGACTTCCACCGTCGGGTTTCCCCGCGAGTCCAGAATCTCCCGGGCCGTCACATCAACAATCGTCGTGAACATGCGTTTCCCTTTCAGTTTTTCGTTGGTATCCGCCCAGACGCCGAGGCGCTTCGCGGTCAAACCCTTGTGTCCATACCAATCCCTGGTCCGACTCCGGAGCGGAACAGTACACGGTGCTCCCCACGGCGTCAAGGATTCGTTTTCACCTCCATGGGGCCGTGGGACAGCAACTGGACCCCTGGCTTCGCCGGGGGGTCGGTCGTGATCGTGGGATGCGGGTTAATCCGGAGACGGTGCGAGGCATTTTCCCGGAGAACATGGGCAACAACACCGATTGACAGTGGCGATCATCTGGGCATAATAAAGGTCTCACCCTGCTGGAAGCGCCGCCACCGGCGGTGTGTGGGGTCAACAGTCACGGATGAGGGAAGGGAGCAGATGGAAGCACGCGTTGAGAACGGCCTGATTCGAATCGTTATCGCCGACGATCATGGTCTTGTCCGCGATGGGCTCAAGGCCCTGCTGAAACGGCGGGACGACATGGAGGTCGTCGGCGAGGCGGCCACCGGCCAGGCCGCCCTCGATCTGGTGGAACGCTGTCGGCCCGACGTGGCCATCCTGGACGTCATGATGCCCCAGGTGGACGGCATCGAGGCGGCGCGGCGGATCACCCGGAATGGGACCACACGCGTTCTGGGTCTGACCGCCCAGGTGACCGGCGGCGTTATTGGTCGCGCCCAGGAGGCCGGAATCCTCGGCATACTCGCCAAGGAATGCACCTTCGAGGAACTCATCGACGCGGTTCGCGCCGTCGCCCAAGGGCAGACGTATCTGTGCACAAAGACACGGAGCATCATGGCCGAGGATTACCGCTGTGGTCTTAGCGGCGAGGCGCCCGGCGACGAGGCGTCCCTCGACGACCAGGAACGCCTGCTCGTCCAGCTTCTGGCCGAGGGCAAAACCGTCGGTCAGATCGCCCTGCGGTTTAACCGGAGCCCCAAGACCATCGATGCCCGTCGGCGCAAGACCATGGCCAAGCTCGGTATCGACAGCGTCGCCGAACTGACCAAGTACGCCATCCGCGTGGGATTGACGTCCGTCGAGTAGCCTGCTCCCCGGTCAAACGGCGTGATGGATGTCCGTTGGGGCAGGCGGGGGGGGCGACCGACAAAGCCCAAGGTGTGGGCAGTCAAGGTCTAAAAAGTGGGCGCATCCGGGCAATCAAACACGATACTCTTATAGGAATATAGGGGATATTCCCGTAAGGAGAATCAGTAAAAATACCCATGAACGCTCAAGAAGATTCCCCATATGGACGACAACGTAACCGGGGCAGGAGGGTGATGGGAAAGGCCGGCCGTGGATTCACTGTGCAGGGCCTGTTTGAGACACCATGTCGTAGCCGCCGGGGACGTGCAACAGATTTGGGGTGGGGCCGCAAGGATCGGCAGGGAAGGCCGAGCCGACCTTGCGGCGGCAGTACGAACGAAAGGGGAGACACGCGCCTTACCATGCCGGGCCTGCGGTCTATTCTGCGGGCGCGTTGAGGCTCGAACGAATCGGTATTCGGGCTGGCCGGTTGGGCCCGGCGTCCGTATTATGGCGTTTCGCGAATGGAACGCCATCGACGGAGCAGCCCATGCGGATCCTCGCCCTGGAACCCTACTATGGCGGCAGCCATCGGGCCTTTATCGACGGCTGGCGGGCCCACAGTCGGCACGACTGGGACCTGCTGACGCTGCCGGCCACCAAGTGGAAATGGCGCATGCGGCATGCCGCGATCACCTTCGCGGAGGAGTCGGCCCGATGGACCTCGGCCGGGCGGCGATGGGACGTGCTGTTCTGTTCGGACATGCTCAACCTGGCCGAGTTTCGCGGCCTGGTCGACGAGCCTGTCGCGTCCCTGGCCGCCGTGGTGTACTTCCATGAAAACCAGCTCACCTACCCGGTGCGGTTCGAGAGCGAGCGAGATTATCAGTATGCCTTGACCAACTTCACCACGGCCTTGGCGGCGCGGGCCGCGTGGTTCAACTCCGCCTACCACCGCGACAGCTTTCTCGACGCGTTGGCGGCCTTCTTTCGCCGTATGCCGGACTATCGCCCCCTCGTCCAGATCGACCGCCTTCGTGACAAGACCGCCATCCATCCGCCCGGCATCGACCCCTTTGCCCTGCGAACCGGGCGCTCGCCCGGCCCGGCCCGCATCCTCTGGGCGGCCCGCTGGGAGCACGATAAGAACCCGGAGGACTTCTTCGCCGCATTGGACGCCTTGCGACAGCAGGGTCAATCTTTTCGCCTGAGCGTGATCGGCCCGCAATTCCGCGAGACGCCCGCCATCTTTGAAGAGGCCCGCGGTCGTTTCGCCGACTGCATCGACCATTGGGGTCATCAGTCCGATCCCACCGCCTACCGGCACGTCCTCCAGCAGGCCGACGTGGTCGTGTCCACGGCGCGGCATGAGTTCTTCGGAATCGGCTTGGTCGAGGCCGTCGCCGCTGGCGCCCGGCCCCTGGCGCCCGACCGACTGGCCTATCCCGAGGTCCTTGGCCGGCTCACGCAGCCCGACCCACCCGACGAATACCTCTACGATGGTTCCGTGCCAGACCTGGCCGCTCGCCTTACTGAGCAGATCGAGCGGATCGAGAAGGGCCCGCCTGCCCAAGATGTGCTCGCCCGTCGAGCCAACGACGTCTACGCCTGGAATCGCCGGGCCCCGGCACTCGATGACGCCATCGAGGCCGCCGTCGGCGCGGCATAAGTCCAGGCTGTCGCGTCAGGTCCGCCAAGTCAGGCGGGTGGTCTGCCCGTCGAGGTCCATCGGGCCGCCGAGCACGCGCAGGGTAAACGCTCCGCCGTTTGCATCGAGCTCGGCCTGTACCCAGCCGACCGGCATGTTGTTGTCGAAGCTGTACCCGGTGGCGGGCAGGTTAATCAGGTGCAAATCCTCGTGCCGACTGAATCCATAGTGGTGGGAGTGCCCGTAGATGACACCCTTGACCTTGCGGACGCCCGTAAGAATCCGGAACATGCGGTCGACGTCGAGCAGATCGCTGTCGTTGTCGCCCAGGGTATGATGCAGGCACATCAGGGTGGGCCGCTCGTCGCACTCATTCAGGTAGCGGGCCAGCCAGTCTCGTTGGGCCTTGCCCAGGAGGCCCGGCACCTTGTTCACGAAAAACAATGAGTCCAGCAGAACCAAGCGCACGCCGTCGGCCTCGACAATGGTCACGAACTTGCCCGGTACGTTTGCCCGCCTGCCCGGCAGACCGTCGAACACGTTGTGGAACACGCCCCGATCATCATGGTTGCCCATGGCATAGAAGGCCGGGACCGACTTGCCCAGGCCGGCCGTGATCGCCTTGAGCTGCTCGTAATCCCCTTGCAGCCCTTCCAGCCTTGCCAGGTCACCCGCGAAGACCGCCCCGACCGGCTTGCACCTCGCGATCTGGGAGACGGCTTTTCGCAGATTCGCGTGCGGGCCGAAATGGGGGTGTCCGGCGGGTGGTCCCGCCTCCTCTGTGGGGATGTGCGTATCGGCGAGAAGGGCCCACGTCGCGCCGCCCGTTGTCTCGTCGCCGAGGGTGCAATGATCGACGCCGAGAACCAGGCCCGCCGTGCCAAGACTGATCTGCAAGAATCGCCGTCGGTTCATCTCTTCGTATCCTTTCCTGTTTAGGTTGCGGCTATGACCCTGTTGAGAAAGGCCTTCTGTTTGTCACCCCGGACCCCGGATCGAGTCCGGGGCAGGCTTTGATCCGGGGTCCAGATTCGATATAGGGTGCATTCTCCGCGCGTAAAACGTGGATTCCGGCCCGCCAAGGCGCGTCGGCGACTTTCGCGGGAATGACAAGCATGCGCGGTGTTGTTGATTGTGCGTTTTTCAACGGACTGCTACTTGTATTCCGGCATGATGGCCGCCAGCTCGGGTCGTATCTCCCCCGGAATGTACCGGCGAACGAACCAGCCCAAGTCCTCGCCCTCATCAGGGCCATAAAGACGATTGCTTACCTTGAGCTGGTTCTGAAAGATGTAGATTGTGGTTTCATCAACCCATCGGCGTCGTTCAGCATGGCCATCGGCATATCCCATCATCCCGCCGGCATCGTGCAGACAGGACAATGGGTCTCCGTTCCAACGGGAGGCATCGTTCAGGTAGATGCCCCACGTGTTGATGTTATAACCTTGCCCATCCTGTTCCTCGAGGAACGTAAACTTCTTGCCCGGCGTGTGAAACTCATCCATCCGGGTGACCATCGCGTAATACTCCCCCGTGGCCCATCCGTCTCCGATCCCATAGCCGTTGATCACGCATCCCAGCGAGTAGGTGCGATAGCCGCCGATCTCGTCGGGCAGAAAGAACGTCTTTGGCGGACTCAGATGGCGTGTGTCCTGGGGACAATGGTACGGCCGGTGGTCCTCCACGTATGGCCACAACCCTCCCTGCTGCAGGCCACGAATCTTGTCCTCGAGGCAGATGTTGCGAAAGTTGTGATTCTCGTCCTGCGGGAACGCTACGAAATTCTTGACCAGAACCCGGCCAGCCGAAGAACTCCATGCAGGTCGTCTCTGATCCTGCCAGGCATTCCACCATAACGTCCCGCTGCCAACAAGGTTGCCGTCGTTGTCCGCCGCATAGTTGAAGAACGCCCGTCCCAGGACGCACAGATTCGCCATGCACACGGCGGTCTTGCCTTGGCCCCGCGCGTGCGACAGCGCCGGAATAGACACTGCCAGCACGGCCGCCACGACAAGGACGGTCGCCAACAACTCCATCCGGCCGACGGCCCCCCGACCGCATACCCTTCGCATCCGCATCATAATCCTCCTATCGGCGACCCGTTGCATCCCCTCCCTGCAAATATCACCACCTCCACGTACTGAACGGCCCTACGGCCTTTATTATAATCGAAATGACCCGCCCGGAGTCAAGGGTATTCCGGTCCACGCATATCTTTATGTGTGGCGGCGGGTTTGTGAACCTATCGCAGTTCGGGCGGAATCCGGCCGGGAATGTAGTGCCGTTTGGCCCAGAGCCAGTCCCGAAGCTCATTGGGGGGCACGGCCTCTCCCTTGACCTCCTGCGAATCGGAGATGCCGTCGATCATCCGCTTGGCCAGGGCCAGCGTGCTCTTCTCCACCCACTGATGCTTTTCGGCGTGGCCGTCGGCAAAGCCGAACGTGCTTCGGTCGTTGTGCCAGACCGCAAACGGATCGACCCAGTAGGGGTTTCGCAGGTCCATGTTCCAGGTGCGGTGATTCCAGCCATAGCCGTCCATCTCTTCGAGCCAGACGAACTTGTCCGATGGATTGACGAACTCATTGCGTTTGGTGACACGGACCAGGGCTTCGTCGCCGCTGGGGCGCATCGACACCACGGCGCCCAGGGAATAGCTGCGATAGCCGCCGATCCCTCCGCCGGGGCCCTGGGCGGGAAAGATGTAGCGCTTGTCGGAAGGGCAGTGGTACACCTTGTGGCTCTCCATGTACGGCCACATCGCGCCCACGCGATAGCTTCGGACCTTGTCTTCCAGCGTGGCGTTGGAGGGGTTGCCGTTAACATCCTGCGGCTGCGACGTGAAGTTGTGAACACGGCGGTTCGTGCCGGGGTACTGCGTCCAGCCCGTGCGGATATCGGCGCCCGACTGACCCACGTCGGTCGTGTCGCCGTCCATGATCCACATGTCGTTGTCTTCGGCGTACAGATACCATCCGTAGGCCAGGCCCTTGACGTTGCTCAGGCAGACGATCGCGCTGGCCTGCTTCTTGGCCACGTCCAGGGCGGGGATCAGAACCGCCAGGAGCATCCCGATGATCGCGATGACCACCAGCAACTCGATCAGCGTGAAGCCACGCCGCATGTAAACCTCCCGCGCTGTCATGGCGGTCCTCCGTGCCGACCAGGTGCCCACGTCCTAAAAGCTCGGCATCATGGCCCGCAGTTCAGGACGGATCTCGCCGGGCAGATAATGTCGTACGAACCAGCGGACGTCTTCGCCCTCGCCGGGTTTGTAGCGCACGCTGTGGGGCCACTTGATTTGATTCTCAAACAGGTAAATAGTGGTTTCATCGACCCAATGGCGCTTCTCGGCGTGGCCGTCGGCGTAACCCATCGTGCTTCGCTCGTTGTGGGTGCAGGCCAGGGGATCGCCTTTCCACGTGCTGAAGTCGTCCAGGTAGATGTTCCAGGTGTTAATGTTGTAGCCCTGTCCGTCCTGCTCCTCGACAAAGACGATCTTCTGCCCTGGCGCGCGAAACTCTCCCATTTTCGTGATCAGTGCGTAGTACTCCCCCGTGGCCCATCCGTCTCCGATTCCGTAGCCATTAATCACGCACCCCATCGAATAGGTGCGATAGCCGCCTATCTCGTTGGGCGGCGGGGGGTCAAGGCCAGCGGGGGGGCTCAGGTGCCGTTTGTCCGAGGGACAATGATACAGCTTGTGATTCTCGGTGTAGGGCCACAATCCGCCCTGCTGAAATCCACGGATCTTGTCCTCAAGAGAGTAATTCCGAAAGCTGTGATTCTCATCTTGTGGAAAGGCCACAAAGTTCTTAACCGGCTCGTACCCGGCACTCGAACTCCATGCCGGGCGCCTTTGATTCTGCCAGGCGTTCCACTGTGCCGTGCCGCTACCCACAAGGTTGGTGTCGTTGTTTTCGCTGTAGAGGACAAACGCCTTGGACATGCCGTTGAGGTTTGCCATGCAGATCACCGCCGTGGCCTGGACCTTGGCGTATTGCAGGGCGGGGATCAGGATCGCCAGGAGCATCCCGATGATGGCGATAACCACCAACAGTTCGATCAGCGTGAACGCACGTAGACTCCGGAACTTCCAATCGTTCATGACAATATCCCTAATTCAGGCGACCCAGTATACAGCCGTTACACTACCGTTCATTCTTATTATAGGTCGTATGGACACGCGGTTCAAGTATACGGGACCGGCGTTTTTTTCAAAAACGGCCACTCAACCCCTGTTCTGCTTTGCTTTTCCGGCTCCCGGCCATGCGTGTTCGCAGCGAAAAGCACGGCCTGGACGGCGGCGGGTCTGGACCAAGCGAAAACCCCCGTTCGTTTGCGGGGGCCCGCGCGGGGTGCCTGTGGGGCGGCCAAACGTCCCTGGTTTCGGCACCGGCCTCACGGTACAATGGGACGCGCGGTTTTTGCTGTGGTGATGAGATGTCTGTGAAAGGAAGGATTCATGAGAAACCGTCCATTCGCCTGTTTTGGCCCGATCCCGAACCCTCGCTTCAACGCCATCGGCAGGGGATCTATCGTTCTGGCCGCCTTGCTTCTGGTCTGGGGGGCGGTCGGGGCGGGTCTTGCGGCCGAGCCGTGCAGTATTCGGCCCGTGGACCTGCGATGTGAATCGCTCGTGAACCCCCTGGGTATTGATTCGGCCCGGCCCCGGTTGGGCTGGCGGCTGGAGGCGGCCGATCCCGACCGGCGGGGCCAACGCCAGACGGCCTATCGCATCGTCGTCACCGACGCGGCCGAGCCGTCGCGGACGGTATGGGACTCGGGCTGGGTCGAGTCAAACCAATGTCAGAACGTGGCTTATGGCGGGCCGGCGCTGCGGTCCGAGCAGGCCTGCACGTGGACGGTCCGGGTGCGTGATGAGAAAGGCGCCGAATCGCAGCCCAGCGCCGCGGGCCGCTGGATGATGGGCCTGCTCGATGCCGGCGATTGGAGGGCCAAGTGGATTGGTGAAGACAAGACCTTCGAGCGCAAGCAGGGCTGGCCGCCGCCGGACAACGAGGTGCCCGATCCCTGGTTCCGAAAGACCGTCGAGCTGGCCGACAAGCCCGGCCGTGCGTGGGTTCACGTGGCGTCCGTGGGCTATCACGAGTTGTACGTCAATGGCCACAAGGTCGGCGACGCCGTCCTGAGCCCCAGCGTGGCCACGCACAAGAAGCGGGCCCGCTATGTGACGTACGACATCGCCGAACACCTGCAGAAGGGCCGCAACGTCATCGGCCTGTGGCTGGGCGTATCGTGGTCGATCTTCCCGCAGTACCGCACCGATGACAGGCCCGCCACGCCGCTGGTTATCGCCCAGGGGCGCATCGAGAGGCCCGATGGACGGGGCGTAAACCTGGTTACCGACGAGAGTTGGAAGACCTGCCCCAGCCCGAACCGCCTGCTGGGCGTGTGGGACTTCATGCACTTCGGCGGCGAGGAGTACGACGCCCGGAAGGAAGAGCCCGACTGGTGTAAACCCGACTTTGACGATGCCGAATGGAAGCCGGCGACCGTGTATCAGCCGAAGCTGGTGCTCTCGGCCGAAGTCATCGAGCCGAACCGGCGGATCAAGAAGGTCCAGCCGGTGGCGATCGAGTCGCTGGGCCCCGGGCGATGGCGCGTGGACCTGGGCGTGGTGGTGACGGGTCTGCTGGAAGCGGACGTGCAGGGCGAGCCGGGCCGGACGGTCGAGTTCAAGTTCTCCGAGCGGCACAACCAGGAGATGACCCATCGTCTGCACAGCCGATACATCATCGGACCGGCGGGCAAGGGCACCTTCCGCAACCGATTCAATTACTTCACGGGTCGGTGGATCACCGTCGAGGGTCTGGAGGAGGAGCCGAAAAAGGAGGACATCCGCGCGTGGCTGGTGCACACCGACTACGAGCGGATCGGAGGGTTCCGGTGTTCGAACGACCTGCTCAACCGCATCTATGAGGCCACGCTGTGGACGTATGAAAATCTCAGCCTGGGCGGCTACGTCGTCGATTGCCCGCACCGCGAGCGGATGGGCTACGGCGGCGACGCCCACGCCACGACCGAGATGGGCATGACCAACTACGCCACGGCCGCGTTCTACCGCAAATGGGCCCAGGATTGGCGGGATGTCCAGGGCGACGACGGCAACCTGCCCTACACCGCGCCGACGTACTGGGGTGGCGGCGGGCCGGCCTGGAGCGGGTATTGCATCACGCTGCCGTGGGAGATCTACCGGCACTACGGCGACCGGCGGGCCCTGGACGAGAATTACCCCACGATGCGCCGCTGGCTGGCGTTCCTGGAGACGCACGCCAAGGACGACATGCTTGTGCGGTGGGGCGGCGAGTGGGACTTCTTGGGCGATTGGCTGTGGCCCGAGGCCGAGGGCGTCAACGGCGACACGGTCGAGACGCTGTTCTTCAATAACTGCTATTGGATCTACAACTTACAGACGGCGGCCAAGGTCGCCGACGTTCTCGGCCACGAGGACCAGGCCAAGGCGTACCGCGACCGCGCCGACCAGGTCCGCCGGGCCGTGCACAAGAAGTTCTACAAGCCCGATGAGCACAGCTACGTCAATGGTTTCCAGGGCTATCTGGCGATCGCCCTGCTGGTCGATCTGCCGCCGGAGAGCGAGCGGGCGGCCGTGTGGCAGCGGCTCGAGGACGAGATTCTCATTCATCGCAAGGGTCACATCCACGCGGGCATCACCGCCGGGGCGATGCTGTTCAAGACGCTGCTGACGTTTGACCGGCCCGAGTGGATCTTCCCCATGGCCAATACCGAGACGTATCCGGGCTGGGGCGACATGCTCAAACGCGGCGCCACGACGCTGTGGGAGGACTGGGAGGGACGCAGTGCCCACAGCCTGTGCCACAGCTCGTATCTTTATATCGGCACGTGGTTTATCGAGGGATTGGGTGGCATCCGGCCGGGGCCCGATGGCGTCGGTTATCAGCATTTCGTGGTGCGGCCCTGCGTCGTGGAGGACCCCTCGATGACGTGGGTGGAGTCGCAGTTTGATTCGCCGTACGGCCGGATCGAGAGCCGCTGGCGGATGCGGGGCGACGTGATCGAGGCGGAGGTGGTCGTTCCGCCGAACACGACGGGGCGGTACTACCCGCCCGCGGCGGGGCTGCGACAGGTCCGCGAGGGCGGCAGGAGCCTGCGACAGGCCGAGGGTATCACGCCGGGCCGCGACGCCGATGGCCGCCGCTGGCTGGACCTGGCGCCGGGGCGCTACCGGTTCGAGATTCGCGAGCCGGCGCGGCGATCCATCGTCACGCCGCGCTTGACCCTTGCCGAGGACGGCAAGGCGCGGGCGGTCATCGTCTTAGCCGCCGATGCGCCCGCCCCGGAACAGCACGCGGCGAAGGAATTGGCGGAATTCCTGGCCCAGGTCACCGGTGGCGAGTTCGAGTCGGTTGATCACGCGGCAACGGATAAGGCCAACATCTTCGTCGGCAGGGCGGCCGCGAAGCTGGCCGACCCGGCCTTCAAGACCGAGGATTTGGGCGATGAGGGGATCGCCGTCGTAACCACCGACAAGGGCCTGGTGCTGACCGGTCATGGGCCGCGCGGCACGTTGTACGCCGTCTACACGTTCCTGGAGGACGTCGTCGGTTGCCGCTGGTGGTCGAGCCGGGCGGCGACGATCCCGCACAAGCCCACGCTGCGGATCGGCCGGCTGAACACGCGGTACGTGCCGCCGCTGGAGTATCGCGAGGTCTTTTGGACCGATGCGTTCGACGGCGACTGGTCCGCGCGGAACAAGTGTAACGGCCACGCCCACCAATTGGATGCGGCCCGCGGCGGGCGACATGTTTACGAGGGATTCGTGCACACGTTCTATCCGTTGATTCCGCCGCAGAAGTATTTCGCCGAGCATCCGGAATGGTTCAGCGAAATCAACGGCACGCGCAAGCATGACCACGCCCAGTTGTGCCTCACGAACGAGGCGATGAAGGCCGAGCTGATTAAGAACCTCAAGGCCCGCCTGCGGGCCAACCCGGCCGCGACGATCGCCTCGGTTTCGCAGAATGACTGGCACGGCAATTGCCAATGCGCCGCGTGCAAGGCGCTGGATGAGGCCAACGGCGGACCGGCCGGATCGTTGCTGACGTTCGTCAACGACGTGGCCGACGCTATCCGCGAGGAGTTCCCGCACGTGGCCATCAGCACGCTGGCGTATCAGTACACGCGAAAACCACCCACCCAGGTCGTGCCGCGGGACAATGTCATCGTGCGGTTGTGCAGCATCGAGTGCTCATTCAGCAAGCCCCTGACCGACAAGCGCAACGAGACGTTTGCCCAGGATATCATCGGGTGGTCGAAGATTTGTGATCGGCTGTACATCTGGGACTACACGACGAATTTCCGGCACTACTTCCTGCCGCATCCGAACGTGCGGGTCCTGGTGCCCAACGTGCGGTTCTTCGTTGATCACGGCGTCAAGGGCATCTTCGAGCAGGGGGCGTACAGCTCCCGCGGGGCGGAGATGGCCGAGTTGCGGGCCTGGGTGCTGGCCAAGACCCTGTGGAACCCGGCGGCCAGTGAGCGACGGCTGATCGACGAGTTTCTGACCGGCTATTACGGCCCGGCGGCGGTGCACGTGAATCGCTATCTGAACGTGATTCACGATGCGGTGGATAAGAGCGGTGACCACCTGGGGTGCTTTAGCCCCGACACGGCCAAGTTCCTTTCGTTCGAGACGCTAAGCGGCGGCTGGCGGCATTTGAAGGCCGCCGAACAGGTGGTGGCGAACGATCCGGAGCGGCTCAATCGCGTCAAAGTGGCCCAGCTTCCGGTGATGTACGCGTTCGCCCGCAACTGGAAGACCTTCCGCGAGGCCGCGGCCAAGAGCGGCGCCGAGTGGCCCATGGACGAGTCCATCACCAAGGTGGCCGAGCGGTTCATGGCCATTGCCAGGGAAGACGGCGTCACGCGCTTGAACGAGTGGCAGGATGGCTTCGGCCTGCTCGATGAGGCGGTGCGAAAAGCCCAGCCGTAGCCGCGGGAGCGCGTCGATGCGGGCCTGCGGGGGAAAAGGGTGGAAGACATGGAGAAAATGATGGCTGACAATCGTATGACACGTCGAGAGGTGGTGGGGGCGGCCGTGGCGGGTCTGCCGTTGGTGGCCGCCGGATCACGGGTGGCACAGGCGCAGACCGGGGCGACAAATCGCGTGGCGATCGGGATATCGACGTTGGGCTTTCCCACGTTGAGCAACGCCCAACTCGCCGAGACCCTGGCCGAGCAGGGATTCAAGCTGATCCAGTTGTTCTTCAGCCAGACCGACAGCCGCTACTGGGTGTACAACGGCCGCAGCGATCTGTCGGATATGACGCCCGCCCGCAGCAAGGCCATCGCCGCGACGTATCGGTCGGCGGGCATCACGATTCACAGCCTGGGTGTGTACACGAACCTGGTCCATCCCGACGAGGCCGAGCGCGAGAAGAACCTGGCCTACTTCGAGGACATGATGAAGATCGCGACCGCGATGGGCGTGCGCTACCTGATCACCGAGGCGGGGCATTACCATCCCGAAACGCCAACGTCGGGAATGACCTATCACCTCCGCGAGGATGTGTGGCGGCGGACCGTCGAGGTGGGCAAGCGGCTGGCGGCGATGGCGGCCGGTCACGGGGTCACGGTGCTGGTGGAGCCGTTTTTCGACGGGTTCTTCGCCAGCGCCAAGCGGACGCGCACGTTTCTCGAAGAGGTCGATTCGTCGCACGTGCGGGCCCTGCTGGACCCGGCCAATCTGCTGGAGGTCAACGACCTGGAGGAGATGTTCGATCAACTGGGCCCCTGGATTGACTGCCTGCATGCCAAGGACCGCTGCCTGCACGTCGAGCGGGGTGTCCCGGCGGGGCAGGGCGATCTCGATTACCCCACGTTCGTCTCGCTGGCCGCGGCCCGCACGCCCAGGGCCCCGCTGATCCTCGAATACGTCGGACCCGATGATTACCAACAGACGCTGCGGCATCTGCGGAACATGATGCAGAAAGCGGGCGTCGAGGAGATCAACGCATGAATCCGAGAAACGTCCGTTCACTGCCGGCCCTTTTCGTGATGGCTGTCTTCATTGGGAACGTGGCCGTTTATGAGGCACCTGCCGATCGGGCCGGCTTCATCGGGCTCTCGCCGGATGGCCGCCGTTTTGTGGTCGGCCCGGAGGGCGCGCCGTTCACCCCCTGGGGGTTCAATTACGACCATGATGCCGAGGGCCTGCTGCTGGAGGACTATTGGGACAGGGACTGGTCCCGCGTCGAGGAGGATTTCCACGAGATGAAGGCCCTCGGGGCCAACGTCGTGCGCATCCACCTGCAATTCGGCAAGTTCATGGACGCCGCGGACACACCGAACAACGCGGCCCTGGCCAGGCTGGCGGATCTGCTCACGACGGCCGAGCAGACGGGTCTCTACCTCGATCTCACGGGGCTGGGCTGTTACCACAAAAAGGACGTCCCGGCCTGGTATGATGCCATGTCCGAAAAAGACCGCTGGGATGCCCAGGCGCAGTTCTGGCAAGCCGTCGCCCAGACCTGTGCCGCCAGCCCTGCGGTGTTCTGTTACGATCTGATGAACGAGCCGGTCCTGCCCGGAGCGGATAAGAAAGAGACCGAGTGGCTGTTGGGTGAGCTTGGCGGCAAGTATTTCGTGCAGCGGATCAGCCTGGACCTGGCCGGGCGGTCGCGGCAGGTAGTGGCCAAGGCGTGGGTCGATCACCTCGTGGCGGCCATCCGCGGGCACGACCGGCGGCATCTGATCACCGTGGGCGTCATCCCCTGGGCCCACGTCTTTCCCAACGCCAAGCCCCTGTTCTACGCGCCCGACGTGGGCCGGAACCTGGACTTCGTGAGCGTCCATTTCTACCCCGAGTCCGGCCAGGTGGACAAGGCGCTGACCGCCCTCAAGGTGTACGACGTGGGCAAGCCCATCGTGATCGAGGAGATGTTCCCCCTGAAGTGCAGCGTCGATGAACTCCGCGAGTTCATCCTCGCCTCCAGGGAGGTCGCCGAGGGGTGGATCTCCTTCTATTGGGGCAAGCGGACCGACGAGTACACCGCCGAGGACGGCATCGGCGGGGCGATCACCAAGGGATGGCTCTCCCGGTTCAAGGAGATCGGCCCGGAGATTCTGGATTGAGCGGGCCTGCCTCGTGCTCCCTGTCGTGCCGCTTGCATCGGGCCAACGCGTTCTCATGACAGAGCCTGTTCGGTTCAGAATCCGCAATTCGGACGTGAAATACTCCCCGGCTGACGGCGACTACGAAATCAGGTCGTTCAATGGCATGGGAGGTATCTATCATGACGGAATGTGGACCGATCATCTATCGTAGGGCGTCCTTTTTGTCCTACACGGCACTGGGACTCAGCGCCTTTCTGATCACCTGCGTGGCCAGTTGCACGGTGGTCGTCGTGTACGGCATTCATGTGGCCAGCGACAAGACGGAGGACCTGTTCGCCCTGGCCGAAAGGACCGTCCAGGCCCTGCCGGAGCTGGCCGAGTCGCTCCCGCCGGCGGTGGCGGACCTGCTCAACGATCATCGCGATCCGGCCTACGCCGGACAGCTTGAGGTCCGGGCCCGCTTGGCGGAACGTCCCGATGGGCGTGGCGTTCGGACGGTGCTTGAGGTTGTCAACAAGGGTGAGCAGGTGGTTTCGCTGCTGTCGTTGCGGGTCACGGTTCTGGATACGCAGGGACGCCTCCTCCACGAGGCCAACGAGTGGGCCGCCACCCCGCTGGCCGCGGACCGCGGTTGGCCGGGTCCGCTCATGCCCGGCTCGCACCGGCGTGTCGGCGGCTCGTACTGCTGGCCGGAGGTCCGCGGCCCGCTGGATGAGCTGACCACGGAAGTGGAGATCACCGACATCCGCCTCTGGAACGGCGACCCGCAAGAACCCGCGGCCCTGGACCCTGCGGCCTGAGGCCCTCCGCTCCTCCGGGACTTCGCGTTGCCGGCAGCGCTCCACGGCCGCGTCGTCGGCGCCCGTCCGTTAAGCGGGCGGATGCCGGCGCAGCAGGTACGCCACGACGCTGTCGTCCTCGTTGGGGCCGATGGTCTCGTGGGCGTAGCGCTTGACGTCGTCGGTGGCGTTGGCCACGGCGACGGCGTGGGGGGCGGTCTGGAAGAGCTTGACATCGTTAAGGCTGTCGCCGAACACCACCAGGTCCCCATAGTCGTAGCCCGCCTGCTCAACCAGGGTGCGGACGGCGTGACTCTTGCACGCGCGGCGGTCATGGATCGTCAGCCACCACCAGGGCGGCGAGTAGGGATTCTCGAAAAAGTGGTTTTCAAGCTGGCCGGGCAGTTCGTTTTCGAGCTCCTCGGCCAGTGGCCAAAGCTGCTCGCGGGCCCCGATAACGGACAGCGACACGATGTGGTCGCGCCCGAAGGGATGGGTCAGGTCGTGGATACAGGTCAGGCGCTGGTCGCCGCTGCGTTGTCTGTCGTTGTGGTACCATTCCATGCCGGGGTTGGCCAGGCGGTTAAAGTACAGCCGATCCCGGACCCCGTCGAACGTGGAGACAAAGGGCACGCAATCGTGACGGAGGATGCGGCGATAAATCTCTTCAGCCAGCGATGGGGCGATATCCCGAATCGCGTAATGTCGGCCCGTGTGGTAATCCGAGATGAACGCCCCGTTAATCGCGATGACCGGCAAGGTCAGCGGCAGATCGCCCAAGGCCTCCCGGATACCCGGCAGGCCGCGGGCGGTGGCCACGGTGAAGGCCAGCCCCCGTTCGAGCAGACCCGTCAGCTCGCGGCGGGCGTAATCGGACAGCGTCGCGTTGTTGCGCAGCAGCGTGCCGTCCAGGTCGGAGACGTAGATTCGTCGTGGGGGCGAGGGAGTCATCGGCGGCTCGCGGTTATTCCTGCGGCAATCGCGCCAGGTCCCGGTCGGAGCCGGCGACCATGAGGATGTCGCCCGCATGAAGCTCGGTGTTGGGCAGCGGCACGTTGATGATGTCACGGGCATCGGCGTGTTTCTCGTCGGGCTCATCGGCGGCGCGTTTGACGGCGACGAGGTTGACGTTGTATTTCTGCCGCAGTTGCAGCTCCATCACCGTCTTGCCCTCGAAACTGGGCGGCGCCTTGACGCGGGCCAGGCTGTAGCCGGGGGCGAAGTCAATCTTCTCGCCGACGTGGGGGGCGATGAGCTTGTAGGCCCATCGCTGGGCGGTTTCGATCTCGGGGTATACCACGTCCGTGGCGCCGACGGCCGACAGAACTTGGCCGCTGGTTAACGTGGCGGCACGGGCACAAATCCGCTTGATGCCCATCGCCTTCAGGTTAACCACCGTCAGCACCGCCGACTCGAACGTGCGCCCGCCCTGCCCCATGCACACAAACGCGCAATCCACCTTGTGCACCCCCTGGGCCTTGAGCGAGTCCTCATCCGTGCTGTCCATGCGGACGGCAATGGCGACCTGGTCGCGGATGTCGTCGATGATCGTGCGGTCGCGGTCGATGGCGATCACTTCGGCCCCGCTCATGGCCAAGGCGATAGCGAGCTTCTTGCCGAAGCGTCCGAGTCCGATGACGGCGAAGCGTTCCATAAGTTTTGATCCTCGCCAACGGCGTTATTCCGCCCGGCCGATCAGCCGACGATGATCGGCTCGGCCGGATAATCGTAGGCCGCGGGTTTGATGTCAAAGGTCAGGGCGGCCAGCAGGGTCAATGGGCCGAGTCGGCCGACCAACATGGCGACGATGATAAGCAATTTCCCCGTCGTTGTCAAAGAGGCGGTGATTCCGGTGCTCAGCCCCACCGTGCCCAGTGCGCTGGCGGCCTCGAACAGGATGTCCAGCAGGCGAAAGTCGCTCTCCCGCTCGGTCACGCACAGCGCCATGGTGAGCGTCAACAGGACCAGGGCGAACAAGAAGCTTACGGTGATGGCGCGTCCGACGACGACCAGCGGGACGGTCCGGCGGAACATCTCCACCTGGGGCCGCTTGCGCAAGGAGGCGAAGGCGGCCATGACGATGACGGCCAGGGTAGCCGTCTTGATCCCCCCGGCCGTCGAGCCGGGTGAGCCGCCGATGAACATCAACACGATGAGCAGCAGCTTGCCGGCCTCGGACATCGCGGCGATATCGACGGTGTTGAACCCGGCGGTCCGGGCGGTGACGGACTGGAAAAACGCGTTGCCCACCGGCGGGCCCTGCGTGTTCGTCTCGATGGATTCAAAGACCCACAGCCCCGCGGTGCCCAGCAGGATCAGCACCAGGCTGACGGTGAGCACCACCTTGGTCTGGAGCTGCAGCTTGCAGGGGGTGGTGTCTTCGTAACGGCCCAAGGGTTGGTGCCGATGGGCCCGCCAGCGGCGGAACCGGTCGCAGGCCACTTCGAACAGGTTGTAGAGCACGCCGAAGCCCAATCCGCCGAGAATAATCAGCGGGCAGAAGACCGCGTAGGGCTGCCAGCCGTCGCGGTAATCCATCAGGCTGCGGGAGAACAGGCTAAAGCCCGCATTACAGAAGGCGCTGACGGCGTGGAAGAGACTGCAGAACCACTGGGCGTGGGCCTGCGGCACGGAGGGGGGGACGTTCTTCCAAGTCCCCAGCATCGCCGCGGCGCCGATGGCCTCGACCGCGAGCGTGGTGGTGAAGATGAATCCGATGATGCGCCCAATCTGGCCGAGGGTGGGGGCGCTGAGCAGATCCTGCATGGCCACGGATTCACGAACGCTCAGGGCCTGTCGCAGCAGCAGGGCCATGACCGCGCCGAAGACCACGATGCCCAGCCCGCCGAGCTGGATCAGGGCCAGGATCACGATCTGCCCGCCGAGCGAGAAGTCGCGGCCGGTATCCTTGACGATCAATCCCGTCACGCACGTAGCGCTGGTCGAGGTGAACAGGGCGTCGACGAAGCTCATGCGCTCGCATTGTCGGGCCCGGGGCAGCATCAGAAGACCGGCCCCGCACACGATCAGCACGAGGAACGTGAGGATAAGCGAGTGCATGGGGTTGCGTCCGGAGGCGGCCAGCTTGACGACGCTACGGAGCACCTTGACCACCACCTCGACGACCAAGTAGACGGCCAGGGCGAACGTGGTGGCGTGCGCGCGGTCGGCGACCTCAAACAGACGCCCCGCCCCGAAGATCACCACTATCAGGAACAGCAGCAGGGGGATCTCGTACCAGTAGTCGTGGAAAAAGGCTCTCTTGGAGAAGGCGTTGAGGAAGCGCAGGCCCTTCTCGCCGAGGAAAATCAGAAACGCCAGCGTTTGGACGACGTGAATGGTGCGGACGGACAGTTGCAGGGGAATCTCGTCAAAGCCGTACTGCAGAATGAAGGTGGCGATGACGACGACGCCGGTGACGAGATTGACCGCGATCGTCCAGGTTTCCAGGGCGGGCTTTTTGTATTCGATTTTCACGTTGCGCGATGCGTCCCTGAGATCGTCGTGCCTCTGAAGCGGCGGCCGGACCGACCACGGGGCCGTCTGGACCGCCCAACTGCGGGCCCACATATACCGCAAGGCGGCGGCTGGTGGCAAGGGTGAACTTGAAGGGGGCGGCCCCCGCCGGACCCCACGCATATGGCCGACGCGGTCCGCGCAGAGGGCCATGGCCCGTTGCCTCATCCCGCTTGAATCACGCCGTGCACGGTTGCACGTCGCCGTCGAACGTGATTTACTGGCCGGCCGGTGTCTTCGGCGATGGAGTTTCTTTGCAGTGGAATCCGCATGGCGATCGTCACCCTGCATGATGTGCATAAATCGTTCGGCCCGGAGCGGGTTTTTGAGGGACTGTGCCTGGCGCTGCACCCGGCGGAGAAGGTCGGCATGGTCGGTCCCAACGGTTCGGGCAAGACGACACTGCTGCGCCTCATCCGGGGCGAGATCGAGCCGGACATGGGGCATCTCACGCGGCGCAAGGGCCTGCGCGCGGCCTACCTGCCCCAAGAACCCGCGTTCGATCCGCAGCGGTCGGTCATGCAGGTGATGCACGCGCAGGTCGAGTCGTTGTTGGCCCTGCAAGAGCGGATGCACGAGGCGGCGGGGCGATTGGAGCATCGGACCGGACGTGATCTGGAACGGGCGATGGAGGAGTACGAGCGGCTCTGCCACGCGTTCGAGACCTCCGGCGGATACGTCGTGGACGCGCGGATCAAGGCGACGCTGACAGGGCTGGGCTTCGAGGAGGAGCTCTGGGATCGCCCCGTTGGGACGCTGAGCGGCGGCCAGTTGTCGCGGCTGGGGCTGGCACAGGTCCTGCTCGAACCGGCGGACCTGCTGCTGCTTGACGAGCCCACGAACCACCTGGATTTGCAGGCCACCGAGTGGCTGGAACGCTTCCTCACGCAGTACGACGGTGCGGCGGTGATCGTCAGTCACGACCGTTACCTGCTCGACCGGGTCACCGGCAAGACCATCGAACTGGCCGACCGGCGGGCCACGGTCTGGAAGGGCAACTACAGCGCCTACCGTCAGGCGCGGCAAACCCGGCAACTCCATCAGGAGCGGGAGCATGAGAAACGCGCGGAGTTCGTCCGCCGCACGCAGGACTTCATCGCGCGGAATAAACAACAGGAAGGGATGCGTAAAACCGCCCGTGGCCGGGCCACCCGGCTGCGCAAGCTCCTGGACCGCGAGCCGGATTTTCTCAAGGCGCCCGGCCGGCAGCGACGGCTCCAGTTCGGCTTCGAGAAACCCACGGCCCGCAGCGATCTGGTGCTGCGCTGTGAGGGGCTGAGCAAGTCGTTCGGCGAGCTGACGCTGTTCGAGGATCTGTCGTTCGATGTGCTCACCGGCCAGCGGCTGTGCATCACCGGGCCCAACGGTACGGGCAAGAGCACCCTGTTGAAGCTGGCCCTGGGCCTGCTCGAACCGACGGCCGGGGCCATCCGGTTGGGCCCGACCCTCTCGGTGGGCTACCTCGATCAGCAGGCGGCCACGTTGGAGGCCCGGAACACGGTCCTCGACGAGGCCGCAACCGCCGCGCCGGACCTGAACGAAGAGCAGCTCCGTTCGCGACTGGGAGCGTTCCTCTTCTCCGGTGAAGACGTTTTCAAGAAGGTCGGCCAGCTCAGCGGCGGCCAGCAAAGCCGGCTGATGCTGCTCAAGCTTGTGTTGTCCCGCCCGGATGTGCTGATCCTGGATGAGCCGACCAACCACCTGGACATCGCCGGACGCGAGGCCCTGGAACAGGCCCTTCAGGACTATGGCGGGGCCATACTCGCCGTCAGCCACGACCGCTTCTTCCTGGATCGGATCGCCGACCGCTTGCTGGTCATCGGCGTCGATGCCCAGGGCCGCCGCTGCATGGGCCGCACCGAGTTCATCGCCGGTCCCTCCCCCTACCAGCGGTACGCCGAGCGGCTTCAGAGGTCGGCCGATTCGTCGGGCGCAACGCCGACGCCCGCCGCCCGCGAGGGGCGCGATCGCGGGTCCAAGTCCAGGCCCCGCTCCCCCTCAAGCCGCACGCCGGCACATCTGCGCAAGTACAACCGCCTGACCCTCGAGCAGTTGGAGGAGCGGATCGAGGCCCTGGAGGGGCAGATCGCCGGACTCCAGGAGCAGTTTGGCCGGGCGGAGATCTATCTCGACCCCGACCGGCTTGCCGAGCATCAACGGTGCTTCGACGCCAGGAAGGCCGAGCTGGATGAGCTCTGGCAGGCCTACGAGCATCGTCATCGGTAAGCGCAACCTCAGCGGATATCGAGGCGATACGTCCCCGGCTCGGTACAGGTTACCTGGACTCGTCCCTTCGGTTCGGTGCACAGGCGGATGCTCGTGAGGGGTTTGTCCTTGACGGTTATGGTCACGCCGTCGTCAGCGGCACGGATGTCCATGAGGGTTTGCTTGTAGAGCAGATTGCTGAGGCTCATCCGCGGGCAGGCCTTGGGCAGGCGCGGCGCGATCACCAGCCGGTCATCCGGGCGGGCGTCGATGCCCAAAAAGCCGTACACGACAATCGACGGCACGAGGCTGCTCTCAAAAAACTCGTAATCAATCCCCAAGCCGCCGGCGGTGCCCCCACCCTGCAGGGTCGTACCGCGCTGGCCGCCTTCGTAGTACTTGCGATAACCGCCTTCGCGATGCACGTCCTTTTCCCACTCCAGGATTTCCCCCAGGCGCTGCCAAGCGTTATCCGCGCCGAGGTAACGCAGACGCGCCCACAGGTCGTAGAACGAAAAACCCAGCACCGCGCCGCCGTCCTGCACCTGTCCGCCCCAGGGGATGCTCTGCGGGCTGTGCCATCCCTGGCCGTACCAGTCGAGGTTGCGCAGGGTCGTGGCCCGTGGTCCGAACCGCCAATGGTAGATATCCTCGCCGGTGGATGTGTCGCCCTCGACGATGCGGCGGCCCGTGATCCAGTCCAGAATCTCGCGGGCATGGTCCGGCGCGGCGATGTCATACCAGATGGCGTCCAGATTCAGGAAGGTATAGCCGTAGTCGTAGGCCTTGCCGTTCTTGTCGATCGAGGCGTAGAAACGTCCCGTGGCCTTGTTCCAGAATCGCCGGTTCGCCTCGGCCTTGACCTCGTCGGCGTGCCGCCGCAAGAAGCCCGGCTCCAGACGCAAGGCCCCTTGAGGCATGGACCAGCTGGGGCGCGAGGCGACCGCCTCCTCGAGCTCGGCCATCGCTCGCGTGGCGGCATAGTACTGGCTCGTGGCGTACATGTCGTCCCAGCCGAAGGGCATCAGGTCCCAATAATTGTTTCCGATGCCGTGACCGCCGTGAAGGGTCACCCGGCCCTGCTCATCGCGGCTGAAACCCGGCAGACCATCGTGGCCGGGCCACGGATTTCGGATGTGTTTGTGCTCCAGTCCGCCCATGACCGTCTGCTGATACCGCAGGGCCAGGCGCATCCGGTTGATCTGCTGCTTGAGAAAGTCCAGATCCTGCGTCCAGGCGAAGTAACGGGCGCAGGCCAGGATGAAGATCGGGTTGTTGATGGAGTGTCGCGTGTCGTAGGCGGTGAAGAACGAGTCGATCTCGAACGTACCCTCCGAGCGGCCCGGCGCCAGGCTGATCCGCAGCCGTCGAATCGTGCCGGTCCATTCGGGATGCCGGTACAGCGTGATGATCGAGTGGTCAAAGCGACCCGACAGGGGCGTGCGCTCCGGCCAGAAGTACACGCGGCGGGAAGGGGCGAAGTCCGAGTCGCCTTCCCGCATCCATTCGACGTAGGGGACGGCTTCGTGACGGTCGATTCCCTCGCGCCGCCAGCGCAGTTGCAGGTAGGGCGCCTGAAACGCCTCGATGGCGACGCCCTCGGGCGTGATCAGCGTGGGGTCCGGGCCGGTCGCGCGGAGCTTCCAGGCATGGTTGACGATACCCTCGGATTGCAGGTTCTTCAGGCCGAAGGCGGCCGCAGCCTTGGCGCCCACGTACTCCTCGCGCTTCCACCCCCGCAGGGCGTCGCCGACCCAGCCGGGCACTTTGTCGAGCGATTCCTGAAAGTGCCACCCGACGGTCTTGCCGCGGACACGATCGGGCCCGAAGTCGGCCTGGGTCCACATCGGAAACGGCCAGCCGTGATCGTGCGCGTGCGAAAAGTGTTGATGCGTCAGGACGTACCCCTCATCGTCCATCTGGATGGCCAGAAGATTGCGACGGTGGACCTGCTGAATGGTCTCTTCTGAGCCCCGTGGCCGGGCGTTGCCCATCCAGATGTCGCTGGTCAGCATGTATTCCTTGTTGAACAGGGTCACGCCGTTGCCCAAGCGGTGGTGGAAGTGGTACCACAGGTAGTGGTTTAGCAGCGCCGCTTCTTTCTCGTGCCCGGCGAATTCAAATCGACAGAAGTCCGCCGGCACCCGGGCCTTGAGCCGGGCGATCAGGCCGGCATCCTCCGCGGACGACGGCTCGGTCGAGGTCGCACTCGACATGCGGGTCGACAAGATCATCATGACAAGAAACACGACGCTGCAACAGGCTCTTTTCATCGCCCCTGTCCTTTCATGTGCAGTTCATGTACAGTCCAAAGATGCCGGGCCCGATGGGTCCCGGTAGGTTCCAGCGTCTTGGATTCGACGCAAAGCGCCGTCGTGATCAGGGCTCGACCTTCTGCAATCGGTCCCATTCTTGGTCGAGGTCGGCCTCGAAGTTGGTCAGAATCTCCCGCAGTGCGTCGTTCAGCGCCGCGATGAGGTGGTCGGCCTGAGCACCTGAGATGGACGTGCGGGCCCTGTACGTGCGGTCGAAGATAACAGGGTTGCGTCCGCGGGTCTCACGGACCAGGACAAATTGTATCTCCAGCACGGCGTGAGGGGCATCGGCGACGACGTAGTCACCATACATCGCGACAACGCGTCCCTCCAGGGTGTGGGTGATCTCGGCCCGGCTGGACGGGTCCACCACGTGGGCAAACAGGCCGGCGGCGGCCATCCATTGACGTACTTCCGCGGTCAGCATGGCCTCGGGCGGCGTGACGAACTGCTTGTGGTAGTCGATCTCGAACAACGTCTCGCTGACGCGGTAGACCAGTTGGTCGGTGGCGAAGGGCTCGGCCACGCGGAACATCCGCACGCACAGCGTCCCCTCCTGGCGCGTGTGCGGGGCGGCGGTGCGCTCAACGTCCAGCACAAAGTGGCGATTGCGGGGGGCCTGTAACGTGTTGCTCGCGCAGCCGGCCAGACCCCACGCGATCATCCCCAGCACGAGCGTGCGACGGACGTCTTTTCGTTGGGTTCTCATTGCGTCACCTCCGACGGGGGTGGTTCCTGTCCGAACAGAAGCCGCGACGGGTTGGCCCGGATTCGTTCGGTGGTCTCCCGCAGATTCTGCGAGGCCCGTTTCAGATTAAGGGTGATTTCCTCGGCGTCTCCCTCGGCGCCCTGGATCAGCCGTTCGGCCCGCTGCAGGGTGTCGTGCAATTGGGTGACGGCCTGGCGCACGGTCCGATCTTCCGAGTCGGGGGATTCGCCCAGGATGTCCACGACGAGGCGGTTGGTCTTCTCCAATGAACCTACCAGCCTTTGGAGGTCGGCCCGCATGTTCGACACGTCCGCCTGTTCGACCGCCACGCGAATCGCCGCGATCAGGTCCGACAGTTCCTGTCGCGTCTTGGCGACCTCGGCATCGGCGGCGATCTGCTGGATCGCCACAAGGGTGCTGTCCAGGGACTCGCTGAGCCGCTTGAGATCGACCTGCTCGATCATCCGCAGAATCCTGTCGGCCGACTGGGTGAAGCTGGTCAACGTGCTCGGCGCCCAGGGGATGTAGTACCGCTTCGGCGTCCAGGGCACGGGTATGTAGGGATAGCGCTGCGGGTCGAAGTAATCCGCCTCCAGGTAATAGATGCCGGTAATGCCCTGGGGGGAGATCTTCAGCCGCAGGCCGTTGGCCACGGATTCGCGGATGACGTTGGCCACCTCGTTGTTGTGCGGCAGCGACGGCAGGGCCGCCCGATTCACCTCGGCCACGACCAGGACGTAACGGTTGTACTTCTGAAACGCCGAGTCGCTCAACTCGCCCAGTTCGGGTCCGTATTCCTGCGGTACGAAGCTGATCTGCCGGACCGTTCCAATCTGCACGCCCCGCTGCATGACCGGTGAGCCCACCGACAGACCCAGCACCGACTCGTCGATATACGTTTCCAGCGTGATCGTGTCCCGGATCAGTTCCCGGGCACTGAGGGCGATCAGCCCGGCGATGAGCACCCCGATCACCAGCAACACGAATACGCCGATCTTGAAGTAGTTGGCCTTCGTTTTCATGGCACGTCATTCCGTCTCAGGGGCCCCGGCGGCGGGATCGGTCGCCTCGGGCCGGGTCGCGGCATCGTCTCCAATCTGACGGTGGAAGAACTGCCAGGCCGTCGGGTTGCTCGGGTCATCGCGCAGCTCCAGGGGATGGCCGCTGGCGACGATCCCCCGCGACCGGGAATCGAGCATAATCACCCGGTCGGCCACGGCGTAGACACTGGGCAATTCGTGCGTGACGATCACGAACGTGACGCCCAAGCTGCGGGCCAGGTCCAGGATCAGCGCATCCAGTCCGGCGGAGGTAATCGGGTCCAGCCCGGCCGACGGCTCGTCCAGCATCAGGATTTCCGGGTCGAGCGCCATGGCCCGGGCGATGGCGCCCCGCTTCTGCATTCCCCCCGACAATTCGCTGGGCAGAAGCTGTGCATAGTCCCGCAGGCCCACCAGGTCCAGCTTCATCAGCGCCACCAGCGTCGCGGCGTGTTTCGGCAGGCGGGTATGCTCCTCCAGCACCAGCCGCACGTTTTCCAGCAGCGTCATCGAGCCGAACAGCGCGCCGCCCTGGAACGTCACGCCTACCCGGCCCAGGAGACGCCGCCGTGCGGCGTCGTCGGCGGTGACCAGGTCCTCGCCGTAGATCAGCACGCGCCCCTGTTCGGGCTCCTCAAGGCCGATCATGTGCTTGAGCAGGGTGCTCTTGCCGCATCCCGACGGCCCCAGGATCGTGAACACCTCGCCGGGATAGATCTCGAACGAGACGTCCTCCAGCACCACGTGGTCATTATACCCCGCCGTGAGGTTCTCGACTCGAATGATGGGTTCGCGCTCGACCATTCAAATGCCCATATAATGATACAGTACCGCGAAAACTCCCTCGGCCATGACGGTCAGCACGATGCCGCTGACGACGGCCCGCGTGGTGGAAATACCCACCGCGCTGGGGCCCGTTTCCGTCTGCAATCCCCGCAGGCACCCGACCCCGCTGACGAGGGCGCCGAAAACGAATCCCTTGACCAGCCCCGAGAACACGTCCACGGGCCCGATGGCGCTCTGGACGTGCTGGGAGTAGACCACCAAGGGGAACCCCAGCGAGAGCATGACCAACCCGGAACCGACCAGACCCGCCAGGTTGGCCACGATCGACAACAGCGGCGTGACCAGAATGCCGGCGATCACCCGCGGCACGGCCAGGAACCGCACCGGCTCCAGCCCCATGGTCACCAGAGCGTCAATCTCATTATTGATTTTCATGGTGCCGATCTCGGCGGCGAAGGCCGAACCGCTGCGGCCGGCGAGGATGATCGCCGTGATAAACGGTCCCAACACCCGCACCAGGGCCAGGGCGGCCAGGTCCGCGACGTACACCTCCACGCCGAACTCCCGCAACGGCATGGCCGAACTGAAGGTCGTGATCAATCCGAACAGGAATCCCAGCAGCGCGACGATCCCCACGGCGTTGGCCCCGGCCCGCTCAAAGATCAGGAACATGTCCCGCCAGCGGAACCGCCAGGGGCGCAACAACACCTCCGCCATCGCGACGGACAACTCGCCGACAAACGCCACCTGCTGGCGGACATCATCCCACGCATGAACCGCCGCCCGGCCCACCTCCTCGGGCAGGCTGAAATGCCGCCGTTGCACGCGTCGTGGCCCGGCGAACTGCCGCGGATCGAACCGGTCCAGCCGCCCCGAAAAACGTGGGTCAAGCCCTTCGATGTGGACGGAACAACCCTGCTGCGATCCCCACAGTCGCACCTCCAGGAGCAGCGCCAAACCGGCCCCGTCGCAGTAATCCACATGCTCGGCATCCACGCGGATCACCTTTGGCCGGTGTCGGCCCAACAGGGTCAGCACGCGGTTCCACAGGTCCGCCGTGGTGCGGGCGTCGAGCCGTCCGGTCAGGCTCAACACGAGGGTATCCGCCTCGGTCGTCGCCTCCATCGACACCGGCGGCGATCCTCCCGATCCAGCGTTCCTGTTTGCCGCTTCGTCGTTGGCCATGGCGAAAACGACCTCCCGTGGGGCTCTGTCTAGCCGACGTCGGGGTTCATGTCAAGAAGATCGGTCGGGTGTTGGGAACTCCGCCGTATTAGATCACGCCATGGCGGGGCGGTTCCCTCGATAGGGCTGCCGGCCTGCAGCCTGTCGGGTGATCCAATTTCCTTTGACAGTCGGTCGGCCCGTCGATATGTTCCCAGGGAGTTAACCCGGTGCGGACCGTCCGGCAAGAAGCCGATGGCGCGGCTCCGGAGCCGGGCGCCGCAGGACAGGCCACCCGAACCGGTCGGCCCCATGAGGAACAGGGACACCGCTTGCGAACCATGAACACAGGCGAGATTTTTGATCGGGTCGTGGATCGCGTGCGAACGCTGGACCCGGCCAACAGCCGGGCGTGGTTCGATCTGCTGCGACTGGTCGATTTCAACGGCGGCACCCTCGTCGTCGGCTGTCCCGATGAGGCGACCGCGCTGTTCTGCGAGGACCACTGCCTCGATGCCTTCACCCAGGCCGCCCAGGGGATCACCGGCCACCTGGTCACCGTGCGTTTCGTCGTCGCCCAGCCCCACCGGCCCCAGGCGGACGCGGCGCCGGCCCAAGGCGTCCGGATTCACCCGGATTACACCTTCGAAAGCTTTGTCGTAGGGCCCTGCAACCGGCTGGCGCACGCCAGTTGCATCGCGGTCAGCCATGCCCCCGGCGTGACCTATAATCCCCTGTTTCTTTACGGCAACGTGGGCTTGGGCAAGACGCACCTGCTGCACGCGGTTTGCCACGAGGTCCGCGCCACCCAGCCGCAGGCCCGGATCGACTTCTTGAACTGCGAACAGTTCGTCAATGCGTTTATCAACGCCATCGAACATGGGACGCTGCCCGAGTTTCAGGGTCGCCTCCGCTCCCTTGACGTCCTGGTCATCGACGATGTGCAGTTCCTCCGCGAGCGGGAGCAGAGCCAGGAGGAGTTCTTCCACACCTTTAACGCCTTGTACAACAACCACCGACAGATCATTCTGACGGCCGACTCAGCGCCCGCGGACCTGGGGCGCGTCGAGGAACGCTTGATCAGCCGATTCAAATGGGGGCTGGTCGCGCGATTGGACGCCCCGGGCCACGAGACCCGCGTGGCGATCGTGCAGAAGAAGGCCCGCCTGCGGGGCCTGCAGATCGGCGAGGACGTGGCCGATCTGATCGCTCACCACGTTCGGACCAACATCCGCGAGCTGGAGGGGGCGCTGACGGCGATCTACGCCCTGGCCAAGACACTGGGCGAGCCCATTACGCCGGACCTGGCCCGGCAGGCCCTGGGGGACCAACTGCCCTCGATGCAAAAGCCGATCACCATTACCGACATTATCAATGCCGTGACCGCCTACTTCGACGTGCGGCCCACCGACCTGCAGAGCAAGAAACGCAGCCAGAACATCGCCCGGCCGCGGCAGATCTGCATGTACCTGGCCCGGTCGCTGACGCGACACAGCCTCGAGGAGATCGGCGGTCATCTGGGCGGGCGGGACCATTCGACCGTACTGCACGCCTGCCAGAAGATCGCTCAATTACAGCAGGAGGATCCCTCGACACGGGCCCAACTGGAGGAACTGACCCGCCGGATCGAGACCGGCTGAGGAACCCCGCAAAGCGGATGGGGGCGGTCGAACGCGAGGATTCGGGCAAACCTTTTCTCGGTCCGGCAGTACATGAATGCAGCCCGGCGGACGGCGAATCTGCGGGCGGGTGAAGGACAGGTATGGCTTACGGAGCGGTCTGGAAAGGAGCCAAGGACATGAGCGAGACACCCGAAGTGTCGCAAAGGAAATATGACATCTCGATCATCCGCCCCGAGTTGCGGGAGGCCGACTTTCATTTGCGTGGCAGCGACATGAGCAAGCCGCGCCTGGCGGCCATCCGAAAGGGGCTGCGAACATTGCACACATTGGAGCTCATGGCCCTGACCATCTACAGATATCAGATCACGAAGGAGCCGGATGATCTCAACCGCCAGCTCATCGCGGCCATGTGCAATGAGATGGGGCACTACCAGGATTTCACGGTCAAACTGTACGAATTCGGCTTTCGGCCGAGCTGTTTGCGGTGGGCGTACTGGCTGGTGGGCTTTTCGTTCGGGTTCGGGTCGCGGCTTCTGGGGCGACGGGCCACCTTGAAGACGGGTGTCTGGGTCGAGAGCAAGGCCGTGGCCCATTACGCCGAGCTTTTGGAGAGCATCGACTGGGACGAGGAGACCCGCCGCGTCGTCGAGAAGAACCAGGCCGATGAGGACGGGCATATCCGTCGGTGGCGCCGGGCGCTCGAGTCCTTGTAGCCGGATGGCGTCCATTGTCGGGCCGCCCGGCTATTCTGCTGACGCCAAGTGGCGAAAAACGCCGAAGACCCCTTGCATGGCCCTCCGAACGAGGGTATAAGGACGTTTTCGCCGAAAGCCGCGGCGATACGGGTGATTAGCTCAGCCGGTAGAGCAGCTGACTCTTAATCAGCGGGTCGTGGGTTCGAATCCCTCATCACCCAGTCACATCAGTTGGTCAGCCGGGGCGGATTCATCAGAACAAGATCTTTTTTCGTCGGAAGTGCCATTCGATCTGTTCTCCGCTTACGGTACTGCTTGCTCGATGGTCAAGTTGCCCAGGTCTAGATAACCAACATCTGATTCATCCGCCGCAAAGGCCCATTCGTGGGGCTGGCCCCCATGGGTACAGACCACCTTGTAGTCCCAGCCCGCGGGCATCGGCTGGATTTCGAAGGCCCCGTTGGCATCGGTCTGGTCATATCCAAAATCCAGACGCCAGCCCGTCTCAACACACAGGACATTCACGTTGAGTTTTACGACGGGACTGCCCTGTAAATCCACAATCCGTCCCTTCGGGATGACCTGCGGTTGTTCCGGGAGAGTTATTGTGTCGTTTTGCCGGGCCCGCACAATTCCCGCGAAGAGGACGCCGTAGGGTCGTCGCATGTCCTTGACCTGAAGAAAATGATCCACCCTTGGTTCGCCCTCCGCTGGCTCGGCGATCCACTCCAACTGAGCCCGTCCGTCTTCATCTGTCCGGCCCTGCTTTGCGTGCTCCCACTTGTCCCCCAGACGATAACACTGTTTCACCAAGGCATTCGGGACTGGATGGCCGTGCTTATCCACGACCGACACGGTGACAAAGACCGGTTGGGGTTCGAGGAGAAACTCGATCGGGCGGTCTGACCATGGGCTGAGCTGGTACGTACGATTAGGCGTCAGGTCCTCATACCCCTCTGCCCGGACAGACTCAATGACATAAGTGCCGCCTTCGAGGATGGCGCAGTTAGCGTATCCTTTCTCATTCACGGATGCCTCGTATCGCCCACTTCCCTCGCGGAAGGTCACCACCACAACGGCCCCGACCACCGGCTGCCGAGTTTTGCGATCCTTGACGTTCACCCGGAGGGTGCTCACGCTGGGCTTGGGGGTCTGTTGAATCCACTGCCCGTCACGGCGAATCAACGGGTAGACCGCGTCCCCATACGTGCGGTGGGCCTCAAACTCGGCCTTGGGTTTGATCTCGATATCCCACTGATAGACCCGTGAGTCTTCGACCGTGACTCGGCGTTTGCCGTATTGGTAGTTCTTGGGCTGAGCCCCTATCTCGTGGGTACCCTGCCCCAGGCAAATCCGGCCGAGGCCATCCTCATCCACGTCAAGATACACCGTGTTGCCTCTTTCCTGCTTGATCGTCAGTCGGGCTTGCTTGTCGACAATCGGTTGGCCGGTGACCGCGTCGACCAGACGGATTTCACAGGCCGCCCCGCCCGCGAAACCGTCGGCGATGATTTCGTCGGTGACTTCGTCCGACGTCAATACGATACGAATATCCTGAGTTCCAGCTTCCACGTCCGCGCCGGCGCCTTTCCATACCACGGCGGCCCAAAGGTGTACGGGGCCCGGCTGAAGTCCGTCGAACTCGAATCTCCCCGTTGGGTCCGTTTCCATCGTTTGCTTCAATCCCTGGTCTTGGCTTTCCAGGGTGACCGTTGTCTTCTGAAGCGGTCGGCCATACTTGTCCACAACGATACCCGCGACGGAAAGGTCGGCGGGCGCGAGCAAGAAGTCGCCCAAGTCAATCGCTTGTGGGGCAAGATCGATTTGAGGTATGCCCCCGGTCCCTGCTCGTGCCGGGTCTTCTCTAATACGACAGCGCTGGTTTTGCTCAAGAAAACCACAGAGCTAAGCCGATGAACTCTTCAAACGCATACAATTTGGAGAG
>ENA-OSEO01000134-OSEO01000134.1-sediment-metagenome-genome-assembly--contig:-NODE-134-length-196061-cov-6.914753_pt1 | contig 196061 bp, 153 predicted proteins | sample MGYA00237883_ERZ534232 | MGnify/ENA metagenome assembly ERZ534232
TATCCGTTACGCTAAACAGGTAAGTGTCCACGATGTCCTGACACAAAAAAGTGTCTACGATGTGGTGGCACTCAGCAGGTAGAAAATTTGTCGCCTCTCAACAATGTTATGAGAAAAACTAGGAGGATTAGTTGGCCGTCCCTGATTTTCAAACACTGATGCTTCCAATGCTCCAAATTGCCGCAGATGGTGAAGAGCATACCATGCAGGAAGCCCGTGATGCTTTGGCAAGCGTATTCAGCTTAACCGAAGATGAATTGGCAGAACGACTACCGAGTGGTCGGCAAACAACTTTTGCAAATCGGGTCGCCTGGGCCAAAGTATACCTTGTTCAGGCAGGATTGCTTGCATCCCCGAAGCGCGGCAAATTTTATATTGCGCAACGCGGTCGTGAAGTCCTCTCAAAAGCGCCCCAAAAGATCGACATAAAATATTTGGAGCAATTTCCCGAATTTCAAGAATTCCGCCAGGCAAGCAATAAAAACCATACAGAGAAGGTCATTCAACCGGCGGTCACCCGATCAAATTCTACAACCCCTGAAGAAACCCTTGAAGAGGCCTACCAGCAAGTCAGAGATGAAGTTGCAAACGAATTGCTACATTTGATCAAGGGTAATTCTCCTGATTTTTTTGAAAAACTGGTGGTTCGTTTACTTGTTCAAATGGGCTATGGCGGCTCTTTTAGAGAGGCTGGCAAGGCAACCCGAAAAACAGCCGACGAAGGGATAGACGGAATCATAAAAGAAGATCGCCTTGGCCTTGATGCCATTTACCTTCAGGCAAAAAGATGGGAAGCGCCTGTTGGTCGGCCGGAAATCCAGAGGTTTGTTGGTGCCCTGCATGGCCAAAGAGCAAAAAAGGGCGTGTTTATTACCACAAGCCGGTTTTCAATTGAAGCGATCGAGTATGCCGGACAAATCGACCCTAAAGTTGTTTTGATCGATGGGACCGATCTCGTCCAACTAATGATCGATTACAATGTCGGGGTAAGCGCTATAGCAACTTACGACGTAAAAAAAGTTGATACTGACTTTTTTATTGAAGATTGAAGGTATCTAAAGACCTCTATCTGTGTATCTGGTTTCTGCGGTATCTGGGATTTTTCCAAGTCGTCTTTGACAAGTAAGGGATATTTGGGGTCGAAGGGATATTTGGGGTCGGACCAAGTCAACCATTTGTAAATAAATGAAAAAGTATCGAAAAACAGGGTTGAAAACAGAGCCATAAGTCGATTTTTGAGGGCAAAATCGGGGTGACTGGCCGGACTGACTGATCATCCTTGTTCAAATCGTGGAGTAAAAAGGGGGCGGATTTATTTTCCGCCCCCTTTTTCGTGATAGGACGGCCTTTTCCGGCTGCCGGCGGAAGCAACCATTTCAGTGCGGATCATACACATGATGCTGCCCGAATACTTTTTTTCAAAAATCTTCAATTTTTTTTGAACCTTTTTTTCAGAACCGGGGACGAAGGATTAAAAGCGGAACAATTAACCCAAACAACAAATATAAGGAGATCAACAATGAAACAGTCCATTATTTCCCTGGTAAAAAAGGTCAGTGTCGTCACCGTATCCTGCATGATGGTCGCCTCCATGGCCCAGGCCGCTCAATTGAAAGTCGATGATTCCACCAAGAAACTGGTAAACCCGCAGAGGGTTAAGCCGAACGCCGCCGTGCAGCGCGTCGGTTCACAGGGAATCGATCCGGCCGTGGTCAGCCTGCAGGTCAGTCAGGCGGCAGGCGGTCGGGTCAATGTGACCGCCACGGTCAGGAACATCGGAACCGAGAATTTCGTATCCGGCCGCAACCAGGCTTCGGTTATTCTTCAGGTGCACAATCCCAGAATCAGCGGGCCTTCAGCCTATCAAACCCTTGCCACCCGCGGCTTTACCCACCTGTCCACATCCGGTTCCATCGTGGTGACCGGCGCCCATGACCTGGACGGTTTCGTGGAATGGTCCGATCCCACCCCCGACAGCGGGGAGTGCCGTTACAGCAAAGAGATCATCGCCATGATCAGCTACGATCCCGATATCGCCATGGACGGCAATGAGCAGAACGACGACGTCCGCAGCTCCAACAACATGAAAAAAAGAACCGTCGAGTACATCGTACAGTGCCCCTGGTAAGGAAGAAAAAGCACACCGGAATAGCAAGCGGGTCACAGGCTCCCCCTCCTGTGACCCGTTTTTTTGAACAGAAAAATGAAAAGGGCACGGATATATTTTCCGGCCCCTTTTTCATGGAAAAGTATGGTTTTCTTGCCCGGCCTAAAGATCGAGGAGCATCTGCTCGGGTTCTTCGATGTGTTCCTTGATTTTTTTCAGGAATCCGACCGCCTCCCGGCCGTCAATGATGCGGTGATCGTAGCTGAGGGCCAGATACATGATCGGCCGGATGACGATCTCCCCGTCGCGGACCACGGGCCGGTCCTGGATGTTGTGCATGCCGAGCACGGCGCTCTGCGGCGGGTTGAGGATCGGGGTGCTGAGCATGGAGCCGTAGATGCCGCCGTTGCTGATGGTGAAAGTGCCCCCCTCGAGGTCGGCCAGGGCCAGCTGGTTGGTGCGGATCTTTTCGACGAAGCCGTCAATGGCCTTCTCGATTTCTGAAAAATGGAGTTTTGCCGCGTCTTTGATGACCGGCACCACCAGCCCCTTTTCCGAACCGACAGCTATGCCGACATTCATATAATCGTGGTAGACGATGTCGTCCCCGTCAATGAAGGCATTGACCTGCGGGTACTCCTCCAGCGCCTCGATGGAGGCCTTGACGAAAAAGGACATGAAGCCCAACGAGACGCCGTAGCGTTCCTTGAAGCGCTCACGGTATTTCTCCCGCATTTTCTTGACCTTGGACATGTCGACTTCGTTGAAGGTCGTCAGCATGGCGGTCTGCTGCCGGGCCGCCACCAGCCTTTCGGCAATTTTTTTGCGGATGGGGGTCATGGGCTTGCGGGTAATGCCGGCCTCGCTTTTTCCCCGGGCCGGGCTTCCCTCTTTCTTTTCGGGCTCGGGCTTTTCCGCAGGAGCCGTGTCGGACCGGGGTTTTTCAACAGCTTCTGCTTTTTCTTCCGCAAGGGCCTCCTTGGCGGGTTTTTTTTCTTCCATGGGGGGAGGCGCTGAAGGCTCTGCCGGCTTTTCAGGCTCCGGCGGTTTCTCTTCTTTCTTTCCCTCAGTTTTTTCCTTCGGTTCTTCGTCGGCGGCGGGAGCTGCCTGGGCGTCGATTTCGGCGATCACATCCCCGACTTTGGCGCTCTCCCCCTCCTGGGTTTTAAGATGCAGGAGGCCGGCGGTCTCGGCATTCAATTCCAGGGTGATCTTGTCCGTTTCAAGTTCGCAGAGCAGGTCGTCCTTTTTGACCGCTTCTCCGTCCTGTTTATGCCATTTGGAAATGGTGACTTCGTAGACCGATTCACCGACCTCGGGAACTTTGATTTCCATGTCTGCCTCGTATTCCTGAAGATGTTGTATTTAAATAGAAAACGCCGATTCCACCAGCTGCTCCTGCTCTTTCTGATGAATCCGGTGGGAACCGGTGGCAGGCGACGCCGCTTCGGGACGGCCGATGTAAACGACTTTCCGCTTGAGGAAGTCTTCCAGATAGGGGCGGATGAAAAACCAGCCGCCCATGTTGCGGGGCTCCTCCTGAACCCAGACGAAATTGTCCACCGCGGCCATTTTATAGAGTTCGAATTCGAGGAGATCGGCCCGGAAGGGGTAGAACTGCTCGATGCGGACAATAGCCACATCCTCCCGTCCCTGGGTATTTTTTTTCTCCAGCAGTTCGTAGAAGATCTTTCCGGAACAGAACAGCACGGTCCGGGTCCTTTCGGGAGCGAAATCGTCGACCAGAATTTCCTGGAACCAGCCCTCCTCGAATTCCTTGCGCGGCGAGCGGCAGAGCGGATGGCGCAGCAGGCTTTTGGGGGTGAAGACGATCAGGGGCCGGCGGAAAGGCTGTTTCATCTGGCGCCGCAGCAGATGGAAGAGCTGTGCCGGGGTCGAGGGGTAGGTGACCTGGATATTGTTGTCGGCACAAAGCTGGAGGAATCTCTCGATGCGGGCGCTGGAATGTTCCCCGCCCTGGCCTTCATAACCGTGGGGGAGAAAGAGGACGAGATTGCTCAACTGGTTCCATTTGGTCTGGCTGCTGACCAGGAACTGGTCGATGATGACCTGGGCGCCGTTAGCGAAATCGCCGAACTGGGCTTCCCAGATGGTCAGGCCGTGGGGGGATTCGATGGCATAGCCGTATTCGAAAGCCAGGACGGCGGCCTCGGAGAGCATGCTGTCGAAAACCCTGAAATGGCCGCCCCTGGCTTCGACCGAGGAGAGGGGCAGATACATGGCGCCGGTTTTCATGTCGTAGATGGCTGCGTGGCGCTGGCTGAAGGTGCCGCGCCGGGAATCCTGCCCCGAGAGCCGGACGGAAAAACCTTCGTGCAGGAGAGAGGCAAAGGCCAGAGCTTCGGCGTTGGCCCAGTCGATTTCCCGGCCCTGCATGACGGCATCTTTACGTTCGCTCAGCAGTTTCTCGATTTTGGGGTGGGGGATCAACCCCTGGGGAATTTCCGCCAGCTTTTTCGCGTAACGTTCCAGGCGTTCGACAGGGACGCCGGTCTGGATCTCGAGGGGGCGGTAATCCCGTTCGACATATTTCCATTTGCCGCGAAAGGCGGTGTCAAGCTGCACCTGTTCGCTGACAAAAGCTTTTTCGAGAGTCGTGGTGATCTGCTCGGTCAGGAAATGGCTCTGTTTGTCGCTGATGCCGTCGGCAATCAGGCGCCGGGAGTAGACATCGTCCACGGGCGGCCGCTGGCGGATGGTTTCGTACATGACCGGCTGGGTGAAATAGGGCTCGTCCCCTTCGTTATGGCCGTGGCGGCGAAAGCAGTTGATCTCCACGATCACGTCCCGGCCGAATTTCTGACGATAGTCGAAGGCGAGCTGGCAGACGTGAACGGTGGCCTCGGGGTCTTCGCCGTTGATATGGAAGATGGGCACCATGAGCATCTTGGCGAGGTCCGTGGCGTAGAGGGTGGAACGGGCATCCTTGGAAAGGGTGGTGAAGCCGATCTGGTTGTTGAGGATGACATGCAGGGTCCCGCCGGTATGATAACCCTGCAATTGCGACAGGTTCAGGGTTTCTGCGACAATGCCCTGGCCGGCGAAAGCGGCATCCCCGTGAAGAACGACCGGGACGACCAGCTTGTCGGCGCCCTGGCCGATAAAATCCTGCTTGGCCCGGGTCTTTCCTTCGACCACCGGTCCGACGCATTCGAGGTGGCTGGGGTTGGAGGCCATGGTGAGGTGGACGTCCCGGCCGGAGTGGGTGGCGATATCCGAGGAAAAACCTTTGTGATACTTGACGTCGCCCTCTCCGATAACCCCAAGCTCAATGTTGTCCCGGAACTCGGCGAAAATCTCCTCCAGCGGTTTGGCGAAAATATTGGCCAGAACATTGAGGCGTCCGCGGTGGGCCATGCCGAGCACGATTTCCCTGACGCCGCCTTTTCCCGCCTCCTGGACAAGGCTGTCCAGAAATGGGATGACGACCTCTCCTCCTTCCAGGGAAAAGCGTTTCTGGCCGATAAATTTTTTATGCAGAAACTTCTCAAACAGGACCGCTTCCTTGAGCTTTCTAAGAATACCGATTTTCTCTTTTTTTGAAAATTCGGTCCGGTTGCGGGTTTTTTCCATCCGCTCCTGAAGCCAGTCGCGCTCCTCTTCATTCTGAATATGCATGTACTCGACGCCGATGGAGCGGCCATAAGTTTCATGCAGGATGGTATGAATCTCTTTCAGGGAGGCTTCTTTCCGGGGAAACTTTCGAGGGTTGAAGATGGTTTGAAAATCGCTTTCAGCGAGGCCGAAGGCCTTAAGGTCGAGTGCGGGATGGACCGCCGGCGGCGGAGAGAGGGGATCGATATCGGCCAGGAAATGTCCGCTTTCCCTGAACCGGTCGATCAGAGACTGTACAGCAGCCTGTTTTTCGCGGAAAAGCGCAGAGGATTCCTGTCCGACTTGGGGTTGAAGTGGAACAGCCGGCACCGGGGAGGACCAGGTTGGTTGGGCCTCAAAACGGCGGAAAAAATCCTGCCACCCGGCTTCGACGCTCTCCGGGTTTTTCTTCCAGATAGCGTAGAGGCCTTCGATAAAGGCGATGTTTTGGAAGGACAAATCGTTCATGCTTGGCCAATCCACCCTTAATGAAAATTCGTGAAGCCCTGTCCCACCAGGGGAACAGGTTGTCGATGGAAAGTATACCAACCTCCCTTCCTGATGCAAAGTCGTCGATTCTTGAAAATTGGGCGATTGTTCCGGCAAAATCGTGCTTTAAAATGAGACAAAGTTAAAAGTTGCATCCTCTTTTCATCTGTGTCTTACTTATAAAAGGAGGATTAATTACCTTGACTCAAGGTTCTTCTCCCAGCTAATATTTCAACCTGTTCTTTTAAGAATATCGAAAGGATTATATTAAAATGGCTGATGAAAGAAAATTTTATCGAAGGAAATGCATAAGCTGTAATTTTTTCTGTGTTTTCGAGCTGATTCAGGAAGGTGACGATATCTTTGAGCTCTGCACCCATTGTAAAACCCAATCTCCCATAAGCAGAACATTTGCCGATGCCCATGTCCAACAGTGTGAAACCTGGCTCGAAAATCAGGGCAGAATGTGGCCGAAAGTGCGTCCGAGAATCGAGTTGCTGGATCGTCCCGGCGCTTTTGTCACCCTGTTCGGAGAACCCAAGGAAGAAGAGCTGGAATACCGGAAACAAAGAGAAGAGGAAGCGAAACAAAAACAACAGTAGAATCCCGGGCACTGCTGCCTGGATAGCTATTAAAAAGGGCCTGTTTGAAGAGGCCCTTTTTTATTGCTTGAAATCAGGCCGGTGTTCAGCATGAATAAGCGGGGCGGGGCCATCGGCCACCGGCGGAATTCTGACGAAATCCGGAAAACAGCCTGACTTTTGGATGCTTTTATTGTAAGTTCATATGTCCCCCTGATTTTTTAATGTTATGTTGAGAAACGCGGGTTTTGGAGGAAAAATGGAAAAACTTGTCCTTTCCGTGCTGGGGAAAGACCGGCCGGGGATCGTCGCGTCCATAGCGTCGGTCCTCTGTTCCCTCGGCTGCAATATCGAGGATTGCAGCCAGACCATTCTCCAGACGGAATTTGCGGGCATTTTTATTCTCAGTAACCGCGAAAACCGGCCCCTGGATGTGATCGCCAGGACCCTGACCGACCGACTGGGGGCCTGCGGTCTGACCGTCGATGTCAAAGCCATGGCCGAAAATGGCGGAAAAGCCGCTGCCACGGAATCGGCCCCCTTTGTCGTCACCACCCTGGGTCCCGATCAGATAGGGATGATTGCCGCCATCAGCGGTGCCCTCGCGGACCTGGCCGTCAACATCATCAATTTCAAGGCCATCCTTTGCAAAGAGGTGGAGCCTGAACAGCTGATGACCATTTTTGAAGTGGATGTCCCCCTGACCGTGGCCCAGAGTGATCTCAAACAGAAGCTGGCGGAGGTTTCCCGGCAGTACAATCTGGAATTTACCATCCAGCACCGGGCCATTTTCGAGGCAACCAATAAAATTTGAACATGTATCCAAGACAGCCAATTAATTAGACAGGTTTTTCCATGCTGAGCAATCTCGAAGTCCTCTCCACCCTGGAGATGATTAAAAGCGAAAATCTCGACCTCCGCACCGTCACCCTGGGGGTCAGCCTTTTTGACTGTGTCTCCGACGACCCGGAAAGGTTCCAGGACAACGTCTATCGCAAAATCGTCCGTCTGGCTGCGGACCTCGTCGCGACCTGCGACGAAATCGGAGAAAAATACGGCGTTCCGGTGGTGAACAAAAGGATTTCGGTAAGCCCGGTGGCGGCCGTCGGTGCGGCTCTTCCCGCCCGGCAACTGGTGGAAATGGCAAAAGTACTGGACCGGGCGGCGATGGAGGCGAGGGTCGATTTCGTCGGCGGCTTCAGCGCTCTGGTCGAAAAGGGGTTCAGCAAAGGCGACCTGGCCTTGATCGAGGCTATTCCCGAGGCTTTGGCGACCACCTCCAGACTCTGTTCTTCTGTCAATGTCGCCTCCACCCGGGCCGGAATCAATATGGATGCGGTTTACCGCATGGGGCAGACGATTAAAAAAACCGCTGAACTGACTGCCGAAAAGGACGCCCTCGGCTGTGCCAAGCTGGTGGTTTTCGCCAATATTCCCCAGGACGTTCCCTTTATGGCTGGAGCCTACCTGGGCATTGGCGAGCCGGAAGCGGTCATCAATGTCGGCGTCAGCGGCCCCGGCGTGGTGAAAAAAGCCATTGACCGGGCTCGGGAAGCACAGCCGGATATCACCCTTGGGGAGCTTTCCGAAATCATCAAAAGGACGGCCTGCCGGGTGACGCGTGTCGGGGAACTCATGGGGCGCGAGGTGGCGGGACGGCTGGGGGTCAGGTTCGGCATCGTCGATCTCTCCCTGGCACCGACCCCCAACGTCGGAGACAGCGTCGGCGAAATTTTTCAGAGCCTTGGCCTGGCGCGCATCGGGGTGCCGGGCTCCACGGCCGTTCTGGCCATGGTCAATGACGCAGTGAAAAAGGGCGGGGCCTTCGCCAGCTGCAATGTCGGCGGCTTGAGCGGCGCCTTTATTCCCGTGAGCGAGGATCTGAATATCGCCAACGCGGCAGCCGAAGGTTACCTGTGCCTTGAAAAGCTCGAAGCCATGACCTCGGTCTGTTCGGTCGGCCTCGATATGGTGGCCCTCCCGGGCGATACCACGGCCGAAACCCTGGCCGGTATTATTGCCGATGAAATGGCCATCGGCATGATCAACAAGAAAACCACCGCTGCCCGGCTGATCCCGGTTCCGGGCCGGAAAGCGGGGGAAAAGGTCTATTTCGGCGGGCTTTTGGGGGAGGCGGTCATCATGCCGGTGCGATCGAACGACTGCTCGGCGGATTTCATCCGTCGCGGCGGGCTCATCCCCGCACCTATCCAGAGCATGAGCAATTAGCCCGGCCGGAATGCGGGCAGAAAGTTTTCGGAAAACAAGCGAACAGGATCTGAAGTGATAAAAAAACCGGGGCAAACGCCCCGGTTTTTTTATCTGCGCGGAAGTTCTTTGGGTGCCACCAGGACCGGGATCCGGCTTTTGGAGAGTATTTTTTCGGTGACATTGCCGAGAAACGGCGGCGCGATTCTAAACTTGGTGTGATTGCCGAGAACGATGAGGTCGGCTCCCAGGCGCTCCGCAGTCTTGAGAATCTCCTGGGACGGGCTGCCATGGTGAACTTCGAAACCTGCTATTCTCTCCATGTCCTCGGGATGATCGACAAGTTCCTCCCGGGCAAATTCTTCCAGAACCTGCTTGATTTTTCCGACGACCTCACCTTTGTGTTCGATTTCGAGGTCTGCCAGGTGATCCTCTCCCATCATGGTGGAGACAAGGTTTATCACGGCCGAAGGTTCGATACTGACGAGGACGTGGAGAATGAAAATCCGGGCATTGAAGGCGCGGGCCACGGTCAGGGCATGCCTGAAGGTCTGTTTGGTGCGGGGCGACATAGCGGTGGCGCAGAGGATGGTTTTGTATTGGGGGATCATATCCTCCTCCTGAAGGGGAAAAGGGATCAACCGCAGAACTTCTTTCGCACTGTTTGAAGCAGGTAAATTATAGCCCAAAGGGCCAATCCCGCCACATAGACCCAATAATAATTGTCGAGGTGTATGAAGCGGGCAAAATAATCGGGCCGGAACATGAGGGCCGACACGCCGAGCAGCAGGGGAATGTCGTACCAGCGGTTGCGGTCGACAAACCATCCCTGGGTGGCCGAGGCAAAGGCGAAGGCGCCGATACTGGTCATGACGAAGATGAGGATACCCAGTGGCCAGCTGTTGATGCCCCAGAGCAGCATATCGTGATTGAAAATGAACATGAACGGCAGAATGGCGGTGCGGATGTCGTACATGAAACCCTGGATGCCCGTGGGGATGGGGTCGGACTTGGCGATAGCGGCTGCTGCATAGGCGGCCAGCCCCACCGGAGGGGTGTCGTCCGCCAGAATTCCGAAATAAAAGCAGAAGAGGTGGGCTGCGATAAGGGGAACGAAAAAGCCTTGAGCAGCGCCGAGGGTGACGATGACGGGAGCCGTCAGCGAGGCCATGACAATATAGGTCGCGGTGGTCGGCAGGCCCATGCCGATGAGAAGGCTGGCGATGGCTGTGATGATGAGCATGAGGAGAATGTTGCCGCGGCTCAAATGTCCGATAATTTCGGTAATCAGGCCACCCAGGCCCATGGTGACGACGCCGACGATGATCCCTGCGGCTGCCGTGGCCACCGCCACGCTGACCATGTTGCGGGCGCCCGCCACCATGCCGTGGACGATATCCTGAAACCCCCGTTTAAATCCCTGGCCTATATTTCCTCCGCTGACCTTGGCCCGGATCGGGTTCTGGACCAACATGATGATGCTCAGCACCACTATGGCCCGAAAAGCTGCCAAATCGGGTGAGTGCCGGGGGATGATCAACTCGTAGAGCAGCACCCCGAGCGGAATGAGAAAATGCAAGCCTTCCAGCAGGGTCTTGAAAAAGCGCGGCAGGTCCGCCTTGGGAAGCCCGGACAGGCCCAGCTTGGAGGCCTCGATATGGGTCAGATAAAAGAGGGTTGCATAAGAGGCAAATGCGGGAACGGCTGCCGCTTTGCAGACCTCGATGTAGGGGATGTTGACATATTCGGCAATAATGAAGGCGGCCGCGCCCATGATGGGCGGCATGATCTGGCCGTCGGTGCTGGCGGCCACCTCGATGGCCGCCGCTTTTTTGGCGGGGTAGCCGACCTTTTTCATGAGGGGAATGGTGAAGGTGCCGGTGGTTACGACATTGGCGATGCTGGAACCTGAGACCAGTCCGGTCAAACCGCTGCTGGCCACCGCCGCTTTGGCCGGTCCCCCCTTGAAGCGGCCCAGAAGACTCATGGCGAGATCGATGAAGAACTTTCCGGCCCCGGCCTTGTCGAGCATGGCGCCGAAAAGAACGAAAAGGAAAACAATCCGGGCCGAAACATCGAGGGGGATTCCGTAAATGCCCTCCGTGGTGAGAGAAATCTGACCGACATAGCGGGACAGGCTCACGCCTTTGAAAGCCAGAAAGGCAGGCATGTGGGGGCCGAGGAAGGCATAACCCGTAAAGCCGATGGCGATTACCGACAGCGCCGGACCGATAACCCGGCGTGCCGCTTCCAGCAGGACGATAACCAGAAAAATACCTATGACCAGGTCGCGGAAATTAGGCCGGCCAACCCGGTTGGCGATGCCTTCGTAGTCAATGGCTATATAAAGGGCTGCGAGAGCCGCCAGGACCGCGATAATAATGTCCGCTACTGGAATCTCGTGTTTTTCACCCAGCCAGCGCAACCCCGGAATCGGGACGTCCCGGCGCAGGGTGGGGTAGGACAGAAATACGATCAGGAAGGCAAAGGCCAGATGAATAGCCCGGATGTAGGTCGAGTCGAGAAGCAGAAAACTGGAAAGAGAGAGCTGAAACAGCGACCAGCAGAAAGCGATAACAGGAACCGCCCATTTGAGAGGCCCTTCGGGCTTTCGCAGTCCCAATTCCTCCTCTTCCTTGAGGCGCTGGGCAGCCTGGAGGCCTTCTGTCTCAGGTTTTTTGGATACTTGATCCATTCGGCACTATCCCGTTATCGGCTGCCGCCCAAAGCTCCGGCCAGCAGACAAATAGGGTTTTGCAAAAAAAAGAAACGGGAAAAGCTCCTGAAATATGGAGATTTTCCCGTTTCTTATGAGGGCTATTTCAGGAGTCCGGCTTCTTTGAAGTATTTTTGTGCGCCCGGGTGCAGGGGCGCACTCAACCCTTTAAGCATATCTCCTTTTTCCAGGTCGGCAAAAGCGGGGTGAAGGGCTTTAAAGGAATCGAGATTTTCAAATACCTCTTTGGTGATATTGTAAACCACATCTTCCGGAACATCGGCGTTGGTGCAGAGCGTAGCTTTTACCCCGAAAGAGGGGCTGTCCGCGTCGTTCATGACGCCCGGGTAGTAGCTGATGGGAATTTTTGCCGGGGCGTAATAGGGCATCTTGGCGACCAGTTTGTTGACGATTTCTTCGGGGATGGGGACAAATTTCACTTTCCGGGTTCCGGCCACGGCTTCTTTGATCGAACCGTTGGGATGTCCGACGGTATAGAAATAGGCATCAATACGACCGTCCTGGAGCATGCCTGCGGATTCGGCCGCTTTCAGGCCTTCGGCTTGAAGGTCCTTTTCCCAGTCGATACCGGCGGCCTCGAACAGGTCAATGGCATTGCCGCGCTGGCCGGAGCCGGGATCGCCGATATTGACCACTTTCCCTTTCAGGTCTTCCAGGGCGTTGATATTTTTATCGGTGGCAGCGAGGAGGGTGACAATTTCCGGGTGAAGAGAAAAAACGGCGCGCAGTTTCTGCTGGGGTTTCCCGTCCCAGTCGCCTTTGCCGTTGAAAGCCTGATACTGGCGGTCCGACTGGACGATGCCGAACTCGATATCGCCGTTCATGAGGGCATTGACGTTGAAAACGGAGCCGCCGGTGGATTCGACGGTCATGCGGATTTTATATTGGTCCTTTTTGGCGTTTACCATTTTGCTGATGGCGCCCCCCGCAGGATAGTAGACCCCGGTTACGCCGCCGGTGCCAACGGTAACATAACGTACTGCTTGCGGTTGTTTGGCGGTTTCTTTTTTCTGTTCGCCCTGGCATCCGAAACAGAGAAGGGCAACAAAAACGGCAATCCAGAAATTTTTCATGTTTTTTCCTCCCTCTTCAAAAAAAGTGTCAGCGTTTGTTTGCGAAGTGGTACGATTATTACAATTGAAACTTCAACCCAAAATAGGCAAGCCGGCGGAACGATAACAGAGCCCTTAGTCAGTAATCAAGATTATTTTAGATTTAATCACACACTAGGTTTAATCTCTCACACAAGAACCAACCCAAAACCGGGCTGGTCCTTGTGTGTTTAAAGCAAAAAAATTTGTAACCTTATTCAGACTTCAAAGCATTAGATAATTAAAAACGGTAATTGAAATTTTTCAAGAGCAATTAAAAAAATAGTACTGCAGAATATCAGAAGTTGAATGAGCTAGAAATGCTATGTCTTTCCGGTTGCGCTGAAGGAAATCTGGTTGCCATGCATCAAAGCGGTGAAGCAGTTGTGTCAGATCAGTCGGGCATAACTATTGAGGAGGACTGGAGGGTTATCAGCCGGTGCCAGCAGGGTGATGGAAATGCCTTTCAAGGACTGGTTGAAAAATACCAGAGCCAGGTGTCATCCATCATGTGGCGCTTTTCGAGAGAATTCGATACCCACCAGGAACTGGTTCAGGACGTTTTTGTGGAAGCCTATACGAGCCTGAAAAACTACCGTCCCCAAGCCCCTTTTTTTCATTGGCTTTCCAGGATTGCCGTGCGGGTCGGTTACCGCCATTGGAAAAATCTGAAAAAGGAGCGTGACAATCCCCATGTTTCACTGGATGAGTGGGAGCAGTTGTCCGACCCCAATACACCGGATATATTGGCAACCAAAGAGGCGGCGGACCTTCTTCATCGTCTTCTAGGACAATTGACGCCGCGCAATCGGCTGGTTCTCACCCTCAGGTTTATCGATGAGAAAAGCGTGGAAGAGACCTCCGAATTGACAGGCTGGAGTCAGACAATGGTTAAGGTTCAGACCTTGAGGGCCAGAAGCCAGCTTAAAAAATTATTTGAAAAGTCCCAGGTCAAGGAGAAGTTATGAAAGAAATCGAAATCCTCACCAAACTGAATAAAAAGGCGCGTAACGAGGAATTTCCCCAGGTCGATGTTGCCGAAGGGGTTATGAGAAGAGTTCGCGCTTTGCAGGAGCCGGCAGAGGATGTGGTTGTTTTCCGTTTCCTTGAATGGCTTACGGCTTTTTCTTCGGCTGCCGCGGTTCTGGCCGCTGCCATGATTTTTCTGAATATGCGTGAATGGACCGACCCCCTTATCGCCTTGTTTTTTGAAGTACAATAGCAGGCTGTCGAAAAGCGGTTTTTTGTAGTCTGAAGGAGATCGTATGGAAGGCAAACCCACTCAACCCGACACTCGGGACCAGTTGTCCTCAAACCCGCAGCGCAGGAATGCCCGCCTCAAGATAATCGCCCTGGGGATGACTCTTCTATTAAGCGGTATTCTGATGGGGGCCGGCGGCATGTTTTTTTGGGGCCGATATCTGGTTCTGCAGAATATTCGCCGGGGGGCGGATCTTACGGCCATTTCCACCCGCCTGGAAGAAAAACTGGGCCTGAACCCGGCTCAGAAACAGAAGGTGGAAGAAATTCTGAGTGCGCATATGCCGAAAATCCGTGAAATCCGGAAAAGCAAATATCTGGCGATTCGGCAGGAAACCGAAATTATGAAAGACGAAATAGGTGCTACTCTGGACGAGCGCCAGGCAAAAATCTGGGAAGAGGAGGTGGATCAGATCATGTCGTTCCGAAGGTTCAAGCGCCACGATCATCACCGGCCGCCCCCTCCTTCCGGTGCCCGTCCCATGCCCATGAAGCCTTTACCTGGGCCTGGGACGGGGATGGGGCCACCGTCCCGTTAACAATTCCCCGGGGGCATCATGGACAAATGGGTTAAATTGAGGCGCGAAGGTCAGCCAATGCCAGGTTCAGGTTTCCAAGCTCTCCCCGGAGCCCCTCCATAAGGTTTTCGGCCATAGGAAAATCACTTGTCCGGCCTGCTTCCTCGAGCTCGCTCAGCATTTTAAAGGTTTGTGAGCTGCCCCATATCCCGACTGCAGATTTAAAGCCATGGGCCTTTTTCTCCAGGCTTGAGCCATCCCGGTTTTCGACAGCATTGCGAAGATCCTGAACCCTTTCCGGGCAGGATTGGAGAAATTCGTCAATCATCTCGACAAGCGCCTCCCGGTTTTCTCCCACGGCTGAAAGCAATTCGCTGAAATCCAAGTTATCGCCCTCCGGAAACGTTGGGTGAGAAGTCACATTTTTCCGACTTTGATCAATCTTGCTGAAAAGGAGATTCCAATGGACCGGTTTGGATAAAAAGTCATCCATTCCGGCCTCCAGACAGCTTTTTCGCTCCTCTTCAAAAGGACTGGCCGATATACCGATAATTCTAACCGGCTCCATGTCCTTCGGCCACTTTTCCCGTATGGATTTTGTTGCGGCAATGCCGTCCATATGGGGCAATCTCATGTCCATGAGGATGCAGTCAATATTCTCCGAAACGATTTTTTCGATGGCCTCGCGACCGTCGCCGACGGCAGTTACCCGATAGCCTCTGCGCTCAAGAATTTTGGTCATGACCTTCTGGTTGATGAGCTCGTCTTCCACCAGAAGGACCTTGAGGGGGGGGCTTTCCGAACCGCCGCCACTGGAAAGCTCGGCGGACGGAATGTCGGCTTTAATCGGGCCTTGCGGGAGAGAGGTTTCGGAAACGGTTTTAAAGGGCACGGTAAAATGGAACACGCTCCCTTCGCCTACCCGGCTTTCCACGCCAATGGTTCCCCCCATTTTTTCCACAATTTCTTTGGATATGGCTAAGCCCAGGCCGCTTCCGCCATATTCGCGGGAAAAGGGATTGCTGATCTGGCTGAACTTTTTAAACAGGTCTTTTATCCGATCCCCAGGTATACCGATGCCCGTATCCCGGACCCGAAACTCGATCCAGACAAGCTCTTCGCCATCGCCGCCTGGTGTCGGGCTTCCTGTCACGGAAAGGAAAATTTCGCCCCGCGAGGTGAACTTTATGGCGTTGACTATCAGGTTATTCAGAACCTGGCGTAAACGCTGTGCATCTCCCTCTATTATCTCCGGGATGTCGTCGGCAACCCATGAACATAGTTTAACACCCTTTTCGCGGGCTAAAACGTTGAGCAGCTTAATAATATCATCGATTTTTTGACGCAGATCGAAGGGATGGATGAAGAAGTTGAACATCCCTTCCTCGATCTTGCTCATGTCCAGGACATCGTCCACCAGCCCTCGAAGAGACACTCCGGAACTTTGCAACATGCGTACGTATTCTTTCGGTTCTTCCTTGAGGTCCGATTCCAGGGTCAATTCGGTCAGGCCGAGGATAGCATTCAGGGGAGTCCGAATCTCATGGGCAATGTTGGCCAGAAAGCGGGATTTGGCCTCGTTGGCCTGGCGGGCTTCGTTTCGTGCCAGTATGGCGTTTTGTTCGGCGATTTCTTTCTCTTTCAGCTCGTTGAGGAGCTTTCCCTCAGAATTGACCAGGTCACGGAATAAAATGGAATAGGGTCTTTTGAGAGAGCCTTCGATGAGCCCGAAATAGATAAAAATAAAAGAGGCGAATTTCAGAGTGTGACCGAGAAAATTAAAGAAACCGTAGACATCCTGGTAAAGAGTAAAGGCCAGTTCGGAAAGGATAAAAAACAGAAGAGAAGGAAAAAGGAAAGTCAGTAAGCGCTGGTCATAATAGCGCCGATGTGCCCAGATAAGAAAAGCAGTGATCGTAAGCATTATGGAGATGATTACTTCACTCCAGATTTTAAACCCCGTAAGTCCGGAGCCTTCCAGGTAACAGTCGGGAAAAATGCCGAAAGGAAAAATGCTCAAGGCAATGACAGAGCCCAAAAATAAAAAGGCCGGTAGGGCTTTTTCGGGCTTGAAGCTCTCCAATTGTTTAATGAAAACAGCCACAACAAAAAAGGAGCCCGCCTGAAGGTAGCGGGCCGCAATCCAGTATTGAGTGGCCAGGTTCGCGTCATCGACCGGGAACAGCCCCATGCCTTTATAGCTCAGGGTATGGAGCAAATCGAAGCAACCGACCAGAAGAAAAAAAATGGAAAAGGAAGCCAGGAGGTTGGAGCGGGCAAAAAGACGGGAATTCCAGCCGATGACAAAAATAGAAAATGCAGCAATAATACTGGTAAATTCAATCAGAGAGTGAAACAGCAGGTAGTGGGATAAGCTTAACCGGAACAGCCCTGTAAACAGCAGAACTAAAAGTACAGCAATAAGGGCTTTCGATTTTGAGGTTTGCCGGCCGGCGGGCAGAGGGAATTTTTCCGTCTCTGATTTGGGAGGTACTATGGACGCCGGTTTTTTCAAGGCCGAAATCCTTCCCCGGGAGCAGGAAGACAAAAGCAGAATCAGCTGCACAGGTTATGGGATGTTTTCGTATTATCCGAAAAGGCGTGCGATTTTCCAAGCATTATTTAATTTAACGGATTTTGGTTTTATACGGGGACTTTTGGCAGCAGGGTTTTTCACGGGGAAGAGGGTTCACAAAAACGACGGTTGACATAAAAAAAGATTGATTTATGACAAAATAGGTTATAATTTAATTGAAGACTAGTTACAAGGTCTTCCTCCTTTAGGCGCGTTGGATCCCCTCCTGCCAACGCGCTGTTTTTTTTCACAATCCGACCGCTTCATCGTCTCCTGCCACGGGTAAAAAACCCTTAATCTGTAGCTATTCCCTGCTCTTTCACAGGCACGCATGGGATCACTCATGGTGTTTTGCATTTAAGGAGTTATCATGTCCTGGTCGCCTCGCCTTATTCCGGTTACTCCGGACCATCGGCATTTTTTAACCTTCAGGCACTTCTGAACCCCAGATGCGTCCTTCGACTAAATTTTCGGTGTTGAATTCGGCCAGAAACTGGTCCGCCTGTTCTTTTTCCAAGCCGGGTATAACGAGTACAACCGGCCCCAGTGTCCTGTCTTTTACGATGGAAATATCCACTTTTTCACCCTCCATGACAAAAGGGCGCGAGGCATAATAACGAGAGCCATTTTCCAGAATGATAGTCATTCCGCAAATTATTTCGCTTTTCAGCATATTTTATCCCTTCACTCACCGGTTTTTTTGAATCGGAAGGATGTCTTTCCAGCACTTCCCTTTCACTGGTTTCAAAATCAGCTCCGGTGCAGGCGAATATTTATTTCTGAAACCTCCAAAACCCGTTTCTCCAGGTTAGTATCTGGGTCTCCGGGTTTTTTGTTTTTTACGGGGTTCTGCCTGGTTGACTTTAATTTTTTGCTCCTTGAGCATCATGCCATTGAGAGCTTTAATTGCCTTATCAGCTTCCGAATTGTCGGGTATTTCCACGAATCCAAAACCCTTTGAGCGGCCGGAAAACGGTTCCGTGATTATTTTTATCTCCGATACTTTCCCGTATTCGGAAAAAAGTTTTTCAAGATCATTTTTGTTGACATCAAAACTGAGGTTTCCAACATAAATATTCATAAAAAATGTCCTTTCAAGTACTAACTGAGATAAATGAGCGATAATTTCCGGCGCCCTGGTCCTGTAGGTTTTTAGAGAAACCTTTAAATTCGCAAAAACCCTGATGTTCACCAGCGGCTAAAGGCATTTACCCCCGCCATAGAGTCCATCCGATATCATTTTGATTGGTACTGTGGGTAAATTTGGACTGGCATGTCAGGCATTGATAATCCTGTTCCTCGTAGCTTCGGGGGTTTTGCCCTTTGAAAATACGGAGTTCATCTATTTTTACTAAATTTTCGTGTGGCTTTCCCTTGAGGAATTTCTGGGATTGCTCTTTGCAAAGTGTGCAGATTCTCATTTCCATCTCTTTTCATCTGTTTCTGACAAATCGCCTGCTTGGGCGCATTCCCGAACAAGAACGGCGCACCCGATAGTGTTTATTTGCAGCGCATGGTTTTTTTGCCATCCTCAAAAAGAACCTCAATTTTTTGTGATCCGGCTAGGCGCTGGACACGCCCGAGTCCGAAAACGGGATGGTTTATCAAAGCCCCGACTTGGTATGCAGCTGTCATGGAATATTTGGTGGCCTTCGCACTGTTCATGCTTGGGCGAAGGTTTTCCCACTCTTTGCGTTCAACGTTTTGCTGATAGATTATTCGGAGTTCGGCGGTGTTTTTTATCTCTTTGGGCGGTCGATATTTATGCTGGCGATTACAAATTTTACATTGGACCTTAAGCGGTTCTTCTTCGGCCATGGTGATTATGATGTGATCGGTATTTTTCCGGCATTTGGTGCAGTTGGCTTCAATGGGACTTCCGGCGGAAAGAGGGTTGTTTTGCATGGTATTGCTCCTTTGTTTGAAACTGCCCAAGATATGGTCGATAAAACCAGGGAGGTGGCTGGATCTAAGGGGCAGGCTTGACCAATTGACGGGTTTGGAAAGAATCGTTGCGAGCCCGACAATCCCTTCGCTCCGTAACATCATCTCCTTACGGTTCGAAGAGTTGTGGTTTAAAAGAGAATCTGGAAAGGATGTGTTAAAAGTCTACACCTTTTTCCGCCTAAAAGATATCTGCAGCCGGCGAAAAACTACCTGCCCAGAAGTTCTGGGCAGGCTATGCAATGGTCAGGCTGCTGTGATGTCAAGACCGTTGTCTTCTTGCCTGGAACGAGGGTTGGGGGTGTTTAAGGGGGGATTCGAACGCGGCAACGCCGTAATCAAAACCTATCAGGCTGCGCCGCTCGAATTGAGTTCCCAGAGCCCTTTCAATGGACTGGACCATCACCCGGTCATTCTGATCTACCATGGTGAAGGCATCTCCGTTGCGGGAGGCGCGACCAGTCCGGCCGATCCGGTGGATATAAGCTTCGGCGGTATCGGGGATATCGAAGTTAATGACATGCGAAACCCGTGACACATCGATGCCCCGGGCAGCGATATCGGTCGCCACCAGGATCTGGAACCTGCCATTGCGGAACCCGTCCAAAGCGGTCTGGCGCCGGGACTGCGAGAGATTGCCCTGCAGTGAGGTTGCCCGGTAACCGCATTTATCCAACTTCTCGCCAAGCCTTTTGGCCCGATGCTTGGTGCGAGTGAAGACCAATACGGACCCGGCGCCCGTCTCTTTCAGCAGCTTCAGCAACAGGTCAGTCTTGAGATGCTGGGCGACTGGATAAAGGGCATGGCTTACCGTCTCCGCAGGGGCGACCGTGTCAACCTGAATCGTTTCAGGGCAGTTGAGAATTTCCTGGGCCAAGTGACGAATCTCCTTTGGCATGGTCGCCGAGAACAGCAGTGTCTGGCGTTTCGCCGGCAGGTTTTTGATGATTCGTCGGATATCCGGCAGGAAGCCCATGTCGAACATCCGGTCGGCTTCATCCAGGACCAGCACCTCCAGACGACTCAAGTCAATGGTCGAATGCTTGATATGGTCGAGCAGGCGTCCAGGACAGGCGACTACGATCTCAGCCCCCTGCTTGAGGTTCGAAATCTGCGGGTTGATGGGGACGCCGCCATAGATTGTCATGCTGCGCAGACCGCTTGGCCTGCCAAGAAGGTTGAGCGCCGTGTGGATCTGCTCAGCAAGTTCGCGGGTAGGGGCGATGATCAGGGCGCGCACACAACCGCGCCGGCCATTCATCAGCCGGTGAAGGATCGGCAGGGCGAATGCCGCGGTTTTGCCGGTCCCGGTCTGTGCCAGGCCCATCACATCCCGGTCTTCCATGATCTTCGGGATCGATTTTTCCTGGATCGGTGTCGGGCGGGTAAACCCTGCGGCAACGATGCCGGCATTGATTTTCGGGTGAAGATTGAAGCTTTTGAAATCCATATATTCCTTTTCTGAAGAGCCATTCCGCATGGGTTGTATTTAACTGTAACGAGAGAATTGACATTTTGGGAAAGGCTCAAAACAGAAAAAGCCCCGGAATATTCCGGAGCCATGAAAAACGTCTTTTCAAACTTGGAACAGTGGTGTTTATTTGTTGTTCGCCCCCAGTATCGAAAACGGCAACAATAGATTTGAATCTATCAGGAGGGGCCCTTAAAAGTCAAGGATTTAAGAGGAAAGCAGCGAAGCAAGGCCGGCTGAAAGGCGACTCATCATAATATTTAACTTAACGGGTCAGAATGAAAAGGAAATTTGAAACATCACCGCTACTGAAAATTCCCGGTGTCGTGGCAATTGTTCCTTCAAAAACAATCCAACCCCCTAAATACTCAGACTCCCGGGGGAGAAATAACATAGAAATAAACGGCAAAATAGTGACAGAGGCTTCCCGCCAGAACAAAAAGATGCCAGATGGCGTGATGGAAAAGAAGTCGCTTCCAGGCGTAAAAAATCAGGCCGAAACTGTAAAACAAACCACCTGCAAGAATTAGTTCCAGGCCCGGCCATGGAATCAGCTCAACCACGGGTTTAATTGCAAAAATTATGAGCCAGCCCATGAAGAGATAGGTCAGGGGCGCCACAATTTTGAAGCGATGGACGAAAAAGATTTTAAAAAAGATGCCCAGAACGGTTACCCCCCACACCGTGGCAAACAACGTCCATCCCCATTTCCCTCGCAGAGTAACCAGCGTAAATGGGGTGTAGGTTCCGGCGATAAGAAGATAGATGGTCGAATGGTCGATAATCTTGAAAACTTTTCCCCAACGCCAATGAAATTTAAAAATATGATAAAGGGTGAAGGCGGCGTAAGAAATGACAAGGGTAATTCCGTAAATGGTGAAGCTCACGAGATGCCAGCCATTTCCGTTCGTGGCTGCATGAACGACCAACAGCACCAGTCCGGGGATGCTCAGGAGAAAACCGAGCGCGGGAGTGAGTGTGTTGAGGATTTGGGTAGACTTATAATATTGCGGATCCATGGGCCGGACAAGGTAAAGGCTTTGAAACTGAAGGCATAAGTGTATTTATTATGATTTTAACAGAGTTTATCCGGAAGGAAGATTCTTCTTTTGTCATTTAGGCGGTTGCCGGTTTTATTAAACCACGGTCGATGGAAAGCTCTTCACGAGGCCGCAAACACCCCTTTGGCACTCAGGGCAGATGGAAGAGCGCCCGCCGGATTCAGGAAAAGAACAGGCGACCGGATCGGGCGACAATATGGCGTTTTCATTTTTTCAGGTAGCCCAGGTTCGTGTTGGCAAAAGCTTGGGGCTGAATTTGGAAAACCTCAGGCCATTCCTTGTTTCGGCAGATATTTCCCGCCAGGAGCATCTCCAGTTGTTCCCCGGTGACAGGAAAGCGGGAAAAACCCTCAAGAAGGGCGATAAAAGGTTTTACCAGGCTGACGGGGAGGTGAATTTTGCGAGGGGGGCTGCGCTTGAGAGCCTCAGCAATAATGTCCAGAAGGCGGTCGTAGGCGACTTCATCCGGGCCACACAAGGAGAAGCTTCTTTTGTTGGTCTTTTCGTTCCGGAGCGACCCTACAAAACAGTTCGCCACATCCCCAAGGGCCACCGGGGCCAGGCGGTACTGCCCGTCTCCGATAACCGGAATCACAGGACTGTAGCGGATGATATCGGCCAGCAGGTTGGTGAAGGCGTCATCCTTGCCGAAAATGATGGAGGGCCGGAAGACGGTCCAGTCGAGGTTTGAATTTATGACGGTTTTTTCCGCCCGATATTTGGTCTGGAAATAGTTGCAGCGAGCGCTTTCCGCAGCGCCGTTGGCGCTCATATGAATGAAGCGCCCAACCCCTTGTCTTTCGGCAGCCCGGACAAGGTTCACGGCGGTTTCAAAATTCAGTTTTTCGAAGGTAATCCCTCTTTTCGGGAACTCGCGGATAATGCCGATGAGATGAATCACCCCGTCGCAGTCCTGAAGCCGGCCTTCCAGCGAAACCGGGTCAGTGGCATCGCCGGGGCAGGCTTCAAGGCCTTCGGCGGCAGGCAGTTTATTTTCGGAGCCGGGGCGGACCAGACACCGGACCTCATGCCCTGCCGCCAGCAATTGGCGGACTATTTCCTTGCCGACAAAGCCTGTTCCGCCGGTTACGAATATTTTCATTACCGTCGCTAAAATCCTGAAGGTTACGCGTTAGCAGTTCGGTACCAGGGGGCGGTGCAGGGACCGTCAATTAATTTCTCTTCAGCCTTTTATGACAATCAGAGGCCGCAACCTGGCGACTATCCTGCCGATGCCGGCGTCGTGAACGACTTTGACCACGTCGGCCACATCTTTGTAGGCCTCCGGGATTTCCTCCGCCAGGGTGGCCCTGCCGGCCGCCCGGACGAGAATCCCTTCTTCCTCCATCTCTTCGACAATCCTGTGTCCTTTCGCCGCTTTTTTCGCCGCATGGCGGGATAGAATCCTTCCGGCACCGTGGCAGGTGGAGCCGAAGGTCTCCTCATAGGCTTCCTTGGTACCAACCAGGACGTAGGAGTAGCGGCCCATATCCCCTGGGATCAGGACCGGCTGCCCGACTTGTTTGTAGGCATCCGGGATATCGGGGTGGCCGGGCGGAAAAGCGCGGGTCGCCCCTTTGCGGTGAACGCAGAGACGGCGCTTTTTCCCCTGAAAATGATGGGTCTCCCATTTGGCAATGTTGTGGCAGACATCGTAGATGACGGAAATGCCGAGGTCCGTCGGCCCGAGGCCGAAAACCTCTTCGAAGGATTCCCGCACCCAGGACGTGATCAGCTGCCGGTTGGCAAAGGCGAAATTGGCCGCGCAGGCCATGGCGGCCAGGTACTGTTCCCCTTGCGGACTGGTCAGAGGCGCACAGCAGAGCTGCCGGTCGGGGAGTTCAATGCCGTATTCGCGGCTGGCGCGAAGCATTATTTTCAGATAGTCGTCACAGACCTGATGGCCCAGTCCCCGGCTGCCGGTGTGAACGGTCACGGTTATCTGCTCTTCAAACAGGCCGAGAGCGGCCGCCGCCGCTTCGTCGTAGACCTCTTCGACTTCGTCCACTTCGATGAAATGGTTACCCGAGCCCAAGGTGCCGAGTTGATCCTTCCCGCGTTCCAATGCTTTGTCGGAAATCAGGTGGGGATCGTTGTTTTCCAGGACCCCTCTTTCCTCGATCTTGTCCAGGTCGCCGGCCTGGCCGAAACCCTGATTCACGGCCCAGAGCGCCCCCTTTTTGAGCACCTGGAGCTCTTCCTGGCGGCTGAGTTTGAGGTCGCGCCGGTGAGAACCGACACCGGAGGGAATGTTCCGGAACAGGAGGTTGGCGAGAAGTTCCCTACGCGGGTGGATGTCCGCAGCCGAGAGCTTGGTGCGCATGAGGCGAACGCCGCAATTGATATCATAGCCGACGCCGCCGGGGGATACGACACCGTCCACGGGATCGAAAGCCGCCACCCCGCCGATGGGGAAACCGTAGCCCCAGTGGATGTCGGGCATGCCGATGGACGGGCCGACAATGCCGGGCAGGGTCGCGACGTTGCAGACCTGCTCAAGGGCCTGCTCCCTGCTTAGGGCGGCCATCATTTTTTCGTCGGCAAAGACCAGTCCTTCGGTGCGCATGGCGCCCTGCCGGGGTATCCGCCAGCGGCAGGCATCGATTTTTTCGACCTTTACCGTCATCCTAAAACCCCGTTACAGATCGACAAAAAGACGGGCTTTCCAGTTCCCTTTGGCGTTTTCCAACTTCACACGGTGGTAGGTGACCGCCTTGACTTCCCGCTCTACGGAAAGCCGGTCCTTAAAGTAAAAGCCGGAAATAATAGCCGACATCTCCCTCGACCCGACCGCCAAAACTTTAAACGAGAGGGGAACGAAGCGCCGCGTTTCAAAAAAGAAAAGAATTTCATTGAGCCAGCTGACCAGAAGTTCCTCCCGGTCGATCCCTTCCAGGACAATATTCAGGTCTGTTGATTCGGATGGGGCCGTGAGGGGTCCAAAAATCATCTCCCGAAGGCCATTGGCGGCGTTGACGAACAACTCTTCCAAGGAAGAGCCTTCGGCTTCGATGCCCATGTCCGCAGTGTGATCCAAAAATCGATAGTTTTTTGCCAAAGACCCTTCCCCCCTGTTCCGTTTTTTCAGGCATTTCTTTCCCAGTAAACCCGGCAGAAACTGTGGTTGTCGTCCCAGGAAACCTTGAGATCTCCCTGTTGGGCTTTGTGAACGGCTCGCCCCAGATGCTCCGCGAGTTTCTGTTCCGTGGTTTGGATTACCAGAGCATCTTCCTCTCGTTTTATCGACATTATCCGCTGAAGGGGATTTTTCGCCAGGGTTTTTCTTTCTTCATTGTGAATCAGGTTAAGAATTTCTTTCTCATGTTTCCAGAAGAACTTTCCTTTCAGGGTTACGACACCCTGATGGAAGCCTTCGGCAATTTTTTTACATGCAGGGCACTCCACGGAGACAAAATCCTTGTCAATTTTTTCATTTTCCGGGACCTCTTCAGCAAGATACCAGCGTTTGTTTTTATAAATAGCCTTGCATTTTGGGCAGATCGCTTCCTCCTGCAGCCCCTCTACCGGGATATAGGGGTCTTCGCTTCTTTTGGCCCGCCCCTGTTTGTCGCTGATGCCAAACTTATGAACACTTCCTCCCGCAATAGTGTCGCGTTTCCCTGCCATAAGCACCTCTCCGGTTGAATATGTTTCCGCCCGTCTTCCATTTAAGTATATCATTCCCTCTTTCTATTTTTTTCGCGAGTGGAAGTGTGTCGCAGTAAGCCGGCGCAAAGATTAATCTGTTAGACATTTAAGCCATAGTTCTTTATTCTTTTGCCGACTTTTGGGATAATAACCGACAGGTCAGTTCTGACGGACAGGACCTTCCATCTGGAAAAATTTTCTCCACCGGATCAAAAGCCTGAAGAGAAGCCTAGCCTTCCAGAGCCTTTTCTTCTCAAGGAGATACTATTTTTATGACTGAGATCAACGAAATTCCCGAGCCCGATATCCTTCCTTTGATTCCTGTCAGGGATGTTGTCGTTTTCCCGCACATGATTCTCCCGCTTTTTGTCGGGAGAGAAAAATCCATTGCCGCGGTCAATGAATCTCTGGCTACCGACCGACTCATTTTTCTGGCCACACAGAAAGAGATGATCGATTCTCCTGAGGTCGAGGACATCTATACCGTCGGTACTCTGGCTCAGATTATGCGCACCCTGAAACTTCCCGACGGCCGCCAGAAGGTTATGGTGCAGGGGGTTCAGAAAGGAAAAATCGTCGAATTCGTGAGTCGCGAGCCGTTTTTCCAGGTTCGTATCGAAACTGTTTTCGATACCGAGCCGGGCGAGTTGACCATCGAAGGCGAAGCCCTGATCAAACTCGTCAAGAACCAGGTCAAGGAGTTGATTTCGCTCGGGAAAAACCTGCCGAGCGAAATCAACTCCATCCTTCAGCATGTCCGGGAGCCCGGCAACTTTGCCGACCTGGTCGCCGGAAACATGGGCTTCGAACTGGAGGATATCCAGAGCCTGCTCGAAACCCTGGATCCCATCGCCAGGCTGCGCCGCCTGAGCGCTTTTCTGGGTCAGGAAATAGAGATTTTTACGGTTCAGAGCCGCATTCAGAACCAGGCCCGGGAAGAAATGAACAAAAGCCAGAAGGAGTTTTTTCTGCGGGAGCAGATGCGGGCCATCCAGACGGAGCTTGGGGAGGGCGACATCAAGAACGAGGATCTGGAGGATTTCCGGCAACGCCTGGAAGAGGCAAAAATGCCCGACAAGGTCCACCAGGAGGCCGAAAAGCAGCTGCGTCGCCTCGAAATGATGCATACCGAAGCGGCCGAATACTCCATGCTCCACACCTACCTCGACTGGCTGGTCAGCCTGCCGTGGAGTCATTCCACCCGGGACAATCTGGATATCAAAAAGGCCGCCCGGGTGCTGGACGAGGACCATTACAATCTGGAGAAGGTCAAGGAGAGGATTCTCGAATTTCTGGCCGTGAGAAAGTTGACCAAGAAGCTTCGGGGGCCGGTCCTCTGTTTTGTCGGGCCGCCGGGGGTCGGCAAAACCAGCCTCGGCAAATCGATTGCCAGGGCGCTGGGCCGAAAGTTTACCCGCATTTCCCTGGGCGGCATCCGCGACGAGGCTGAAATCCGCGGGCATCGCCGCACCTACGTGGGGGCTCTTCCCGGCAGGGTTATGCAGGGGGTCAAGCAGGCGGGCACCAACAATCCGGTCTTCATGCTCGATGAACTCGACAAGGTCGGCGCCGATTTCAGGGGCGACCCGTCCGCGGCTCTTCTCGAACTTCTCGATCCCGAACAGAACCATGCTTTTTCCGATCACTACATCAATCTTCCCTTCGATCTTTCCAAGGTCATGTTCATCGTCACGGCCAATATCATCGATCCCATCCCCTCGGCCCTCAAGGATCGCCTGGAGATCATCCGCCTTTCCGGCTACAACGCCGACGAAAAGCTGGCCATTGCCAAGCGCTTCCTCATCCCCCGCCAGACCGAAGCCAACGGCCTGAAAGAGGAATCCCTCCACTTCTCCGACAAGGCCATCCTGAAGATTATTTCCGAATACACCAGTGAAGCGGGATTGCGCAATCTCGAAAGGGAAATCGGCAGCATCTGCCGCAAGGTGGCGCGCATCATCGCCGAAGGCAAGAAACAGCCGCTGGCCATATCCGAGAGCAGCGTGGAAAAATTCCTTGGACCGGCCAAGTTCCTGCCCGAGGAAGAGCGCCGGGAAAACGAGGTCGGCGTTTGTACCGGCCTGGCATGGACCGAGACCGGAGGCGATGTTCTTTATGTTGAAGTCAGTGTCATGGAAGGGAAGGGCCAGCTGAGTCTCACCGGCCATCTCGGGGATGTCATGAAGGAGAGCGCGCAGGCGGCCCTGTCTTTTGCCAGAGCCCATTCGGCTGAACTGGAGATCGACCCGTCTCTTTTCGCTAGACAGGACGTCCATGTCCATGTGCCTGCCGGGGCCATTCCCAAGGACGGCCCCAGTGCCGGTATTACCATCACCACGGCGATTATCTCGGCCCTTTCCGGGCGGGGAATCAAAAGTGGGGTGGCCATGACCGGGGAGGTCACCCTGCGCGGGAAAATCCTGGCTGTGGGCGGACTCAAGGAGAAAATTCTGGCTGCGGTCCGGGCCGGCATCAAAACCATCGTCATCCCCAAAGCCAACAAGAAGGACCTTGTGGAAATCCCTCCCAACCTGTTGCGCAAAGTCGAGGTCCTCCCGGTTCAAAATATGGCCGAGGTCCTGGCTGCAACACTTGAGGACAAGCCATGAAGCTCAAAGACCTTGGCGAGTTCGGTTTTATCGAAAGGATCAGGCAGAGGGTTTCAGGCGGTCAGGGCGTGCGCCTTGGGATCGGAGACGACTGTGCGGTCCTGGACCTTCCCCCCGGTCACGTCCTGTTGACGACTACCGACATGCTTGTCGAGGAGATTCACTTTCGCCGGGACTGGACGGATTTTGAAAACCTCGGCCGGAAAAGCGTTTCCGTCAATGTCAGTGATGTTGCCGCAATGGGGGGCAAACCGCGCCACCTCTATTTGAGCCTCGGTTTTCCCGGAGATTTTCCCCTCGAAGGGTTGGACAGCTTTGTCGCCGGCTTTCTCGAGGCTTGCGACGACTACGGGGTCACCCTGGTCGGAGGCGATACCTGCAGCTCTCCGGGGCCCTTTGTCATCTCCGTGACCGTGGAAGGGAGTGTGGCAGAAAACGGTTATGTGGCGCGCCGCGGAGCCCGGCCGGGAGATGCCATCTACGTCTCCGGCACCCTCGGCGACAGTGCCATGGCCCTGCACCTTCTCCAGAACGGCCGCCAGCCGGATTCTTTTCTCCTCGATCGGCACAACAACCCCCGCGCCCGGACTGATCTCGGCGCAGCTCTGGGGGCTGCCCGGGTCCCCTCTGCGATGATCGATCTGTCCGATGGCCTGGTGGCGGACCTGGGTCATATCCTCGAATGTTCCGCCGCCGGCGCCCTGGTTGAAGAGACGCTACTGCCGCTTTCTTCTCCTTTTCGTACAGAATTCGAGGGAATGCCGGAACTCATCCGGCTCGCCTTGGCCGGCGGCGAGGACTATGAACTTCTTTTTACCGTCCCTCCCGTGAAAGAGAAGCTGCTGGCCGGGATTATGGAAATGACCGGCCTTCCCCTGACCCGGGTCGGCCGGATCACGGCAGACAACCTGAAGCTGGAAGTCCGGGATGCCGGAGGCCGGCTTTATGTCCCCAGCCACGGCGGCTTCAATCACTTCCGCTGATTCAAACCATGGTTTTTCCGGCGGGGTCTTTTTTTGTCAGGGGCTTCCGGCATTATCAGACCCGGGGTGCCGGGATGATTGGCCCAAAGAATAAAAATTCATAATAAATCCAGGTAATTAAATATATTCTAATTGCTTGGACTGATGTTTGCTACTACCCTCCTCAAGACTTGGCAGCGAGGCTGGAAAATATTTCCCGCCAACCAGGTTTTGGGGGTTTTTTTTGTCCGCCATCACAAGGTGCAGGGCACGAGGAACAGCAGTGGTAAGTGCTGATCTCAGAGCTGTCCCGACTGAAAGCAGTGGTCTCTTTCCTCCGCTTCAACCCCCGGTTTCGCCAGCTGTGAATTCCGGCCCAGAGTGAGTTCGAAACCCCTGAGGAGATACGCATGAGAGTTGAGATTGTCTATAAATTTGTTTCCGGGTTCATCATCGTTGTCGGGTCAATTGTCGGGGTTGATTATCTCGTGCCGTTTTTGGGGATCGAGAAAGACTGGCAGCAGCTCTTTACCACGGCGGTTGCCATTCTTGCCGGTTTGATTCTTGGCTGGTTTTTCTCCAAAACCTTTACCACCAATATCTGCCTTCTTACTAGTGCGGCTGAACGCCTCAGCCATGGCGACTTGTCCAAACCCATCCATCTTCCCCCATCCTATTTCCAGGATGAAACCCACGATCTTGCCGACTCCCTGAATTCCATGATGATGAGCCTGGAGGATCTGGTGAGGTCTATTCAAAGCACTTCCGACGATGTCGCTGAATCCGCTCTCCAGTTGACCGCGACCTCAGAAGAGATGACGGCCTCGGCAATGGAGGTGGCCAATGCCTCCGAACACATCAGTGGCGGCGCGGAAACCCAGGCCCAGATGGTCGAGCAATGCTCCCAACTTATCAAGGAAATGGCGGTTTCGACTGAATTTATTGTCCATTCGGCGACTCAGGCGGCCAGCAGTGCCAGCGGAGCGGCTCAGACAGCCCAACAGGGGGGGGAGGTTGCCCAGGCCAACATGGCAAAAATGAAGGAAGTCCTGGATGAAGTCGAACGAAACAACCTGCTGATTCTCTCATTTGGCGAAAAAGTCCAAAAGATCGGGACGATCATCGAAGTTATCACCAATATCGCCCAAAAAACCAATCTGCTGGCTCTGAACGCCTCGATCGAGGCGGTCCGGGCTGGTGAATACGGGCGCGGGTTTGCCATTGTGGCGGAAGAAATCGGCAAGCTTTCCGACTCAACCAGCGAATCTGCAGGGCAGATTTCGAAACTGATTGAAAGCATCCGCGAAGAGAATCAGAGGGTTCAGGATTCCCTGAAGGGGAGCATTCAGAAGATGAGTCTGGGACGCAATGCCTTTGACGGGGTCAACAAATCTTTCAATGAAATTATCCAGGCGGCCCTGGAAACTCAGAGTAAATCCGAAACCATCACGGGGCTTTCCGAAAACCAGACATCCCTGGCGGAGCGCATTGTCAGAACTGTCGAGGAAATATCCAAGGTGACTGCCGAGAATGCTTCAGCAACCGTGGAAGTGTCCTCGGCGGCTGAACAGCAATCCGGTTCCATGCAGGAAATGGCGCAATCCGCGGTAAACCTTTCCCAGACATCGGAGGAACTGCTTCTTCTCGTAAGCCGTTTCCATCTTAGTGACGTCCCTTCCGAGGAGGCCGTTGATGAAAGCGTTGCTGTTTAAAATCGGAGCCGAGACTTTTGCTCTCGATTTTAATCAGATCCAGAAGGTCGTGGAATCGCCCGGGCTGTTTGCGATTCCCCTGGCGCCGCCTTTTTTTTCGGGGGCCCTGAATTTTCATAATCAGATCATTCCGGTTCTGGATCTGGCAGGCTACCTGGAAATAGCAACTCAGCAACGGGACTCCAGGGTCATTATTCTGGATCTGAGCCGGTACGGCATGGCTCTCTCCGTTGGTGCCATCAAAAATTTCCACAGCCTGGAGGAGGTCAAGCCCCTGCCGTGCAGCTCGACCTCCCTGTTGTCATCCGTTTCCCGCCTGGTTGCCCGTGAAGATGGACAGCCCATTCGAATTCTGGAGCCTGCCTGCCTCAAGAACAGACTGACTTCGGGCCTTCTTGCCCGAAGTGGCAAAGCCTGGCATCTCTCCCGCCCTGTCCTGCCTGGCGAAGAGTGGGGGGAGCGGGAAGACCTTTACCCGGAAGCAGGTAGGCTTGCCGTTTCGGCCGCTTATTCCCTCTCTATCGGGCCACAAGGTGGCGGCCAGTAATTCTCCTTTCCGAGGCTTGATCTCATGGACATGAGCAAATACCAGGAGCTGTTTTTTTCCGAGGCCCGGGAGCATCTCCAGGCCATGAACGGCCTGTTGCTTGAAATGGAGAAAGGAACCTTCGATGATGAAAAGATGGGGCAGCTGTTTCGTTCCGCTCATTCCGTCAAGGGGATGGCTGCAAGCATGGGCTTCGCCCGTACAGCAAAGCTGGCCCATCAGCTCGAAGACTGGCTTTCCGAGCTGCGGAAAAAAAAGGAGCTGGCTCCGCAAATGGTGGAGTTGCTTTTCGAGGGTGTGGGGCTTCTTGAAAATCTGATCGATGACCTGCAGGCTAAAAAGGAAGAACGGGAAATCAATTTTTTTCTTAAAAAATCGGTTCGTCAGAAAACCGGCAATTCCCCGGCTACCCTGCGAAAAAGTGTCCTCCAGCAAGAACGGTCAGGGGCGACTCCCCCCTCGTCAAAAAAAATCACCCTTCACATTCATCTCCAAAATGATATTCAGTCCTCCGCTGCGACTGTCAATTCCATCTCCAGCAGATTGGCCTCCGGCGGGGAGGTGACGGCAACTCATCTCTGCGAAGAGGCGGGACGATGCCGGTTGGAGATACAACTTCAAACCGCCCTTTCCGCCGATGGCCTGCGCAAAATTCTGGAAAAAATTGACGGGGTCGAGAGGGTCATGTTTCCCTTTGCCGTGTCTGAACAGAAACCGCCAGCCAAAGCCCCGAGCCCGCTTCCCAAGTCCGTACGCATGTCTACAGACGTACTTGATTATCTCAACAATATCACCGGGGAGCTGATTACCACCCGTCACCGTCTGGAAGCCGCATCTGACGGCAATAGGAATTCCGGAATGGAGGAAAGCCTGACGGAACTTGCCCGGCAGATTGCCGATCTTCAGCACCATGTCCGCAAAATCCGCATGATGCCTCTGGAGCACATCACTGCCACTTTGCCCCGCTTCATCCGGGATTTGAGCAGGGAAACCGGGAAAAACGTCCAGCTCAAAACATCCGGGGAAAATGTCGAACTCGACCGTGCGGTGCTGGAGGCCCTCGCCGATCCCCTGCTTCACTTGATCCGCAACGCCGTTGACCACGGCATTGACAAGGAAGGGGTGGTCTCCATAGCGGCCGCGCGCGAACAGGACCTGGTCGTTCTGAGGGTCAGGGATAACGGTAAGGGTATCGATGTCGACGCCGTCAGGGAGAAGGTCGTCCGCCTGGGCCTCGCTTCCCCCGCCCAGCTTGAGAATTTGAGCCGCACCGAAGTTCTGCAGATGATCTGTTATCCGGGTTTTTCCACCGCTGAGAAGATCACCAATGTGTCGGGACGGGGGGTTGGCATGGACATTGTCAAAACGGCGGTCAACCAGCTTGGCGGGAGCCTGGACATCCAATCGACAGCCGGAGAGGGAAGCGAGATCATTCTCAAAATACCTCTTCATGTAGCGATTATCCATATCCTTCTTGTTGAGGCTGGAGGTCACCAGGTCGGCATCCCCATTACCCAGGTTCACAGCACCATGGACATCAGCCATTCAGATTTAAATTGTTCCGATGATAGGCTGACTGTCGGCCTGGCACCTCTCGGCCGCAATGAAGAAAACCAGGAAAAGGAAATCGTACCGGTTTTTTTTCTGAATGAGTTTCTCGCCTTGGAAAAAACACTGCCAAAGAAGAATAATCCCATGATCCTGACGGAATGCGGTGGCCGCAAAGTCGCCATCGGGGTGGACAGGCTGATCGGCAAAAAAGAGGTGTTTGTCAAAGCCCTTGAATCGCCGCTACGGGAAATAAAAGGGCTTAGCGGTGCCACCATTCTGGGCGATGGGAGGATATTTTTCATCCTTGATGTTCAAAGCCTGCTGCAACGCCACCCGCTTGCGGATGCTGTTTCCTTCTGATTTCCCCAAGGCCGATTGCTCGGCTGTTTATCCTTCCCGCCTATTTTTTTCTTGCAATCTTACCCCTTGAATCCCGAAAATCAAAAAATACATCTGTCTTTGGTTGAATTTATTTCGGGAGTTTTTCATGATTCGTTTATGGCTGCAGGTTTGTCTCCTCGTACTGGTCTTTCCACTCATGGTTTTCGCTTCCGAACCCGACCAGGTCATTCTGGAAAAGATTGTCAACGCTTTGGAGAGTCCTTTCAGGGCGAAGTCGGGTTCCCTGCCCGCTATCGCCGACTTCAAACTGGTATTCGTCCAGGATTCCGAGGTGGTTTCCCTCGGACAGCAGCAGCGGGCCAGAGGCGAAGCGGTTTTCAAGTTCCTGCCCAGCTCGGAAAAGAGCCGGGTTTCGCCCCTCTTTCGCTGGGAATACCACGACCCGGACAAACAGCTGATTGTTTCCGATGGCCGGGAAATCTGGTTTTACATAGCCGAAAACCAGCAGGCCATTCACTCCGATGCCCGCCAGGCCCTGTCCGAGAAGGAGGGCAGCAACCCCCTGATTTTTCTTACCAACCTCGGAGAATTGTCGCGTTTTTTCGAGATCCGCTGGTTCAGGGATCAGCCCCAGCAGGCCGAGGACTATTTTCTGGAACTGATTCCCCTGGAGAAAAGCCCTCTCATTAAAACCCTGGTTCTTGGTGTCTATAAAGAAGCCGTCACCGCCAAGGAGGGGCCGCCGGCCTTCCCCATCCATTCTCTGTTACTGACCAACGTTAACAACGACCGGACCCGGATTGAGTTTCTGGAGACGGGAGTCAATCGGCGGCCTGCCGAAAAACTGTTCCGGTTCACGCCGCCGCCGGGAACCGAGATCCTGACGCCCGAGGATGTGCAGCGGGCTTTTTAGCGTCCTGGTAAGCAAAAGCTTGTTTTGATTAGCCTTTTCTTTGCGTTTATAGTATGTTATAGGCTTGTGCGGGGGGTCGTTTCGAGGCTGATATTGACTTCGGACGGCCCTTTTGGGTGCAAAAGTGAACCGAAACCATACCTAACGCTGTTCTGGAAGGAATGCTTTGCATAAATCAAAAGTTTGTCTCATCAGTCTTGGCTGTCCTAAAAACCTGGTGGATTCGGAAATTATGCTCGGTCATCTTCCGGTGGATAAGTATGAAATTGTAACTGATGAAAAACAGGCTCATATCATCATTGTCAACACCTGTGCATTTATCAAGGAAGCCAAGGAGGAGTCGGTGGAAACCATCCTGGAGGCGGCGAATTACAAAAACTCAGGAAAATGCCGCCTGCTGGTGGTGGCCGGCTGCCTGCCCCAGCGTTATGCCGCCGAACTGGTCCGGGAACTGCCGGAGGTCGATATTCTCATTGGCACCAATGATGGGCCGCAGATTGCGCAGCTTCTGGAACAGTACCATCTGAAGGGAGAAAAACTGAAGGCTGTCGGCGAGCCGCTTTTTCTTTACGATCACCAGACGCCGCGGGTAAAGTCTTCACCCCATTATTCGGCCTATGTGAAAATTTCCGAGGGTTGCATTAACAATTGTTCTTATTGCGTCATTCCCAAGCTGCGCGGCACTCTCCGTTCCCGGACCATTGCTTCGGTTGTCGAGGAGGTGGACAACCTGACCCGCAACGGGGTCAAGGAGATCAACCTCATCGGTCAGGATATTACCTCTTTCGGCAAGGACGCCGACGGGCAGACCATCGAAGAACTGCTGCGGGAACTGGTTAAAGTCAAAGATCTGCATTGGCTCCGGCTCCTCTATGCCCATCCGGCCGGCATCAGCGACGAACTTATCGAAGTGGTGGCCTCCGAGGAAAAAATCTGCAAATATTTTGATATCCCCCTGCAGCACATTGACGATCGCATCCTCGAACAGATGAACCGTGGGATAAACCAGCGCCGCATCCGCGCCCTGCTGACCAAAATCCGGCGGCGTATTCCGGATGCCGTTCTCAGAACCTCGTTTATCGTCGGTTTCCCCTGCGAAAATGATGAACAGTTCATCCAGCTTCTGAATTTTGTCAAAGAAGGGTTTTTCGACCGGGTCGGTGTCTTCAAGTATTCCCGGGAAGAGGGGACCCCGGCCGGCAACATGGAAAATCAGGTTCCTCCGCGGGTGAAGAAAAATCGCCTCGAAAAACTCATGAAAGCCCAGAAGCGTGTTTCCTTCAAGAAAAACCGGGCACTGATCGGCCGCATTGAACCGGCCCTGGTGGAGGGCTACAGTGAGGAGACCGAACTTCTTCTCAAAGGCCGTAGTATCGGCCAGGCGCCCGATATCGACGGGCAGGTTTATATCACTTCCGGCCAGGCCGAGGTCGGGGACATCGTCAACCTCAAGATAACCGACTCCTCCGACTATGATCTCATCGGGGAAATTGTCGAGGCGTAGTGCTCCCTTTCAATCGTCCCATCATCGTTTTTCTTTTCCTTATCGTGCTGGCCATCATCGGACTCAGGCAATGTCCCTTCGATAAACCTGAAATGGTCCAGAAAAGCCGGATACTGATGGACACCGTGGTCCAGATCACGGCTTTCGGCGAGGATAATGCCCGGACGATTGCGGCGGTGGACGCCGCTTTTGCAGAAATGAAAAGGCTCGAGGAGCTGACCAGCTTCTATCTGAAAGGGAGCGACATGGAGCGGTTGGGCTCGGCCGGGAGTGCGGAAGTTTCGCCCGAAGTCGCCAGGATAGTCGCTCTCGGTCTGGAAGTGGCCCGGGAAAGCGGAGGAGCATTTGATATGACCCTCGGCAATCTCAAATCCCTGTGGGGGATTGAAGGTGAAAATCCGCAGGTTCCCGCCCCGGACAAAATCCGCACCGCCCTCAAGGGGACCGGAATGGATGCTCTTAAGCTTTCCGGCCGAAAAATAGAAAAAAAAGACCCGGAAACCACGGTTGACCTGGGGGGAATTGCCAAAGGTTTTGCCATCGACCGGGCCATTGGAGTTCTTGCTGAAAACGGCATCCGCCACGCGGCGGTCAACGCCGGCGGCGACATCCGCCTGCTGGGTGATCGCCAGGGGCAGCCCTGGCGCATTGCCATTCAGGATCCCCGCCACAGCACCCGTTTTTTGGGCAAATTGCTTATCAAGGATGTAGCCGTGGTCACTTCCGGCGATTATGAGCGTTTTTTTGAGAAGGACGGGGTCCGCTATCATCACCTTTTCGATCCGCGTAGCGGTTATCCGTCTAAGGCGAGCCGCAGTGTCACGGTTCTGGCCGATAATGCCGCGCTGGCCGATGCCCTGGCCACCGCCGCTTTCGTTCTCGGACCCGAAAAGGGCCTTTCGTTGTTAGCCAGGTTTCCCTCCGCCGAAGGGATGATTATAGGTCCCGACGGGAAAATTTTTACCACGGCGGGGTTTGACAAGGTCGTGGAATGGCAGTGACGGGCCTTTTTTCACGCATGACCTTTCTGGACCGGATCATCGTCCTGACTTTGCTGGTGGGAGCGGGTTATGCTTTTCATGTCGCGGCCCAGAAAAAGGACGGCAGCAGGGTGGTTGTGGAGCAGCAGGGGAAGGTGGTTTTTTCAGCTCCCATTAACGGGGATAGAGAGGAAATTTTTTCCGGGCCGGTAGGCGAAACCCTCGTGGTGATCCATAATCGGGAGGTTTATATCGGCCGTTCCGACTGTCCCAGAAAAATCTGCATGGGTATGGGCCATATTCACCGCAGTGGAGACGTCATCGCCTGCGTGCCCAACCAGATTCTGATTCGAATTGCCGGAGAGGAAAAGGGCGATGACCGAGCCTACGACATCCTCAGTCGTTGATCTCCCAGAGCTGGAGACCATCCGCAGGCAGATATTTCTTGCTCTCTTTATCGCTCTGGCGGTGGCTCTGCATACCCTGGAAGCCCTTCTCCCTTCCCCGGTTCTCGGTCTGCGCCTTGGTTTTGCCAACATCCTGGCCCTGACGGCCCTGTTTCTCTACGGCGCCAGGGCGGCCTGGATCGTCATCCTGGCGCGGATTTTCATCGGTTCGCTGCTTTTGGGAAACCTGTTCTCGCCCGGTTTTCTCCTCTCCCTGTCCGGCGGACTGGTGGCCATGAGCATGATGGGCGGCGCGAAAACCCTGTTCGGACGCTTTGTCAGTCCCATCGGTGTTTCGGTTCTTGGTGCAGTGGGACACATTGCCGGGCAACTCCTGGTGGCCTGGTTGGTTCTGGTCCGGCATGGAGGGCTCTGGAGCCTTTTTCCTGTTTTCGTGATTTTTGCCATTGCAACGGGCCTGGTGAACGGCTGGGCTACCGTGTTGCTTCTGGACACCCTGAAAAAACATCCCCTCTTCAGCTCAAAGGGCGGCAACGGGGCATTGCCACCGGAAGTTTGACCACCTTGTTCAGTTGAGCCGGGTTGCCAGGTTCAGAAGTTCGGTCTTCCCGAAGGAATATTCTTTTTTACAGAATTCACAGGTGACCCGGGCTCCATTCTGCTCTTCGGCCAGCTTTTGTAATTCTTCTTTTCCCAGAGAGGCGAGAATATTGCGGGTCTGGCGTCTGCCGCAACTGCAGCGAAAAGCCAGCTCCGTGGAGCCCTCGAGCGTGAAGGGAATGTCGCCGAAAATGGCTTTCAGAATGGTTTCCGGGGCGGCCCCTTTTGAAAACAGAGAGGAAATCGGCGGCAGTGCCTTCAGCCGCTTTTCGAGGTTTTCCAGGACAGCCTCGTCGCTTTCCGGCAGGGCCTGAATGAGAAAACCCCCGGCGGCCTCAACCTTGCCTCGGCCCCCTAATGCAACGCCCAGTCCCACGCTTGAAGGGGTCTGCTCCGAGGCCGTGAAATAATAGGCCAGGTCTTCGCCTATTTCGCTGCTTTGAAGCTGAACCATGCCGCGATAGGGTTCTTTGAGACCGAGGTCCTTAACGACATGAAGGAAACCGGCCCTCCCGACAGCGTCGGCTACGGTGTATTTTCCCAAATTTGGGGCATACCCGGTCAGCGGGACTTTGACTGAGCCACGGACATGTCCGAAAGCATCGGTCTCGGCGAGGAGTTTTTTCAAAGGCCCGTTCCCTTCGACTATCAGGGCCAGCCGCTGTTCTCCTTTCAAAAGACTTCCGCACAGGGCCGCAGCCGTCACCAGGCGGCCCAGGGCGAGGGTGGCGAGGGGATCGGTCTGTTGCCGGTGCCTGGTTTCCTCAACCAGGATCGTAGTGAGGGCGATGCTGGCCCGCAGGGACTTATCCCTGGAAAGGACTCTGGTCAGGTGGTCTTTCATGGCTACCTCAAAGGAAGAACGCTTTGAAAAAACGGCAGAAAGAAGGCCCGGTCCGGACCTTGCAATTTCAATCGGGTGTTTTAAACTGAAAAACGCTATGGCCTGACGATGCTAGCCAAACCCGGTTTTTTTGACAAGTCATTTCGAGGAGGAAAAATGAAAATTATTCTGCCTGTCGCCGGCAAAGGCACCCGTCTCCGGCCTCATACTCACACCAAAGCCAAATCCCTGGTCCAGGTCGCCGGCAAAACGGTTCTAGAGCATATTATCAATCGTTTGATCCTTCTCAAGGCGGATGAATATCTTTTCATTACCGACGAGAACGGCTATCAAATCGAAAACTTCATGCTCAAAACCTTTCCCGATCTGAAATGTTCCTACACCGTTCAGAAAGAGCGCCTCGGACCGGCCCATGCTGTCTGGATGGCCTCCCCTTGGATTCATCCCGGTGACGATGTGCTGGTGGTTTTCAACGACACAATTTTCGTAACCGACCTGGAAAAAATCCCCCGCCTGGCTCAGGATTGCGACGGTTTGATTTATTCCAAAGAGGTCGAGGATTACCAGCGTTTCGGCGTCAACGTTCTGGATAAAGGATTCATTGTCGACATGGTGGAAAAACCTGAACGACCTATTTCCAGGCTGGCTCAGGTCGGGCTTTATTACCTTAAGGACGGAGCCCGTTTCATGAAGGCCATCGAGGGGGTGATACGCGCCGGGGAAGTCGTCAAAGGAGAATACTACCTGCCCGCGGTTTTTATGCGCATGATCGGGAAAGGGATGCGCTTCAAAGCTCCTGAAATCGATGAATGGCTGGACTGCGGCAAGCCGGATACCCTTTTGGAGACCAACCGTTTTCTTCTCAAAGGGCACGGTCATGTGGAAGGAGAAATCCACAACTCGGTTATTATCGATCCCGTCCATATCAGCAAGGGTACCATTGTGCGCAACAGCATCATTGGGCCGGATGTCTCCCTGGCGCCCAATTGCCGCATCGAGGGGAGTATTGTCCGTGACAGCATCATCAATGCCGGCGCCGATTTGAAGAACATCCTCCTGAATCAGAGCCTTCTGGGCGAGGATGTCCGACTCACGGGCAAGATAGGGAGGCTGAACGTTGGAGACCATACGCTCATTGAAATGGACCTGTAGTAGACATTTTCCATGAAATCCACCCATTTCCCAAGTCTAAGGCTATAATTTTATTAAGCCAGACAACATGTTGCTCAGCCCTGGCTCATAATGGGGAAAACAATGGCCAACCTGAGGTGGGGAAAAAGATTTCATGCCGCTTTGAAGGCCCGCTTTGAAATTGACAAATTTTCAGGCACCGGTCAGATTGACGACCTGTCGGTATTCGGATTTTGTTTGCGAAGCCACCATTGTTATCCTCCCGGAACTTTGCTGAAAATTGACATATTTGATGAGCAAGGGAGGGTTATTGCCCTTGAAGGGACCGTGCAATGGAATCAGAAAAGGCAGAAAAGCCTGTTCTGGGTGACCAAAGAGGCGGGAATGGGGATACAGATCAAGCATTTCCTGTCAGGACAGGAGCATTACGACCGTCTTTGCCAGCAACTCTGCCGCATCGATGGAGAAGAAGAGGTAAAGAATGGGAAATCCCGCGGATAGGGCAAATAGGTAATGTTGGGAGGCTTGATCCGATGGTTTGTTTAAATTTTGCTTTCCGCTGAACGGGTTGTCAGGGGGCAAAACAAAAGGTAATCCGGTATAGGCAAAACCATGATGCAGGCCGGGAGGCGGTGGAATCCGCTCCCCGGCTTTTAACATTCGCGCGCTTGCCACCGGGAACGTTAATGAAAAAATCGGATCATTTTCAGAGCACTTGGATGTGTTGCAAATGGGAATTTTAACTATTTTTTTGCCTCTTCTACGGTTTTTTCAACCTTTTCCCCGGCTTGTTGGGCGGCTTCTTTAACGCTTTCAACAGCCTGATCTACTTTTTTACCGGCCTGTTCCGCAGGACCTTCTTTCTTTTTGCAGCCCGGAAATGCAAACAAGGCGATGGCGCAAAAAATGATCACTAGGTACCGGAAAATTTTCATCGATCTCCTCCTTCCTGAATGTAAAGGTTCTGACCTAAGTATAACAAACAACATTCGTGGGGGGGATGTGTTGTCTTTTTTTCTGGTTGTGGCCCGGCGACCCGACTAGCGGTCCGGGGCTCTTTTCTTTTTGCAGGATTGAGTTTCCAAGTGTATGGAGCGGTTGACTTTAATAGAAACCCTGGCTGTCGGAAAGCTGCAACACCAAACAGGCTTTCCAGAACCACTGCATGGCTTGCCAATAAGCATTTCCTCCGCCAACCATGGTGCCGACTGGATGGACTGAATTTCCCCAGCGGGTTGCCGGAAGGGATCTCAGTGTGACAAAATTCGAAATTAAAAGAATTAAAAAGACCTGACCCCTTAATTGGCCCATCCTTTTTTGGCTGCCTCAAAAAGAAGGCGATGCAGGGGGAAAACAAACCCGAGGTTCCCATCCACTGATTTCAGACGGTTTCTGACATCGGCGAAAAGACTGCAGTAATGGTTTGTCTGTCGGGGAAAACGGTTTCGGAGGTCTTTCAAAAGGGTATAATTACCGTTCCGGCATAAAAAAACCGCTTCCTTGGAGTGGTGGAGGATGATGTCGCCACCTTCATAGCTGAGGCGGGTGACTTTGCGGTCCAGGCACAGGGTCCAGTTCGTCTCGATATGTCCATAACCCTGGCCGTTGCTGTTCGGGAAGTAAAAAGATGCCTTGCCCCGGACATCCCGATTATCATGATCAGGAACTCTTGCAAGAGTGCTTTCATTAACCTTTATTTTTTTGCCGTCAATAAAACTTCCGATGACCCCGAGGGCCTCTATCCCTCCTTCGAACCACGACCCTCTGAAGCTTCCAGCTTGAGGGTCCATTTTTCCGTGGACAAAATAGGGATCGAAACAGCCGGATTCGAAACGAACGAGTTCGCCTAGATGGAATTTGGCTTCATTGCGCTCTTCCAGCCACCATCGAACTTCGGGCCCCAGGGCGGCATGCATGGCAAGGTAGACGAAAATTTTCCTGCCGGTGGCCAGCGCTGCAAGGGTGTCCAACTCTTTGCAGTTGACGGAGGCCGGTTGATCAATCAAGACTGCCCGCCCGTTTTCCAGCAGGGTTTTGCTGAAATCAGGGCTCAAGGCATGGTTTGAAATCACGAAGATATCGGCATCGGAATTCTGGATCAGGGCTTCCAAAGTCTGGTGACATCGTACTTTGCCGCCCAGTCCTCCGCATTTTTCGGGTGGAAGAACGAACGCGTCGACAAGCCTTACCCCGTGAGTTCGGGCAATGGCGGCCAGCTGATGACTGGTGGCCTTCCCCAAGCCGATCAGCGCAAGTCTCATGCTCCCGTCCTCTTTTCGGCGATATTGCCGGGAAATCCTGGAGTTGAAAAAGTGACAAGGAAAAAAGGGAATATGTTGGAAATGATAACGCAACTTTTTGAAAAATCGACTTTTTTTGAATTTTAAATAAAAATGGGAATAAAGTTCTTTTTAGGGCCAATAGTTTTTTCCCGAAAATAAAGGGAGGCCACTTGTTTCCAGGTGGCCTCCCTTGAGGTCGATTTGTTGAAACATCCAAGAATCAGTTCTGGGGGGACATGCTTAAGGGGATCTTGGTTGGATGATTTTTGTTTGAATTTAAATTGCCCTTTTCTCCTTTTTTCATTACATAAGCCAATTCTTTTCCGTTTCTTTCGACCCTTTTAACTTGGTATATCGTGCTGAATGCGGGAGTCGTAGCGCGTTGTAAAAAATTCCCCCGAGGATTGTCTCGAATATCCTTATCGGACCCTTGACCCCAGCAAAAAACCATAAAAACTCCAAGCAATGTTGCCAGGATGATTACCCCACCGGCAAGTGTTTCCTTTGTACAGGTCATAGATAGTTTTTTAGGAAAAGCCGCCGAAAACTGCGCTTGCCGTTTTTTGCTGCATTGCAACCATGACATAATAAGATCTCCCTCGGGGGAAAACAGCATAAAAAAACGTCTATCTTCAGGTTCGAAGATAGACGCAACTCATGGATTTCGAGTTAGCTTGTTCTTTCGTCTGTCATATTATCTTCGACAACCTGGCTGTCCGCTCAATGCGGATCCATGGCTTTGCGTCACCAGGTCACCCTGGTTTTGCCTTTTCGGAATATGCTTTTAGCTTTAATCCAATTTTCTGTTTTCAGTATAACATTGGCTTAATCGGAGGGGGAACAAAATTGGCTTTCGTTTATCCATCCGATTCCAGACCTCCTTAAACATTACCTCCATTTCATGGTGTAAGTTCGTCGGGTATCTACCGGGAAAACCGAGTATTTGAAGCTCTGGCACACTACAAACTTCTGATGTTCAGTTCACGATCGAGAGGAATTAAAGCTCGTGAATGATCTGGGGATTTATTATGGCAATGATGGTGCCACTTTCTCTTGAGTTTTTAACATCCTGAAAAACAAGCAATAAAGGGGACTAATAAAGCTGGGGTTGTTTTTGAAAGGGCTTGAAAAAGGTTAATGCGGTCTGTTGCTAAAAACAGGAAAGGTATAAAAAAAGAGGGCTTGACGAGGTTTAACCAAAAAGTGGGTAATTAACTTTGGTTCAAACCTTTTGAAAATGGCCTGCAGGAAGAGTGGTCCGGGCATCGCGCAACGGATTTTATTTCCGGGATGGTATGCTGTTTTCTTAGGTGGTGAGGTTTTCGTGGCAGCGTCCATTTTCCAATAAAGCCCAAGGATTTTCAGGAAATTTTTGGGGCATTGCATAAAAAAGGCTTCGGGGGACTATCTCACATCCGCTTTTTCCCCTTTTGAGGTTTGCGACAAAGCCAAATGGGGTTTGGGGTTCGAAAAAATATAACAAGATGAATATCGAAAGAAGGGGAGGGCAAAAAGCTTTAAGTTAGCAGTTTTCACGGCAATTTTTGGGTTAACTTTACCATGTTTCTGTGCGTTCTTAGTGTGCTGGGATGGTCCGCGCCAAAAATGCGGAGCTTGTCCTGCAGCAGTTTCTGAAAATGAATCAAGGCCTCTTTTTCCTTTCCTGACTCAACCAGCCAGAAGGCAATGTTGTTGCGCGTGGTGAGTGTGCTGGGATGGTCGGCACCCAGGATGCGGAGCTTATCCAACAGCAGCTCCTCAAGCTGTTTTAAGGCTTCATCCACCCGCCCTGAATTTCCCAGACAGGAGGCAATGTTACTGCGTGTTGCGAGTGCTCTGGGGTGGTCGGCACCCATAATGCGAAGCTCATCGCGCAACAGGTTTTCAAACTGTTTCAAGGATTCTTCTACTTGGCCTGATTCCCCCAGCCAGGAGGCCATATTGTGGCGTGTTGCCAGGGTGCTGGGGTGGTCGGCACCCAGAATGCGGAGTTTATCCCTAAGTAGTTCTTCGAACTGTTTTAAGGCCTCTTCAATCCGGCCCAACTCCCCCAAACGGGAGGCAATGTTGTTGCGCGTTGAGAGCGTATTGGAATGGTCGGCCCCAAGAATGCGGACCTCGTCAGGCAGCAGCTCCTCATACTGCCTTAAGGCCTCTTCAACCCGGCCGGAATCCCCCAACCAGGAGGCGATATTATGGCGGGTTGCAAGCGTGTTGGGGTGGTCGGCACCCAAAATACGAATTTCGTCGCGCAACAGGTCTTCAAACTGTTTCAAGGCTTCTTCCACCTGGCCCGACTCACCCAGGCCAAAGGCGATGTTGCTGCGTGTTTCCAGCGTACTGGGATGATCGGCCCCGAGAAGCCGCGCTTCATCTCGCAGCAAATCCTTAAATTGTTTCAAGGCCTCTTCCACCTGGCCTGACTCACCCAGCCATGTGGCAATGTTATTGCGCGTTGTCAATGTGCTGGGGTGATTGGCCCCGAGACGCTGCACCTTATCTCGCAAAAGGTCCTCAAACTGTTTCAAGGCCTCTTCCACCCGCCCCGATTTTGCCAGCAAGGAGGCAATGTTATTGCGGGTTACGAGTGTCCTGGGATGGTCGGCCCCCAGAATGCGAACCTGGTCAGGCAACAGGGCCTCGAACTGTTGCAAGGCCTCTCCCAGGCGGCCTGCCTCCCCCAGCGCGAAAGCATAATTAGCGTAACCTTCCATCAGTTCGTTTGAATTTTCTTCGACCTTTAAATTTTTCAGGTATTCGCCTATCTTGATGCATTCCGCTAACTCCAAGGGAAGGGTTCTTAATGTTTCCAGCAAAAAGCAAATGGCTTTTAAGGCATGAATGTCCTCAATCTTCCCGTCTTTGTGCAAAAAGAGTACAAGTCGAGCATGGTTCTGCGCCTCGGGCTTGGCACTGTCAAAGGTCCTGGCTTCCAACTCATCTGCCAAATGATCCAGGAAGCGGTCGATATCCTCCTGAAAAAAGTGATCACCAACATAATTACGCGCGATATGCAATTGATCGGGTTCATTGAAGCGGCGAAGCCAGCTTTGGATGACGCGAACCCAGCCGTGGGGAATACAATCCTTTTCAAGAATCTCCGCAATGGCGTCATTGGCATCCAATGCGTCGCATTTTTTGATTGTCCGCCGGATGAGGCTGCTGTCCCAAATCGCATCATTGTCAGGGATACCCAAAGTTGAGAGGGCAAGGGCTTGTTTTGCAATCAATGGCAAAGCATTCCAAAGCTCACGGTAGAGATCCTCAACGCGATTGGGAAGTGAATCAATCTCCCCCGGCTTGAGCTTCAGTGCCCCATCGGAAAATTTTTTTTGGTATTTTGGCAGGGTGCAAACCAATTCCAACGGCAAGGGGTTGTTGTATCGACTTGCCAATCGCTCCAGTGTTTCGCTGTCTGCTTTGGGGTAGTAGGCCAGGACCACTTTGCGAAGATCCTGTTCGGACAGTTCTCCCATGGAGGCCCCTTTGGGGAAAGACGCCGGCATGTTTCCGTCGTGCCTGATCCTGAGAATCCTTGATTGCAGCATTTCCTCAGAAAATAAGGTCTTCAGCTGCTTGCGTTGCTCGAGTTCGCCCGGCCAGGCTGTAGTGATTATCAAAAAAGCGGCTCTTGCGCGCACCAATCCTTCTATAAGTTTCTCAACAAGAGGTGTCGCTTTATGAAAGTCTTCTACAAATACCACAACGGGAAGTCCAGGCCGGGCTATTTTCGACACCATTGCTACAGTGTCTTCCAGCAGGTTGTCGGGCTGCCCATCTTTAAGTTCTCCGCCTGTATGGAGTATTTCAGTTTTTTTCCGCGACTCTCCGACCTGGCTTATTCCCCAGCGACCAAGCTTGGTCACCAACCCTATGCCTGGGACGGTAGCTTTAGCGATTTCCTCCACCAATTCGGAAATGCCGAAACTTGCAGCTTCTTCCAGGATTTCGGTTACTGCGCGTTTTGCCGCCGCCAGGGTTGGAAAACGTTTTTCTGTAAAAGACGCCAATATGGACCAGGCCGCTTCAAGGTACAAGCTGTGAGCATGGAGCTGGTGCAGGTCCTCCAAAAGTGTTTGTGATGGCAGGCCATTTCTCATTTCACAGGCAATACCCCACCACATAAATTCCGGCAAGGCCCCCGGCGCACGGTCAAAAAAGTGCGGATCGGGAAAAACCCGTTTGCGCCGAGAAGGGACATCCAGGCATTCCACGTCCGATGCTTCTAGAATTGTTGCCGGCCAATAGCATTGTTTTTGCCGGGCGGCAAGACGGGCATAAAACTCTTGAGCGACTCGCGTCTTTCCCCAGCCTGACGGCGCCTCAATGGATATCCAGCGCGGTTCTCCATGAACGTTGATCTCATCGAACAGAGAAACGAGTCCTTCAACCAGTTTAAGGCGGGATTCGCCAACAAATGGTGGTTGAATGAATTTGCTCTGCATATAAACCTGCCTGATTTAAAGGAATACTATTTGGTGTTTTTAATTTACATGTTTCAGTTGTCAGAATACAAATATTTAAAGCATCAAGTGGTTCCTTTTGAAGATGGGCTGAACTGAATTTGAATTAATCGCTAGGGAAGATTTTTGGGGAACTCCTGAGACTGCTTGGAAAACAGAATTTTTTGGGCTTTTGTCCGAAATGCTGGAGGGTTTTTTTGAAAGGGGTAGAGATAGGCTGTTTTTAGTCGGGTCCCAGGAGTCTGAAAAGCAAGATAGTCAATCGGTTTTGTTTCAAGAACATACATTTATTCGTGTGTAAGAGCTATTGGCCAGCTTCATTATAAAACCCCTGGCCCTTGTAGAATATGGAATCAAACGAGCTGAAATCAATAACTGGTGGAAAACTTCGGCCGGTATTAGTATGATTCCATCCTCGGGAGATGAAACCGCCATGGCAAAAGACACCATCTTTTCAAAAGAGATAGACCCGGTACCCCCCTTCGAGTTCAACGCAGAGGTGGTTCGGGTTTTTAACGATATGATCCAGCGTTCGGTTCCCTTTTACGACGAGGTTCTCCGCCGTCAGGCTCAACTGACAGCCCGTTTTTATCAGCCCGGCACGCGAATTTACGATCTTGGCTGCTCAAACGGCAACTTCGGAATGATTCTTTTGGAAGTTATGAAGGATCGCCCGTTCGAGATGGTTGCGGTGGATAATTCAGTGCCCATGCTGGAGGCATACAAGGAGAGGCTGGAGGAGAAAAAAGACGCCCGTATCCAACTTTTCCATGCCGATATGGAGAATACCGGGATGGACCATGCTTCAGTAGTCATTCTCAATCTCACCCTCCAGTTTCTGGCGCCACGCTTTCGTGATGGGCTCCTGGATAAAATCCATCAGGCTCTGGAACCCGGGGGCATACTCCTGCTGACCGAGAAGGTTGTGCACCGGGACAGGGAGCTTTCCGAGTTGCAGCAGGCCTTCTATTACGGTTTTAAAATGGAGCAGGGCTATTCGCAGATGGAGATCAGCCAGAAAAGGGAGGCTCTGGAAAACGTGCTGATCCCCGAGACCCTCGAAGAGCACCAGAGCCGCCTGCGAGGGGCTGGCTTCAGAAAAATTGATGTCTGGCTGAAGTGGTTCAATTTCGCTTCTCTGCTGGCGGTGAGGGATTGACTGCCATGCGAAAAATTCTGGAAGATGTCGAGAAGCTTGGCCTTCAGTCTCAAGCGGAAGGCCTGGCCCGGCTGGTGAAAAAGAAAGAGAACTGGATTCATCAGGTTGACATTAAAGGGAAAAGATATCTCAATACCTTTGCTACCCTGCCTTCACTACTCCCCTCCTCTCTTGATCTCGACAGCCGCCGGGTCCGGATCGGGTCGGAAAAAGACCTGGATGGCGGACAACGGCAACTTCTCGAAGCCGCACTTATCGATTACATGCCCTGGAGAAAGGGGCCTTTTCAGGTCTTTGGCATCGATATCGACAGCGAGTGGGTTTCATGGCTGAAGTGGGAGCGCATCCAGGGGCATATCGCCCCGCTGGGGGGGCGCCGCATCCTCGATATCGGCAGCAGCAACGGCTATTACATGTTCCGCATGGCTGCCGCCGAACCCGAAATGATTCTCGGTCTGGAGCCCTATCTGACTTTTTACTTTCAGTACCTCCTTCTTAGCCGCTATGCCGGTCTCGGCAATCTCTACGGCCTGCCGGTGAAATTCGGTGAATTGCCGCTTTTAAGGCAGTACTTCGATTCGGTTTTTTTCATGGGCGTTCTTTATCACCATCGGGCTCCCCATGACGCTTTCGCCCAGATACGGGAGATGTTAAGGCCGGGAGGAGAGCTGGTTGTTGAAACTCTGGTCATAGAGAGTCGGGAGGATGTAGCCCTTTCTCCCAGGGACCGCTACGGAAAAATGAACAACGTTTTTTTCATTCCTTCGGTTTCCTGTCTTGAAAACTGGTTGTATCGTACCGGTTTCAGCGATATCCGCTGTATCGATGTCTCTCCCACCACCTCCGCGGAACAGCGCAGGACGGCCTGGATACAGACCGAGTCTCTGGTTGATTTTCTGGACCCCCGGGATCCGACCCGGACCGTGGAGGGGTATCCCGCACCGGTGAGGGCCATCCTTCTGGCGAGCTCCAAATAGTCACTTTCCCCTTGTTTTTGATAATTTTTTCTTTTTAAATTTTCTTTTAAATCAAACAGTTAAGTTGTTTTTTACAAAATTGTCATTTCTATATTTGCTTTTTTTTCAATTATTTTTTAAAATAAAAACCCCTTTCCGGCAGGGGGCCTCTAAACCCTGTCTTCCCCCTCTTCCCGCACACAGTTTTTACCCTGGACCGCGCCTTTGAATTTCCAGGCTGTTGCACGAGCGGCAGCTACACGATACTCTTTTCCCATGCGGTCTGATAAAAGAACGCTTTTATTTGTTTTGTTGAAGGAGGACGCTTAAAAGAAAGAGAGGAACCATGATTGACCAAAAAAACGCCAAGAATCCAGGACGGGTCATGGCATATTCTCACATTGGGCCGAAACCTTTCAGGGTTTTTTCCGAACAGCATCTTGACCAGATCCCCCAGCTTCGGAAGCTGTCAGATGAGCAACGCTTCGCCATGAAGGTGGTGGCGAAAGTTCTACCTTTTCGTGTTAATCAATATGTCGTTGATGAGTTGATCGACTGGGGAAACATACCCCAGTGTCCCATGTTTCAGCTGACCTTTCCGCAAAAGGAGATGTTGGATCCCCACGATTTCGATAAAATGGCGATGTTGATGCGCAACGGAGCTTCGGAAAAACAGCTTCGCGAGAACGCTGTCCGCATCCATCAGGAATTGAACCACCACCCTGCGGATCAGACCACCCTGAATGTGCCCCATATTGATGGCATGCCGCTCCCGGGGATGCAGCATAAATATGACCAGACGGTTTTGTTCTTCCCCAGCCAGGGACAGACCTGCCACTCTTTCTGCACTTACTGTTTTCGCTGGCCGCAGTTCGCCGGTGACCAGGCTCTGGTCTTCTCCAGCCGGGAGAACGGCCATCTTATGGCCTACCTGAAAGAGCACCAGGAGGTGACGGATCTTCTCGTCACCGGTGGCGACCCGATGGTCATGCGGACCGACAGCCTGGCCAAAATACTGGAGCCGTTGCTCGCTCCCGAGTACCATCATATCCACTCGATCCGTATCGGCACCAAGGCCCTGTCGTTCTGGCCTTACCGTTTTTTTTCGGACAAGGATTCGAGCAACCTTTTGCGTCTCTTGGAAAAACTTGTTCAGGGGAATAAACATGTGGCCGTCATGGCCCATTTCAGCCATTGGCATGAGTTGGAGACGGTTGCGGCCAGAAAAGCCATCAGCAAAATTCAGGAGACAGGAGCGGTCATCCGCAGTCAGGCTCCGGTTCTGAATCATATCAACGCCGACTCGGAGGTCTGGGCCACGATGTGGAACAATCAGGTGCGGCTCGGCATTATTCCTTATTACATGTTTATGGCCCGCGACACGGGCAGCCGCCGCCATTTCGAGATACCCATTGCCCAGGCTTTGGAGGTATATCAGGGCGCCATAAAAAAGGTGTCCGGGCTGGCGCGCAAGGCGCGGGGCCCCTCCATGAGCACCGGGCCGGGGAAGGTGGAGGTTCAGGGGGTTGCCGAAGTCAAAGGGGAAAAGGTCTTCATTCTGCGTTTTCTTCAGGGCCGCAATGGAGACTGGGTCGATCGGCCGTTTTTTGCGAAATTTGATTCCCAGGCGTCGTGGCTGGATGACCTGCGGCCGGCTTTCGGGGAAAAGCGCTTCTTTTTCGAAGAGGAATACGCGGCCATGAGGAGTGAAGTCGAAGTGTGAACCGGTTTGTTCAAAAGAACCAGTCTGACCTGGTTTTTTAAGGGGCGGCCATCTTAGGTGGCCGCTATTTTTTCGGGTTTTGCTCCTTGCTCAACCGATCGTGGGGCCGGGAAAAAATATTTCCCTTGCAAGCTTTGTTTGCAGTATACTGAATGCCGGAGTCACTGTTCTTTAACAATTGGAGGAAGATATGCGCGGTAACCACGCAGAAAGCCGATTAATGCACAAGGAGTGTGCCCCCTTGGAGCCGTCCTATGATGAGGTTTACATAGACGGTTTCGGAAAAATGACCGTTTGCCGGTTTTGCGGAAACGCCATTGAAGTGGGACATGCCAGTTCCTGCCCCATGTGCAAGCGGAAAAACCACTGATTTTGTTAACTTGTCTGGTCGGTTGCCCCGACCGGCAGTCGTGATCCAACCGGGATAAATTGCTTTTCTCCGGCGTCGCCTGAAACTATTCCAAAATCTCCCCCAAACATCGTTTGAAAAAAAATCCTCCAAAATCGAATTCCCCCGGAAAAAACCCTTAGAGTACGTTTTTCAGCATCGCTCAAAACATCAATCCAGAATCCAAATCTTCGTTTTCAAAAAGGAAAAACCTTTTTAGGCAAGTTTTTCCACAGCCTGGCAAGCTCTTGTTTTATAAAAAACTTTTTTAGCCGGAAAAATCGGCTGAAAAATATTTTTTGCCAATGACCGGTCAGCAAAAACCCGATGGAACCTTTCCCGAGGGTTATTTCAGCAGCTTGTTGATGATTTCCCGGTATTTGTTTTCTATCACATGGCGTTTCTTTTTCAGCGTGTTGGTCAGCTCCTCGCCCAGTCGAAATTCCTGTTCCAAGAAGGTGATTTTGTGAAGCCTCTCGTAGGGCTTGAAGCCTTTTTCGGGTTCCAGCTCTTTATTGAATTCCTTTCGGATCTTCTCCTGAATTTCCTCATCGGTCAGGAGATGTTCATCGGTGTGGCTCGGCATCCCGAATTTTTCCAGGACATATTCCTTCAGTTTTTCAATGTTGGGGACGATCAATGCACCAAGACCTTTTTTGTCCTGGCCGACCAGGACGGCATCCTCCACAAACGGGAAGAGACCGAGAGCCCCCTCGATTCTGGTGGGATTGATATTTTCGCCACTGGAAAGAACGATAATTTCCTTGGACCGTCCGGTCAGCACCAGTTCACCTGAAATGGTCATTTTGCCAAGGTCCCCGGTTCTGAAAAAACCATCTTCGGTAAAAGCGATTTGGTTGGCCTCTTCGTTGTCGTAGTAACCTGGCGTCACCTGCTCGCCCCTGACCTGGACTTCCCCCTCCTGCCCGGGCGGAAGAATTTCACCCTGTTCGTTGACGATGCGCAACTCGGTTTCCGGGAAGGGTGGCCCCAGGGTCCCGATAACCGGGCACTGCAGTCCTCTTCCCGCAATGCCCGGTGAACATTCCGTCATCCCGTAAGCATTGGTAATCCTTATGCCAACGGCATCCAGCCACTCTTCCAGGAAGGGGGGAAGAGCTCCCCCGCCGCTGATGGCCACCCGGAGCCGGCCGCCCAGTTTTTTTTGCACCGCTGAAAGGCGATTGCGAGCCACAAGATAAAACGGGAAAAGGGCCGATATGATGAAAATGGAGCGGAGGCTCAAACAGCCTCTTCGAAACCATCCCATTTTTTCGAAACAAGGCAGATGTTTTCTCAAAAAGCGGAAATGATAGCGGAACAAAGCGGAAATCTTTACCAGCAGATTAAACTGTTTCAGCTTTTGGGGATTTTGTTTTTTAAGTCCCGTCTGAATTTTTGCATAGATGGATTCCCAGATGCGGGGAACTGTCGCCACCAGGGTTGGCCGGTATTCCTCAAGGTCCGCGGCGAAGGTCCGCAATGTGGAGTAGACTATGGAGCTGCCTCTGGAGAGTGACAGATACTCGGACGTTCTTTCGAAAATATGCCAGCTCGGAAGGATTGAAAGCCACAGATCATCGCCCGTCAGGCGAATCTGGTCCGGAAGAACGCGGATATTGTGGCAGATATTGCGGTGGGTCAGAACGACGCCCTTGGGCATGCCGGTTGTTCCGGATGTATAAAGCAGGGTCAGGACGTCATCGGGACTGATCTGTTCCTCCAGCTCGAAAAATTGTTCCATATCCTCCGGGCTGATGCATCGGTCCTTCAAAAGTTCGCCGTAGGAATAAACCTTGCCGAACAGGTTATGGAGTTTTTCCCCCCCAATGACAAAAATCCCCTTGATGTGGGCAAGCTCCTGAACCAGGTCCAGATGGTGCCGGTACAGGGCTTCCGTCTCGAATATCAGAAAATCGCAATCGGCATGATGGACGATAAACGCCAGTTCTTCATTCGGCGTATCGCTGCCGCGCGGCACGCTCACGGCACCCAGGGACATCAGGGCCATATCGGTAACTATCCAGTCATACCGATTCCCCGACAGGAGCAGGACCTTGGCCCCCTTGGTTATTTTTTTTGCCTTGAAAGCCCTGGAGAGAAGAAGAACATCCTCGAAGAACTTCTCATAGGTGACTTTCAGGACTTCATCTTCTATGCGGTAGGTAAAGGCGGTTTTTTTCGGAAAAGACTTGTGTGCCAGGATCATCAGGCCGAAAAGGGTCGAAACGCAAGAAGTCGGGGCGGGCATAAAACCTCTTAAGAAAATTGAAAATAACAAAGAAACCAGGAGAAGAAGCGCTGTCCTCGGCTTCGGCAGGCAACTTTTCCGGAATTATTTGTGCTGCACCCTTTCGACGATACGGCTCATGATTTCAGCGGCGCTTTCGGAAAAGAAGAGATTTGTCAGATGGTCATAGGGGGTGCCGGTTCGATTGATAAAAATCAATTTGGCGCCATTGTCATAAGCTGCCGGTGGAATCGATGCGGCGGGATGCACCTCCAGGGACGAGCCGATCATCAGCAGTAAATCGCAGTTTCCTGCCAGGGCAAAGGCTTCGGCCAGGACGTCCTGAGGCATGGCCTGACCGAAGGAGACCGTATCCGGCTTGATCAGGCCGGAGCAGCGGTCGCAGTGCGGGTCGAGGTTGCCTGCTTCCAGCATTTTCTGCACCGGCTCAATAAGCCATTGTTTTCCACAATTCAGGCATGAGGCGGTGCGGTTTGTGCCGTGCAGTTCCAGGACCCTGGAACTGCCGGCGTCCTGGTGCAGGCCGTCTATATTCTGGGTGATGACCGCTTCCATCTTCCCCATTTTTTCCAGCTCGGCCAGGGCGTAATGGGCCTTGTTGGGACGGGCGCGGAGAAGTTCCGGAATCAGCTCCCGGCGCATGGCCCAGTATTCCTTTCGTCCCTCTGCGCTTTGGAGAAACTCCTGATAAGTGACCATCCGGAATCGTGACCAGAGTCCCCCCGGACTGCGGAAGTCGGAGAGTCCCGATTCCGTGGAAATGCCGGCGCCGGTGAAGGTCAGGATGCGGTCGGAATTTTGAAAAAGCCGCACCGCCCGGGCGATTTTCTCTTCCATCGAGGCCCCTCTAATGGTCATTTCCGTTGCTCCAGACAGGTGATGGGCGACTTCTGTTTTTTTGTTCCATCCTTGTGAAGCGGTTTCCAGTCCGGTTTTTGCTTCAGGTGAGCCGGTGGTGCATTGTAACAGAAGGGAACCTTTTTCGGGAAAATTCCTAATCGATATTTAATCGTTTTCTAAGAGGAATTCAATAATGAAATCTATAATCTGCAACAGCTCCTGGCTTGAGCCATTAAACCGTCGGCCGGCACTTTAAAGCAACCGGATGGGAAGAGAAAAAAATTTATCTGTCTGATTCAAGCAAAAAGCCCAAAAAAGGAGGAGACAATTAAGGGGCAGGAATTGTTGGGGATGAAAAAACTTTTTAAAAACTGACTTGGAAACTTGAATATTCTCTATTATAGATAATCAGGAGGGGTAAAAGATGAAAAAGCTCAGCAGGATCGCAGTCTGCGCACTGACAGCCGCCGGTTTAGCCGCGGCTCCGGCAATGGCCAAAAACGCCCGTCAAAAAGAAGGTTATCAATGGAAACCGCAGAAGAATATTATTTTCATGGTTCCTGACGGCATGGGGCTCTCCAATGTTACTGCCGCCCGGATTTTTAAAAACGGTCCCAACGGCGACCGCCTCAACTTCGAAACACTCGACAACATCGGCTACCAGAGTACCCATTCCCTGAATGCCACGGTGACCGACTCCGCAGCCGCTGCTTCCGCCTGGGCCATGGGCAAAAAATACGACAACAATGAAGTGTCCTGCCACGCGGCAACAGATGGAGACAATTGCGAAAATGCCGAGCCGACCATCCTTGAACGGGCCCGCGCCCAAGGCCTGGCCACCGGTCTGGTCGCCACCTCCCAGATCTCCCACGCCACTCCGGCGGCCTTTGGCTCTCACGTTCACAGTCGCTGTTGCGGCACGGAGATCGCCCGACAGTACCTTGAAGATGTGGAAGTCGATGTCGTCCTGGGCGGGGGTGTTCTTGACACCAGAACCAATAAAGACTGCCAGCGTTATGGGGAATCCTACATTCCGGACAAAGACGCCAGCCGCAGCTATATCGTCGGCAAAGCCGGGGAGAACGGTTATGTCTTGGTTGCCAATAAAGCCGAACTGAACGCCGCAGTCGCTTCCCGCGAACCGAAGGTGTTCGGGATGTTCGAGCAGGCGGGGCTCCATAACGGGAAAACGCCCGAGCATTTCCATGTGGACGGCTCCGCCTATCCTGACGGCGAGCCCACCCTGGCTGAAATGACGTCAGCCGCTCTCGACATCCTGGAAGAAGATGCGGACGGTTTTTTCCTCCTGGTGGAAGGATCCCAGATCGACTGGGAAAACCATGCCAACAATCTCCCAGGTCAGATCGCTGAAACACTGGGTTTCGATGCCGCAGTCAAAGTGATTCAGGACTGGGTTAATGCCAAGCCCATGAGGAGGCTCACCACCCAGATTATCGTAGTGGCTGACCATGATTGCGGAGGATTCGCACTAAACGGCCCCGGCGGTGTTCTCTCCGAAACCGGAAATATCGTGGAGGCCGGCTGGACCAGTGGTGACCACACGGCGACGGACACCATCGTTTACAGTCAGGGTCCCCAGACCTGGAAGCTCAACAAAGCCGTTGACAACACCTATCTCTACAATGTCATGAAAGAATACCTCGAACCATAACGGCGGGTTTTTCAAGGTTTTCAAAGGCAGGGGCCCGGCGCTCCCTGCTTTTTTTGTGGGAATGATGCCGATTTCGCCTTGTCGTAGATCCAACGGAGAGAAGGTTTTAAGGTATAGTTAAAGAAATTTTGACTCCATCCGGCGATTTGAGCGTGGACATTCCCCTTCAAAATCCCATTATTAGACTGGATGAAAGTCTGATTTCTCCTAACTGACAGCTCTGGCTATTGCCTTCGGAAGGATATTTTCAATGGAAAGTTCCTCATTGGTGTTTGCGGATTTTTTCTGGCCCCTTTTGACAGCTTTTGTGGTTATTTGCGGTTTAATAGCCGCGCATATTGTTCTGGGTCGCAGGATGGGGGAAAAAACAGAAAATATTTTTCGAAAACAGTTGATCATGCTGGCTCTGACATTTTTTGGAGCTTTAATTTTCATCCTCTTCCTCCCTATCAGCGATACCCTGCGAGGCCAGATTCTCGGGCTTTTCGGGATTCTAGTCAGTGCCGCCCTGGCCCTCAGTTCCACCACTTTTTTAGGCAACATTCTGGCCGGCATTCTGCTCCGGTCGGTGCGAAGCTTCAGGGTTGGTGATTTTATCCGGGTAAAAGACCAATTCGGGAGGGTTTCCGGGCGCGGCCTGTTTCACATTGAAATCCAGACCGAGGACCGCGACCTGACCACCATCCCCAACCTTTTCCTGGCAACAAACCCCGTTAAGGCCATCCGTCATTCGGGAACGATCCTGTCGTCCGAGATTTCCCTGGGCTACGATGTTGCCCATAAAAAGGTTGAGGAATTGTTAATCAAGGCGGCCGAAGCGGCCGAGCTGCAGGAACCCTTCGTCCGCATTATTACGCTGGGGGATTTTTCCATTACCTACCGGTTGTGCGGTTTGCTTCAGGAAATCAAGGAGTTGCTTTCGGCGCGCTCGCGGCTGAACGCCTGCATCCTTGACTCCCTTCATGAAGGGGGTGTGGAGATTGTCTCTCCGACCTTTATGAACACCCGCCCCGTGGCTGACAAGGTTTTTATTCCAGTTCCGGAACGTGAAGCCGGCGCTGAGACGGAAGGGCCGAAGCCCGAGGAGATCATTTTCGACAAGGCTGAAATGGCCGAGGATCTGGAAAAAGCCATTGCCCGGCTCCAGAAAAGCCTGGACGAGGCCTCGGATGCCGACGCTAAAGAACAATTGAGCCTGAAGATTACTCACCTCAAGCAGCAACAGAAGGAATTGGTCCTCAAGGTTGAAGAAAATCCTCCGGATGAAGACCGGTCCAAAAAGGACTGATGAATATCCGCAAAAAATCTTGGGGAACGAATTCTCCGCAGGGTCAACAGGCAAGTTTTTTCTGCCCCGTCATCCTTGTGCGGGTCGCCTCTTTGCGGATCATGATGGTCAGGCGCCGGATGAGGGTGTCCCTTCAGACCACCGCCTAACGACCACCCCGGCTCCCGATTCTGCTGCAGGGAAGAAATATCAGGCGCGCCCCGAAATCTCGGTGATCTCCCGCAAACGGCGGCGAATTTCTTCCGTCAGCTGTTCCTTTTCAAGCCGCCATTCCCAGTTTCCCAAAGCAATGGACGGCCGGTTCATGCGGCCTTCCTGCCCCAGACCAAGAACATCCTGAATGGGAATAATCGCCACGTCGGCTACCGAGGTCATGGCCATACGGATCATCTCCCATGGCATTTCAGAAGAAGGCACCTCTCTTCCCAGGTAAGAGAAAAGCCTTTTTTTATCGCCTTCTCCTGCTTCGTTCTCCAGCCATCCGCGAACCGTGTTGTTATCGTGCGTACCGGTGTAGACCACCGAATTGCGGACATGGTTATGGGGGATGTAGGGGTTGCGCGGCATGCTTTCATCAAATGCAAAAAGCAGAACCTTCATTCCCGGGAAGCCGAACTGATGAATTAATTCCCTCACATCGGGGGTTATGGTCCCGAGATCCTCGGCGATTAAGGGAAGAGTGGGGAAACGCTTCAGGAGGACCTGGAAAAAGTCGGTGCCGGGCCCTTCCACCCAGCGGCCGTTGACGGCCGTCTCTTCCGCGGCGGGAATTTCCCAGTAGCCGGAAAAACCCCGGAAATGGTCGATGCGGACGATATCCGCGAGGCGGAAATTCTGTTCGATCCTCTTCAGCCACCAAGTATAACCGCTGTTTCTGAGGGCATCCCAGTTATAGACGGGATCGCCCCAGCGCTGTCCCGTGGCACTGAAAAAATCCGGGGGCACGCCGGCCACGAAAAGAGGATTCCGGTGTTCGTCCAGCTTGAAGAATTCCGGATGAGACCAGATGTCGGTGCTGTCTCCGGCCACATAAATCGGCATATCGCCGATAATGTGCACGCCTTTTTCGTGGCAGTATTTTCGCAGGGCCGTCCATTGGGAAAAGAACAGAAACTGGAGAAACTTTTCCCTTTCAACGCTGTCTGCGAGCTCCCTTCCGACTTTGTCCAGGGCCTCGGGATGGCGGTTCTTGAACTCTTCCGGCCACTCCGTCCACATCTTCCCCTGGAAAAAATCGTGAAGGGCGTGAAAGAGGGAAAAATCAGGGAGCCAGCCGGATGTTTCGGCACAGAAACGTTTATATTCGAAATTAACTTCGCTGCTTTTCCGGAACCGGTGAAAGGCTTTTTCGAAAAGCCTGTTTTTGTAGCCGGCGATGACCGGGTAGTTTGTTTTGGATGGGGTCGGGTCTTGATAATTTTCAACATCTCCAGGATCAACCCAGCCTTCATCCCTGAGAATCTCGGGGCTGATCAGTAGTGGGTTGCCGGCAAAGGCCGATGAGCTTCGGTAGGGGGAACTGCCGGTTCCGGGGTCGGTCGGGTTCAGGGGCAGTATCTGCCAGAAGCACTGTCCGGTGTCGGCAAGAAAATCGACAAAGCGATAAGCCTCCGGTCCGAGGTCGCCTATGCCGAATGATGAAGGCAGAGATGTGATGTGCAACAGGATGCCGCTTCCCCTTCGCATGCTATCCCTCCTTTCCTGTCAACAGGGCTGCGGGAAAGACGGTCAAGGCCTGTCCCACCCTGAGAATGTTTCTCTCCTCCAGTTTTTCCCCGGAAAAAGCATTTACCCAGTTCCGGGGGGCATCCTCCGGTAAGTGCACCGTCGTGTCCTGCCATATATCACCACCCAGGGGCAGGATTTCCCGGTCTTTCAGCAGGGAAACACAACAACGGGGCACGATAACAAGGGTCCAGCCGGTCAGGTATTTTCTCGCAAAAGAGATGACGTGACCTTTGAAACTGCCGCTGCATTCAAGGGGTAGGTAGGACCCGTTTTCGAAAAGGCCGGGGTTTTGTTTCCGGGTCAGAAGGGCGCGCATGATGAGAAAAAGTTTGACTCTGCCATCCTCTTTTTTCTCAAGCAGTTCCCCGATCAAGTCTTGCAGACTTTTTGCGGTTCCCCGCAGGGGGGTCAGAATGGACATGCGCTTCCCGAAATCCACCGGTCTCCGGTTGTCGGGGTCTACAAGGTGTAAATCCCAGAGTTCAGTTCCCTGATAGATGTCGGGCACACCGGGGGCGGTGATTTTGAGAAGGGCCTGGGACAGAGAATTCAGCATCCCGAAATGGGCCACCTTTTTCTGGAATGGCAGGAAAGACGTCAGAAAAGGATTCTCCTCCACCCTATCCAGAACCTTCTCAACAAAAGCGGTATAGGCTTCTTCATATTCCGTGTCGGGTTTGAGCCAGTCGGTGTGCACCTTGGCTTCCCTGACCGCCTTAATGATATAGGCTTTTATTCGTGCGGAAAATTCCGGCAGTTCTTCCAAAGCGAAAGGGAATGCCCCGATCAGGGTCTGATAGAAAAAATATTCATCGTTGCTGTCCGGGGCCGGATTCCCCCTGACCGCGTTTTTTTTGCCGAGGTTCTGGGTTTTCCAGGTTCGGACACAGTTTTGCCATTCTTCCGGCAATTCTGATAGGACATTGAGCCTGGCCCTCACATCCTCGCCTCTTTTGGTGTCATGCGTCGATGTCGCGAGGAGGGAATGGGGAAAGCTTTGAGCTCTCTTCACATTGAATTCATGAAAGCCGGTCACCGGAATGCCAAACCTGTCCGGATGTCCCCCCACCTCATTCAGGGAAATGAAGCGGTTGTAAACATAAAAGAAGGTGTCTTCGAACCCTTTCGCCATCAGGGGGCCGGTCAGTTGCTGAAACTGCATGACAAACTCCACCGCCTGGGCTCTCTCCTCGGCACTCAGGTCCTGATCAACGGCCATGAGCATGAATCTTTCAATGAACCTCAGTTCGTACATGAGCCCCGGATTCTCAACCAGGGCGTCCTTCACGGCAAACCGGATATAGTCCGGGCCGCAAGGACGGCAGCCTTCGAAATTAATGTAGGTCCGGTAGATGGGAAAGTGGGCCATGACTTCAACGAGCGCTCTTTTGAGGCCGTACAAGGTGATATCGCGGCCGTAGCGGTCGCGGCTGGAAATGTTTTTCAGGTAGCGGGCCAGGTTGTCGATGTTTCCGGCCAGGTGTTTGCCGCTGATCAGCCTCTTTTTGTCCAGCAGCGTTTTGCGATAGGGGATCTGTCCGCCGGTAATTTCCGAATAGAAGCTTTCAAATCCGGCTTCGTGCCTGCCATCCACGAACACGCCGTTGAGGTGGTTAAGAAATTCGTAGCCGGTGGTCCCCTGAACCGGCCATTGAAGCGGGATTTCTTCGCCATGGCCAAGGATTTTTTCCACCACGATGTAACTGTCCGGCTGCTTTTTCCGCAAGCGTTCGAGGTAGCCGGACGGATCGTAGAGGCCGTCCACGTGGTCGACCCTGAGGCCGTCAATTTTTCCTTCATCCATGAACCGGAACGCCAGCTTATGGGTTTCCTCAAAAATTTTTTGGTCTTCAATTCTTACCGAAATCAATTCATTGATGGTGAAAAAGCGGCGGTAGTTGATCTCCTCGTTGGCAAATTTCCAGAAAGAGAGCCGAAAGTTCTGTTCGGAAAGCAGGGCATCGAGAAGGTCGAAACTGCGCGGGTCTCCCGGAGTGCCGTTGAAAAGCTCCAGGGTTTGGCCAAGGAATTCCCGGATAAGCGGATTATTCTCGTGGAGATGCCAGATCAGGTCCTTCACATAGCGGACCTGGCTTCCTTGGGAGGCGAAATCGTCAGCTTTGCGGGGCAGGGAGTGGATTGCGCCCAGGTATTTGATGAAGTCGGGATCGGACTCGCCCAGCCTGGCTTCCAGGGTTTCAAGGCCATGGGCGAAAAAAAGGTGATAGGATTCAATCCTGAGCGGCAGCCGAAGGTCATAGTAGTTGATTGAAAGGCCCTTGGCATCGAGGTGAAGCTGGATTTCCCCGTTTTCGAGACATTCGCTGTAAAATCCGCCGAGAAAGGGGGCGAGGATTTTTCCTCGGATGCTCTCCGAGGGATGCTCCCAGTCGATATCGAAATAACGGGCACACGACGACCGGCGGCCGTTCTCCAGCAGGGTCATGAGCGTCTCGTTGTCCCGGTCGAAAGCCATGTGGTTGGGAACGATATCCTGCAGCCAGGAGAGCCCCTTGCTCCGAGCCTGCCGGACCAGGTCCTCGAACTCTTGCGGGGTGCCGAGTTCGTCGTTCAGGGCATTGGGATCGACGATATCATAACCGTGGGCGCTGCCTTTGCGGGCTTTGAAGATCGGAGAAGCGTAGATGTCCGAAATCCCGAGATCGGCGAGGTAAGGGAGTATTGCTGCAGCATCCCGGAATCCGAAGGAGGGAGAAAACTGGATGCGATAGGTGGCACGGGGGATATGCATCAGTGGACCCTCAGTTTGAGTCGTTCACCCAGGGGGATGAATTTTTCAATCCAGGCTCCGGCCTCCGATTCTCCCTGCTCTGCTCTGGCCTTCATATCCGTGAAGAGGTGGTTGTTGGTGATGGAAAAATAGATATTCTGCGCTTTCCACAAATCGAGTTCCACCCCGATTTCCTCCAGGGACTTGAAGATCGCTTCGATTTCGGACAACAGCGCCAGTGATTCGGTTCCCCGGGAATTTTTCAGATGCCTCATCAGGTCGGTGATTTTCCGGCTCACCTGGAAGCTCAGATTTGAGGTGTCGATTTGTCCCGGCCAGCGTTTGAACTCGGCCATAACCTTGGTCAGCTTTTCCAGGTCGATGCCATCACCCTCGAGAACCCTGGCAAGGTCGCCGTTGAGGATGAACTCCACCGTGGTCAGAAAGATTTTCGGAAGAGGGACACGGAGATTCTGCATGGCCAGCATGAGGGGGATGTAGCTGTCGTAGATTTTGCGGAAATCCGGTTCGATACTTTGCAGGGTTTTCGTCATGATGCGCTCCATGACATTGCGCTGTTCGTCATGAAACAGGTGCCACAACCCGAAATCGTGGGCTTCATAATAGTGGTCGATGGTGGTGATAACGCTGGAGACATCCCCTTTCAAAAAGTCGTTCTGGATTTTTTCGTGGGTTTCCTGCCAGGAGTCCTTTTCGTCGTAATATTTTCCCCCCCCGATAAAGTTCTGTTCTCCGAGATGAAGAACGGCAAAAGAAAGGGTCGCTTCCTCGAGGGTGACATCGGAGCGGATGCGGACCTTGCCGAAAGCGAGTTTCTGAAGACCCATTTCCAGTTGTTTGTAATGGGTGCTTTCCGCCGAAAAGCAGTATATCTTCAGTTTTTCCGGATACCATTTGAACAGCGACGATATGGCGTAGTGGGCGCCAATCCTCAGCAGGTCGAGGGCCACCGGTCTGACCAGCTCTTCATAAATCTTGGCGCCGTCCCTGAAGTAGGGGACGTTGCTTTGCGCCCGCCCGAGAATTTCGATATAAGCTGGCTCCAGATCGACGCCCGCGGTTTCTTTGGCCAGTTGCATGGCGCGGGCCGCATAGCGGATAACCTGAACGGTTTCGATTCCCGAAATGTCGTCGAAGAACCACCCGCAACTGGTGTACATGAGCAAGGCATGGCGCTGCATTTCAAGAAGCTTCAATACCCGGGCACGGTCTGCCGGGGAGAACTCCACGGCTTTATTTTTTTCCAGAAAGCGACCGATGGTTTCCGGGTTCCGGTTGAGGAGGACCTCGATGTAATGGTCGCGGGCCAGCCACGGGTCCTTGACATAGGGAGACATGCCGTTCAGGTAAACGTCCGTCAGACTGTCGCGCAGCCAGTCCATGGCGCCGCGCAGGGTGGCCCGCCATTTTTGATTCCAGCCGGGGTTCATCCCGGAACAGCACCCGCAGTCGTTTTTCCAGCGTTCGACGCCGTGAACGCAGCTCCACGAGGAATTTTCAAAGATTTCCACCTCGTGCTGCGGAGGGTGGTGTTCAAGATATTCGCCGTAGATGGTAATTTTGGCGAGGTCGTGCGACTCGATGTGGTGCAGGCAGTAAACCAGGGCCATGTCCCCCCATTTGTGGTGGTGGCCATAGGTTTCGCCGTCCGTGGCGATGTGAACGAGCTGGTCCTCCTTGCCATCCTCAACGAAGGTGGACAGGAGCCGGTTGGCGAAGTCCTCACCGCTTTTGAGGAGATTCTCGAAGGCGATACCCTGGGAGACCGGGCCATCGTAGAAAAAGAGGACCATCTTTTTCCCCGAGGGAAGCTGGCACAGATAAGGGAGCTTGGGGTCTATTTTGTCGCCGCTGACGTCCTTCCAGGACTTGTCTCCGATTTTGCGGATCCGCTGAGCCTGCCGGGGGGCGAGAATGGTGAAGAGAAGTCCCTGGTCGGCCATGATATCCAGGCTTTCCAGATCGACGGCGGTCTCCGGCAGCCACATCCCCTCGGGTTTCCGGCCGAAACGATGCTCGAAGTCCCTGATCCCCCATATCACCTGGGTGTGTTTGTCGCGGCTGCTGGCGAGGGGCATGATCATGTGACTGTAAGCCTGGGCCAGGGCGGAGCCGTGGCCGGAAAAGCGTTCCCGGCTCTCAATGTCCGCGTCGATAATTTTCCGGTAGGTCCGGGGGTCGCTTTTCTCCAGCCAAGACAGCAAAGTCGGGCCGAAGTTGAAGCTCATCCTGGCGTAATTGTTGACGATATTGAGAATTCTCCCGTCTCCGTCCACGATGCGGGCGGCCGAATTGTGGGAATAGCATTCGGCATTGATCCTCTCGTTCCAGTCGTGAAAGGGGTGGGCGGAATCCTGCAGCTCTACCTCTTCCAGCCAGGGGTTTTCCCTGGGCGGTTGGTAGAAATGGCCGTGAATGCAGATATGACGTTTCATGATGCAGCCTCGAAGCGATAAAGGACAAAACTGAGCGGCGGCACAGGGAGGCTTTCCACGGATTCCAGGGTCTCCGGCAGCGAACCGCCGGGCCCCAGCCAGGTCTCCTCCGCCGAGTTAAGATCGAGCCGCCAACGCCCCCGGAGAAGGCCCTCGACGGCGAGATAAGCCGGCGACACATCGAAATTCAGGATACCGGCAATGCGGCTGTTGCCGTGCCAGCGTTGGATCATTAGCATCTTCTGCCCAGGCTCAGAGTGGAGGGAGAGGTCTTCCTTTGACAGGTTGGCGAGGGCGGGCACTTCCCTGCGCAGGGCAATAAGGCGGCAATAAAACTTTTGCAAGACCCGGCATTTCCCTGCGGATTTCCCCTCGCGGTTGAGTCTGGAGCGAAGGAAGGTCATGGGACTCTGGGGATCCGGGCATTCCCCCTGCCAGCGGAAGCCTTCGAACTCCTTGTTCCGCCCCTGGCGGACCGCCTCCTGAAGATCGGGGTCGGAATGGCTGACAAAATAGAGGAAGGGATTTTCTTCCCCGTACTCCTCGCCCATGAAGAGGAGAGGGACAAAGGGCGAAAGGATGACCGTGGCCGCAGCCAGCTTAAGGGCTTCGAAAGGAACGAGGGTTGAAAGCCTCTCTCCCAGCATGCGGTTGCCGACCTGGTCGTGATTCTGGGAAAAGACGATGAACTGGTGGGCAGGGCAACCCGTGGATGAGCTGCCGTGCCGTTTCTTGCGGTAAGGGGAATAATCCCAGGCGTAGACAAAGCCCTCCCTGAATGCCTTTTCGAGCTGCTCGATTTTTCCGAAGTCAGCGTAATAACCGGTTTTTTCGCCGGTGAGAAGAACGTGCAGGGCATGGTGAAAATCGTCGCACCACTGGGCGTCCAGGCCATGACCGTCAAGGGAACGGGGCCGGATGAGGCGGGCGTCATTGAGATCGCTCTCCGGAATAAGAAGGTGCCTGCGTCCTTTGGTTTTACAATAGTTCTCCACCACCTCTCCGAGTTCCCTGAGGAAATGTTTGGCCCCCAGGTCGCAGATGGCATGTACGGCATCGAGACGCAGACCGTCTACGTGGTAGGCATCGAACCAGTGAAGAGCGTTCTCGATGAAGTAGGAACGGACCGGGTCGGAGTAAGCACCGTCGAAGTTGAGGGCCTGCCCCCAGGGGGTGCGGAAACGGTCGGTGAAGTAGGGGCCGTAATCGGCCAGATAGTTGCCCTCGGGCCCCAAATGGTTGTAGACGACGTCAAGGATTACCGCCATGCCCCGCTGATGGCAGGCGTCGACCAGATCTTTCAGGCCGTCAGGACCGCCGTAGGAATTCTGCACCGCAAAAGGATAGGTGCCGTCATAGCCCCAGTTCCTCTCCCCGGGGAACTGGGCCACGGGCATGAGGTTGAGGGTGTTGACGCCCAACTCCAGAAGTTCGTCAAGATGGGGGATGATACCGGCAAAGGTTCCCTCCTCCGAGAAGGTCCCGACGTGCAGTTCGTAGATGATCATCTCCTCCAGGGCGAGGCCTGACCAGTGTCCATCGCTCCAGGCAAAGGTTTCGTGGTCGATCACCCGGGATGGCCCGTGCACCCCCTCGGGTTGAAAAGCCGAGGCCGGGTCGGGCCTTTCCCTTTCTCCTTCGAGAACCAGAAAATAATCGCTGCCGGGACGGGCGCCTTCCACCACCCCTGTCCAGAAACCCGTTTCATCCTGGCATAGCGGGTAGTTCCCCCCGGGGGGGGAAACAAGCCGGACTTCTACTTTTCCCAAGTGGGGCGCCCAGACCCGAAATTCGCTGGCGCCGTTTCCCAGGTAGCGGGCACCGGGTTTCATGGTTGTTTTCTCTTTCTGAAAATAATCGCGGAGAGGGGTGGCAGAGTCAGGGTCAGGGATTGAAAATGGCCGTGAACGGCTACCGGCACCGCTTCCATGCCCCCCATATTCCCCTGGCCGCTACCGCCGTAGTCCTTGCCGTCGCTGTTGAGGGCCTCTTCCCAGAAACCGCTTTCAGGGACTCCGACCTTGTAATTGTGGCGGGGGACAGGGGTGGTATTGCAGACGGTCAGCACCGCGGAATCGCCCGCACGGTTGCGGCGCAGATAGCTGACCACGCTGGTGTCCGAATCGTGGCAGTCCACCCATTGAAAGCCGCTGTCTTCGAAATCCACTTCAAAAAGGGCGGATTCGTTCCGGTAGAAGTGATTCAGGTCGCGCACCCACTTGAGCAGACCCTGGTGAGGTTCAAAGCCGAGAAGGTGCCAGTCGAGGCTCTTTTCGTGATCCCATTCGTCCCATTGGCCGAACTCTCCCCCCATGAATATAAGCTTTTTGCCCGGGTGGGTATACATGAAGCCGAACAGCAGGCGGAGGTTGGCGAACTTCTGCCATTCGTCTCCCGGCATCTTGCGCAGCAGGGCGCACTTGCCGTATACGACCTCGTCGTGGGACAGGGGGAGAACGTAGTTCTCGGTAAATGCGTACCAGATGCTGAAAGTGATCTTGTCATGATTGTATTTCCGGTAGATGGAGTCGAGGGAAAAATAATCGAGGGTGTCGTGCATCCAGCCCATTTTCCACTTGAAGCCGAAGCCCAGTCCGCCGCTGTAGGTCGGCCGGGTCACCATGGGCCAGGCCGTTGACTCCTCGGCAATGCTTTGAATGTCGGGATGTTCCTTGTAAATGATCTCGTTGAAACGGCGCAGGAAGGAAATCGCCTCCAGATTCTCCCGGTTGCCGTATTTATTCGGTATCCATTCTCCCTCCTTACGCCCGAAATCGAGGTAGAGCATGGAAGAGACGCCGTCGACGCGCAGGCCGTCGGCATGAAAGACATTCAGCCAGTAGAGGGCGTTGCTGAACAGAAAGCACTGAACCTCATTGCGGCCGTAATTGAAGATAAAACTGTTCCAGTCGGGGTGAAAGCCTTTTTTGGGATCGGCGTGCTCGTACAGGTGGGTGCCGTCGAAATAGGCCAGACCGTGCTCGTCGCCGGGGAAATGACTGGGAACCCAGTCAAGGATGACTCCGATCCCCCTCTGGTGAAGGTGGTCGACAAGGTACATGAAATCCTGGGGTGTGCCGTAGCGGCTGGTGGGGGCGAAATACCCGGTGATCTGATAGCCCCAGGAGCCGAAGAACGGGTGCTCCATGACCGGCATCAGTTCGACGTGGGTAAAGCCGTTTTCAGTGACGTGATCGCCGAGCTGATGGGCAAGTTCCCGGTAGTCGAGGGAGCGGTTGTTGTCCTCGGGTATCCTGCGCCAGGAGCCGGGGTGGACTTCATAGATGGCAAAAGGCGCACCCGGAGCGTTGCGTCCGGAGCGTTCCGCCATCCAGGCCGCATCTCCCCATTCGTAGTCCAGGTCCCAGACTACGGATGCGGTCTTTGGCGGTTTTTCACCATAAAAAGCGTAGGGGTCGGCCTTCTGGACCTGGTATCCCCTCTCGTTGGAATGGATGTGATACTTGTAATGCTGGCCCTGGGACACGCCGGGAATAAAAACCTCCCAGATACCGGATTGGTCCCATCGCGCTTTCATGGGGTGGGTCTGACGATCCCAGCCGTTGAAATCGCCGACCACCGAAACCTCGCGGGCATTGGGCGCCCAAACCGCGAAAAAACAGCCGGCAACCCCCTCGACCTCCAGCAGGTGCGATCCGAGCTTTTCGAAAAGGCGGTAGTGCTCCCCCTTTTTAAAGAGAAAAATGTCATATTCGCTGAAAAGGCTGAAATCGTATCGTGGTTCCAAAATAACTTTCCCCCGTCATGGTTAATGGTTCGTCCGGTTCTGTTGAGCGTTCAGGTCAGGTCCGAAAATATCAGTCCTCCAGGATGTCCATGATCCCTTTCAGAGGAATTCCCACCCATCCGGGGCGGTTGTTCAATTCATAACCCAGTTCGTAAATCGCTTTTTCCAAAAGGAACGCCTGAAGGAGGATTTTCAATTCCTCCCGGCTGCCGGGAAGAAAAGGGGCGCCCTTGGCCGTCTGGAGATAGGATTCGAGAAACAGGGCGCTGACGTATTTGTGCCAGATGTTGACCCACGGCTCCAGAACCGGCACATCCACCTTGCGCATGGTGGCATGGCTGAGAAGGGCGTTATGGGCAGCGTAGCTGAAGGAGCGGATCATACTCGCTACATCGGTCAGCGGACAGCGTTTGGCCCGCCGTTCGCCCAGGGTCCGCGACGGTTCGCCCTCGAAATCGATGATGATGAAATCCTTACCCGTGTGAAGCACCTGACCGAGATGATAATCGCCGTGACAGCGGATAATTTTCGTGGCGATTCTGCGATCTTTCAGGATGCTGAAACGTTTCATAACGTCATTGCGCTGGTCGAGCAGGTTCCGCGCATCGGCATGGACTGCCTCGGGCAGGGTCCTGCTTCGGGTGGCCAGGATCTGGAACACGCCCATGGTCAGGTTGCGCATCGACTGGTAGAGAGACCTCTGAGCCAGGGCCGAAAGGGTTTCCGGGGCGAAGCTGGGATTTTCCCGGTCGGAGGCCAGGGTCAGGTGGAGTTGGGCGGCCCGCTGCCCCAGGAGTTTGGCGGACTCTTTGTAAGGATGAATCAGGTCGAAAACAGCCGGGGGGATGTCATCCTCGCCGGTTTCCAGGATGTTGACGGAGGACGGCAGGTTTTTCTGGACCCGGGGGTCCAGGGTCATGATGCGCTCGAGGTAACCACCGAGGATGTCGAGGGTATAGCTCCAGGCATCCCCCTGGTTGGGGACGAACTGGTGGAGAATGCCGGCGCAGGCGCTTTCATCATCCATATCATACTGGAGAAAGCCCTTGACCCTGGGGGAGTATTCAAAGCCTTTTTCGGTCAGAAAAGCCCCGATTTCAAGGTCAGGGTTAATGCCGGAGTCGAGGCGCCGGAAAACCTTGAGGACGAAGCTGTCCCCAAAAACAATGGAGGTATTGCTCTGTTCGACCCCCATGGTGCGGGGCTCCAGAGGCAGCTCTTTCTGGGAAACCAGTTGCCGGACCGCTTTTCGGGAAGAGGCCTTCAATTTCCCCCGCTCTCCCTTGAAGCGCCGGCGCAGGGCGATCAGATTGAGAAGACTGCGGCAGAAGTCTTTTTCCATGAGAGCGTCGAGGAGCCAGCCCTTTTCGTTGCTGTCCTCCAGGTTCAACTGGGCAATGGCGGCATGGCCGCTCTGGCGGATAACCTCATCGGAGATCCCGGCGGGGGAAAAGGTTATGGGTAGCAGATAGGTCTCATCCTCGCCATGAGAATAATGGACCTGAAGGAAAACCAGGAAAACCTGATTTGGGCCGACGGGAATGGGTATCCGGTCTACAAGTTCCAGGCTTTTTATCCCTTTGGCTTTGCCCCGGAACCAGCGCCGGATACGGATATATTTGAGTAGGGCCGCTTCCAGCAGGGGGAGGTTCGTTTCCCTGAAGATATGGGTCCAGGCTCCTTGAATGGTGATGGAGTCGAGGTGCTCGGCGACCTGATCGGCCTGGAGTTTGAGGACCTCGGGGGCAGGGTTTTCGAGAATGAACCAGTAAAAAGAATGCTGGGAGAGGCTGAGAAAGTAAGGGCTGTCCTGGATCAGGGGAAAGTCGGTGCCGCCGAAGATCTCCACCGGTTTCATCCCTCTGTAGGCGGAAAGATCCAGATGCACGTACTGGGAAAAACGGGACAGGTTGGCTACGACCAGTACCTTCTGGTCCTCGTTGCTGCGGATAAAGGCGAGGATTTTGTTGTTTTCAGGTAAAAGAAACTCGATGGAACCGTGACCGAAAGCCTTGAGGTACTTCCTTACGGAAATAAGTTTTTTCATCCACCACAGGAGAGAGTGGCGGTTGCTCTGCTGGGCCTCGACGTTGTAGGTTTCAAAGTGGTATTCAGGGTCGGTGATGAGGGGCAGGTAAAGGCTCTGGGAATTGGCCCGCGAGAAGCCGCCGTTGCGGTCCGCGCTCCACTGCATGGGCGTGCGCACGCCGTTGCGGTCGCCGAGAAAGATGTTGTCGCCCATTCCCAATTCATCGCCGTAGTAGATGATGGGGGTGCCGGGAAGGGAAAAAAGCAGGCTGTTCATGAGTTCGATGCGGCGCCGGTGATTGCCCAGAAGCGGGGCCAGACGGCGGCGGATGCCGAGGTTGATGCGCATACGCGGGTCCCTGGCGTAGCTGCTGTACATATAGTCCCGCTCCCGGTCGGTGACCATCTCCAGGGTCAGCTCGTCGTGATTGCGCAGGAAAATGGCCCACTGGCAGTTATCCGGTATGGCCGGGGTCTGGTCGAGAATGTCGACCACCGGGTAGCGGTCCTCCATCCTCAGGGCCATGAAGAGGCGCGGCATGAGCGGGAAGTGAAAATTCATGTGGCACTCATCCCCTTCGCCGAAATAGGCGGCCGCATCTTCGGGCCACTGGTTGGCCTCGGCCAGCAGCATGCGGTCCCGGTAGCGGCTGTCGACATAGGCGCGCAATTTTTTCAGAAACGCATGGGTTTGCGGCAGGTTTTCGCAGTTGGTCCCTTCCTCCTCGAAGAGATAGGGGACGGCATCCAGCCTCAGGCCGTCGACCCCCATGCCGAACCAGAAGTCGAGAACCTTGAAGATTTCTTTCTGGACCTGGGGGTTTTTGAAGTTCAGGTCCGGCTGGTGAGAATAGAAGCGGTGCCAGTAATAGGCTTTGGCGACCGGGTCCCAGGACCAGTTGGAGGTTTCGAAATCCTTGAAGATGATGCGTGCATCCGGATAGCGGTCGGGACTGTCGCTCCAGACGTAATAGTCACGCAGCTTGCTGCCCGGTTTGGCCTTTCGGGCCCTTTGGAACCAGGGGTGCTGGTCGGAGGTGTGATTGATCACCAGTTCGGTGATGACCCGCAGCCCTCTTCCATGGGCCTCGCGGAGAAACTGTTTGAAATCCCGGATATTGCCGTAATCGGGATTGATGCCGGTGTAATCGGCGATGTCGTAGCCGTCGTCTTTTAGGGGCGACGGGCAGAAGGGCAGCAGCCAGATGGCCGTTACACCGAGGTCATGAAGATAATCAAGCTTCCGGGTCAGGCCCTGGAAATCACCGATGCCGTCCCCGTTGCTGTCCATGAAGGCCTTGATATGGAGCTGGTATATGACGACGTTGCAATACCAGAGGGGGTCGCTGCTGTTTTTGATGCTGCCTGTGTTCATAAGCTGAGCCATTGAAAAATTCCCATTTCACGTTTCCCATCCGACAGGTTTCGGCCGCAACGGAAGTCAGAGATAATAGTCAAAATCCTTTTCGCTGAGGACTTTGCGGCGGATGCGGAAAATATGGGCCGGCATCATGCGCGGATCGATCTCGACGAAATTGCGGGGGCCGTTCCACAGGAACCTGGCGTCGCTCAGCAGATCGTGAACCTGATAGGGCTGTCGGGGTGAAATCCCCAGGTCTTTAAGGGGGATATCCATCCAGCCCGAATGGGTGTGATGGGGATCGAGGTTGACAACCACCAGCAGAATTCCCTCCAAATCCTCAGTATGTTTGCTGAAACAGATCATCTGATCGTTGTCGATGGGGTGAAAATGCAGGTTCCAGTCGGTCTGCAGAGCCCGGTTCTCCCGGCGGATACGGTTGACCCGGCCTATGAAGGTTTTCAGGGAATAGGGTGCATTCAGATCCCACTGCCGGAGTTGATACTTTTCGGAGTCGATGTATTCCTCGCTTCCCGGGTGCAAAGGACGGTTTTCGCAGAGCTCGAAAGCCGGTCCGTAAATGCCGTAATTGGCGCCCAGGGTTGCAGCCAGAACGAGCCGTACCATGAAGGCCGGCCGTCCGCCGAACTGCAGGTACTCGTTGAGAATATCCGGGGTGTTGGGCCACAGGTTGGGGCGCAGGTATTCGCGTCCCTCGCTCTGGGTCAGTTCATTGAAATAGTTCATCAGTTCGGCCTTGGTGTTGCGCCAGGTGAAATAGGTATAGGACTGGGTAAAGCCGACTTTGGCCAGGTAATGCATGACCCTGGGCCGGGTAAAGGCTTCGGAAAGGAAAATGACCTCCGGATATTGACGGCGTATCTCGGCGATCAGCCATTCCCAGAAACGAAACGGCTTGGTATGGGGATTGTCGACGCGGAAGATCCGCACCCCCTGCTCGATCCAGAAGAGGACAATGCTTTTCAATTCGTCCCAGAGCGCCTGCCATTCTTCGGTTTCAAAGTTGACGGGGAAAATATCCTGGTATTTTTTCGGCGGATTTTCGGCGTATTGGATGCTGCCGTCGGGACGTTTTCTGAACCATTCGGGGTGTTCGGCGACATAAGGATGATCCGGGGAGCACTGGTAGGCCAGGTCCAAGGCGATTTCCAGGCCGTGGCCGCGTGCTTCAGAGATCAGGCTTTTGACATCCTCGATGCCGCCGAGGTCGGGATGAACCGCTTTGTGTCCACCTTCATCGGAGCCGATGGCCCAGGGTGAACCGACATCATCCGGCAGGGCGGTAGTGGTGTTGTTTTTGCCCTTGCGATGGGTTTTGCCGATGGGGTGGATGGGTGGCAGGTAAAGCACGTCGAAACCCATTGCAGCGATATCGGCAAGGCGCCTGCGGCAGTCTGCCAGGGTGCCGTGGCGGCTGTCCTCCGCCCCACAGGAGCGGGGAAAGAGTTCATACCAGGTGCTGAAGCGGGCCCGCTCCCGTTCAACGATGACATTCAGGTCCCGATGATACAAAGTTGGGAAAAGCCTCTCCTGGCAGCGCTGCATGCCTTCGTTGAGGGCTTCATTCAGGGCCGCGGTGGCGCGCTCTTCCATGGCAAGGTCGGAACGCATGATTTGCGCTTTTTTCAGGAGAAAGTTTTGCTCCCCCGCCGGGCTCCGGGCAGCGGCCTGTTCCACCAGTTCCGCCCCGATGAGAATATCGACGGAAACGTCCTGTCCGGCGGCCACCCTTTTGGCAAAATCCCGCTGCCAAGTGCCGAAACGATCGATCCAAGCGAGGATCGTGTAACGGTAATCACCCAGCTGGGTGACTTTGAATTCTCCTTGCCAGCGGTCGTTGACCAGGGTTTTCATCGGCGCCTCGCACCAGTCCCGGTCGCGGCTGAACCGATAAAGGATGCAGCAGGCAATGAGATCATGGCCGTCCGCAAAAATGTCGGCCTGGACCGTTACTTTTTCCCCGACAACTCTTTTGACGGCAAAAAGCCCGCCGTCGATTTCCGGTTTGACGCCTTCAATGACGACCCGGTTTCTCTTTTCAATCGGCATGTTCAGCTCACAAAAAAATAAAAAAGAAAAAAGAGAAGAGTCCAAAACTCCTTGGGATATCTCTTGTAATTTATCTACTTTATAGCAGTTTCGGGGATTTTCAAGGGTCTTGCGCGGAGTCAAAAGGCAATAACGGAAATATAATTTTTCTTCGAAGGTATCGGCGACCCAAAGACGGCCTGCAGGGAAATTTCTCCGAAAGGCAGACCTTGAACAGTCTCCAAAGGGGTGAAGTCGGGGAAACCGCTCTTCTTTACAGGCAAAAATTTTCAGGCGCTTTCATTAACGCACCAGAGGCGGCGATCATTCTTTTTCCGGGTTTTCGGTGCTTCCGTCAGAAGGGGGCTGCGGACCAGCGGACGGCGCAGCATTTTTTCATAAAGGTCCATGTAATTACGGGCCGTTACACTATGGTTGAAGCGCTTCCGGCTGCGCATCATAACTTTTTCGATCTGCTGGCTGCGCAGGTTCTTTTTAAGACGGAAGAATTCCATGGCCCGGTCCATGGCCGCCTTCAGGCCGGCAGGTTCGAATTTGTCGAACAGGAAACCGTTTCCGGTCCCGTTTTTGACATCCAGAGCCTCCACCGTGTCGTGTATGCCCCCGGTGTCGTGAGCGATGGGCAGAGCCCCGTAAATCGGGCCGATCATCTGCGGCAGACCGCAGGGTTCGTAGCGCGACGGCATGAGAATAAAATCGGCGGCCCCGAATGCCAGGCGTGAAAGCTCCTCGTCAAATTCACGCACGGCGACCCGGGAAGCGAGGTTGTTGAAAGTGACAATGCTCTGGAAGTGGGCCTGGTATTCGCCGTTGCCGACAAAAACCACCTGCAGGGGTTCCTCCCAGTAGCAGGAAACCACTTCGTAGAGAATTTCGGCGAGCAGCTGACAACCTTTCTGAACGCTGTCCAGACGCGACGGCCAGAAAAACAGGGGCGCCTGGTCACTCTCCACAAGCCCGAGCTTTCTCTGAAGAAAGCGTTTGTTTTCGCGCTTGCCGCCGACATGGGTTGCCGCTGAGTAGTTTCGCGCCAGGGCTTTGTCCTCCTCCGGCGTGTAACTGGGATCGGGCGCGTTGAGTATGCCGACCCCGCAGCCGGCCATGACCTTGTTGCGTAATTCCGATTGTACCTGAGGTTCGACGAATTCATGGCGGCCGTCGACGATTTCATGCAGGAACTTCGGGCTCACGGTATTGACAAAATGGGCGGCAAAGATGCCGCTGGTCAGGAAATCGACCGAACTTGCTGCTGCGGCCTCCTTATAGCTGGAATTGAGGCGGTCGTAATAGAGCAGTTTCCAGATGGGAACCATGTCGATGCCGCGATCCTCCACCACCGCAAGGGGGGTTTTGACGTTGTGGATGTTGTGGATGGTGAACAGGCTGGGGATGCCGAGCTGACGGCTGACGGCCGGAATCAGGCCGGTCATCCAGTCGTTGCAGTGGATGAGGTCGGGTTGGACGCGGGGAATGATATTGTTGATGACTTCGCGCTGGAAAGCCAGGGCCAGCTTGACATTATCCCCGTGATAGCTGGAATAGACGTGGTCCAGATAAAAAAAAGCGCGGTCCTCGGCGAGATGGATCCTCTCGCAGGGCATGGAATCCCGCAGTTTCTGCCGTTCCCGGCGCAGAAGAAGGGCGAGCCGGTCGTCAAAAATGGAGCGGTAATTGGGCAGGGCGATATGCACATCGGCGCCCTCCTCAAACAGGGCGGAAACAAGGGCGGCGGAAACGTCGGCAAGACCTCCGGCCTTGGCTGACAGGCAATGGGCGATGTTGCTCATGCCGCTGGGAACATAGGTGACTTCCGGGGTGACCAGCAGAATGCGGGGATTGCGGGATGGGAATAACATCGATTCAGCCTCCAGTCAGGTGGTTTGAAGTTGGTTCGGATTGAAAAATGCCGGATGCCGTGGTCGGTAATAGGTTCCCGACAGGTTTGAAGTTCTTGGACCGGAGAGACGGGGGTCGAAAATCCGGTTGGCGACAAAAATGGCCCGGTTTCCTGGACCGACGGCAAGGCTGTCTGGAATCCGCGTAAGGACGGCCTCAAATAATTTTGATAAAAGTGCGTTTCAGGACCAGTTTCGAATTTTCAGTAAAGTTCGGCCACGGAATTTTCAGCATCGCCGAGGCCGTTGGGAACATAACGGTCGGCTTCCCCGTCGTTTTGCCAGACAGCCTGATCGAGCAGATAGCGGAACTGGTATTCCCGGTTGCGCGGCAAGTCGATGGTCACCGTGAAGGCGCCGTTTTTAAGAGGCTTCATCGGCAGGGCAGTTTTGTCCCAGTTATTGAAATCCCCTACCAGAGTGGCCGATTCCGCCCCGTTTGCCAGCTCTTTGGGGAGAGTGAACGTGACCTTGCACAGGGGTTTTGATTTGAGATACTGCTTTTTCAGACTCATCCGGTTTGGCTCCTTGATTGGACATAATTAATATTCCTGTTTGAACCACTCAGTTTCAAATATAGCCGCAAAAACTCCGGAGACAAGGGAACAACTAATTTTTTACACAATTGAAACATTCTGTCGTCTTGCAACAACGTAAAAATAAAAAACATTATAATTTAGCCGGTTAAACGGCAAAATTATTAGAAAATTTAATTTTGCAAATAGAAAGAAGTCCTGCTCCAAGGCTTGAATAATCCCTGAACTGATCTAAATTTTAACTCATATTATGACCGGACCCCGGCCCTGAAACGCGGGAAAGGGTTGGGGAATTCCGGCAGGCAGCTGGAGAGGGAGGGAAAGATGACCGATGTCGAGATGGAACAGACCGTATCAGCAAAGATCCCGCCCCGTCTGAGCGGTCTGGATTCACTGGCCGGTAACCTGTGGTGGAGCTGGCATCCCGAAGCCAGGATGCTCTTCAAAAGCCTTGACCGGCAGTTGTGGAAGGAAAGCCGCCATAATCCGGTCAAGATGCTCAGTGAGATTTCTCCGGAAAACCTTCAGCGAGTAACGGAAAACCCTGAATACCTGCGCCATTTCGACCTGATCCTCTCCAAATTTCAGAAGTATATGGAGGAGCGGCGTTGTCCGCTGGCCGGAGACGGCACCACGGTGGCGTATTTCTCGGCGGAATACGGTCTCCATCACTCGCTGCCTTTCTACTCCGGAGGACTCGGTTTTCTCGCCGGTGATTTTCTCAAGGAGTGCAGTGATCTCAATCTCCCCATGGTGGCCGTTGGCTTCATGTATCCCCAGGGCTATGTCCGCCAGCGCATTCGTCAGGATGGCTGGCAGGAGAATATGAAAGCGCCCCTCGATCGGGCCGCCGCTTCCATTTCGAGGGTCCTCGACAAAAACGGTGAGCAACTTGTGATCCGGGTCCCGGTGATGGATCCGCCCATCTATGTCGGTGCCTGGGAAATAGCCGTCGGGCGGGTCTCCCTCTTCCTGCTCGACACCGACGTCGAGCAGAACGACCCCTGGAACCGGGGAATTTCCTCCCACCTCTATGCGGATGACCGTGAGCAGCGCCTGCGCCAGGAAATCGTGCTCGGCATTGGTGGTTCCAAGCTTCTCGCCAGCCTCGGCATCCCTCTTTCCGTCCTCCATCTGAACGAAGGGCACGCGGCCTTCGCCCTTCTCGAACGCATCAGGGAAAGGGTCGAACACGGGATGACCTATGAGGAGGCCTCCCGGGAAGTAAAAAACAGTTCCGTTTTTACGACCCATACCCCGGTGCCTGCGGGACACGATATCTTCTCTTTTCACCTCATGGAAAAATATTTCAGCGGTTACTGGAACGCCCTGGGCATGAACCGGGAAACGTTCCTCAATATGGGGGTCCATCCGGATGAGCCTCAGGCCGGCTTCAATATGACCGCTTTTGCCCTGCGCATGTGCAAATTCAGCAACGGCGTCAGCAAAAGGCACGGAGAGGTGGCTCGCGGCATGTGGAAAAGCCTTTGGCCCGATCTGCCCGAAAACGAAGTGCCCATCGACCACGTCACCAACGGTGTGCATGTTCCTTTCTGGGTGGAGCCGAAGCTGGGCCTTCTATTTGACCATTATCTGGGCCCCAACTGGAAAAAAGAGCACGACAACCCCCTGCTCTGGGAACTGGTTGAGGAGATTCCCGACGAGGAACTCTGGAAAACCCACTATTGGATGAAGATCAAGCTGGTCAACGCCATCCGCGAGCGCACCCGGCAGCGCTGGACCCGGGAGCGGGTCGAATCCTCCTGCCCGATTGCGGGGGGCGCGCTCCTCGACCCGGCGGTCCTGACCCTGGGATTTGCCCGCCGCTTTGCCACGTACAAAAGGGCCGACCTGGTCTTCAACAATGTCGAACGGATCAAAAAGCTTTTGACCGACCGCTGGCGGCCGGTTCAGATCATCTTCGCCGGCAAGGCGCATCCCGCGGACGAGCCGGGCAAAAGAATTCTCCAGAAGGTGTTCAACATGGCCCGTAACCCGGAAATGGGCGGACGCCTTGCCTTTGTCGAGGATTATGACGAGCAGTTCGGACAATATATGGTGCATGGGGTGGATGTCTGGCTCAACAACCCCCTGCCGCCCATGGAGGCCAGCGGCACCAGCGGCATGAAGGCGGCCTTGAACGGCGTCCCCCAATTGAGTGTTGCCGACGGCTGGTGGCTGGAAGGATACAACGGTAAAAACGGCTGGTCCTTCGGCACGCAGGAAGTTGCCGGAAACCGGGATCAGCAGGATGCTGAAGCCATATACCGGCTCCTCGAAAAAGAGATCGTCCCTCGTTACTACAATCAGCCGAGCCAGGGGGTCCCCCACGACTGGGTGCGGATCATGAAGGGCACCATCATCAGGGGCGGCTCCATGTTCTCCGCGCGCCGTATGGTGAAGGAATACATCGCCAAATATTACGAGCCGGCGATTAACAGCGGGAAATAATGCGGGTTTGTTCAGGCCAGACCGGGGAAGAGGCCTTTGAGGCCGTTGGCCATGAACTCAACGGCAATGGCGGCGAGGAGCAGGCCCATAATGCGCGTGACAATATTGAGGCCGGTTGAGCTGATATGCCTGGAGATGAAAGGGGACAGGCGCAGAACCACCCAGATGAGCAGGCTGAGAAAAACGATCAAAGCGGCGCTGACCAGATAGTGGCCGGCACCGGCCCCCTTGTGGGCGTCGATAATGACCGTGGTGATGGCGCCGGGCCCGGCCAGGAGCGGAACCGAAATGGGGACAATGGCTATCGATTCCTTTTCCTTGGATTCCTCGACTTCTTCCCGGGTCTGAACAATGGGGCTCAATCTGGCGTTGAGCATGGCCACGGACATCAGAAGCAGCAGGATTCCTCCTCCCACCCGGAAGGAGTTGATGCTGATGCCGAAGAAATAAAGCAGGGCTTCTCCGGCGAACAACGAGGTCAGCAGGACCAGGGTTACGGTTGCGGCTACGATGTTGACAATTCGGTTGCGGCCGGTCCGGTCCGACCCGGCCGTCAGGCCGAGGAACAGGGGTACCGCGGCAAACGGGTTGACGATGGCGATCAGGCCGATGAGAATTTTGATGTATTCCGTACTTTCCAGCATGGCAGATGGCCCCTGGGGGAAAATGAAAAAGCCTTAAAGGTACCGTTTCTCAGAACCATTTCTTGCGCTTGAAGAACATCACCATCCCGCCGAAACAACTCAGCATGACCAGCCAGAGGGCCGGGTAGCCCCATTCCCATTTCAATTCCGGCATGTTTTCGAAGTTCATCCCGTAGATACCGGCGATAAAGGTCAGGGGGATGAAGATCGTGGCCATGACGGTCAGAATCTTCATGACCTCGTTCATGCGGTGGCTGACGCTGGAAAGGTAGAGGTCGTGCAGGCTTGACAGGGTCTCGCGCAGGGTTTCGATGGTTTCCATGATCTGAATGATGTGGTCGTAGAGGTCGCGAAGATAGGGATAGGTGCTCTCCTGGATCATGGGCACTTCTTGCCGGAGGATTGTGCCGAGCATCTCCCGCAGCGGCCTGACCGCCTTTCGGAGCAGCAGCGTCTCGTTGCGGAAGTGATGGATGCGGGACAGGGCTCCGCGGTCGGGATTGTCCACCAGCTCCTCCTCGAGGTTGGTGACATGGTCGCTGATGGCTTCGAGAATGAAAAAGTAGCTGTCGACAATGGAGTCGATCAGGGCGTAGGCGATATAGTCAGGGCCCCGGTTGCGTATCCGGCCGCTCTTCTTTTCCAGGCGTTTGCGTACCCCGTCGAAAACGTCCCCCGGCTGTTCCTGGAAAGTGATGACGTAGTGGCCGCCGACCACCAGGCTGACCTGCTCCTTTTCGACGGTGAGACCCTTCGGGTCGAAACTTAGCATCTTGAGGATGAACAGGAGATTATTTTCATATTCCTCGAACTTCGGTGCATGCTGGGTGTTGAGAATGTCCTCCAGGGCCAGGTCGTGGATGTTGAAGATTCCGCCAAGGGTCCGGACCAGGGAGACGTCGTGGATGCCGTCCATGTTGATCCAGCTTACGGTGTCCGCGCTTTCTTTCAAATGCCGGCAGTCGTCAATGCTGAGACCATGGCGTTTCTCCAGTTTTTCGGGATCGAAGTCGATGACGCTGAGAAGGGGCTCCGCGACTTTCCGGCGGCCGACGTGGACCAGGGACCCCGGCGGCAGGCCGATCTTTTTTGGGGCATACTTTGATTTGGGCATTCTGGTAACGATCTCCTTTCCGGAACCCCGGCGGATTTAAATTTCCTTGAGCACTGCGGGCGGGGTCAGTTCAGCCCTGATTCTGGGCAGGGCGTCGGGGAAATTTCCCTGCAGGAATTTGAGCAGCTTTTCGCGAATCTCGCAGCGCAGATCCCAGGCCACCGAAGCATCGGGAGCGCTCATGAGGGCGCGCATCTCAATGGTCTTGTCGCTGCTGTTGGTGACCTGGAGGCCCCAGGTCCTGCCGTCCCAGTTGTTTGAGGCCTGCAGCAGGCGATGCAGCTCGGCGCGTACAGCTTCCACATCGACGGCATAGTCGGCGTAGAGGAAGACCGTGCCGAGGATGTCGGCCGAGGTCCGGGTCCAGTTCTGGAACGGTTTCTGGAGAAAATGGGTGACCGGCACCACCAGCCGGCGGTTGTCCCAGATGCGGACCACGACATAGGTCAGGGTGATTTCCTCGATGCGTCCCCACTCCCCCTCGACAATGACCACATCGTCAAGTCGGATCGGCTGGGTGACGGCAATCTGCAGCCCGGCGATGAGCGTGGCAAGACTTTGCTGGGCGGCGAAACCGACTACGATGCCCACCACCCCGGCCGAGGCCAACAGGCCGATGCCGACCTGACGCACCCTTTCAAAGGTCATGAGAATGGAGGAAAAGGCAAAAATCACGATGGCGATGAGAACGATCCTGACAATGATGTTGACCTGGGTGTGAACGGCCCGCGCCTTGAGGTTGTCCCTGGCGCGGATATCGTACTTACTGAGGATGAAATCCCGCAGGCCCAGAAGTTGGGTGGCGAGCAGCCAGCCGAAACCGAAAATCAGGCCGATGCTGAGAAGGTGTCGGACCAGCCCTTGAAAATCTTCCGGGATCGGGGCATGCCTGATGGCGAGCAGAGCAAACAGGACAGGGATCAGAACCCACAATGGCGGACGGCAGCGCTTGAGAAGAATTTTGCTCAGGCCATTCCCTTCCCGGCTGGAGAGGCGCTTCAGTACCCAGTTGAGAACGACGGTGAGGAACAAGCCCAGGGAAACAGCGCTGATCAAAACGAACAGGGAAGACATGTCTTCTCTTTCATGGGTATGAAGTTGGCTGAAAAACAGGTTTACCCCGATTCTAACAGAAAGCCGCGGTAAAAAAAGGCGGGAATTTGCCCTCCCGATGACTCGTGATTCAACCCTGGTATTTTTTTGAGAACAGGCGGAACAGGCGCAGAAGCAGGCCCTGCCGTGCCTGGATGGCGCCTACCGGGCAGAGCTCCTGGCAGCAGAAACAGCCGATGCAGCGCTTGTAATCGATGTGAACATGGCCGCGGACCAGGGAAATGGCTTCCGTGGGGCAGTGGCGGATGCAGATGCCGCAGGTCATGCAGACGGAGAGATCGTTCTTGGGGAGGGCGGTCAGGCTTTTTTTCAGCATCTTGCGAAGGACGGCCGGCAGGCCGAAGCCGATGCCGGTCTCCTTGGCCCTTTTGAATCGGGCGGGCCGGAGCGTCTTGGGGTCGGGCCCGAAAATCTCCACCTCTTCCAGAGAAGATCCCGAGAGGTGCTGTTCCCGCGCTATCTTCTGGGTCCAGACCGAATCCGGGTCGATGCCGAGCAGGGAAACCACGACCGTATCCACGGCCAGGGGGTTGGTGCCGGCGACCAGAGCGCCGATTTGAACCGGGGTGCCGTTGCCGGGTCCGTTCCCTTCCATGGCTGTGACGGCATCGACAATAGTCAGGGCCGGCGCCGTATGCTTGGCCAGTTCCAGCAGCATGGCGGCGAACAGGGCCTTGTCATCCCCGGCCTGGAAATGGAGATTGACCTTGCGGAGGCCGACAATGACGCCGAACATGTTCTTGACCCCGCCGGTCAGGCCCATCATCTGGTGGGTTTTGAGTTTGGGAAGGTTGATGATGACATCCGCCTCGGCCGCCTCCCTGGCGATTTCCAGTTTGTGGAAAATCCCCATTTTATTGGGAAAGGGCGACGAAAACTCGAAGGCGGCCAGGCTCGCTCCGGTTTCTTTGACAACATCGAGAATGCCGCATTTTTCCGCCACCGCTTTTGTCGAGCCGACCCCCGGCGAGTCGCCTACCAGGGCTGTGGCGCCGCACTCCCGGACCAGACGGATGACCGCCCCGACCACGTCCGGATGGGTGGTCACGGCCTGCTCCACCGGCTTGCCGAGCAGCAGGTTGGGTTTGATCAGGACCGTCTGGCCCGCCTGGACGAAGGCCCCCATCCCACCCAGGGGCTCAAGGAGTTGGCGCACGGCGCTGAGGATGGCTTCTTGGCCGTAATCGGGAACGGCCTTTATGGAGACGGGATGTTTCAAGAGGGGATAACCTTGATGTGAAGTTTACGGTTGCGGGGACCGTCGAATTCACAGAAATAGATGCCCTGCCAGGTTCCAAGAACCGGGCGGCCGTTGTCGATAATGAGCCATTCACCGGCGCCGACCAGGGTGCTTTTGATGTGTGCGGCGCTGTTGCCTTCGGCATGCCGGTAGGCGTCGTTCCAGGGGATGATTTTGTTGATCTCCATGACCATGTCCCGCTGGACATCCGGGTCGGCATTCTCGTTAATGGTGACGGCGGCGGTGGTGTGGGGAACGAAAAGGAGGGCGGCGCCCTCGGTTACGCCCGATTCGGCCACCGCATTGCGGACCTCGCCGGTGATATCGATCATCTCAACTTGGGAATGGGTTCGGATCGTTATTGTCTTCATGCTGTAATCCTCGCAGGGATTTGATGATTTCGGCAAAGGCCCGCGAGTTGTAAAGGAGGGAGGTGTGTCCCATCCCGGACAGCTCGATATTGTGAACCCCTTCGAGGCGGGCGTTGTAGAAAGGCTGCACCAGGTTGTCGTGGCGGCTGTAGATGGTGGTGATGGGCACTTCCGCGGGCAGCGGCGTGGCGGCCAGGCGTTCGAGAAACTCGGTGCCGGGAATGAGCAGTTTGGCAAGGGGAGAAAGGGCGAAAGGCGCCAGGCGCGAACCGAGATTGGGGGTGCCGAGGAGAATGCAGCTCTCAACCTTGGCGCTGCCGCCGCGGACCTGGATATAGTTGCGGGCCAGGATGCCGCCCATGGAGTGGCCGATGAGATGGACTTTTCTGACACCCGTGGAGAGGCGCAGCTTGTCGATTTTTTTGGCGATCCGTTCGGTCAGGCCTTCGACGTTGTGCCAGGGCGGAAGGCTGACCGTGTGAAGGTTGCGAAACCCTTCCCCGCGCAGGCGGTATTTGGTCCAGAGCCAGCAGCTCCGGTCGTGAAATAGGCCGTGCAGGAGGATGATGGGCGGATCTTCGCTGTTGTAATAGACGGGTTCATAGCGAAAAATCCAGCCCAGGGGACGGATCAGGATGGACAGGAACACTATCAGGGTTTCGGTGGCGAAGATTTTAAAAGCGAGCCACAGGCGGGGCGGCCGGAAGCGGCCTTCCATCAGATGGGGGTCGTAGTTGGCGAATTCGTACCAGGAAAAGGCAAAGCTCAAAAGGATGACAATGGCGGTAACAGCCAGGAGAAATGTCAATATGTCGTAAATATAGCCCATCGCGCTCCCCGGGTAATCAGGTCCAATTATGTCACGGGGTTGGGGGACCGTCAACCGTCAAACAGGCGAATCGGCCCCACGGGCGCCTGCCCTCTTGCAAATGCGGCGCAATCGCAGTAATTTGGACTGGCCCGGACTATTTTTTTGCGACAAGGTATTATGAATTCTCCGGGTTTGAAAAGGAGGGCGCCTTTGCAGGAGCTGCGCGACAATTTTCTCAAATATCTGCGGGTCGAGAGGAACGTCTCGCCCCACACCATTCGCGCCTATACCCTCGACCTCGAGAAGTTTTTCGCTTTTCTGTGCACAAATTCCGACGGCACCAGAAGCGGCGTCGAACTCCTGCGGGCTGTGGATCATATCTTCCTGCGCCGCTACCTCGCCGAGCTGCACAAAACTTCGAGCCGCACCAGCATCCACCGGCGCCTGTCGGCCCTGCGGACCTTTTTCCGCTACCTGGTCCGCGAGGGCACTTTGCAGCGCAATCCCGCCGATGTCATTTCCAGCCCCCGCAAAGAGAACTATCTCCCCAAGATCCTGTCCGTGGACGAGACCTTCCGGCTGCTGGACAAAGGCTACGCCCCGGACGCTCTCTCCCTGCGGGACAGGGCCATGTTCGAACTCCTCTACTCCTCCGGCCTGCGGGTCGGGGAGCTGGCCGCCCTCAACGTCGTCAACCTCGATCTCAATCACGGCCTGGTGCGGGTTGTGGGCAAGGGGCGCAAGGAGCGCATCGTGCCGGTGGGCAGCAAGGCCCGCGAGGCCATCCGCGCCTACCTGGAATCCCGCGGCCGGACGGCCCAGGACCAGCCCCTGTTTCTCAACAACCGCGGCGGACGCCTGACGGCGCGAAGCATCGAGCGCAACCTCAAACAGCAGCTCATCAAGGCCGGGATTTTCAAGGAGGCCACGCCCCATTCCCTGCGCCATTCCTTCGCCACCCACCTTCTCGACGGCGGCGCCGACCTGCGCGCCATCCAGGAACTCCTCGGCCATGTCTCCCTCTCCACCACCCAGAAATACACCCAGGTCAGCGTCGATCAGCTCATGGCGGTCTACGATAAGGCCCATCCCCGCAGCAAGAAGAAGTGATAACAGTTTTTTCAAGATCGTTCCGGTAAATCTTTAGCACTCTTCCCTTCACTTTTTAATCTTACCTTACTCAAGCACCCCCTTGGAGGACCTGTTCCTTCTGCAAGCCGGTTGAGTTGGTCTATTCCTCGGATGCGAATATTTTGACTGATCCGGAAAGCTGATTCTTGAAATTCAACAATAAAATTAATAACATTTTTTAATGAAGGTGTTATTATGCGAAAGATTTTAAGTCCTTTGCTTTTTGAGGCTCTTTTTTGCGAGTCAAGTTTTGAATAAAAATCAGGTAGTTTTGTGTTTTTTGGAATTTTTTCAACAAAGTAACTAACATGATATGTTAATTATTTTGTTGATAGTGGACAGAAATGCTTGTATTCTTTAAGACAAAGAAGCTGCAGAAAATATGCTCGGAGTGGGGCCATGCTCGGAAACATTTGGGGACCAAAGGCGGCCGCAAACTGCAGCAGCGAATGATGGAACTCAAGGCAGCGGAAAATCTTTCGGACATATCCCGCCTGCCGCCTGCCCGTTGCCATGAGCTCACCGGAGACAGGGCAGGACAGCTATCGGTTGATTTGGACCACCCCTATCGGCTTTTGTTCATTGTCGGGAATAATCCTCGCCCGGAACTGGAAAGTGGCGGCCTGGACTGGAATGGCGTAACTGCAATCGAAATCATAGAGATTGCAGACACCCACTGAAGAAAGATCATCATGGCAGCAAAAAGAAAAAAATACGAGTTTGAGCCTGATTACGCCGTATCCCCCGGAACCACCTTGCTGGAAGTAATGGAATCACTTGAAATGTCTCAAAAAGATCTGGCATTGAGGACCGGCTTGACGGAGCAGACTTTGAACCGGATTTTCAAAGGAGAACAGCCCATATCCTATGAAACTGCAAACAGGCTGGAGTTGGTTACTCAGGTTCCGGCAAGGTTCTGGAATAATCTTGAAGTCCAATATCAGGAACAAAAAGCGAAACTGGATGAGCGCAAGAGGCTTGAATCAAACATTGAATGGCTTAAAACAATCCCCACCAAAGAGCTGAGGGAGAGAGGATTCATTGAACCTGAACGTGACAAAGTAGTTCTCTTGCGCGAGACATTGTCCTTTTATGGCGTCAGCAGTGTGCAGGCCTGGAGGGATGTCTGGGAGGAGCCCGCCGTGGCGGCTCGCCGGTCGATATGCTTTGAGTCCCGCCTTGGGGACGCCTCCGCCTGGATTCGTCAGGGAGAACTTCAGGCTCGTGAAATCGAATGCCGACCATTCGATAAGAAAGCCTTCAAAGCGGCACTTAAGCGGATTCGACCCCTGACCCGGGAAACAGCGGAAGTTTTCGAGCCTGAAATGAAGCGGCTCTGTGCGGAAGCCGGTGTTGCCGTCGCCCTTGTCCGTGAAATGAGAAAAGTGCCCTGGAACGGTGCAACCCGCTGGTTGACGCCGAAAAAAGCCATGATTCTACTCAGCCTGAGGGGAAAAGGGGAAGATAAGTTCTGGTTCTCCTTTTTTCACGAAGCCGGGCATGTTCTGAATGACGGCAAAAAGGATCTGCTGATCAACGACGGAACTCATGAAGACCCCCGTGAAAAACGGGCCGATGATTTTGCTGCGGAGATTCTTATTCCCGCTCGTTATAACCCCGTGATTCGTCAATTCCATTCAAAATCAGAGATTATCAAGTTGGCTGATGACCTTGATGTTTCCCCCGGTATAGTTGCCGGCCGGTATCAGTTTTTGACCGGGAAATGGAATTTTTTCAATGACCTGATTCGAAAGCTGGAATGGGTTTTTTGAGTCAATAATAAATCCGGCTCTTTTTAATTCCGACCTGCGCGCCATCCAGGAACTCCTCGGCCATGTCTCCCTCTCCACCACCCAGAAATACACCCAGGTCAGCGTCGATCAGCTCATGGCGGTCTACGATAAGGCCCATCCCCGCAGCAAGAAGAAATAGCGCCAGCGGTTGAGCTTTTCAACCCGGCATCAAAATGTTTTCGAATGAATCAGAAGGGTCGATTTAGAAAATTCAGAAGGAAATTGAATAACATTGTTTAATGAAGCTGCTATTATGGGAAAAGATTTTTTGCGGGAGAGGGGCATTCTATATTTTCGATTAAGAGATGCAAACCTTTTTCCATTAACGATTTGGAATACATGAAGATTTTCTGAACGCGTCAAATTGCTATACGGAAAATTTTCCGTCAAATCTATGTTGTGCAACATGCTAAATACTTGGGATTAAAATACCATGTCTGTGCTTTCCGGCATAATTGGTTTTTTGCTGCTAATCATTACGGGAGTTTTCGATAATCTTCCCAATAAAGATAATTTTTTTAAAAAAAGGCCAAAGATTAAATGGATTATATACTCATTGTCAGTAATTCTATTACTAATTTCAGGATATTCGCAGTTTATTCAACCTGTTTTTGAAGATAGAATCGATCTTGTTGTTACCCCAAAAGAATACAGTTTGCACGCTGGGCGTAATGAAATGTTTGTCATGAAATTAACCAACCATAAAAGGCTGCCACTATATGACATTCATCTTTTATTGAATATTGTGAGTGGCGATCTAACAACTAAAGAGGTCAAGATAAAGCCATTAAACGAACCTAAAGTTAAAAGTTTCCTTGGAGATAAGAAAGCCGGTGTGGAAATGGCTTTTGATTTAATAATGCTTCAACTTATTCCTAAAGGTTCAAAAACGAATGAACCGACTATTATTGAGATGATAATAAATAATATTAATCCTGGGGAAACAAAAGACTATGAAGTATCTTTAAAAGGATGGGATATGAAAAGTGATTCAAAAATTGAATTGTCTATAAGCCAAACTGCCGAAAAACCAAATCCCGTTCTCAGTGGGAGGGGTTGGAAATTACAAAAATGACTTTGCACAATCACGGCTTTCAGTGGACTCGGTTCCCTCGCCACTGAAGCCGGACGTTAGGTGCCAGACCTATCCAAAAATAAGCGCATCCAAGGAGTTGATTATTCATATTTTATTACATTTTTTAATCCCGGCAGTTGTGGTTATCCTATTCTTCCGGCGGGATTGGATTTTCGCATATCTTGTCATGATATCCACCATGCTGGTGGATATTGATCATATCCTCGCAACCCCGATATACGATCCGGGTCGCTGCAGTATAGGTTTCCATCCTCTGCACGGTTTATTTCCCATAGCGCTATATGTGCTTTTTTGTTTCATTCCGAAATTGCGAATTGTCGGCATTGGTTTGGTGATTCACATGGTTCTTGATTCAGTGGATTGTCAGATAACCAATGGTCTTTGGTTTATTTGAAATATCGGAAGTTTTCCTGTTACCTTTTCTCTGGTTTTATGAAGCGCTCTTGACTAAAGTGGGGGAACGTTTTGCCCCCCCGTTGTGCTGTTGGGGGAAAATTATTGAGCCAAAGGAAATGAAAAATGCTGTTCGACTACTCTTTAGCCCATTGGGCAACCTTTTTGACCGCTGCTTTTCTGTTGAACCTCTCCCCCGGCCCGGACATGGCCTTTATCCTTGGCCAAACCGCTAGAGGCGGTATGAAAACCGGTTTTTCAGCCATGTTCGGTATTTGGAGCGGTGCTTTTTTGCATGTTGTGTTCGCCGCATTGGGACTGTCCGCCGTCCTGGCCACCTCGTCAACCGCCTTTTCCGTCGTAAAATGGGCAGGGACGGTTTATCTCGTCTGGCTGGGCGTGCAGGCTTTACGCTCCAAAGGTGCCGTTTATTCTGCTCAAACTCGAATTCCTGCCCGAAGCCTCAAAAGGATTTATCAGCAGGGCGTACTTGTTGCCGCGCTGAACCCCAAGGTCGCCATTTTCTTTCTGGCTTTTCTTCCCCAATTTGTCGAAGCAGGGGCGGGGCCTGTCAGTGCCCAGTTATTCCTGCATGGCTCGCTCATCATAGCCGTAGCGGCTTTTGTTGAGCCGCCACTGGTTGTCGTGGGCGGCAAGCTGACAGGCTATCTCGGCAACAATGCCCGGGTGTCCCGCTGGATGGATCGCGGGCTTGGTGCCCTGTTTGTCGGTTTGGGTATTAAGCTGGCGACCAGTGACCGTATTTAAGACCCATTGAAAAAAACCAGGGCACTCCCCATTTTCAAATCCTGTCCGGTGGTTCGGGCTGGGGTGAGAGTTGGTTCGTCCCTTTTTGGGGTGTGTCTGGGGGCTCCGGCTGCGGGCCCAGGCTTCTGCTGCCGGGAGAGGGTTTATCCGGCGGTTCGGGTTGAGGCCCCAACGCTTTCTGGCTGGGGGAATTATTGATTTTCGGCGCCAGGATCTGCTTGGCCCCTGCCTTTGACCGGTCTTCCGATGAGCGGGCGTGCCCGACTCCGCAAAGCGCCAAAGAAACGGCTGCCAGGATCATGATGCCCCAGGCGTTTTTTCGTATCCAATCCTTTTTCATCTCCCCGTCCTCCCTTTCAAAAGAATTTTGTATTTTGTAGCTTCAAAGTCTGAAATGGTTCATTTGGAGGAAAAAGTTTACCTTCAGAAAAAAGCTATGGTCGAACAGTCAACCGAAAGGATGATGGAGAAATTTCCATTAGCTGGTCGCCAAAACCTTTGGTGTAAACGGCAGAGCTTGAAATCAGACGAATCAAGGGTATAAACACCTAATAAAGGCAGCCACGAAATAGCCGGGTGAATAAGCGAACATTCGACAATCTATGGGGGGGTGAAAAGTGAAAAATCTTAAACGTGTTGGTTTCGTCTTACTGCTTCTGGTCATGGCCGGTGTCTCCGGCGAGGCCGGGGCAGAACAGTCCCGCCTGGACGAGATTATCAGCCGCGGTTATATCCTGGTCGGCACGACCGGCGATTACAAACCGTTCAGTTATTTCAATGAAGAAACCAAGCAGTTCGAAGGGCATGATATCGATGCCGCCAAAATGCTCGGCGAAGCCCTGGGGGTTGAAGTCCGTTTTGTCCCGACGACCTGGAAAACCCTGGTCCAGGGTATTCTGGAAGCCAAATACGATGTGGCGATGTCCGGCATAACCCGGAATCTGACCCGGCAGAAACAGGTGGGTCTTACGGCCCCGTATATCAGCGTCGGCAAATCTCCGCTGATTCGCAAGGCGGATAAAAAGCGTTTCAAAACCCTGAAGGACATCGATCAGAAGGGTGTGAAGATCGGCGTCAATCCGGGGGGGACCAACGAAAAATTTGTGCGTGCCAACATCCAGAATGCTGAAATCGTCGTCATCGAAAAAAATCTGGATATTCCCGATATGGTCGCTGCGGGCCAGGTGGATGTCATGATCACCGATAACGTCGAGGCCATGCTGGTGGCCGGTAAAAATTCCAAATTGTATGCCGTCTCCCCCAACGAAACCTTTACCAAGGATGATTTCGGCTACATGCTGCCCCGCGATGACCAGGCTTTTTTGAACTGGATGAATTTGTGGATGCATCAGATGCACCAGAAGGGGGAGCTCAGCAAATTGAAAATGAAATGGATTGCTCAATAAACGGCCCTTCGAAACATCTTGTTTCAATAAAAACAGGAGAAGGTGGAACTTTCAGAGTTCCACCTTCTTTGTTTGAAATCCATCTGCCATGACTGGGAGTCATCCGCCGGACCTGGATAGGCTGATGGCGGTCCATGTTGCTTTCATGCCGGGGCCCTTTCCATTCGATCAATCCTCCAGACCTTTCACCCGCGTCAACCTCAAGGCAACGGCCAGGCTAATAGGCTGACCTGCAATCCATTCCCAGTTTCTCGCATTCAACCAGCATCCTATCGCTGATAATTTTGAAATAAGCGTCGGTTTTTTTATCTCCCCAACCGTGTTTTGTGTAGATCCGGTCGGCATAGTGATAATTCATGCGATCAAGCAGGATGTAATCGACCTTCCCCTCCAAGATGCTGACCAGTTTCTCGGCCTCCGGCAAAATCGGCGCGATCATGACGTAAGTCCTGATGCCGTTCCGGTGCAATGCTTCGATGGCCCGCAGGCGCTCCTTTATGGGCGGCGCATTGGGTTCAAAAATTTTTCTGATGTCGTCATTGGCCGTTGTGATCGAAAGACCGGCCTCCAGATTTTCAGCTTCCCTCAATATCTCCAGGTCCCGAAGGACCAGGGGCGAACGGGTCTGGATGATTATCGGCCAGTCGTTCTGAATAAGTATTTCAAGACATTTCCTGGTCAGTTGATATTTTGCTTCCAGGGGCTGATAGGGATCGCAAACCCCGCTGATCCAGACCTCCCCCCTCTTTTTCTTCTTCACCTCCCTGAGCAATAAATCCGGAGCATTGATTTTCACATCCACAAAATCACCCCAGGGTTCCTGGTGGCCGCTGAACCTTTTCATGAACCGCGCATAGCAATAGGAACAACCGTGTTGACAGCCGACATAGGGGTTGATGACATAGTCGTAGACCTGCGAGGGGGAGAGGATGGTTTTGGAACGGATCTCTTTTATCTTCAACGTTTTTTAACGCCTGTCCAGGGGGATAACTTTAAAAAAAGGGGCACTCCCCGTATTAACCTTGGGTAATTTCCCAAAATTTCCTTCAACAAACCAACCTCACCCTTTTGCGGCCACTCTGGCAAGGATTTCAACGGCGAGACCGAGATGGGTGTCCGGGTCCAGTCTCGGTCCAAGCAATTTGACCTGCCCGGCCCGCTTGAGCAGGCGATCGTCATAGGCGGCGTCCGGACAGCGCCGGCGCAGTTCGGAGACCAGAAAATTGAAGTTCATCTCCTGCGTAGGTTTCATCTCCGCGCCGAAGCCGTCGTATACCATGCCGTTTTGGGCGCAAAGGACCCGCTGCCGATTTTTCGAACAGAGGTAGAGGACCCTCTCGCGCTCCTCGATCGACACCACTTCCTGGTGCTTGACCTTCTTGGTCATGGGCATGCCCCCAGCCAACAAGGTCTTGCCCATGCTGAATTTTCGTTCGGTAACCGTATGGGTCTCCGCACGTCCGGCGATGCGGGTGGCGGTCAGCAGCATGTCAATTTCACTGTAGGCGATCTCGTCTTGGCAACCGTCGGCATCCTTGATGCGGAACACGGGCTCTTCCAGTTTAAAACGGTAAACCATGAAAGGTGTCCTTTCATTACGGGTTGCCGCGACATCGACAACAAACCCCTCGAAGCCGGCCTGCTGCAGATTTTTTTGAAGTTCCTGGGCAGGGCGCGGTTCGGCGAAGCATGCCACTACTGTCGGGCCGTTGCCAATGAGCCTCTGTTGAGCGTCGAAGACCGTGGCTCCCAGGACCGCTGCGAGCGCCCGGGCGAGCTCCATGGTCATTTCCTGCCAGGAATGGATAACTACGACATGCATAAGTAAATAGCCCCTTGGAAAACGTTGTGGAATATCGAATGGGAAACTTCCGAGAGGATAATTTTAACACAGTTTCCATCCTGGCTGGCTTTTCCTGATTTTCACCGGAATTTACTAAGGCGAAACTTGTTTACTCGACATCAGCCAATAGCAAACCATGGGGTTGGGCTACCCATGAAAAGGGCATCTGCCGCCCGGACGGCGGCAGCTAAGCGCCCATGGATGGGTTTATGCGGCCCTTTGAATGGGGAGCCCAGCCCCATAACAAAAGTGTGTCTAATATTTAACGTTCGCCTTAGTAAATCAGAACGCCGACCTTGCCGAACCGTTGAAAAATGTATACTTAACAAATAGTTCATTTCCATTTGGGCCTAAAAACTTGCTTGCATCCCTCAAAAATCGACCCCGGATAATTCTGTTCCTGATGACCATACTGATCATCATCATAATAATCGCTATCCTGCTCGCGGCATTGTACTATTCGGCGATGTATTTACCCGGAAAATCCTGGACAGGACCCCTTCCTCCGCTTTCGGAGCAGGAGACCATGCTGCTGAAGGGGCTCAAAGAACATATTCAGGTTCTGGCGGACGGTATCGGCGAGCGGAACATGTGGCGTCACCAAAAACTGGAGGAGGCCGCCGCTTATATCGAAAGGCTTTTCCAGGAAGCTGGCTACGAGGTCAAAAGCCAGGAGTATCTTGTCGAGGGAAAGACGGTGAAAAACCTTGAAGCCGAGATTCCGGGAGCCGCCGCTTCCGAGGAAATCATCGTCATCGGCGCTCATTACGATACGGTTGAAAATTGCCCCGGAGCCAATGACAACGGGTCAGGCATTGCGGCCCTGCTGGAAATGGCCCGCCTTTTGTCCGGTTTGCAACCTTCCCGTACGCTTCGTTTCGTGGCCTTTGTCAACGAAGAGCCCCCTTTTTTCAAGACCTCCTCCATGGGAAGCCTGGTCTACGCCCGCCGGGCCCGCAGGAGCGGGGAAAAAATCGTCGCCATGTTCGCCCTGGAAACCATCGGCTGCTATTCGGACAAAGATGAAAGCCAGGATTTCCCTGCTCCGCTGCTGGGCTTCTTTTATCCCACCCGAGGCAATTTTATCGCCTTTGTGACCCACTTCCGTTTCCGCAACCTGCTGGCCCGAAGCCTCGCTTCCTTTCGCAGAAATGCCTCATTCCCCTCCGAAGGACTGGCAGGTCCCGCCTGGCTGACCGGAGTTGACTGGTCGGACCATTGGTCATTCTGGGAAGAGGATTATCCGGCCGTCATGATCACCGATACCGCCCCGTATCGCTACCCGTATTACCACACCCCCCAGGACACGCCGGACAAAATTCAATATGAGAAAATGACGCGCGTCGTTGCGGGGTTGGCCCGCATGGTTGAAGATCTGGCCGGCGTCAATTCCCATTAATGCGGCAAAGAGAGGGAGCCGGCCTTTTCTCTTTTCGAGCGCATTTTAGCTCCCTTTATGGCCTGAAGAGAATATACCTTTGGCCTTTTGTTCCAGGGGCCGACGGTTTAAGAGTTTTCAAAACGGCTCGGTAAAAAATGGTTGCCGTAACCCGGATTTTGGATATCAAAATATGGAGAAAATTTGTTACATTTAGAAATATTCATTTTCCTTAAAGAAGGTGTTATTTGGCCTTGGGGTTTCCCCGGGGGCAGTGGTTGAATTTGTTGGCGCCCGGCTTCCGGGAGGGAGAAGCCGGATGTTTTTTATTCACTTCGGCTTGACTGAGGGAGTTGGATGATGCTGCCGAACGAGAACCCCGAACTCATTATCAATTTTACGCCTACCGGAATGATCCCCACCAGGGAGATGACCCCCCATGTGCCCATCACCCCCGATGAGATTATCGCCGATGTCCTTGACGCCTGCTCGCTGGGGATATCCATGGTGCATCTCCATCTCCGGGAGGATGACGGGCGCCCCAGCCTTGATCCACAGCGTTATGCCGAGATCATTGCCGGCATCCGCCGGGAACAGCCGTCCCTGGTGATTTGCGTGTCCCTTTCCGGGCGCTTCTGCAACGACCCGGAAAAGCGCGCGGCCCCGCTTGATCTCGATGGCGATTGCAAACCCGATATGGGAAGCCTCACCCTCAGTTCCCTGAATTTCAACAAGATGGCCAGCATCAACGCCCCGGATGTTGTCTTTTTCCTGGCCCAGCGGATGCTTGAGCGGGGTATTAAAGCTGAGCTGGAAGCTTTTGATACGGGGATGCTCAACTATGCCCAATATCTGCTGCGCAAGGGGGTGCTGAGCGGCCGCCAGTATGTGAATCTCATTGTCGGCAATATCGCCAGTGCCCAGCCCAAGCTGCTTCATCTGGGCACCATGGTCAACGATCTCCCGGCAGACGCCCTGTGGTCATTCGGCGGCATCGGCGATTGCCAGGTTCCCATTCATGCGGTCTCCATAGCCATGGGCGGCGGGGTCCGGGTCGGTCTGGAGGATAATATCTGGTTTGACCGGGAGCGGACCCGCCTCGCCCGGAACCGGGATCTGCTTGAACGCATCCATGACATGGCGGCCATGTGCGGGCGGGCCATCATGTCCCCGGCCACCCTGCGCCGTGAGCTGGGACTGGCCCCGGGCAACGGCCGCTACGGCGTGGCGCCAGCGGCGATGGAGAAATAAATATGCTCTGGCATAACAACCGCAAACTTGTTGCCGGCACCGTTGATATATTCGGCGGCGGAATGCTCTTCAATACGGTGCTTCCTTACCTGGAGAAGGAAGGCTTCAGTATCGGCGCCATTTACGATGACCAGGGGAGCCGCGGGCATGCCTGGGGTGAGGGGAGCCAGGCCTCCCGCGATCGGAAACGTCCGATTCTTTTTTGTGTCGGTTACCAGCCGGACGCCCCGTTGCGCATGGCCCGCCGTTGGAAACGTTATTGCGAGCTTAAGGGGGAAGGGGTTTCCTTTGCCACCTTTCTTTCTGACGACGCTTTTGTCGGCCCCGGTTGTACCATCGGCAACGGCGGTATCATCATGCCCGGCGTGTTCCTTCATTGCCGGGTGGCGATCGGGGAATGTGTCTATATCAATGTGGGGGCGCTGGTTTCCCACGATGACCAGATTGCCGATAATGTCTTTCTCGGCCCCCGGGCAACCCTGGCCGGCGGCGTAACGGTGGGGAGCGGCGCCTTTATCGGGGTCGGCGCAACGGTTATCGATTCCCAGACCATCGGGGCCGACAGTCTGGTGGCCGGGGGGGCGGTGGTGACCGGACCGGTAGCTCCCGAAACCCTGGTGGCGGGAGTGCCGGCGGTCAGGAAAAAGTCCCTGGCTGTTTCGGGGGGGGGAAACGGCATGAAAGAATTCACCTCATTGTCTTCCCTGGCCCGCTTTGGTGGGCCGCCCGCTTTTGATGCCCCTCGCTTTGTAGGCGCCCCCGTAACCGGGAACAAGGAGCGCTTTCTGGAACGCCTCGATGGGATGTTCAGCCGCAATTGGCTGACCAACCGGGGCCCTCTGGTGGAGGAGCTGGAAGACCGCTTCGCCGCTATCTGCGGCGTTCCCCATGCAGTTGCTTTCTGCAATGCCACCAGCGCCCTGGAGACCCTGATCCGCGCCCTGGATCTCAGTGGCGAGATCATTGTCCCTTCATTCACTTTTATCGCCACGGCCCATGCCGTTCACTGGATGGGTCTGACGCCGGTTTTTGCGGATATCGATCCTGAAACCTGCACCCTTGACCCGGAAGCGGTGGCCAGGGCCATTACCCCCCGAACCTCGGCAATCCTCGGGGTCCATCTGTGGGGCAACCGCTGCCGGGTGGAGGAGTTGCAGGAACTGGCGGATCGTCATGGCCTGAAATTGCTTTTTGATGCCGCCCATGCTTTCGGCTGCTCCTGGCCGAGAACGGCTCCAGGCAAAGGGGGGGATGCCGAGGTTTTCAGTCTCCACGCCACCAAGGTCCTTCATGGTTTCGAGGGGGGGGTGGTGACCACCCGGGATGGCGTCCTGGCGAAACGCCTGCGCCTGATGCAGAATTTCGGGTTTTCAGGTTACGATACGGTAACCAGTGCCGGCACCAACGGCAAGATGATCGAGGCGGCGGCGGCCATGGCGTTGACCAATCTTGAAACGGTGGAGGACTGGATAGCCGTCAACAGAAAAAACCACCAGGCCTATGCCCGGGTGCTCTCCGGAATCCCGGGGATTGCGCTCCTGGAATCGCCACCGGATGACGGCGGCAACGGTCAGTATGTGGTGGTTTCGGTGGAGGGCTCGGATTTCCGCTTGTCCCGGGATCAGTTGGTCGATCTCTGCCACGCCGAGAATTTTATCGTCCGGCGCTACTTTTTTCCAGGCTGCCACCGCATGGAGCCTTATCAGGCCCTTTTCCCGGACGCGGGAGCATCCCTGCCGGTGACCGAGGACTGGTGCGAGCGGGTGCTGGTGCTCCCCACGGGCCCGGGGATGTCCCCGCAGGATATCGAACTGGCGGGGCGTTTCTTTTCTTGGTGCCATGGCCATGCGGGGGAGATCGCGCTGAAAATGACGACGGAGGCGGCATGACGGTCCTGGCCAGCATGCAGCCCTACCTGTTCCCCTATGTCGGTTATTTCCAGCTCATGAAAGCCGCCGATATCTTTGTCATCAACGATTTGGTGGCCTATATCAGGCGAGGCTGGATCAACCGCAACCGGCTCAAATGCGGGGATGTCGACAAGTATTTCACCGTCCCGGTCCGCAAGGGGCCTGTGGGCCAGCTGATCCGGGAGACCCTCATTCACGATCAGAATTATCCCCATTGGCGCAAGACCTTTTTCCGTCTGGTTCGTTACAATTATTGCCGGGCGCCGTACTATGAACCGGTGATGGCGCTGCTGGAGAGACTTTGCCCCGAGGTCCCGGAAAGAACCATTGCCGAGCTGGCGCGCAAAAGCCTGCTGGCCACCCGGGACTATCTGGGGCTCGAAACTTTCATCGTGCCGTCATCGGACAAGCACAACAATCATCACCTGGAAAAACAGGCGCGCATTATTGATACCTGCCGCCAGGAACAGGCGGGGACATATATCAACCTCCCTCGCGGCGCGGCGCTTTACTCGAAGGAAGTCATGAAAGCGGCAGGGATCAACCTCCATTTCATCCAGCCCGGCCTGACCCCCTATCCCCAGCAGCGGGGCGGGGCGTTCATCCCCGGGCTTTCCATTGTCGATGTGATGATGAACAATTCGGTTGAGGATATCCATCGCCTGCTCGACCATTATGTTCTGGAGTAACGGATGCCCCGGGACCGTCAAATCAACTCCGGCCTTGCCACCCAGGAAGCCGAAATCACGGAATTTGCCGATCCGTCCTGTCTGGCCCGGAGTCCGCTGGTCAGCGTCACCATGAGCACCTACAACCATGCGCCCTGGATCGCCCAGGCCATCGAAGGGGTGATTGCCCAGCAGTGCTCGTTTCCGTTTGAGCTGATCGTAGGGGATGACGGTTCGAACGATGGAACCACTGACATCTGCAGGGACTACCAGCAGCGCTATCCCCATCTGATCCGTCTCGTTACCGTGGACCGCAACACCGGATCGAAACAGAATCTCCGTCGCCAGCGGGATCGCATCAGGGGTGAGTTCCAGGCCCTCTGCGAAGGGGATGACTACTGGTGCGACCCGGAAAAGCTCGAACGTCAGGTCGCCATGCTGCAGAAGCATCCGGAATGTTCTTTGGCCTTTGCCCGCACTCAAATACTTTTCGTTGACAGGGATGACGGGGTTCAGCTTCCGGCGGGGGTGATCGGGCCACGGAGGTCAAAGCTGCTGTTCTCGCCTGCAGAGCTTTTCCAGGACCACTACATCGCCCATACCAGCAGCATGGTTTTCCGAACCCTTGATTCTTATCCCGACCAGTACTGGAAACCCAAGGCTCATGGGGATATCTGGATTTCCCTGCTGTGCATGGAACGGGGACCGGCGGTCTTTGTCGATCGCGTGATGTCGATCTACCGGGACACCGGGAAAGGGATGATTTCGGGACGAAGCGGTATGGAAAAGATCGAAGCGGTAAGAAACAACATGCGCGATGTGCTGGAGTATTCCCGTGAACGGCAGATTCCCTTCATTCAAGTCATCGAGAAGCAAATGCTGATGGTGGAAATCAGGTTTTTGCGCAGGCTCCGGGCGGCCCAGGGCAAGGAGGCGGTCAAAGAACATTGCCGACAATTGCTCCGGAACAGCCGGATTTGGTCGTTCCCCTCCCAATGGTGGCCGCTGGGGAAAGAGTTTATCCGGACCTTCGGCTTGTGAAGACCTGTTGAACGCAGGCTTTTTCCGTCCCAAAAAACATCCAACTCTGGTCTCAACCCCGAGCCCCGGCGTAAGAGCCGGCGGTTGACGAAGAAGCCGGTGGCGATGCCGAGCCGTCAGCCCACCGGGTAATTGAGCACCGTATCAAAAGATTTTCAGTCCCGGCAGTCCGGATGCTTGCCGGCAGCCAGGGCGCGCAGCACGTTGCGCCGGATCTTTCCGGAGTGGGTTTTGGGGAGCTTTTCCAGAAACTCGACGGAGCGCGGGTATTTGTAGGGGGCGGTGATCTCCTTGACGTGCTTCTGGATATCCAGACCCATCTGGTCCGAAGGTTTGAGGCCGGGTTTCAGGATGATATAGGCTTTGACGATAATGCCCCGGATCGGCTCCGGAGCGCCGACCACCGCCGCTTCCTTGACCGCCGGGTGAGTGAGAATGGCGCTTTCCACCTCGAAGGGGCTGATGCGGTAACCCGAGCTCTTGATGACGTCGTCGTCGCGGCCGACGAACCAGAAGTAGCCGTCGTCGTCACGGTAGGCCTTGTCGCCGGTATAATAGAAACCGTTGACAAAGGCCTTGTGGTTGGCTTTTTCCTCGCCGAGATATTCCTGAAGGAGACCGACCGGCCGCGGATCGAGCTTGACGGCGATGCGGCCGGGTTCGTGGCAAGCGACCGGCTGACCGTGCTCGTCATGCAGTTCGATGTGCCAGCCCGGCGAAGGCTTGCCCATGGAGCCGGGTTTGATCCGGTTGCAGGGAAAATTGGCCACCATGCAGCAGGTTTCGGTCTGGCCGTAGCCCTCATGGATGTCGAGGCCGGTCCCCTCTTTCCATATCCGCATGGTTTCGGGATTGAGCGGTTCGCCGGCTGAGCAGCAGTGGCGGAGTTCCCGCAGGTCGAATTTCTTGAGGTCCGCCAGCACCAGCATGCGGTAGATGGTGGGCGGTGCGCAGAAGACGGTGACCTCGTATTTTTCCAGCATTGGGAGAAGTTCGGTGGCGACGAATTTGCCGCGGATGTCGTAGACGAACAGGCAGGCTCCCTCGATCCACTGGCCGAAGATCTTGCCCCAGGCGCATTTGGCCCAGCCGGTGTCGGTGACGGAAAAATGGAGGTCATTGGGCCGCGTGTCCTGCCAGAGACGGGCGGTCACCTGGTGGCCGAGGGGATAGCCGTAGTTGTGCAGGGCCATTTTGGGTTCGCTGGTGGTGCCGGAGGTGAAGTAGATCAGCATCGGATCTTCGGCGCGGGTCATCATTTTTTGCGCGGTGGAAACCGTATAGCGGGAAACGGGGGCCGGAAAGAGCAGTTCCTTCTGATAGTTGAACCAGCCCTGGCGCTGGCCCGAAACCAGGCAGCGCACGTTGAGGATCGGGCATTCGCCCGCCACCTCGTCGACCTTGGCGGCATTCTCCTCGTCAGTGATGACCATTTTGAAATGACCGGCCTTGAGCCGGAAGAGGATGTCCTTGGGCGTCAGCAGGGTCGGGGCCGGACAGACCACCGCCCCCAGTTTGAGAAGGGCAAGCACGAAGGTCCACCATTCCGGAACCCGGTGGAGCATGATAAGGACCCGATCTTCCTGCTGAATGCCGTATTTGAGGAAGATATTGGCGGCTTCGTTGGAGGCGTTGCGGAAATCGCGAAAGGTGAGTCTCCTCTCCTCCCCCTCCTGGTCGACCCAGATCATGGCCAGCTTGTTGCGGTCGCGTTCGGCCCACTGGTCGACCACATCGTAGGCGAAATTGAAATATTCCGGGACCTCGATGGAAAAGCTGGCGCAAGCCTTGTCATAGTCCTTGAGGTTGTGTTTTTTTGGCATGGCGATTTCCTTCCGGGTGTTGTTATTGGGCCCTTATTTTTTCCAGAGCCGTGGGCAGGCTGTTCTGAACAGAAACGATTCCTTGGCGAATTTTTTGTTGCAGTGGTCAAGGCTGGGCCACTGGAAACCATTTGCCCCAAAATTATATTATTTTCATGCATCTGGCAAATGGATTGATGGGAGAGGGTGTCCGATACGGGGAGGCCGGCCTTCCGGGACGGTTGCCGGGCGATAAGGCTGTTCCATGAGTTCCAAACCACAAGCATCTTCCCGAGGGGTCCTGATCTGATTCCCGTCCTGATTGAACGGTTTCTTTCATGAACTTGGGTTCAGTTTTAAAATGTGGCCCCAACGGTTTCATAAAACAACAATTGAAAAGCCCAACCTGGATATTGAGGTTGGGCTTTTCTCCACAAAACTGAAAATTCTCTTTCGGGAAAGCGGGTTATTGGCGGGCCGGCGGCGCCATGAATTCGGGCCCGACGGGTTTCGTAATATGGCGCTGCAGGATATCGTCGATATCCTTGAAATCCTGTTTCGATAATGACCACCCGAAAATCCCGCTGAGCGGTTCGAGCTGTTGCGGATGGCGGGCCCCCCAAAGGGCGATGGCGCCCCGGTCGATGACCCAGCGGACTGCCAGTTCCAGTACCCGGCGGCCGTGCTTATGCTGCGCCAGTTCATCCAGTTCCGAGACGGCGGCGAGATATTGGGAAAAACGGGGTTTGCGGAACTTGGGGTCGAACTGGCGCAGGTCGTCCCCCTCAAATCGGGTGCCGGGTTTCATTCGGCCGGAAAGGAGACCGCGACAGATGGAGCCGTAGGCCAGGATGGCCAGGCCGTGGTTGGTCGCATAGGGGAGGATGGCCTCTTCAATCTGGCGTTCGAAGAGGTTGTAGGGCGGTTGGACCGAGTGCAGCGGGGCAACCCGGCGAAAGACCTCCAGTTGCTCGGCGTTGTAGTTGCTGACCCCCAGGGCGCGTATCTTCCCTTCCTTCAGCAAGGCTGCCATGACCGCGGCGGTCTCCTCGATGGGCACGAGAGGGTCGGGCCAGTGAACCTGGTAGAGGTCGATATAATCGGTCTGGAGGCGGCGTAGCGAGTCTTCAACTTCCTTGAGGATTCTCGCGCGGCTTGAGTTCCGGAAAACCTTTCCCTTGTCATTCCATTCCAGTCCCGCTTTAGTGGCGACCACCACCTGATCGCGCGGCACGTATCCTTTGAGGGCCTTGCCGACAATCTCTTCGGAGCGGCCGAAGCCGTAGACCGGTGCCGTATCGATGAAGTTCACCCCCTTGTCGAGAGCCGTCCGGATGGTGCGGATGGATTCATCTTCTTCCGTGCCGCCCCACATCCAGCCGCCGATGGCCCAGGTCCCCAGGCAGATTCTGCTGACCGGGATGGCGCTTTCACCCAACCGTGTATATTCGATATTTTCGGTAGTCATTTTTATCTCTTTTGGTGTAGGCCGATGAAAGGAAGGCCGCAGAAAACAGGGATTAAGTTTCGGGTTTCATCTTTTTTCTATGATTCCGTTTATCAGGATCGCGGACTTTGTCAAGGGCGCTTTTTTGCGGGGAATGGAAAGGGGTTTAAAGGTATGCTTGTTGTGGAGATTTCTTTATAATCAAAAAAAGGATAGTTGTTTTTGAAAAGCCCTTTGTCTATAAGGTATTTTTATGGCTTATTCTATGGAATACATTGAAGGGGAAGGTGGGCTGATTATTCACTGGCATGGTGCTGTTGAGGGGGAAGAGGTGATACGCTCCTGCCGGGAGCGCTATTCACTTTTTGAGCGCGGGCAGAGTCTTCGTTATATTATTACCGATTATTCCGCGGTATCCCATTTTGACATGACATCTGAAGATGTTCGGACCATTGCTGAAATTTCCAGGCAAGCTTCGAAATGCAACCGAAAGCTTTTCGGGGTGGCGGTCATGCCGGTGGACATTGCTTTTGGGATAGCGCGAATGTGGCAGGGTTATGTCTCCGATGAAGAGACAGGATGGTGTACCAGGGTCGTTAAAACCAGAAAAGAGGCTGAAGGCTGGTTGCTTAGCAATTTGGATGAAAATCTGACCTTCGGGGGTGCCCGGAAAATCCCATCCGGAGATTTATAGAAGGTTTGAGGGTGGCCGGTCGGATTTCCGGCCGCTTGGCACGCTGAATTTTCCCCATAGCAAAAGACCCGGTCTGCGAGCAGAATCGGGTCTTTTGCTATTTGTCGTAACGGTTTGGAAAGGATCTCAAAATGACATGACGTTAAAGCTAAACAAAAGAACTTTATGCTCAAACTCAACCATAAATGTTTTTTAAACAACCTTTATTTTCAAAAAGTACTTTACGCCCTCTTGGTTTTGTTTATAATAGCCCTTATAACAGCTTTTAAAATTAAAATATGAACATATGGATTAAAAAAAGATTTTTATGGATTTTTATTCAATGACGGATAAAGGGGTTGAGGCCGAGCTCGGCCGGCGTCTCAGGTCTTTGCGCCTGCGCAGGAATCTGACTCAGGAACAAGTGGCAGAGGCGGCCGTCCTGTCCCTCAATACCATCAAGGCGTTGGAGGCGGGCAAAGGGAAGCTTGCCTCTCTTATCGCGGTGCTGCGGGAATTGGGGGCGCTGGAGGAACTCGACAACCTTCTTCCGGAAATTTCCATCAGTCCTCTGCAACTGGCAAAACAGCAGGGTAAGGTGCGGCAGAGGGCTTCGGGCAAGCGGGGTAAAGAGGGCGGCAAGGAAAAAGCGGAATGGTAAAAAAGGTCGATACGGCGCTTGTCCGGCTCTGGGGCGACGAGGTCGGGGCTGTCTCCTGGCTAGAGGGGCGGGGTTGCGCGGTCTTTGAATATGCCCCCGCTTTTCTCGACAAGGGCCTTGATATCTCCCCCCTGCATATGGGGCTGGAGGCCGCCCGGCGGGGGGACGGCATCTTCTCTTTCCCGGGTCTCAGCCGCGATACCTTTCTCGGCCTTCCCGGCCTGCTGGCCGATGCCCTTCCCGACAAGTTCGGCAACAGCATCATCGATGCCTGGCTGGCCCGCCAGGGTCGTGATGCCGGCAGCTTCAGTCCGGTGGAGCGCCTCTGCTATACGGGCCGGCGCGCCATGGGGGCGCTTGAGTTCGCACCGCCCGTGGACCGGCGTTTCGAGCGGGCCGTGCCGGTGGAAGTTGCCGAACTGGTCTCCCTGGCCCAGGAGGTCATGTCCCGGCGTCTGCAGCTCGACACCGGTTTCGATGGTTCGGCTAGGGGCAATGCCGAGGCGATTCTCGATATCCTGCGGGTCGGGACTTCGGCGGGAGGGGCACGGCCCAAAGCGGTTATCGCCATGAACGACCAAGGCAAGGTGATTTCCGGGCAGGCCGAGGTACCGGAGGGCTACGATTATTGGATTCTCAAGTTCGACGGGGTAACCGACATCGAACTGGGAGATCCGCAAGGCTACGGGCGCATCGAATACGCTTATTACCTCATGGCCCGGGCCGCCGGCATCGAGATGAGCGAGTGCCGGCTCCTTGAAGAGGCGGGACGTGCCCATTTTCTGACCCGGCGCTTTGACCGCCGCGGCGGCGGCAAACTGCATCTGCAATCGTTGTGCGGTCTGGCCCATTACGACTTCAACCGGGCCGGGGCCTACGCTTACGAGCAGGCTTTCGCGGTCATGCGGGGCCTGCGCCTGAGCAAAGCCGAAGCGATTCAGCAGTACCGGCGCATGGTCTTCAACGTCATCGCCCGCAACCAGGACGATCACACCAAGAATATCGCCTTCCTGATGAATTCCCAAGGACGCTGGTCCTTGTCGCCTGCCTTTGACCTGACCTATTCACACAACCCTGCCGGCAGGTGGACCAACCTCCACCAGATGAGCGTCAACGGCAAGCGCGACCATTTTCTCTTGTCGGATCTGGTTGCAGTGGCGGATTCCCTCAGCATTTCAAGAGCGCTGGAGATTATTGAAGAGGTTCGGGATGCGGTAGCCCGGTGGCCGGAGTTTGCCCGCCGGGCCGGGGTCCCGGAAAAGAGGATAGAGCACATCGCCGGCCATCAGCGCCTGAGTTTAGGCTGATTTTTCAGTCCCAGAACTCGGACGGGAGAGCCGGGCGATATTCCTTGAGCCAACGGATGCGGGTTTTGTAATCGGGAATCTGGCTTTCGACCAGAGTCCAAAATTCAGTGGAATGATTGAGGTGTCTGAGGTGGCAGAGTTCGTGGACCACCACATATTCGAGGACGGCCCTGGGAACAAAAACCAGGTGCCAGTTGAGATTGATGCTGCCCTTGGCGCTGCAGCTTCCCCAGCGGGTTTTCTGGCGGCGAAAGCGGATTCTCTGAGGGCTCAGGTTCAGGCGCCCGGAAAAACGCCGGCAGATGTCGTCCACGTCGTTGCGCAGCCGTTCCAAAAACCAGCCTTTGAGGGCGGTTTTGACGGTTTCTTCTTTTTCCCCCGCAGCCAGTCCGGCGGGAACCGTAACCAGGAGGTCGCTCCCATAACTCACCTGGGGAGCCCGGCCGTTTCCCTTCTCGCGGACAGTCAGGCCGGTGTTTGAGCCGCGAAAAGGAATTTTCGCTCCGGTGACCAGGGGAATCGGCCGGGGAGGCGGATTGTCCCGGACCTTTTTTTCCACCTCGGCCATTTTGTTGACGATCCAGTGGCGGTTTTCGTATACAAACGCCTTGATGACCGACCATCGGGTTTTAACCGGAGCTACGACCTCGACCTGTCCCGGTCTTACCCGGATGTGCATGCGGCGGGTTTTGGTGCTGCGCCGCAATTCGTAGGGGATGTCCCTGTTTTCAACGACCAGGGCGGGCATCAGGAGGCCCCCTTGCTCTTCAGAAGGTTCACTTCACTTTCCGAACGGCGGCTCATCGGTCCTTGATCAGGGCCGAAACCTCTTTGAATTCCGGTACCTTGGAATCCTTGAGCAGCTGGAACAGGGCGGTTTCAACCGTGGTCAGGGTGGCTCCGGCCTGGTTGGCATTGAACATGGCGATCTGGTGATCTTTTTTGCGGCGGGCGCAGATGGCGTCTGTTGCAAGATGGACGGTATAACCCCGGTGAAGGAGGGCAAGGGCACTCTGGTAGATGCAGACATGGCTCTCCATGCCGACCATGAGAACCTGGCGGGCGTGTTTGGCCTTGAGCTGGTCGAGAAACGCCCCTTCCTTGCAACAGTTGAACGTGGTTTTGGCAACAGTGTTTGCGCACCAGGGCCCTTGCAGATCCAGCACCGTGGGACCCAGGCCCTGGGGGTACTGTTCGGTAACGATGACCGGCAAGTCCAGAATCTGGGAGGCCTCGAGGAGAATCCGGATGTTGGCCCGGACTTCCCTCCAGATGGGGGCGGGGGTGGCCAGGACGAGGCGTTCCTGGGCATCAACGAGAACTAGAACGGTTCCTTCACGGGGAAGAAGCAGGCGATTGGGTCCATCGAGCATTTTCATACTCCTTTGTCATGATTGAACATAATTTTTCTGTTCGGCTTCCGGAGTGGCGGCAGATTTGGTCTCGGGATTTTTATCCAGCCCCTCGGAAACCGTTCACTTTATTGGTCGACGGCCTGGCATGGTCCAATCCAAGGGCCGTATAAAAGCCTCCATGGGAAATGCAAGCCCATGGCGCTGAACCATCACATGCGGTGTTAACAATACCAACTGCGCTCAGGTTTTTTCAAGCTTTATGATGATTCCGGGAGGTGGTTTTCAAAGGATTCCATGGTATCCTTGTTATTCTCCAAATCCCGGGCTCCTTCATTTACGGGATGTTGCCGCAAAATCGGCAACCATGGGTTATTCCAGGGCAAAGGCATTACCGGCTTATTGGGGGGATAAAGTGATTCTGGGAATTACCGGCGGTATTGCCGTCGGCAAGTCGACGGCGGCACGTTTTTTTCAAAAGCTTGGTGCCGTGGTTGTCAGTGCTGATGAGCTGGCGCGAGAAGTGGTTGCACCCGGTTCCGAAACCCTGAAAAAGCTGGGCGACCGTTTCGGAACGCAAATTATCCAGCCGGACGGCAGTCTCAACCGTCAGTTGCTCGGTGACATTGTTTTCAATGACAGTGAAGCCTACCGTTTTCTCAATGAAACGACCCACAAAGAGGTCGGTCGGCTGGCGGTGCAAAAGCTCAAGGAGCTGAGTGAAAAAGGCCTGGCTCTCATTATTTACGAATCGCCCCTGTTATTTGAAGCCGGGGCTGAGGACCGCGTCGATGCGGTTCTGGTGATTACAACGCGTCGTGAAAATCAGTTTGAGAGATTGCTCCGCCGGCCGGGAATGAGCCGGGCCAAGGCGAAGGCCATGATTGACAGCCAAATGAGCCAGGAGGAAAAGGCCGCCCGCGCCGATTATGTCATCGAATCCAACGGTACCCGGGCCGAGCTGGAAGATAAAATCCGCTCCTTGTATGATCGCTTGACCGGGGTGAAAAAGGTTTAGTTCCCCGTCCATACCCCGTCAGGCTTCTTTTGTGATCTTGTCCAGGGGGTAACCGAGGCGGGTCGAGAGCTCTTCCCCTTCGCGAACGACGATGGGCACCAATTCTTTGGCTATCCGCTCGTCGGTAAAGCGCATGGACGGGCCGGACAAACTGACCGCGCCGACCACCCGGCGGGTATAGTCCCGAATAGGGGCTGCGACACAGCGGACGCCGATATCGTATTCTTCGTTGTCGATGGCGAAACCATTTTCCCTGACCTGCACGAGTTCTTTTTTCAGGGCATTGAGATCGGAGAGGGTCTTCTCAGTAAAAGACATGAGTTTGGTTTTGCTGTAGAGCTTGTCCAGTTCATCCTCCCTGAGGAAGGCCAGATGAACCTTGCCTGCGGCCGTGCAGTAAGCGGGAAGGCGGATCCCGATGCGGGGGACCACGCGGACTGTCATGGTGGTCTCTTCAATTTCCAGATAGACGATAAAGCCGTCCTTGAAAATGGAGATATAGGAAGTTTCGTTGCACTCCGCCACCATTTTTTCAAGGACCGGTTTGGCTTGGCGGAGGAGCCCCATCTGCTTGATGAAAGTCTGGCCCAGCTCCAGGGATTTAAGGCCCAGGCGGTAGTTTTCCGTGGCCCTGTTCTGCTCAACATAGCCTCGTGACTCAAGGGTGGCCAGCAGGCGGAAGACATTGTTCTTATGCAGTTTGAGGCGTTTGCTCAACTCGGTCACCCCGAGCTCGTCATCTTCTCCATGAAACTGTTCGAGAAGATCCAGGGCATGGGAAACCGCCTGGATGATATATTCCGATTTCTCTTTTCTAGCCATTCCCGTCTTCCTTAATTAGAGTTCAGCGCCTTTTCGCCGTTTATCTCGCCAAATTTAAACTCCGCAGGGAAGCGGGTTTGTGTTGGTCCGGTAAGTGGAGGGCAATCGCTCAAAAAAATATTCAGAGCACCCCGGGTTAAGTCGATAAGAAACTGGTTTTTTGTTATAAAACAGTATTTTATTTTTAACAAAGTCATCCTCCGGTGTCAATCGTGTTGACGAAGAAAAAAACTTGAAGAACGAGAAACTTCAAGGGGTTTACCCTTTTTTGGAAAAACATTCTCTGGTGGTGACCGGTCCGCCGTCCTGGGTGGAGTGATTATCGGTTTTCATAATCTCATCGGTCACGTTAGTAGCGTAGCTTCCTGCCGGCAGAACAAAAGAAACGATCAGGTCTTTTCCGTCCTGCTCCAGGGTGGTCTGGCTCAGGGGCACCCGGAGAGGGCGGCGGCCCCCTTCCATATTCAGGCCGCCTCCAAGGCGGAAGTCCTCGGGATCCAGATTTTCCCGTTCCAGAAGCGCGGTTTCCATGTTTCCGGCCCGGCCTTGGGCCAAGCTCGATTTGTAGCCGAAAAGAGGGCCGGAAGGGCTGATTTCCAATGCCTCTGCACGCGGCTGTTCCTTGTGCGCGTCTTCCACGAGAAAAAATGCGCCGTTGCTGTGCTTGACGGCCAGGTCGCCCTCCCAGAGGGTGGCCAGATCGAGAATGCGGTCAGCCACGATGACATCGAAGAGTTCAGACTGAAAAGCCGACAGGTACAGGCGCAGCAGCCGTCTCGGCAGCTCCAGGACAGCGTTGCGTGCCGACTTTCCGCGCACCAGGTTCTCGACGAGGCGCCGTTCCTCACGCAAACGGCGGGGCAGGTCCTCCAAGGCGCCGGCCGGATCGCCCTGGATGAACTTTTGCGCGCCGCACCGCCAGCCCGGGTCCTGAATCTGTTCGGGCCGGCCTATGATTTCCTGGGCCGCCCGGGCAAAATCCCCTTTCAGGATGGCCCGGCCGATGTGCTGGGAGTTGCCCATAACCCCGAAGCGCTGGGCGCCGAAGAAATTGGGAACGCCTTTTTTCCCCAGTTCGGCCAAAGTCGCTTCAGCCAGGGAAAGGGCCTGGGGAATGGTTTCGCGGATGCGGATGCGGAAACGGTTGCCGCTCAGGTGGCCGAGGCGCAGTTTGTTGCGATGTCTGGTCTGGGCGAGAATACGGAAAGAGCCCTCATCGCCCGGCAGTTTGGGGGTGGCGGCAGAAGCCGGGAGGGAAATCCACTGGCGGGTGATGCCCCGGGCGTCCTTGAGTCCGGCGTAACCGAGATCACGTTCTTGGAGACCGGTCGTTCGCGCCAGTTTTTTTAACAGGTCGAAAGTGGTGAGACCTTGTTTTTCAATATAAAGATAGAGGTGTTCCCCTTCACCGCAAGGCAAATAGAGAGGGACTTCCTCGACCTGGAAATCCTCGAACAAGGATTTGATGACGCCCCCGGTGCCGGGAAAGTTTTCAGTCAGGTAGCTTTTGCCCATGTTTCCTTTTTAAATGCAGGGTAGTGAAAAGGTGATGGAACCCTCGGTGGCTCCAGATAGTCCAGCTGATAGCCGGGGTCCTTACGCTGAACCATGAAAAAAAGCGGCAGACCTTCAAGGCGAAAGCGCTCCATGTATTTGGATGAGGGGTAGCCTTCGAGGTCATGGACAAAAGGTTCGGACAGCTGGTTCCGGAAGCCGGGGCAGGGGAAAAGATTCGCCACCCCTTCGGCATAGTCGGCAAAATCGGTGCAGAAAAAAAACCGTCCTCCTGGTTTCAGGCAGTAAAGAAGCAGGTTCAAAAAATCGCCGTTGACAAGGCGCCTGCGGCGATGACGTTTTTTCGGCCAGGGATCGGGGCAGTTGATGTAAACGGCCTCCAGGCTTTCCCGGCGGACGTGATTGCTGAGCAGGTGACGTGCCTCCATGCGCAGAATCCGAATGTTGTCAAGGCCCGCCCGGTCCGCCTTGCGACAGGTTTTGTAGCAGCCTTTGTTGTAGATGTCAGTGCCGAGAAAATTTATTTCCGGTTGCCGGATGGCCAGTTGGAGCAGGAAGTCCCCGGTGCCGCAGCCTATTTCCAGGGCCAGGGGGGCTTTCCGGTTGAAAACGGCGGCAACATCCTGCTGGTTTTCAAGCTCCCCCTCGCCGACGAACAGCGGAGAGTCGATATGGATTATTCTCTGGATCATGGCAAAAGGGGTTCTAGCATATGATGCGGGAATTTGCAATACGGCTTTCCGGTTGGAAAAAGCTTACTTATAGCTTTCCAGATACTCGATCAGGCCCTCTATTTCCGATTCCCTGAGGTGCGAATAGGACGGCATGTAGCGGTCGCTGCCCCTCTTTCCGATTCCATTTAAAAGCAGGTGACGTATCTGCTCCCTGTTCATGTTATGACCTGTTTTTTCCAGGGGCTTGGCATAGTTTCCGCCCTCGTTGTCGAGCAGGTGGCAGGCCTTGCAGCCTTGGGAGTTGACCAGCTTGCGGGCCTCGGGGAAGGGATTTCCGGCACCGACCGGTAGTCCCGTCAGGACTGCAACGAGAAGAAAGAAAATCCGTTTTTTCAAATGTCGTATCCCGGTTTTGTTTTTATCAGCGAATTCGAGCCGTTCCCGGTCGATAGTCCAGAAGCTGTCCTGAGCGGACACAATAGCATATTTTGGAGCCACGAAAAATCTTGAATTCATCCCCTTTAGGGGCTAACCTGAAAAACCGGATGGGAACCAATTTTTCCGGTTTCGGGGTGAGGAGAGCGGCCGTGTTGATTGTCATGGAACATAATGCCAGTAATGAAAAAATTCAGAAGGTTAAGGAAGCTGTCGAGGGGATGGGGCTCAGGGCTGAATTGATTCCAGGAAGCGAACGTACGGCAATTGGCGTGCTTGGTAACGAGGGTTATGTGGAAGATGCGCGGATCCGCGATCTGCCGGGTATCCGTGAGATCATTCACGTCAGCAAACCCTATAAGCTTGTTTCCCGGGATTTTCATCCCCAATCCACCGTTGTTGATGTCAAGGGGGTGCGCATCGGTGCCGGTGAAAAACCGGCGATCATGGCCGGACCCTGCGCCATCGAGAGCGAGGAGCAGGTCCTGGCTGCGGCCCGTGGGGTCAAGGCCGCCGGCGCGTCGATTCTTCGGGGCGGTGCTTTCAAGCCGAGAACCGGGCCTCACAGTTTTCAGGGTCTTGGCATCGAAGGCTTGAAATTTCTTCGCCGCGCGGGGGACGAGGTCGGCCTGCCGGTGATTACCGAGGTGATGCGTATCGAGCAGCTGGAGAAGGTCTGCCGCTACGCGGACATTCTTCAGATCGGCGCCCGCAACATGCAGAATTTCGATCTCCTCAAGGAGGTCGGCCGGCTGGATCACCCGGTCCTTCTCAAACGCGGCATGTGCGCCTCGCTGGAGGAGTTTCTGGGCGCTGGCGAATATATTCTGGCCGAGGGCAATCCCAAGCTGATTCTCTGCGAACGTGGTATCCGGTCTTTTGAGAGAGCGACCCGCAACACTCTGGATCTTTCGGTGGTTCCCCTCATTCAGGAGATGAGTCACCTCCCCATCATTGTCGACCCGAGCCACGCCACGGGCAAGCGTTCCCTCGTGCCGGTCATGAGCAAGGCTGCTTTGGTGGCCGGCGCCCAGGGACTGATGATCGAGGTCCATCCGGATCCGGCCCGGGCTCGCTGCGACGGCGCCCAAAGTTTGACCTGTCCCGGATTTGAGGAGCTGATGATCGAGCTGAAGCGGCTCATGGTTTTTCTCGGTTTTGCCTGAAGACCTGGGCGGTTTTCGGGTCGGAACCCGGCACCCTTATTTACTTCGCCGCATGTCGGATCGGCACTGCCCATTCCAAAGGTTTCAGCAACCCCTCTCCGGGTTGCCGGGTCCATCAGGTTGCCCGGTATCCGTCCTGCTTTTTTGCAGGTATATGGCTGCCGAAACCATTCTTTCGGCGCGCCACGGGGGGCTGATGGGGACAAGGTATTCCGTGGACCTGGAAGTGCAACGTTGAAAAATGAACCCGGAAATGAGCCGGATCGGAATTTTGACTCCTACGGAACTTTGACGGAGGTCCCTTGAGAGAGTCTTTCATCGGCCAGGTTGCCGTTGCCGTTCCCCTCGATAAATTACTCTCCTATGCAATCCCCCCTTCTCTTGCTTCGACGGCCCAAGCGGGATGCCTGCTGAAGGTGCCCCTCGGGCGGCGAACCGCCTACGGCTATCTCTTTTCCCGAGCGGCAGGCTCCCTCAAGGGTCTTAAGGAGGTGGTGGAGGTTGTTGACGAAACGCCTCTTTTTCCCCTGGGGATGACAGCTTTTTTTGAGCGGATCGCCCAATATTATCACCATCCCATCGGCGAAGTCATGGCCACCGCCGTACCTGTCGGGCTTTTCGGAAATCCGGCAAAGTCCGAGGCTGCAGGAGAGCAGTTCTATTCCCCCACGGCCCTGGCCGGGATGCCCCGGGGGGGCCGCCAGCAGGAAATCCTGCAGTGGCTCAGGGACCACGGCTGTGCCTCCCGCAAGGAGCTGAGCGGTCTTTTCCCCGGATCGTCGCAGATCCTCAAACGTCTGGTAGAGCTCGGCTTTCTTGCTGCGGAGGAAAGGGCCGGCCGGGAATTCCGCTTGCTGCCGAACCAAGAACCGCTACGCCCGGAACTATCCCCGGAGCAGGAGGATGCCCTTCGCGCCATTCTGGATGCTCTTGACGGGGGGGCTTTTTCGACCTTTCTTCTTCATGGCGTGACCGGCAGCGGTAAAACCGAGGTTTACATGCGGGCCGTTGAAGAGGCCCACCGTTGCGGCCGCAAAGCCCTGGTCCTGGTTCCGGAAATCGCCCTGACACCGCAGTTGGTTGGACGTTTTCAGGAGCGTTTCTCCCTGTCGGGCCTCTCCATGGCGGTTCTCCATTCCGGTCTCTCACGCGACGAGCGCAAGAACGCCTGGAAAGGCATTTGTGCGGGCACCGTCGACGTCGCCATCGGCGCCCGCTCGGCGGTATTCGCCCCTTTCGAGCGGCTCGGTCTGGTTATTGTCGATGAGGAGCACGACGCCAGCTACAAGCAGAGCGAGGGCTTCCGTTACAGCGCCCGCGACATGGCCCTGCTGCGGGCGCAAATGGATGGGGCGACGGTGGTCCTCGGCAGCGCCACCCCGTCCCTGCCGGCATTCCAAAGGGCCAGGGAAGGTCGCATCGGCTATCTTCCCCTGAGGGAGAGAGCCCTTTCCCGCCCCCTCCCGGAAGTAAAACTTATCGATCTCACCCGGGCCGGGGTTAAAGGCTCTCTTTCCAAAGAACTGGGTTTGGCGCTCAGAGAGACTCTCGCGAGGAAAGAACAGTCTCTGCTGCTTCTCAACCGCCGGGGGTTTGCCCCGTTTCTGCTTTGCCTTGCCTGCGGGACGGCGCTGCGCTGCCCCAACTGCGAGATAACCCTGACCTATTATCAGAAGAAAAATCTGCTGCGCTGCCATTACTGCGACCATGTCGCCGAACCTCCCCGCGCCTGTCCGCACTGTTCAGGGGTCGATATCCGCCCTTACGGCAGCGGAACCGAACGTCTGGAGGATGATCTGACCCGTCTTTTCCCCGAGGCCAGGGTTGCCCGCATGGACAGCGACAGCATGGGGCGGAAAGGGTCTTATCAGGAAATGGTATCGCGCATGGCCGGAAAGGATATCGATATCCTGGTCGGCACCCAGATGATTTCCAAGGGGCATGATTTCGAAAACGTCACCCTGGTGGGTGTCGTCAATGCCGATGCCGCCCTTTTTCTGCCGGATTACCGGGCCGCCGAGCGGACCTTTTCCCTGCTCACCCAGGTTTCCGGCCGGGCCGGCCGGGGGGCGCTGCCGGGGCGGGTTCTGATCCAGACCCATAATCCCGACCATTATGTCTTCAGAAGCGTGGTCGGCCATGACTATGAGGCGTTTTTCGAGCAGGAGATCCGCTTTCGGCAGGAGGCCGGTTATCCGCCTTTCGGTTTTCTCGCCAATCTCGTGGTGGCGGCGGAAAGCCTCGAAAAAGCCGAGGCGGGCGCCGCGGCTCTGGCCGTTTCTTTGCGCCGGCGTTCCGGCCAGGTGGAGGTTCTCGGACCGGCGGCCTGCCTATTGAGCAGAATTCGGAAAAAATACCGCTTTCAGGTTCTTCTGAAAGCGTCGCAACGCCAGTCCCTCCACCGCTTGCTTGAGGCGGCCCTGGTTTTTCAAAAAAATCTGCCGGGAAATGTTAAACTGATTCTGGATGTCGATCCTCTCGACATGTTTTGAGTTTAACCGATAAGGTGCTTTTTCATCTCCCCTGTTGATCTGAACCGTTCCCCGCTAGCATGCCAAGGAGGGCTATGTGCGTCGTCTGAAGATCCTTTTCCCAATCGTTCTTTTGGCTTTTTGTTCCATTTTTTCCGCCTGTCTGAGGATGCCGGAAGAGGCCCCGCCCATCAAGCCCGAAATCCCGCCGCCGACGGTGAAAGTCCCGCCCTTGACCGCGGTGGAATGGCAGCGGCTGGACGGCTGGGCCGGCCAGGATTTTCTCAAGGTATTCAACTCCTTCCGGGGGAGCTGCCGGGCCTTGAGACAACAAAGCCGCTGGCAGGATGTCTGCCGTGAAGAGATATTGGCCCGGGTCAGAACCCGTGCGGAAGCAGAGGACTTTTTCCGGTCCCGGTTCAGGCCTTATCAGGTGCGAAATCCCGATGGCTCGGAGGTCGGCCTTTTGACCGGCTACTATGTTCCGGATCTGGACGGGAGCCGAAGGCCGTCGAAGCAATACCCCTATCCCCTCTATCGTGACCCCGAGGACCTGCTCACCGTCGATCTTTCCGGTGTCTACCCCGAACTCAAGGGTTTCCGCCTGAAAGGCCGGATTGAGGGGAAAAAGGTCATACCCTACTATTCCCGGGAGGAAATCGACGGCCCGAAACAGCCCCTCAAAGGCGAGGAGATCTTCTGGGTTGAAGACCCGGTGGAGTTGTTCTTTCTCCATATTCAGGGCTCGGGGCGGATCAATCTGCCCGATGGCACAAAGGTCCTGGTCGGCTATGCCAATCAGAACGGCTATCCCTACCGCTCCATCGGCAAGCTGTTGCTGGAGAGCGGTGAGATGACCCGTGACCAGATGTCGATGCAGAATATCCGCGCCTGGGCCCGGAGCAATCCGGACAAGGCTGAAAAGCTCCTGAATGAAAACCCCAGTTACGTTTTTTTCAGGGAACTTTCTCCCGACTGGGAGGTTCCGCCGGGGGCCCTGGGCATTCCCCTCACCCCCCGCTACAGTCTGGCGGTGGACCCTGAAACCATTCCTTTGGGGAGTCCGGTGTTTGTGGCTACCACCTGGCCGGGAAGCAATTACCCTCTCCAGCGCCTGATGCTGGCCCAGGATACGGGAGGGGCGATCAAGGGTGCCGTGCGGGGCGACTTTTTCTGGGGTGTCGGAGGGACGGCCGGAAATTTTGCAGGGCGCATGAAACAGGGTGTACGTTTCTGGGTTTTGTTGCCTGCAAAAGACCCGGAGGAGTGAAATATTATGAAATTGCTGAGGTTTTTTTTGCTTTGGAACGGGATTCCGGGATTTTGGTGCTAAATTTGCTTGTGCCTTTCTACAGAGACCAGATATCGCTGCGAAGGGGATACCTATGCTGATAAATTTGGCTGACGTAGCTCACAAAATCAAAGAAATTCCGCCGATGCCGATTGTGGCCGTCAAGGTCATTGAGCTTCTCGGAGACCCGAACATCACTTTTAAAAAGCTGAGTGAAGTGATTGCCAAGGACCAGGCCGTTTCGGCGCGGATTCTTAAAATGTCGAACTCAAGTTTTTATGCTCCCGTGCGTAAAATAAACTCCCTGGATCAGGCCATTGTTCTGCTGGGCGAGAACACCCTGAAAAGTCTGGTTCTCGCTTTCAGCCTTAAAGGTATCAGCCGAAAATACGGGCTGGTGGAGAAAATGCAGTGGGAAGATTCCATGGGCTGTGCCATCGGTTCCCGTCTGGTGGCCAAATGGTTCAAGGCGGCCGATCCTGAAGAAGCATTCATGGCCGGTCTTTTCCGTCATATCGGGCGGGTCGTTATGAACAATGTCGATCCCGAAAAATATCAGATGGTTGTGGAAGGTGTCTATAACGGCGAAGGGACGGTAACCGAACTGGAAAGGCATTATTTTCCTTATAGTCATGGTGAAATCGGAGCTGCCGTCCTGAAGGAGTGGAACTTCCCCGAAAGGCTGGTGGAGGTGGTCCGAAAACATGAAGAGTTTTCCGGTGAAGAGTCCGAGGACCCTGAATACCTGAAACTGGCGGCCTCAGTGGACATTGCCGACCAGATGTGCCAGCGCCTTGGGATCGGGAGCCGTTTGCCGGATCATGACATCGAGGTTGCCGAATGCTCCGGCGCAAGGGTCCTGGGAGTTGACTCCGAACTGGCGGAACAGCTTCTGGAGGAGTTCCACAGCCTGTTCGAAAGGGACCGGGATGCCTTTTTCGGCTGAGCCCGCTTGCTGCCAATATTTTGACAAGCTTCGCCTTTTTTAAAGATGAATGTCCCGCAAAGATGTTCATCTTTTGGTTTCGCCCGGCTTGGTTGTGAGATTTTGAACCGAAACCGGCCGGTCAGTATCAGATCAATTCAAACCTTGAGACGTGCTCTTCCGGGGTGCGGACAGCAGGTCCATGAGCCATCAGAAAAATACCTCGGGGGAGGGGACGGGACAATGACAAAAAAAACCAGTAGTGGTGTTGGCGTTTTCGCAATAGGGGTGTTCTTCAGTGCAATTCTTTCATGGAATTGCCAGGTGTTCGCTGCGGGTTTCGGGGTTTTCACCCAGGGGGCTTCGGCCCTGGGCCAGGCTGCAGCGGTCACCGCTCACAGTGATAGTCCTTCGACCATCTTTTACAATCCCGCCCTGCTCAATGATCTTGAAGGGACCCATGTGGAAGCCGGGACCACCCTGTTTTTTTTCAATCGTGAGTTCAAGAGTGATGCGGACGGTGACACTCACGAGATGGAAGATGAATTGAAATACCCGAGCACCTTTTACCTTTCCCATACCTTTAACGATAAATTGGCGGCCGGTGTCGGGGTCTTTTTTCCTTTTGGCCTGGCTACCGACTGGAAAGACGACTGGGAGGGGCGTTTCATTTCCACCAAGGCGGAGATGACGACCTACACCATCAATCCGGTGATATCCTATCGCCCTCATCCCCGAGTTTCCGTGGCCGCCGGTCTGGATGTCGTTTTCCTTGACGCCACATTGAGGAATAAAATTGATTTTGGGGGAGGCATTGAAGGGTCGCAGAAGTTTGAAGGGGACGATACCGGTCTGGGTTACAATCTCGGGCTGGCCATCCAGCTGACCGACAAGGCCAGGTTCGGCATGTCCTACCGCAGCGAGGTGGAACTGACCATTGACGGTGATGCCAAGTTTTCCAATATTCCGGGAGCTCTTGCGGATCTCTTCCCCAATACAGGCGGCAAGGCGGACTTGACTCTCCCTCAGCAGCTGACCTTCGGTCTGGCCTATCAGGTGACCGAGCCTTTAATCGTCGAGGTGGGGGCCCGCTGGGAAGACTGGTCAAGCTTTGATGAGTTGAGAATCGAGCTGGATCAACTGGTTGCCGGCCAGTCCGAAAGTATCACGCCCCGGGACTGGGACGATACCTGGGCTTTCAACGTCGGGACAAAATACCGGGTCAACGAAAACCTGGCCCTGCTGGCCGGTTATCTTTATGGCAACAATCCTGCTCCTTCTTCGACCTTCGATCCGTCCATTCCCGATTCCGACACCCATCTTTTCACGCTCGGAGCCGACCTTAGCTTTGGAAATGTCACGGTATCCTTGAGTTACGGTTTTCAGAAACAGAAGGACAGAGACAAAAATAACGCCATCGGAACAGGGTTTGCGACCGAATCGGGCGGTGCCAACGGTACATATAAAACCGAAGCCCACCTGTTTGCTCTGAGCATCGGCTACCAATTCCTGTAGGAGCCCTGTTTTATGCGGGGTCGATGCAGAAAAAACTATCGCCTGGGGGGGCCATGTTTAATTACCTGATGGAAAGCAGAGAAGAGGCGCGTCGGCTCACCGTCAAGACCGACAAGAGCGTATTGATCCGGCAGGCGGTATGGGCAGGCATTCACCCCGGCATGAGAGTGGCGGATATCGGTTGTGGGGCGGGTGTGACCAGCTCCTATTTATACGATCTGGTCTGGCCGGGAGGAGCCGTTACGGGGGTGGATGCTTCTGAGGAAAGAATCGAGCACGCCCGGAAACACTACGGAAAAGAAGGCCTGGATTTTGTTTGTCACGATTTTTACCAGGATCTGAGAGAACTGGGCCGTTTTGATTTCATCTGGGTCCGGTTCGTTCTTGAATATCATCGCACCGGCAGCTTCGACATCGTCCGGAGATTGACCGAGATACTCAAACCGGGCGGGATTCTCTGTCTTATCGATCTGGATTACAATTGTCTGTCCCATTTCGGCCTTTCGAAAAGGCTCGAGGATAATATCCTGGGGGTAATGAAAGCCCTGGAGGAAAATGCCGATTTCGATCCCTATGTGGGGCGCAAGCTCTATTCCTACCTTTACGATCTGGGTTTCGAGGCTATCGATGTCCAGATGAAACCTCATCACCTCTATTTCGGTCAGGTGACCGAAACCGACCGTTTCAACTGGATGAAAAAACTGGAAGTGGCGGCACGCAAATCGGGCTGGAAGTTCGAGGATTACGAAGATGGTTTTGACGGTTTTGTCAGGGAGTTCGAGACCTTTTTTTCCGATTCCAGGCGTTTTTCCTATACCCCGATGATTTCCTGCCGGGGCTGTCGGCCAAAAATCCAGGCCTCATAAGTTTTTCCTGCAGGCCGCAAACCTTGGCAATTCCACGCAAAAAGTTATCTTGGCTTTCAACTGTAACCCTTGTCGGGCGGAGGATCGGCGACAAAGGTGATATTGTCCTGCCCCATATCCGGTTTGGCGTAGGTCTTTCTTTTATCTGGGGACGGTCCCGGGACGTGGTCTTTGGAGGCCGTTTCCTGGCGGGCCCTCTCCAGGGCATAACCGGAAACCTTATCGTAATGACTCATCAGCGCCCGGACGATTTTGTCGTCGAAATGGACGCCGCTCTCCTCGTCCAGGAGCCGGATGACCTCGGTCAGGGGCATGGGCTCCCGGTAGTGCCTCTCCGCGGTAATGGCTTCAAAAAAATCGGCCACGGCGATGATTTTTGCCCCTAAAGGTATTTCATCCCCCTTCAGTCCGTCGGGATACCCGCTGCCATCCAGTTTTTCATGATGGGCTCCGGCTACCACGGGAACCTGCCGGTAAATCCCCTCGAAGTTGATCTGCTCTAAAATTTCCCTGGTTTTTGCCGAATGGGTTTTGACGATCTCGTATTCATCCCGGTTGAGGCGTCCCTGTTTTTTGAGGATGGAATCGGGCACCCCGATTTTGCCGTAATCGTGGAGGAGGGCGGCAACCTTGATCATATTGCGGAAATCTTCAGACAACCCCAGTTCGTTGCAGATGCCGAGAGCGTATTCGGTGACTTTTTCGGAGTGACCGGCGGTGAGCGGGTCGCGGCTTTCGATGCTGGCACCGAGCACCCGGATGGTCGAGTTGAATTGTTGGGAGGTGTTTTCGAGGCGCTCGGCATTACGGATACTGACACCGATGACCGGGGTGATGCCCAACAGCAGGTTCAAATCGTTCTGCACCAGAGGGCGCTTGGTTTTCAGGTTGTCAACCAGGAGAACGCCTATGGATTCGTCCTCGCAAATGATCGGGCAACAGATGCACGACTGGACTCCCAGTTTTTTCAGGAACAGGAAGCTGCGGTCCACCTCTTTTTCTTCGATGTTGTCTATGTCGTTGATGAGGAACGGCTTCTGTTCATTGAAAGCAATGGAGAAGACCCCCTTGCTCCTGTCCTTGCGCAGATAGAAGGGAATGTTTCTCAACAGTTCCAGCTGATTCTGGTTGTAGCCGAAGCCGGCCTGGAGAAGCAGTTCCTCTTTGTCTTTGTCGGCCAGAAGCAGCAGGCCGCGGTCGTAGTCGAGGCGTTTCTGGAGAACCTGAACGAGGCTGTTGAGAATACTGTGGATGTCGGTCTGCTTGCTGATGATATGGCCGATTTCATTGGACAGCAGCACGTTGTTGTAATTGATATTGATCTGATCGAGAAGTTCCTCGGTAGAAAAGCGGATGTTTTCGAGGCTGGGCTTTATCTCCCGTTTCTGAAGAATTTCGGTCACCAGGGCGAGGGAGAGAAAGCCGATGAGTCCTATGGGGAGGTAGTAGGCAAGGGCGATATCCGGAATAACATAGATTGCCGGGAGAAACCCGGCCAAGGTCAGGACCGAGAAAATGTTCCGGATTCTTTTCCAGAAGGCCGAATAGGTTTTCGGCCAGGAAATGAGGTACTTGCAGGTTTTCGCCCCCTTGAACATGCATTGCGTATGTTCGATATGGGGGGCTCCGTTGGCCAGCAGTTCGCCGACAGCCTCAAAAAAACCGAGACGGTTTTGGCATTGGAAGGCTTCTTCCTGTACGCCGGGCTTGGGAATGACATCGATTTCAACCTTGTTGGGCGCCAGCTTTTTGGTTTCGTAAACGGTTGACTTGGTGAAGTGGGGAGTGGCCCGTTTGATCATGTAATAGGCCGTCGAAATGTCCAGCATGCCGAGGACGAAATTACGGACCAGCCCCACCGAGTCGGGGGATGCTCCGTAGCGGCCGGCTTCCCGGGCGATGTTGGGGTTGCCGGTCAATTGCACACTCCGTTCGTAAAAACGGTTGACCTGGGTCTGGGTAAACCAGTGGCTGTCGTCTCTCGCCTCGTAAGGCTTCATCCCTGCGAAACTGAGAAGCTCATTGACATTGATATAACTGTAACGGCTGCGGATCAGGTTGAGGTAAAGACTGATGATCCGGCTGTTATAGAGACGGGGCTCAGAGGAGGTCTCCTGATTTTGATGATCAAAACTCGGCATTGTTTCTTTCAATGTTGAAAACCGCGGAAAAGGCGTTTTAAAAAGCGGAAATAGTCGTCCATGTGTATAAGGTTCAGAACCCAGAGGGTATATACTTTTTCGAAAGGAATCAGTTCTTCTTTGGCGAAGGACGAGGGGAAAAGAAGAACGGGCAGCTCTTTCTGGCTGAAACGGGTCATCAGTTCGGCCAGGGTTGCATACAGGACTTTTTTGGGAAAGTTATCCGGATTGACGGCAAAAACATGCATGCTGTTGGTAAGATCGGAAAGATTGAGGCCCAAATCGGTGAAATTCAGCAGGATGACGGCCACCAGGTCACCATCCTTTTTCAGGGAAAAAAGGTGCTTTTTCTTGGAAAAACCGCTTTTTTCATACTCCCGATGAAGTTCGCCCAGAAATGCCGTCTCCGGTTCCAGGTCCATGGCGTTAATCAGTAATCCTCCCGACTTATTCTCATAAAACCAGGCCAACTGGACCAGGTCGTCTTTTTGGGTCGGAATCAGTTCATAGCTATTCAGGGCGCTGTTATCCCGGGATGCTTCATTCTTGAAATGGAAATAGGCAAAATCATCCAGGGAGCTTTTATTGAGATCGTTGAGATGACGGGCCACGCCGCCGAAAATTTTGCTGGGGAACTTGTTTTCCGGCCGGAAATAGCAGAGCGCAAATTTCATGTGGCTTGAGTAGAGATTGCGCGAGTCGTTGACAAAACGTCCCATTTGGTTGAGAACCACGATCCCGGCCCGGGTGGCGTCTTTTTTTGACGCGGCATGGTGGTGAAACAGCCAGGTGTTTTCATAAAACCTGAGAGTGGACATGTGCCCGAGGATAGTACCCTCCCGCTGGTAGATAAAGTGGCGGGCAATATTGGGATGCCGGGTATAGAGCTTCTCGTAGGTTTCCCGGAGCTCTTCCTTGCGGGTCTGGATAGAGGCGTATTTCTGAGGATAGATAAATCCGGTCTCGAAGAAAAAGTTCCACAGGCTGTCCATATCCACCTGGTTGAAACAATGGGTGTTTTTATCACTGGCCTGCTGGAGGACGCTTTCCAGTTTCACATGGTCCTCAATATCCATATCGAGAAGGGCCAGTCCCAGCCGGAACTTCACCTCCTCATCCCGGTTTTCCATGGTCCGGTTGACGACCTGGACCTGACACTTGAAGCTGAAGGTGTTGGCCAGGGAGACCTCGGTAGAATGAAGCATCAGGCCGGGGAGCAAAACCGAGTTTTTTTCGTCTTCTTCGACGGAAAAGCCGGCGCCGGAGATCTCAACGATGCTGAGATGAACTTTCTTCCCGGTCAAGGGATGGGTGAAAATCACTTCCGGCGTGGGGGTCAGGTTGAGGCGGGTGCTGCGAAACTCCTTGCAGGGGAAGCGTTTGTTGAAACGGGAAGGGAGTTTGAAAACAAAGGTCCGGACCTTCTCTTCCCGGCTTTGCCGAAAAACGGTGCATTCACCTGAAAAGCATGTGCTTTCTCCGCTGAACATGGCCAGGTATCCGGGTGCGCTGGAGTCGATCCAGGAAAAACTCTGCGGTGGGTCTGCGGTCAGTTTTACCCGGCAAAAATCGGGGCTGAACTCGACCAGCTCACCTTTGAAGACGGCACTGTTCTGAAAGAACTCCACCCGGATGCCCTGGCAGAAGTGCCGGCGCGAGGAGCGTGAACGAATCTCAAGGCATTCCTCAGGCAGAGAGAGGAGCAGCCCGTGGGCGGTAATTTCCTCGACTTTGGCTTCGACGCGGAGAAGTTTGAGCCCATCGTCCAGCAGGATGTGGTCGAATTCGAAGCTTTGAAGCTTCCCGGGCATGCCGGCGGGGTTCTGCCATGCAATCAGCACTTCCCCGTCACAGCAGGGTTCCGGCTTCCCTTCCAGGGAGAGGGTGCGCTTAAACTGGCGGTGCTTGAAGTTCAGGTGCACAATGTCATCCTGAAAATTGATAAAATTCAGTTTGTTGACCAATTCCCGACGGGACACCTTTTTCGACTCTTGAGCCAGGTTCCTGGACGAAGAGTGAATGAGTTTTGGAAGGGTTTGGGTATTGCGCATTTTCGACCTCGGAGTTTGGCGAGAGGAGCTGTTATGCTTCTATAAAGCGGTTTATTCCCTTTTATACCAAACCAATAAAACCTCTTGGGACCTTTTTGGGGCAGTTTGCCGAACCGGAAACAGCCTAATGTATTTTGGCACAAACTGTGCCTAAATTTTACTGGAAATTCATTCTTGATAAAAAATTAATTGTATTTTTATGACTGTCCTGAAAGTTGATCAGCTCGGGGCTGGGAACAAACACTCCAGATTTTCAAGCAATAGTCAGAAATCGAACAAAATACAGAGAAAACCATTCCCGGGCAAGAGAAAACGTTACCCATGGTTCGATTTTCAGGGATGCCCGGCAAAGCATTTATTCGTCTTTGGAGGGTTCTCTCCCGCTCAGGGTTTTCCAGAAAGCCATCCTTTCGCTGATGGTCTTTTCATAGCCCCGCAGCGTTGGCCGGTAGTACTCCCGTTTTTCCAACCCCTCAGGGAGGGCCTTCTGGTCGACAAATCCCCCATCAAAATCGTGAGCGTATTTGTAGCCTTTGCTGTAGCCCAGCTCCTTCATGAGCTTGGTCGGGGCATTGCGCAAATGGAGCGGGACCGGCAATGCCCCGGAGTCCCGAACCTCGGCCTGGGCTTCGTTCAGGCCCCGGTAGGACGCATTGCTTTTCGGGGCGGTTGCCAGATAGGTGGCGGCCTGAGCGAGGTTGATGCGCCCTTCCGGAAGGCCGACGAAGTGGACTGCCTGCATGGCGGCGACGGCAACCTGAAGAGCGCGCGGGTCGGCGTTGCCGATATCTTCGGAGGCGAGGATGACCATGCGCCGGGCGATAAAAAGGGGGTCCTCGCCGGCTTCAATGAGTCTGGCCAGCCAGTAGAGGGCACCCGAAGGCGAGGACCCGCGCAGGCTTTTGATGAACGCGGAAATGACATTGTAGTGCTCCTCCCCTTTTTTATCGTAAAGGAGGAGCTTTTCCTGGAGCGCTTCCTCCACCTCCTGGCGGGAGATTTTTCCTTCCCGGGCCAGTTGCGCCGACATCTCCAGGGTATTGAGAGCGATGCGGGCATCGCCCCTGGCGTAGCGGGCGAGAAGTTCCCGGGCCTCCGGTTCCAGGCTCAGCTTCAGGGACCCCAGGCCGCGCTCTTCGCTGATAGCGTGGTCGAGGATGGTGGCGACCTCCTCCTCTTCAAGAGGGTTGAGGACAAAAACCCGGGACCTGGAAAGGAGTGCGTTGTTGATCTCAAATGAGGGATTTTCGGTGGTCGCACCGATTAGGACGATATCGCCGGTCTCGACACCGTGGAGAAGGGCGTCCTGCTGATTTTTGGCGAGACGATGGATTTCGTCCAGGAAGAGGATGGTTTTGCGCTGGTAATAATTTTTTTCCTCCCGGGCCTTGAGGATGGCTTCCCTGATCTCCTTGACCCCCTGGAACACGGCCGAAAACGCCACAAAGCGGCTGTCGCTCTCAGCTGCGACGACGCGCCCGAGGGTGGTCTTGCCGGTGCCGGGAGGACCGAAGAGAATCAGGGAGGAGATCTGATTCTTTTCGATAAGTTTGCGGAGAATGCCCTGGGGGCCGATGAGGTGCTGCTGCCCGGCCATTTCATTCAGGGTCCGGGGTCTCATCCTTTCCGCAAGAGGGGTCATTCCGCTTTTCAGGTTGTTCTGATCGAAGAGATCCATGGTTTCGCCTCAAAAAGGTTGATCAGGGGAAAGGGGCCTTGCGTCCTGATCAATGCATCAGTATGAAACAGCCTTTGGGGAGCAATTTTGCCGTTCCGGGGCTATTCTTCCGGTTTCCATTTCCAATCCCATTGTAAGAGATGGACTTGCGCCAAGTGAAGTGCTAAAATTCCCCAATTTTGTTGGGAAAAGGGCCCATGAAGAATATCGGTATATATGCCAAGCGCAAACACCCCCATGCGGTCAATGTCGCCCGCGAGGTGACGGCCTGGCTGGAAAAACGGGGCATCCGGGTCTGGCATGAAACGACCCTGGCGGCCGACCTGGGCCTTAAGGAGGGGTATCCCGAGGATGTCATCCCCTCGCAGGTTGACCTGGTCATCGTTCTCGGCGGGGACGGCACCCTGATTTCCGTGGCCCGGGAGATCGACGAACTTCGCGTTCCGATTCTCGGGGTCAACCTCGGCCGCCTCGGGTTTCTCACCGAGGTAACCCTGGAGGATCTCTACAAGGCCCTCGAAAAAGTCATCAAGGGGCGCTATTCGGTTTCGAGCCGCATGCGGCTCGAGGCGGTCGTTCGCAGGAACGGCACCGAAATCGGCTGTTACCGGGTTCTCAACGACGTCGTCATCAACAAGGGAGCCCTGGCCCGCATTATCGACATGGAAACCTGGGTCGACGGTGCCTACCTGACGACCTTCCGGGCGGACGGCCTGATCGTTTCCACGCCCACCGGTTCGACGGCCTACAATCTGGCGGCCGGTGGCCCCATCGTTTCTCCGGATCTTCACTGCCTGGTCATCGCCCCCATCTGCCCGCACATGCTCACCAACCGCCCCCTGATCGTTTCCGACGAAAGGGTGATCCGGATCGAGGTCAAATTTCGGGACGCCGACGTGGCGTTCACCGCCGACGGCCAGGTGGGGATGCCTCTTCACGAGGGGGATGTGGTCGAAATCCGCAAGGCCAAAACCGGCACCCTGCTGGTGGAAAGCCCGTCCAACGAGTATTTCGAGGTGTTGCGGAAGAAGCTCCTGTGGGGAGAAATGTAGCAAACCGAAAAGGAAACTTTTGGGAAACGGCCGGACTCATGCTGGTTGAACTGATTATCCGCAACGTCGCGATTATCGAGGAGCTGCACCTTCGCTTTGAAGAGGGTCTTAACGTTCTGACGGGGGAGACCGGGGCCGGCAAATCGATTATCATCGATGCCGTCAGCCTGCTGATGGGGGGGCGGGCCAATTCCGATCTCATTCGCACCGGCGCCGAGGAGGCCGTGGTGGAAGCCGTTATCGATGTCGCCGCTGCGCCCCGCATCCGGGAGGAAGTCGCCGCGGCCGGTTTCGATGAGGGGCCGGAGCTTTTCGTCAAAAGGATTGTCTCCCGCTCGGGGAAAAACCGGATTTTCATCAACGGTTCTCTCGCCAGGGTTCAGCAGCTTCAGCAGTTTGCCGGCGAGTTGCTTTCGATCTACGGTCAGCACGAACACCAGAATCTCCAACGGACCGACAGTCACCTCGACCTGCTCGACCGTTTCGCCGGGCTGGTTGAGGAGCGGGAAGCTTTTCAGCGTCTTTATCGTTCCATGGCGGAGATAAGGACGGAACTGTCCCGCCTCGAAGAGGCCGAAAAAACCCGCCAGGACCGCCTCGACCTGCTGGCCTACCAGCGCCGGGAGCTGACCGCCGCCGATCTTCGGAGCGGGGAGGACCAGGAACTGGAGGCGGAACGGCTCCTTCTCCAGAATGCCGAAAAACTGGCGGAAGCCGCGCAGGGAGGATACGATACCCTCTACGGCGGCGACGGCGCGCTGGTTGGCGAGCTTGACCGGCTGGCAGCAAAGCTGGAAGGCCTTGTGAAAGCGGACCCCTCGTTCCAGCCCCATGTCGAGACGCTTCGTAACGCTCAGTTTTCCCTGGAAGACGTGGCCCATCAGTTGCGGGATTATGCTTCGGGTCTCTCCTTTGACGAGGGCCGGCTGGAAATGGTTGATGAGCGGCTTCGTCTCCTGGGCGCCCTGAAGCGTAAATATGCCGCGTCCCTGGAAGGGCTTCTGGGTCTTCTGGCCAAGCTGGACGGGGAGATTGAGGAACTGGAAAACCTTGAGGTTCACAGCGGCAGCCTGCGCAAAAAACTCGCCGACGGTCGCTGTCAGCTTCTTGAGGCGGGGGCGCGGCTTTCGGAAAAGAGAACGGCAGGTGCGGGTGAGCTGCGACGGCGGGTGGAAAAGGAGCTTGCCGATCTGGCCATGCCCAAAGCCGCTTTTGAAGTACGTTTTAGCGGCTTGCCCGAACCCGCTCCGCAGGGGTTGGAAAAGGCCGAGTTTTTTCTCTCCGCCAACCCCGGCGAGGAGCCGAAACCGCTGGTTGCCATTGCCTCGGGAGGGGAACTGTCGCGGATCATGCTGGCTTTGAAACGGGCCGCTCCGGAACGGGACACTACCCTTTCCATGATTTTCGACGAGGTGGATGCCGGTATCGGCGGGGCGGCCGGAACGGCGGTCGGGGAAAAACTGGCCCAGGTCGCAAGGGTGGGGCAGGTCCTCTGCATTACTCATCTGCCCCAGGTCGCGGCCTTTGCCGACAGCCATTTCATGGTCGCCAAAAAGGAGGAGGGGGGCCGGACCTTTGTCGAGGCGGTGCGCCTCGATGGCGAGGAGCGCATTCGGGAAATGGCGCGCATGCTGGGCGGCAGCAGGGTGACGTCAAGCACCCTGGAGAGCGCCCGTGAACTGGTTCGCCAGTCGAGACCGGGCTGACGGACCCTGCTGCGAAGTGACTTTTTTCTCAATGCTTAAAGCCAAATGACTTAACCTAGAAACATTGTCAGGATTTGCCATGGTTACCGTACGTGATGCTTTGATGACCGATGCCGGCCAGATTCACCAGTTGCTGATGCAATATGTAAACGATGGCTTGGTCCTGCCCCGCTCCCTGCCGGAGATTTACCAGAGTATCCGGGAGTTCGTGGTGGCCGAGGAGGATGGTCTGCTGGTGGGCGTCTGCAGCCTCCATATCTGGTGGCAGGATCTGGCTGAAGTGCGCTCCCTGGCGGTGCGCAGAGGCATGGAAAAAATGGGTATCGGCAAACGGCTGATCGCGGCCTGCCTTGACGAGGCCCGGTCGCTCGGTCTGAAAAAGATTTTTGCTCTGACCTATCGGCCCGATTTTTTTGCCCGGGTCGGCTTTTCGGAGGTGGACAAGTCCGAGTTGCCCCAAAAAATCTGGGGAGATTGTGTCAAATGTCCGAAATTTCCGGATTGTGACGAAACCGCCGTACGCCTTGAAATATAGGCGTTTGGATAAACCCTGAAACATTGTTCCATCCGTATCGAGATCCAGGGTCGTTGTTCGGAAAAATCCTGCCGGTGCCGCGCAGGGTAAATCATTTCCCGGAATTTGGCCTTTTTGGTCCGTCCCAGGACAAGGCCCAATTTTTCAGAGCGGATTTTATGCCGGGAAAGTTGAGGCGGGACATGAGAAAGGGATTGGCATCAGTTTTGCCTAAGAAGGGGATTTGAGGTCTTTTTCTACTTCAAAGTTGCCGGAAATTGTTTCTGAAGCAATACCAAACTGCAAGGAGAGCGGATTGTCTTCCAGAAAACTGAAAATCCTGATCTTCCCGGAAGGAACGACCCGGGTGCGTCATCTCCAGCTCAATTTTGCGGTATTGCGGCTCTGTTTTTATTTTCTTCTGGCCTTATTTGTGGCGGTCGGTTTTCTCCTTTATGATTACTGGCGCATTCGCATCGATTATCCCGAGTTGTCCCAACTGCGTGTGGAACGCCGCCTTTACGAGCAGAAGCTGGTGCAGTTGGCGACCGAAATGAACAACCTGCGCAAGGATATGGTGGTGCTCGCCCAGAACGACGCTAGGGTGCGGACCATGCACCAGCTCCCGGTCGAGGAAATAGCGAATCCGGTCGGGGTCGGCGGACCTTCGGAGGCCTCTCCCACGCGTATTTCCAGGATTCAGGAGGAAATCGATCAACTGCGGATGGCTATCGACCTGAGGCGGCAAAGCCAGGAAGAGATTCGCGGGCTTTTCAACGATCAGCACTCCATCTTTTCCGCCAAGCCGTCGGGGTGGCCTGTTAAAGGCTGGCTGACATCACTTTTCGGCATGCGCAAATCCCCTTTTACGGGGCGTCGGGTTTTTCACGAAGGGCTTGATATTGCCTGCCGGACCGGCACTCCCATAACCGCCAGCGCCGATGGTATCGTCAGTTTCTCGGGGATCAAGTCGGGTTATGGAAAAATGGTGATCATCGATCACGGTTACGGTTATCAGACCTGCTACGGTCATAATTCGAAAATATTCGTCAAGGTCGGGCAGCGCGTCAAGCGCGGCGAAAAAATCGCCGCCGTCGGTAATACCGGGCGCTCAACCGGCTCTCATCTCCATTACGAAGTGCGCCTCAACGGCACGCCCGTCAATCCCAGAAAATATCTTTAAATCTTTTTCCCTGACTTAAAATCCCTTTTCCAGCTCACGGCAGCAATTTCAACCCGCAATTTTTTCCGGCAATGCTCCGGCTATTTCAGATAACCGTAGTAGGAGTCGAGATTGTAGATGGCGGCCAGGGGGTTGTGCCCCAAGAGGCGGTCCTTGGCGGCCAGGACCGTGCACGGTGCTTCTGCGTGCTGGAAAAGCAGGGAATCGTGCCCCACGCACAGGCCGAGAACGATATTTAATTCGGTTTTGCCCTCGTTCAGGATCAGGGCCTGAAAGATGGGATTGCACATCGGTTCGAAACAGTCGGGGCGGACTTTCTGATCCGGCCGCAGTCCCATTTCCTCCTTGGCAACTTTCCCCGCTTTGCAGGCGGCACTGACGACCGTAAAACCTTTGTCCGAGAGAATCCTGCCGACCGCTCGTCCTTCCTGGAAAAGACCGGAGCAGAAAGCAAGCCCGAGGCGCTGGTATTTCATTTTTCGGGCGAATTCGATGATTTCCAAAAGGCGGGGTTTGGCCGGAGCCGGCACGCCGTTGGTCAGCTGATAACCTTCCTTTTCCTGAATGGCAGCCTGAACGGCAAACTCTCTCAACTCCGGGTCCTGCAGTTTTTCGAGAGCTTGTTCCAGAAGCTCGGGGTGGTTCTGGGTCGGGCAGAACTCGGGGCTATGCCCTTCAGGACTCTGACAGAATCTTTCGGATTTTTCGAAGGGGCAGCGGTCGCAGGTCATAATTTCCTTGGTCATGAAAACGTCTTTCGGTTGAATGGTGAAAAGGCCTGAGTTCAGATTCTGATTAAAGTTTCCTGCCGGTGTCAAGAAAATTGCGGGCGGTGGCGGTTTCTATCATTCACCTTGCTGGTCAATAGGTTTCCCCTTCCCCGGCCCCTGCTCAAAACCTCAGCGAAAGGCAACGCCTCAGCCCTGGAGAAGGCTTTTCAAGCCACCCATCCCCCCGCCAAGCGGAAATGAACCCATCTTTATCGCGGTGGCGCGCCCGGTCGTGAGCACGGTTGCTTGTCCTTTCCGCATGTCCAGGCCCGGCATGGGGCCCATCAGGTGGGCCGCCTGCCCTCCCATTGATTTCTTTTAAAAAAGCGGAATCAGGCCTCCGTACCGGTAAATCTTGTATCCTTCCACTTTCCAAACCCGGCTTTTTCCGATTTCACTCCCCGAATTATCCTGTCTTTCCAAACAGGTTGTATAATTTATTCAGGCAAATAAAAGATATTTTGGTGTAACGGATTTGGCCACAGGCACCATTTTATAAGTGAATTCCGAATTTTTACAAAACTTTTGCTGCAATCGCCGCTTCGAAACTTTCCTGGGTTGTTTCCAGTGGCGATTGAAGCCTTTTGAAACGGAGAAAAAAATGAAGATAACAAGACGGTTAATAATCATGTCAGCATTACTCTTCCTGATTCTCCAGGGCTGTGTCACGACCCCCAGACCCTATTACGACGATTATGCCGGTGGTGGGAGCTACGGACCTCCGCCGATCGGGTCTCATTACTCCCCCAATATGGTGGTTATCCCGGATACCAACGATGTTTACTTCGCTTCTGATTTAGCTGCCGAACTGTTCTTCTGGAACGGCTTATGGTGGCGGCCCTGGCGGGGAAGTTGGTATTATTCCCGGGATTACAACCGGAACTGGTCCTATTTCCGCAGTGGTATTCCCCGTTTCTATTATGATATCGACCCCCATTGGCGGGAATATTACCAAAACCGTGATTGGCACGGGCACCGCTGGGACTATGAGCGGATTCCCAGCCATAAACTCCAGAAAAACTGGGAAAAATGGCAGAAGGATCGTTACTGGGAAAGACAGCGAACCTGGGACGTTCACGATTATAAACCCGACCGGCGCCACCAGAGGCAGGACCTGAGGGACCAAGAACATCAGCAATACCAGGACAGGCGTTCCCCTGTTCCACAGTCGCAGTGGCAGCCTCCGGTACAGGAACCGCAGCGGCAGGTCCGTTTTGAGCAGGCACAAAGGCCGTCTCGGGTTCAGCAGCCCTGGACCCAGACTCGAGTTTGGCAGCCGGAGAAAGAGACCCGGACCCGACAAACGCAGCAACAGGCCCGAATTGAGGAACTACGGAATCAAGTTCAGGAACGGCAAGCAGTGAAAGAGTCCCGGGCGCGGCAACTTGAGAGAGAGGCCAGCCTTCAGCGACAGCAGAAACAGAACCGAATTGAGGAACTGCGGAGCCAACGTCAGGAACGGCAGGCCGTGAAACAAGCCCGGGTCCAGCAACGGAAGGAAAACTTCCAGGTTCAGCAGCGTTCAAAAGAGGAGACCAAAGAGCGGTCTTCCCGGAGACAGCTTGAAAGAGAAAATGACAGCCGCAAGGATGGTGAAGATTGGGAAAGAAACGACTGGATGAGGCCGGGTAGGAAATGACTTGAAAATCCTTTCCGGGAGATATCGGTTCTGACAAGTTCTTAACTCTACCGCCGGCATCAGGTGTCCCGGCTCCTGATGCCGGTCCCCTTCGCCTCCTGATTTTCTACGCTTTAAGCTGATCGACCACGCCCTTGTACTTCTCGTGAATCATCCTGCGATCGAACTCCCGGAATTCCTCGAGCATGGCCCGGTCCTCTTCCTCTGTGAAGTAGGTTCTGGCAGCCGAAAAAAAGCTTTTGTCCTCTTTCTCGATATGCCCGGGGTAGAGTTCAGTAAAGATTTGAAATTGTTCGGCAATGTTTGTCAGGGCCGTGTCGTCGCCGGTCCGGTAGCGGGTGTTGGCATCGGCCAGGGCTTTCGCTGTCCGGCGTCCGACCTCGTGTTCCTCGATCAGCTCGTTCATCACTCGCCGGTCTCCGGCGGACAGCGGCTTTTTCTTCAGCTCGCGGAAAAGGATATCCTCCTCCTTGCCGTGATGGTTGCGGTCGGCATACACCTCGATGAAATCGACCACCTGATCCACAAAGCCGGGATCCAGCCGGTGTTGCGATTCGATTTTCGCCAGGGCATCCCCGATGACCGCGAGCATCCGTTCGATCAGGCGATGCTCAATCATGAGCAGAGCGCGTGCCTGCATGGCGACCTCCTTTTTTGTTTCCCCAGGGAAAATTATACCCTATCTGGAAAATGACGGGAATTTCCGCCAGGTTTGGTCATTGACGCCTGGTTTTTTCCCTATTCCCGAGGTTTCCATTTGAATTCCGGTCTTAGAGCCGGAGTTTTCGCCGGGAACTTTTAATAAAGTATCATGCCCCCGGAATGTTCCTTTAGGCATATAGAGGCGGCTTTCCAAAAAACCATTCCACAGGGCTTTGAAGGTCGGGTAATCGTGCCCGCCGGGGATCCGCATCACGTGATCCGGGGGGAGAAGTTCAGCCAACAGCGTGTTGGCCGGGGCAAACCTGTCGCTTTCGCCGAACCCCAGATAAATCGGAACGGGACGGTCGCCGTCAACATGGTCCTTGATCCAGTGCCAGAGCATGCGCTGGTAGTCTTTATCCGGGTCGTAATCACCCGGGGACCAGGCCCGCACTCCTCCGGCAGCCCGGATCTCCGCGATGACGGGGCCATCCCCCAGATAGGGGGCCACCAGGCAGACGCCCTGGACATCCTGGGGCTGCTCCCGCAGGTAGAGCAGAGAGCCCAGCCCTCCCATGGAAAATCCCACCAGCCAGATGTTGTTTCGGCCCTGGCGTCGGGCCGGATCGATCACATCCGCCTTCATGCGTTTGATCAGGGTTCGGTTGGCGTAATAGCCGAAATGGCTGTTGGGAGCCACCATGTCAAAAGGCAGTTGCCCGGCCCGAACCTTCGTCACCAACCCCTCCTCCTCAAAGCTGCGATGGCTGCCCCCGATGCCGCGCAGAAAGACGAAAAGATTGGGCTGAGGCGCGGCGTCCTCCCGGGGATAATAGAGAACATCCATGGGGGCCTTTGTAAACCAGGTGCAACCCAGCGGCAGAACCGTATGGACTGCGATCAGAAGACCGAAAATTTTATGAAACAGCTTCATTGTATTCGCCTTCAATCTTTCAAAGAGTTTCTGTTACGAAGGATTTGGGACACCGATTTCCCCCCATCGCGATCTTGCGGGTATGAAAACAGGATGCCAAAGAATCTGAAAATTTCAAAATATTCCAGCGTCTTTTAAGGAGGAAGAGGAGGTAAGCCTGCAAGATTGCAAGATGAAAATTAAGTGCTTATCCGGAGAACCACCCCTCGAAAAAATTTTTCCATTTTTTTCGAAACCCACCCCCATGTAAGAAAAATGTAAGATGCGATGTGTATACTATCGCATCTCTGGATGGTATTCATCGATAATTGTTGTTATTTATGTGTTTATTATTTTTTGCGAAATAGGAGAAAAAGGCCTCAAAAGCGAAGACTCCTTAGCTTCTCATAGCACAGAGGAGATAATCTGACGACTTCCAATCTTTCAAACTTCCCCCTTTGTGTAGCCCCTCAAGGAAAAGACTTCAAATTGCAATCTTGCAGGCCTAACTATTTTGACTGGTAAAAGATGGGAATAACCTGTCAGCTGAGCGACGTAAACTACCTTGCAGGCATCTGCTTTTGAGTTGGCCATTTCCATAAGAACCGAAGAAAGTAAATTTATTTCAAGAGGTAATCATGGGCTTTTTTTATCTGGGTTTGTTTCTGATTTATGTCGTGTGCGCCGTCGCCGTGATCATACCGGTCTGCAAATTTGCCAAAAACAAGTGGATGCCCACTCTGACGGTGCTGTTTTTTCTCCTTTTCCCTACCTACGACATCCTCATTCAAAAAATGGCAATGACCTACTACGAAAAGACCCAGACCCTGCAGGAGATCAAGCAAACCGTGGACAATCCCGTCAGCGTCTATTGGGAGGACAACGTCTGGCCTGGCTACGACAAGAATTACCGTCTGTGGATGATCGACCACCTTCTCGACGGGAAACACCTCAACACTTTGGCCATGAACGGCGAAGACGGAAGGATTTATCTCTATCGCTTCGGCAAAGGAGATGCCCCGGAGGTCTATGAAGATGCCCCTCAGCTTCCGCCACTCAACTTCAAAGTTGTGTTAAACCCGGTGCAACTGTCCTGGTTGATCAAGCGGTATATCTGGTCGGACCAGATCGATATTTACGACACCCGGACCGGTGAGCGGATCGCCTTTTCACGGCGGTACATGGGGTATTCACCGAGGATTTATTTGGTCAAAGTGATTGGTGGGTACCCTTTTGAGGGAGGTTATTTTGTCGGGGATAGGCTTGTCTACAATTTTGACGACAAGGTTCTTTTTAAAACCATTTCAAAATGGCCACCTGATACTTCATCTAGAAGTGATTTTTCAAAAGGTAGCCTTAATTCGTGGATGAATGAATATATAAAAAAATATAGAAACAAATAATCAAATGGAACAGGGGGGGATTCATGGAAAATAAAACTGTAATCTTCAATTTAGGGAAGTTGGCACAACAGATTTATGATAATAAATATTTTGACCAGCAGACCTCTATAGCGAAGAGGAAGGGGACGTTGTTAACTAGTCAACTAGCGATTGTTTTCAACTCAGGAATTTTCTCTACAATCTTTTCCCCCCGATCTGCAGCTATGCTGACCCCGGAACGGGATATTCTCAATAGACGGGCAATTTCGGCACCGTTGCAACCTGCTTCCCGTACGGCAAGATAGCAGAAAACGGCTCGTGCCTCCCCTACAGCTCGGTTCCGGGTTCGCTGTGAAAGTTTTTCAGGAGCAAGGTTGTATCGAGAAGCGACTTTCTCCATGAGGTTTTTGGAAGAAATAACTGCAATTCTCGAATCCGGTAACGCTCTTTTTTGATCCAGACCGGCCGCAAAACTTTCCCCGCCAAGGACCCGGTTATCCATTGCCAGGTCATCATCCCTTCCAATCTGCTTTGCCAGCCAAAGCCTCAAGCATTGCTCGTTGTTGGGTTCGGGAGAATCAATTGAAACACCCTCGGCGATAAAGGCAGCATATTTGGCTCGGCTTGTTTTCTTCCGTTTGCCGAAATAAGTCAAAACTTCCTCCGAACACTGGCCTTTCATATCTCTTACCCCCAGAAGAACCGCATGACCGCACCAGGGATAAACCGACAGTTCTTGGAGGTTTTTAACGACACCAGCCCGCAAAGGGTTTAAGTGAATATATCGTACAAGTTCCAGCAGATAAGATTCTTCTTCGCAGATATAGGATTTGTAGCGATTCTGGAAGAGGTGCCCGCTACGCCGATGTCGTAAATTAAATGTGACGGCATGCCCGGTCAACAGGCGCCTCATAAAAGTCGCAAGCTTCCCCTGCCGGGGCCGTAGTAAAAGATGGACGTGGTTATCCAAAAATGCCCATGCCAGGCAGTCGGTGCTGGTTTCTTCAAGCAAAAAAGAAAAACGTGTAAAAAAGGAGTGCCGGTCCTGATCGTCCAAGAAAATCGAACGCTTTTCAATACCTCGCACAATGACATGGTGCAAAAGTCCGGGAATATCAAGTCTGGCGCTTCTTGGCATGTGCCAATCATACCAAAAAGAGAACAAAAAAGTCGACTAATTAACAACGTCCCTAAATTTCCACTAAATTTCCACTACCAGAAACCCCATCATGTCCTGATTTTTAACTCACCATTCTGGTGGTGCACTTATGAGTTGAATCTACCTTCCCCCCGGTGCCCATGAGCGTTCCCTTTTTCACATCTGTTACAAAATCCGTCACGCAAAAGAAATCGTCTTAAAAACTGTCTCCTCTTCACTTGCAAAAATTTTCTCATTAATTCCCAAAACATGCCGTCTTCGCATATGGATATTCTATAAAGAGATTCATTATTATTAATATTGGCATCGTTGATGCTTTTGATAACACCATTTTATCTTGGGGGGGGTAAGAACGTTGACCAAAGTAAGAAAAATGTAAGATGTCGTGTGTATGCTATCGGCAATCTACATTGTCGTCATCGAAAATATGGTTTTTTTGGGCGGTCAATTTTCTTTGGGAAACAAGAGAAAAAGTGCCCATAAAAGCGAAAGTCCTGTGGCTGGTCGTAAAGCAGAAAACTGTAAAAAAATCTGTTTGATCGGGGTCAAATCAACTGAAATGTCGTTTATTGGTTTGTTTAAAGGAAAGGTCTGAGCGCCGTGTTTGCAGGTCTCCCGGTTAAGGATGGGAATGATTTGCCAGTGGGCGGTTTGAACGCCCATTGTGCGCCTCTGTTTATGGGTAGGTTTCATACCTTGAAAAGGAAAACAAATATAGCCACTTGAGCTTGTGTATTTCATTGCAATGGCATGCTGCATCAAAGGCAACCATTAAGAATATATGAAAAGGGATTTTGCCAAATGATGGGATTACTTTATTTGCTGGTGTTTGGAATTTATCTGGTGGTGTCTCTTGCTGCGGTAATAATTGCCGTCAGTAGAGCAAAAAGGCATGGCCGAAACCCCTGGCTGTGGGGATTTATCGCCGCTTTCATTATGTACAACCTGGTTTTCTGGGACTGGCTTCCGACCAAATTTTTGCACAAGTATTACTGCGCCACAAAAGCCGGATTCTGGGTTTATAAAACCCCTGAGCAATGGAAGGCAGAGAACCCTGGTGTGGCAGAGAGATTAACGTGGCAAGAAAATTGCCCCAAATATGAAAGCCCTAATATCTCTTGGGGAGCAAAGCTTAATGACCGTTTTGTTTGGACACATCAAATATCAAAAACTCTTATTTTACCGGTAACCCTAGATACTGAATCGATTGTTGATGTAAAAACTGGGGCGCCGGTAATCAAGCGAATTAGCGTGGGATCTGGTTACTCCTATAATGAAGGTTTTGGGACACTTAAAATTTGGGTGGGTTCGGAACCTTGTATCCCGAATATAAAAGAATTTGGTTTTTATAAAAGGGCATACTGGATGATGGGGAGGGAAATTAAATGAGTAAACTCAAAAAATTGCTTGATATGGCATCTTTAGCAGAAGCCAGCTATGTGGACATCTCAAAATTAGGAGATTTTCTAGATGAGACAGTGAAGGGGGCACTAAAAAACCCGCAACTTGATGGCAACTTTTCCACCTCCCAAGCCGATGAATTCGTCCAAAATTGGGAGGTTGTCTACCACCAAGGAGACACCGGCAGCAGTGGTTTTTCAGGAACATTATTTAAGAACAAGGCCACCGCCGAATATGTCTATTCCCTGCGGGGAACAGAAGGAGACCAGGATCTGTTCTCCGCTGATTACGGCGACATTGTGACCGACGGTCTGGCCATCAAACAGATTGTCGACATGTACAACGACTGGCAGCGGATCAATACCGCCACGAACCAGGCCTACCAGGCCGCCTATCTTGATCTTCAGCAGACGGAAACCGATTTGTTGTTTGAGGAAAGGGAAAGTAATTCAAACCCCGGGGTCGTTGGGTTTTATGAACTTTCCCTCCGAGAAAGAACCGATATTGTTATCGATTATTACTCGGGGCAAGTTTTCCAACTGGAGTTTGAAAATTCCAAGGAACAACCTTTTCCGAGTGCCTGAACCAGGGACTTGCCACATGAGCATTCCACGGAGGCTGTTTTTTTAAACATACCTCTTTTTTCCCTGTAATTAACATTACTTTTTCTTTGGAAACCTTCGACATTTAGGTGGACCAATGAACTCTTTCCTGAAAAGTCCTGCGAAGAAAAAAAAGTACCTTATGTTATGGGCAGTAGCCTCCCTTTTTATTCTGGGACTTCTTGCTCTAACCCACGACATCATCATTACCAATATCCTCGCCTGGCAGATTTGCAGAGCTGATCCCAATCCCAAAACCTTCATCAAAAAGACCGTTGAATTTCCAGAAAGCATTTATTGGGAAGACAACATCTACCCCGGTTTTGACGAAAAAGACCGCTTGCTGATGATCCGCAACTACCTCGATGGTGTGCACCTGAAAACTATGGCTCTTAACGCGCCAGATGGAACGATCTATTTATTTACGGCAACACCTGACGACTGGAAAACATCCAGTACTATGGTGAAAGAAACTAAAGAAGATTGGGAAAAATTTTTTAAAATAATTGAGGGTGAAGCTCAGGCTATTGCCTCAAGAGCCCAAACCTATTCTAAAAAAAATCTACCTAAACTAAATTATATTGTTTCTTTTAATCCTGTGAAACTTACACTTTTTCAAAGTCGTTATCTGTATAGCGATGAAGCTTCAATAACAGAAAGCTTATCTAACAAAGTAATAGCTTTTAATCGGAGGTTGATGCATCGCTGGTACTTATTAGTTCCTGATTTTGTTGGAAAAGGATTTTATTATCCAGAGGCTATTTGTGGAGAAAGTGGATATTTTATTGAAGGTTCTGTATTTAATTATGCAAAACAATTTCATGGTCAAATAACTACACATGTAAAAAGTATTAATTTTATAAAATTTGAAAAATTAGTAAATAATGGAGGAGATAAATGAGCATAAATATGTCAAAAAATGTAATTACTGACATGGGGATATTATCTGGCCTGGCATACGAAGAATATGGAGGGATTAGTAGAATTTTTTTAGGGGCGCAAATATCCGCTGATAAAGACGGATTATATTTTTTGTCCAACTCTTACACCATCATTGACTATACCTCTACCTCTTCCGGGAAATAGGGGGACACTATACTAATTGTTTGTTCCGGGGGTTTCTTTTCCGGCCTGGTTTTCGAGGTTTTATCGCCCGCACTAGCTTGGCCTCCAGCGAATTGAGGAACGTTTCACACCCTAAGGCCCGGCCTGTTCGTTCATGGCGGCGAATTTTTTCGGCGTCTCCCTGGTTCGGGTGCTCGAGAAACAGTTTCCAGTCACCTGACATTTCCAACAATGGAGAAACCTTCACAAGTTGGTCGTCTCTGCCATCCAAATGAGCCCGAGCACTACTCCATTCCCATAAAAAAGGATCTGCTGCCAGCTTTGCCCTTACCGGATTCATTTCCACGTATTTGGCCGCAGCGAGAAGGTAGTTTTCATCCATCGGAAAGGAAGAAAAACGCCCCTGCCAAAGATGCCCGGTCCACTTCTGTCTTTGGTTTATCATGAGTGAGTAGCGCCGGTGAGCTTCCCCGATGGCCCTCCTTAAGCCATCTTCCGTTTCCGGAACAGCGATCAGATGGACATGGTTTGGCATGAGACAATAGGCCCAAATGGCAACCTGGAATTTTCGGCACCACGTAGACATTAGTGAGAGGTAAGTTCGATAATCTGCGTCACAGAAAAAGGTGTCCATTCGGCGGTTGCCACGCTGGGTGACATGGTGCGGGACATGGGGGGCGATTATCCGAGCGATACGAGGCATGTTCCGGATTTTATAAAAAGCAATTTGGTACGTCAACCAAAATTAGATATGGTGTCCCTTTATTACCCCATGTAAGAAAAATGTAAGATACGATGTGTATACTATCGCATCTCTGGATGGTATTCATCGATAATTGTTGTTATTCATGTGTTTATTATTTTTTGCGAAATAGGAGAAAAAGGCCTCAAAAGCGAAGACTCCTTAGCTTCTCATAGCACAGAGGAGATAATCTGACGACTTCCAATCTTTCAAACTTCCCCCTTTGTGTAGCCCCTCAAGGAAAAGACTTCAAATTGCAATCTTGCAGGCCTAACTATTTTGACTGGTAAAAGATGGGAATAACCTGTCAGCTGAGCGACGTAAACTACCTTGCAGGCATCTGCTTTTGAGTTGGCCATTTCCATAAGAACCGAAGAAAGTAAATTTATTTCAAGAGGTAATCATGGGCTTTTTTTATCTGGGTTTGTTTCTGATTTATGTCGTGTGCGCCGTCGGCACGATCATCCCGGTTTGCATATTTGCCAAAAAAAAATGGCTGCCGCTGCTGACCGTGCTGTTTTTTCTCCTCTTTCCCATCTACGACATCGTCATCCAGAAGGTGGCGATGACCTACTTCGAAAAGACCCAGACCCTGCAGGAGATCAAGCGCACCGTCGATGCGCCCGGCAGCGTTTACTGGGAGGACAACGTCTGGCCGGGGTACGACCCGAATTACCGATTGTGGATGATCGACCACCTGCTGGACGGCAAACATCTCGACACCCTGGCCATGAACGGAGAAGACGGCAAGGTGTATCTCTACCGATATGGCCAAGGGGATACCCCCGAGGTTTTCGAGGATGCGTCGCAACTCCCGCCCGTCAACTACAAGGTGGTGCTGAACCAAGTGCCGCTTCCCTGGCTGCTGAAGCGCTACATCTGGTCGGACCAGATGGATATCTACGATACCCGCAGCGGCGAACGGATAGCTTTCTCCAGAAGGTATATGGGGTATTCGCCAAGGATGATGCTGGTTGCGCCGGTTGGAGACTCTCCTTTTGAGGGAAGTGGATATGCCGGAGATCGGCTTGTCTCCCATTTTGATGACAAGGTTTTATTTAAATCAATAAAAGGGGACCGAAGGAAAGATTTAGGAAAGAGTTACTCAAGTAGAGAATCTGTCAAACGGGTTATGTTTGAATACGTAAAAGGACGCAAAAAACAGTAATTGGGGGGTCAGAATGAATGCCGACATAAATGTTATCAAAAATATGGGATTGATAGCTGAGGATGTTTACGAAAATCCTTTTGGTTTCAAATCTAAAGGTTACAGTGTTGAAAAAACCAGCCCCATTTCCGAAAATGGTTTCCAGGCAGTATTGCTTAAAAAAAATGCCGATTCCAACACCCCCGGTTCGCAATATGTCCTTGCCTTCCGGGGAACGGAGTTCGAATTCAGTGTTGAAGGGTGGCGCGATCTGGTTGAAACCGACATCTTTCAAATGGGCACTAAATCCATAGCTGCACAATTCATCGAGGCCATCATGTTCGTTCATGACATGATAGCGACCTATGGGCTTACATACGGAAACACCACCCTGACCGGCCATTCGTTAGGCGGCGCCATCGGCACCGCCATAAGCTATGCCTTCGGCATGCAATCCTTTGGCTTCAACCCATTCGGGATTGAGGGAAACACGCTTTTTCAAGCGGATACTCTCGGTGAAATTTTTCAACAGTTTTCTGAAATCGGCCTTTACCAAATGCCGTGGGATGATCCGATCAACCCCCCGCAAATAAGCGACCTTGCTGCGTACTATGGTACCGATCCTGTTAAATTCGCCACCTTTTACAATTCGACGGAGCCGCTGTCAAAGCATGTCGAAGACAATGTAAATTTCGTCACCGTCGATAAAAGTGTCCAAGAGTTTGTATCTGGTGTTGTGACCGATATAGCTGGTGGTTTGATAGGCGACGTCCAACCCATTATGAACCATGCTGGTGATGCGCTTTGGGCCCATAGTATTGCTGACCTCAATAAAAGTATAGCGGTCTACAATAATTTGATCGATGTGTTTCCAGGGGAAGATTACAGTTCTTTAACTGCAAAGATTTGTTTTGTAGTCTGTCCCGTGGCGGCCCATGAAAACCAAGTGGAGGAGTTCCTGCTATCTCTGGGGAAACTTTTTTCTATTGGAACTTTTTCCTCCTCCGGCAACGAGGATAGGTCCATTGAACTAAAAAACGCCGTGGCAGGCTTGCCCACTTTGACACTTCAAAGCCTAGGGGAGGAGAGCCATGCACAAGTAATGGCCCTTTCGAATGGCAACCAGGCCCATCTTTATGCTCTGCTTAATCTAAATTCCTTTGTTGTCACAGGTTTTGAGGGTTTTTATTCTCATCTCGATGACCAAACACTTGGAAACTACTCGGATCAGTACTGGGAAGATCGCGCCCAGTTTCTTTACCATGCCATGCATCCTGAAATTCAATCCACCACGGACTTTTCCACGCTTTTCAAAGATGAAGCCATTGGTAAACAAGCTTTCGTAGAAAAACCAGATTCAATGGATATCGCTTACATGGCTTTTGGAACGGAAGCGGGGGATGAAATCAACGGCGCCGGCCAGGACGACCATCTTTACGGCATGGGCGGTGACGACACGTTGAATGGCGATGCCGGCAATGACTATATCGAAGGCGGCAAAGGAAACGACACCATCATAGGAGGAGAAGGGAATAACACATTGGTAGGAGGTATCGGCGACGACACATTCGTCGTTGAGGGACCAGGAACCGAGGACAGCCATGATGTTTTCCTGGGCGGAGATGGAACGGATACGATTCTGGGCGATGGCTCCTGGAATGACGTTATCCGGGTTCATGAACTGACGCCTGGAAATTCCATCGAAACCATCGACGGTGGCGTCGGCAACAGGAATATCCTTTCCGGGACCTCGGGCAACGATATCATCGACGTCAGTGCTACCACCCTTGTGAATATCGCAGAGATAAGAGGGGAAGGCGGCAATGATTACCTGAAGGGCAATGAAGGTCAGAATGTCCTTACTGGCGGGGAAGGGGATGATTACCTGGCCGGGGGAGGTGAGAATGATCGCCTGGAGGGAGGCGAACTGGACGATTATCTCGATGGAGGAGCAGGAAATGATCTTCTGATCGGCGGTCCCGGCGACAATAAACTGATGGGTGGGTCGGGGGATGACAGCTTAGCTGCCCAGAACCCGCATCAACTGGGAGAAGGGGAAAATACACTTTGGGGAGAAAGCGGAGACGACACACTGGGTGGGGGGGGCGGTTCCGACACTCTGTATGGGGGGAGCGGCGACGATGAGACGATCGGGCACGGCGGGAATGACACCATGTTCGACGAAAGCGGTTTTGACTATTACTTCGCCATGCCGGGAGATGTCATTCTGGACGCCGACGGCAAGGGAAGTGTCCAGATTGACGTGATCACCACGGAAGATTTTGATGACATTTTCACCATCGATTCTTACCTGGTTTGGAGAGATGACGATGGTGATTTGGAACCTGATATCTATTGGCAAGGATGGCCTACATCAAGAAGACACATAGAGAGACCAGGAGCGAGCGCCGATTACTGGGAATCCGACCCTCCCGATTATGTGAGCCCCAATCCGGATTATAACCGGTTCATATACCGAATGGAGGGCACCGATCTGATTATCACGGGCGGTACCGGGGAAATTACCATCAGAAATTTCAACAACGGCGATCTGGGAATCACACTGAGAGAGGCGGATGGAACCGAATCGAACATCGAGTCCTGCAAGCGTCAATACGGAACATCCGCGGGGGAGACGCTGAATGGTGATCAGCACGCTGCCGGCACTATCGATGTCATCTATGGCGATGGCGGTAATGATACGCTTATCGGCGGGGGCGGGGATGACATCCTCGTGGGCGACGAGGGCGACGACATATTAATTGGCGGTACCGGCGACGACACCCTCTCCGGTGGAAATGGCATCGACACGGCGCAATTCTCCGGTCAGATGGCCGACTACGACCTCCATTATAACGGCAGGGACCTGCACATCAGCAGTATCACGGATGGTTCAGACAGGTTGGTCAACGTTGAAAAACTTCAGTTTTCGGATCAGACTATCGATCTGACCGTGCCCTTGACCGTCGGCAGCACATGGGCCGAAACCCAGGAAGACAGCCCCCTGACGCTATCGGCAGCGGACCTTCTGGCTAACTGCACGGCCTATGCGTGGGATGAACTAAGGGTTTTGGAAGTCGGTGACGCTCAGGGAGGTGTAGTTCATCAGGATGGCGAAGGGAATTATATTTTCACACCCGAAGCGAACTTCAACGGTACGGCAGGCTTCAGCTTCTGGGTGATGGACGTCCGTGGGCGAAGTGTCAAAACCTTCGCCGAAATCGAAGTCCAGCCGGTGGCCGATCCGGCATCGTTGGCAGTATCCGATGCCAGCGGTGACGAGGACAGCCGCATTGCCCTCGATATCCGGGCGTCCATTACAAACCTGAGTGCCACGGAAAACCTTGAGGTAAGCATTTCCGGGGTTCCGGACGGCGCCAATCTCTCGGCAGGGGTCTATAACGGCAACGGAACCTGGACCCTGACGTCAGCGCAGCTGTCCGAGCTGACTCTCACCCCCCCGCAAAACTCAGACGATGATTTCACCCTGACCGTGACGGCCCGAACCAGGGAAGATAACGGCAGCGCGACGGAGGTATCCCAGATATTGAACGTCACCGTGACTGGGGTGGCGGATCGGCCCGTTCTGGTGGTTGCCGATGCCGACGGTGGACCGATTGCTCCCATTGCACTCATTATCCAAGGGTCTCTGATGGATACCGATGGTTCGGAGAGCCTCATGGTTGAAATATCCAACATCCCCGACGGTGCGAGTCTCTCCTCCGGAACTGACAACGGCAACGGCAGCTGGACATTGACCCCAGACCAGTTAGCCGGGTTGACCTTTATACCGGGACTTGGTTCGGCGGGCGAATTCGACCTGATGGTGACGGCGCGCAGCACGGAGAGCAACGGTTTATACGCCACGGATGTGCAAATAATTCATGTCACTGTCGATCCGGATATCAAGGGGACAAGCCGAGATGACCTACTGGTTGGTGGCCCTGGAGACGACATATTGCTCGGATTTGCCGGAAACGACACTTTGATGGGTGGCGACGGCAATGATTTTCTGGCCGCTGGGCCGGGCCGTGACATCGCTATCGGAGGCGCGGGCCTGGACACTTATCTTTTTCAGGCGGGGGACGGGAGTCTGACCATTGACGACCAAGGCAGCAACACTTTGACTTTCGGCGAAGGAATCTCGGCCGCCAGTGTAAGCCTGGGTCTCGGGTCCCTTCTGATCCGAACCGGGGTTGAGGGCGATGAAATCCATATCGAAAATTTCAACCCCGACGACGTCCACGAACAGGTCGCCATTGACCGTTTCGAGTTCGCCGACGGTACGATTTTGACCTATGAAGAGTTGATTGCTGGCGGTTTCGACCTGAATGGCACGGACGGCGATGATGAAATCAATGGAACCAATGTCGATGATCGTATCCAGGGTCATGCCGGGTGTGATTTGCTCAACGGTGGAAGCGGTGCGGATATTATCAGTGGCGGGGAAGGGAATGATTTTCTCTCCGGTGCCGACGGCAATGACACGCTGGATGGTGGTGCCGGCGACGACCGTCTTTGGGGTGGAGGCGGCAATGACGTTTATCACTTCGGCCGGGGATCGGGACAGGACAGGATTTATGACTTATCCGGAGAGCATGATGCCCTGAGAATTCTTGCGGGCGTAACCCCCGAACAAATCAAGGTCAGCCGAGCAGCATCAGATCTTTATATCGAAATACTTGAATCCGAAGATCGATTGAGAATTCAAAATTGGTTCGAAGGCAACAACCATAAGATTGAAACAATCGAGTTTTCGGACGGAACCGTATGGAATGCCGCCCAGCTGGAACGCCAACTTATTACCATGTCCACAACCGGATCGGAGGAAGATGATACTTTAACCGGGCTGGATGGGGAGAATAATGAAATTATCGGTCTCGGAGGCAACGACGTCTTATGCGGCGGAAACGGTGATGACATTATTTATGGAGGTAACGGAGACGATACCTTAACCGGCAATTTCGGCGATGACACGTTAATCGGCGGTTCAGGAAATGACGTGCTTGCGGCTCACCAATATTATTATTTTTATTCGGCAACAGGCGATTCGGTAACATTTAACGGTGGTCCGGGCAACGATGACATTTTCGGTGGCAGCGGGTCCCGAACCCAATACATTTTTGCCTCCGGTGACGGTCAGGACTCTATCCTGGATTTTGGAGGAGCTGACGATACAATCAGTTTTACCGAAGGGATACGGCCGGACGATGTCCAGGTTACCAGGCAGGAGAATCATCTTGTCCTCAGGATTCCAAGTTCCGGAGATCAGCTGACAATTAAAAGTTGGTTTGGCGGCCTCTATTATTTGCCTCAAACGGAAGAGGACAAGGCCAATAATATTACTTATTATATCGACGGCCAGGACCAGTTTAAAATTGAGAAAGTAGAATTTGCCGACGGCACGACCTGGGACGTCGACACTCTTTATGAAAAAGCCTTTCAAAACAACAACGCTCCGGAACTTACAACCCCCCTGCCGAACCAAAGCGTGCAGCAAGGACAGCCGTTCCACTTCCGGATTCCTTTGGGAACATTCAACGATCCGGACATCGGCGACGATCTCACTTTCACCGCCACCCTCGAAGACGGCTCGCCTCTTCCGGAGTGGCTGACCTATCACAACGAATTTTTCAGTGGCACATCCCCCAATGAGCAGAGCGATATTCTGGCTATCAAAGTGGTCGCCGAAGACCGTTTCGGCTTGGTCGTTTCAGACAGCTTCCGGTTAAGTTTCTTTGCCTCCGCAAACCTGGGCGGGATGCTGGAAGACGGTACGATCCTCATCACAACCTTTCAACTTCTGGCCAACGCCTCTCTCCCAAATGAGGAAGGTTATTACGTCCGGGATCTTTCTTCTGTCGCCGGGTCCCTGGTGGATAATGCCAACGGCACATGGAGCTTTACTCCGGAAACCGATTGGAATGGATCCGCCGGCTTCAGTTATGTCATCACAAACGGCCCGGATGTTCTGAACGCGAGCGCGGATTTATCGGTGGCTGCCGTGAATGACGCACCTGCGGTTGCCGGAACGGTTGACCTGGGCATGATAAACGACGGAACTCAAGTCGTCTTTTCAGACCAGCAGCTGCTGGCAAAGGCCACAGATGTTGATGGTGATATCCTGACTGTTGAAAACCTGACCGCCAGTCATGGTTCCTTTGTGAATAACGGCAATGGTACCTGGACCTATATAACCGAGAGCGGCTATGCGGGAGCGGTTGAGATCGGCTATTCGGTTGTCGATGGTCAGGGATGCAGTACTCCGGGTTACGCTGCTATGGAGGTATATCCTCCGCATATCAATCTCATTCCGGGAACCGAAAACGATGAAATTCTTTACGGGACCCCGGGTGTTGATGCCCTTGCCGGAAAAGGGGGGAACGATACTCTTGACGCCGGTGACGGCGACGACACCCTGCTGGGCGGTATGGGCAACGACTATCTTCTGGGCGGTGCCGGGGATGATCTGCTGGTCGCCGGACAAGGAGATGATCTTGCTGATGGGGGGGAAGGGCATGACGTGTACGTTTACCAGCGGGGTGACGGGATTCTCTATATTCGGGATGAGGGGATAAACACCCTACGATTCGGTTCCGGAATTTCCTCGGCCGATATTTCTCTCGGTTTGGGCTCCTTGCTGATCCGTACTGGTGTTGAGGGCGACGAAGTCCATATCGAGAATTTCAATCCCAATGACGTTTATGGCCAGACGGCCATTGACCGCTTCGAGTTTGCCGACGGTACGGTTCTCAGTTATGAAGAACTTCTAGCCCGTGGCTTCGATCTGGAAGGAACAAACTACGCCAATATCCTTGACGGAACCAGTGTCGATGATCGCATCCGGAGTTTGGCCGGTGACGATACCATTGCTGCAAAAGCGGGTAACGACACTTTGGACGGAGGCTCGGGAAACGACACCCTTTTGGGCGGCGAAGGGGACGACTATCTCTATGGCGGTGATGATGGCGAGGTTGTGGGCTATGACTACGGCGGCTACGATTATGGTGGCGTTGATTCCAATGATGACTATCTGGATGGCGGTGCGGGCAACGACACCCTGGATGGCGGCTCGGGCAACGATACTCTTCTGGGGGGAGAGGGTAGCGACACCCTTCACGGCGGGTCGGGAAACGACCTGTTGGACGGCGGTGCCGGAATAGATGCTATGGCCGGCGGCGCTGGGAACGACGTTTATTACGTCGACGGCTATGCAGAGGTGACGGTCATACCGGGCGATGAGGACGATGGGACGAACCCCGGTCACGATTGCGGGGAGCACCGGAGGAACCACCACCGCTCCGGCAGGAAAAGTCATGAAAACCATCACCATCATGGTGACCGCAGCAATCGGAATGACAGTCACGATCAGGGCAGCTGTCACCATCGAAATACCAGCAACCATCCTGATATTTCCTGCCGCAGCCGGGATAACCACCATGACAGGAACGGGTACGATGATCATGATTCCTGTCACACCCATGACAACCGCTACAGTCACAATGGTTACAGCGGTCATTTTAACAACCGTTTTAACCTGGCCAACCTGTTCCGTCGAAATGACGGCAGGCATCACGGCGCCTGCCATGACCATGATGGCCGCCACGGTCATTATGGTTTCCACAATTGCCACGGTCATGATGAGGTTCCCGGCTGGGGGCCGGGATGCGGCGACAATGGTCAAGGTTCCACCCCCGGAAGCGACGACCAGATCATCACGACTTGTATAACCGACACGGTCATGGAAGAGGCCGGAAACGGCTACGATGCGGTCTACAGTTCCATCACCTACAGCCTGACGGACCATGTCGAGGAACTACATTTGACCGGCACGGAAGACTATGACGCGACCGGCAACGATCTGGACAACGTTATTGTCGGCAACAGCGGCGCCAATACCCTCGACGGCGGACTCGGCAACGACTTGCTGACAGGGGGAAGCGGTGACGACACCTATCTTTTCAAGAGCGGTGACGGCCGGGATACCATTGACAATGACGATTCAACCGGCTTCGATCGGGTTCTCTTCGGTGATGGCGTCGACACGGCCCAGGTTGCCCTCTTCCGCAGTGGTAATCATCTGCAGATCGGTTATGAAAACGATGACCGGGTAACCGTCCATGATTTCTTCTCAGGCCCGGGATACCAGATCAATGAAATCCTGTTGGCCGACGGCAGCTATCTGACCGACGCCGATATCAACCAGATCATCCAGCAGATGTCCGTTTATGCCGTTGACCAGGGCATTGCACTCAACGACATCAGCGACGTTTACAACAACCAGGATATGATGACCCTGGTTGCCAACGCCTGGCAGGGTTCTTGAGAATTGCTTATGGCAAGCCAGGGGAAGGAACGATCCCGCGTATTGATAGGCTGGGAGCTGGGCGGCGGACTGGGGCATATCACTCGCATTGCGGCGATAGCCCGGGCCTTGATCCAACGAGGGTATGCGGTTTCGTTGTGTCTGGCGGATCTTTCCCAGGTTTATGATTTTGTTTCGCATCTTCCAATAGCCGTTTATCAGGCACCGGTCTGGAGGCCGGGGATGCGAATCGAACGGGGCCCGGTCTGTTTTTCCGATATCCTTCAGCACCGGGGCTACCGAAGCGCGAAAGGACTGTTCAGTCTTACCTCTGCCTGGCTTTCGCTGGTTAAAAAGCTTCAGCCTCATCTACTGATACTGGATTATGCTCCGACCGCACTGCTGGCTACCCGTGGTCTCAATATCCCCAAGGTTCTGATCAGTTCAGGGTTCGGTGAGCTTTGTCCGGGGCAACCGGATACCTGCCTTCGCCCGTGGTATCCTCGGAGCCGCGAACTTACCGAGGCCAGCGAAAAATTTGTCGTGGAGGTTGTCAATCAGGTTTTAAAGAGCCGCAACGTTCATCCCATAAGGAATGTGTCCGATTTATACCAAGCTGACCATATTTTCCTTCTAACGATTCCGGAACTGGACGTAACTGAAAACAGGACTTTCGCGACCTACCTCCCTCCGCCTAAGGAGGAAGGAAATTTGCCGGAGACCGTTTGGCCGGAAGGGGAAGGGCCTAAGATTTTTGCGTATATAAAACAGTCGTCCCGGTTTGGTCTTGCCACCCTGGAGAGTATTGCCGAAATGAAAAGCAATGGTTTGATTTTCTGCCCCGGGCTTCCAAGGAAAACTGCGGAACAATTTCATCGACCGGGATTAAAAGTCAGTTCCCAGCCTCTAAATTTGAAAGAAATCTTTGCCACCGCCGACGTCGTTGTTTGCCATGCCGGAAAGGCTACGGTCACTCATGCGTTACTGGCGGGAAAACCACTTTTGTTGATCCCAGAACAGTTGGAGCAGCTTCAAACCGCACTCCGGGTCGAAAAGTCCGGTGCCGCACTTCTGGTTCGCGGGAAATCCACCAAGGCAGAAAAAATTCAGGACGCCCTGTCTCAACTGGTGACCAAGCCGGATTTTCGCGAAGCCAGTGAAGCCCTGGCGGACAAATATGCCGCGCTGACCCGGATTGATACGGTAGCCACGATTGCAGATCACTGCGAAAAGTTGATGGCCGATGCGTTTTCTTAAGCTCATTGACCGGCGGAGAGCCTCCATGCGCCGGCTTTTCTTTTTAAAAACTTTCATTTTGTGGTGCCTTGCCGGAGTGCCGAACTGCCCGGCCGAAACGCTCTCCTTCGACCAGGTCCTGAAACAGGCCGTGGCCCACTCCTGGGACCTCCGCATCCGCGAAAAGGAAATGGATATCCGCAAATACTCCCTTCAGGAGGTGAAATCGCTCTACTATCCTTCCCTGTCGGTGCGTTTCGACAACCAGTATGTCAAGGACCTCACCGACGGCGACAACGTCATCCCCGTCGGCGACCAGGTGGCCAGCGTCGATGGCGACACCTACCAGCACTCTTTCGGCGCCGGCATGAGTTTCCTGCTCTACGATTTCGGTGCCCGTAGACTGAAGGTGGATAATGCCAAAACGGATATCCGCATCGCGGCATTGAACCGCGGCCGGGCGCTTCTGGAAACCAAGATCAACGTCCTCGACGCCTTTGTCCGCTGCCTGGAAATATCACGGCGCCGGCAAGCCGGGCAGGAAACCCTGGGTCTCCGCCGTGAAATCTTCACCCTGACCCGCAGATTGAGAAAATCAGGCAGTGTCGGCCAGGTGGAGGTTAATGATGCGGCCCTTGGCCTGGCGGAGGCCGTGACCGGGCGGGAGGTGCTGGAGCGGAATTTTGAGGAGGCCCTCCTCAATCTTGGTTTCTTCACCGGTTTAACCTACGACCCCCAGACGACGACTTTCGCTCCCTTGCCGGCTGCCCCCGTCTTGGGAGAGCGCCCCCGACCGGGATTGCTGGCCGAAATACGCGCATACGACGAAGAAATCCGCAAGCTCGGGACGGAAAAAGAGATTGTCCGGAGATCCATGCTCCCCACCGTCAGCCTGGCGGCCAATTATCGCATGCTCGGTTCGGACCCGGACAGCTTTACCACCTCCCTGGAAAGTCTCGAGAGCCGCGACACCTCGGCGGCGCTGGTGGTCCGCTGGGAGATCTTCAGCGGCTTCCGGGATGTCGCCCGTGTTAACCGCCTCCAGAAAGAGGTCGAACGTCTCACCCTGGAGAAAGAACGGTGCCTCCAGGACCGCAAACGGGAGATGGACAGCGCCTATCGGAACCTTTTCCTGGTCTTGGCTGCCGAACCCGATTTGCAGGAGCGGGACGATATTCTTGAATACCGGGCCGCGACCGACAACCGCCTGGTGGAAAACCGCATCACCGACCGTGTCACTTTTCTCCAGCGCGAGATCGACCTGATGGAACAGAAGCTGGCCGTTACCCTGGAACGGATGGAAGGGCGGATCGCCGCATTGCGCCTGCAATTCTGGCGGGAGGGGGAGGTCCTGTGAGCGACGGCCTGGTTGCCCTGGAGGTTGCTGCGCGCCTCAATCGCATTGACGTGGACATCCGCGCCATCACCCGGGAATTCGGCATTCAGCAGGAGGTCACGCCGGAGGAACTGCTGCGCATCGCCCAGCGCCTCGAATTCAAAGCCAAGCTGAAACAAATCCCGCTTGAAAAACTGCTCGAAGGCTATCCCCTTCCGGCCATCGCCGTCCATCGGGGTGGTGCCTATTCGCTGGTTTTGAAAGCCGACAGCCCGGGGAAAAAGGTTCTGGTCTTCGATCCGGGCAAGAAAAAAACGTCCGAACAGTCCTATGCCGATTTCGAGGCGACTGTGGATCGCTATCTGGTTCTGCGCCATAAAAAGATCACCTCCCGGACGACTTTCGGTTTCCGCTGGTTCCTGCATGAAATCATCAAGTTCCGGCGCATTATCGGCGAGGTGCTGCTGGGCTCGTTTGTGGTCCAGCTTTTCGGCCTTGTCACGCCGCTTTTTACCCAGGTCATCCTTGACAAGGTCATCGTCCACCGCACCCTCACCACCCTCGATGTGCTGGCCGTGGCCTTCCTGGCGGTGATGATATTCGAGCTGCTCCTCAACCTCGCCCGCAACTACATTTTCATCCACACCGCCAACAAGCTCGATGCCAAACTCGGGGCCAAACTGTTTCGCCACCTGCTTGGACTGCCTTTTCTCTATTTCGAGGCCCGCCAGGTCGGCAACATTGCCGCCAGGGTACGGGAACTCGATGTCATCCGCGAGTTTATCACCAACAAGGCGGTCAGCGTCATCATCGATCTGTTTTTCTCTTCAGTGTTCGTGGCGGTCATGCTCCTCAACAGCGTCAAGCTGACCCTGATCGTGCTCGGATTCGTGACTGTCATCGCCGTTCTCTACCTGACCATCACCCCGGAACTGAGAAGGCGCCTGGAGCAGAAGTTCCAGATGGCCGCCGCCTCCCATTCCTACCTGGTGGAGTCGGTGACTGGGGTTCAGACCGTCAAGTCCCTGGCCATCGAAGGGTCGATGCAGAAACGCTGGGAAGACCATCTCGGCCATTATGTCCGTTCGAGCTTCCGGCTGGCCAACATGGGAAACATCTCCGGGGCTGTCTCCGGCACCGTGCAGCGGCTTATGACCATCTCCATTCTCTATTTCGGTGTACGCGCGGTGCTGCAAAACGATCTGACCATCGGCCAGCTCATCGCTTTTCAAATGTTCGCGGGCCAGTTTTCAGGGCCGGTGCTTCGCCTCGTCAACCTGTGGAACGAATTCCAGCAGGCCCTGTTGTCCGTCGACCGCCTCGGCGACATCCTCCACCACCCCTTGGAAACAACCACCGACAAGGCCATCACTCTGCCGCAGCTCAAAGGACGGTTGAAGTTCGACAAAGTCTCCTTCCAATATGCCCCTTCGGCCCCCAGAGCCCTGGACGTTGTCGCCTTTGATGTTGAGCCGGGAACCAGCATCGGCATCGTGGGGCGCAGCGGCAGCGGCAAAAGCACCCTCGCCAAACTGCTGCAACGCCTTTACCTCCCCACCGAGGGCAGCATCTTCATCGACGGCATCGACGCGCGCCACATCAACCCCTATTGGCTGCGCTTCAATATCGGCGTGGTGCTGCAGGAAAATTTCCTCTTCAGCGGCACCATTCGCGACAACATTGCCCTACCGAAACCGGACGCATCCATGGCGCTGATTCTCCAGGTCGCCAACCTGTCGGGGGCGCATGAATTTATCGCCCAGCTTCCTGAGGGATACGACACCCTGGTCAGCGAGCGTGGCAGCTCCCTTTCCGGCGGACAAAGGCAACGGGTTGCCATCGCCCGGGCTCTGATCACCAACCCGCGTCTGCTCATTTTCGACGAAGCGACCTCGGCCCTCGATTACGAGTCGGAAAAGATCATTCGCAACAATATGAAGGCCATCAAGAAAGGGCGGACGACGATCATCATCGCCCACCGGCTCTCCACCATCCGGGATTGCGACCGGATTCTGGTCATGGAACAGGGGCGCATCGTCGAGGACGGAAGCCATGATGAACTTTTGAAGCTCGGCGGCTATTATCACAACCTTTTTGAACAGCAGAATTGATTATGTTATTTGGAAAACAACACGACCATCACGAATTTAAGCCGCTTCTGGTGGAAATAGAGGAAGAGCCCCTCAACCCCTTGGGGCGGACCGTATTCTGGATCATCATCACGGCCATGCTATTTTTCAGCCTGTGGATGTTTTTCGGCAAGATCGACGTCGTCGTGACTGCCCGCGGCAAGGTCATCCCCACGGGCGAGATCAAGACCGTCCAGCCGTTAAGTTCCGGTGTGGTGCGCAACATACTGGTCAAGCCGGGGGATTTCGTCGAAAAAGGGACGGTGCTGATGGAGATCGACCCCTCGGACATCGATCCGGAACTTGAGTCGATGAAAAAGGATTTAAAACAGGTGGAGCTGGAGCTGCTACGCCTGGAAGCCCTGTTGAACGACACAGCTTTCGCCTCCCCCAAGGATAAGTTCGATGCCGACCTTCTGCTGGTCCAGCTCCAAATTTACCAATCATCCCGGGAAAAGCTCTTCAAACAGGTCAATGTCAAGAGCAAGGAGCTTCTCCAGCTCGGCGAACGCCTCGCCTCCCAACGAAAAGTCCACCAACAGGCCATTTTCCAACACCACCAGGCAGACGAGAGGTTTCAACGCCTGCAAGAGGTCCGCGATATTATCAGCCGCGACGTATTTGAGCAGGGCGAAAGGGATTTGAAGGCCGCTGAAAGCGAGATGAAAACCTCCGCCCACGGCATTGCCGAACTGGAATCCAACATTCAAAGGGTCAATAAGGAGATCGATCTGATCCGCGAGGAAGAGCGCAATCAACTTCTCGCCGAACTGGCTGAAAAACAACAGCGCCGGGCTTTCCTTGACGGAAAGGTCCAGCGTTCCGCATTTCTCAGCAGCTGTCAGCAGATTACCTCCCCCGTCAAAGGGCATGTGGCGCAGCTGCTGTTTCACACCATCGGCGGGGTTGTCGCCCCGGCGGAAGATCTGGCCACCATCGTGCCCCTCGACTCGCCCCTCCTGATAAAAGCTTTTGTGGAAAACAAGGATGTCGGTTACCTGAGGCCGGGAATGGACGTTTCCCTCAAAGTGGACACTTTTGAGTTTCAAAAATACGGCATTCTCGAAGGCGAACTGCTTCAGGTCTCAAAGGACAGCATCGAGGATCAGAAAATGGGCCTGGTTTACGAAGCCTATGTTAAACCGCTGCAGACAACCCTGATGGTGGACGGCAAAGAGACAGCCATCTCAACGGGGATGAGTATCTCCGCCGAAATCAAGGTCGGCAAGCGCCGGATCATTGAATTTTTCATCTACCCGCTCATCAAATATTGGAATGAGGGGATCAGTGTCAGGTGATTCCATTATGGAAGGGTTTATTTTGAGATAGGTTTTTGTAGCGATCCGCCTGCTGGGATGATGGATTCGCATCGTCTGCACCCCTTCTCCGGTTGTACCTGAATAAAAACAAGAAAAGCACCCGAGGTTGCCCGGGTGCTTTTCCATTGTTTCCAAACAATTTCAAGATCAATTGTGCAATCGGCGCTTATGAAGATGCCGATAGCGGGCTGGATTCTCTCTAGAAAAGCCGTAAGTTCCGTCTGGTATGTCCACATGCGGTCTGCCGGAGCTAGGGTCGTTCCCCTGCTGCCGGCAAGCCGCTATGCGGAGGCCAATATCCAATCCCCTTTGTTTACCCGAAGAGCTGAATCTTGAAGATACGGGCCGCAATCATGACGCCGGTCATGAGAGCGAAGATGATGCAGCTCAGCCAGCCGAACCAGGTGGCGAAAGCGCCCGGGTAAAACACTTTGTCGTTCTTGTCGATAACGGTGAAGCAGTACCAGAGGTTGAGGAAGAAGATCACCGGAGCGATGAAGTAGGCCAGGGCCGAAGCTACCAGGACCAGGTAAACCGGTTTCGGCAGACCGATGATGATGGCGCAGGAGGCGACCAGCGACCAACACATGGTCATGCGGTAGACGTTGTATTCGGAATACCAGGTTTTCTTCTTCTCGGGGGTCAGGTCGACACGGTCAACGCCCATTAAGCTGTTGGTGCCCTTGAAGATATTGCGGCAGCAGGCGCCGACGACACGGGGCCAGCCGTCGTAGTAGTTGAAGGCGGTGGAGAAGCAGGCGGCGAAGGCGCCGATGATGAAGACCCACATCATCCAGTCGCCGATACTTTCGGTGAAGATCTTGGCGATTTCACCCATGACCTTGGTGCCCTTGACTTCACTGGGATAGACCCAGACGGCAGCCAGAAGGAGGTAAATGGCTGCTACGATGGCGGAGATCCAGTGCCCGAATGCAAAGTCCCAGGTGCCGATGCGGAACCAGCGGCGGCAATATTCCTGGGTTTTGGCCGGCAGGATGTTCATGTTGAAAGCCAGGTCGGCCTTGCCGGAGGTGAACGCGTCAAATTTCTTGATCTTGCCGTTGTCTTCCAGGATGTTGCGGACATAGCCCAGGCCTTTTTTCTTGGCCTTGCCCCATTCGGAAGCCTGCAGGGAGACGTCGATACCGGTGGGGAGCAGACCGAAGAAGCCGGCCACGATCAGCCACGAGCCTTTGGGCATGTCGAAAATGAAGAAATGGGCCATTTTATCCATCGGGGCCGGGGCATAGATGTAGGCGAAGATGGCGGAGAAAACCAGGGCGCCGGCGCAGATCTTGGTGACCTTTTCAACATAGGAATAGTTGCCGTAAAGGATGATGTAGCAGGAGATGACGGCGATGAATACACCGTAGGCCCAGAGGGGCAGCGGCAGTCCCATATGGACCGAGAACAGGTAGTACATGACGGCGGCGGCGGCGATGGTACGGCCGGCGGAACCGACGGCGCACTGGATCAGGGTGACGATCATGACGTACCAGAGGGGCCATTTGCCGGGGGCGGTGCCGTAGGCGTCCATGATACTGCGGCCGGTGGCGTTGGTGAACCGGAAGGCCATCTCGAAGCCGTAGTATTTGAAAATGTAGCAGAAGGGGATGGTCCACAAGAGAGCGTAGGCAAAACGGCCGCCTGCGGTGGGGGCGGTAACCAGATGGCTGGTCCCGATACCGGTCATCATGAGGATGAGGCCGGGGCCGAAATGTTTGAACAACGACATCGGATCCATATTAGGTGGTTCCAGCTTGTCGAGCTCAGGAATATTCAATACAGCAGTATTTTCTTCTTTCATAACAACACCCAACTTTCCTTTCCTTGATAAAAAAATTATTTTTTTTAAACAGGTGCCATTAATCTTTTGCTTAGAAGAAAATTATATTATCGGATCTCATCCTGTCGCCTGGTCTGACCAACGGTTCATCACCTCCTTTATTTTGCGTATGGCGACAAGCTTACTCACCTCCTTCGGATTAGTCGTAGGGCTAATCCTCCCAAAAAACTTACGACTCTTTTAGATTGAAATATTTTTTACATGGGTTTTTAAAAAAAAACATCCAGATATTACTATGCGTCTATCGACATGCCACTAGATGTCTGGATAACCTCCTATTTAAAAAGGCTTTTTTCAGCCCAAGTCGGAAGCGGACAGGTTTGCAAAAATGGCTCTCCGGAAGGGCTGTCGGGGATGCGGCGCAATGGCGGGATCCCGAAACCAGGCAGGCGCTGTTCAAGTTTTTCGGGAATTTTCGTGCCCCGGGGGGAGTACGGGAGACTGGACAATCAGGGCAAAATGTCCTATCTTTTCTTTCCTGTCCGGACGGCCGGGTAAAATTCCCGTTTATCAAGGAGAAGATTAATGCTTAAACTCGATTTTTCAAAATCTGCGGATGGCCTTATTCCGGCCATTGCCCAGGACTGGCAGACCGGGGATGTCCTGATGCTGGCCTATATCAATGAGGAAGCCTGGCAAAAGACCCTGGAAACCGGAGTGGCCACCTACTGGACGCGCTCCCGCAAGAAGCTCTGGGTCAAGGGCGAGAGTTCCGGACATATCCAGAGGATCAAGGAGATTCTCGTTGACTGCGACCTGGACACGGTGGTTTTTAAGGTCGAGCAGGTCGGGGGCGCGGCCTGCCACGAAGGCTACCGGACTTGCTTTTTCCGCAAGGTTGGCGATGACCGTTTGGAGGTTATTGGTGAGCGTGTTTTCGATCCTGACCAGGTGTATGGGCAGTAATTTAAAAAGCCGGAGGGTGCCTTCGGCAGCAAACGGACTTGTATTGCACGCCGGGGAAAGTCTTGAATCTCCGGATGCGGAAAAATAATAAAGGAGATATTTGCATGCCTGTTCTGAAACTGGGTCTGCCCAAAGGCAGTCTCGAAAAGACCACGTTCGAGCTTTTTTCCAAAGCCGGTTATAAAATCGAAGGTGCGTCCCGCTCCTATTATCCGGCAATCGATGATGATGAAATCGAGTGCGTTCTGCTGCGGGCTCAGGAGATGGCCCGCTATGTGGACGAAGGTATTCTCGATGCCGGCCTGACGGGGCTCGACTGGATTCTTGAGAACGATGCCGACGTGGTGGAAGTGGCCGAGCTGGTTTACGGCAAGGTCGGCCGCAAGCCTCTGCGCTGGGTGGTGGCCGTTCCCCAGGATTCCGGTATTCAAAGCCCGCAAGATCTTGCCGGAAAGAGAATTGCCACTGAAGCGGTGGGCATGACCCAGCGCTATCTGGAAAAACACGGGGTTGAGGCCACGGTGGAATTCAGTTGGGGGGCCACCGAGGTCAAGCCGCCTTATCTGGCCGATGCCATTGTCGAAATTACTGAAACCGGCTCCTCCCTGCGGGCCAACAACCTGCGAATCGTCGATACCGTGTGTACCACCACGACACGTTTCATCGCCAACAAGGACGCCTGGAATGATCCTTTCAAAAAGGCTAAAATCGAGCGTCTGGCCATGATGCTCAAAGGGGTTCTGGCGGCCGAGAAAAAAGTCGGCCTGATGCTCAATGTCGGCAAGGGGGATCTGGACAAGGTTCTGGCAATCCTTCCGGCTTTGCACAATCCGACGATTTCCTCCCTGGCCGACGACGGCTGGTATGCCCTGATGACCATCGTCGATGAAAATATCATCCGGGATATCGTTCCGGAATTGATAAAAGCCGGTGCCGAGGGTATTGTCGAGTACACCCTCAACAAGATTTTCTATTGAGACCCCAGGTAGCGAGGGCCCTTTGACCGAGCTGGAATCCAGAAAAATCTGCGAACGTTGCGGCAAGCCTTTCGACGGCGACGGGCCGGACTGCCCCCTGTGTATCGCCCAGGCGTCGCAAGGCCTTGGCGGTGTCTGGCACTCCATTATCTACCTGGTTGCCCTGCTGGCCCTTCTTTTTTTCGCCTTGCTCCTCAAGACTTTGGCAACTTGAATCTTCCCGGATTTCCGTTATTCTTTTTCAGTTGTCGAATGAATGCGACCGGGAATTTGGGGGTTGCAGTTGACAAATAGGACTGAAATGGTAAACATTCCCTACGATTCTTTTACATAAATCGTAATTAACAGTTCTTTAAGGAGGCAATTGGATGAAAGCGGATATTTTGGAAAAAGGTGCCATTCTTCAACGTGACAAGGAAACCTACGCCATAGCTCCTCACATGCCCGGAGGTGTTACCTCTCCTGAATACCTGAGGAAAATCGCGGATGTGGCCGAGAAATACAACGCCCAGGCACTAAAGTTGACAAGTGCGCAGCGTATTGCAATTGTGGGGCTTAAAGAGGAACAGCTTGACGATGCCTGGAAAGACCTTGGGGAAAAGCCGGGCCATGCCATCGGTCTGTGCGTCCGTTCCATAAAAACCTGTCCCGGCACCACCTTCTGCAAGCGGGGACAGCAGGATTCACTGACTACCGGCTTGGAACTGGACGCCAAATATCATGGATATGAACTCCCCTGGAAGTTCAAGTTCGGGGTTTCCGGCTGCATTATCGACTGCGGTGAGGTTTGCATCAAGGATATCGGCTTGATCGGCAGCCCCAAGGGATGGAATGTCATGGTGGGCGGAAACGGCGGAGCCCAGGCCCGACTTTCCCAGAAGCTGGTGGAGAATGTCACCAAGGAAGAGGCCTTTAAAATCATTGAAAGCGTGGTGGCCTGGTTCAAGGCCCAGAATAAAAAAGGCCGGCTCGGCAAGCTGATTGATGAGATCGGGTTCGAGGCGTTCAAGGAAGCTGTCTTGTAAGGGTTTCGGCCTTCATAAATCAGACCTCAGGGGGGACCAGGCGGTCCCCCTTTTTATTCCCCTTTGACAAAACGATAGCCTTTTCCCCTGATGGTCAGAAAGTGTCTCGGGCAGGAGGGGTTCTTTTCAAAGTACTTTCGCAGCCTGGCCACAAAATTATCCAGGGTTCTGGTCTCGGCTTCCGGCGAGACGTGCCAGACCGATGCCAGCAGCTCGGAACGCTCCAGGACCTCTCCTTCCCGCTCAAAAAAAGTGCTCAGGATACGGACCTCGAGGTCGGTCAGGAAAATTTCCCCCAGAGCGGTCGTAGCTTTGCCATTTTTGAGGTCCACACGGTTCTCCCCGAAGATATAGGGACTTTTTTCATGGCCGTGGGGGCGATACCATGCGGATCGCTTCAGCATGCCCCGGACCCGGAGCAGAAACTCGGCCAGGGAAAAGGGCTTGGTCAGGTAATCGTCGGCGCCCCGGCGAAGACCGTCGAGGCGATGGTTTTCGCCGCTCAGGGCGGTCAGGATCAGGACCGGAAGCCTGGGGTCGCGTTCGCGGATTTTTTTGCAGATATCCAGGCCGCTCATATCCGGCAGCATGAGATCGAGAATCACCAGGGAAAAGGTATTCTTTTGCAGGGCCGCCAGGGCTTTCTCGCCGCTGGCGGCGTGGGTGACCTGGTAGCCTTCCTGCTCAAGGTTGTAGACCAGGCCTTGAGCGATGTGAATTTCATCTTCGACCAGGAGAAGATGTTGGGTATTCAGACCCCCCATTTTGCCCTTTCCTTTTCCTCGCGATTCATGAGCCGTGGAATCATGATGTGGAAAGCAGAACCCTGATTGATTCCGCCGCTTTCTGCCCAGATCTTCCCCTTGTGCCTCTTGACCATGAGGTTGGCGATGAACAGCCCCAGACCCGTGCCCCGCGCTTTTTCCCCGCTTTGCCTGACCCGGTAGAACATCCGGAAGATTTTTTTCAGGTCTTTTTTCTCCAGCCCTTTGCCGTTATCGGAAAAGGTCAGATGGCACCAATTTCCCTCGGGCTGGAGGCTGACCTTCAGTACGGCGGGGCGGTTTGAATAGAGGATGGCATTTTCCAGCAGATTGCGATAGACGATTTCGAAGGATTCTTTGTCGAGCTGGGCAAAAAGGCCATCGGCAATGTCCAGAGAGAGTTCCCCGTGGGGGAGGGCCAGGCCTTTGGTCTCGGCAAAATAGCGGCGGGTGAAGTCCGACATGTCGCAGGGCCGCAGCGCCAGATTGAAGCGGCGGTATTCGAGGCGGTTGGCGGTAAGAAGGTTGGTTACGAGAAGATTCAACCTTTCCGTTTCGTCGAGCATGATGGCCAGGGATTTGCTTATCTGTTCCGGGTCGGGCTTGCGCAGTTTGAGGGTTTCCAGGTGCAGCCGGATGGAGGCCACGGGCGATTTCAGCTCATGGCTGACCTGGGCGATAAAGGCCTTCTGTTCCTGCAGGAGAGCGGCTTGTTTCGACCAGAAGACAAAAATAACGTAAACCCCGGCCAGGATGGCCACCAGCAGAATAAGGCCTTCGGCCAGTACCAGCCAGTCCAGCCAGCCTTCCAGCAGCTCGGGGCGGTATTTCAGGGCCAGGTCGCGGAGCTGGCTCTGGGTTCCCAGGAACCAGTAAAGCCACACCCCTACCACCAGAATCCAGGCGAGCTGAATGCCGATGAAAGCAACCAGGGGATGAAAAGTCCGTTTGAGAAACTTCATGATGAAAAAATGCCTCAAATCTTGGCTAAGTCTTCTTTATCATATGCATTTTTACATAACTATTACAATTGCGAAGATGCTTTTTTGTTAAACTCGCACAAAAAGTAGAGTCAAAATACCGACGGTTGCACCGGAGTCCCGAACGCAGGAGAAAAAATAATGATTGATTATGCATTGAAGATTGGTCGTTACCGGGTTCCTTACCCGGTGATTCAGGGGGGAATGGGTGTGCGGATTTCCGGTGGCCGGTTGGCAGGCAGCGTAGCCCTTTGCGGCGGGGTCGGCATTGTCGCCTCGGCGGGACTGGGGCTTGACAATCCCAACTTCAATGGTCGGAATTTTTTCGAAGTTGATCCCGTTGAATTGAAGAATGAACTGAAAAAGGCCTATGAAATAGCTCCTGACGGTATTATCGGCACCAACTGCATGGCCGTTGTGACCGACTATGAAGACAATGTTCGCGCTTCCTGTGAAGGCGGTGCCAAGATCATTATCAGCGGTGCCGGTCTGCCCCTCAGTCTTCCCAAGCTGACCGAAGATTTTCCCGAAGTGGCGCTGGTCCCCATCGTTTCCTCGGTCAAGGCGATTGAGTTGATCGTACGTAAGTGGCTGAAGAATTACCAGCGGCTTCCGGACGCCGTCGTGGTCGAAGACCCGGATACCGCCGGTGGTCATTTGGGCGATAAAATTGAAAACATCGGCACCGGAGCCTATGATCAGTACGCCACGGTGAGAGGCGTCAAAGCCTTTCTCCGGGAGGCAGGCGGGGTGGATATTCCGGTCATCGCTGCAGGAGGAGTCTGGGACCGAAACGATCTCCTTTATGCCTTGGAGCAGGGCGCCGATGGCGTCCAGATGGCGAGCCGCTTCGTCTGCACCGAGGAGTGCGATGCCGCCGACGCCTACAAGCAGGCCTACCTGGACTGCACCCGCGAGGATATCGACCTGATGATGAGTCCGGTCGGGCTGCCGGGCCGCGCTATCGTCAAAAACATCGAAAATATCCGCCAGCATGATGTCAACGCCGAATTTATCTGTCCGGTCAAATGCCTCAAAAAGTGCTCCTACCGGGAGTGCGGCGAGCGCTTCTGCATTGTCCATGCTCTGAACCGCGCCCAGCAGGGCAATGTCGATACGGGACTCATTTTCTGCGGCAGCAATGCCTGGAAAGCCGACCGCATCACCACCGTGGGGGAGATCTTTTCCGAGCTCTTCGAGATCGGGAGCGTCAACCTCGATGCCCGGGTCGAAAACGGATAATACGAACATTTCAGGTTTTTCCACCCTTCCTTCCACTTTTTTTCAAAAAGACCTTCTCCCGTTTTGACTCCAACGCTGCGGTGGTTGTATTATAAGCATATCTGTGTCTATTCAGACGGGGGAGAATGCCTGAATCGCCTGAGCCATACCTGCCCAAATGGATCGCCTGGGAAGTTACCCGCCGCTGCAACCTGCGCTGCATCCATTGCCGCTGTTCGTCGGATGGCGATTCCGCCACCGGAGAGTTTGATACCCGCAGCGCTTATCGTCTGATTGACGCTATCTGCCGGGTCTCCAAGCCGGTGCTGGTCTTGTCCGGCGGCGAACCCCTTTTGCGCGAAGATATTTTTGACATCGCCCGCTATGGGACGGAAAAGGGCCTGCGCATGTGCCTGGCCACCAACGGGACGCTGCTCTCCGATGCCGTCTGCGAAGGCCTGAAAGAGAGCGGCATCTGCATGGTCTCCCTGTCTCTCGACGGCTCGTCGGCCGCAACTCACGATAATTTCCGGGCCGTCCCGGGAGCCTTTGAGCGGGTCCTGGCGGGAATCGAAACCCTGCGGAAGAACCGGATCCGATTTCTCATCAACTCATCGTTTACCAAACGCAACCAGCATGATATTGCTGCGACGTTCCGGCTGGCCAAAAGCCTGGGGGCGGTGGCCTGGTACCTGTTTATGGTGGTGCCCACCGGCCGTGGCCGGGAGCTTTTGGAGGAGCTGATTTCGCCGGCAGATTATGAGGACATCCTGCACTGGCACCTGGAGCAGGAGAAGCGGGAGCAGGATATCCTCATGCGGCCGACCTGTGCACCGCATTATTTCCGGATTGTCGCTCAGGAAGAACAGCGAAAAGGGGCCGGCAATCCGCGCCGCAGCCTCAGTTTCGCCACTGGAATCCAGAAGGGCTGCCTGGCCGGCCAGAACATCTGCCTCATCGATTGTTTCGGCAATCTCAAGCCCTGTTCGTATTTCCTCTCGGCGGTGGGCAATGTCAGGGAAACCCCCTTTGAGGAGTTGTGGTTTCATTCCGAAACCCTTAAACAGCTGCGGGATTTCAACTCCTACAAAGGCAAATGCGGAGCCTGTGAGTTTGTCAATGTCTGCGGCGGCTGCCGGGCCCGGGCTGACGCGGTTCACGGCGATTTTCTCGCCGAGGAGCCCTTCTGTCTCTACACACCGGGCAGGTGTGAGCAGACGCCCGGACCTCATGACAGAGCAGAGGTCTCTTTCGAAATTCCCCTCGAAAAACCTCAGGTGGGCGGGCATGAGTGACGCTTTCGATTTCATTGAGGCCTGCCGGGGACGACCCGTCAGGCGCACCCCGGTCTGGATCATGCGCCAGGCCGGCCGCTATCTCCCGGAATACCAGGCGGTGCGCGCCAGGGTTTCCTTTCTCGACCTCTGCAAAAACCCTGATCTGGCGGCTGAGGTGACCCTCCAGCCGGTCGACATCCTGGGCGTGGATGCCGCCATTCTCTTTTCCGACATTCTCATCCCGGTCGAGAGCATGGGGGTCGGCCTCGATTTCAATCCCGCTCCGATCCTGGAAAAAGCGCTGGCGACGGAAGCGGATGTCGCCGCTCTGCGCATTCCCTGTATCGAGGAAGAGCTGCCCTTTGTTCTCGACGCCATCCGGATTCTGCGGGCCGAACTTTCCGGCCGCGTTCCTCTTATCGGCTTCTGCGGCGCTCCCTTTACCCTGGCTTGTTATATGATCGAGGGACAGGGGAGCAGGGATTTCTCCCGGGTTAAGCAGATGATGTTCCGCGCGCCGCAACTGTTCGCCGTGCTTATGGAAAAAATCACCGAAACCAACAGGCGTTATCTGAATGCCCAGATTGCCGCCGGCGTTCAGGCGGTGCAGATTTTCGATACCTGGGGCGGGCTTCTCTCGCCTTCCGATTACGAAACCCATATCCTTCCGTTTACGGCTAAATTGATTGCCGGATTGAATTGCAAGGGGGTTCCGGTTATTCTGTTTGTCAGGGGCGGGGGGACCATGCTCGACCTGGTGAAACGGGCCGGTGCCGATGTTGCAGGGCTCGACTGGCATATTTCCCTTGGCCAGGCCAGGGATATTCTGGGAACGGAAGTTGCTGTACAGGGAAATCTCGACCCCTCGGTCCTTTTCGGGCCGACAACCGTCATTGAAAATGAGGTTCGCCGTATTCTTGACGAAAACAACGATCGCCCCGGGCACATTTTCAACCTTGGCCATGGCATCCTGCCGGGGACCCCGGTTGAAAACGTCCGGTTCATGGTGGACAGGGTCCATCAGTTGAGTTCAGCCTGATTTCTTCGGGAGCATAAAGGAAAGGGATGATCGAACCTGACAGTCCCAAGGCTCTGGTTCTCCTCAACATGGGAGGACCGAGCTCAACGGATGAAGTAAAGCCTTACCTGTTTAAACTTTTTTCGGACAAGGACCTGATCCAGGTTTTGCCCGGCGGTTTCGGTCAGAGGATCTTCGCCTGGCTCATATCGCATTTCAGGGCGCCTGCCAGTGCCGAAAAATACCGCCGCATCGGCGGCCGTTCGCCACTTCGGGAATGGACGGAAAAACAGGCCCGCGCCATCTGCGAGGAGCTGGCCACCACCTATACGCCCTTCGTCATCATGCGTTATTCCGCGCCCTTTGCTTCGGAAACCCTTCTTCAGATCAAAAACGCGGGGATTGACCAGGCCGTGGTCCTTCCCATGTACCCCCAATATTCGAAAACGACCACGGGAAGCAGTATCAAGGATTTCTGCCGGGCCGCCACTGCTCTTCATCCCCAGCTGCAATATACCGTCATCGATCCCTGGTATCTCTGGGCCGGCTATCTCGACGTCCTGGCCACCACGGTCAAGGAGGGGCTCGAGTCCATACCCGAAGATTTCCGTTCGAACGCTCAGATCCTGTTTTCCGCCCACTCCCTGCCCCAACGCCTCATCGATCACGGCGACCCGTTCCTGACCCAGACTTTGCGAACCGTGCGCGGCGTGCTCCAGAGAATCGGTGACTGCCATTGGCAGCTCTGCTTCCAGAGCCGGGGCGGTCCCGCCAAATGGCTGGAACCGTCCACCAAGGAGACCATTCGGCGCCTGGCCCGGCAGGGACATCAGGCGCTCCTCATCGTGCCGGTTTCGTTTGTTTCCGACCACCTTGAAACCCTTTACGAGCTGGATCTCGAGTATGACCACTTTGCCCGCAGTCTGGGTGTCCGTTATTTCGTACGCAGCCCGGCCCTGAACGACCGCCCCGATTTTACCCGAGCCATGGCGGACCTGATCAACGATCATCTCGAAAAGATCACCCGCAAGACGCGCGGTTAAGATGTTTTTTGACGGTTCGGGGCGGTGCCCGCAAAAAGACTGTCCGGTCCTCGGCTGGCACGGGGCGGCGGCCGATTCAACTAATCCACCGGGAAATTTCAGGGCAGGTCATTCGAGGGTAATGATCTGATCGGTCACTTCGGTGAAGGCAACATCGTGACTGATGAGGAAGAGTTGGTCGTACCAGTGCTCCGTCACCTCCTCGCGGCCGACGTCAATGGCTCGGAAGGCGCGGGCCAGGTTCTCGCGGCGGGTGAGGTCGAGGTTGGAGGTCGGTTCGTCGAAAAAGGCGATGCGGGCGCCGATGGTCTGGAGCATGGCCAGCCGCAGGGCAACCACGGCGCTCATGACCTGACCTCCGGAGAGCTGGTCGTCGCTTCTTTCCCGGACTTCTCCGTCAGCCATGTCCCGCAGCACGATGCGATAGTTCTCGCCCCAATATAGTTCTTCATCAGCCTCCGAAATGGTTCGGTAGATGCGGTCGGCCCGCAGGCTGATTTCCTCGCGGAAGCGTTCCGAGAGATAGGCTGACACGTTTCTGAAGACCCGGTTGCGCAGAAACTTTACCAGCCTGTCCTTCTCCCCAAAAGTCTTGACCAGGGCTTTGCGGGCTTCAATCTCTTTTTGGACCTGTTTAAGTTTGCCGATCTCTTTTGCCAGCCTTTCCCTGTCCTTGCCGAGGTCGGCGGCTTTCTGGCGCAGAGTTCCGACCTGGCCGATCAGAGCCTCTTTTCGTTGGCGCTCCTCGTTATGCCTTTCGGCATCGTAGTTTTTCAGGGCTTTCTCCAGTTCGCTTTGTTTTTCCGCAAACGACGCCCGATTCACTTCCTGCTGACTGAGAGTTTTGTGCAGACTATCCTGCCGGGGGGCCAGATCTTCCGCAAGCCTGCGGTTGGCGTAGTAGAGGTCTCGGGCCCCTTTGTGGATGGTTTTTTCCTCCTCGGCTTTTTCAATGTCCTTTTCCAGATGTGCGAAAGCGCCCAGCGCCTTTTGTTCGAGGTCGAGTTCGGCCATGGTTTTCTGACGTTGGGCTTGGATAACTTTCAGGCTTTCTTCACGTTCCTGGATTTTTTGGCGGCGCTGTCCCAGAACCACACGTTGCCGTTCCAGTTCATCAATCCGTACCTTTACCTCCTTGATTTCAACAGCGGCTCTGTCTGCCAGGATTTCTTCCCGGGACAGTTTGTCCATCTCTCCGGCAAGCCGGGTCAGCTCACCATCCAGATTTTCCTGTTTTGCCGAAAAAACATCCCTCGGCTTTCGTCCGGCGATGTTCTGGCAAGGTTCCTGGAAAAAGGGGCAGATGCCTTCCGCCAGTTTTTGGCTTCCTTCCAGCAGACCGCTGCGACGCCCTTCGAGTTGGCCCCGCTCTCCTCTCAAAGAAAAGAGTTTTTCCCTGATTTCGGGCAGGCGCCCGGCCTGGGAAAGGGTGCTCTCGTCCAAGGTCAGGGCCTTTTCCTCTGTAGCCAGGCGTTCCGCTTCATGTATCAGTTCTGCGCGGGCTTCTGCAATACCACCGGCTTCGGAATCGATGCGTCCCTGCAGGCCTGTCGCCTGGCTGTTGAGGGATGCAATCTTCAGTTCCTTTTCCCGGCGTTGCTTTTCCTGCATTCGCAGGGTGGCGAGGCGGGTTTCGGCTTTTTCGAAGGCCTCCATCCCGGGCCTGGTCTTTAGGATCGTTTCAAGGGCCTGTTCGGCTTCGGCAACCTGTTGCTTGCGGACCCTGATATTCTGCTCGCAGGCATTTATCTGGCCGTCGAGCCATGAAATCTCTTTCCGGAAATTGTTGATGGCCTGCTCCCGGGTGCTCAATACGCCGAGGCGGGTTTCCACCGCAGCGAGTTTTTCTACCATTTCAGCAAGGCTCTTCTGGGCAAGTTCGACTTCATTTTCAGCGGCCTTCAGCTCCTCCCGCTTTTCAGGCAGCACCACGACCTGCTCTTCCCGGGCATCGATCTCGGCTTGCAGGACCTCGACCTTGTTTTTGATGGTTTTGGCCAACGCATTGGTTTCGCTGAAGGTCTTGCGCCAGGTATCGATCCCCAGGATGGCATCGAATTCATCACGCCGTCGGGTCGTCTGTTTGATCACAAAGGGGCCCAGAAACTCGTTCTGAAAGGGCCCGATCACGAGTTCGAACTGGTCAGCCAGGGGCCGCCCGTTGTCCAGGCCGAGAAGCTCCTTGAGCCTGGCTTCGGTTTCCCTGGCGTCCTTGTGATCTTCCACTTCGAAGCGGCCGCCGTTGTCTTTGGCCAGCAGCCACCTGGTCGCCGCGCCGACGGTGCGGGTGACCTGGTAGCAATCACCGTTGTCGAGCTGGAAAGCGACGCTGATCTCACCTTTTTTGGCACCGATGGAAATGAAGCGCTCGACATTGCCGACGAATTTCTGGGCATCGACACCGAACATGGCGTAACCGATGGCCTCGAAGATGGTGCTCTTGCCGGCGCCGTTGGGGCCGGAGAGGACATTGATACCCGGCGCGAAGGTCAGGTCGGTATCGCGGTGGGATTTGATGTTCTTCAGGTGGATGGAAAGAATCCGCATCATTATTTGATTCCCTCCAGCAGGCCGAGAAGTTCTTCCCCCTCCACCTCTCCCTTGAGGACCAGGTCGCGCATGGCCAGGGCCAGACGGACGAGTTCGGCCTCATGCTCCCGAAAGTCGCTGGCGCTGCCTATGAGTTCGCCGATGACCTCTTTTTCGATCTCGGCAAGGCTTCTTTTGGCGGTCTCACCATTGCCGGTGCGAGTGACGAGGGAGAGATGGTTTTTGATCTCCACATGGAGGGGGGCGGCGATCTCGTCCAGTTCAGCTCGCAGACGCTCCCGGCCCAGCTCAAATGGATGAAACCCGACCCGGCCGGTCAGGCGCAGTTCAAGCAGAGGGCGCCGCTGGTCGTTGGCGCTCGGCAGCAGTATCGCGACATGTTCCCGGAAACGCCGCAGGGCCTCGGAAGCGGTTTCGGCGCCATCCAGACTGATGTTCCCCACCACCATGGGCCGCGGCGAAGTGGGAATGAACCTGGCTGCAGGACCTCCCCCGCGCATTTCCACCAGATAGTAGCCTTTATCGTATTTCTCCTCGCCGAAGTTGACCCGCTCCGGGGAGCCGGGATTGAAGGCATAGGCCTTCCCCTCGGGGGTGGCGACGACATAGGGCTTGTGGCCGTGGCCGAGGGCGACGTAAGCAAAGGTATCGGCCAGGGGCTGAGCCTCCTGGGGCTGCATGTTGCCGATCTCGACAGGGGAATAATTCCAGATGCCGACATGGAAGAGAAGCAGGTTGCCGGTGCTGGTCACGGCCTCGCAGATGCGGGGCACATGGCTCCCCGCCTGGGCTCCGATGTAGCCGAGGCCGTAGATGTGGAGGCCGCCGATTTCAACCTGCCCGCCGATTCCGGTTTCCTCATTCCAGGGGTCGAAGCGGTAGCCGCCGTTTTCGGTGCGGGAGGGGCGCAGGAGGCGGATGTAGCCCATCTCGGCGAGGGCCTCCATCCACGAAATGCTGTCGCGACGGTGAATCCAGTCGTGGTTCCCTTCAACCGCGATGCAGGGAATGGCGGCGTCCTTGAGGGGCTGCAGGGCTTCGATGGTGCGGGCGAAAGTTCTGGGGAGGATCTGCCCGATATGAAACAGGTCTCCGCCGATCAGAACGAAATCGACCTTTTCCCTGACAGCATCGGCCACAATAGCGGCGAAACAGTTGAAAAAATCCTCGTAGCGTTCGGCCTCCCCCGAAGAGTTGCGATAGGTTTTGCCGAGATGGAGGTCGGCGGTATGGATAAAGCGCATGGTTGTCGTCACTCTGCTGAAAAGATTTTTACGGAAAAGGATATCAGGGTCAGGGGAGGGGCACAAAGAAATTATGCGGGCGGGGAGGAATTCCATTAAGGCCGGATACCCGGGCGGCGCATCAAAAACCCCATATTTTTCAAATTGGAGCCTAATTTGCTTAAAAAGAATCAATTAATGTTAAAGATCGGTTTTTGGATCAGGAAGTTCGCTTGCCCTCCGGGTTCCGATTTCCTGATTTTCCTTTCAGAAAACTTATGGTGGGGGAAGTTTTCAACAGGAGGTATTTATGATGGAACAGTTTGCGATTTTGCAGGGCCGCCCGGAGATTTCGGTTTTGCTGGCGGTCATGGTCTCCCTGGTTCTTCTTTACCTGGTGCGCAGTCAGGCGCACAAAAGTATTCGGGCTTTCTGCCGGGTTATAAGCAATGCCATGCGCTTGGCAGCGGCCTCGATTCTGTCCGCCGAGAAAAAACTGGCCCAGCGCAATCGCGAGGTTTTGCTGGCCGGCGGCATGAAAGATATCGAAACCGAGCTGGAGCGTGAGTTCCAGCGCGTCGAAGCCGTGGTCAAGCGGGATCTCCAGGCTTATCCGTCTTTTCACCGGAAGATGGCCGATTTAGTGACCAAGATTGACGAGGATTATGCCAGCAGCACGGAGGCTCCGCCGCTTCCGCCACCCTGGATTTCCGCCGTGCAGGCTTTTGCCAAGGTTCCGGCCGACAAGGACGGCGGGGTCGCCATGATCCTGGGCGAGATTCACAAAACCCTGGAGGCGCAGCAGAAATCGGCTCTGGAGGAATACCGCAAGTCGAGCGCCACCCGTCATGGTTTTCTGAAGAGGATGATGCCCTTCTGCCGTCAGCTTTCCAAGACCCTGGAGAAAGTCGGCAAGACCATTACCGGTCTGGAGGAGCGGGCAAAAATCATCGACGAAAAAATGACGGAGTACGAGCAGATCAGGGCCAATTCGGAAACGGCCGTCCGCAAGCTTTCCTCCTCCTCCCTGACCCAGTTCGTCATCGCCGGCCTGGTGATGCTCATCGCCATCGGCGGGGCAGTCATCAACTTCAACCTTATCGCCCTGCCCATGTCCGAAATGGTTGGCGGCGGCAGCTATATCGGAGCGCACAAAACCTCGGATGTCGCCGCCCTGGTCATTATCCTGGTGGAACTTTCCATGGGCCTGTTCCTCATGGAATCCTTGCGCATCACCCGCCTGTTCCCGCTTATTTCCAACATGGATGACCGGCTCCGGACCCGCATGCTGTGGATTTCTTTTGCTCTTCTTCTGGTCCTTGCCGGGGTCGAGTCGAGCCTGGCTTTCATGCGCGACCGCATTGCCTCGGACATGGAGGCCCTGCGCCAGAGCCTGGCCGGTGCCGAGGTCGCGGCGGCCGCTGGGCGCAGCCTGATCCCCACCATCGGTCAGATGGTGCTGGGTTTTGTCCTTCCTTTCGCCCTGACCTTCGTGGCCATTCCCCTGGAGTCCTTCATCCAGAGCTCCCGGACGGTCCTGGGTATCGTCGGCATGTGGCTGTTGCGCATGACGGCTTTCGGCTTGCGTTTTTTCGGCAATGTTGCCCACTACTTCGGCAGGATCCTTGTCAGCCTTTACGATCTGGTTATTGCGCCGTTTTTGTGGGTTGAAAAGAAAATCGCCCGGGAGCACCGCCCGGAAATTAAAATGTCGCCCAAGGAGGAGGTCAGTCAATGAAAAGATTCCTTCTAGTATTTCTGGCCTTGGGGGCACTGTTGTGGGGCTGCACCGATGCCACCACCCATTCCCGGGCGGTGTACATGCTCATGGACACTTCCGGAACCTACACGGCCGAACTGAAAAAAGCCCAGGCTATCATCAATTTTCTTCTCGGCTCCTTGCAGCCGGGTGATTCCCTGGCCGTGGCCCGTATCGACACCGGCAGCTTCAGTGAAAAGGACATCGTCCAGAAGACGACCTTTGACGGCCGCCCTTCGGTGGCCAATGAGCAGAAGCGGGTTTTCCGGCAGAAAATCGATGATTTTGTCGCTACGGTCGAGCCCAGCTCCTACACCGATATTACCGGGGGGGTATTGCAGGCGGTTGAATACCTCAATGAAACCGGAGCCGGGAAAAGGACCATCCTGGTTTTTTCCGATATGGAAGAGGACCTGAAAAAAGGCTACGTCCGCGACTTTCCCATCCAGATTTCAGGGGTGAGTGTCGTCGCCCTCAATGTCACCAAGCTGCGCCAGGACATCGTTGATCCACGCAAATACATGTCCCGCCTGGCCCAGTGGGAGAAGCGGGTAACCTCGGGAGGCGGCAAGTGGCGGGTCATCAACGACCTGGAGCATCTGGAAAAAATGCTGGACGAATAACCGGCATTAGAACACTCCCGAGGCATGGCCGACGATCCCGGAGATCGTCGGCCTTATTTTTTCTGTTCGGTTTCAGCCGCCGTGAAAAAAAGGCCGTCTTCCGGCGAAGACGGCCTCAAGGGTTTTCAATCTGCAAAACTTTTCAGGCCGGTGTCTCTCCCGGATAATTCTGCCAACCCGGTTCCAGCGCATCGTTAAACGATCCGGAGCGCAGTTTGTCCTCGACCTCTTCAATCGGTACGGGCCGTCCCACCAGATACCCCTGAACGTCGTCGCAGTCGAGATGATACAGAGTCCGAAGCTGCTCAATGGTCTCGACCCCCTCGGCAATGACCTTGAGGTCGAAACTCTTGGCGATACCGATAATGGAGTTGAGCAGGGACAGGTTCTTTTCGGCGTCCATGATATTCTGGACGAACGATTTGTCGATCTTGAGAACGTTGAGGGGGAACAGCTGCAGATGGCTCAGTGCCGAGTAGCCGGTACCGAAATCATCGATGGCGATGGAAATCCCCATCTTCTGAAGGCCCTCCAGAGCGACCACCGCCTCGTCCGTATTCTCCATCATCACCCGTTCGGTCAGTTCCAGCTCCAGGTACTGAGGTTCGAGGCCGACTTTCGCCATTATACGTCTGACCTGGGCCTGGATATTCTTAAGGTTGACATTGTGGCCGGAAATATTGACACCCATTCGGCAGTTCTGGAACAGGCCAGCTTCGACCCATTTCTGTGCCTGGGTGCAGGCCTTCCAGAGGACCCACTCGTTGATCTGGTGAATCAGGCCGCTTTCTTCGGCGAAAGGGAGAAATTTATTGGGGGGGACGAGGCCGTCCTGGGGGTGATGCCAGCGGACCAGCGCTTCGGTGCCGGTCAGCTTCCCGGTCCGGTTGTTGAACTGGGGCTGGTAGTAGAGGGTGAGTTCGTCGTTTTCCAATGCCCGGGTCAGGTCGTTCCACATCTGGAAACGTGCCTGGGCCGATTCGTTCATCTCTTTCTGAAAAAACTGGAAATTGTTACGTCCTTTTTCCTTGGCCTCGTACATGGCGGTATCGGCGTTTTTCAGCAGGATGTCGATGTCGTCGCCGTCCTCGGGGAAGACGCTGATCCCCATGCTGGAGGTGATGACCAGTTGCTGGCCATCGATATCCATCGGCTCAAAAAGGGTATGGGTCAGGCGTTCGGCCAGGGTGGAAATGTGGCTCAGGGAGTGGATGTCCGAGGCCAGAATGGTGAATTCGTCGCCCCCCAGCCGGGAAATCAGGAACGAAGGCGACTCCAGGCCGGGGCGGGCGACGATATCGGACTGGCGCAGGGTGTTTTTCAGGCGGTCGGCAATGGTTTGCAGGACTTTATCCCCGGCGAGGTGGCCCAAGCTGTCATTGATGCGCTTGAAATGATCGAGATCGATGAACATGACCGCAACCTTGTTCTTTTTTCGCTGGGCCTGGGCGAGGACCTTGGTCCAGTGTTCGCGGAACAGGGAACGGTTGGCTAAACCGGTCAGGTTGTCATAAAAGGCCAGGTAGCGAATCTGCTCCTCGGCTTTTTTCAGTTCGGTGATATCCTGAATAGTCCCGATCATCAGGCGGGTATTGCGGGTCTCGTCATGGATGATTTCGGCCTGATTGAAAATGGTGCAGGTAGTACCATCCTCCAGTTGGATCTGATAGTTCACATTAAAGGCGTGCCCTTCTTTGCAGGCATGGTTGATCAATTCCATAACCCGTCCCTTGTCCGCCGAAACGATATGCTCGAAAAGTGCTTCGAAACGGTGGGTGTCGGTTATGCCGAGGAGATGGGGAATCTTGCTGGCAAAGTGAAACTCATCGCTGCCCAGGTTGAGCTCCCAGTGCCCCAAGCGGGCGACCTGCTGGGCCTGCGATAGTCTCTGCTGACTGACCTTGAGATCGTTGAGTATGTTGGCGGAACGCAGCCAGTAGCGCACCCGGTAGCCGAGAATAGCCCAGTTGATCGGCTTGGTGATGAAATCGGTGGCGCCGACTCCAAAGGCTCGATCAATGGATTCGATATCCTCGAGACCGGTTACCATGACGACCGGCACGTGTTCTCCGCCGGGCATGGCCCGCAAGCGGTTACAGGTTTCGAAACCGTCCATCTCAGGCATGACGACATCGAGAAGCACCAGTTTCGACGGTTGGCTCCTGAAATTGATCAACGCCTCCTCGCCGTTGGCGGCCTCGGAAACGCTGAAGCCGTATTTTTCCAATGCGGCCCGTACCTGCAGGCGGGCTGCGAAATCGTCGTCAACGACCATGACAAGAGGCTTTTGGGAATCGGTCGAATTATTTACCACATGCATAATTCCGGTCCTTGCTTAGATCATTTAATTGCTGCTGCAATGCCGCTTTGACTTGCGGAAAATTGGTTTGAATTTTTTCAAGAATCGTTTCAGCTCCCTCCAGAACCCTATTCTTGCCCATGAATTCAAGTTCCTTGCACAACTCCACCTGCAAAAACGCACCCAGGTTGGCGCTGCTTGATTTGAGGTAGTGGGCCTTTTGACGTACGGTTTCAGCGTCTTGGTCGAGAATGGCCTGGCGCAGCATTTGGATGATTTCCGGCGCCTCCCGAAGGAAAATGTTTATCACTTTTTCCAGTATACCGGGGTTATCCGGTGATTCCAGGGAGCGGATATTTTCCAGGGCATTAAAATCGATTATGGACTCGGTTGCCGGGTTTTCGGGAAGGGGGAGGGCCTCTCCTTTACGGAGGGGGGCTTCGCCAGCCCATTTCCGGAGAATATCCAGAAGCTGCTGGCGCTTGAACGGTTTGGAGAGAAAATCGTCCATACCCGCCGCCAGGCACTTTTCCCGGTCCCCCTTGAGGGCGTGGGCGGTCAGGGCAACGATGGGAATATGGGTGTGGCTTTCCTTTTCCATATCACGAATGACTTCGGTCACCTCATAGCCATCTCTCACCGGCATCTGGCAGTCCATGAGAATCAGGTCGTAAGGGTTTTTCTTCCAGAGTTCGAGAGCTTTCAGGCCATCATCGGCAAGGTCGGCCTGGAAGCCGTAAAGTTTAAGGATGTTCAGGATGACTTCCTGGTTGACCGGGTTGTCCTCCGCCACGAGGATGCGGGTCCCGGCCGATACCCCTGATTTAAGGACGGGAATTTCCTGCTTCGGGTCAACCGGTTTTGGGTCCGGCGAAGGGGACAACAATTTTGCTACTGATTGACGAAGTTCCCCCTGACGGACCGGTTTGGAGTGGCAAAATTTTATCCCGGCTTTTTCGATGGCCCGGGAGGTTGCCGTAATTCCCGAAGAGCTCAACATGATCAGGGGCATTTTCGCGAGTTGAGCGTCCTTTTGAATCCACTGGGCCAGCTCGAGTCCGGAGATTTCCGGCATCTGTTCATCCAGGATGGCCAGGCTGAAAGGTTCCCCCTGGCAGGCGGCAGTCTTCAAAACTCCCAGGGCTTCCGCAGCGTTGCTGACGCTTTCCGGTTGCATGCCCCAGGTGGAGACCTGGTGTTCGAGAATGGCGCGATTGGTGTCGTTGTCATCGACAATCAGAACCTTTTGGCCGAGGAGTTCAGGGCTGATGGCGCTGGGGGAAGTCATGTCCAGGCGGCCTTTTTCCATGGCCAGGGTAAACCAGAAGGTCGAGCCTTTCCCCCCTTCGCTCTCTACGCCTATGGAACCGCCCATCATTTCAATAAGCTTTTTGGCAATGGCCAATCCGAGCCCGGTCCCTCCGAATTTTCGGGTGGTCGACTCATCTGCTTGCGAGAAAGGCAGGAAAAGATATGGCTGTTCTTTGGTGCTGATGCCTATGCCTGTGTCGCGAACGGAAAGCCGCAGCAGCACCCGGTCATCGTCTGTCGGCTCGCAGGAAACCTGCACGACTATCTCACCGGTTTCGGTAAACTTGACGGCGTTCCCGATAAGGTTGGAAAGGACCTGCCTCAGACGGCTTGAATCTCCGAATAGAGCGGCTGGAGCCTGTTCGGAAATGCTGGCAACCATCTCCAGCCCTTTTCGGTGAGCTGATGCGGCGAATAGTTCGGTGACCTCCTCAACCAGGGCATGAAGGTCAAAATCAACTTTTTCCAGAACAAGTTTGCCGGCTTCAATTTTTGAAAAATCGAGAATGTCGTTAAGGACATTGAGCAGGGCCTCGCCCGAGCTGTAAACGGTCTGAGCCGAGCGGCGTTGTTCGGGGGTAAGTTCGGAATCGAGAAGAACTTCCGTCATCCCCAGAATGCCGTTCATGGGGGTCCGGATCTCGTGGCTCATATTGGCGAGGAATGTACTTTTGGCCAGGTTGGCCTGTTCGGCAGCTTCCCGAGCATTTTCCAGGGCTTGCTCCGTCTCTTTCTGGGCGGAGATGTCGACGAACGCTTCCAGAAGGACTTCCTCACCTTCGACAACAATCGGGACTACCGTCTTGAGAATGGGAATCAGCTGCCCGTCTTTGTCGAGCAGGAATTTTTCCGAGCAGTCGACGTTCTGGCCGAGGTCGAGGATCGGGCAGGCGTTTCTGCTAGCGGGGCAGACCCGATGATGACAGATGTTGTCGAGGATATCATCGTTTGAGGTGACCCCCATTATTTCGATGGCAGCCCTGTTGATATGACGTATTTTCCGGTCGCGGCCGACAATCATGACACCGAAAGGCATGGATTCCAGAATGGTCCGGTTGGTATTAAGTGCTTCTTGGATGTTTTTCTCGATCTTGCGGCGTTCGCTGATTTCGATTTCCAGCTGGCGGTTGATCTCATTCAGCTCAGCGGCTTTTTCTTCTTCGGATGCCGCCGCCTGACGGGCCTGGAGGGTCAGTTCCTGTTGGGTGCAGATGAGCTGTTTGAGTTTTTGAGCCATACCGTTGAAAGCTTCACCCACCCGGCCAAGGTCATCGGAGCTGTCCAGGCCGACCTGGTGGTCGAGGTCCCCTCGGGCCAGGCTGTTGGCGCCTTCTACGAGTTTGCCGATGGGTGCGGCCAGGGACCGGTTGAGCATGACTGTGACCAGGACTGCAACCAGGAAACCCAGAAACAGGCCCAGGAGTGAGAACGACTGGCTCTCGCGAATTACAAGATCGTTTTTTTGAACCCAGTTCAAGAGGTTGCCGCCGGAAGTGTCAATGACAAGCCCCAAGGTAACGATGGCATCTTCACATGCCGCTTCAGCACTTTTCCGAATCTGGTAGGTATTGTCAGCCGACGGGTCTATTCTGGCCTCGTTGCCGTAATGGATAGTCGCGACCCGGAACACCCTCATATTTTTGGTGAATTCTTCAAGCAGAGCGCTCTTTTTTGGTCCTTGCGTGCGGGTGAGCAGTTCATCGGCTCTTTGAATGGCTTTTTCCAGGTTGGTGAGGACCAGGGCAAAATTCTTCTCATTGAAATCAATCAGGGTGTCAAACTCATGGCGGGCTTTCAGGAAAAGCGACTGAACTTCAAAGGTCGATTTCAAGCTTTGTACTTCGTCAGAAAATTTCTGGCTGTGTCCCGACACCTCAAAAACAATATAGGTGGGGACAATTCCGACCAGGAGAAGGATTGCCAGTATTAAACCAAGACCGTAAGTACGCGCAGTGCGGAATTTCACTCTGGAACTTTCCTTTTATGGTGCAAAGATGAGGATCAGTTTTTCGGAAACGTCGCCTGCGCCGTAAAGGGGTTGGCTGAGGTTCGGGTCGGGTTCTCTTGCAGCGATTTCGTTGCGGGAGATACCAAACAGAAACTCTTTCGCGACATCAAATTGGACATCGTCGGCATTGCCGGTAACCAGTTTGCGTCCGAACTCCAGGCACCACTCTTTGTCGGTCCAGATGCCCTTGGCCCGGATATCCGCCCGGCTTCCGGAGGGTGCCTGAGGAAGAAATTGAGGCCTGATTTCCCCTGCATACTCGACCAGAATCTGGTTTTTATAAGCCGGGGCACCTGCGTCGCCTTTCCTTTTGAGGTACATGACTTTCCCGCTTCTGGAGATAACCGTTGGTGCCCCGGGAATTTTTCCGGAGGTCAAAAGCTGGTGCTTATCGTCGGCAAAACCCGCCGGATCGGTACGGTTGGCCTTCCAGAACCAGATATCGGCGTGGTATTCCTCGTCGCTGAAAATACTAAGATCGGTCGTTTTGCCATCCATGGCCCACTTGAAGATGAAACAGTCCTCCCGCAGAGGACCAATTTCATACAGTTTCTTTTCTTTGTTCCACTCCCAGGCTTTTTGGATTCTCGACTCATCCGGGTCGGCAAAGCGGACCAGGAAAAAAATTTCCTCATCGGTATAGACCGCTTTTAAGGCCACGTCGAGATTGGCAATAACATCCCTTGTAGTGATTTCCGGGGCGCTTTTCCAGGCCGGGTCCTGTCCAAAACCGTCGATGCGGGGGACTTTCTCAACCCTGACCGCCGTCAACCGGGTTTGGCAATGAGCAACAGACGGGGCAAGCATCTCCAGCAGGGAAAAAAACAAAGGGAGAAAAATTCCCGCCGATATCAGGGTGTTGAAATGGAAAGCTGATGCACCCGAGGGACGGGAGCTGGCTCTTGAAAACTGCTCACAAAAAAATCTGAACGCGGTTTTCAGAAATTGCCGCATTTTAATTTTTCTCCTCCCAAAACCTTTTCCACCAAGGGAAAAAAGTGTTCGATTCTTTTCAAAATATTATCTGCGTTTGTCAATTCCTTCCCCTTGCCCATGAATTCCAGCTCCTTGCATAATTCGGCCAGTTTGAGCGCGCCAAGGTTGGCGCTGCCGGATTTGAAGTAGTGAGCTTTTCGGCGCACGGTTTCGAAGTCCTCGTCAGCGATGGCACGACGGAGTTCCTGGATGATGTCCGGGGCCTCCTGAAGATAGATGCTGATCACCTTCTCCAGTATGCCCGGATTGTTTTCCGTTTCCAGGCTGCGGATATTGTCAAGTGCCCGGGAGTCGATAATGTCCTCGTAAGGGGTACCCCCCGCAGCTGTTGCCGCGGCCGGGACTTCTTTTTTATCCTTCTGTCCGTCCAGCCCCAACCATTTTTCGAGAATCTCCAGAAGCTGCTGTTGTTTGAAGGGCTTGGAAAGAAAGTCGTTCATGCCCGCATAGAGGCATTTTTCGCGATCGCCTTTGAGGGCGTGGGCGGTCAGGGCCACAATAGGAACATAGGTGCCTTTAGCCCGCTCCGTCCGGCGAATGGACTCGGTCGCCTGATAGCCGTCCATCTCAGGCATCTGGCAATCCATGAGAATCAGGTCGTAGGTGTTCTTTTGCCAGGCTTCCAGGGCAAGGCGGCCGTTTTCGGCCAAGTCGGCCTTAAAGCCGAAATGTTTGAGAATGCCCATGGTGACTTCCTGGTTAACCGGGTTGTCTTCGACGAGGAGAATCCGTATGTCGTTCATGGAAACCGGTTTGCGGAAACCAGGGGCGGCCACTCCCGGGTTCCGGGCCGGGAAATCATTCTCAGTGCCCACAGGGAGGGAAACCGGCGGTCTGATGGCCTCGGCCATGCTGCAGGTGAACCAGAAAATGGATCCTTTGCCGGACTCGCTTTCCAGGCCGATGTCGCCGGCCATAAGTTCCACGAGTTTTTTAGAGATGACCAGGCCCAGGCCGGTTCCACCGAACTTCCGGGTGGTTGACTCGTCCGCCTGGGAGAAGGGGAGAAAGAGGCGTCTCTGCTCTTCGGCACTGATGCCGATGCCGGTGTCGCGGATGGAAAAACGCAGCTGCACCTGGTCGGCGCCAGCCTCGTCGCAAGAAACCTGGACAACCACTATCCCTTTTTCGGTGAATTTGACGGCATTGGCGATGAGGTTGGAGAGTACCTGCCGCAGCCGGCCGGGATCCCCGTGGAAATGCTTGGGGACCGACTCGTCGATCACCAGGCTCAACTCCAGGTCTTTGCTGCCGGCCGACCTGGTGAACAGCTGGACCACTTCATTGGCAAGGGCGTGGAGGTCGAAATCGATTTTTTCCAGGACCAGCTTGCCGGCCTCGATTTTGGAAAAGTCCAGAATGTCGTTCAGGATAGTGAGCAGGGACTCGCCGGAAGCGTAGACGCTTTGGGCGAAGCGGTGCTGCTCGGGCGTCAGTTCGGTATCGAGAAGCATTTCCGTCATCCCCAGAATGCCGTTCATAGGGGTGCGGACCTCATGGCTCATGTTGGCCAGAAAGGCGCTTTTGGCGCGGTTGGCCGCTTCGGCTTTGTCTTTGGCCTCAATCAGTTCTGAAGTCCGCTTCTCGATTATGACTTCAAGGTTTTCGCGATGGTGTTTGAGTTCCCGGTCGCGCTTCTCGGTCTGCTCGAGCATTTGGTTGAAACCTTCGTACAGATCGCCGATTTCATCATGGGTATTTTTTTCCGCCCGCATGGAATAGTTGCCGCTTTCCGAAACCAGGTGCATGGTTTGAGTCAGCTTGAGAATGGGCTTGGAAATGATGCGCTGAAGAAAGGAGGAAACCAGGATTGCCAGGCCGAAAATAATGGCAAGAATGCCTAAGGAGTCGATGACTTCCCTTTTAAATTCTGTATGCAAATCCGACAAATCGGCCGTCAGGGAGATGATCCCCACAAGTTCATTGTCCAGTTTAATCGGGTGAAAGGTCTGGAGCCTGCCCTCTTCCCATTCGCCAATTTGTCCGTGGGCAAGGATCATGGAAGCTTCCAAGGGTCTTTTCTCAGGTACCAGGTTATTGAATTGCTCCAGCATGATCTCGTTATCAGTATCTCTTTTTCCGTATTCCGCCAGTATTTCCAACGATGGCGTGAAAATGGCCGCATGGCGTACCAAGGGGCTGAAAATCAGGGCCGAGAGGTTTTCCCTGGCAGCTTCCGGATCTTTGAAAGCAACAGCAGCTGTGCTGTTTGAACTGAGGATTTTGGCCGTGGTTTGAATGGCCGACAGGGCATTTTTTTTATATTCGGTCATCTCGGAAAAGATGAAATAGGTTCCAAACAGGAGGGTGATCAACAGACTTATTCCCGCCTGCATCAGGATGAGTTTAAATTTTACCGAAATCCGAAAAGGAAATGATGTTTTTTGCAAGTGTTACTCCTTCACAAAAACGGCCAGCTTCAAAAGTTTGGAACTGAGTTTCAGTTGAGCTCTTTCGGCAGCTTTGAGGTTGACGGCAAAACGGATTTTGGATCCTTCCGTGATAAACTCAATAATTCCCCCTTGGGAGACAAAGGATTCAAAGTCCCCAATGGTCAGCACGTTGGTTACAATCTTCTTGTCTCTTCGGTCCCAGGATTCTTCCCTGGTATTTTGGCCGATGAAAAGAATATGGCACTCCTGGGTTGCCGGATTGGAAGAATATCCCGATATTTTCAGTGGCCGTCCCTGTACGGTCTTGTATTTCAGGGATTCCATGGCCTCCAAAAGTGAATCCGAGCCAATTATGCAAATGCACAGGGGGGCATCAGGCCTGGTAAAAGCGTTTTCCGGCCACTGCACGAATTTGGCAAAGTTGTAGATATAAGCAACTTTGACCTGGTCTTCCGTGAGTTTGGAAGAAGCCGCTTCGATGCTAACCGCCGGGCTTAATATCAAAACCAGGCAGAAAACAAGAATGAAGTTTGTGTAAATCCTGGGGATCATCTCTTTATTTCATCACTTGAAACGCCAGACGATTTTGCCGTAAATTCCTCTTTCTACTTCCGTGGGGACGGAATCGAGCGCTTCGGGAATGAACTCCAGACGCTGACTGTCGAAGAGATTCTGCCCAACCACGGAGATCTCCAGGTTGTCTCCGTATTTCCAGGAAAGACGGGCGTCGACAGCATCGTAACCGTCGATATCGGCGCTCAGTTCATCAACATGGCGATACCAGACGTCGAAGCCCAGATTCCAGGGCAGGTCAAAAGAGGCGCGCAGGGAAAGCTGGTAATCGGGATCCAGTTCAATATTGGAGGTTGAGGCATTTTTCTCTATGTCGACATCCATCCAGGTGTAAGCAACCTGGATACGGCTCCAGTCCGTAGGGTGCCAGTCCGCAGCCACTTCCAGCCCGTAAACCTTCCCTTCCACACCGTTGGTAATATAGATGGGCAGAATGAGGTGACTCGGCGGCAGAGAGTCGGGAGTCGCAGTGCCGTTGATGGTCTGGCGCAGATCCTTGTAGTCGTTGTAATAAAGGGCGGCATCGAGCATGAGTTTCGGGGTGGCCTGAACCCGGTAGCCTATTTCGTAGGCAATCAGTTCTTCCGAGTCATAGTCGTCAGAGCCGATAAAATAGGCCGCAACAGGCAGGAACCCTGTTTCCGCCGAAGGTGGAACAACGGCGGAGAGAGCTATGGAGTCATTTTCGCCCCGCGAAGGGGTGCGTACAGCGCGTGACACGGAAGCCCAGAGAGAGTGCTTGCTGTTGGGCCGCCAAAGAACGCGGGCGGTGGGTTGGACCTCGGTTTGGGTGAACTCGTTGTACTCGATTTTGGAGCCGAGGGTAAAGCGGAGGCGTTTGTCAAAAAAACTGATGTCGTCCTGCAGAAATGCACTGGCAATGCCGTAATCCCGACTCCCCGGGGCAACTACAGGCACAGTGAAGTCATCCCAATGCTGCCGATAGCCGAGCCCCCAGGTGATGTCGTTGCGCTTGCCGATGGGGAAACGGTGCTGGAAGTCGAAATCCAGGGTGTCAACCTCCGCTGTGGTCAGATGAAGTTGGTGTTCATTGCGGTCGTAATAGGTCTGGAGGGATATCTCGGAGGCATCGGAAAAAGTCCGTGTCCAGCGGGCCAGGACATTATAACCTTTTTCCCTGTGATCATTGTTGAAAGTGGTGTTGTAAGGAGGGGCGAGGGTTGCGGCGGAAATGGTTTCCCCGTTGGCGCCGTCGAAGATATCGCCCTGCAGGGTGATGAGATCCTGGCTGTTGGCCTGATGGTCGAGGCGGAAACCGCCACGCAAGTAACGCCAGTCGTCCGCGGTGTCATCGCCGTCGGCATCCACCGCTTTGTCGCGCTCGAAACCTTTCATATAAATCCGGAAGGGGGTCTTGTCCCCCAGTGATCCGCCGTAACGGAGACTCACGGTCCCCGTTTCCTCGGTGCCGACGATGCCGCTGGCAAGAACCCCCTGGGTTTCAGCGGCCGGCTTGGTGATGATGTTGATGACGCCGTTGACGGCATTGGCCCCCCAGAGACTGGCGCCGGGTCCCCGGATGACCTCAATACGGTCGATGTCTTCCAGAACCGTATCGATGTTTTCCCAGAACACTCCCGAATAGAGAGGGGTGTAGACGCTGCGTCCATCCACCAGAACAAGGAGTTTGTTGGCGAAGCGGCCGTTGAAGCCCCGGGCTGTGATCGCCCACTTGTTGGCATCGATCTTTGCCACCTGGAGGCCGGGGACCATGCGCAGGGCTTCGGGGATGCTTGTTGCTCCCGACCGGCGGATATCCTCCTGGGTGATGACGAAAACGGCTGCCGCCGCTTCGGAGAGCTTCTGGGCCTTCTTGCCCACCGAAGTAACCTCGATATTCATCAGGTCTTCGAGGCTCAGCTCGGTCAAGTCGTCTACCGTCGAAAAAGATGCGTCGGCTCCCTGGCAGATGGTTATGCCTGTTATCAGTAGGAAAAAGCCGATTGGCAGCAGCTTCTTTACCAATATTTTGATGAAAATCGTTGTCCGGCACATTTTTTCACTTCTTTTGTTTAGAGGTTCAGTCAAATGTCCAGGTGGCTTTCCCGTAAAAACCCCTTTCCACCTCTGTCGATACGTAATGGAGGCCTTCGTCTTCGAATTCGGGATGGTGGCTGTCAAAGAGGTTCTGTCCGACGATGGAAAGTTCCAGGTGCTCGTTGTAGTGCCAGCCGATTCTGGCATCGAAAGCGTCATAAGCGCCAATGGTATCGCTCACCTTGCCGATGTGGCGGTACCAAAAATCGAGTTCCAGGTCCCAGGGCAGGTCAAAAGAAGTACGCAGACTTAACTGAAAATTGGGGTCCTGCTCGCGTAGGATGCTGCCCACACCGGAATCCATGTCAATATCCATATAGGTATAAGCCGCTTGAATGCGGCTCCATGCTGTTGGTTTCCAATCGGCGGCCAGTTCGAAACCGTAAATTTCACCTTTTGTTTCGTTTGTGCCGGTAACAGGCAGAGTTGTGTAGGTTGGTCCGAATATTGGGGCACCGGTAACGGTCTGACGCAAATCCTTGTAATCGTTGAAATAGAATGCTGTATCGAAGCTGAGTTCGGAACTGACCTGAATTCGGTAGCCGAGTTCGTAGGCGGTTAACTTTTCCGCATCGAAATCCTCTGAAGCCGAGAATTTTACGGCCACCGGCAACGGTCCCATGGCTGGGGGAGGGATGACGGAAATAAGAGCAGTGGAGGCTGTCTCAACCCGCGAGGGTGTGCGTACGGCGCGGGATACGGCGGCCCACAGGGAATGCCTGTCGTTCGGTTTCCACAGCAGGCGGGCATTGGGCTGGATTTCCGAGTGGGTAAAATCGTTGTATTCGAATTTTGAACCCAGAGTCAGGTGCAGACGCCTGTCAGAAAAGCTGATGTCATCCTGCAGAAAAGCGTTGAAAATGTCATAGTTTCGGCTTTCGGGATCCATTTCTACGAGGTCTGGATTGGGGTCGAAGTCATCCCCCGGTAAAGACGATAACCGATTCCCCAGGTGACGTCGTGGCGGTTGCCGATGGGAAGGCGGTGCTGGAATTCGACATCAAGGGTATCCACCTCTATTTTGGACATGTACATCTGGTGTTCGTTGTGGTCGTAATAACTTTGCAGGGAGATTTCGGAACGGTCGGAAAAAGTCCGTGTCCAGCGCGCGAGGAGGTTGTGGCCGCGCTCGATATTATCGAAGTCATAGATGTTTATGTATGGAGCAGACAGGGAAGGTGCCTCGATTGTTTCGCCGTTGCTGCCGTCAAAAATATCTCCCTGCAGGGTGATGAGGTCGCGGCTGCTGGCCTGATGGTCGAGGCGGAAACCGCCGCGCAGGGAGCGCCAGTCGTCCGCCGTATTTTCGCCGTCGGCATCCACCGCTTTGTCGCGCTCGAAACCTTTCAGGTATATCCGGAAGGGTGTCTTGTCCCTAATGTGCCCGCCGTAACGCAGGCTGATGCCACCTTTTTCCTCGCTGCCCACAAGGCCACTTGCCAGGAAGCCCTGGGTTTCTGCTGCCGGTCTGGTGATGATGTTGATGACGCCGTTGACGGCATTGGCCCCCCAGAGGCTGGCACCGGGGCCGCGGATAATTTCAATACGCTCGATGTCTTCCATAACCGTGTCGATGTCCTCCCAGAACACCCCTGAGTAGATAGGGGAATAGACACTGCGGCCGTCAAGGAGGACCAGCAGTTTATTGGCGAAACGGCCGTTGGCTCCGCGGGCTGTAAGGGCCCATTTATTGGCCGTGACTTTGGCGACCTGAAGACCTGGCACCATGCGCAGGGCTTCGGGAATACTGGTCACTCCGGAACGCCGGATATCCTCCTGGGTGATGACAAAAACGGCTGCCGCCGCATCGGAGAGCTTCTGTGATTTCTTCCCTACCGTTGTGATCTCGATGTTCATGAGGTCTTCGAGGCTCAGCAGGGCGAGGTCCTCCTCAAACGACAGTGAGTCAGGAGCAGGTTCTGCTCCGGCCAAGGCGGGAGCAAGAAAAAGGAGGAAAGAGGTGAGGACTAATTTCCCCCAAAGCGTCCAAGAACCCCTTTTGAAGAATGGCCTAAAGCTCCTTTTCATGCGTTGCAGTTCTCTAAAAGCATTTTATGCAGGGTTACTCTTTCACAAAGGCGGCCAGTTTCAGGAGATTGGAGCTCAGTTTGAGCCCGGCCCGGTTGGCGGCGTTGAGGTTGACGGCAAAACGAATTTTGGTGTTTTCCGGAATAAACTCAATAATTCCTTCCTGGGAAATGAAGGAGTCAAAATCTGCAATTGTCAAAACGTTGGGGATAATCTTCTTTTCCCTTTTGTTCCAGAAATCCTTCGGGCCTCGCTGGCCGATAAAAAGAATGTGGCACTCCGAAACTGAATCACTGGAAGAGGGGTTCGATATTTTCAATGGCCGTCCCTGTACGGTCTTGTCTTTCAGGGATTCCATCGCCTCAAAAAGCGAATCCGAACCGACAATGCAGATGCGCAGCGGTTCATGGTCATTGATGAAAGCCGTTTCCGGCCACTTCACGAACTTGGCGAAATTATAAATATAGGCGGCTTTGACCTGGTCTTCCGTGAGCCGGGGGGAAGCCGCTTCGATTCTCGCCGGCGGGCTCAATACCAGCAGCAGGAAGAAGATCGAAGTGATATATGTGAGAAGGCGTTGTCTCATATCTTCATCACCTGAAACGCCAGGTCAGTTTGCCGTAAAATCCCCGTTCCACTTCAGCGGGTTCATTGTAATAGGTGGTGCTTTCCGGGTGGCGGCTGTCAAAAAGGTTCTGTCCGACCAGGGACAACTCCAGATTATTGCTGATGTGCCAGCCTATGCGGGCGTCCAGAGTGACATAGCTGGGGATGCCCATATTGGGGAGGTTGTCAACATAGCGAAGCCAGAGGTCGAGTTCGAAATCGTCGAACAGGTCCATGCGCGACTGCAGCGACAATTGATGATGGGGGCTGTTGCCCTCCGCTCCTTCCATATTGAATAAAGCGTTTGGGACATTGCCGTAGCTATGCAAATGAATCTGCAGGTAGGAATAGGCTGCGGCCAGTTTCCAGAAATCCCAGGGGGTCCAGCTCGCGGCGATTTCCACACCGTAGGTTTCGCCTTTCATCTTGTCGACTATGGTTAGAGGCGTTACCAGGTGTACTGGCGCGGGCGAGATTTCCGGGTAAGGTGTGCCAATGTCCAAGGTTATCAGATTGTCGTATTTGTTGTAGAACCCGGTGATATCGAGGGCAAGCCTGGGAGTAATCTGGTAGCGGAAACCGGCTTCATAGGCGATCAGTTCCTCCGATTCGAGATCGTTGTTGCCGAAAATGGAAATGAGGTTGTAGTCAGGTGGTGGACTTGCGTATGGGAGGACGATGAAGTTGATGCGGGAGTCGGAATCGAGGCGGCCCGGGGTTCGCACTGCCCGGGAAATGCTGGTCCAAAGGGAGATATCCTCCCTGGGTTTCCACAGCAACCTGGCGTTGGGCTGGATTTCAAAGCCGGTATAGTCGTTATGCTCGAATTTCGAGCCAAGGGTCAGGTACCAGCGGTCTTCGCGGAGGGTGATGCGGTCTTGGACAAAGGCGCTTAAAAGTCGGTCGGTCCGGCTATCGGGATCAAAGGACACCCTGAAACTGTTATCGATCTTGTCCTGATACAGGCGATAACCGAGGCCCCAAAGGAAGTCGTTTCTACGGCCAAGGGAAAAATGATGCTGAAAGTCGATGTCAAAGGTTTCCTGGACGGAATCAAAATAGATTTCTTTTCTGTCGGAGTGGTTGAAGAAAATTTGGGTTGTTGTTTCCGAGGTCCGGGAGAGCTTGTGGTTCCATCGGGCCAAGGCATTCCATCCTGTGACGTCGGTTTCAAAATCGGTCACTTCGCTCAAGGTCGGACCGAGGACCGGCATCTCGGTGGTACCACCCGAATCGGTGGTGAAAACATCACCATGAAAAACCAATGTGTCCTTGTCGTTCTTTTCCCAATCCAGGCGGAATCCGACCTGCCACCTGTCCCATTGATCTGCCGCGTCCCGGCTGGAGGAGAAGACGCTGTCATCCCGGTTGAAGTATTTGGCGTACACCCGGTAGAAGCCGTTTTCTGAGAAGCGGCTGCCGAGACGGACTCCACCGAAGCCTTTCTCTTCGTTTCCGCCTCCTCCGGTTACCAGGGCCCCCTGGGTGTCCCGGGAATGCTTGGTGACGATATTGATAATGCCGTTGACGGCATTGGCTCCCCACAGGGCGGCCCCCGGCCCCCGAATCACCTCAATGCGTTCCACGTCGTCCAGGAAGACATCCTCGTCCCAGATGGTGCCCGAGAGAAGCGGGGTGTAAATGCTGCGGCCGTCAATCAGGATGAGCAGTTTTTCGCCGAACAGATCGTTGAAGCCTCGACTTGTGACGGCCCACGTGTTGGCATCGACTTTTGCCACCTGAAAACCGGGCACCATGCGCAGGGCCTCGGGAATACTGGTCACCCCTGAGCGGCGGATATCCTCCTGGGTGATGACGAACACGGCGGCGGGCATATCGGAGATTTTCTGAGTGGTTTTTCCCAGGGAGATGACCTCCATATTCATGAGGTCTTCCAGGCTATAGAGTGTCAAATCTTCGCCAGGGGATGACAGTTTCTCCGGCTGTCCCCAGCTTGGTAAGGTCCCGCAGAAAAACAATAAGCAAGCAATGAAGGTTTTGGTGAGAAGGGTGAAAAAGCGTTCCCCAAGGGGTGGTATTTTATGTTTTCCCATAGGTAACCGCTTCATGGATTATGGCCTATTGAGAGCAGAATATTGAAAAGAACCATTATCATTATCAAGTATTGTGCCAATGGGTGTGCAGATCAGGTGGCGGGGGAAATTCCAATAATCGGATGCTTTGGAAAAGATTCCGGAGTATTGTAAATAGGAAGTTTTCTCTCTGCTGTCTTGACTGCGGCTTGGATGATTTCTATAGTTCGAGCGATGGTTCGGCTGCAGTCTGCGGTTGCCGTATTTCGGAAGGAGAAGCGCATGCGCCGTAATACCCGTCAAATTTTAGTCGGCAAGGTGCCCGTCGGAGGAGACGCGCCGGTCTCCGTGCAGTCCATGTGCAGCACCGATACCCGCGATATGGAGAGCACCCTTCGCCAGATCGATGCCCTTGAAAAAGCGGGCTGTGAAATCGTCCGCTGTGCTGTTCCCGACAGGGAGGCTGCTGACGCCCTGCGCGGTATCTGTGCAGGTTGCCAGTTGCCGGTGATTGCCGATATCCATTTCGATTATCGCCTCGCCTTGGCCTGCATTGACAATGGCGTGGCCGCTTTGCGCATCAATCCGGGCAATATCGGGGAAAGGTGGAAGGTCGAGGAGGTGGTCAGGGCCTGCCGGGACCGTTCGCTTCCCATCCGCATCGGCGTCAACGCCGGTTCCCTGGAAAAGGAGCTGCTGGAAAAACACGGCCACCCGACCCCGGAAGCGATTGTCGAAAGCGCCCTGGGGCATGTGCGGATTCTTGAGGGCCTCAATTTCGAGGCTATCAAGATCAGTGTCAAGGCTTCGGATATCCGGCGCACCGTGGAAGCCTACCGGCTGCTTTCCGAGCAGGTTGATTATCCTCTCCATATCGGCATTACCGAGGCCGGGACGGTCTGGGCCGGAACCATCAAAAGCGCGGTCGGCATCGGGATCCTTCTGCAGGAAGGGCTTGGGGACACCCTGCGGGTCTCCCTGACCGGCGATCCGGTTGAAGAAGTCAGGGTCGGTTGGAAAATTCTCAAAGCGCTCAAGCTCCGCAAGCGGGGGCCGGAATTCATCAGCTGCCCGACCTGCGGGCGCTGCCGGATCGATCTGGTCCGGGTCGCCGAAGAGGTCGAAAAAAGATTGCAGGGCCTGTCTGCGGAGATAACTGTTGCGGTGATGGGCTGTGCCGTCAACGGGCCGGGCGAGGCCCGGGGCGCGGATATCGGCATTGCCGGGGGGGATGGGGAAGGGCTGCTTTTCCGGAAAGGGGAGATTGTCGGCAAGGTCCCCGTCGATAAAATGGTGGAGGCCTTGGTCGAGGAGGCCCTCAAGCTGGCGCAGGAGGAGCCTCCCCGGTCCTGAAAAATGTTTATGACAACCGGCTAAAAATGGTGAACCCAGCGCAGGGTGAAGCGGTTTGCCTCGGGCCGGTTTTCGACCTTGCTTTCAAAATAAGCGTTGAAAAATAGATGGTCCTCTTGTGAGAAGTGGAAGACCAGACCCGGCCCGATGGCGAAAACCTGTTCCTTGCTGTCGGTGAGGTCGTGGCCGTCGACCTCGGTTTCGGTGATCTGTTTCAGAAAGTAACCGTTGATGCCGAGCCGAAGTTGTTTGGGCAGAACCTCGTAGGCCATGGCAAAATTACCGTGCACCGCCTGGCCGGCCTGGGTGTCATCGACGTCGCCATAGGCCCAGTTGGGATCGCTGTTTTTGGCGTTCCACAGGTAGTGGAGGCGCCAGGAGGTTGTCAGGCGCGGGGTGATGAACAGGGTAGCGGCCCAGTAAGGGTTGAATGAAAAAAAGTTGCTGCCCGGGTTGAGGTCCCGGTCATCGTCGTATTTGCCGGTGGGCAGGAGCATCTGCAGTTCGATGCGGTGCATGAAGATGGGGCCGTTGGCGCCCATGATCGGGTCCCATTGCAGATAGGGGCCGACCAGAATATCCCCCAGGCCGCTGCCGTTGTCCTGCGGTCCGGGAAAATCGTTGGCGTAATCGATATCGGTGGAAACCAGGGGAATGATGACGTCGAGTCCCCATTTGCCGCCGAGCAGAATGGGCGTGTCGGACTGGTAGATGAACTGCGACAGGCTGACCCAGACACTGATGTCCTCGTCGGCTAGCTCGGGGAGCAGTCTGTCGCCGTCTTTGTCCTTGAACTCATCCGAGGTGATGTACTGAACGTATTGGGTGAAGTAGAAGCCCGGTCCCGCCGGAGGACCGCCGTCGAGAAAACTGGTGAAACCGAGGTTGACCGACGGTAAGTCGTAGGCCAGAACGGTTCCCGTGGAAAAAAGAGTTGCGCCAAAAAACATCGCCAGAATCGAAAGCCGCAGCAGTCTCATGTTCCTTTTCCTCCCTTTGCCTTATCTGATGGATTTCACTGTAAAAAACGCCTCGAAAGGCATGAATGGTTTGGTTTTGGCCGATCTTTTTAAGGCAGCCCCCGCGCGGGAACATATTACATACTATTGAAAGCGGAAAATTTCAAGGCCTGTTTTACTCAGTAGAATATGGTTATATATAATAAAAAGGGAGAGGATTCATTCGGTCCATGGGGGAACACAGCAGCCGCAATATCTCCAATATCGTTCTGGTCGGCATGCCCGGCGTCGGCAAGAGCACCATCGGGGTCATCCTGGCCAAGACTTTGGGCCTGGGGTTCGTCGATACCGACATCCTCATCCAGCAGGAGGCCGGGCGAACCCTGCAGGAGATTATCGATGACCTGGGTTATCTGGCGCTGCGCGGCATCGAGGAAAAAGTTCTGTTGCAACTCGAATGCTCCCGGCATGTCATCGCCACCGGCGGCAGCGCCGTTTACAGTTCAAAGGCCATGAACCACCTGAGCGCAGGCGGGATGATTGTCTTTTTGTCTCTCGATTATGCCGCCATCCGGGACCGGGTTCGGGATTACCATGTGCGGGGCATCGCCCGGCGTCCGGACCAGAGCTTTTACGATCTGTATTGTGAAAGGTCCGGGTTGTACAAGCGCCATGCCGATGTCACCGTGGACTGCCGTAACCGGACCATGGAAGAAATTTGTGAAGAGATCCGCAGGGAATTCGACACCTTTAGGTGCGAATGATCCCGGCGCCAGGACTTCTCGGGAGTTGAAAAGCATGAACATATTGCTGACCAATGACGACAGCCACCGCTCGCCTCTTTTCGAATTCGTTACCCGCAAGCTCGCCGGCCTGGGTTCTCTGCAGGTGGTGGTTCCCAAGGAAGAACAGAGCTGGACCGGCAAGTCGCTGACCCGTTTCCGCAATCTCTACGTCGACGAAATTGATCTTTTCGGGCACCGTGCCCAGTGTCTCGACGGGACGCCGGCGGACTGCATCAACTGGGGGATTTATAATCTCTACGAGGGGATAAAACCGGACCTCATCGTTTCGGGGATCAATATCGGCCTCAATACCGGCATCGGCTTCGCCCTCTCTTCGGGAACCATCGGTGCCTGCCTTGAGGCCAACATCGCAGGTATTCCCGCCGTGGCCCTGTCCCAGGATTTCGACACCGCCAGCTTCCGCACCTGGCTGGAAGAACGCAGCCTGCCGGAAAACGTCCTTGGCGATCTCAGGATCCAGACGGAAAACCTGCTGGAAAAGACCTTTTTCCGGCTTTTCGCGAGTCCCTCCTTTCTCAGTCGTGCTATTACCTGGAACGTCAATTTTCCCTTCCGGGCGGCGCCGGGCTGCGATCTGGTCCCCACATTTCTGGGACATACCTGGTACTCTTCCTGTTTTAAAAAAAAGGGGGACCGCTATTGTCACGATCTCGAGGCTCTGTACGAAGATGCCCGGGAAAACTCCGACGGCAGGGTGGTGCGCAGGGGGCATGTCAGCATCACGGAAATCGACATCCGCCACCTCGGGCAGTTGGACGGGCTTTACGACTGATGCCGATTCCCGGGCGGGAGTCTGCCCGGGCGGCAGAAACAGGCTGTCTCGGCCCTTGAAATGCCTATAAGTTTCTTGCATTTCGGGCTTCAATAAGATAATTTCGGAAGGGTTTGGAGGGGTTTGGGACAATCAACGGTTTTTTGCCAAGGATAAATGTATGCGCTACTCGCAATATCTGCTTCCCACGACCAAGGAGACTCCGGCGGATGCCGAGATCGTCAGCCATCAATTGATGCTCCGGGCCGGAATGATCCGCAAGCTGGCGGCGGGCATCTACAATTATCTCCCTTTCGGGCTGCGCTCCATCCGCAAGGTCGAGCAGATCGTCCGTGAGGAAATGGACCGTGCCGGCGCCATTGAGCTGCTCATGCCGATGGTGGTGCCGGCCGAGTTGTGGCAGGAGTCGGGCCGCTGGGTGCAGTACGGCAAGGAGCTTCTGCGCGTCAAGGACCGCAAGGAGGGCGATTTCTGCCTCGGTCCTACGCATGAAGAAGTCGTTACCGATATCATCCGCGGCACCATCAAGTCTTACCGCCAGGTGCCTCTCAATGTTTACCAGATTCAGAGCAAGTTCCGCGATGAGATACGGCCCCGCTTCGGTCTTATGCGCGGCCGTGAGTTCATCATGAAGGATGCCTATTCCTTCGACCTGGATGACGCCGGGGCCGACCTTGCCTATGAAAAAATGTTCAAGGCCTATTGCCGCATATTCGAACGTTGCGGACTGGAGTTTCGCGCCGTTGAGGCGGATTCGGGCAGTATCGGCGGCTCCTTTTCCCATGAATTCATGGTCCTGGCCTCATCGGGCGAGGATGCCATTGTTTCCTGCGACAATTGTTCTTACGCGGCGAATGTTGAAAAAGCCGAGCTGAAAGCTGTGGCCGGTCCGCTTTCGTCTTCCTGCGGGGAGTTGAAAAAGGTCCTGACGCCGGCGCGCAAAACCATTGACGAGGTTGCCGCGTATCTGAAAATTCCGGCCCGGACCCTGGTCAAAACCCTGATTGTCCAGACCGATAGAGGGGAGACCGTGGCGGTTCTCCTGCGCGGTGACCGGGAACTTAATGAGATCAAGCTTTGCCGGCTTCTCGATTGCAACTGGGTCGAAATGGCGGGTGAAGAAGTGGTCCTCGGCGTGACCGGGGCGCCCATGGGTTTTGCCGGTCCGGTTGGGCTGAACATCCGCATTCTGGCCGACCATGAGGTCGCCGGCATGATCGATTTCGTGGTCGGCGCCAATGAAAAGGACTATCATTTTACCGGGGTCAATCATGGCCGGGATTTCAGCGTCGAACAATTCGCGGATCTGCGCGAAGCGGTTGCCGGCGACCCCTGTCCCCGCTGCGGCGGCAAGCTGGAAATCTGGCGCGGTATTGAAGTGGGTCATGTATTCAAGCTGGGAACCAAATATTCCGATACCCTGGATGCCGTGGTTCTCGACGACCAGGGGCAGGAAGTCCCGCTGGTCATGGGTTGCTACGGGATCGGCATCGGCCGCACGGTGGCTGCGGCCATCGAACAGAACCATGATGAGAACGGCATCATTTTCCCGCTTCCCATCGCCCCCTTCCAGGTTCTGATTACGGTTGTCAACCCCAAACAGGAAGAGGTCATGGCCGCCGCCGAAAAACTTTATCTGGAACTTCTCGACAGGGATGTCGAAGTCCTTCTCGACGACCGCGACGAGCGGCCGGGAAGCAAGTTCAAGGATGCCGACCTGATCGGCATTCCCCTGCGCGTTACGGTGGGGGAACGGGGCCTGAAAAACGGCGAGTTGGAGCTCATCGAGCGAAAGGGCGGCCAGAAAACCATGCTTCCGGTCGGGGAAATGGTTGCCAAGCTGGTGGAGTTGATCCGCAGGGAAACCTGCCTCAGGTCCTGACCCTGGCCAGTGTGGGGCCGTGGCCAAAGTCTGCGTAAATTTCCCGGGTTAACACTTTCCCGGTTGGGACGGTATTTTGAATGCTTTTACGATTTGACAGCAATTTCCGCCTGACCTTCCCGCATCGGGTGGTTAAAGACCTTGAAGGCGATTCACTAAGCCTCAGTTCCTATTCCGACCGCCATCTTTTTCTGACGGTCCCCGCCAAGGACAGCGAGGTGATTCTGGCCGGCTGTCTTGGAGAAATGGCCGCCGGAGATCTGCTCTCCTTTTTTAACGTTTTCTGCAAAACCGGGGTGCTGCGGTTTTCCCTGGCCGGTGGGACAAAGGAGATTTTTTTCCAGCAGGGCGAAATTGTCATGGCTGCCAGCACCTTCCAGGAAGACGACATGGGAGAAATTCTTTACGAGCTTGGCAAAGTCAGCCGGGAAACCCTGGAAAACGCCCGCAACTTTTCCACCGGTTTCAGCACCCTGGGCAAGGGACTGGTGGATCAGGAAATTATCGCCGCCAAGGACCTCTGGCAGGCCACCCGTTACCAAGTGGAAAAAATCACCTTCAGCCTTTTCGAGTTCAAACAGGGCGGCTTTTCCTTCCTGATCAAGCCCCTGGATGAAGAGGAGGTTTCCAAGCTCTCCATGAGTACCCAGAATCTGATCATGGAGGGACTGCGGAGGGTGGATGAAAAGGCGCTTTTCATGCGCACCATCAAAAGCCTTGATGCCACAACCGTATTCGTTACCGGCAAGCCGGGTCTTTCCTCGGCCGAGGAAGCCATGCTTCAAGACATCCAGGGGCACAGGCATTCGGTTCGGGGGGTGGTTCGGAAAAGCGGCGCCGGCGAGTTTGAAGGCTTGCGTTGTCTTTATCAGTTGATCCAGAAGGGGGCCGTCAAAATAGAGTTGCCGGAGGTGGTTGTGCCGGAAGGGGAATTCGGGGACCTGCTGACCATCTTCAATGGAGCTCTTTCCCTGCTTTATAAAAAAATTATTGAGGTCGCCCCTCATTTCAGTGAAGAGGTCAACCGCTTTTTCCGCGAACTTCCACAGCCCTATTCCTATGTCTTCCGCGGCATTCAACTCATGGATGACGGTTCCCTGGACGGTGGAAAAATCGTCAAAAATCTCGATGTTCTGGAGGAGGGGGACAAATTGAAGCTTCTTGCTGACGCCTTGAACGAAGTGCTGTTCATGGAGTGCGCGGTGGCCTGCAAGGAACTCGGGTCGACCGATGCCAACGAACTGGTTCAGCGCATCCAGCAGATTTCCAAGCGTGTCAAGGAGTTTATTTCTAAAAACAAATGATGGAACAGGCCAGAAACCAGTTGATATTCGCTCTTGATGTGGAAACCCTGGCGGAAGCCGAAACCTGGGTGCGGCGCCTGCGTGACCGGGTCGGGGTTTTCAAGGTGGGGAAACAGCTATTCACCCGCTGTGGTCCGGATGCCGTGAGGATGATCCGGGATAACGGCGGCCGGGTTTTTCTCGACCTCAAGTATCACGACATCCCCAATACCGTTGCCGGTGCCTGTCGGGAAGCCGGCAGGCTCGGCGTCGCCATGTTTACCCTTCACGCTCTCGGCGGTGGGGCAATGATGGCGGCAGCGGCTTCCGCCCTGAACGAGATGTTCAGTTCCAACCCCCAGCAACGCCCTCTGGCTCTTGCCGTGACGGTTCTCACCTCAATGAATGAGGACTCCCTCAGGGAAATCGGGGTTTCTCTCCCGCCTGCCGAGATTGTTCCGCGCCTTGCGGCGTTGGCCCAAAAAGCAGGTATGACGGGAGTGGTTGCTTCTCCTCAGGAAACGCCTGTAATTCGCCAGACCTGCGGCAAGGATCTCATTATTGTGACCCCCGGTGTCCGTCCCGCCAGCGCCGCAGCCGACGATCAAAAGCGGGTAGCGACCCCCTACCAGGCGATTCTCTCCGGAGCGGACTACCTGGTTGTCGGGCGCCCCATTTCAAAAGCCTCCGATCCGGAGGCCGCGGTTGGCGGGATTCTGGAAGAGATGGCCCGGGCCTTTGCGGACAGGTAAGGCGTGTCGGTTACGATTTACGGTATTCACTCCGTCAGACAGGAACTTCTTTCCGGGAGCCACAGCCCCAGGCAGCTCTTTTTGGCCATGAAAAAGCCTTCTCCCCGCCTCGAGGAATTGTCGGCCCTGGCGCAAGAAAGAGGCATCCCCGTTCGCATGGTCGGCCGCCCGGAACTGGATGCCCTGGTGGGCGAAGGCCGTCACCAGGGGGTCGTCCTGCAATTGAAGTCTTTCGAATATGTCGCTCTGGAAACCCTTCTGGAACAGCGAGCCTCCGGTTCTCCCGGGGAGGCTTTTTTCCTGATTCTCGACAGTATTTCCGATCCACGCAATTTCGGGGCGATTCTGCGCAGCGCCGATGCTGCAGGTTGCCATGCTGTCATCGTTCCCAAGGACCGCGCCTGTCCGGTTACCGGAGTGGTGCACAAGGCCTCGGCCGGAGCCCTGGCCAATGTCCCGGTCTGCCAGGTAACCAATCTGGCCCGGACGATTCAGCAGTTGAAAAAAGCCGGGATCTGGGTTTTCGGGCTGGGAGCCGAAGCGGCCGGTTCGCTGTTCAGCCAGGACCTGTGCGGGGACTTGGCCCTGGCTGTCGGTTGCGAGGGGAAGGGGCTTCGTCCCAATATCCGCAAGCAGTGCGATGCCGTGCTGGCCATCCCCATGAGTGGTAGCGTCTCTTCCCTCAATGTATCGGTCGCAGCGTCCATTGCCCTCTTCGAAGTCGTCCGCCAGAGGCGCAAAATGACAGCTTGAAAATCCGGAACGTGCGAAATTTCCAGAGGTTCGATTGACAATAGCAGGAGTTTGCCTATAGTGTTAAACGTAAACTTTTTCTCTTGCAATTTAAAAGCGGCTCATGTATATACCATCAACTGTGCTGGCGTAGCTCAATCGGTAGAGCAGCTGACTTGTAATCAGCAGGTTGCGGGTTCAATTCCTGTCGCCAGCTCCATTGAGTTAGGCCCTGCAAAGGTTTTTTGACAGAGAAGTCTTCTGGAGGGGTTCCCGAGCGGCCAAAGGGAGCAGACTGTAAATCTGCCGTCGAAGACTTCGGAGGTTCGAATCCTCCCCCCTCCACCATTTATTTAAGTGCTTCCGGATGAAGAGCAGAGATCAGTGTGCAGGAGGCGTTTGGGCTGACGGAACTGCGGCTGTGACTGATTCGGAATCCACCGTGCTTCAGCATAAAACTTCGGTTTTACTGGGCGGGAATAGCTCAGTTGGCTAGAGCGTCAGCCTTCCAAGCTGAGGGTCGCGGGTTCGAGTCCCGTTTCCCGCTCCA